>VOFD01000220.1_pt1 | contig 248000 bp, 270 predicted proteins | sample 5384101 | NCBI WGS metagenome assembly VOFD01 (sample SAMN12384723, study PRJNA508395) | human gut metagenome | isolation source: healthy gut C | host: Homo sapiens
GCCGTCGATGACGCGGGAGATGGCATCGACGGCGTGTGTGAGGGCTTCGTAGTGGCGGACGTTGGTTACGATCACATCTGTTGCGGAGAGTGTGTCGTGTCCGGTGAGGCCGACGAGGAGCGAGCGCAGGCTGTCGATGTTGAGGCCGTATTTGGCCGAGATGGCAATCTGGCGCCAGCCTTCCCGAAGATTGGCGGCGATTTCCGTGGTGGGCTGCGGCTTGGCGGGGGCAGCGCCTGCGTCGCACTTGTTGAGCGCGGCGACCACTTGCTTGCCTTCCAGGTGTGGGCGCACTTCGTTGTAGAACATGGTGAACGACTCGTCGTTGCGCTTGGCATCAATGAGCAGTATTACGATTTGCGCCTTGTCGATGGCGTGGAAGCTGCGCTCTATGCCCATGGCCTCGATGGTGTCGTCGGTGTGGCGTATGCCGGCGGTGTCGATGAAACGGAAGGTAACGCCGTCGATGACGGTGGTGTCTTCGATTGTGTCGCGTGTGGTGCCGTCGATGTCGCTCACTATGGCCTTGTCTTCGCCGAGCAGAGCGTTGAGCAGTGTTGACTTGCCGGCGTTGGTCTGGCCCACTATGGCCACCGGCACGCCGTTCTTCAGGGCGTTGCCGGTGGAGAATGAGTCGGCGAGCCGTTTCATCTTAGAGTGGATTTCGCGGGCGAGGCTGTCTAGTTCGGTGCGGTCGGCAAACTCCAGTTCCTCGTGGTCGCTGAAGTCTAGTTCGAGTTCCAATAGTGCCGTGAGCCGCAGCAGGCGGTCGCGCAGTGAGGCCAGCTCGCGGCTGAATCCGCCACGCATCTGGCTGATGGCCATGTGGTGGGTAGCCTTGTCTTTTGAGGCGATGAGGTCAGCCACTGCCTCAGCCTGGCTCAGGTCCATCTTCCCGTTCTGGAATGCGCGGCGAGTGTATTCGCCTGGCTTGGCGGCGCGGCAGCCGTTGTCGATGAGCAGGCGCATGGTTTGTTGGAGTATGTAGCGCGAACCATGGCACGATATTTCCACAGAGTCTTCGCCGGTGTATGAGTGCGGTGCGCGGAAAAGGCTCACAAGTACATCGTCGAGCACACTGCCGTCAGCAGAATGTATGTGGCCGTAGGTCACTGTGCCGGCTTCGTGTCGGGAGAGCGATAGTGCGTTGTGTCCGGCAGGTGTGAACACCTTTTCTGCGATGGCAATGGCCTCTGGCCCAGAAATCCTTATTATGCCAATTGCCCCGCCCGGTGCGGTTGCGATGGCACAGATGGTATCTTGTATGTTCATTAGTTTTTCTGTTTGTAAAGTTCTTGTCATGAATGCCCTGCGCTGATGCCTGCTTTGTTAAGTGCTTGAATTACAGCTATTTAGTAATGGCTGTTGAATTGACTTGCCAAACCGTCTGTTTGACGCTGCAATATGGCCGGTTTGGTATGGCGAAACGGCCTGTATCGCAACTTGAAATGAAAAGGAATGTATTACGGATGGAAGCGTGTAAAGAAACAATCATTGCCGTACAGTTGTTTTGGCTTGTTCGTTCACAGATAAAATTCTGCAGCCATAAGCTTGTGCTTCTCGTCGCCAAGGGTCAGCACTTCGCTCTCCATGTTTTGCTGCGGCGCCTTTGTGTAGGCCAGCATCAGCCGTTTGGGCGGTTTCCCCGCCTTGGTGCAGACAGCGCAGCGGCGCGTTTCGAAGAATCCGGCGATGGCCCTTGCGGCATCCATCTGCGCCATTTGGTCGGCTGGTATGATGACGGAGAACTCGCCGCCGGGCTGCAGCAGGCGGTATGCATGGCTTGCCAGTTCGGCGTAAGTGAGCGTGGCGGCGTGGCGGCTTTGGGTGCGCTTCGGGTCGGGGCATTCGAGTGATGACGAGAAATATGGCGGGTTGCACACTATTGCGGCAAACGCTTCGCCACAGAATTGTTGTACCGGGGTGCAGGCGACGGCAATGCGTGCGGCGAACGGCGACGCGGATGCATTGTCGGCTGCTTGCGCTGCGGCTCCGGGGTCGATATCGATGGCCGTCACTTTTGCCGCCGGGAATCGCTGTGCCATCATGAGTGCGAGGATGCCCGTACCCGTTCCGATGTCTAATATTTTCGGCTTGCCGTCGCATGATGCAGGCACACGCGCCCACGCGCCAAGGAGCGTGGCATCGGTTCCCACCTTCATGGCGCACCGTTCCTGGCGAATGGAGAACTGCCTGAAGTCGAATCTGTCTCCTCCCATGCCGGTTATGGCTTGCCGTTTGTTGCCATGGCGAGGCGTGCTTCGGCCCTGGCAAGGTCTTCGGGTGTGTCGATGCCGATGGTCTCTGTGTCGGTCAGCCCCACCTTTATTTTGTAACCGTTTTGCAGCCAGCGCAGTTGCTCGAGGCTCTCGGCCACTTCGAGCGGACTTGGGGGCAGGTTTGTGATAGCGGTGAGAACCTCGCGCCTGTATCCATATAAGCCGATGTGTTTTAAGAATGGAAAAGCTTCGGGCCACTCGTCGTCGGCTTTGCCCCTTATGAATGGTATTACGCTGCGGCTGAAATACATGGCATAGCCGTTCACGTCGGTCACAATCTTGGGCGAGTTGGGGTTGGTGATGGCCTTGATGTCGTTCCCGAAAGGAATGCCGAGAGTGGCGATTTGTGTCGTTGGGTCACTGAAACAGTCGCAGACAGCCTTTATTTGCGACGGCGCGACAAACGGCTCGTCGCCTTGTATGTTTATTACCACGTCGCATCCTGCTCCGATTTTCTCGGTTGCCTCGCGTATGCGGTCAGTTCCGCTGCGGTGCTCAGCAGAGGTCATCACGGCGTTGCCTCCGAAGTTCTTTACCGCTTCGGCAATCCTGTCGTCGTCGGTGGCCACCCAAACATTGTCGAGCACTGTTGCCGCCCGCTCGCATACCCATTGTATCACGGGTTTCCCTCCGAGCAAGGCAAGCGGTTTGCCAGGGAAACGCGATGAAGAATAGCGCGCCGGAATGATTCCAATGAATTTCATAAGCTATGGGATATTGTAAGTTGCAAGGGGCTTCCTGTGGCTTTGTACACCCCTTTTATCTGCAAAGGTATAAAATAATGAGTTGACAATCAGTTAAAAATGCTAATCTTTTTTGATGCGTGCGGTTTTTTTATTACTTTTGGCAATAAATTAAATCAGGAACGTTTTGAGACATATTATATTATCATTGCTCGTTGCGCTGCCCCTGTTTGTTTGCGCCCAGAAGATAACCTTGGGTACGTGCCAGACCAAAGACGGAGGCGAGTACAGCGGCGAGATGGCTGGTGGCAAGCCCCACGGCAAAGGCAAGGCCACATACAAGAACGGTAACGTGTACGAAGGCTCCTACGTTAAGGGCCGCAGGCAAGGCTACGGTGTGTACACATTCTTCGACGGGGAGAAGTATGAGGGCCAGTGGTTTCAGGACCAGCAGCACGGTAAGGGTACGTATTACTTTGCCAACAATAACAAGTACGTAGGTCTGTGGTTTCGCGATTACCAGCAAGGACACGGCGTGATGTACTACTACAACGGCGACAAATACGACGGCGAGTGGAAGCAAGACCACCGTAGCGGCAAGGGAACGTATACCTTTGCGGGCGGGGCATACTATAAAGGCGACTGGCTCAACGACAAAAAAGACGGCAAGGGTTTCTTCGACTGGGGCGACGGCTCCACTTACGATGGCGAATGGAAGGACAACCAACGCTCCGGGCGTGGCACTTTCAAGTATGCCGACGGTGATGCCTATACCGGTGAGTGGAAGAACGACATCCAGAACGGCAAGGGAATATATAAGTTCAAGAACGGCGATGTGTACGAAGGCGACTATGTACAAGGCGAACGCACCGGCATCGGCATATTCAAATACGCGAACGGAGACAAGTATACGGGGCAGTTCTTTGAGGGGGCCAAGCAAGGGCAAGGCACTCTTGTATGGAAAAACGGCAATGTCTATGTTGGCGAATGGAAAGCCGACAAGCCCAATGGTGCCGGAAAACTTACCACGAAAGCGGGTGACGTGTTTGAAGGACAGTTCAAAGACGGAAAGATTGACGGCCAGGGCGTTGTGCGGTATGCCGATGGCTGGAAGTTCAAAGGCTCTTTCAAGGCAGGCAAGCGCAATGGGCCTGCCATCGAGGAAGACAAGGACGGAAACCGCTTCGAGGGCTCTTATCTCGACGATGTGCGCGACGGACGTTTCGTAGAGAAAGATCGCGACGGCAATATAAAAGCCAAGGGAGTTTACATACGCGGCCAAAAGCGGCTCGACTGACATTGGCGAAGTTTCAGCAACGATATATGTTTAATCTAAAATAAATAACTTATGGTAGTAGACACACTTGATAACCTTGCTTTCTACAAAGGCCTCAATCCTCTGTTCGAGGATGTTGTGGAGTTCATTAAGGCCAATGACCTTGACAAACTGGAGCCTGGCAAACACCTGATAAAGGGCGAGGACCTGTTTGTGAACATTACAACAGCCAAGGGGAGAACCCCTGACGAGGCGGTACTCGAAACGCACAGGAAGATGATAGACATACAGATACCACTCTCTTGCGCCGAGACGTATGGCTACGCTCCGCTGTGCAACCTGCCAGAAGCGGAGTATGATGAAAAGAAAGACATAACCAAGCTGCCTGGAATTGCAGCCGACAGTTATGTGACTTGCCAGCCGGGGATGTTTGCCATCTTCTTCCCGCAAGACGGCCACGCACCATGTATCTCTGGCGAAGCAGAGATAAAGAAGGCTATTTTCAAAATATTGGCATGACAATCTATGGTTGAGAAGAAGACGGTGGGGCTGAAACGGAAAGCTGCCGAGTCAGCCCTTGAGAAGGAAGCGGCCAAGCATATAGGCCTTGTTAAGAACGACCCGTGGCTCGAACCATATGAAGATGCCATCTGCGGCAGGCACGATCATGCCCTCTGGAAAATCGGGCAGCTCACTGGTGGTGGCAAGCGCACGCTCTCAGACTTTGCAAGCGGGCATCTGTATTTTGGCCTTCACAAGCTTGCCAAGGGGTGGGTGTTCCGTGAGTGGGCTCCAAATGCCACTGAGATATACCTCATTGGCGACTTCAATGGCTGGAAAGAGACACCTCGTTATAAACTCAAGCGCATTGAAGGAACAGGCAATTGGGAGCTTAAGCTGAGCGAGAAGGCCGTCAAGCATGGCGACCTTTACAAGATGAAAGTGAAGTGGAACGGAGGTGAGGGTGAGCGTATCCCTGCATGGTGCCGGCGTGTTGTGCAGGACGACACCACGAAAATATTCTCTGCCCAGGTGTGGAATCCGGAGAAACCTTACGTGTTCAAGCGCAAGAGATTCAAGGCAGACAAGGCCCCTTTGCTCATTTACGAGTGCCATGTCGGTATGTCGCAGGATGCAGAGAAGGTGGGAACGTACCGTGAGTTCCAGGAAAACGTGCTTCCGCGTGTAAAGGCCGACGGTTATAACTGCATCCAGGTGATGGCCATACAGGAGCATCCGTATTACGGTTCGTTTGGTTATCACGTCAGTTCTTTCTTCGCTCCATCGAGCAGGTTCGGCACCCCCGAAGAACTAAAAGAGCTGATAGACACTGCCCACAAGAACGGAATAGCCGTCATAATGGACATTGTCCACTCTCACGCGGTCAAGAATGAGATTGAAGGACTTGGCAACCTTGCCGGTGACCCCAACCAGTTCTTCTATCCGGGAGACCGGCACGAGCACCCGGCATGGGACAGCCTGTGTTTTGACTATGGCAAGGATGAGGTGTTGCATTTCCTCCTTTCAAATTGCAAATACTGGCTAGAGGAGTATCATTTCGACGGTTTCCGATTCGATGGTGTCACTTCCATGCTGTATTACAGCCATGGCCTGGGCGAAGCTTTCTGCAACTACGGTGATTACTTTAACGGCCATGAGGATGATAATGCCATCTGTTACCTTACTCTTGCCAACAAGTTGATACACGAAGTGAATCCTAATGCCATCACGATTGCAGAGGAAGTGAGCGGGATGCCGGGCCTGGCAGCCAAGTTTGAGGATGGGGGCTATGGCTTCGATTACCGTATGGCGATGAACATCCCTGACTTCTGGATTAAGACAATCAAGGAGTTGAAGGACGAAGACTGGAAGCCCAGTTCCATTTTCTGGGAAGTAAAGAACCGCCGCCCCGATGAGAAGACCATCAGTTATTGCGAAAGTCATGACCAAGCATTGGTTGGAGACAAGACCATCATCTTCCGTCTGATAGATGCAGATATGTACTGGCACTTCAAGATTGGCGACGAAAATGGTGCCGTGAACCGCGGTATCGCTTTGCACAAGATGATTCGTCTTGTTACTGCGGCGGCCATAAACGGCGGCTACCTCAACTTCATGGGCAATGAGTTCGGCCATCCGGAGTGGATAGATTTCCCGCGTGAGGGCAACGGGTGGAGCTACAAGTACGCCCGGAGGCAGTGGAACCTTGTGGACAACAAAGAGCTTGACTACCATTACCTGGGCGACTTTGACCGCGAGATGCTCAAGGTCATAAAGAGTGTAAAGAACTTCCAGGCACAGCCGTTGCAAGAAATTTGGCACAACGATGGTGACCAAGTGCTGGCTTTCAGCCGTGGTGAGCTTGTGTTTGTGTTCAACTTCAGCCCTACGCGCTCCTTTACCGATTACGGCTTCCTGGTTCCGACGGGTGCATACGAGGTTGTCCTCAACACAGATTCAAAGCAGTTTGGCGGTAACGGCTTTGCCGATGACAGCATGACCCACGTAACCAACTTTGACCCTCTGTATGTTGAGGATCACAAGGAGTGGCTTAAGTTGTACATACCGGCACGCTCTGCTGTCGTGCTCCGCAAAATTTGACGCGCTGCCGCATTGCCGTTGAGGCAGGTAGGCGGCATCATTTTGAATTACGTATGTAGAGAGAAAGGATGAATTATAACAATTACAGTGACAGGAAGGGTAGCACATATATCATGAGGATGGTATGTGCTATCCTTTTGTGGGTTTACTTTTGTTTATTTATACTTCTATCAGGCTGATATGCTGGCCGTAGCCCAGCACATACTCAGTGGCGGCGCCACTACGTATGACGGGTTGATAGGTGCAGTAATCATAACTGCCGTTCTCCAGTTGGTGCAGGTTGGCATATTTTCCGTAATGCCCTTGAGCGGCAACTTCCATGCCCTTACTTATTTCCCGTCGGCATTGCTGCTTGCGTTATTGGCAAGCATGGAGCCTGCCGAGGGCGGTATCGTTGGCCTTGGCTTTGCATGGTGGCTTGCCATATTGTTATTGTTGCTATGGGGTGGAGCGTGCATTATGTTGCTGAGGCTGCCCGAAGCCTCGGCGTGGAGCGGTTCGCCGACTTTCCTTTTGTCAGCTTCAGCTTGGCGCAATTTGCTGTGCATGGCTCTGTTGTTCCTGTTTATAGGATTGGCAGGCAACAATGACGCTGTGATGCACTATCGCATGAAGGCAGAGGTTTGCCTAACAGAAGATGACCCTAAGGGAGCTACTGCTGTGGGGAGGAGGTCGCATGAAGCAGATGCCGGACTGACCATGTTGCGTTTCTTTGCCCTTGCCAGGGAGGGGCGGCTGGCCGACGAGTTGTTCAAATACCCTGTCTGCGGAACTTCGGGCGACATGATACCGTTGCCTGGTGGTGCGGAGTGCCTGCTTTACCCTGCCGACAGTATCTATAAGTTTCTTGGCGCCAAGCCTGCCAGGCCAATGGCAGCCAGGCTTTATCTGCACGCTTTGCTGCGCACGGGACTTGCTTCGGATGCTGTGAAAGACTATTTGCTTTGTGGCTATCTTGTAGATCGCGATATCGACGCATTTGCAAAGGCTCTGCCGAGTTTCTATGAAATTAGCGACAAGCTGCCGCTTCATTACCGTGAGGCACTGACTTTATATACACACCTGCGTGCCAATCCGGTTGTTGTATACCATAATGATGTCATGGATACGGATTATGAGGATTTACAACGCCTTGAGCGGATGCACAATCAGCGCGAAGCGCGCAAGAACGCGGTACATTCCCAATATGCCGGTACATATTGGTGGTATTACGAATATGGAGGTTGAGGGGCCATTGGGCCTGGTCTCTACATATGTGTAAATGTTGGTGTCGTCGGGCAACTGGCTTACAGGCTGTTGCCCGGCGACTTTTTTTCATTTGAAAGATTCTGGCTCTCATCAAGTTGTTGTGCGTTTTGAAGCTGTATGCTGCTTTCCGGTTTTGCCGAATGCAGGGCTTCTTTGGCATTTGCCGTCATTGCCACGGATTTTACAGTACATAGCAATGGCGTTATGTGTGATAATAAATTCTTACAAGCAAGGCTGTGCGTGCCTATATTGACGGTTTCGTGTTGCAAAATGTGCCGTTCCGCCATGCAACATGGCCCTTTCTGCCATATATTCCTGCCCGTTTCGTGCCACAATGTTTTGCATGGTTGCAATTGGCTGGTTGTCAGTGGGATATGCTTTGGTTGTGTTAGGCCAGTGGCGAGGATTGAATGTTTACAAAATTGAGTTAGCAGCTTGTATGGCATAAAAAAAGGCAGTGCGTAGAAACGTCGCACTGCCTGGTTATGTAAGAATAAACCCTTGTCAGAAAGCCGGGCCTTCGCCTGGAAGCATGGGCCCGCCGAATGGGTCATAGTCTGACGGGAGCCCGGGCATGTCGCCCATGTCGCCGTTGATGCGCGAGCCGACTATCTCGCCGCCCATAGGGGCTGCCGATGCGGCAAGTCGGGTGTCCTCGGGATTCTCGAACCGGGTGTATTCGCCGCGGAAGGTGAGCAGCACGTCGGCGGTTGCTCCCTTACGGTGCTTGGCTATGATAATTTGCGCCATGCCGTGCAGGTCGCGCCCGTTGTCGTCCTGGTAGATGTGATAGTATTCAGGCCGATGCACGAATAGCACCATGTCGGCATCTTGCTCGATGGCTCCAGATTCGCGCAAGTCGCTGAGTTGCGGGCGCTTGCCTTCCAGGCCCTCGCGAGACTCTACGCCGCGGTTTAGCTGCGACAGAGCAAGAATTGGTATGTCGAGTTCCTTGGCAAGGCCCTTGAGCGAGCGGGATATGGTAGAAACCTCTTCCTGGCGGCTGCTGAAGCGCATCCCGTTGGCGTTCATGAGCTGCAGGTAGTCTATCATTATGAGCTTGACGCCGTGCTCACGCACCAGGCGCCGTGCCTTGGTACGCAGTTCGAAGACCGAGAGCCCTGGGGTGTCATCCACATACAGCGGAGCGCCGATGAGGTCGTTCATGCGCTTGTCGAGCCTTTCCCACTCGTCGGGCTGGAGCTGCCCGTTTTGTATCTTCTTGCCTTGAATCTCGCAGCAGTTTGAGATTAGGCGGTTTACAAGCTGCACATTGCTCATTTCAAGCGAGAAGAAAGCCATCGGCACCTTGTAGTCGGCGGCTATGTTCTTGGCCATTGATAGCGCGAACGAAGTCTTGCCCATGGCAGGGCGGCCTGCTATGATGACGAGGTCACTGGCCTGCCAGCCGCTCGTAATGTCGTCGAGCTTGTGGTAGCCCGTGGGAACGCCTGTGATGCCGTCTTTGTTTGCGGCGGCTTTCTGTATCACCTCTACGGCGTTCTTTATGACGGGGTCAATCTGTGTGTAGTCCTTTTTCATGTTGCGCTGCGACAGTTCGAAAAGCGACCCCTCTGCCTCCTGCATGAGGTCGTCGATGTCGGTGGTGTCGTCGAACGCTTTTGTCTCTATGACGCTGGCAAACGATATGAGCTGGCGGGCAAGGTATTTCTGCGCAATGATGCGGGCGTGGTACTCTATGTTGGCCGACGAGGCCACGCGCGAGCTGAGTTCTGCCACGTAGACAGGGCCGCCCACCTCCTCGAGGTCGCCGTTCTTGGCCAGCTGTTCAGTCACGGTGAGCACGTCGACTGGGCGTTCGGCCATGCTCAGGTCGCGCACTGCGGCATATACCTTTTGGTTGCGAGGTTCGTAAAAGCTCTCCGGGTGGAGCATCTCGCATACCACGGCGTAGGCATCCTTGTCTATCATGAGCGCGCCGAGTACAGCTTTCTCCACGTCGAGGGCCTGCGGCTGCAGGTGTCCGTAGGTGTTGTCTACTGGTGCGGCCTTGCGCTGGCGGCGCGGTTTGTTGTTGTCTTGTTCTGCCATGTTGAATGTTGTTTTGCCTGCAAAGGTACAAAAAAGGGCGGAATGTGCTTTCTTTGCGCTATGGAAAAAGTTTAAATCCGTCCTGTCGGTGGCGCAAAAAAACAGCCCGCTTCCCGGGTGTTGCCTGGGGAGGCGGGCTGATGCAGCCTTGTTGCCCTCTGGGCCGTAAGGCTATGTCATTGGGCGAAGCCTACTGGCATATAGATGAGTGGTTTGAGCTCTGGCTTGATGCCGAGGAACTTCTGCATTGCCGATGTGTCTTCGCCGGCATAGCAGCATACCGTGGCTAGGCCGTTGGCAGCGCAGTGGAGGTACACGTTTTGCATCACAGCCCCGGCGTCAATGCCGCAGATGGCCATGCGCCCGTCTTGCAGCGATGTGTCTGAGGCAATTACCAGTACCAGCGGTGCAGATTGTATGAATGTGTTGCGCCCGGCGGCTTCGCGTCGCAGGTCGCTGCTGCCAATCTTTACAAGCTTGTTTGCCTTTGCATCATAGCGGAAAGTGCCGTCAGCCTTGCCCACATAGACTGTGATGTCTTGCTTGTTGCGTGCCGTAGGGGCTGTGAGGCGACCGTCGGGCCTGTTCACTCCTGTGGCAGCCCAAAGCAGGTCGGCAAGTTGTTGGTCGCTGAGTGCTTTGTCACTGAACTTGCGCACCGACTTGCGGTCTTGCAGTGCCTTGAGCAGTGAGCCGTCGGTGGTGCTCTTTTGTGGTGCCGGAAGTACTGTGTCTTGTGCACACGAAGTGCTTGTGAATGTCGTAAGTCCTACTATCGTAGATAGGATTACGGCGAAAATGCTGTTCTTTTTCATGCAGTCTTTGTTTTTAATGCATAGGCAAAGTTACGTAAATGCTTCATAAAAGCATAAAAAGCTGTCCCTTTTTTGCTTTTGTTATGCTATTTTGGCATTGTTGGCAAACTTGTTTTTCGCCTGTTAAGTGGTTTGTGTGAATGATTTTCCCGCAGTCAGTGACCTCAGTCTCTGCCTGCGGGAAAATCACATGATGGCGAGCCTACTGAATGAAAAGGCGGCCAACTTGATATACTGCTGCCGATACCACCCATGCCAAAGCAGTAGTGTATGCCGCAGCAAAGGCGGCCCATCGCCACGAGCCGCTCTCGCCCTTGATGGCAGCTATGGTGGCAAGGCACGGGAAGTAGAGCAGCACGAAGATGAGATAACTGAAAGCTACGAGCGGAGTTATGCCGTCGGCAGCCATCTTTTGGTAGAGATGGGCGTATTTTGATGAGTTGTCTTCAGCTGTATCGTCGGCCACGCTCTCGTCTCCGCTGTATAACACTCCCATGGTAGATGCCACTATCTCCTTGGCTCCAATGCCTGCCACGAGCCCTACATCAAGCTTCCAGTCAAAACCTTGGGGGCGGAACACGGGTTCTATTGTCTTGCCTATGCGCCCGATGTAGCTTTGTTCCTGCTGTTGCTGTGGCGTTAGGCTGTCGTTGTGTGGGAAATACCCTAGCGCCCATACTATTATGCTGGCAAAGAGAATTATGCCTCCCATCTTCTTCAGGTATTGTTTTCCTTTTTCCCATGTATGCCGGCCAATGGCCTTGGCCGTGGGGAACCTGTATGGCGGCAGTTCCATGACGAATGGCGTGTCTTCGCCTTTTATCAGCCATCGGCTGAGCACGCGGCTCACGATTACGGCCATGGCAATGCCTATGGCATAGAGGGATATCATGATGAGGCTCTGGTAGCGCACTGCGAAGAATGTGCCGGTGATCATTATGTAGATGGGCAGGCGCGCAGAACAGCTCATCATCGGCAGGATGAGCATGGTGATAAGGCGCGAACGGCGGCTCTCGATGGTGCGCGTGGCCATGACGGCAGGCACATTGCAGCCGAAGCCCATGATGAGCGGGATGAACGACTTGCCGTGCAGGCCCATCTTGTGCATGAGCTTATCCATGATGAATGCAGCCCGCGCCATGTAGCCGGAGTCTTCCATGAACGATATGAAGCAATAAAGAATGAGTATCTGTGGAAGGAACACTATCACAGCGCCAACGCCGCCTATCACGCCGTCTGCAAGCATGGCTTTGAGCGGGCCGTCGGGGAGGGTGGAGCTGATCCATTCGCCAAGCAGGCCGACTCCGGCCTCAATCCAGTCCATGGGGTATTGCCCAAGGGTGAATGTCACTTCGAACATCACGTATAGCAATAAGAAGAAGATGGGGAAGCCGGCGTACTTGTTTGTTATAATCTTGTCGATGAAATGTGTCAGTTGGTATGTGTCTTGCTTGTTGCCTTCTTCAAATCCGGCCTCGCGCAGTGCACCGTGTATAAGTCCGTACTTGGCATCCATGATGGCCGTCTCGGAGTCTTCTTTGGTCTCTTCAAGAATCTTTCTGGCTTCGCGGTCGCGTACTTCAATTATTTCCTTGGCGTTGGGCAGCCTGGATATCGTCTTTTCTGTGTCCTTGTCTGTCTCAAGCAGTTTTATGGCTAGGTAGCGTGTGGAGTACTTGTGGCGTATTTCTTCATCTTTTTGCACTTCGCGCTTTATGGCTTCGATGCTTTCTTCCAGTTGCTTCCCGTGGTTGAGGTGTACGTGGCGGTACACGCTGTTGTTGGGTTTTGTGCCGTGTGCGAAGTCTTCTGTGTGTCCAGTCTCGTGTTTTGTCTCGTAGTCTTTGTGCCAGTTCTGTATTTCGGCGGCCACCTCTGGGTTTATGTTCCCGTCTTTGTCAATGAAGTCTACACCCTCATACATATTGATGATGATGTGGAATAGCAGGTCTACACCTTTGCCAGTCTTGAATACAGTTGGCACCATCGGCACGCCGAAGAGTTGCCCCAGCTTGTTGTAGTCTAGTTTGTCGCCCCTCTTTTCGAATTCGTCGAACATGTTCAAGGCGCAAACCATGCGCAGGTTCATGTCAACAAGCTGAGTTGTAAGGTATAGGTTGCGCTCCAGGTTGCTTGCATCTATGACGTTGATGACTACGTCGGGCGTCTTGTCGATTATCTGGCGGCGCACGTAAAGCTCTTCAGGGCTGTAGGCAGAGAGCGAGTATGTGCCGGGCAGGTCGACGAGGTTGAAGCGTGTAGCCCTCAAACTCAGCAAAGCCTTCCCTTTGCGTCTACGGTTACGCCAGAATAGTTGCCGACCCGTTCGTGCGCACCGGATGCGAAGTTGAACAGTGAGGTCTTGCCGCAATTGGGGTTGCCGACTAAGGCCACGTTAATCGTCCGCCGTCTTTTCATGGCAGCATCGTGTAGCTGTTTGTCTGTGACAAGACTGGTGCAACCGTCGTTTTCAGTGGATATTTCCGGGCGGTTGAAGTTGGTTTGGGCCTCGTCGTTCTCCATTTGTTGTGCCTCGCTGGGTGATATTATTTCAATCATTTCAGCCTCGTTGTGGCGCAGGGAGACTTCATAGCCCATTATCTTATATTTTACCGGGTCTTGTAGCGGAGCGTTGAGCAACACTTCAACTACCTTGCCTTTTATGAAGCCCATCTCTACGATGCGCTTACGGAAACCGCCATGGCCTAATACCTTGACGATGACTCCATATTCTCCTGTCTTTAATTCTGAAAGTCTCATGTGTTTGCTAATGTGATGCAAAATTACAAATTAGCAGTAAGAATGACGAAAGGCAGACTTCCATTTTTCTCAAAATACCTATAAATGGTTATTTGTGTCACTCTGCGCGGAAGTAATCGTCTAGTTCCATGGCTGTTGATTCACCATTGTTTGGTATGTCGCGTATTATGTGTCCGCTTTCTAGCAGTATGATGCGCTTGCATAACTTAACCGTGTGCGTAAGGTCATGACTGCTTATCAATATGGTTGCCCCAGTCTCATTGTTGTAGTCCATGAGTGTTTGGGTGAGCTTGTTTTGGCTTTGTGGGTCGAGGAAATTGAATGGTTCGTCAAGTATTACGACCGTAGGGTTGCCAGCCAAAGCTGCCATTATGCCTACTTTTTGGCGATTTCCGGCAGAGAGGTCGCGTATTAGCTTGTCTCTTTTGAGCACTTCATTGCCTGCGAATGTTTCGAAGCGTGACAGCCTCTCTTGCATCACATCTGTTTTTATGCCAGAGATTTTGCGCAAGAACTCGAAATATTCTATTGGTGTAAGGTAGTCGATAAGGAAACGTTCGCCAAGGTATGCGCCTGTATACACCTTCCATTCCTCGCTTTTTGCCACGTCAATTTGTTGTATGCCGTAGGTCTTGTCCCAATTAGTGCATGGCGGAGTGGATGTGATACGTCCGGTGTCGGCTTTTGTTAGGTCGAGCATCAAGCGGAATAGAGTAGTCTTTCCTGCACCGTTGTTTCCAATGATGCCTGTCATCTCCCCATCACCGATGGTCAGTGACGGTATGTCGCAGGCAATTGTCTGGCCGTATCTCTTTGTCAGTTTTTCGATGTTGATCATGCCTATGCAGTGTTGTTGGGTTGGCTTGTATTGTCATGGGGCCGCTGCTTTTGCTTTGTAGTCATGCAGCGGGCATTGGCGTTGGTATATTGAAAATGGCGTTTGGTGCAGTTCCCTGTCCAAACGCCATTCGCAATATTGTCACACGAGACCTCGTCCGTGGCAGTTCTTGAACTTCTTCCCGCTGCCACATGGGCATGGGTCGTTGCGTCCTGGCAGCTTGTCCTTGATGATAGGCGTTTGCTGCTGGCGCTCCCTCGTGTCGTGTGATGCAGCCGCTGCCTGGTTAGGGTCGGTGAGCTGTTCCTCATTGAGGTCGCGTTTGGTTTCCGTGTACTGAGGTTGTGGCCTGCGTTCTTCGGGTGCTGCCTCTTGTACATTCTGCTGGATTTCTGGTATTGCGCTCCGCATGAGGATGGCTGTGATGCGGTTGTTCATCGTGTTGACCATGCTGTCAAACAGCTTGACGCTCTCGAGCTTGAATATGAGCAACGGGTCTTTCTGTTCGTAAGATGCGTTCTGCACGCTGTGCTTGAGCTCATCAAGTTCGCGGAGGTTCTCTTTCCAACAGTCATCAATGATGTGGAGGAGAATCACTTTCTCGAATTGCTTGACCACGCTCTTGCATTCCGACTCATAGGCTTCCTTGAGGTCGCATGGTATGTTGTACATTCTACGTCCGTCGGTGATGGGCACCATGATGCGCTCGTACATCATTCCCTGATTCTCGTAAACTTGCTTTACAATGGGCCATGCCACTGCTTGTATGCGTTCAGTCTTGCGCTTGAATGCTGCCATTGCCATCTGGAATGCGCTTTCGGCAAGGTCTTCGCGTTTCTCGTTGGCGAATTGCGCGTCGGTGAAAGGCACTTCCATTGCTAGGATTTTGAGGAATTCTTCCTTGCAACCTTCGTAGTCGTTTTGTTCTATGATGCTAGCTACGCGATCCCAGATTATGTTTGAGATGTCCATGCCGATGCGCTCACCCATCAATGCGTGGCGGCGCTTCTCGTAGATGACGGTGCGCTGCTTGTTCATCACGTCGTCGTATTCCAGCAAGCGCTTACGTATGCCGAAGTGGTTTTCCTCCACCTTCTTCTGTGCGCGCTCAATATTGCGGGTTATCATCGGGCTGTCAATCATGTCGCCCTCCTTGAATCCGAGTTTGTCCATTACCTTGGCGATGCGCTCGGAGCCGAAGAGACGCATGAGCTTGTCTTCAAGCGAAACGTAGAACACAGACGAGCCTGGGTCTCCCTGGCGGCCAGAACGGCCGCGGAGCTGCCTGTCCACGCGGCGACTTTCATGCCGCTCAGTGCCGATGATGGCGAGTCCGCCTGCTGCTTTCACCTCGGGCGAGAGCTTGATGTCTGTACCACGTCCTGCCATGTTGGTGGCTATGGTGACTGCTCCCAGCCCGTTTGTACTCTGTCCGGCCTGTGCCACGATGTCGGCTTCTTTCTGGTGTAGCTTTGCGTTGAGCACCTGGTGCGGTATCTTGCGCATGCTGAGCATCTTCGACAGTAACTCTGAGATTTCGACAGACGTGGTTCCGACGAGTGTAGGCCGGCCGCTGTTGCGCATGTTCTCAATCTCTTCGATCACGGCGTTATACTTCTCGCGGGCCGTTTTGTACACGCGGTCGTCCATGTCTTTGCGTATCACGGGACGGTTGGTAGGTATCTCAACGACGTCGAGTTTGTATATGTCCCAAAATTCGCCAGCCTCGGTCGATGCCGTACCGGTCATGCCTGCCAGTTTGTGGTACATGCGGAAGTAGTTCTGCAGTGTTATCGTGGCGAATGTCTGGGTGGCTGCTTCCACCTTTACGTGCTCCTTGGCTTCGATGGCCTGATGCAGTCCGTCGCTCCAGCGGCGGCCTTCCATTATGCGGCCCGTCTGCTCGTCAACGATTTTCACCTCGCCGTCCATTACCACATACTCGTCGTCTTTGTTGAACATGGTGTATGCCTTGAGCAATTGCTGCAATGTATGTACGCGCTCGCTCTGCACTGCATAGTGGTTAAGCAGCTCGTCTTTTTTGTCGAGCCGCTCCTGGTCTGTAAGCCCTGTTTCTGTTTCGAGCGCAGATAGTTGCGAGGTGATGTCTGGCAGCACGAACAGCGTTGCGTCGTTTACTTGCTTTGCCAGCCAGTCCGCGCCTTTGTCGGTGAGGTCGCATGAGTTCAGCTTTTCTTCAACGACGAAGTAGAGCGGTTCCACGGCTTCCGGCATACGGCGGTTGTTGTTCTCCATGTATATCTCTTCGGTCTTGAGCATACCTGCCTTTATGCCTTCCTCGGAGAGATACTTTATCAGCGGCTTGTTCTTGGGCAGGGCTTTGTGTGAGCGATAGAGTGACAGGAAGCCTTCGTCCATCAGCTTTTGGTCGTTCTTCTCGCGCCCTTCGCTGATTTTCTGCTTTGCGTCGGCAAGGTATTGTGTGGCGAGCTTGCGCTGCACGTCGACGAGTTTTTCAACCAGTGGCTGGTATTCCTCGAACATCTGGTCGTCTCCTTTGGGAACAGGGCCGGAGATGATGAGGGGTGTGCGGGCATCGTCTATGAGCACGGAGTCAACCTCGTCGACGATGGCGTAGTTGTGTGAGCGTTGTACGAGGTCGGCCGGTGATATTGCCATGTTGTCGCGCAGGTAGTCGAAGCCAAACTCGTTGTTCGTTCCGAATGTTATGTCTGCCTGGTATGCCTTGCGCCTTGCGGGCGAGTTGGGCTGATGTTTGTCTATGCAGTCTACCGACAGCCCGTGGAACTCATAGAGCGGCCCCATCCATTCTGAGTCGCGCTTGGCCAGGTAGTCGTTGACGGTTACTACGTGTACGCCGTTGCCTGTCAGGGCATTTAGGAATACGGGTAGTGTGGCGACCAGGGTCTTTCCTTCTCCTGTGGCCATCTCGGCTATCTTGCCTTGGTGGAGCACCACGCCTCCGAAGAGCTGCACGTCGTAGTGTACCATTTCCCATTTCAGGTCGTTGCCGCCTGCAGTCCAGTGGTTGTGGTATATGGCTTTGTCGCCGTCGATGGTTATGAAGTCCTTGCGTGGGTCGGCGGCCAGCTCGCGGTCGAAGTCGGTGGCGGTAACCACGGTCTCCTCGTTCTGGGCGAAACGGCGTGCTGTTTCCTTGACGATGGCGAACACCTCGGGCATCACTTCGTTGAGCTTTTGCTCATAGATGTCGAGGATTTCCTTCTCAAGTTTGTCTATTTGGTTGAAGATGGTTTCGCGCTCGTCAATGGGGGTATCCTCAATCTTGGCTTTGAGTTCTGTGATTTGTTCTCTCTGGCTTTGTGCAGAGCCTTGCACCATCTGCCTTATCTGCTGGGTGCGTTCGCGCAGCGAGTCGTTGCTTAGCTTTTCCACCTCTGGGTAAACAGCCTTCACTTTCTCCACGAGGGGTTGGATCAGCTTCATGTCCCGGCTTGACTTGTCACCGAACAGCGACTTTAAGATACTGGTAAAATTCATTTTATGTCGTTTGTTTTATTTCTGTTTTATTGATTTTGGCAATCGCCTGCAAATTTACATCTTTTTTTGCTAAATGCTGGCAACTAGCCCGTTAAATTGGGGTTTTGTGCCTTTTAATGGCTGTTTGTGTGATTGTCGGGCTGTTCTGTGCTAGTTGCCAGCCTTGTTCCCGGTTTGCTGCCATGCTGTTGATGTCATTTCATTCTACTTGGCTTGTCAATTTGTTTCATGGTGGTTGCCCTGACACCGATTGATTTTGCAGCGGGGCGTATCTTGCTGTAAGCCAAATGGTTGTGAGGGGTGGGCGTTTAGCCTTGCGAAACGTGCGTTACTGCATTGCCATACGGTGCCTTTTGCATTCTGTTTTGGCCCGTTTGGCGTGGCATTTTTGCTGATTCTGCAGCCCGACTTAAGCCGATGTAAAATAAAAATACAAGTCTTGTGTGGCCAAGGTTGGCGTAGGCGCGTCACGGTTTAGCCGCTAATGTATGTTCTTGTGCTGGGCAATGATGCGCCTTTGCGTAAATTGTCAGAACAGGGGCTCCGAAGAGCAGGCGTTAGGGGCTCGTATTCGTATGGCCTTGGCTATCGTCGGGGCGATGCGGTCGATGGTCACGTGCTCCGTAAGGCGCTCTGCCTTTGTGCCGGCTCCATAGATTATTATTGGGAATTGGGTGAATGAAGCGCGAGAGAGGCTGTTCTCCTGTGTCTCCTCATTGAGCATACGCCATCCTGGGGCGACTTCAATGAGTATGTCGCCGCAGCGTTCTCGGTTGAATCCGTTGCGGATTTTGTTGATACTTTCGTCCCCGCTTGACAGCAATTGCAGAGAAGTGTATGCGTTGCGGACCCCGGATATCTGTGCAAGGAATTCTTTTGCGCGAATCGCAGCCTCTGAAAAGCTTACGCGCTTTTGCTCCAGCTGTTTGTGGTCTAGGAATATCTGGGTTCCAAAGCAGGCTTCCACGTATTGCGACGGCCCCCATAGCGCGCCGAAATACATATTTAGCAGGTTTGCTGTGCGGTTGATGTAAAATGTGCCTGTCGGTATGTTGTACTTTGCGTAGTCGGTTGTTTCCTCGTCACTGTAGCCTGTGCTTGTGAGTACGAAGAGCACGTGCTGTGCCCCCAACCTGTGTTCCAGTTCCCTCACCAAGCGTGCTATCTCCTGGTCGAGGCGCACGTATGTGTCTTGTAGCTCCATCTGGCATTCGCTCACTGTCTTGTGGTCGAAGTTGCCGGCGTAGTAAGTTACATTGAGCAAGTCGGTTATGTTGTCTGACCCCATGGCGTTTGTGCTCACACACTGCAGTGCCATGTCCGTCACGCTTTCGTTCACGAGGCCGCTCGCCTTGTATTGCCTGTAGCGGTGTTCGCCGCTGAACGAGTGCTTGAATGGTTTTTGTGCGCCGCCGCTCATGAAATAGCTGAAGTTGCCCGAGAGCAGGTTGGCAGGCTCCCAGTCTTTGTTCCCTATGTCATTGGCGTGCAGGTTGTTGAATGCTTGGATCCATGACGGGTTGCTCTTGAAGTAATAGTTTGACGAGCACCAGAACCCGTTGTCGTTGTCAATCCACAGTGCTCCGTCGGCGGCATGGCCAGCCGAGAGCACAGCCGCGTCGCGGAATGGGGCCACGGCATAGACAACCGCAGTGCCGTCCGTAGACACTTTAAGTTCGTCGCCAATCGTTGAAGTGCTCATGTTCTTGGGCGATGAGCAGTCTTGCGTAAGATATCCGCCGTACTTGCTGTCGTCAACGCAGTGCACTGGGCGCAACGTCTCCTTGTCGAGCCATCGCGCGCTGACTATGCTGTTGTAGTAAGGGGTGGTTCCTGTGGATATTGCGGCAATGGCAGAGGCCCTGTCTATGGGTGAAAATGGGTAGGATGCGTTTTCATATACCCTGCCTTTGGCTAACAGCATACGGAAGCCTTCGTTGCAGTAAAGCGGCGCGAAAGCCTCCAGGTAGTCTGTACGTAGCTGGTCGATGGCGATGTTTACAACCAGCTTGGGTGCTGATTTGACAGTCAGTGGTACCTCTGACTTACCCCCGGTTGCGGAGAATGCCGCGAGCAGCGTGAGCGATATATACCTGTATTTCATCCTTTGTCAGTTCTGTTTTTATGTTGTCTATTTGCCAGTGCAAGGTTTGCCATACACCTTGTCAGCAAACATAATGCCACAATCTCCATTCCTTCGGCGTAATCTTGGAACATTGCGCCAATGAAAAACATAAGGATGAGCAAGGCGGATATGAGCCAATATGCCTTTTCACCTCTTGATATTGATGGAATGAAGAACAATGGGAGCGGATTGAGGAGCAAGACTTGAAGGTTGGTGCTCGTTGTCGGGTGCTCTGAAAACAACAGTGCTACGAGGATGATTCCTGCCAGGCTGGTACACGTAAGCAGTGCCACGTCCCATGCTTTGTATGTTTTCTTGCGTTTTGCCTCTGCGAAAACTATGGTTGCAGATATAAATAATAATATGTAGGCGGATTGCATCGGAGTAAGCGGAAAGCTCGGCCCTGCTGCTGGCTGAGCCGCACTCACGACCTGTCTTGTTTCTTTAACCAGCGGGCGATGGCCGTCTGCATCGGCTATCATGGCCTTGCTGAATGCATCCATCAGGTTTTCTGGAAGGAATTGCTGTTCCCTGCCGTCTGTCCGGAAATCGGCTTTAACGCCGATGCAGAGGTCGTCTCCAAACCCAGCCCAAGGATGCCCGTCGGTCTTTTCATGGATCATCTGCCTATAAGTCGGTTGTGATGGGCCATCGTCATAAGCATACTCGATTTTCCCGTTGATGCAAAGCTCTATCATGTCGCGGGCCCTTGTGGTGCAGTTATCGTAGAAAAAGTTGTAGCGGTATGTCTTGTTCTCAGGCTTGGCGTTGTTCCACAGCGCATTGGTGAGGCGCGTTTTTTCCTCTGGGGTTAAGTCTATCACCTGTTCAACGACCCAACGCCCCATCCTGTGGTACTCTTCGCAGAATATGTCGTAGGGCAGTACGCCTAACTCATAGTCTGTATGCCCGAAAAGGAAACGGAGCACGAAGAACGACTTCTTGAAGTTGAAAACGCCATAGTTGAAAGCGAAGTCATCGCCGGTTCGCATATCGTGCCAGCGCAGGGCTGTGTGTCCGTAAAGGCTGTAGACTTCATTGCCGGGGCCACACGTCAGCAAACTGATCTCGATGGAGTCCTGTGGGCAGTCTTGCGCCTTTGCCTTGCAGGGGGCCATCAGGCACAACGCCACTAAAATCGTTGCCGTTAAGAATGCTTTCAATATGTTTGCCGCTTGTTTCACGCTGCAAAATTACTTTCTTTTTTCCATTTGCAGTGCCATTATTCCGATTTTTTTCAATAATTTTGCAGGCGGATAGCGAACAGCTGTATAAAATGAATCTGACAATAGACATCGGCAATACCTGCACCAAGCTTGTGGCTTTCGATGGGGAAGACCCTGTTGAAATAGTCACGATGGATGACGGAGAATGGGGCATGCTTGACAGGCTGTGTGCCGCGTACCGGTTTGACCGTGGCATTTATTCTGCCGTGGCAGCTGTGCATGATGGGTTGCAACGCCGCTTGTCGTCAATGCCTTTCCGCATGATGCGGCTGGTTTCTGGAGTCACGCCGGTGCCGATCAACATAAAATATTCCACGCCGCTGACACTCGGAACTGACAGACTGGCAGCCGTTGTGGGGGCTCATCGCAGGCAGCCGGGGCGCGATGTGCTTGTCATAGACACAGGCACGTGTATCACGTATGATTTCATAACTGCTGCAGGAGACTATCTTGGAGGCAATATTTCACCCGGCCCGACGATGCGGCTGAAAGCTTTGAACGCGTTCACCCATTCTTTGCCGCTCGTCGAAAGAAAGGGTGTCGCCCCACGTCTTGGCTACAGCACCGAAACAGCAATAAGAAGCGGAGTGATGAATGGAGTGCTGTTTGAGATTGAAAGTTACATTCGTGAGTATATATTAAAATATCCGCAGCTTTTGATTTATTTAACAGGCGGGGTGCGGCTCGATTTGCGTATCCCGGAAAAAAAGTGCATCTTTGCAGACAATTTGCTTGTACCGTACGGTCTAAATAGCATTCTCCTCTATAACGAAGAATTAACTCCAGATGAAAAAGTCAATAATAATTAGTCTTGCAGTGGGCTGCGTTGCCATGCAGTCCATGGCGCAGAGTGGAACTAACTCACCTTACAGCCAGTATGGTTTGGGCATCTTGTCAGAACAAGCTCAGGGGTTCAACCGGGGATGAATGGCTTGGCGCTCGGCTTGCGCTACGGCAACCAAGTCAATTCCTTGAACCCTGCATCATACTCCGCAATCGATTCGCTTACGATGATTTTCGATGTCGGCTTGTCTGGGCAGATAACTAATTTCAAGGAGGGGAATGTAAGCCGCAATGCAAAGAACGCAGACTTTGAGTATGCCGTAGCTGCATTCCGCGTGTTCCCTAAGGTTGGACTGAGCATCGGATTGATACCGTTCACCAATATAGGGTATGATTATACCTCGACCTCGCGAATCGGCACGTCGGAGACGACAACCGCAGAGACGCATACAGGCTCAGGCGGCATCCATCAGGCATTTGTCGGAGTGGGATGGAATGTTTTTTCCGGTTTGTCGTTGGGTGCTAACATATCATATTTGTGGGGGTCTTACGAGAGGCAGATATCCATTTCCAGCAGCGATGCTTATGTCAATACAATGGAGCGGACCTATGGTGCAACCGTCAACAGTTACAAGTTGGATTTCGGATTGCAGTGGGAGCAACGTATGGCTAAGGATGACAGGCTTACATTAGGTGCAACGGTCGGCATTGGCCATAAGCTTGGTGCCGACCCTGAAGTGACCACTACTTCGTCTAACAGCCAGACAGGCGTGTCGTCTGACAATACATTTACCGTGGAAAACGGGCTCGCCATACCCATGTCTTATGGCGTAGGTGTCGCATGGAGTCATGGTGGCAAGTTTACCGTTGGAGCCGATTACTCACTGCAGCAGTGGGGAAGCGTAGATATGCCAGAGACAGATGCAAACACAGGCAAATTTGTCATGAAGAGCGGATTGCTCAAGGACCGCCACAAGGTGACGCTTGGCGGGGAGTGGGTGCCAAACGAGATGAGCCTCAACCTGTTGGATCGTGTACATTATCGTGCCGGTGTTTCGTATGCCACGCCTTATGTTACCATACAAGGCATGGACGGACCCAAGGAGTATAGCGTGAGTGCTGGCTTTGGCATACCCATTACGAATACTTACAACAACCGCTCTTTCCTTAACATAAGTGGGCAGTGGGTGCGCTCGGAGTCGAGCGCGTTCGTCACAGAGAATACATTTCGCATCAACATTGGCATTACGTTCAATGAGCGGTGGTTCATGAAATGGAAGGTTGAGTAATACAAATGGGCGAGGTGTTTACTCCGGGGAAAAGTGCGGCCATGAGGCTTGCCGTTGGTACTGTTGCGCTTTTGGCGGCATCCTTTGGGGTGTTGTCGTGTTCAGAAGAGAAAGAACATACAGCCCCGGCCATCCATGACCGCGATTCTGTTTCGGTCATGGTGAGTTATGGTGTCAATACGCTCATATCCGATTCGGGAGTGATCAAGTATCGCATAGTGACGGAACGGTGGGATGTAAACCAGGTGAGGCAACCGTCGCGGTGGACGTTCATCAAGGGTATTTTCCTCGAGCAGTTTGACGAGAAGTTCCATGTGGAAGCCTATATACAGGCTGACACTGCTTGGTATTACGATAAGATGAGATTGTGGGAATTGCGTGGGCGTGTACGTGTGCGCAATGTCAAAGGCTTGGTCTTCAGTAGTGAGGAACTTTATTGGGATGGGATTTCCCATGAGATGTATTCTAACAAGTACTCAACCCTTGTCACACCGGAGCGCACATTGGAGGGAACGTATTTTAGGAGCGATGAGCGCATGACTCATTATACGGTGTCAAATTCCCAAGGCTCATTTGTCAAGTCTGACATGGACGGTGGCACAGAAAGTACGGCAGACACTACTGCCGTCGGAGATTCGGCAGCCTCTGTTCCACAGGTGCGCCCTGCTGCAGTGCCGCGTGCGTCAACGTACAAGTCCAGGTGAGCGTATGCAAGATAGCTTCAAGGATGCGGCAATGCCGGCTGCATCATGCGTGGCAGACAGGCTTGTGGGTGTTGGCTTGACGGTGTGTTACCATTCTTTAATGTCTATTGTGATTTTTGTTTACAATGCCATAAAAGGTTTTCATATATTGGCCGTCTTGAACTTCCAGACGGCCCTTTTTGTCTCGTGAAACGTGCCGGATTATCGTCTAAAACGGTACGTTTCACGACGCTGTGCGCAGGGTTCTGCAACTTATTGCAATCCAAGTAGTTACAGTAGAGGGTCATTATGGGTTCTTGTCTTGAATTGTTTTTACAAAACCAACAGTGGGTGTCGTATCCTCATGTATGGCAAGATTGTAAGCCCCATGTGTTCATGGGTTCCCTTGCCAGGCTTGGGCGAAGTGCATCCGTCGTGCATTTTCTGCCATGGATGATATGTTGTAAATATCCTTTATGCAGGCCGCGCTAGTGGCATTTTGTTCTTGTACAGGGCTTATAAACAGTCAATAAAAACGGAGGGGCGCATTTTTTTCCAGAGATTTGTGTTGGCAATTGGCATAAATTTAGTAATTTTGCCCACTAAAGTGGCGTGAGGTGGCATTTTGCCTGTTCAGCCACTGGCTATCAAGACTAAAATATAAAACAAAAAATAGTAAAAAGTAATGGCAGCATTAGGAACAATCAGAAAAAGAGGCGTTACCTTGGTTATCATAATCGGTCTCGGCCTCTTTGCGTTTATCGCCGAGGAGATGTTCCGCTCGTGCGAGGCTACAAGCAACGAGCAGCGTCTCCAGGTAGGCGAGGTGTTAGGTAAGAAAGTCTCAGTGCAGGATTTCCAGAACCTGCTGGAAGAGTACCAGGAGGTCATCAAAATGACCCAGGGCCGAGACAACCTTACTGAGAATGAGTTGAATCAAGTGAAGGACCAGGTGTGGAATACGTATGTGCAGAACACCATCATTGAGTCTGAGGCCGAGAAAGTAGGCTTGACTGTGACCAAGGAGGAGATGCAGAGCGTGCTTCGCGCCGGAACCAACCCCATGCTCCTTCAGACCCCGTTCGTGAACCAGCAAACCGGGCGTTTCGATGCATCGCAATTGACAAAGTTCCTCGATGACTATAAGAAAGTAGAGAGCGGTCAGGATGCGCAAATGGCAGAGCAATATCGCACTATTTACAAATATTGGCAGTTCATAGAAAAGTCACTTCGTCAGCAGCTGCTTGCCATGAAGTACCAGAATCTGCTTGCCGGCTGCCTGCTCTCAAATCCTGTTTCGGCCAAGATGGCTTATGAAGGCCAGACTGAGGAGAGCGACATCCTGTTGGCATCGATGGCTTATTCATCAGTAAATGACAATGATGTGAAAGTGTCTGACGCAGACATTACGGCCAAGTATGAAGAGCAGAAGGAAATGTTCAAGCAGACTGTAGAGAGCCGCGACATAAAATATGTGGACTTCAAGGTGCTCCCTTCGGCTGCTGACAGGAAAGCTCTGCAGGCTACCATGGCTGATGCAGAAAAGAAGTTGAAGGAAGGTGCCAACCCCGCCGATGTCGTTCGCAAGGCCCAGTCGCAGGTAGCATATCTTGGCCTGCCTGTCACTCGGAATGCTTTCCCGCGCGACATAGCCACCAAGATTGACTCAATGGCTGTTGGAGAGACTACCTCTGCATTTGAAACAAAGCTTGACAATACCCTCAATGTAGTGAAGCTTATTTCCAAGACCCAGATGCCTGACTCGATAGAGTTCCGCCAGATACAGATAGCCGGAGCGTCACTCGAAGCTGCACGTAAGACTGCCGACAGCGTTTACAACGCATTGCAGGCTGGAGCACCGTTTGACTCGATAGCCAAGAAGTACAATCAGCAAGGCACATCGCAGTGGCTCACATCGGCCATGTACGAGAAATCGCAGACCGTAGATGCCGACTCGAAACTCTATCTTGAGACATTGAACACGCTCGGAGTGAACGAGATAAAGAACATAGAGTTCACACAGGGCAATGTTATAGTGCAGGTGGTTAGCCGCAAGGCCATGGTTGACAAGTATGTCGCAGCCGTTGTGAAGCATACGATAGACTTCTCCAAAGACACATACTCTGCTGCTTACAACAAGTTCAGCCAGTTTGTCAGTGCCAACCAGACCATCGACGCGATGGAGAAGAACGCCGCAAAGTTTGGCTATACGGTTCGTGAGCGCAAGGATTTGTTCAACTCCGAGCACAATGTGGCAGGCATAGCGAGCACCGACGAAGCCATGAAGTGGATTTTCGATGCCAAAGAAGGAGGCGTTTCGCCCCTTTACGAGTGCGGAGCAAACGACCATCTGCTCGTGGTTGCGATGACAAAGGTTCACCCTGTTGGCTATCGCAGCATGGAAGACGTTAAGGATATCGTGAAGGCTGAGGTTGTTCGTGACAAGAAGTACGATGTGCTCAAGGGCAAGTTCGCCGGTGCCAACAACATCGCTTCAGCCAAGTCGAAGGGTGCGCGCATTGATACTGTGCGCCAGATAACATTCAGTGCGCCTGTGTTTGTGCAGGCAACAGGAGCCAGTGAGCCGGCTTTGAGCGGTGCAGTCGCTGCGACAAAGAAAGGAACATTCTGCCCGCAGGTAGTCAAGGGTAACGCCGGAGCTTATATGTTCCAGGTTGTTGACAAGAAGCAGCGCCAGGGAAGCAAGTATGATGAGGCCATGATGGAGACACAATTGCGCCAGCAGGCACTGCAGGCGGCTAGCCGTTTCATGGACGAATTGTACATGAAGCGCCGAAGTGGTTGACAATCGTTATATGTTCTTCTGATAGCAGTTTTGTGATATAATGAAACGGGGCGGCACCGCAGTGCTGCCCCGTTTTGTTGTAGAATGTCTTGGGTGTTTGTGGGAAATCGGCTGTCGTGGCATTCCTTCTTGCCGTGCGGTTCATTCGTCTTGCGCCTTTTCTGCGTTGATGGCGGTTTTAATCTTGCCCAGCCATTTCTTGAAATCTTTTACATCCTTGAACAGGCGCAGGTCAAAGTCGGCTGTCACGATGCGTCCGTCGGGTGCGACAAGTTCGTTGTGTGGAATCCCGTTGAACTTGAATAGGGCCATCAGCTGCCTGTAGTCGGCATTTGGTATGCGCAGGCTCTCCTCTCCTTGCAGGTGCTTTGCTGCATAATCGGTGTATGTCTTTAGCGGTGACTCGCGCTCGTTGGTTACAAACAGCAGTTCTAAGTCGGTAAGAGTGGCAAGCGAGTCGCGCAGGGCGCGGCTGTGTTCAATGGCTTGCTTGCATGGGCCGCAGCTTGTGCTCCAGAAGTCGATGAGCACGAACTTGCCGCGATGCTTGGCTGTCAATGTGTTGAAGATGTCGGTTGCGCTTCCTGCCGGCAGCTCGTATGTGGCGGCCTGAGGTTTTTGCAACAGCGTTGCCTGTTCCTCAAGGAGTCGGATAAGGTAGGGTTCTGTCATCTGTTTTGTCCGCTGTGACATTTTTTCCAGTGTCTTTAGCGGTTCTTCCTCGTAGCTTTCCTTGTAATTATTAATGTCTGTCCATGCCAGTTGCAGGAAGAGTGACGGCTTGTCAGTTCCGAAAATGGCTTTGTCTGCGGCCATGGCCGCGCTGTCGGTGGCGTTCATGTAGCTGTTTTCTTCTCCTGTTGCCATATAGAATATAGGTGCGCAGTGCTTGTATCGGTTTATGAGGAAGAACAGTCGTGACGGAAACATGAGGCAATCAAGGCTGTATGGCAGCAGGCGGCGCATGAAGGCGTAGTCGGCTGTATTCATGTTGAAGTGGGATTTTCTTATGAATTTGTAGTCATAGCAGTCTGTACAATTGTTCACGAGCGTGAATATGTGCAGCAGCTTTGCCTCTTCAGCCGAAAGGTGCAGTCTTGCCGCTATGCTGTCTGCTGCCACTGACAAGCTGTCAACCTGTGTAGTCGCCCAGGCGGCGAACTCTTTGAAGTCTGACTTCAGTGCCTTTGCCATCAGCTGCTTTTTGTTTATGCGAAGTTTTGGGTCATCGTTTGTGAGCAGTTCTAGTAGCCGTTTGTGGTGTGAGCCGTCGGAGTAGTGGGCGCACCCGGTGCTGTCTATGGTCACGCTGGCCGTATCGCCAGGACTGGCATAGAAGTAAAGGATGTCGTCGCCCACCATGATGTAGTCAAGGATGGGGTAGTCGAGATTGAAAGTTATGGTGAACGTGCCATCGTCATTCACGCTGTAGGTTTTCGGGCGGTCTTCTCCGGTCACGCCGTCATAGCCATAATAAATGATACCATCGGGCAGCTTGCCTTCTATGCGTCCATTAAGCACACCTGTACCGCTGCGGAAGAACATATTGCCGTTGCTTGCGGTGAAGCAGTCATCGGCCTTTGCTGCATAGGTGCTTTTTTGCGATGGTGCTCCGCTGGTGACAGTTGCAGTCACCAGCGCAATGCCAACCATCGCCAATCTCATACTTGTTTTCATAAGCATATTGTATTAATTTGTTACTCATTTGCCTGCCCTTGATAACCGTCTGGCTTTCAGTGACTTGAGTTTGTGGTCAGCCTGGCGGCTCAAAACGTGCTGTTTCGTTTCGCGAAATGCGCCGTTTGATGGCCTGACTCTGTACGTTTTGCATTGCGGTATGGCCCTACTTGTGTATTGCGGATGGTTTGTAAACATTTGTTCGGCATCTTTCCGCAGCGTGCAATACTTTCATAATGCGATGAGCACACAAGCATTCATTATCTTAATTATGTACGCTCGATACTTTGGTATGTAAAGTTTGGATGCGCATTTTTTTGATTTTATTTATGCAAAGTTAGTCATTTTAATGCAGATATAAGGCACCGCGTAGTTTTATTATTATGACTTCAAGGCCAGGAGAGGTTGTTGCTTTATGTCTTTGGGGTTGCTATGCGACACACGCATGATATGCAAAGGTAATTGTTTTGACACTCTGCGGTGGCTAAAATGTCACAAAATCGACTAAAAAAGTTACGAATTATTTGTTTGTTTGCTTGCTTTTGCTTAACTTTGCAAGCGTAAATCAAATAAGCGATATGAAATACTTTAACATTGCACAGCTGATAAACATCATTCTACTACCTCATGCGCAAGGGAGTGGAAAATCAGTCGTGTAGCTGTATGTAGCGAAATAACGTCAGACCTTTCTCACTCCACTTGTGGGAAAGGTCTTTTAGTTGAATAACAAAAACAGAAATAAGACTATGAGTGACAGACTTTTCATTTTTGACACAACGCTCCGCGACGGTGAGCAGGTGCCGGGCTGCCAGTTGAACACCGTTGAAAAAATACAGGTGGCCAAGATGCTTGAGCAGCTCGGGGTAGACGTGATAGAGGCAGGTTTCCCGATATCAAGCCCTGGCGACTTCAATTCGGTCATCGAAATATCCAAGGCCGTGACATGGCCTACCATATGCGCTTTGACCAGGGCAGTGGAGAAAGACATCGACGTGGCTGCCGAGTCGCTGAAATATGCCAGGCACAAGCGCATACATACCGGCATAGGCACGAGTGACGAACATATAAAGTATAAGTTCAACAGCAACCGCGAGGAGATAATCGAGCGTGCTGTGGCTGCAGTGAAATACGCCCGCCGATTCGTAGACGACGTAGAGTTCTACGCAGAGGATGCCGGCCGCACCGACAATGAATACCTGGCCCGCGTCATAGAGGCCGTGATCAAGGCCGGGGCAACGGTGGTGAACATACCCGACACAACAGGCTATTGCCTTCCGTCGGAGTATGGCGCGAAGATAAAGTACCTTGTAGACCATGTAGACGGCATCGACAGGGCTATCATCTCCACTCACTGCCACAATGACCTCGGCATGGCTACGGCCAACACTTTGAGCGGGGTGCTCAATGGCGCACGGCAGGTGGAAGTGACTGTGAACGGCATCGGAGAGCGCGCCGGCAACACATCGCTCGAAGAGATTGCCATGATACTGAAGTGCCATAACGACATAGACATAGACACTAACATCAACACCCAGAAGATTTACCCGGCAAGCAGGATGGTTTCGAGCCTGATGAATATGCCAGTGCAACCAAACAAGGCCGTGGTGGGGCGCAATGCCTTTGCCCATTCGAGCGGCATACACCAGGACGGCGTGCTGAAGAACGTGCAGACCTATGAGATAATGAACCCAAAGGATGTCGGTCTCGACGACAATTCAATCGTGCTGACGGCCCGTTCTGGTCGCGCGGCCTTGAAATACAGGCTCGGCGTACTCGGCGTGAATATAGACAGCGAGGAGAAAGTGGACAAAATATACCAAAGTTTCCTTAAACTGGCCGACCAGAAAAAGGAAGTTAACGACGATGACATACTCATGCTTGCAGGGGCCGACACAGCTGAGGCACATGCTGTAAAGCTCGACTACCTGCAAGTTACGACCGGCATGGGGGTGAGGAGCGTTGCCAGCGTAGGGCTCGACATATCCGGCCAGAAGTTTGAGGAGTCGTCTACTGGCAACGGTCCGGTAGATGCCGCCATCAAGGCACTGAAGCGCATCATCCGCAAACAGATGACCCTTAAAGAGTTTACCATCCAGGCCATCAGCAAAGGCTCTGACGATGTGGGCAAGGTTCATATGCAAGTGGAGTATGACGGCAACCTGTATTATGGTTTCGGCGCCAACACTGACATTGTGACAGCTTCTGTGGAAGCATATATCGACTGTATAAACAAATTCAAGAAATAACCAGGGATGAACACTCTTTTTGACAAGATTTGGGACAGGCACGTAGTGCAGATGATAGACGACGGCCCGACACAGCTTTACATAGACCGTCTGTATTGTCACGAAGTTACCTCGCCGCAGGCTTTCGACGGCTTGCGCGAGCGTGGGTTGAAGTGTTTCCGCCCCGGGCAGATATACTGTATGCCAGACCACAATACGCCGACGCACGACCAAGACAAGCCCATAGCCGACCCTGTTTCGAGAAGGCAGGTTGACACACTTGCGCGCAATGCGCGCGAGTTCGGGCTGACGCATTACGGCATGATGTCGCCCGATAATGGCATAATCCACGTGGTAGGCCCAGAGAAAGGACTCTCACTGCCAGGCATGACCATCGTTTGCGGCGACTCGCACACATCAACTCATGGGGCAGTAGGCGCTGTTGCGTTCGGCATCGGCACGAGCGAGGTTGAGATGGTGCTGGCCTCCCAGTGCATACTCCAGCAGAAGCCGAAGTCGATGCGCATAAGCATCGAAGGCAAGCTTGGCCGAGGTGTCACGGCCAAAGACGTGGCCCTTTATCTCATGTCAAAGTTGACCACATCGGGTGCCACTGGCTATTTTGTTGAATATGCAGGCTCCGTGGTGCGTGACATGAGCATGGAGGGACGATTGACACTGTGCAACCTGTCAATAGAAATGGGTGCACGAGGTGGTTTTGTCGCCCCCGACGAGACAACATTCGCATATATAAAGGGGCGCGAATTTGCCCCAAAAGGTGATGACTGGGACAAGGCCGTGGCATACTGGCGCACTTTGAAGAGCGGTGACGATGCTGTGTTTGACAAGGAACTGACGTTTGATGCTGTCGACATTGAGCCGATGGTGACCTATGGAACCAACCCCGGTATGGGCATGGGCATAACGCAGGCCATTCCCACTGTTGGTGACATTGACCAGGCCGGCAAGGCTTCATTCTTGAAATCACTCTCGTACATGGGGCTGCAGCCTGGCCAGAAATTGCTGGGCCATCCGGTTGACTATGTGTTTCTCGGCGCTTGCACCAATGGGCGCATAGAGGATTTCAGGGCATTCGCAAAGATTGTGCGAGGAAGGAAAAAGGCTGAAGGCATAGTGGCTTGGCTCGTACCCGGCTCGTGGGCCGTAAGCCGCCAAATCAGCGCGGAGGGAATCGACAAGGTGCTGTCCGAGGCAGGTTTCGAGATTCGCCAACCCGGGTGTTCTGCATGTCTAGCCATGAACGACGACAAGGTTCCGGCGGGCAAGTACGCTGTGTCTACAAGCAACCGCAATTTCGAGGGTAGGCAAGGCCCCGGTGCGCGCACCATCCTCGCTTCGCCGCTGGTGGCAGCCGCAGCGGCTGTGACAGGCTGCATCACTGACCCGCGGGAATTGTTGGCAGAATAGTGGGGTATGTGCAGAAAGCCAAGGCAAATCAATGTGTTAGTAACGGCAATGTGTCTTTTTCTTAATTCTTGATAGACAAAGATGAAACAGAAGTTTGATGTAATAACAAGCACTTGTGTTCCACTTCCATTGGAGAATGTGGATACAGACCAGATAATCCCGGCCCGATTCCTTAAAGCCACAGACAAGGCTGGGTTTGGCGATAACCTTTTCCGCGATTGGCGATATAATGAAGATGGTTCGCTGAAAAAAGATTTTGTTTTGAATGACCCTAGGTTTGGTGGTTGCATACTTGTGGCAGGTAAAAATTTTGGCTCGGGATCGAGCCGTGAACATGCCGCATGGGCAATAGCAGGTTATGGCTTCAGGGTGGTGATAAGCAGTTTTTTTGCCGACATACATAAAAATAACGAACTGAACAATTTCGTGCTGCCAGTGGTCGTGTCGGAAGAGTTCCTCAAGGAACTTTTCGACAGCATTGCAGCCGACCCAAAGATGGAGGTTGTAGTCGACCTGCCGCGCCAAACGGTGACCAACAAGGCTACCGGCAGAAGTGAGAAGTTCGAAATCAACGGGTACAAGAAGCACTGTCTTATGAACGGTCTCGATGACATTGACTATCTGATTGGCAACAAGGATAAGATAGAAGCATGGGAACGGCTCAACAAGTAAACAGCTCATACAGCCGCATACAGCCGTTTGTGGAGATAATGGACAGCACGCTTCGGGATGGCGAACAGACCAGTGGCGTATCGTTTCTCCCACATGAGAAACTTGTCATAGCACGCAAGCTGCTCAAGGATGTTAATGTTGACCGTATCGAGGTGGCATCGGCGCGTGTGTCAGAGGGTGAAAAGGAAGCTGTATCCATGATTTGCCGGTATGCCCGCCAGATAGATTTGCTTGAGCGGGTTGAAGTGCTCGGATTTGTTGATGGGCGGTTGTCGGTGGATTGGATAGACTCGTGTGGAGGCAAGGTGATAAACTTATTGGCGAAAGGTTCATTGCGTCATTGTGCCGGCCAGCTTCATAAGACACCACGTGAGCACATCGACGACATAAGGGGAACTATCGCTTATGCTTTTGACAAGGGCTTTACTGTGAACTTGTATCTTGAGGATTGGAGCAATGGCATGAAAGATTCTCCCGACTATGTTTATGAAGTTATGGATGCATTGCATACCAGCGGCATAAGGAGATTTATGCTTCCAGACACCCTAGGGGTAATGAACCCTCTGCAAGTGATAGAGTATTTCCGAAAGATGCAAAAGCGCTACCCCGGTACGCATTTCGACTTCCATGCCCACAACGACTACGACTTGGCTGTTAGCAACTCGCTGGCTGCGGTGCTCAGTGGGGCAAAAGGCATACATGTCACTGTCAACGGGCTAGGAGAGAGGTGTGGCAACGCGCCGCTGTCGAGCGTTCAAGTGATACTTCGTGACCAGTTCCATGCCAAGACGAACATTAACGAAAGCGAATTGAACGCAATCAGTCGGCTTGTTGAGGGCTATTCAGGCATCGCAGTAGCCCCAAACCAACCAATAGTTGGTGAGAATGTATTTACCCAAGTGGCTGGAGTTCATGCAGATGGCGACAACAAGGCGGGGCTATATTGCAATGATCTTGTGCCCGAACGCTTCGGCCGCAAGCGCGAGTATGCCTTGGGCAAGACCAGCGGCAAAGCTAATATAGCCCGTAACCTGCAGGAGCTGGGCCTGGAACTGACACCTGAACAGACGCAAAAGATAACACGTCGTATCACAGAGCTTGGTGATCGTAAGGAGATTGTGACACAGGAGGATTTGCCGTTTATAGTTAGTGACGTTCTGAAACATACAGCCCCTGAGGATAAGGTGCGCTTAGTCAGTTATATGGTGTCTTCTGCTTACGGCCTGAAGCCGCTTGCAAGCATTAAGGTTTGCATCAATGGCAATGAATACGAAGGTTTCTCCACCGGAGACGGACAGTATGATGCATTTGTCAAGGCGCTGCGTAAAATATATCGCGACAGTCTCGGGCGCAGTTTTCCCGCGCTCGAAAATTATGCGGTGACGATACCTCCGGGAGGGCGAACTGACGCGCTTGTGCAGACTGTCATAACCTGGAGAAACGGTGAGAGGTTGCTCCGCACACGCGGACTTGACGCAGATCAGACAGAAGCGGCAATCAAAGCAACTTTCAAGATGCTTAATATTATTGAAGAAAGTAACAAACAATAAACAACATAACAATGAGATTGAAGATTGCAGTGTTGCCCGGTGACGGCATCGGGCCAGAGATAATGGAACAGGGGGTGGCCGTGATGGATGCCGTCGCAGCAAAGTACGGTCATGAGATAGAGTATGTTCGAGCCATTTGTGGCGCTCATGCCATTGATGAGGTCGGCGACCCATTTCCAGATGAAACGTTTCGTATTTGCAAAGAGTCCGATGCTGTACTTTTTGCAGCAGTTGGCGATACAAAATATGACAATGACCCAACAGCAAAGGTAAGGCCTGAGCAAGGCCTGCTCGCTATGCGCAAGAAGCTCGGCCTTTATGCCAACATTAGGCCGGTGCAGACATTCAAATGCTTGCTGCACAAGTCGCCTTTGCGCCCGGAATTGGTTGAGGGGGCAGACTTCATTTGCATCCGTGAGCTTACCGGGGGAATGTATTTCGGTGAGAAATATCAAGATAAAGACAAGGCTTACGATACAAATTACTACACAAGGCCTGAGGTGGAGCGTATTCTGCGCGTAGGTTTTGAGTATGCACGCAAGCGCAATCATCATTTGACGGTTGTTGACAAGGCAAACGTTTTGGCCTCCAGTCGCTTATGGCGTCAGATAGCCCAAGAGATGGAGCCTTTGTTCCCGGATGTCAAGGTTGACTATATGTATGTAGACAATGCTGCCATGAGAATGATAACTGAGCCAACTTTCTTTGATGTAATGGTAACAGAAAATACTTTCGGAGACATACTTACAGACGAGGGGAGTTGCATATCTGGTTCGATGGGGCTGCTTCCGTCTGCTTCCACAGGCGATAGTACCCCCGTGTTTGAACCTGTCCATGGTTCATGGCCGCAGGCCAAGGGGCAGAACATTGCCAATCCATTAGCTCAAATCCTTTCTGCCGCCATGCTTTTCGAGCACTTTGACTTGAAAGAAGAGGGCAAATTGATACGGCGTGCGGTTGATGCCTCGCTTGATGCCAACGTCCGCACGCCTGAGATTCAGGTCGCAGGTGGTGCTCGGTATGGTACTAAAGAGGTTGGAGCTTGGATTGTTGATTACATAAACAAAGCGTGACCTTGAATAAAATATGTTCATTTGCCATTGCGGCTTTGTTGTTGTGTTATGGCAAAACACAAGCACAAACAGCGCAACAATGGCGTGATTCATTGGCTGTGCTTGGACGGCAGATTGAAGCTTCGCCCCATTCTGTGGAACTGCGCCTTAGGAAAGCAGCTGTCAACCTGGAACTGGGGCAGTGGGACTATGCTGCCGCAGAGTTTGGCATAGTGTTGGAAAAAGAACCACAAAACCTCGCTGCGCTGTTCTACCGGGCATACGCCAACACCCAGCTGCGCCGTTATGAACTTGCATTGGATGATTACCATGCCTTTATCCGCATAGCCCCTGTAAACATTGAAGCCAGGCTTGGCCTTGCCCATACATACGAGAAACTGGGGCGGTTGACCGAAGCCATGGATCAGCTTAACTATACTGTCGAGCTTTTTCCCGACAGTGCCATTGCATACGCAGCGAGGGCAGCGCTTGAAAAGGAGCGCAAGATTTATGCGGCAGCCCTTTATGACTGGGAGCAGGCTGTGAGGCTGGCCCCGAACAATGCAGACTTCAGGCTTTCGCTTGTGGATGTGTTGTTGCTGATGGGCAAGCGCAGTGAAGCCCGGGTCGCGCTTGACGGCATGGTTCGCAATGGCACTCCTCGTGGATTGTTGCGTGAGTGGTATGATAAGTGTGGAAGTTAGGTGCTTTTTGCTGTGCTTAGGTATATGTGCCGTAGTGAGCCATAGCTAAGCAATATGCGGCGTGCCGGAGTCAGATGTAAGAGGTGCGGTATATATAAAGCCCCGTTGCCTGGCGTTTGTGTGGGCAGCGGGGCTTGTTGCGCTCTGTCAGTTGAAAAAGTTCCACGAGAGACCGAAGCGGATTGTTGCTCCGTTCTGCGGATAATGTGGCGCGAGGAATGTCATCCTGTTCCCGCTGCCAGCAGTCGCGTTGCTGTACATGATGAAGAAGCGTGTGCGCTTCAAATGTAAGTTTGCATATACATCCACAAAAGGATAACCTCCTAGTTTGACACGGCTTTCGCTGTTGGTCTGCACTGCAAACTGGTTTAGTTGTGGCACGAAATCTGGGGCAAAGTAGTTTGTGAAGAAATAGCCATCGGCACCAAGTTCCACAGACAGTTGTTTTACCACCTTGAACTTGATGTATAGGTTTGTATACAGGTTGAGTGCCGGTACTGGGAGCACCTCTTGGTTGCTTGAGTGCTGGTAAGTAATTATGTTTTCCCAGTTAAGGATGCCTACCCGGAAGTCCTGCCGCAGCTGTGCCGTAAACAAGCTGATGTTGCTTCCGTTCTGGTTGATTGCTGCCGAGAGGTTCGTGCGCTCCTCGGTTGTTGCATCATAGGCTGTGGATATGTATGTGTAGTTTTGTATTTCCTCTATGGCTACGCGCAAACTTGTCTTCGTTTTGGGGTAGGTGAGCAGCCCTTCGATGCGCGACCGTGTTTCTTTGCTCATGTCATTGTTATCCCACCAGATGTGTTTTGAATGATAGTGCCGTTGGTAGAATGTAGGGTTGAGGCGGTAAAAGTGCGCCTTTGCCGCCAGAGTCACAGTGTCGCCGAAGAGCGGGAAGTTTATATCTGTACTGAAGTCTACTTTCAATTGGCCTGCATCTTCCCCCACGAGCCATGCTTCAGCCAGCAGATTGTAGTGCAAGGTTTTTCCTTGGGTCTTGGTTATCTGTCCGCCAACGCTCACGGTGTTTTCTGTCCAATTGGCCATACGCGAGAGTGAGTAGCCGTTGGTCTCGAACATTTCAGGCAGGTCAAAGCGTCGTAGCTCATGGCTGGCGAACACTTTGAGTCCTGCTTTGGCGTACTTGTTAAAGCCTTCTAGCAGGGCTATGGCGAGCGTGTTCTTTACCGACATGAGCTTTGTGCGGTCGTAGATCGAGTCGCCTCCGTAGCTCCAGTCATCGTTGTGCGTGAAATATGTGTTGGCATAATAATTGTCGGGCGAGTCGTAGGCTTGGTAAATTCGGTCGTAGCGGTTGATGTCGACTGTGTGTATGAAGCTTGTCACCGGTACGAAAACGCGCTTCATCGTGGCGTCAATCGAGTCCTGTCGCTGTTTTGCAGCGAGCAGGCTGTCCATCTTTGCCGTGTCATCTACCTTGATGCGTGAAGTGTCGATGGCTGCGGTTCCTGTGTCAGTCGGTTCGTCTCCCGCAATGACAGCACCGTCGGGGCGTCCTGAGGGTATGGCTTTTGCGGTCTTGTCGCCGGGTTTCCTGCCGGTGGTGGTCACCTCGTCGCCTATGTTGGCCTTGGCTTCGTTCTCGCGTTTCGACTCGGCTGCAAATTTGCGCGCTTTCAGTTCGGCTTCAGTTAGTTTCTCCATGCGGTAGAAACCGAGACTGTAGCGGTGGGTGAGGAAGAAGTGCAGGCTGTTGTTGCGGTTCCAGTTTTGGTTCAATACGGTTGGGATTTCGTTGTCGCTGAATGCGTCGTCAAAACTTTCAGGGTGCGTAACGTAGTTGTCGTCGGTTATGCCTCCGTTCTCGGCTGCTTTTTGGTGGTATGTCGATAGGATTGCGTGCATGTTATATTGGTCGCCTATGTAAGACGCCCAAAATGTCGCCCCGAAATGCGATGTACTTTGGTTTGCAAAGTATCCGCGTGCATACGCATAGTTTAGGTCGAAGCCGAAGCCGAGCCGTTTGCCTGCGTTTACGGCAAACTTTGCGTCGATGTGATCCTCGCCGTTGGTTTTGTTGCCACAGTTATCGTAAGAAATGTTTGTTATTGGTGACAGTGTGTTGGTGAAGTGCAGTTCGTCGGGCTGTTTGATTATGTAGCTGTATGGTTGTGTGAAAATGAACTGGCTTGCCAGCGGGCGGTCAATGACGATGCGGCTCTCGCGTGCAGTGTAATTGTTTCCCGTTGTATTGTATTCGCCGTATAGCCCTGTGTTGAAGATGGAGTTCATGTACATGTGCTGGAGCGTGTCGACTACCGCCGGCGTCCGGTCGCCAAACCTGCGGTCTACCGTCCATACGTATATGCCTCGCGGAATCTCCTTGTGTTCGGTCGTGTCGTTGCTGTGCTTGTTGAAGTTGCCTGTTCCGTTTTCGTCGCGCTGGGTTATCTGGCCCATCTCGTCAATCTGGTTGTATGTCTGGGCATTGGCTGCCAGGGCGGCAATGCAAAATAGAGTGGTGAATATGCTCTTCATTTACAGTTTCAATATTCTGATGGCAACTTCTGCGAATTTGAAAGGGATGGAAGCCACGAACACATAAGTGCCGATGGTCTGCTTGCCGCCGAGGCATAAGCCTACGCCAACCACCGCGACAACCATGAATATGATGTTCAGCACGTTGCGTATCTGTCGCATCTTGAACTCACGGTCGTCTGGCTTGCGGTGGCGTTCGGCTTGCCGCTGTTCCACAATCTCGTCTATTTCATCCATTGTCATAGTGCTTTTTTCTGTTTTTTTCGGGTTGTCATGATGTGGCGGCCCGGCCCTGTGGAAGCAGTTTAGTTGAGCAGGTTGGCAATTTTGTTGAACAGGTAGTCCTTGCGGTCAATGGTCTTGCGGCGAAATTTCCCGCTTACGCGCGACAGTTTCTGCTTGTTTTTCTTAAGTCCGTATTCGTCGGTTATCCATTCTTCTGCGAGGTAGGTCTGTGGGTCGCGCTCCTCGTCGTAGTAATAGTAAATGCGCCTCATCGTGATGGTGGCCTTCCCGTCCTCACATTGGGCTGTCAGTGTGTACATGAAGCGGGTGCGGTCAAGCACGAGAGGCTTGTTCTTGAACACGAGCCATTCTTGGTAAGAGCCTGCCACGCTGTGGTTTATGGAGTCCTTGCCTACTATGCGGCTTTGCTCCAGCTGGTTGTCTTCCTTTGTCAGCTGCGTGAAGTACTTGAGTATTATGTCGTAGATTTGTGCTGCCGACTTGCCCGGCGCGCTGATCTCTTTGGTGAATTGCACCTTGCCGTCAATCACAGGTACGGCCCCTGCAAGATATTTTTGGTCGGGGTTGACTTGCTGGCCTTGCGTGTTTTCTGTCTCCCACGAGTTTTGCGCCATGCCCATGAGCGGCAGGCACGCCATCATTGCGATAAGCATTCTTCTCATATTCCGCTAAGATATAAAGTTTGTTTGAATTGCAAAATTACAAAATATATCACTATCAGCGGAACAGATTACACAGATTAACATTTCGTTTCTGTGCTTGCCATGCCATTGGCGTTGTTGCATTGATTGCCATTGTGTCGGGGTGGCCATGCGTTGATAGGCGTATGCTTGCCATGGCCTTATGGTAATCTATGTTTACAAAGGCAAGGAGACCATGCTTTTCTGTGCGTTTGGTAATGGGAAACGGCTCGTTTGCCTCTCCCGAATGAGCCGCTTCAGGGTGCAATATGGGTCGTTTTGACTATATTTTTGATGTTGTTTTATAACTTGTTGAAATACAGTTGCTTGCCTGATTGTATTAAAGCATATGAAAAATGTATGCAAAACTATCTTCCTTATTTCAGTTCCAGCTCCTTTTGCAGCCTTATTATCTCATCGCGATACTGTGCAGCCTGTATGAAGTCGAGCCGCTTGGCCGCCTCTTTCATCAGTTTTGTGGTGTTGGCTATGCTCTTTTCTAGTTGTGGGCGAGTCATCCGTTCTACTATCGGGTCGGCCGCGAAGGCTGTGCTTTCTGGCTCAACATAGGCCATGCGGACGGTGAGCTTTTCGCTTCCGGCCTCGTTGCCGCCTATTTCGGCTCGCAGCACTCCCTGCTTTACAGCCTTGTGTATCTGGGTGGGCGTAATGCCGTTTTTCTCATTGTAGAGCATTTGTTTCATCCTGCGCCGTGCTGTCTCGTCTATGGTCTGCTGCATGCTGGCTGTTATGGTGTCGGCATACATTATCACCTTTCCGTTTACGTTGCGTGCTGCACGCCCGGCTGTCTGTGTGAGGCTGCGGTGGCTGCGAAGGAACCCCTCTTTGTCGGCATCGAGTATGGCCACAAGCGACACTTCTGGTAAGTCGAGCCCCTCGCGCAGAAGGTTTACCCCGACAAGCACATCATAGTGGCCTTCGCGCAATTCCTCGAGTATTCTCACTCTGTCGAGTGTGGCCACGTCGCTGTGTATGTAAGCCGTGCTCACGCCGTGGTCGAGCAGGTAGTCGGTTAGCTCCTCGGCCATGCGCTTGGTCAGTGTGGTCACGAGTACCCGTTCCTTTCGTTCTGTGCGCACAGTTATCTCTTCCAGCAAGTCGTCAATCTGGTTCTCGCTTGGACGCACTTCTATCTCGGGGTCGAGCAGCCCAGTGGGACGTATGACCTGCTCAACCACTACGCCTTCGGCTTCGCGCAGCTCATAGTCGGCAGGGAGTGGCCGAAACGTAGATGACCTGGTTTATCATGTTGTGGAACTCGTCGAACGTCAAAGGACGGTTGTCGAACGCGGCGGGTAGGCGGAAGCCGAACTCTACAAGGTTGGTTTTCCTCGCCCGGTCGCCGCCGTACATCGCGCTGATTTGTGGCACGCTGACGTGGCTTTCATCTATGAACATCAGGTAGTCCTCGGGGAAAAAGTCCAGCAGGCAGTAAGGGCGCTCGCCGGCCTGGCGGCCGTCAAAGTAGCGTGAATAGTTCTCGATGCCCGAGCAGTGGCCAAGTTCCTTTATCATCTCCATGTCGTATTCAACGCGCTCTTTTATTCTCTGTGCCTTTATCGCGTCGCCTAGTTCAGTGAAGTAGTCGACCTGCTTGATGAGGTCGTCCTGTATGTTGCGGATGGCAATGTTTGTCTGCTCCTGGGTTGTCATGAATAGGTTGGCTGGATAAAGCTTGTATTCATCGAACGAGGCCAGCCTGCCGAGCGTTACGGGGTCGCGCTCTTCGATTGAGTCAATCTCGTCGTCCCAGAAAGTGATGCGCAGCACTGTCTCGTTGTATGCCATTGCAATGTCGATGGTGTCGCCCTTGACCCTGAAAGAGCCACGCTGCAGGTCAATGTCGTTGCGTACATAAAGTGCCTGTACGAGCTTTCGCAGCAAGGCGTTGCGGTCCATGGTCTGCCCACGTCGCAGCTCAATCACATTTTCAGACAGGGCCACGGGGCTGCCCATGCCGTAGATGCAGCTGACAGACGATACAACCACTACATCCTTGCGCCCCGACAGGAGCGACGACACGGCCCTGAGCCTCAGCCGGTCAATCTCTTCGTTGATGGCGAGGTCTTTCTCAATGTAAGTGTCCGTGCTGGGTATGTAAGCCTCCGGTTGGTAATAGTCATAGTAGCTTACATAGTATTCCACAGCGTTTTCGGGGAAGAAGCCGCGCATTTCTTCGTATAGCTGTGCGGCAAGTGTCTTGTTGTGGCTTAGTATCAGAGTCGGGCGGCCGGCATTGGCAATGACGTTGGCCATGGTGAATGTCTTGCCAGACCCGGTCACGCCGAGTAGCACCTGGGCCTTGTCTCCGCGCTCCAGGCCTTCAGTCAGTTCCCTTTATGGCTTCCGGTTGGTCGCCGGTCGGCTTGTATTTCGATGTAAGTGCAAAACTGCTCATGGTCCGCAAAAGTACTCATTTTCATCGTAACAAACGTTATATTGGAGTATATTTTATAAAATTCAGAGCCAAATGCTTTGATTATCTGCGGAAAATAACTAATTTTGCATTCCAAATCAGCAACAGATGAAGAACAGGATTTTCATATTGTCTTGCTTCGCTGCCTTGTTAAGTGGTTGTGCCACGGAGTTCAACCGCGTTTATAAGACAGGCGATTACAGCTATAAATATGAGTATGCAAAAGAATGCTATGCTACCGGCAAGTACACTCATGCCATCTCGCTGCTTCAAGAGCTAGTCACGATAATGAAAGGCACGGACAATGCCGAGGAGTGCCTATATATGCTCGCAATGGCAGAATATTGCGATAGGGATTACGAGAGCGCATCGGCCACGTTCAAAAAGTATTTTTCTTCATATCCAAAGGGAGTCTACGCAGAGCAGGCTGCCTATTATATCGGCCAGTCGCTATATGAAGGAACGCCAGAGCCTCGTCTTGACCAAACCCCTACAGTAGGCGCCATTAACGCATACCAGCAATTCCTTGACCTTTATCCTGGCTCCAAGCTCAGGTCGACTGCGCAACAGAGGCTGTTCGACTTGCAGGACCGGCTGGTCATGAAAGAATACCTTTCGGCAAAACTATATTATGACCTTGGTGACTATTTCCTCAATTGCACTAACGGAGGCTCCAACTATGAAGCCTGCATAATAACTGCCCAAAACGCCCTTAAGGACTATCCTTACAGCAGTATGCGCGAGGATTTTGCAATATTGATAATGAAAAGCAAGTTTGAGCTGGCCGAGCAGAGCGTAGAGGCAAAGCGCATGGAGCGTTATCGAGACGCGGAAGACGAGTGCTATGGCTTCTTGAATGAATATCCAGACAGCAAAGAGGCTGCTACAGCAAAAAAATACATAGAGAAGTGCAAGGAGGTCATCAAGGATTAAACTGAAAATATAATCAAGACAACAAACACGGATTAAATAAACATGGATTACAAGAAATCAAAAGCTCCGGTAAATACCGTTACGCGCAACATCATGGATTTGTGTGATGAGACAGGCAACATCTACGAGAGCGTTGCCATCATTGCTAAGCGTGCAAACCAGATTTCGGTTCAAATCAAGGAAGACTTAAGCAAGAAGCTGGCTGAGTTTGCTTCTTATAATGATAGTCTCGAAGAGGTGTTCGAGAACCGTGAGCAAATTGAGATTTCCCGTTACTACGAGAAATTGCCAAAGCCATCGCTGCTTGCCACGCAAGAATTCGTTGAGGGTAAGGTTTATTGGCGTGACCCTTCAAAGGACACCGCCGGTGATGACAAATAGCATTTCAAGACCCGCGCGCAATGATACAGCGTATACAGACAATATATTTGGCCGCTGCGGCGTTGCTCTCCGTTGTGTGCCTGTGCATGGAAATAGGTGTGTTTTCGGTTGACGGCTTTGAGCTTGCGCATGAATATAACCTTTGGCTCGTCAACTTCACGGGGATTCGTAACTTTTCGACATGGCCATTGTTCGCCGTGTTGTTGCTGTCGTCAGCCGTGCAAGTATATGCAATATTTAAGTATACAAACCGCAGGCTGCAAGCCCGTTTCTGCGTGTTCGCCATATTGTTGATATTGGGCTGGTATGCGCTTTACGTGGCTTTTGCCTTGTTGTTAATGCCGGGAACGGCTGATGTTAAGTTTGTCCCAGGGTGGCCGGGAGTTTGCCCAATGGCATCCCTTGTGCTGACGTTTCTTGCGCGACGTGCCATCATGGCAGACGAACAACTTGTAAGGGCGGCAGACAGGATTCGGTAACATGTCGCCATCCCTATGCCCCGAAGGCCCCGGCGCAATTGCGCCGGGGCCTTCGGGGCATAGGCTTATGGTAGGCTGTTTCTTATGGAAGTCATTTGCCATGTTGTGCATGGGATTCCATTTGTGTTTCAGTGCCGTTTGAACATGAGTTTTTTTGGCAGTTTCAGCCATTTGCCGTTGTTGGGAACTTTTAGTGAACTGCCGTCTTCTTGTGTCAGTATGTAAGTACTGTCATCCTTTTGTGTCAGCGTGGCTTTCAAGTCCTCGCTCCCGTAGTCGTTTATCAGCTCTATTTCGGCTTTGTCGTTCCCGGAAACTTTTGCTGACGTTATCAGCCAATAGAAACTGTTGCGCTGTTTCCCGAGATAGCCCGGCAATTTGCCAAAGAGCTCGTGGGCAGGCACAATTATACCGTCACCGTGGAAGTCAATGTTTATGTAGACTTTGTATTCGTTGTTGACAAAGTTACCACAAAATGGCTTTTGCTCTTCTTGCGCCGCTGCTCCGTATGCCACGATGGCCATTGCGGCAATGAATAATGTTTTCTTCATGTCTGTAACATTGTTGTGCTATAATTTATTGTGTAATGGCAATGTTCAAGTGTTGCCGCACACAGATTGCTGTGCTGTGCAAAGTTAATGCATATTGGTCATTAAATGGCTCTGTTACAGAAGTTTGTTGGGATTTTCATTGGAAATATTAAGAATTTAATGTAAATTTGCGCCTGCTAACAATTAACTTTATGGGAAAGTGTGATTTGAGACCGGACTATATATTTGAATCAAGCTGGGAAGTATGTAACAAGGTAGGTGGGATTTACACCGTCCTGTCAACTCGGGCAAAGACCTTGCAAGACATGATGAAGGATAAGATAATTTTTATCGGACCAGATTTTGGAGGAGACGTTCAAGCCGCGTATTTTGAGGAAGACAGCTCTTTGATGTCTGGATGGAGCAAGACAGCCGAGATAGAAGGGATAAATGTTAGGGTGGGGCGCTGGCGTGTGCCGGGCAATCCTGTTACAGTCTTGGTAGACTTTAAGCCATATTTCCCGAAGAAAAACGATATTTATACATGGCTCTGGGAGGAATATAAAGTTGATAGCCTCCATGCTTATGGCGACTATGATGAGGCTTCGATGTTCTCTTATGCAGCTGGCCTTGTGGTTGAAAGCATATACAAGCATTGCTTGACCGACAGGGACCGGGTTGTATATCATGGTAACGAATGGATGACAGGGCTTGGCTTGCTTTATATAAACAGCAAGTTGCCGCAGGTGGCGACACTTTTCACGACCCATGCAACGAGCATTGGCCGGAGCATTGCAGGCAACATGAAACCACTTTATGATTATCTCTTTGCCTATGATGGCGACCAAATGGCCGGTGAGCTTAATATGCAGAGTAAACATTCAGTTGAGAAGCAGACAGCGTGGCACGTTGATTGTTTTACAACGGTGAGCGACATAACGGCCACAGAATGCCGTGAGTTGCTCGACAAGCCTGTGGACGTGGTGTTGCCAAACGGTTTCGACAACAGTTTTGTTCCTTCGCCTTCGGTGTTTGCCCGCAAACGAAAGAAGGCAAGGCAGAAGCTGCTCCAAGTTGCTAGTGCATTGTTAGGGGAAAAAATGGGCGATGATACGCTGATTGTCTCCACGAGCGGTCGTTATGAGTTCCGTAACAAGGGTGTTGATGTTTATATTGAAGCCATGAACCGTTTGTTGCGTGATAAATGTCTTCACAAAAAAGTGCTGGCATTCATAGAGGTTCCGGGATGGGTCGGAGAACCGCGCAAGGATTTGCAGAAACGATTGGCCAGTGGCCAAGACTATGACACTCCGCTAGAAGTGCCTCAAGTGACGCATTGGCTGCACGAGATGAGCCATGACCGTGTACTTGATATGCTGAAATATTACGATATGCATAACAGGCCGGAAGACAATGTTAAGGTTATTTTCTTGCCTTGTTATTTAGATGGGAATGACGGCATTCTCAACATGGCATACTATGATATTGTTCTTGGCAATGACCTCTGCATATATCCTTCTTATTATGAGCCATGGGGGTACACTCCGTTGGAGGCAATAGCTTTCAAGGTACCGTGCATAACAACAGACCTGTCAGGTTTCGGGTTATGGGCCAACAGTCAGAAAGGTGGATATAGCGAGATTGTTGATGGGGTTAAGGTTATACACCGCACTGATTACAATTATTCGGAAGTGGCTGACAATATAAAAGATACTGTGGCCGATTTTTCCAACTTTTCCGAGTCGCAGGTTAGAAAAGCTCGCTCCAATGCAGATTCCTTGTCAAAGAAAGCGCTTTGGAGTGAGTTCATAAAGTATTATTTTGAGGCGTATACCATTGCTTTGGGCAAGGCGGAGGAGCGCAAACATAAATTAGAATCTAGTCCAAAAGAAAAAATCCATAATGTTTAAATATGAAAATTAAAGCAGATTACGTAAACGTTCCTCAGTGGAAAGAGTTGAACGTGAGGTCGGGTATGCCCGAACAGCTTAAATGCCTGGACGAGCTTGCCCACAACATGTGGTGGTGTTGGAACCACGAGGCTAGGGATTTGTTCAGGGAATTGTCACCAGAACTTTATCGCGAAGTCGATCACAATCCTGTGCTTTTGCTTGAACGATTGAGCTATGAGCGCAAAGAAGAGATTGTGAAAGACAAGGCCTTGATGAAGAAAATAAAGAATGTTTACGGCTTGTTCCGTGACTATATGGATGTTAAGCCTAATCGCAAGCGTCCTTCCGTGGCCTATTTCTCTATGGAGTATGGGTTGAATCAAGTGCTGAAAATTTATTCAGGTGGTCTTGGCATGCTTGCTGGCGATTACTTGAAAGAGGCATCTGACAGTAATGTGGACATGTGTGCCGTAGGCTTCCTTTATCGTTATGGCTATTTCAAGCAGTCGCTAAGCATGGACGGGCAGCAGATAGCCAATTATGAAGCCCAGAATTTCAACCTCCTGCCTATAGAGCGCCAGCTCGATAGCGATGGCAATCCACTAGTGGTTGATGTTCCCTATACAAACTATTTTGTTCACGCATACGTTTGGCGTGTCAATGTAGGGCGTATAAAGTTGTACCTTCTTGATACCGACAATGAGATGAACTCAGAGTTCGACAAGCCAATAACTCATTCTCTTTATGGCGGTGACTGGGAGAATCGACTCAAGCAGGAAATACTTTTGGGTATTGGCGGTGTGCTTATGCTTAAGAAGCTCGGCATAACTAAGGATATCTATCACTGCAACGAGGGCCATGCCGCATTATGCAACCTACAGCGTCTGTGTGATTATGTGGAAGGAGGACTTACATTCAACCAAGCACTGGAGCTGGTGCGTGCATCAGGCCTTTATACAGTTCACACTCCGGTGCCAGCCGGTCACGATTACTTTGATGAAGGTTTGTTTGGCAAATACATGGGAGGGTATCCTGCCAAGCTCGGCATATCTTGGGACGAGCTTATCGGTATGGGCCGTAACAATCCCAATGACCATTCAGAGAAGTTCTGTATGTCGGTATTTGCTTGCAACACCTGCCAGGAAGTCAATGGCGTGAGCAAACTTCATGGTTGGGTAAGCCAGAAAATGTTCTCCAGCATATGGAATGGTTATTATCCAGAAGAGAACCATGTAGGTTATGTCACTAACGGTGTTCATATGCCGACATGGGCAGCCACGGAGTGGCGGAATGTATATGCAAAGTATTTTGATAAGTCGTTCATGAGCGACCAGAGCAACCAGAGCATCTGGGAGGCAATCTACAATGTGCCAGACGATGAGATATGGGAAACCCGCATGGCACTTAAGAAGAAACTTGTTGATTTTATCCGCATGGAGTTTACCGAAAAGTGGCTGCGTAATCAGGGAGACCCTTCGCGCGTCGTGTCGCTGCTTGAGCGTATCACTCCTAATGCCCTTATCATCGGTTTCTGCCGCCGCTTTGCGACCTACAAGCGTGCTCACCTGCTGTTCACCGACCTTGACAGGCTTGAAAAAATCGTCAACAACCCGGAGCGACCCGTACAGTTCCTGTTCTCTGGAAAGGCGCACCCTGCTGACGGTGCAGGTCAGGGCTTGATCAAGAAGATATATGAGATCAGCCAGCGTCCTGAGTTCCTTGGCAAGATTCTTTTCCTTGAGGACTATGACTATCAACTTGCCCGTCGCCTTGTTGCAGGTGTCGATATTTGGATGAACACCCCGACGCGCCCGTTGGAAGCATCAGGAACATCCGGCGAAAAGGCCGAGATGAACGGTGTTGTGAATCTCTCCGTGCTTGATGGATGGTGGCTCGAGGGATATCGTGAGGGAGCAGGCTGGGCATTGACAGAGAAGCGCACCTATCAGAACCAAGGTTATCAGGATCAACTTGATGCTGCCACCATTTACAGCATGCTTGAGCGCGAGATTATTCCACTTTATTATGACAAGAACGAGAAAGGGTATAGCGAAGGCTGGATAAAGGTTATAAAGAACTCCATTGCCCAGATAGCCCCGCACTATACCATGAAGCGCCAGCTTGATGATTATTACAGCAAGTTCTATGAGAAGCAGGCTGCCCGGTTCAAGATGCTTTCGGCAGACGATAATCGTGTGGCAAAGGATATAGCCCAGTGGAAGGAGACTGTTGCTGAACGTTGGGATGCAATCAATGTTGTGTCTGCTGAGTGGGATATCCCTGCCAGCGGAGTTGAGACCGGCAAGGAGTATACTATTCGCTATGTGATAAATGAGCAAGGGCTTGATGATGCCGTTGGCCTTGAGTTCGTGACCGTCAAGAGCGACAAGGATGGAGAGGAGCGCATTTCGAGCATCATTCCGCTCAAGGTTGTTTCACATGATGGCAACAACTATATGTTTGAAGGTAAGATTGAGGCAAACCGTGCCGGCACATTTAAAGGAGCAGTCAGGATGTATCCGAAGAACTCCAAGTTGCCGCATAGGCAGGACTTCTGCTATGTTAAGTGGATTGCCATACCCGATTGTCAGGTTATGTGATTTGGCGTTTTCGGCAGATGCCGTTCAATGTTAATATGAAAAAGAGGCGCAAAGGCACGCTGTTTAAGTGTGTTTTGCGCCTCTTTCATGTAGGGTTTCTGTGTTGCCTTTGGGATTTTTTATGTTATGTGTACGTAAGGTAAGTGAAAAGATTCCAAGCGTTGTTTCTGCCGCCCATATTTGCATGCGTCTAAATGGGGGCGTTCAGTTGTTTGCCTTTTGCAGTTCTTGGATATCCTCGCTGTTGCGAGTGGCTTCGGGCATCATTCCTATTATTTCATTGATAGTTTTGGTGTCAAGGAAGTCTGAGTAGTATGTTACGATAAAACGTCCGAAATAATTGTCTGCGTTTTTCCGTGCGTGGTTGATTATTATCTTAGTAAATTGTTTGTTGAGTATGGCGATGGAGTCTATAAGTGCAAGTCGTTCTGCGTGATTGGGTTTGCTGTGGTATATTTGTGCAGCAAGCTGTCCGATTTCAATGCCTATGCTCGTGGTGGAGTCCATCAGTGATTGCAACCTGTTGTTGTTGGGCGTTCCGCCAACGCTTGCTTCCAGTGGGTTTTGTTCAAGCCTCACTTTTATTCGTCCGGGTTCAATGAACAAAGGCAGGATTGGCAGTGCTGGCTCTGTGCAGCTTACCATGCCGAAATTTGTGGTCTCAGCCTTTCCGTCAAGTACGAATTTGCCTTCCTTCACTATGGCCGTGTCAATCGGTGCATCGTTGCAGCGGTCAAGCCAGAGAAAGATTGTATCGCCTTCAGACAAAGCGTTGCTAGAGCCTTCTATTCTATATGAATCAGTCTGGCAGGCGGCAAACATTATGCTTGCGGCTGCCAGACTGATTGTTTTTCTTATGTTCATGTGCACTTTATCGCCTATACTAAGTATTGGCTGCTAATGCTTTCATTGTTTATGACGCGGCGTATTGTTTCCGCAAACATATCGGCAACAGATATCTGCTTCACTTTTGCACAGCGGTTGGAGTAGGGGATAGAGTCGGTGAACACTATTTCCTCAAGCGACGAGTTCTGCACGCGTTCGCTTGCAGGGCCGCTCATCACGCAGTGTGATGCACAGGCGCGCACAGTGAGCGCTCCTGCCTCCTTCATTATGTCGGCAGCTTTGGTTATTGTGCCTGCTGTGTCTACCATGTCATCAATGATTACAACGTTCTTGCCTTTCACGTCGCCTATGATTTGCATACTTTCCACAACGTTGGCGCGGGCGCGCGTCTTGTTGCACAGCACTAGCGGGCAACCAAAATACTTTGCGTAGGTGTTGGCTCGCTTTGAGCCTCCGACATCTGGTGACGCTATCACCATGTCCTTGAGTTTGAGGCTTTGCAGGTATGGCAGCAGCACTCCCGATGCATACAAGTGATCCACCGGCACATTGAAGAAGCCTTGTATCTGGTCGGCGTGCAAGTCCATGGTTATGAGCCTGTCGATGCCGGCCACGCTGAGAAGGTCTGCGATGAGCTTGGCGCCAATGCTTACCCTCGGCTTGTCCTTGCGGTCTTGCCTTGCCCATCCGAAATAGGGTATCACTGCGTTGATGGTCCGTGCCGATGCGCGCTTTGCTGCGTCTATCATCAGCAATAGTTCCATCAAGTTGTCTGAGTTCGGGAAAGTGCTCTGCACCAAGAACACATCGCGGCCGCGTATAGACTCTTCATAGGATACGGCGAACTCGCCATCTGAGAATTTTGTTATCTGGAGTTGCCCTAATGGACAGTCCAGACTTTTGCAGATTTTTTCTGCGAGGTATCTCGTGTTGGTGCCCGAGAAGACCATGTAAGAGTGTTGTTCGCTCATCTTATCGTTGTTTGTTATATGTAATGTGCATTCAGTTCGTGGCTTTGCGCAGGCGTTCGAAGTGGCCTATCAGTTCCTTGTAGTCAAGTTCGTTGTGTATGTCGAACCTGTTCCACAGGTCACCGCATATCACTACTCCACCGAAGCCTAAATCGCGGGCGGCGCGTATTGTTTCGAGCGTCATTCCACCTATGGCATATACTTTTTTGTCTATCAGCCCGTTGTGTGCAGCTTCTTCGAGTTGCTGCTGTGTCAGCGTAGCTTTGCATTTGCTGTCTGTGAGGCTGTCAAACACATTGCCAAGGAATACATAGCCCGATTTCTTCTTTGCTTCCCGCAGTTCATCTGTGGAGTGGCAGGTGCGGCTTATATTTCCCTTGTAGCCGGCGGGTGGTGGTGTCGTGGCATCCTCTATGTGTATTCCGCGTAGGCGGTATTCGTCCTTTAGGTAGAAATTGCCGTGTACAGTTATCTTGCTATAATAGTCTTCGTGTAGCAGGGTGAGCAGCCTTTCTGAGTAAACAGGCTCGGCTCCAGGCTTGCAGAGGTGAAGGTTGTCGAGGCCCTCTTCAAAGAGCGACGATAATATTTTGTCTTCCTCCACGAAGAACGTGGGCTTTGTCATTATTACTAGTTTCATCGGTCTGCTTTCTCTCTACTTTTGCCAGGTTGATGTGCTGGTAGGCCTTTCGTTAAACCTGTCGCCATGCCTGTCCTGCTTTTTTCTGCAAAAGTAGCAATTTTATAGGAATAATGCAATTTAACGGCGGCAAAAGTTTTGTAAGTGTATGTAATTCCTTTAGGCTGTGTGCTTTGGGGGCGTATGTGCAACAAGCAAGAATCCCGCAATCTGGTTTTAGGCTGTGGGATTCTGTTGTTTGTTTGGAATAAAGTTGTTGTTGTTTTTATTTAAGCCTCGGCTTCTGGTATTACAGATACGAAGCTCTTGTCCTTACGGCCTTTCTTGTAGCTTACAATGCCGTCAGTCAGGGCGTAGAGAGTGTCATCCTTGCCTATGCCGACATTTTTGCCGGGATTGTGCTTGGTGCCACGCTGGCGAACTATAATGTTGCCGGCTATCACTTTCTGCCCCCCAAAAATCTTGATGCCGAGTCGTTGTGAAGCTGACTCGCGGCCGTTCTTTGAGCTACCAACACCTTTTTGTGTGCCATTTCTTGTTTCCTCCTTCTTGTTAAGCTATTACTTCCTTAATCCTGATTTCGGTGAACTGCTCACGATGACCCCTCTTCTTGCGGTAGTCCTTGCGGCGCTTCATCTTGAAAACGATGACTTTGTCACCTTTCACGAGTGGGTTGAGCACTTCGCATACAACCTTTGCACCTTCCACTGTGGGGGCGCCAACTTCCACGCTGCCGTCTTTGTCTACGAGCAGCACTTTCTCAAACTCAACAGCCTGACCCTCTTGCGAGTTCTTGATGTGGTGAACAAATAGCTTCTTGCCTTGTTCAGCCTTAAACTGTTGACCGTTAATTTCTACGATTACGTACATTATTTTGTATTGTTAAACGGTTTTTTCCGCGAGGCGGAATGGCGTTGTGCCTTCGCTTGCATAAGCCTCCACGGACTAAATCGGGCGCAAAGTTACTGATTTTTTGTGAAATATGTGTTTTGTATTCTTTACAATGGCTTGTGCTTAACGTTAATTAACTATCTTGGCTGGCTAAAATAAAGCGACAATCTTCACAGACCGTCGCTCTATATCTCAATTAGGTATTAGCCTTTTAAGGTAAAAAGATTGTTTTCAGGATAACGATTGCAAATTTACTTTATTTTTTTATTTAAGCAACTGTTTTTCCCGCCTTTTTTCAAAGATTTTTTCTGTGCGGGCGCACGGCGTTGTCATTAAGTGTAACTATACAGCTTTGGTAAAATTTTATATCATTTTAAACCTAATGCTTCCTGATGCAAGGTGGATTACTCCATAAATCATTGGAGCGCGACTGTCTCATCCTTGATGTATGCAGCACACTTTTCTTCTGGTTCTGCGCATTGGGCGGAGGCTTGTTTTCTGCCAGTTGCTGTGTGTTTCGCCATGTTTTCGACAAAAGCAGCTAGCATTTCCTCGGCATGGTCGCTGATTTTGTTTGAAGTTAGGTTGTTGTGTTTATATAGTTGGCTGGGTGAATGTTATGCGGTTTCGTAAAGATTTATCGTAGTTGTTAATGTCTCCTTGCGTATACGATAAGTGCTTGGTGGCCAGTTGTTTGCAGCGCGTGCTGATTTGAGTGGGCAAACTGTGTGTTTTATGTTCCGTGATGGGCTGTTTGGTGTTGTCAAGCAGGACGTTTGTCCTTGTCGTTTAGCCCTTGCTTGTGCTGTTGTTGGTGTTTTGTAAAGATGTTTTTGCTTGTTTGCCGGAAACGGACATAATATTTGGGTGTATTCTGTATGGAGGTATGGTTGCATTGACGAGAAAATAAAAAGTGGTGTTTATGTTGCAGATGTCTCCTAAAAGGAGTAAATTTGCACTTGCATTTTTGTAACATAAAACGTTGGCTTAGTATGATGAACGTAATGGGAAGGCTTAAGGGCCATCCGCACCTTGTGCAAGGAACGGCCTATGCCGTATTGTTTTCAATAGGGTTTTGCCATTTGCTGAACGACATGGTGCAGTCGGTCATCCCAGCCTTGTATCCGTTGCTCAAAGATTCTTATGGTTTCACTTTTGCCCAGATAGGCATCATTACGCTTGTGTTTCAGCTCACATCATCTATATTCCAGCCGTTTGTGGGGCTTTATTCCGACCGTCATCCGCAGCCATACTCGCTTTCGGCAGGTATGTGTTTCACTCTTGCAGGCTTGGTCGCCCTGGCTTTTGCCCCAGGTTTTTGGGCTATACTTGTGTCTGTTGCCTTGGTCGGGTGTGGTTCGTCGGTGTTCCATCCGGAGGCATCGCGCGTAGCGCAGATGGCCTCGGGCAGCAAGAAGAGCTTGGCACAGTCAATATTCCAGGTGGGTGGCAATGGAGGCAGTGCCGTGGGCCCACTGTTGGCTGCGTTGCTGGTGATTCCTTACGGTCAGCATGCTGTGGGATGGTTTGCACTGGCTGCTTTGTTGGCTTCAGTGGTTCTTTTCCGCGTGGCAGGTTGGTATGGTCTCGCACTGGCGCGCGAAGTGGCAACCCGGAAGGCCGGGCAGCATGCTGTGAGGACATTGTCGCCGCACACAGTGCGCCTGGCCTTGGGCATACTTGTGCTGATGATATTTTCGAAATACTTCTTCAATGCTTGTATGACGAGCTATTTCACATTCTACCTGATGGAGAAATTCTCGCTCAGCGTGCAGCAATCGCAGTACTGCCTCTTTGCCTATCTCGCGGCGTTTGCCATTGGGACGTTGCTCGGAGGATTCCTTGGCGACCGCTACGGGCGCAAGTATGTCATCTTGTTTTCTATCCTTGGGGCAGCCCCTTTCACGCTTGCGTTGCCATACATGAATCTCGGTTGGACCATTGTGATGGCTGTGCTGACAGGGCTAGTCATTGCGTCGGCGTTCTCGGCAATCGTAGTTTATGCCACTGACCTCATGCCCGATAAGGTGGGCATGATAGCCGGTGTGTTCTTTGGGTTGATGTTTGGCCTTGGCGGCATTGGATCGGCGTTCTTTGGGTGGATGGCAGATATAACCGGTATAGAGTATGTCTTCAAGGTGAGTACCTGGTTGCCTATGTTAGGTATTGTTGCGGCGTTCCTGCCCGATGTGAGGCCGGTCGGCAGTAAGCAATAAGGTTGGATTGGTTGGCATAATCGACTTTGGATATGCAAATGAAAACAAACGAAAGGATATACGTAAGGAGTTATGATTCGCCGTGTGGCTGCTTGAAGCTCGGTTCATACGGTGATAGCCTGTGCCTTTGCAACTGGTTGCATGAGAAACATCCTGGGCGTGTTGACAGGAGGCTGCAGAGGCTGCTCGAAGCGGAATATGCCGAAGAGTGTACTGCGGTGACCGACGAGGCCGCGCGCCAGCTTGATGCTTATTTCCTCGGGCAGCGGACATGGTTCGACGTTCCGTTGCTGTTTGCTGGCACAGAGTTCCAGCGTCGAGTGTGGCGGTGCTTGGCAGCAATACCTTACGGGCAGACTGTTTCTTACGTAGAACTTGCGCGCGCTGTTGGTTGTCTGCAGTCTGTGCGTGCTGTGGCCAATGCCAACGGGGCCAATGCCATTTCCGTTTTCGCCCCGTGCCATCGTGTGATTGGCAGCGGTGGGGCTCTAGCCGGCTATGGCGGCGGTGTAGAGGCAAAACGTTTTTTGCTAGAACTAGAAAGGAGCGTGGCTGCCAGTGGTGTTTGATGCAGTTGCTTTCAGGCAGTCTGTGCTTGAAGTTGTATCCTTGGTGCCTCTCGGTAAGGTGGTTTCATACGGCCTGGTGGCAAGGCTTGCCGGTTGGCCCAACCATGCGCGAATGGTTGGGCGTGTGCTTCATGGCCTTTCTGAAAGTAGCGGCCTGCCTTGTCATCGCATAGTCAACAACGAAGGTCGTACCGCCCCTTGCTGGCCCGAACAGGTTGGGCTGTTGAAGTCAGAAGGCGTATCGTTTCGTCCCAACGGCTGTGTTGACATGGACGCCTGTGCCTGGCGTGTTGATGAGATGGAAAGCGATAAACGAAAATAGCACCCTGTTTGTCACTGCTGCCTATGCCGTATCTGCTCGGATGTTGTTTTTTGGGGGGGTATGTGGCAAGCGGTGGAGAAATATCGTCGCATTTTGTGTGCGAATGTGGAAGGCCGCTCATTTAATCAATTAGCGTTTCTTCTTTCTTCTGAAAAGTCCGCTATATTTGCCCATGAGTTTCCTTACAAGCATGAAGGTGTCGAATGCGGTTATGCTGTTGCTCACAATGTTTGCCACAAGCTCACCTTTTGTATTGGCACTCTTTGGTGTGAACAATCCTTTCCAAAGGGTCTCAATTTGTTCTCCTTTTTTTTGGATATTAGCTTGCAATTCATCTTTGCGGGCCTGAAGGTCTGCAAGGGTGTAGTATTGGTTGTTGTATGTTGCCATTTCGTTAGGGGTTAATGCTGTTAGCTGAGCAGTGTATTAGTCAGGAATCTGATTAGCGGGCGAATTATCAGTGGTTTGCGCAGAGAGTAAATTATGAAGAGCAGGAAGAGCAATAATGCTGCCACGATGGCAAAGGCACCGGCCGTTCCGGTAACGGGTGAAATCCAATACACTATTGCGAATGACAAGTAGAACAGCACTGAAAATATCAGCACAAAAATTATTATGCTGAGCGACAGTGCAGTAATAAGACGAACCATTTTTTCGATTACATCGAACTTCAGATATTCTTTCTGAAGCCCGATGTAATCTTTCAGCGTTTCAATGAGCCGTGCCAACGACTCAACGTTCTTGTCGCTTGATAACATTCTTGAACTTTTCTATATAAGAGCCAATGCCCCTTTGCTTGGCGTTATGCCTCGGGAGCGGCTTCCTGGATGTTATCAACAAGGTCGCCAACTTCTTTGCGGCTTAGTTTTATGTTGTGCTTGGCAAGAAAGTCGTCAACGGCATCTGTAATCTTCCCGCGTGTGTCTTTGCCCTTCTCGGGAGCCAACAACAAGCCTAAGACTGCTCCGGCGATAGCTCCGCCGAGGAAAGCACTGATATAACCTAAACTTTTCATAATCGCATTTGTTTTAAATTAGACAATAAAATTTCATTACGCAAATATAGAAAAGATTTTCCGAGTAGAGTAATTTTTCTCCTCATTTTTTGTTAAATTTGCCCGTTTCCCCCCATTTAACAAACTTTAGTTGGCTTATTCCTTTCCATTTGCGTGATATTTAGTAATTTCGCAAAAATATTTTTCCACTAATTTCGTAAGTTTAATTTTAATAGTAAGGTGAAGATGAAGAAGTACATGGTGTTATGCGCAGGAATTTGCGCCGCAATGGCTTTAACGGGTTGCAAGTCAAGCGAGAGCGCTTACAAGAAAGCATACGAGAAGCGCAAAGGCTCAGGAGACCGCACAGCAAACAGCCCCACAGCCAGCTGAGACGGAGGCAAACGTTGTGGCTCCGCTCGTGGACAAACCAGCAACAGACACACCGGTCGTTGATAATGTAGACAATGTACAAGTACGGCAAGAGAAGGTTTCTGTGGTAAGTGGTTCTGGCTTGAAAAATTATAGTGTTGTAGTAGGGTCGTTCTCTCTTAAAGCCAATGCAGACGGTCTGCAGCAGAAATTGAGGGAGGCCGGTTATGATGCGCAGCTCGTAAAGAACGACGAGCGCAATATGTATCGTGTCGTAGCCACTACATTCGACAATAAGGCAGACGCAGCTGCAAGTCGTAACGAGTTCAGGGCACAGTATCCAGATGCATGGCTTCTGTATAATGCACAATAATTAATGAGAGTTTACCTCTGTGGCAAGGATTCTTTCCATTGATTATGGGAAAAAACGTACAGGACTGGCGGTTACCGACCCTCTTCAGATTATTCCGGGAGGGTTGGCAACTGTACCTACGTCTTCATTGTTCGACTTTCTTCGTGACTATGTCTCGCATGAACATGTTGAACGTATAGTCATAGGCAAACCCATGCAGACAAATGGCAAGCCAAGCGAGAATCTTGCTCGCGTTAGCCAGTTTGTAGACAGATGGCGAAAGGCAATGCCTGGCATACCCATTGAGTATTATGACGAACGGTTTACGTCCGTTCTGGCCCATCAAGCCATGATTGACGGAGGGCTAGGAAAAAAGCCCGTCGCAACAAGGAGCTTGTTGACGAAATAAGTGCCACGATAATTTTACGTGACTACATGACTGCAAGGCATAGGTGACATTCTTGCGCGCAGAGGATTCTTTGAAAGTATTAGATTCATGATATTACCAATATACACTTTTGGACAACCTGTTTTGAGACAGGTCGCAGAAGACATACCGGCAGATATGCCAGGGTTGGAGGAGTTGATTCAGGATATGTTTGAAACGCTGACTGAGTCAGAGGGAGTGGGATTGGCAGCCCCACAGATAGGAAAGGCCATCCGTGTCGTAGTGATAGACTTGGATGTTCTTTCTGATGAATTACCGGAATATAAGGATTTTCGTAAGGCATATATCAATCCACATATATTAGAGTATGATGACTCTAATGTAGAGACGATGGAGGAGGGATGTCTAAGCCTTCCGGCCATACACGAGAATGTTACCCGCCCAACACGTATTCGGGTAAGATTCCTTGATGCAGAACTGCGGGAGCATGAAGAATGGGTTGATGGTTATCTTGCCAGAGTGATGCAGCACGAATTTGACCATCTTGACGGGAAAATGTTCATCGACCGTATTTCTCCATTGCGCAAACAACTTATAAAAGGGAAGTTGCGTGCTTTGCTACAAGGGCGTTTCCGTTGTAGTTACAAGACGAAAATGGTGGTGAGGAAGTAGAAATATCTATGTATCGGAAGGTAACTATCTTCATTATGATGCTGTTGTTGCCTCTGGTCGGCAATGCTCAGTTCAATACTGACAGGCTTGTGACCATAGGCCGTAGCGCTTTATACTATGAGGATTATGTTCTTTCGATACAATATTTCAATCAGGCGATACAAGCCAAGCCCTATTTATATGAACCATGGTTCTACAGGGGAGTTGCCAAGTATTATCTGGATGACTTTGTAGGTGCTGAAAAAGATTGCACAGAGGCCATTGAGCGCAACCCATATGTTGTAAGTATATATGAGTTGCGGGGTATATCCAGGATAAGGCAGGAGAAGTATGCCGATGCCATTGATGATTATACCCAAGCCTTAAAATATGACCCGGAGAATCGTGGCCTTTGGCACAACAGGGTTCTTTGCCGCATACAGTCAAAGGAATATGATGCTGCATTGGTTGAGCTTGACACGATTGTTGCCCGATGGAGCAATTATGCCCCGGGCTATGCGATGCAGGCAGAAGTGTATATGGAGCAGGGGGATACAGCCAAAGCTATTGTGGCTCTGGAAAAAAGCTTGGATGTTGACCCTTACGATGGTTCAACATGGACAATGCGCTCCATGATAAGTTTGTCAAAAAAAAAAGAATGGAAAGAGGCTGAAGGTTTTTTGGACAAGGCTATTCACCTGTTGCCGCGAAATGCAGGCAATTATATTAACCGGGCTTTGGCAAGGGTAAACCAAAACAACCTCGGGGGGCGATGTCTGACTATGATACGGCTCTTGACATAGACCCTGACAACTTTTGGGGCATTATAACAGAGGACTGCTGCGTTCGCAGGTCGGTGATGACAACCGTGCCATTACAGATTTCGACTTTGTGCTGAAGCTGGAACCAGACAACTTGATGGCTTTATTCAACAGGGCTTTGCTGTTAGACAAGACTGGAGACCTTCGTGGGGCCATCCGGGATTATTCGAAAGTAATTGAGCAATATCCTAATTTCTGGACTGGCTTGCATTATCGCGCGGATTGCTATCGTAGGCTTGGCATGGTTAAACAAGCTGAAGAAGATGAGTTCAGGATATATAAAGCCAGGCTTTATAAAAGTCTTTATGGAATTCAGCCGCGCTTAAACAAGGAACAACTGCGCAAGCGTAGCGATGAAGACATGGATAAGTACAACCAGCTTGTTGTTGCTGACGAACAAGAGGTCGAGCATAAGTATGAGAACGATTATCGTGGACGTGTGCAGGACCACAAGGTGGAAATGGCATTCTTGCCAATGTTCGGCTTGGCATTTGAAGGTTATCATAGTGATGTGGTGCTGTATGTTGCTTACGACAGATTGGTTGATGCTTTCAATCAGACTTCCGGGATGACACGCAAGATATATATTAATTGCAATTCTGCTGCGTTAGATGAAGCCCATTCAAAAGATTTGTTTGCCTATATAGACTCGCTTTCGTTCACATTGGAGTCCATCCCCAGTACGAGTCAGGTTCAACCAGCCTTGTTGATGCGGGCTATTGCATACTCTGCAACACAAAATTACGAGAGTGCGATGGAAGACCTTACTGCGTATTTGCGTATTGACACAACTTCTGCATTGGCGTATTGGCAGAGGGCTGTCTGCCAGTTTAAAGCTAATCAGTTTAATGCTTCTATTGGAACAGACGTGGCAATCAGAGATGCTTCGGTTTTGTCGGATTTGAATAAGGCTGTTCAACTGAATCCACAATGCGCTTACATATATTATAATATGGGCAATGTCCATGCACAGCGCAAAGACTACAAGAGTGCCGTTGAATGTTATACCAAAGCACTGAGCTTTGACAAGAATCTGGCAGAGGCATATTATAATCGTGGATTAGCTAAACTTTTCAATGAGCAAACTACATCAGGAATCTCGGATTTGAGTAAGGCAGGCGAGCTTGGGTTGTATAAAGCTTATAGCATAATAAAACGCTATGGCTCAAGGAAGTGATGAGTGTTCCTGTCATTATAATAAAATTATGATTGTTTTATGGATTTAAATGTAAAGACATTTGAAGGGATTGATTTTCCTGCATATATTTTGGAAGAAACGAAGCTTAGGCGCAACTTGGAACTGATAGCAAATGTGGCAAGGGCGGCTGATGTGGAAATAATACTTGCATTTAAGGCTTTTGCCTTGTGGAAAACATTTCCAATATTCAAGGAGTACATAGGTTCGACTACTGCCAGCTCACTTTCAGAAGCAAAATTGGCATTCGAGGAATTTGGTGCTCCTGCCCATACATTCTCTCCTGCGTATACAGAAGTGGAAATCGATGAGATATCCCACTGCTCAAGTCATATTACATTTAATTCTTTAGGGCAATTTGAAAGATTTCATGAAAAGGTGAAGTGCGTCAATGCCAATGTGTCGTGTGGTTTGCGTGTCAACCCTGAGTATTCGGAAGTGGAAACCATGCTTTATAACCCTTGCGCACCTGGTACTCGTTTTGGAATTACAGCTGACAAGTTGCCTGAGAATTTGCCTCATTGTGTTGAAGGGTTCCATTGTCACTGCCATTGTGAGAGTGGGGCAGACGTATTCAAAAGAACATTGGAGCATATTGAGGGAAAGTTTTCAAGGTGGTTCCCGCAGCTGAAGTGGATAAATTTCGGTGGCGGACATTTGATGACGCGCGATGATTACGACGTTCAATTACTTGTTGGCACACTAAATGGTTTTCATGCCAGGTATCCTCATCTGAGGGTTATATTGGAACCAGGCAGCGCATTTGCATGGCAAACGGGATGTTTGGTTTCGCATGTTGTAGACATTGTGGAGGACAAAGGCATTAAAACAGCAATACTTGATGTAAGCTTTACTTGCCATATGCCTGACTGTTTGGAAATGCCATATCATCCTGTTGTAAGGGGAGCAAATTTACTTCCGCTTGAAGAAGCAACTGCCCCCAATACATATAGATTGGGGGGGAATAGCTGTCTTGCTGGAGATTTCATGGGGGCATGGATGTTCGAGAGGAAATTGAATATTGGTGACACGGTCGTTTTTGAAGACATGATTCATTATACAACAGTGAAAACAAATATGTTTAATGGTATTTCACATCCAGCTATCTGTTTTCTTGATAGTGATGGGAAATTGGAGATTTTACGCTCATTTGGTTATGAAGATTATAAAAACCGGATGGATTGAAAAAATATTTTGAAAAAAATCGCGAGAAATTTTGGCGGTTAAAAAAAAAGTCGTACCTTTGCACCGCATTAAGAGAAATGCTCACTTTGAAAAAGTGAAGATGCGGAAATAGCTCAGTTGGTAGAGCACGACCTTGCCAAGGTCGGGGTCGCGGGTTCGAGTCCCGTTTTCCGCTCCAAATTATTGTACAAAGAGTATTGGGATTGTCCAATAAAGCCCAGGTGGCGGAATTGGTAGACGCGCACGTTTCAGGTGCGTGTGCCGCGAGGCGTGCAGGTTCGAGTCCTGTTCTGGGCACTCTTTTTTTTTGAGTTGGAGAGGTGGCGGAATTGGTAGACGCGCTACTTTGAGGGGGTAGTGTCAATTGCGACGTGGGAGTTCGAGTCTCCTCCTCTTCACATTTGCGGAAATAGCTCAGTTGGTAGAGCACGACCTTGGCAAGGTCGGGGTCGCGGGTTCGAGTCCCGTTTTCCGCTCTTTTTTTTTTACACAGAAAAACAACGTTTCCAGATGAATTTATATTTAAGGTATTTTGATAGAGAAACATTGGTTCATAATGTAGATGATGCAATAGATTTTTTGGAAAGCATAGATGACATCGGCATGAACCCGATGTTAGAAGAAGACATACGTGAATATGCAGCAAGTGATGTATATTATCCAAAGCGTTATAAGATTCGGCCACGTGTGTATTTCATCATAATCAAAACAGAAGCAGCTACGATGCTTGATTTCAAGGAAAAACGGGCATTGCATAGTGTCGCTCCTGGGAGTGAAAGGGATAAAATAATGTCACCTGTTATAGCGCATCTTAACGAGGAATTACCTGGTTGGTATGAAGGGGTAATTGATTTCAAACGTGTGCTGCAAGTGCCAGGAACAGGAAAATATCAATACCGAGATACCCATTTTGTTGCGCAATGTAAGGCTATGTCTGGCATTGATTGTTATAACCGCATCGTTGAACATTTGCGCCAAAGGGTAGATAGTAGGAGCCAGTTCCCTTCCGCAAAAGGCAAAAACTTCAAGTTTAGATATCTAGGGCAGTGTAAGTAGTTGCAGCCTTTGATTTGCCTTGGTATAACAATTATTTGTTTGTCGTAATCTGTATGAGCAATGAACAAAGTTATGTTGATTGGCAATGTAGGAAAAGACCCTGAGGTTCGTTATGTTGACCAAGGCGTTGCTGTCGCAAGGTTATCTCTTGCGACAACTGAACGCGGGTATGTCCTTCAGAATGGTACACAGGTACCGGATCGTACTGATTGGCACAATGTGGTTTTATGGCGTAAGTTGGCACAGGTTGTTGAAAATTATGTCCGGAAAGGTGATAAGCTTTATATTGAAGGCAGAATACGCTATACATCGTATAATGATAAGCAAGGAGTAAGGCATAACGTGACTGAGATATGGGCTGAGAATATGGAAATGCTAGGGCCGAAGAATCGTCAATCAGCATCGGATTCGAGTATGAATTTTGTGAATAGCAAGGCGGATGCCATTGAAAATGCTGACGATATTTGTTCCGAACATAGCCTGTAATTACATGCAAAAGAATAGTATGTAGGGCATGATTGTTACAAGGCAGTTGGTTCCATATTTGTGTATTTCGTAAATTAATAGTATTTTTGCAGTCCAAATGCATATTAAAATAAAAACAGAAAGCAAATGAAAGCATTCGTTTTTCCCGGTCAAGGGGCACAGTTTGTTGGGATGGGCAAAGACCTGTATGACAACAATCAATTGGCAAAAGAACTTTTTGAAAAAGCAGATGAAATTCTCGGTTACAGGATTACAGACATTATGTTTGCTGGAACTGATGAAGAATTAAAGCAGACTAAAGTGACACAGCCTGCTGTATTTTTTGCATAGTGTGGTTTCTGCTTTATGCTTGGGCGACGCTTTCTGTCCTGGCATGGTGGCAGGCCATTCGTTAGGAGAGTTCTCTGCACTTGTGGCTGCAGGAGCACTTAGTTTCGAAGATGGGTTGAAGTTGGTTTATGCCCGTGCCATGGCAATGCAGAAAGCTTGCGACATAACACCGTCTACGATGGCGGCAATAGTAGGTTTGCCTGATGAAAAGATTGAAGAGGTGTGTGCTGCAATTAACAAACCAGGCCATGTGGTTGTTCCTGCAAATTACAATTGCCCAGGACAGCTAGTGATATCAGGCGATGTTGATGCCATTAATGAAGCTTGTGAGCAACTTAAGGCGGCTGGTGCCAAGCGTGCATTGCCGCTGAAAGTAGGTGGCGCATTCCATTCTCCTTTAATGCAGCCTGCTAAAGACGAGTTGCAAGCTGCCATTGAAAGTACAGAGTTCTTGTCTCCCAAGTGTCCTGTATATCAAAATGTTGATGGCAAACCACACATTGTCCCAAGTGAGATTAAAGTTAATCTCATAGCTCAGCTTACTAGCAGTGTGCGATGGACTGACTGTGTTAGAAACATGATAGCCGATGGTGCTGATGATTTTACAGAATGCGGGCCCGGCAAGGCTTTGCAAGGAATGATAGGGCGCATAGACAAGAATGTTTTAGCTCACGGTATATAGAATACGCAATTGGCCTGGATTAAGGTGCAACGCAGTTGTGCCAGTCCAGGCCAAAAAATTATTTCTATGGCAAAAAAAGTTATCATCTACCAAGTGTTTACCAGGTTGCATGGCAACCGTGTGACTACTCGTAAAGAAAATGGCACCATTGAGGATAATGGAAGTGGCAAATTGAACGACATCGATGATTCTGAATTGCATCGTATCAAGGAGATGGGTGTCAGTCATGTGTGGTATACTGGGGTGATACGTCACGCTACGCAGACCGATTATTCCTCATTTGGCATCCAGCCCAATCATCCGTCAGTAGTAAAGGGGAAAGCCGGTTCGCCATACGCAATTGTGGATTATTATGATATCGATCCGGACCTTGCGGTTGATGTCGATAGGCGTATGGAAGAATTTCATGCCCTTGTGGAGCGAACCCACCTGGCAGGACTGAAAGTGATGATAGATTTTGTTCCAAATCATGTCGCTAGACAATATCATTCAGTGTGCAAGCCATCCGGAGTTCATGACCTTGGTCAAGATGATGATATAACTAAAGGTTTTGACCCACAAAATAATTTTTATTATTGTCCAGGTTGTAGCTTTTCGCCCAGCTTTACTTTAGAGGCTGATGGAATGGGGAAATATGACGAGATGCCTGCCAAGGCAACAGGCAATGACCATTTTGACCAATCCCCAGGAATCAATGATTGGTATGAAACTGTGAAGCTTAACTACGGCGTTGATTATTATGCCGGTCGTATTGGGCATTTTGACCCATTGCCCAATACTTGGCATAAAATGTTGGATATACTTCTTTATTGGGCCAGTAAGGGTGTTGATGGTTTCCGATGCGATATGGCAGAGATGGTGCCAGTTGAGTTTTGGGCTTGGGTGCTTCCTAATGTCAAGGCTGCATACCCCTCAACCATATTTATAGGTGAGGTATATAATCCTTTAGAATATCGAAAATATATTGCTGCGGGCTTTGATTATCTTTATGATAAGGTGGGTATGTATGACACGATGCGCTCTGTTACTTGTGGATATGCCCCTGCCACAGCCATAACAAATGCTTGGCAGTCGGTTGATGATATAAATCAAAAATGCTGTTTTTTCTCGAAAACCATGACGAGCAGCGCATTGGCAGTGACTTTTTGCAGGCGACGGTAAGCGAGGTGTGCCAGCCCTTGTCGCAAGTGTCCTGATGCGGTGCAATCCGTTCATGCTATATGCCGGTCAAGAGTATGGCGAACGGGGAATGGATAAAGAAGGTTTCAGTGGACGTGATGGTCGTACTACCATATTCGATTATTGGAGCATTGATACCATTTGTCGTGCCTCAAGCGATAAACTGACGGCAGACGAAAAGCAGCTTCATGAAATATACAAGAAAGTGCTGTACATAGCCTCAACAGAAAAAAATGTGTGTCAGATGGTGCGTTTTTTGATTTGATGTATGTAAATCCACGTTCTGAACGGTTTGATTCTGATAGGTTGTTTGCGTTTTTACGTAAGTTAGATAATGATCTTTTGCTAGTCGTCGTTAATTTCAGTGACGATGTGAAGGAGGCAGGAGTCGCTATTCCTGAACACGCTTTCTCATTTTTAGGCACGTGCCTGAGAAAAGAGCCTTGGCTACCGATTTGCTTTCTGGGGATAGGCAATATATGTCTTTGTCAAAGGATGGTGTGTTGCAAATGTTCATTGGAAGTTGGGGGGCGCGTGTGTGGAAGATGAATGTTGCCAAGCGCAAATGATTTTTCAATATAATCAAGTATATATTTTCTATTTTAGATAGAAATATTTATCTTTGCAATAAATGTGATATAGGGCATCTGTAGACATTATAGTTTAGTCTTATTGTTGAAGGTTGTTCTTTAAAACAAATAAGGTAATTTAGAGCAGTGCTCCGGCCTGTCGTCGGCATCAATGATGCAGGAGGAAAGTCCGGGCAGCATAGGGTGCCCCACTTCTGAAAGTGGAAGCTACTGGCAACAGTAGGGGTATGGCAGAAGAAAATAACCGCCGGCATTCATTTGCATGGCAAGGGTGAGAAGGTGGTGTAAGAGACCACCAGCCGCCGGGTGATCGGCGGGCTGTGCCATCTGGGGGCTGCAAGTTCATGTAAACCATCGGCTGAGGGTTGCCCGCCCGAATTTTCCGATGGAGGGTAGAACGCTTGACCTGTGTGGTGACATACAGGCTAGATAAATGACAGGCATCGCAGTCATGAAAGTGTCTGTGAAACAGAACCCGGCTTACAGGAGCACTGCTTTCTTTTTTTTAATTTCCATTCAGTTGAATAAAGGCATTAAGAGAATTGTTGACTTCATGCAGGTTGACATCTGGCGGGTATCGCGCAATGATGTGTCGCCGTGGTATTTTCTTGTGTTAGAAATACTGAAGAAGTTGATTTTGGCCATACGTTTCTTTACAACGAAGCGTGTGGTCAACGAAGCAGCGGCATTGACTTATTCCACTTTGCTTGCGATAGTTCCCATCTTGGCGGTGGTTTTTGCCATTGCACGAGGTTTTGGTTATAATAAATATATAGAGGTGTGGTTTCGTGAGGCTTTTCAATCCCAACCTCAAGCAGCCGAAGTAATAATTGGCTTTGTCAACAGTTACCTTGTCCACACTAAAGGTGGTGTTTTTTTGGGCATTGGTCTGGTGTTTATGTTGTATACCGTGCTGATGCTTATTAATAATGTCGAGATGACATTCAATGAGATATGGCAAGTAAAGAAGCCACGAAGTCTATTCCGCACCTTTACTGATTATTTGGCAATGTTGCTGCTTTTCCCTATACTGATTGTGCTTACGTCGGGATTGTCAATATTCATGGCGACAGCTGTAGACCATTTACCAGATATGTTGTTGTTAGGGCCTGTCAAGCGTTTCCTGATAGCAATGTTGCCTTATGCGCTTATGTCCTCTATGTTCATAGGGCTTTATTTGTTCATGCCAAATACGCATGTGAAGTTTCGTTGTGTCATCGTGCCTGGCATTTTAGCCGGTGTCGCAATGCAGTGGTTGCAACTATTTTATATCAATTCACAGATATGGGTGTCTAGTTATAATGCGATTTATGGGTCCTTTGCCGCTTTGCCTCTATTCATGTTGTGGGTTCAGATATCCTGGATAATCTGCTTGTTCGGTGCTGAGTTGTGCTATACAAACCAAAATCTTGAATATTATGATTATAATACTAGCACAGGAGATATAAGCCATCGCTACCGCATATTGCTTTGCGCAATGATAATGAGCTGCATCTGTAAGCGTTTTGACAGAGGCGGCAAACCATATACAGCCTTTGAACTCCGTGAGCAGACAAATATCCCAATAAGGATTGTCAACGACTTACTTTACAAACTGATTGATTGTAAGATGGTAGTTGAGATCTCCACTGACGAGAAAGGGGAACAAGCTCGCTATATGCCTACCGAAAATGTTGAACATTTAAGCCTTGGGATTATGATTGACCGTTTGGAATCTCGCGGAAAATGGAAAATTGATTTGGATTTAGCCGATCGTTGCGGAGAAATGTGGACCAAGGCGATGGAGGTGCGCAGCAGGTACTTGAAAGAATCGCGTGAGATTTTACTTAAGGATTTGTAGGCTATATGGTGAGTTCGGGTTGTAAAAATACCAGTATTTAATAGCGTTTTTTCGCGCCAGTTTGTATTTATATTAATAAAACCAAAATATACTTCAAATGATAATTGATTTCAGTAATATTGGCCAAGAAACTTTGATGAATTTCAAAGGTGGTGAGGGTGAGTTGCTTACTTGCAACTATGTAGACTCTAAGAACAAGATTATGATGAGTTGTTTGAAACCTGGTGCTTCAAGTGGTTATCACATCCATGAGCAGAACAGTGAACTCGTGTATGTCATAAGCGGTGAAGGATATTTCCGCTATGATGGTTTGATTGAACGTTGTAAGCCTGGTGATGTGCATTATTGTCCAATGGGCCATTCGCATGCAATGTATAATGATGGAACTGAGGATTTGGTGTATTTGGCCATTGTTCCTGAGCACCATTGAAATACGGGTGGATTACTAATGCTAGATTATGGAATAGGTTGGCATGGTCGCATATTATGTTTAACCAAAATCGGTCGTTAGAACGCCAATCGCACATATAACGCCGCTTGTTGGCTTCCACACCATCTTCCGCACTGCTTGCCGTCATCTTGCTTCCTGCTTTTTCTTGATGTAGCCTGCTACATTTTCGGCAAAAAGCTGAAAGTAATCAGCTTGGCGGCTGCACGAAATCTGAGTGAAGTCTAATGACCGATCAGGGTTTAAGGATTGATGCCAGAGTTGAGCTTGAGCAGAAAACCAATATGGCCCTTGTTGACAAAAAGAGCCGTATCATTACTCAAAAATTGAGTTTTGATACGGCTCTTTTAAGTTGACAGTTATGTGCCTATGGCTTTCTTGGGGTGTTTTTATGATTTCCCAATGACGTTTTTCTTATATACAGACAAGCGTATGTATGTGATTACGGTGCGCGACATTCAGTTTACCGCTACCTTACTTACAGTTACGCCTTGTGCTGAAGTTGATTTTACGACATATACGCCGGCGGGCAACCCCTCAGTCGCTGAGTCTATTGTTGCTTGCTTGCTTTCGCGTAGCTTGAGGCCGTTAAGGTTGAATACCTCGATGTCTGCCAGGCAGGAGGTTGCTGACTTTATCCCGTCGGCAGTGGTATTGTTGACAGACAGTGGCACATATACGTCTGCAGCTCCGCGAGACGACAGTTTCACGTATGCCTCGTGTACACCTTCCTCGTCAGAATTGAACGATACGGTGAACTTGCCTCCAGTGATTGGCAACTCGCTTGCTGACAGTTTAAACTTGCTCTTGTTTGGTCCGCCGATGGTGAGCTTTATTGGCTCGGCAAGGTTCGTGCCGCTCACAGTCACTTCATTTGACACTGCGTCTTTTCCTATTTCGGATACGAATGCAAGTGAAGTGAGTGATGGGAGTATTGATGCCAGGTCGGTGCGGCCATAACTTACGTCGTCAATATAATAAGTGGCAGCGTTGTTGCGCCCTCTCATACTCTTGAAGCGGAATCCCATGAAGAACACGTCAGCAATATTCTGTCCAGCCAAATTGATGTGGTATTCCTGCCATTCTCCACTCAAGTCGGCAACATTAGGCATTGTGAATCCCTCTACCGGCGCAATGTACATATCGCCGTCAAGCAGGTCGATATAGCAGAGTTCGAGCAAGTCAGTCTGGTTGTCCATAAGATAGTCGCCGCGGACGCGGAACGTAAAGACTTTCGACTCTGAGTTTTTGAAGTCGAGCGGCGGTGTGACAAGTAGCATTTCGCAAGGCGTTTCCCCGCCGTCGGGTGTCATGCTGTCGTAGGCTGTAACCTTGGCAGTCTTGTCACCGGCAAGTTCGTCGCCCTCGGGCAACTCGTAACCCCACCATGCCCGTGTGCCTTCCATGGCCACGTTTTTCCATCCGGCAATTGACAGAGGCTCGTTCTTGACAGTCATGTCGAAGTGTTCGTTGAGCAGTTTTACAGGCTGCGACGGGTCGAGTGGCAGTTCGTCGCCTTCCTTGCTTGGTTCTGGGCTTGTTGCCTCTGTGGCTTTTCCACTGATTTTTATGTGCACGGTATCGAAAGCCAGGCCGTAAATCTCAATTTCATTATTGTATTCTCCTGCTTCTTTGGGTTCAAACGTCACTTTGACTTCGGTCACGTTGTCCTTGAGGAGCATGGTTGTACTGATGTGGAATGACCCTGCCTCTTTCACCCTCATGTTGGCGAAGTCGGGCAAGTTGGCAGTGGTTACGGTAAAGGTCTGCTCATGGCTCTTCCCGACCTCGGCCTCAAATGTTGGCAGTACTTCGGGCTCAACGGTGACAGTTGGCGGGTTTTGTTCATCTATGGCATAAGCCGAGAGGGTTATGGTGCGGTATATTTCCGGCATCTGCGGGCAGTCAATCATGAGCCTTGCCTCGTTTTTGCCTATGGCAGTAGGAGAGTATGTCACTTCAATGTCAGTCTCACTTGAGCCTGCCGGTACCGATGTTTGCGACAAATTGAAGAGTGAGCGGTCTTTGCCAGTTATTTCGAGCATTGTTTCGGCGGGCATATTCACCGCACTGATGTGTATGGTGCCAACGGCCACTGTCTTGCCAACCGTGCCGGCGGCCATCTCAAATTTGTCTGGCGATATGGTGAACGATGGTTCGGCCACAACCGCCGGTTCTATGTCGGAATTACTGCGTGGGCCAATTATGATTGCTGAGGCAGAGGTTGAGAGTCCTGTTATGTTTACTGGGTCGACGGGTATAGGGGTACCTATGAGCGAAGTACCACTGAATATGCGCAGTTTGCCTTCTCCTGTGGCGTCGGTGATGGTGGGTTGAGCCATGCCCTCTGCAAATGTTGCGCCTTCTGCAAAGCCTGAAAGCGAGGCGTTCTCAATGCGTACGAGGCGGTTGAGATAGTCTGCCGGTGCGGCTTTTATCTCTGAGAGAGTTGTTATGACCGGTGTGGCCTCGTTGCCTTCAGACACTACAACGCCGAGCGTTGGTGCCATGGGTATGAACGACGTAACTCCGAATGCCGAGCTGACCATGCCTACGAAGCCGGTGAGCTTGTCGCCAATCTTGTATTCAGTGCCAAGCATTCCGTAGTCATCAGACACTACAATGCCAGCTGTTTCGTCCTGTATGTAATAGCGCGGGGTGCCATTATAGGTATCGGTGAACGTCACCACGGCCTCGCCTTTATATATATAAGTTAGGTATGCCTCGGGATCTTCGGCAAGAATGGCTTTTAATGTTGCCATTTCCACTGCCTCATATGCTTCCCAGGTTGCATTGAGGGCCATGTCGGCAGTGCCATCGGTGGCAAAGGTGACCGTGGCTTGGCTCTCCTCCATGCTTGGCGTTAGGGTAAACGTTACGTCGAAGCCCTCTTCGCTCTGTGCATCGGCTGCGGCAATGGTATTGGTTGAAGCCTTAAGGGCTGTGCCGCTTACGCTCACGGTGATGTCGCTTGTCAGGTTTTTAGCCTTCACGTTCACAGTTTTTGTCATGACGTATCCGGCGTAAGTGCCTCCGAAGTCAAGATTGCTCTCGCTAAGGGTGATTGCTGGCGTGTCGTCGGGCGTATCGCCTGTAACAAACAGGCCTGCATATGTGTCTGCCACGCGTAGCGAACCGACATGCATAACGGGAGCGTCGCCGCTCCACGACGAGCCTTGGCGCAGTTCTATGCCTTGTAAGCCGTTGCTTGAAACGCTCGATCCACTGTTGCCTGCGGCGAAATATGCGTCGGGCGTGGCTGGCTCCACGGTCAAGTCTGCAGGGTTTACATACAGTGACACGGCATCTTGGTCGGTGTTTTCAGCGTCTATTTCATATTTTACTACAATGAGATATGTCGTGCCGATGTCGTATGTAGCCTTGGAATATACCGGCTTTGTAGCTCCGCGTTCAACGCCGATTTGGTATTTGCCTTCACTTTCTGTCGTATTTATGTATAGGCGTCCAAGTTCAGTTCCTGTCTTTTCGTCGTCGATTGGCGAAGAAAATGAACGTGTGGCGAGTGTAAGTACATATGTCGGCGTGGTTGGCAGTTCCGCAACATTGATCAAGGCAGAGTAATACAGGGTGCCAGATGTTATGCCAGCTTCGCTTTGGTCGAAGCGTGCTACAAGGTCTTCTCCGCTCGTTGCCTTGCCAAGTTGAACACTTTTGGCCAGCACACCTCCAGGATAGCCTGCGTAGTCGAGCTTTTGGTCTACAACCTGTATCGGCTCGTTGGGGTTAGTGCCATATTTCACCCATGGGCCTTGGCCGTAAAGCCGGCCGGCAGGATAGTCGAAGTTGTCTTGGAATGTCACTTGGGCACCCACGTCGGCAGGTGCGGCGAAGATGGCCGCCAATAAAGCTAGTGAGCTTGAAATTACTTTGTAGGTTTTCTTCATAATAACTGTACTATTGGTTGGTTTTAATTAAAGTTTTTGTTTTTAACGTGGCACAATGGCTTTCTGTTACAGTTCATGCTGTATAGCCAAAATTGTGCATCATGGCATATATGGCGACTTTGCCAGACGAACGTTTTGCAAATATAGCTATTTTATGCTACATTTGCAAGGATAATGGCGATAAATGTATCGTAGTGCTTGAAAAAGTTAATTGGGCGTTTCCAAATTGACTGATTGCGAGCCATACTGTACTGTTATGGAGTTTGATGTTCTTTTGCAAATCAAACGCAATGATTTAACACGGTAAAATGTGGTAAAATAGGAAATGCGGAAGTGCTTTCCACATGATTATAGGTGTGATGTTGATGCGGTGTATTGCAAAACGGCGTGTTTTGCATTGCAATACAAGCCGTTTTGAGGCGCGAAACAGGGCTTTGGGGAATGTTAAACTGGTTCTTACGGTTTTGCAGACCGAATTATGGTGAAAAATCAAGGGGGGTGATTGCATGGTTGGCCGTAAGTTGTTCTTAAGTCCGGCAAATCCTGCATATCATGATAGCACAATCGTTTTCCTGTTATTTTCGTGCAATGAATCGTTTTTCCGTAATATGATGATTCAGGAATGTGTTTGCTTGATATGTATTTAATACTTAAAAAAGAGCAAGCCCTCGGTGGCTTGGGTGTAGGCAACTGCAATAACTTGACGAAATTGTCTGAATATTTTATTAATATATAAATGTACATCGCTGATGTCAGTGCGTAAAATGCAGCCATTGGCAAATTAAAATAAATTAAATCATCTTACGAATATTTGCTGTTCTTGTTGATAACGACTATCTTTGCATATGATAAGCAGAGTTTGGAAAATTGGGAACAAGAGTTTCCATTCCGATTGATTGCATAATCTTTGCAGTAAGACAATGCAGCATTGTGTGGTAATTGCCGTTGCAGTGTAGTATCAGCAGGCATTGACTAAAGTGCAGTAAGAATAAACAGACACATATACACATAGAGTTTGGAATTATGTTTGAGAACTTAAGTGACAGGCTTGAACGCTCATTCAAAATACTGAAGGGCGAAGGTAAGATAACAGAAATAAACGTGGCTGAGACGCTGAAAGATGTGCGTAGAGCCCTCCTTGATGCCGATGTGAATTATAAAGTGGCCAAGACGTTTACCGATACCGTGAAGCAGAAGGCCTTAGGCATGAATGTACTTACCGCTGTCAAGCCGGGTCAGCTCATGGTCAAGATTGTACACGACGAACTGGCAGAGCTCATGGGAGGTACGGCTTCAGAGTTGCATCTGGAAGGCCGCCCGGCTATAATCCTAATGTCGGGCCTCCAAGGATCAGGCAAGACCACGTTCAGTGGTAAACTTGCCAATATGTTGAAGGCAAAGAGTCGCAAGTCGCCTTTGCTGGTTGCTTGCGACGTGTATCGTCCTGCGGCCATAGAGCAGCTGGGTGTTGTTGGGCAAAGCGTGGGCGTGCCTGTGTATTCGGAACCAGGCAACAAAGATGTGGTTGCCATCGCTAATAATGCCATTAAGGAAGCCAGGGCCAAGGGCAATGACGTTGTGATCATCGATACGGCAGGCCGCTTGGCTATTGACGAGGAGATGATGGACGAGATAGCAACACTAAAAGATGCTGTGAAGCCTGACGAGACCTTGTTCGTTGTTGATGCCATGACTGGCCAGGATGCCGTAAATACAGCCAAAGAGTTCAATGACAGACTTGATTTTGATGGAGTTGTTCTTACAAAGCTCGATGGAGACACCCGTGGCGGAGCGGCTCTTTCCATTCGCACGGTGGTCACCAAGCCTATCAAATTTGTAGGCACAGGGGAAAAGATGGAGGCCATCGATGTGTTCCACCCAGACCGCATGGCTGACCGAATTCTTGGTATGGGTGATATTGTGAGCCTAGTTGAGCGCGCACAGGAACAATTTGATGAAAAGCAGGCCAAAGAACTGGAAAAGAAGATTCGCAAGAACCAGTTTGACTTCAACGACTTCATGAACCAAATCCAGCAGATAAAAAAGATGGGTAACTTAAAGGATTTGGCAGCCATGATTCCGGGTGTCGGCTCAAAGATAAAAGACCTTGACATAGATGACAGTGTGTTGAAGGGTATTGAGGCAATCATCAATAGTATGACCCCCAAAGAACGTTCCAACCCAAAGATAATCAACCAGAGCCGTAGGATGAGGATTGCCAAAGGCTCAGGCACAAGCCTGCAGGATGTTAACCGTCTCATGAAGCAGTTTGACCAGATGAAGTCAATGATGAAGCTTGTTACAGGCGCATCCAACAGCAAGATGATGCAGATGGCCAATGCAATGAGGCAGATGAAGGGTAGAATGAGATAAAATACGAGATATGCAACTGATAGATGGAAAGGCCACTGCGGCCAAAATAAAGGAAGAGATAGCTGAAGAAGTGGCCAGGATTGTGGCCGGTGGGGGCAAACGCCCACATTTAGCAGCTGTACTAGTAGGGCATGACGGCGGATCGGAAACATATGTCAAGAACAAAGTCATTGCGTGTGAGGCTTGTGGATTCAAGTCGACGCTCATACGATTTGAGGACACTGTGACAGAGGGGGAACTCCTGGCTTGTGTTGAGCAACTTAATTCAGACAAAGATGTCGATGGGTTTATCGTGCAGCTGCCTCTGCCGAGACACATCAATGAGCAACGGATTATAGAGGCCATCGACTACCGTAAGGATGTAGATGGATTCCACCCAATCAACGTGGGGCGGATGGCAATAGGTTTGCCCTGTTTCATATCTGCCACCCCGCTTGGCATTCTCACGCTTTTGCGTCGTTACGGGATTGAGACCAGCGGCAAGAAGTGTGTCATATTGGGGCGCAGCAATATAGTAGGCAAACCAATGGCACAGTTGATGATGCAGAAGCAATATGGAGACGCAACGGTTAGAGTGTGCCACAGCCACTCAAAAACTCTTAAGGAAGAGTGCCGGGAAGCAGATATAATTATTGCAGCCATAGGGCGTCCTGATTTTGTTACCGCAGACATGGTTAAGGATGGGGCCGTTATCGTGGATGTCGGCACAACCCGCGTTCCTGATTCTACTCGGAAAAACGGCTTCCGTCTCAATGGTGACGTTAAGTTTAGCGAAGTAGCCCCAAAGTGCTCGTTCATTACCCAGTGCCGGGCGGCGTGGGGCCGATGACTATCTGCTCACTCATGAAGAACACGCTGGCTGCAGGCAAGAAAGAGTATTATGAATAATGCATGGGCAAGATGACAGCCGATGAGTATTATCAGCTTGGGAACCGCTACCGCAAAGAAGGCAACTGGCAGATGGCCATAAATAATTATGTGTCAGCCATAGAGCTTGACCCAAGCAGTCCTGCTGTTGAGGCTAAGCAAATGCTTGATGACATACTGGACTTTTACAATAAGGATGCATACAATCCTTGATTCTGTTAGTAATAAAGATTTAGAGAAAGGAGAACATTATGGGTAAAATCAGAGGGGCTATTGTCGTAAATACGGATAGGTGTAAAGGGTGCTCGCTTTGCGTGGGGCATGCCCGGCACGGGTCATCGCCTTAGGCAAGAGGGTGAATGTGCACGGTTATCCGTTTGTGGAGGCTGTCAATGAGGATGCCTGCATAGGATGTGCATCGTGTGCCATTGTCTGCCCTGACGGATGCATAACAGTATATCGTAAAAAATGGAGGAATGAACGCTATGGCAGACAGAGAAGTGACACTATTGAAAGGCAATGAGGCTATTGCCCATGCCGCAATACGATGCGGGGTCGATGGATATTTTGGATATCCAATTACCCCGCAGAGCGAGGTTATAGAGACGCTTGCGCTTGAAAAACCATGGGAAACTACAGGGATGGTTGTCTTGCAGGCAGAAAGCGAGGTGGCGTCGATCAACATGGTATACGGCGCTGCGGCAGCAGGCAAACGCGCCATGACATCCTCGTCTAGTCCTGGTGTGGCTCTTATGCAGGAAGGGATAGCCTATATGGCAGGTGCTGAACTGCCTGGAGTGATAGTAAATGTACAGCGAGGTGGCCCCGGGCTAGGTACCATACAACCATCTCAAAGCGATTATTTCCAAGCAACCCGCGGCGGAGGCAATGGCGATTATTATATAATAGTACTTGCTCCAAATTCTGTGCAAGAGATGGCAGACTTTGTCGACTTGGCGTTTAATCTTGCATTTAAATACCGAATCCCGGCAATGATACTGAGCGACGGTGTGATAGGCCAGATGATGGAGAAAGTTGTGCTCCCCCCATTCAAGCCGCGCCGTACAGATGATGAGATAATGAAAGAATGCCCATGGGCAACTTTCGGTCGCATAGGTGGCAGAAAGCCAAATATCATTACATCGCTTGAGTTGCAACCAGAGGCAATGGAGTTGCGTAACATCCACTTGCAAGAGAAGTATGCGGCCATTCGTGAGGCTGAGGTGCGTTATGAAACGCAACAGTGTGAAGATGCAGACTATTTAATCGTTGCATTTGGCAGTGCTGCCCGCATAGCCCAGAAAGCCATCGAGATAGCCCGCGCACAAGGTGTGAGGGTGGGCTTGTTCCGCCCAATAACACTATGGCCATTCCCATCAAGCCAAGTGGCTGCAGTAGCAAAAAGGCAAGAAAGGCATCCTTGTTGCAGAGATAAATGCCGGGCAGATGGTTGAGGATGTGCGTCTGGCCATTAATGGCAATGTGCGTGTGGAGTACTTTGGGCGATTGGGAGGCATTGTGCCCGAGCCAGATGAGATTGTTAATGCTTTGATGTCCAAACTGATGTAGGAGGCGATAAGATGGAAAAAGATAATTTCACCGGAGAATATTGTTTATAAGAAACCAACGTTGATGAATGATGTGCCGATGCACTATTGTCCCGGTTGTAGCCATGGCGTTGTCCACAAATTGGTGGCAGAGGTGATTGAGGAGATGGGCATGGAAGATAAAGCCATCGGGGTAAGCCCTGTAGGGTGTGCTGTGTTTGCATATCGCTATATCGACATAGATTGGCAAGAGGCGGCCCATGGACGCGCGCCAGCTGTGGCAACAGGCATTAAGAGATTATGGCCCGATCGTCTGGTGTTTACGTATCAAGGTGATGGTGACCTTGCCTGCATAGGCACTTGTGAGACTATTCATGCTTTGAACCGAGGCGAGAACATAACTATCATATTCATTAACAATGCAATATATGGAATGACTGGAGGGCAGATGGCCCCCACGACACTCATTGGTCAAAAAACCAGTACTTGCCCTTATGGCCGTGAGCCGGCCCTTCATGGCTATCCATTGAGAATTACGGAAATGGCAGCCCAATTGGAAGGCACATGCTATGTCACTCGCCAAAGTGTTGATACAGTATCCGCTATCCGCAAAGCCAAGAAGGCAATCCGTAAGGCTTTTCAGGCATCTATGGATGGCAAGGGGAGCAGTTTGGTGGAGATTGTCTCAACTTGCAACAGTGGCTGGAAACTGACACCGTTGCAGGCAAATAAGTGGATGGAAGAGAATATGTTCCCATTCTACCCTAAAGGCGATCTTAAGGACACCATCTGATATTGATGGCAGTTTATCAACATTTTAAGGCAGACTAACAATGAAGAAAGAGATAATAATTTCAGGCTTCGGCGGACAGGGGGTGTTGTCCATGGGTAAGATTCTGGCCTATTCTGGCCTAATGGATGGCAAGGAGGTTACATGGATGCCGGCATATGGGCCAGAACAGCGTGGCGGCACGGCCAACGTTACGGTGATAGTGAGCGATGACAGGATTTCATCCCCAATATTGAGTTCTTATGATGTCGCAATTGTGCTTAATCAGCCGTCATTGGAGAAGTTTGAGACGAAATTGAAGGCTGGAGGCATCTTAATTTATGACGGTTATGGAATAATAAATCCGCCAACAAGAAATGACATCACCGTCTATCGCATTGACGCTATGGACAAGGCAGCGGAGATGAAGAACGCCAAGATATTCAATATGATAGTGCTTGGTGGATTCCTTAAAGTTTGTCCAATAATCAGCATTGGGGGATCGAGAAAGCCCTGAGAAAGACATTGCCAGAACGCCACCACAATTTGATTCCACTTAATATACAAGCTCTTGAGGAAGGTGAAAAGATAATTGAAAAAGCTTGATAGGCCGTGGGCAAAAGTGTCGGCTCTTTTAGGCACAGCTTATTTCACATATTGCAAATTTGCATTGGGCCACAAGTGTCTTTTTTTTAGGCATTTGTGGCTTTCTTATGTAAAAGATTATAATGTCATAAATGTTTTGTGCATTCTGAGGCATTGTGTTCGATTTATATTTGTACCTTTGTAAACGAAATTATGTCACAGCCATTAGCAGAAAGACTAAGGCCTCGCACACTAGATGATTATATCGGGCAGAAACACCTTGTTGGCGAGGGTGCCGTGTTGCGCAAGATGATTGACGCAGGGCGAGTGTCTTCCTTTATCCTTTGGGGCCCCCTGGCGTTGGGAAAACGACCTTGGCTCAGATAATTGCCAATAAACTTGAAACACCGTTCTATACCCTTAGTGCTGTAACAAGCGGTGTCAAGGATGTACGTGATGTTATAGACAAGGCTAGCCGTGGAAGATTCTTCAATGAGACATCGCCGATTTTGTTCATTGATGAGATACATCGTTTCAGCAAGTCACAGCAGGACTCATTGCTAGGTGCTGTGGAGAAAGGTGTCGTGACACTGATTGGTGCAACAACAGAGAACCCTTCATTTGAAGTTATCCGCCCGTTGTTGTCACGATGCCAGCTTTATGTTCTGAAACCACTTGACGAAAGTGACCTGTTGGAACTCATAAAGCGTGCGATATCACGTGATGTGGAATTGAGCAGGCGCAAGATAGAATTGAAGGAGACGGCTGCCATCTTGCGCTATAGTGGAGGTGATGCCCGTAAGTTGCTGAACATATTGGAACTTGTTGTTGAGGCATCGCCTACTGATGACGTGGTGATAACAAACGATATGGTCGTGAACCGCCTTCAGCAGAATCCACTTGCCTATGACAAGGATGGCGAAATGCATTACGACATAATCTCTGCTTTTATCAAAAGCATACGGGGAAGCGACCCAGATGCGGCTTTGTATTGGCTGGCAAGGATGATAGAAGGAGGTGAAGACCCAAAGTTCATTGCTCGCCGACTTGTAATCAGTGCGGCTGAAGACATAGGCTTGGCGAATCCTAATGCTTTGTTATTGGCAAATGCTGCGTTTGATGCAGTCGTGAAAATTGGTTGGCCCGAAGGACGTATTCCTTTGGCTGAGGCGACCGTCTATTTGGCGACAAGCCCAAAGAGCAATTCTGCCTATCTTGGAATTGACGCAGCCCTGGAGCTTGTAAGGCGTACTGGCAACCAACCTGTACCGCTGCATTTACGCAATGCGCCGACAAAATTGATGAAAGACTTGGGATATCATGACGGTTATAAGTACCCACATGATTTTCCGAATCACTTCATTGGCCAACAATATTTGCCAGACAAATTGCTTGGCGAAAGGTTGTGGCATGGGCAGCAGAATCAGCAAGAAAGCAAATTAAGCATGCGAATGACTGAGTATTGGGGTGACAGATATAAGGAATAATGTTATTTTCAGATGTAGTATTATGATGAAGATTGTTGTTTTGGATGGCTATACCGTGAATCACGGAGATTTGTCATGGGAAGCATTGGAGGCATTGGGTGATGTTGTGATATATCCACGCACCTCGGCAGATGAGCTTGTGGAGAGAAGCAAAGATGCTGATATCTTGCTTACCAATAAGGTAGTGATAAATTCAGATGCCATGGCTCTCCTTCCTTGTTTAAGGTACATAGGTGTATTGGCAACAGGGTATAACGTTGTTGATACAGAAGGAGCACGTGCCCGAGGCATTTGCGTTACAAACATACCAGCTTACAGCACTGACAGTGTTGCCCAGATGGTGTTTGCCCATATATTGAACATTACAAATCGAGTGGGGCATTATGCTTGGCAAAACAAAGATGGACAATGGAGCCGCTCAGAAGATTTCTGCTATTGGGATACTCCTTTGCATGAGTTGGCAGGTAAGACAATAGGCATTGTCGGGTTAGGGAACATCGGCATGAAAGTGGCGATGATATCACGGGTGTTCGGAATGGATGTTTTTGCCTACACCAGCAAGCATTCTGCCTCTTTGCCCGAAGGAATACAGAAGACTACTTTGGAAGGACTGTATGGCGTGAGCGACATTCTTACCTTGCATTGTCCGCTCACAGACAAAACCAAAGGCATGATAAATGCTGGGACTATAAGTAAGATGAAGCGAGGCGCAATATTGATTAATACAGGACGGGGGGCTCTCGTCAATGAGAAGGATATTGCTGAAGCACTTGAGTCCGGGCAACTTGGTGGTTACGGTGCTGATGTGTCGGAACAAGAGCCGCCATTGTTGAGCAATCCGTTGCTTGGTGCTCCAAATGCTTACTTGACACCACATATAGCATGGGCTACGTCTGAGGCAAGAACCCGTTTGATGCAAATAGCAGTAAGCAATGTCAAGGCATTCATGGACGGAATGCCTGTCAATGTAGTGAATCGATGACAGACAGTGTTACAATAGCAACTGCCCAGCAACTAATAGAATTTCTCGGTACGTTTGCTTTCGCTATTTCCGGGATAAGGCATGCGGCGGCAAAGCACTTTGATTGGTTTGGCGGTTATGTGTGTGGCATCGCCGTGGCAATCGGGGGCGGAACCATTCGTGATGTGATGCTTGGAACAACTCCTTTCTGGATGACAAATCCAATATACATGATATGTACAGCCATTGCCTTGTGCATGGTCATTGCATTTTCAAAGTATATGGAGCGCTTGCAGAATGCTTGGTTTGTATTTGACACATTGGGGCTTGCGCTATTTACAATTGCGGGAATACAAAAAAGCCTGGATTATGGCCAGCCATTTTGGGTGGCAATCATAATGGGATGTATAACTGGGGCTGCAGGTGGTGTCATTCGCGACATTTTATTGAACAATGAGCCTGTTATTCTGCGCAAAGAGATTTATGCAATGGCTAGTGTTGCTGGTGGGCTTGTTTACTGGAGCTTGGCTGAATTAGACGTGACTATACACATAACTGCAGTTGCGAGTTTCCTAGTTACGTGTGCCATACGTTTCCTGGCCGTTAGGTATCATGTGTCATTGCCATTGCTGAAAGGTGTTGACGTAAGCAAAAACAAAGGAACCGCCACTTGAAAGGCGGTTTCTTTGTTTTTATTGCAGAATTGGCTTAAGCAGCTCCGGTTTCTCGTCAGATTCGTTCGAGCACTGCTTTTACCAAGTCATCTATTTGGTTTTTGTATCCAGTGTTTGCTTTTCCAGCCACTCTGTTGGCTATCACCATGCAAACGGTTGTTGCCTTATGGCCCATAAGGCGCGATAAACCGGCAATGGCTGAACTTTCCATTTCAAAGTTTGTTATGTGTCTGCCGCCGAAGGCAAAACTTTCTATTTTTTCGTTCTGTCGTGGGTCTGCCAAAGGAACACGCAGTTCACGGCCTTGTGGGCCGAAGAACCCGCCGCATGAAATGGTTATTCCTCTCACCATGTCGTTGCCGGCTATGCGCTCCACAAGTTCTTTGTCGGCATCTATGGCATAAGGATATGGTGCACCACATGTTGCCTGTCCACCCAAGATGGGCTATCAATGCGCGTTCGAGTTGCAGGTCGCATACAGCATTGCGCCCGGCATAGAAATTGAGTAGGCCGTCGAATCCGATGGAAGTCTCCGAACAAATGAATGTTCCTTCGGGAGTATACGGTTGCAAGCCTCCGCAAGTGCCGATTCTCACAATTTCGAGCTGCCTGGCGTGGCTTCTTTCTTTCCTGGTGTCAAAGTCGATATTTGCCAGCGCATCAAGTTCGTTCAATACGATGTCTATGTTGTCACACCCGATGCCTGTCGAGGTTACTGTTATTCGTTTGCCGCAGTAGCTCCCGGTAACGGTGCGAAACTCGCGGCTTTCAATTTCGCATTCCTTGCAGTCAAAGTGTGAAGCAACGAGCGGAACGCGCCCTGGGTCGCCTACCAATATTACTTTGTCGGCCAATTGGTCGGGTTTTACGTGTAGGTGGAAAACACTGCCGTCTGTGTTTATGATCAGTTCTGACTCTGCAAAATAACTTTTCATGATTTATCTTGTTTTAGGTGTCTTATTTCTGCGTTTCTTATGTCTTTGCGTAGTTGGGTAATTTGTAGTTCGAGCGATTCAATTTGTTGTTCGCTTTTGAGGATTTCGTTTTTTAATGCATTCCTGTAGCTGGTGTTGGCTGTCGCGTAATAAATTCGCGCCTTGGCAAGGGCCATGTCAAGTGCAGCCCTTTGGCTTTCCAGGGCCTGCAGTTGCTTGAATTGTTCGGCACCCGCACTTGATTTGAAGTCAGTAGGTTTAGTGTATGTTACCCTGTCGTTTATTATGAATGCCATTTTTTCCTTGGCGGTTTCTCCTGTATTGACGGCTTGCATTGCTTTTAGCCTGTCAATGGCTTTTTGCCTCTCTTTGCCGTTTCCCCATGTGTCAGCAATGCAGTCAAGGTTTGCTAGGCCTCTTATTTGCTCTTCAGAGTATTCGTCTGGTGAATATAGCTGCCTTGTCTCAGAAGGGATGAATATGTATATGCAAACTTTACCCTCCGGCTGGCTTCTGTCTGTGGCAAACCAGCCAATGTCGTTGAACTCATCAATGGCATACATATAGTCATTGGCGGGAGAGTTAAATGGCATTCCTATGTTTTCTGCTTTTAGGAATGAACCGCTTTCAGAGTCGAAGCGTGTAACGAAGATGTCATAACCTCCGATGCTCTCCTCGCCGGTTGCCGCGAAATAGAACGTGGTGCCGTCGGGCATCATAAAGGGGTAGTTAACCGACTTGTAACCTTCGTCATTGCCCAGCCCTCCGAGTTTCATGGGTGTTGTCCATTGGCCATTGAAGTTGTCGCAGGTGTAAATGCTGGAAGTACCGGCGGTATCTTCTGCTGAGAAGTAGCATTTGTCGGCAAGGCCGTTAACGTATACAAATGCATTGGGCTGGTTTCCTTTCTTGAAATAATTATCATAGCTATAAACGCTGCCTGCATCACGGCTCAGGTTGTATTTGCTGAGAAAGTTCTCTTTGTCTGTCACAACGCTGTCAATGAATATAATTCTTTGCGTTGCAGCTACCATCTGGTCAATCCTTTGTTCCAATAGCTTGGCCTCCTTTTCGGCTTCAGCTTTTGTGCTGGATTTGCTTAGGCGCTTGTTTTGTGCTGTTGCGGTGGCAGCAGACAATGCCATGATTGCTGCCATGGATATCAGAGTTTTCTTCATTGTTTTGCCTTTATGTCTTGTCTGTGTTGCCATGGTTGTACTTAGCCCATGGCAGTGTACCTTTTTTGTTGCTTCTAATTACAAAGATACACAAAAGATTTAGAAATCAGATTGCATTAACATAAATTTTGGCATTGCGTCAATGCGACTGGGCTTGTTGCGATGCAATGGTCTGAATCTGTAAAGAAATGTTTCTCATTTTGTGGTTGCTGGTAACTGCCTTTGGGCCAGTTTGTTGTAACAATGGCTGTTTGTTTGCGCATAACCTGCTGTTTGGGCTTTCAATACGTGCCGTTTTAACCATCAATACAGCCCCATGTTCCAATTCTGGCGGTATGTGCAGACTTGCAAGTTGAGGCTTTGTAAAGATATTACATGACTGCAGGTATGAATGCAAACTGCGCCACGGCTGACAACGGTCGGTCGTGGCGCAGTGAGGCGTTTGTTAGTGGCCGCTGATGCGGCTATTGCCTTCTTTCTTTTAGGATCCCATGCCTGTAGGCGTAGAGCAGTTTCTTCAAGTCTACGATTTGTGCTTTCAGCTCGAGCCCCCTGTCTGTATCGGCCACAAGCATCCTGTGGGCAGACATCTCAACAATCTGCGTGGTGCTCTTTATGTCTGTTCCTTGTTTGATGGCATCTGCCGCACTGGTGAAAGGCTCGTGTTGAACCAGCTGGAATCCGCGGCTGTGGTATACCAAGGTGTAACCAGCTATACCGGTCTCATTGTGGTAGGCCTCGCTGAATCCGCCGTCTATTACCATTAGCCGGCCGCCGGCCTTGATGGGGTTCTCGCCTTTTGAGGCGTGTACGGGTACATGGCCGTTTATGATGTGCCTGTTTTCCCCGCTAACGTCGAATGCGTCAAGGATTCGGTCACAGATAGCCTCGTTGTCGCGCAACTTGAAATAATAGCCTTTTTCTTCCTTGTATGTATCTTTGTCTTTTAGGAAATAGCGTTCAAATGTTGCCATCTTTGACTTATCGAACAGTGGGCTGTTTTCTCCACACCACAAGTACAGGAAGTAGTCTGTTGCTTTTGAGCGTTCTGCTGGAGTGGAGTCTGTGGTGAAGGCAGAGCGGATGGTCATTTCTGTCTGGTACATAAGTTGCTTGCCGCTGTATGTATTGCCATCGGCCAAGAGCACTTCCTTTAGTGTGCCGTCGGCGTTGAGCGGAACGGAAGCGTGGAAGAGCAGATTGCTGTTGTATATGGCATACATTCCACCGTGGCTTAGCATCGTCTTTATGTGCCTGTGCAGTTTCTCGCTTACGGCGAATGAGTGATGCAGCCGCTTCATGAGTGCATCTTCCTCATTTGTCAGCGCATATGGTGATGTCGGGTCCACGGTCGGGAAGTTGTTGCTTTTCATCTGGTATTCATGCCCGTCGATGACACATACACCACGTTCTTGGTCTATGCACGATAGCAGGTTGCGCTTGTCCATGCCCCATTCAGGGTTGCGGGCGTACACTTGGGCCTCTACCTTGAATTGTATTATGCTTATCGCTTTGTGCATCTGTGCAATAAGGCGCGTGGTCTTGTCGGCTACAGTTGATTCTTTGTTCAGCTTCGGCATGAATTCTTCGCAAGGGTCGTCACCATATGTGTCCATTGCAAATGTTGCCAGCGGAACCAGGTTAATGCCATAGCCTTCTTCTAGCGTTGCCAAGTTGGCATATCTGAGTGACAGCCTGAGTACATTGCAGATGCAGGCATCGTTGCCAGCGCAGGCCCCCATCCATAGTATGTCGTGGTTGCCCCACTGTATGTCCCAGCTGTGATAACGTTGCATGGTGTCCATGATAATGTGTGCGCCGGGTCCCCTGTCGTATATGTCGCCCAGGATGTGGAGTTGGTCAATGGCCAGCCGCTGTATCACGTTGCATAGTGCAATGATGAAGTCGTCAGCCCTCCCCGTTGAGATGATTGTGTCAACAATGACGTTGACGTAAGCCGTCTTGTTGGTGTCATCGGCGTGCTCATGGAGCAGTTCCTCTATGATGTAGCTGAAGTCAGTCGGGAGAGACTTGCGCACTTTTGAACGGGTGTACTTGCTGCTTACATCGCGGCACACTCGTACAAGTTGGTGTATGGTGATGTGGTACCAGTCTTCAAGTTCTGGCTCCGATGTCTTTATTAGTTCTATCTTTTGTTCAGGATAATATATCAATGTGCATAGCTCTTTCTTTTCAGACTCCCTCAAGCTGTTCCCGAAGAGCTCATTGACTTTTCGCTTAATGTTCCCTGATGCGTTTTTCAGCACGTGCTGAAAGGCCTCGTTTTCACCGTGTATGTCGGCGAGAAAGTGTTCCGTACCCTTGGGCAAGTGCATGATGGCCTCAAGGTTTATTATTTCTGTGCTTGCCTCGGCAATGGTTGGGAACAACTTAGACAGCAGTCCTAGATACTGTGTGTCGTTTCCATTTCCGGCAGTTTTGTTTTGGGTCATATTCTTATGCGTTTTGTTATTTCTGTTTCAGTGTTTCTTGCCACTCTGTCGTTAATTGCAGTGGCTATCATGAATCCTTCTTCAAGCCCTGTCGTGTCGGCTAAAATCTGCATGAGGCGTGAGGTGTGCTTCATCAGTCTCCGCTCTTGCAGCATTTTTGCCAATTTGTCTTCATTGACCTTCGCATTCCTTAGCAAAGTTGATATTTCGATGAGGTGGCTGATTCTCAACACTTTGCGCCTGGCATACTTATTTGTTGTTTCAAGCAACTCTGCTATCTGCTGTTCACTGTCAGTTGCTTGTAGGCTTTGTGTTAGTTTGCCAATAGGCTTGGTCGGTGCTACATAGCTGTCTATTGTTTCATATAGAGTGAGCGGCATTCCCAACTTTAATGTAGATATGCCATGTTCAATGGTGCTGTTAATGTTCTCTTGGCAGGCAAATACGGCAATCTTGTGCCATTCGTCGTGACTGATGTTCAAGCAAGCTCTGGCTTCTTGCTCTGTCAGCCAGTGTTTGTCTCCAGTAATTCCAGCCTTGATAATGGCTCTCATTGTCAGTCTTGTTTCAGGAGACATCAGCTCGTGTACGTCAGAATCCAGCACTTTCATGTAAATGGCGTATACCTGTGTTGCCATTTCTTTGGGTGTTATCGTGTCTGTGACGATGGCATTCAAGACCGTTTCCACCCTTTTTTTGTTATAGCCAATGTTACTTAAATTGCCGGCCTCCAGACGCCCCATTGCAATCATGCAGTAAGCCTTTTGCAAGCATCTGCGTTGATACAGATGCAATTTTGGCAGTTTTTTTGTCCAATACTGTTGTTTTAGGATCCATGGTTCCAGTTGGCCGTGTGGTGTGATGATTGTCCTTATGCCTCGTTTCCTGGCAACAATGGACGCCATTGCTATGGATAAATGCCAGCATCCATGTAAGTGTACTATGTCGGGGTTCCATCTCGAAAGTTCCTTTCGAAATATTTTAAGACTGCTGCATGACTTCGTTTCTGCCATGCAAGTCATGGCAGCGGTCAAAACATCAATGTATTGTCTTGCCGTTGAGTCTGTCTTCATGTAGAAATGCAGCACTTTCATATATGCAATGGTTATTTTCGGATGAAATCGTTCTTGTTTGCCATAAGGTGGCGGAGCATGAAAATTATGTTTTGCCACATTATTCTGACCTCCAGAAACGGAATGGCACCTACTGTAATATGTTCACCAAACCGTTCCAATGCTTTGTTTGCAACATGCGTCCTTATAAGGATTGTCAAGGCCAGGCATATTATTGCGCAGCCTAAAAACAACAGATTTTGTGTGATTGAAGCGTATATTATTGCTGCCAGTTGCGCCAAATAGTTAAAATGGAGAAGGAATGTGTCGGTGTTGTATAGCAATCTATAAGTTGTTCCATGTTTAAGTCGGTGCCTGGTTTCCATATAAACAATGTGTTCGTTGTCCCATTTCTTTTTAGAAGGTGAATCTTGAATAATATGTGCATCTGCCTCTATGGCAATGGCGGTTCTTCCTGACACAGAATATTCATTGGCAATAAAGTCATATTCTCCGCGCAGGAATTTCAGATTGGCAAGGAATCCGTTGTGGGCCATGAATTCGCTTTTGCGCAAAGCGATGTTGTTCCCGTTGTATCGGAATGTAGACTTGCGCATTGTTGAATGGATTATATAGCAAAAAACGCTTGCAATCGTTCAAACCTTTGGAACTGTTTTGACGATGGTTCATAATTGGTATCCAAGTACGATGTCGTGACTGTCATTGCAGTAACTGGCCATCGTTGTTAACCAATTGCTACCGTTAGGCTTGCAGTCGGCATCAGTAATGATAACCCATTCGTTGTGAGCGGCTTTCATGCCTATGGTCAAGGCAAGCTTGTGACGGCTTAGGTAGTGGCTGGATGATGGTATAAATGTTGTATATAGGCAAGGGAAATCCTTTTTTGAGCCTTTTCAGGACATCTTCCGTGTCATCTGTTGACGATTCGTCTACAACAATGACTTCAAACCCAGGTTCATATTTTTGGGCTAGTATCATAGGAAGATTGCGTTCCAGTTCATTTGCATTGTCATGCACGGCCATGATGACAGATAATGCTGGTGGCTTTTGTTCGACAATTCCGTTGGCTTTGAATTTGCGTATTCTGAAAAATACGTTGAATAACGGCGTGACAAGCGCGAGGAACGCAAGTGCCCCATACAGGATTATTGTATTGGCATCAATTGGCATATATGTACTGTTATATCATTTCTTCACTGGTATATCCTGTTGGCAATCGTCGGCAATTGTATTGTGAGGCCATTATTTCCCCATAAGCTCCTGCTGAACGAATGGCCAGCAAGTCGCCTCTTTCGCACTGGTTAAGCTCTGTTTGTTTGGCAAAGACATCGCTTGATTCACATATTGGGCCAACCACGTCATAAGGCTCTGGCGCAGAATTGCTGCTTATGTTCTCTATCTTATGATATGCATGGTACAGCGCAGGACGTATTAGGTCGGTCATGCCGGCATCAACGATTGCGAATTTTTTTTGCTGTGCCTTGCTTTACGTAGAGCACTTTTGTGATTAAGGAGCCACATTGGCCTACAACTGCCCTTCCTAGTTCAAAGTGTACCTGCTGGCCGTCGCGGAGTTTTAGATGTTTGGCATACGTGTTGAAATAATCCTTGAAGTCAGGTATTGGCACACGGTTAGGGTGTTGATAGTCTATGCCCAGGCCGCCGCCCACGTTGATGTGCTCCACGTTGATGTGATGCTGTTCAAGTTTGTCTTGCAGTTCGTTGATCCTGTTGCATAGGGCTATGAAGTCTCCCATGTCGGTTATTTGCGACCCGATGTGGAAATGTAACCCCACGAAAGATACATTAGTGAGTTGCTGTGCTGTGTTGATTGCTTGTTCCATGTCTTGCATGGCAATCCCGAATTTGTTTTCCGCGAGTCCGGTTGTGATGTTGGCGTGCGTATGTGCGCCTATGTCGGGATTGATTCTGAATGCCACGCGGGCAACTTTCATTTTCTGCCGGGCGAGTTCATTGATAACCTGGAGTTCAGCCGTGCTTTCAACGTTGAAGCAGAAAATGTTTTTTTCAAGCCCCAATTCTATTTCCCAGTCGCTTTTTCCAACTCCGGCATATACGATGGAATTTGATGGGAAGCCTGCTTTTATTGCAGCTTGGATTTCTCCACCGCTTACGCAATCTGCGCCAAGGCCGGATTCCCTGATTATGTTCAATATCTTTGCGTTGGCATTTGCCTTTACGGCGTAATGTACCACAAAGTTTTTGTGCTTGACTGCCTCAGCCTTGATTGCTTCAAGCGTCTTTCGCAGCAAAGCTGTGTCGTAATAGTAGAATGGCGTGTCGATTCGCTCGAATCTATTAATTGGGAATTTTCCTTTCATACCATTGTCTTTGCTTGTTATACTTATTGTCATGCCATAGTTGGCCGTGGCTGGCTTTGGCATTGTGAAACTGCATTTGCTCAGTTGTTGAATAAAGTATTGCTTAAACTTTGCAGTGCGCGTTTCTTGTCGCTTTCTTTTATCAAGAATGAGATGTTGTAATTTGAACCGCCGTATGATATCATTCGTATAGGAATGTTTTTCATGGCTTCTGTTGCCAATGTCTCGAAACCTACGTTGCTCCAGTCAAGGTCTCCTACAACGCATATTATGCACATATTGGTATCAACTGTCACTGTGCCGTATTTCTTCAGCTCGTCGACAATTTCCTTTAGGTGTGTTGTTGTGTCGATGCTCATTGACACACCGACTTCTGATGTGCAAACCATGTCAATTGGAGTTTGATAGCTTTCAAAGATTTCAAAGACCTTGCGCAGGAATCCCGTTGCCAACAGCATCCTGCTGCTTTTTATCTTTATGGCTGTGATGTTGTCTTTTGCTGCCACTGCCTTTATCTTGCCGTGTTCGGTCTTGTTGCTTATGATTGTTCCTTCTGCCTCGGGCGCCATGGTGTTGAGGAGCCTTACCGGAACACCTGCATATTTTGCCGGCTGAACGCACGTGGGGGTGAAGTATCTTTGCACCGAAATAGGCCAATTCTGCTGCCTCTTCGAAATGCAGCTGGTGGACGGGCGATGTCTTGTCTACAACACGCGGGTCATTGTTGTGCATACCGTCAATGTCAGTCCAGATTTGTATTTCTTCGGCATTGAGGGCAGCACCTACCAATGATGCAGTGTAGTCGCTGCCTCCACGTTGCAGATTGTCTATTTCGCCGTATGCGTTACGGCAGATAAACCCTTGCGTGATGTACACTTGCGACCCATCGTTGTCCTTTAGCAAGTCCGTAGTTTTTTTTCTTTGATATAAATTGGGTCTGGCTCTGAGTTCTTGTCTGTGCGCATAAAGTCGAGTGCAGAAAGCAGAGTCACGTTTATTCCGCATTCTTTCATGTAGTTTGTCACCATGTTGGTGCTTATTATCTCGCCTTGTGCTACGATGCTTTTTTCTTCAAAACTTGTAAACAGTTCTTTGGTGAAGGTGCGTAAGTAGTTGAACTCGTCAGTAAGGAAACTGCGTGTCTTTTCTTTCCATTCGTCGGTTGAATAAAGCTCATCTACATGCTTGGAATACTTTTCTTCGAGCTTGTTGATGATTTCATTAGCCCCGTCGGGATTCTTTTTGTAGAGGTAGTCAGAAATCTCGACGAGAGAGTTTGTGGTACCGGACATTGCTGAGAGTACAACGAAAACAGTCTCGCCTGATGCGGTCACCAATTTTGTTACGTCTTTCATCCTTGCCGGCGTGCCTACAGATGTGCCGCCAAACTTCATTACTTTCATATCTGGGTGTTTTTTATTCGTTATGTTCGTCATTTGAGTCTATTGTGTCTGTCTCGTGCATCTTGCCATCCTGTGCAGGCACAGAGGATGCATCACTGTCATTTATAAACGGTATTTTGTTAAAGTCGCTTGTAACTTCAGCCAGATGGCCGTTTGCACAGCGGTACACTATGCCAGGATATTTGTCTAATAGCGGCATATTGTGTGTGCTCATGATGACAGATGCTCCGGTTTGTGAAACATGTCTCAGCAGTCGGATTATGTTCTCGGCCGTCTCTGGGTCAAGGTTCCCTGTCGGTTCGTCGGCCACGATCAGTTTAGGTTTGTTCAGCATGGCCCTGGCGATTGCGATTCTCTGCTGCTCGCCGCCAGAGAGCTCGTGTGGCATTTTTTGTGCTTTGTCCTGCATTCCGACATCGCTCAGCACTTCGGTTATGCGTTTGTCTATTTGTTTCCTCTCTTTCCAACCTGTGGCCTTGAGCACGAATTTCAGGTTTTTGTATACAGTTCTGTCGTCCAGTAGCTTGAAGTCTTGGAATATTACCCCCATCTGACGGCGCAGTGACGGCACGTGTTTGCGTTTTAGGTTGCGCAGGTCGTGTCCAAGAACGTCTGCCTTGTCGGCTTCATCCACATCAAGCTCAAGGTAAACTGTCTTGAGCAGTGAGCTTTTGCCAGACCCAACGCGTCCTATTATGTATATGAACTCGCCTTCGTCTACATGGAAGTCAACGTTGCTGAGCACAGGTGTCTCGGCTTGCTGGTATATGTTTACATTCTTGTAGTCTACTAACATTGATGCAATAAATTTTTGTTTGTCTGTTGGTGCGCCTTGCCAGAGAGGCTGACAGTCACGTTATCGTAGTGTTTGTGTAATGTTTATTCCACCATTCCGCTTTTGATGCATAATTGGCTGTAAAACAAGATGTTGCCGTAATGTCACTGAGTGGATTACCAAAACGCCCTAAATGGCTGTGAAAACAGGGCGTTTCGTAGGCTGAAATGGGTCGTTTTGTTGTTTGACATTACCGTAACCCCAGGCCATTCCGATTTTGTAAACATTGTTCTTTCGTCATCGTGTTTTTTCGCCATGCCTGTCTTAGTGTTTTTGCCAGTGTGGGCTATGGCGCACCTGCAATTCTTCCGCCAAGTCTTCTATGCGCAGGCCCTTGCTGGTAAGCAGTACGATGAGGTGATAGAGTAAATCCGCACCTTCATATATAAGCCTTTCGTTAGTTCCGTTGACGGCTTCGATTACAGTTTCCAAAGCTTCTTCTCCAACCTTTTGCGCCATGCGGTTTATCCCATCTTTGAAAAGTGATGTTGTGTAGCTGCTCTTCGGGCAATTCCTCGTGGCGTTTTTCTATGAAGTCCTGCAAGGAACCCAAGAAGCAGAGTGGTGATGTGGCATTGTTTTCGCCCCAGCAAGTGTCTGACCCTAAGTGGCATGTAGGCCCTTCGGGGATGGCTTTGACCAGGAGTGTGTCTTTGTCGCAGTCTGCTTTTATGCTGACAAGGTTTAGGAAATTGCCGGAAGTCTCTCCTTTTGTCCACAAGCATTTACGGCTGCGGCTGTAGAACGTGACATGCTTCGTCTCCACAGTCTTTACGTATGCTTCACGGTTCATGTAGCCAAGCATCAGCACGTTTTTCGTGTTTGCGTCTTGGATGATGGCCGGAACGAGTCCGCCGGATTTGTTGAAATCTATTTCCATGTTTGCTGTGAGTTTAAAGCCTGACATCGATGTTTGCTGCTCTCAAATATTTTTTCAGTTCGGGAATTTGTATTTCGCCGAAGTGGAATACGCTTGCTGCCAGTGCGGCGTCAGCCTTGCCTATGGTGAAAGCATCCTTGAAGTGTTCCATGCGTCCGGCACCGCCGCTGGCAATTATCGGTATCGTCAGCCTGTCGGCCAGTATTGCCAATGCGTCGTTGGCGTACCCTGTCTTTACGCCGTCGTGGTCCATGCTTGTGAAAAGTATTTCGCCTGCACCACGTTCCTGTGCTTCCTTGGCCCATTCAAGCAGTTTCCGATTCGTCCTTTCGCGTCCGCCTTTTTGGTAGCAAACCCATTCACCGTTCTCTAACCTTGCGTCGATGGCACATACACATACTTGGCTACCGAAACGCTTTGCGATGTCGTCTATGAGTTGTGGGCATCGTATTGCGGCGCTGTTTACGCTCACTTTGTCGGCTCCGGCCATCAAGAGGCGTTCTACGTCGGCCAGTTCGTTTATGCCGCCCCCGACAGTGAACGGTATATTGATTTCTGCTGCCACGCGAGAAACTATCTCCGTGAATGTCTTCCTTCCCTCATAACTTGCCGTTATGTCAAGGTATACGAGTTCGTCTGCCCCCGCTTTGCTGTATGCTTTGCCAAGTTCCACAGGGTCGCCCGCCTTACGCAAATCAATAAAGTTAGTGCCTTTTACGGTTTCGCCGCCCTTTACGTCGAGGCACGGTATTATGCGTTTTGCCAAGCCCATAGTTCTTTCAAGTTAAGTTTTCCTTCATATAAGGCCTTGCCAAACACAACGCCCGGAATCCCATTTGCCTCAAGTGCTTGTATGTCTTCAAGTCTTGAGACACCGCCGCTGGCTATTAAATGTATGCATGGGAAAGCTGCCATGAGCTGTCTGTAAAGAGCCAACGCCGGGCCTCCCATCATTCCGTCTTTTGATATTTCTGTGCAAAGCACGTTTTTCGCACCGTTGCGTATGTAAAAATCCAGGAAAGGGAGCAGTTGCTTGCTGGAGTCTTCTTGCCATCCATTGACAGATACTGTCCCGTTGCGCACGTCGGCTCCGATGATTATTTTGTCTGCGCCGTATTTTTCAATCCAACCCAGGCATTTTTCTGGTGAGCTGACAGAAACAGAGCCAATTGTGACAATCCTCGCGCCGCTGTCAAATGCCTTCTGCACATCCCCGTCTGTCCTTATGCCGCCGCCGAAGTCTATTTCCAGGTTTGTGCTCTTGGCAATGCCCTCAAGTACTTTTGTGTTTGCGGTATGCCCAGATTTCGCCCCGTCAAGGTCTACCAGGTGGAGGCGTTTGAAACCAATGTCCTCAAAGCTTTTGGCCATGCCGACAGGATCGTCGGCATAGACAGTCATGCTGTTGTAATCACCTTTGGCAAGGCGGACGCATTTGCCGTCAATAATGTCTATGGCCGGGATTAACTCTATCATAACTCCAAAAAGTTCTTTAAAATCTTTTCTCCGACAGCCCCGCTTTTTTCCGGATGGAATTGCGTAGCATAGAAATTGCCTTTTTGCAGTGCTGCGCTATATGGCGTGATGTGGTTGGTTGTCGCAATCGTAGACTCACATAGTGGTACATAGTAGCTGTGGACAAAGTAAACATATTCACCGTTTTCCACACCTTTGAATATGTCAGAGCTTATGCCATGCAATGAGTTCCATCCCATTGCCGGAACCTTGTCTTCGTGAAGTTTCGGCCTAAAGCGTTTTACTTCCACGTCGAATATGCCGAGTCCGTCGGTGTCGCCTTCCTCTGTATGCTTGCATAGCAGCTGTTGGCCTATGCATATTCCGAGCACGGGCTGTTTCAATGTCTTTATGGTGTCATCAAGTTTGTGTTCTTTCAGATACCTCATGGCATTGTTTGCTTCGCCCTGTCCAGGAAAAAGCACCCTGTCAGCCTTGGCAATGATTTCTGGGTTGTCGCTAAGCTTTGGGGTGATGCCCAGACGCTTTAATGCGTTTTCTACAGAACGCACGTTTCCCGCATTATATTTAATGATGGCAATTTCCATTAACTGAAAATGATGGTCTTGTTCCTATATGTTAAGACTTTACGTTCAATGTGCTTGGTAACAGCGCGTGAGAGGACTATCTTTTCAAGGTCTCGCCCTTTGAGCACTAAGCTGTCTGGAGTGTCTTTGTGGGTTATGCGCACAACATCCTGCTCGATTATCGGTCCGGCATCGAGTTCGGTAGTGACGTAGTGGCTAGTTGCTCCGATTATCTTCACCCCTCGTTCCCATGCCTGGTGGTAAGGTTTGGCTCCGATGAATGCCGGCAGGAATGAGTGGTGGATGTTTATTATGTGATTTGGGTATTCATCTATCATTTTCTTGCTTATGATTTGCATATATCGAGCCAAGACGATGAATGTAACCTTTTCTTTCCGTAGCAGTTCTATTTCAGCTTGCTCTACTTCTGCCTTGTTCGAATGGTCTTTGTTGATTGACCATACGTGGAATGGAATGCCAAATTGCTCGGCTACGTATCTCAAGTTCTCGTGGTTGCTTATTATGCATGGAATGTCAACGCTCCACTCTCCTGCATTATATCTGGCCAGCAAGTCGTAGAGGCAGTGGCTCATTTTACTGACAAAAATCGCCATTCTCGGCCTGTCTTCATTGAAGTATAAATTGCAAACCATTTGGTATCTGCGCGAGTACAGCGTGTCGATATATTCTTTAATTTTGTCGCGAGGAATTAGGAACGTGTCAAGTTCCCATTCTATGCGCATAAAAAACATCCCGTCCTGCCGGTCGACATATTGGTCAAGATAAACTATGTTACCTTGGTTGTCAGTAATGAACCTTGTCAGTTCTGTTATGATACCAGGCTGGTCCGGGCAATGCAAAAGCAAAGTTGCTGTTGGTTTCATACTTTGTTGCTTTTGGTTGTTTATAATACTCCAATCAATTGGCAAAGTTACGAAAATAATTTTATAATTGTAATTTATTAGAGAAAATAATGTTTTATATTTGGTTTTATGTGTCAAAATGTTATGTTTTTGCGTGCGGAACATGAAAATTGCAACTCATTTCATCGCAAACCGTGTATCTGGTATATGGCATTCTTTATTTGGGGCGCTCATCTGTTGTGTGAAGTTTTCAATAATGCCTACCGCATATGTCATTGCTGGCCATATTAGGCGGCAAATTTATTTGATTCCACGTTTGTTTAGGGCTTCTGAATATCTTGCTGCATTCTTGAGGTGTTCTTCGTATGTTTTTGCAAAATTGTGAGTTCCGGAGAAGTCCTCTTTTGCACACATATATAAATAATCATGTTTTACGTGATTTAGAACTGCGTCTATGCCTGCGATGGAAGCCACTTTTATTGGTCCCGGCGGAAGGCCCGTGTTTTTGTATGTGTTATACGGACTGTCTATGAAAAGTGATTTGTGGTAAATGCGACGCATGCCGAAATCTTTCAATGCAAATTTGATTGTCGGGTCGGCTTGCAATGGCATGCCAACCTTTAATCGGTTGTAGTACATACCGGCTATCATTGGTTTCTCTTCGTTGTTTGCAGTCTCTTCGTCAATGATGCTTGCCATTGTTGCCACTTCTGTTTTGCTCAATCCCATTTCCTTGGCTTTTTGGCTTCGTGCTGCATTCCAGAATGCTTTGTGTTCTTTCTGCATACGTTCCATAAGCTTGTCTATGCTTGTGTTCCAATAAATGCTGTATGTATTGGGGATGAAAATGGCTGCAATTGTGGCTGTGTCATAACCGAATCGCGAACAGAAATCTGCGTCTGTCAGTGCCTTGGCAATCGTAGTGCTGTCAAGCATCAGTTTTCTTGACAACAGCTCCGCGAGTCGTGTCATAGTGCGGGCTTCTGGAATCGTCAGGCTTATTGGGGTCTGTATCCCATTCTTTATGCGCCTGAATGTCATTAATGCACCTTCGCCAGGCAAAATGGCAAAACGCCCTGTATGTATGTTTTCTGCATAATCACTGTGGCGTGCAATTGTACGGAATCCTGTCATGGCATGATGGTTGGCCGTTTTTGACAGTTTTGCAAATACAGAGTCTTGTGTGTCATCACCATCTATATATAAATATTGTGTTGATTCATTGTTTGTAAGATCGGTGAAAAGGTAATAGTAAACCGTGCCGATGATGAGTATGGCGCAAGCAAATGCTGCAAATATGTATATCTTTGACTTCTTTGATTTCATGCTTTTATCTTTTGCTGTGGCAAAGTTAATGCATTTTCCCAAACAAAAAGAATTGTTTGGCGCTTTTTTTGTGCGTATGTTCAGACTGCTGATTGTCATTTAAGCAAAGGTGGCCATACTTACGTTCATCCGATTTGTTTCTCTGGATATGTTTTTTTTGTTGGGCAACATCATCGTGTAATGAATATTTTCCGTAATTTTGCAGTGGCTAAACTACGTATGGCGAACAAAACTTACATTCAATATGTGTTACAAACTGGAAGGGGATATGTTGTTATGGCGTTTTGGGGAAACAATGGGTGGATAAGTTGGTTGGTCCTGGCATGTTCAACAATAAGTTAAAAAACTATGATAATAACGAGATGAAAGAATATTCAACTTACGTATTCGACCTTGACGGCACCTTGCTCTCTACGCTGGGCGATCTTGCTGCAAGCACAAACTACGCTTTGAGGCTCAATGGAATGCCTGAGCGCACTGAAGATGAAGTCAGGCGGTTTGTTGGAAATGGTGTCAGGGCGCTCATCGAACGGGCGGTGCCTGGCTGCGGGTCAAACCCGAGATTTGATTCAGTATTGGCTGATTTCAAGCGCCATTACATGGAGCATTCGCTTGATACAACGCAGCCATACCCTGGCGTTGTGGAAATGTTGGCAGGGCTTAGGGAGAGAGGCAAAAGAGTGGCTGTGGTGAGCAACAAGTTTTATGCTGCGACACAGAATCTATGCAGTCATTTCTTTGGCCCCTTAGTAGAAGTTGCCATTGGCGAACGCGATGGTATACGCACGAAACCTGCCCCTGACACCGTCATAGAGGCATTGAAACAGCTTGGAGTAGGTCGGGTAGGGGCTGTCTACATAGGAGACAGTGATGTCGATGTGGCTACAGCACGCAATAGTGGCCTGCCTTGCATAAGTGTGCTTTGGGGATTCAGGGACAAAGATTTTCTGTTGGAGCATGGGGCTGTCGCGTTCATTTCGGAACCGTCGGAACTGCTGAACTTCTGACTCGTTTGCCGAACGGTTAGATGTGTCTCGCATCCATTGTGCCCTGCCGTCGGCATTGCGCCATTGCCAGCCTATATCATGACGGACAGGCATTGTTAAAATGTCTGCATAATTCATATTGTGAAGCAGCAATAGCCTGTCTTAATACAGATTTACTTTACATCGTTTTAACAATAAAAGAACCTGAAAAAATCAGGTTCATCCGACATTTGGAGTGATAACCCTATATGACTGAATATCAGCGTATATGGAGCATATACAATTTTGTATATTGCTGATAATCAATAAGACTGATATCTAAAAGCTATAATTCGCTCCTACAAATGGCTCAATCGTGTTTAAATGTGTAGAAGCGTAAAAACAAGCTAAAATACAGATTGTTACACATAGGTCGTATAGATTGTCAATATACCATTCGCAATACCCATCACTCCAAATTCCGGAAGACCTTTTTCCTTTGCACACAAGGCGCTGCGAGCGGTATGATTGACTTGATGCCGTTCCAATTGAAACGTGGTACGTTGATGGTCAATGTGCCCGGACAACTTATCACCCATCAGTCCGCCAGCCATGATTTCGGTGAACCCACTCTTGTCATGACACGGCATTTCGTCGATACTCTTGGGCTGCCTTACAACTTTTCATTGGCCGTCGGCGTCCGCGAAAATCCTGTGCTCGAACTCAAACACGGGGAGTTTGCCGCCATACAGAACTACTGCAACATGGTAAAAGGTCTGTTGCGTGAAAACAGACCTTTTCAAGTAGAAACCCTGCGGCATCTCACATGCGCTTACACCTACAGCCTTGGATCTTACCTGTACAGGGTGACGGAAGGACGGAAGCTCTCCAATGAGGAAGTGCTGATGCAGCGTTTTCTTCAAGAAGTACACATTCATTACAAAAAAGAACGTAAGGTGATTTTCTATGCCGAAAAACTGCATCTTACATCGGGCTATCTTTCTACCCTTGTGCGGAACGTAAGCGGCAAGACCGCTTCCGACTGGATAGATAGCTTCGTGTTGCTTGAAGCCAAGATTATGTTAAAGTCCACGAACCTGACCATCCAGCAGATTAGCCAAGAATTGAATTTCCCTTCACAAACTTTCTTTGGCAAGTATTTCAAGCGACTATCCGGCGTTTCACCCAAAGAATATCGGGAGAACGGAGTGTAGTATTTGTGGCATAGACCAACGGGATAATACGCCTTCCAGCTTTCCAAAGTATGGAGAGCAAGCCGTTTCGGTATGCCCGAAACCAAACTTGCTCCCATAAAAACTTTACCTCCAATGGATACGCTTCTTTCTTATCCAGAACTTGCGTATAAATGCTTTCCGGGCGCAGTTCAGAGGTGTGGCGATATCTGTTCCTGCAAGTTTTAGACTTGTAGCACAATGTGCATGATACGCCCCGGCTACTGCCGTGAACATCTGCTAATCCTAAACAAATGAGTCTGTTGAATTTAACTGGGCAGTAAATATTCAAGTGGGTTGAGAGCTATACAACTTCGTGATTTTCCGTGTGGGAATCAAACATTCTGGAAAATCCACCAGTAATCAGCCGTATGAGAATACCCGATAGCAAGAAAAGAAATAGAGAGGCTGCACCACAAAAACTGGATTTATGGTGCAGCCTCTTTGTTTCTTATTGCTTGTGGACAGAATCAACTTGTCAATCCATATGAAACAATTCTTTGAGTGGAATTGAAACAGGAGAATTGTCTGGGTTGACTTCCATGATGTCAGCCATCATGTCCCACCATTTTTGTGTAATAGGGTCTACATTTGTTGTATCTTGACTATTAGTATCTTTGTCACATTTCTGAACTGCAAACAAAAGGTTTGTATCTTTGTCCCAAAATATACTATAATCACTAACCCCTTGGTCCTTAATCATTTGTTTAAGTTCCGGCCAAATAGCAGCATGCCGCTTTTCGTACTCATCTTCGCAGCCTTTTTTGAGAATCATTTTAAATGCAAATCGTTTCATTTTTTTCAGGTTTTTAGTTTTATGTTATTTATATATTGATGTCAAATATCCTATTCGATATAATTTTAAGATATTTGTGTTGGGATAAACTTTTGTAAGCAATGAACGTTCCAGTTTGCCCGCCAAACAATGCCACGCCCTCACAAGAAAGCATAATGGTGAAATCTGATGAATTTTTTGGCATAGTTCTAAAATTCTAGAATAGCCATTAAGTTCATTGCGGAATTCATACAAGGTGCGTAAATCATATTCTATTTTCTCCATATATTCATTGTTATTTTCGAAATCGTTCATAACAACAGGGTTGTCTATATGTAGGATCTTATAATTGTATTGTTCAAGGACTTTGCCCAAATAAACATCCTCATACCTTCTCATGCATTCATTGAACTTTATTGTCATGAAAATGCTTTTTTTTATCATGAAGTTAGCTGACCTGAATGATTGGTATGGATGCCTGTTCCTTTGTTCTGGTGTATGGGCTGGTGCTTCATGCTTTTCATAAAGGTATCGCAAATTATGTTTGCCAATGTTTCTGCCTATGCTTATTCCTCCGTTGACCACATGATTGTCTTGTGAAGCGTAGATGTACTTTGTGATGAATTCCGTGTCAGGAATATCCATGTCACAATCAATGAACAATAACCATTCATATTTGCTCTGTTCCGCTAAGAAGTTCCTTGTAGCTGCACTTCCTTCGTTTTTGTTTTTTATGATATGTTTGCAATGTGCCATTTGGTTTATTGCAGAATTTGCCTCATTAATAGCCTCGTTTTGTGAGCCATCGTCAGCAACAAGGATTTCATATTCCAAGCCTATGTCACGTGCATCATCGCAAAGTTCTTTTAATTTCATAACTTTGTTGATGCAAATTTGGTTATAGACAGGTATCAATATCGAAAGCTGTTTAATCACAATGTATCCGTGAATTATGTTGAGTGCAAATATAGGAAAAATTAAATGAAAACGGTAAGTTTTGAGCTTTAAATTTTGGTATATTATGATAAAATATTAATTTTGCCGTGTCAAAAATTTTAATCTCATGAAAAAGAATATTTTGTATAAGGCATTATTTATGCTTGTGGTATTGGCAAGTAGCACCAGGACCTATGCACAGATCAATTTGGGTAACATTTTAAGTGGCCTTACAGGAAAATCCACTGACGTGGAAGATACTTCTGGCACGAAAGGGCTTCTTACGGGTATTGCTTCTATATTCTCAAAAGAAAAACAGGCTTCTACTGACAATTTGGTCGGTACGTGGGAGTATTCTGAGCCGGCTATTATATTTGAATCTGACAATCTGTTGGCAAAAGCCGGCGCAGGCATCGCGTCAAGCAAGTTGGAGGACAAGTTGCAGGAGCAGCTGTCCAAATTCGGAGTTGAGCCAGGGGCTTTTTCAATTACGTTCAATGAAGATGGTACTTTCAAAGAGACATTTAATGGCAAAACCATACCGGGGAAATGGGAAGTCAAGGATTCGCAATTAAATTTGACTTTTGCTCGTAAAGCCATACCTGTATCCACACAGCTGGAAAGTAACAAACTGATGTTTATCACTGATGCGACAAAACTTTTGGATTTATTCAAGGCTATAGGCAATAGTACGTCAAATACAAGTATCAGCACTGTTACATCATTGATGAAGAGCATTGATGGCCTTAAGGCTGGTGTCACGCTCGTTAAAAACAATAAACGCACATTGACAATTGTCTCTATTATAAATTAATATTGTAACTTTGCACCCGCCATTACGAGTTAATGGCATTAAATTCAAACCAAATTAAACATAAACATTAAAAATGGCAACAAAAATCAGATTGCAACGAGGCGGTCGTAAAGGTTATCCTTTTTATAGGATTGTGATTGCTGATGCAAGAGCACCACGTGATGGTAGATTTACTGAGAAGATTGGTACTTATAATCCAAACACCAATCCAGCCACAGTGGATTTGAATTTCGACCGTGCTCTTTACTGGGTGGAGGTCGGCGCACAACCCACAGACACTGTACGTAACATTCTAAGCCGTGAAGGTGTTTACTTGATGAAACATCTTCGTGGTGGTGTTAAGAAAGGTGCCTTTGACGAGGCAACAGCTTTGAAAAAGTTTGATGCATGGAAAGCTGACAAGCAGAAAGGGCTTGAGTCAATCCGTGAGAAAGATGCAAAGGCAAAGAAAGAAGCCTATGCCAAGGAGTTAGAAGCTGAAAAGAAAATTAATGAGGTAATTGCAAAGAAAGTTGCAGAAAAGAAAGCTGCAATAGCTGCAGCAAAAGCTGAAGAAGAGGCTGCAAAAGCTTCCGAAGAAGCTGCAGCAACGGAAGAAGCAACACCTGTTGAAGCATAACCATATTAATAAGAAGTTAGTTTCACATTGCTATTTGGGCTTGTCTCCCTTTGATGGGATGCAAGCCCTTTTTTTCATAGTGCCGTTTTTTGAAAGAAGGGGATTGAATCCGGTCCCACAACCATTTGCACCTTGGCTGCCCGTAACGGAACGGCCAGACCTTGCGCAAACAATGCAATGGTGTAATCAGTGCCTGTCAGAAGTGTAACTTATGGAACACGCGGAGGAAGAGCCTGCTTTTTCCGAAAACCATCTGTGCTGACCTAGCTCTTGGCGAGACTTGCCTCAGCAACAGGGAAGCTTATAGCTGACCACCAAGGCGGCGCATGGCCGTAAGGAAATACTTGCAGCCAAGATGCGAGGAGTGGGGCGTGTGCAACAGTTCGTGTCCTGGGCTGTGGGTCAGATGAGGATGCGGGTGCGACAGGAGGCGCTTGAGGAGTAAAATGACCACAAGGAACACCGCGCCAAGCGTAAGGCATACTGAAACCGTACATGGCGTGAGGCAATATGGCCATGTGAACTACGCCGTATGGCCACCGGTGAGACTATGCAAGTAACGGGTGGAAGCTTTCGAGGCGTGGGGATACCTGGTTCTTTATGTTCAGACTTGCAACACAATATGCCTGACATGGCAAGGCTACCCAACCTTGAATTTCCGTTCTGGCCGTAAAAAAGATGGTGCGCCGAATTTTCAAATTCGCCACACCATCTTTCACTCTAAAATGCTACGTCTTTATGTGCAGTTAGCCACACACATATTGTGCAAGGTGGTTGCTGCATTAAATCAGCGCACTACAACTTTTGCCACATTATTTCCTGCACGGACGATATGTAAGCCGGGAGACAGTGATGTTATACTCAAGCTGCCGCTGGCGCAAGCCCTGTACTCCACACGTCCGGCCACGTCAGCAACCAGCACGTCTGTGTCTGTAGGCAAGTTGTCAATGACCACAGCATGACCTTTGACACTGATAGAAATGTCATGTGCAGAGCAAGCCGTATCGGTAATGCCATTGTAGATGCCAGCCTGTACATCGGCCAGAGCTGTGACGCCGGAGCCGTCAACAGCCTTCGCCTGTACACGTACCGTGCCTCCAGTAGCATTCTCTTTCACGGTCAATATCCCGTCAGGACTAATATCAGCAAGCTTGCCACCATCCACAATGCTCCATTCCACGGTGGTGATTGTGGCTAACGCGGGTGTTGCCACAGCCATGAGATGAAGTACTGGTTGTGTCTGCCCAAGCTCCATGATGCCTTCGCGGCTTGTTATCTGTAGTGCCTGCAGCATGGTCACACTGTAAGCCTCGGCTGTACTGACGACGTTCGACCTACCTTCGCCTGCTGCAACAGGTGCACGCTGCTGCGTGACTGCTTCGATTGTCGGCTCTGGCTTGAAAGTATAAGCAAGTGAATAATACATAGGAGTGTCATCAGTGCGCTTGTGGGTGAAGCTCTGCGAATTGCCCGATAGCTCATCAAGTACCGTGAGTTTGTCTGCAGATGTGCCGGCCAGTATCGTGTACTGCGCAATTTCAGCACCCTCGTAAGGCATCCAGTGCAGATTGATGTCGTTGCCGAGGCCGCGGTTAATCATCACGTGTACATTGCCGTGAACGCGCCCAGGCAGGCTCTCGCAGCCATAAGAGGTATTCATGGTGAGCATATAGCGCGTTGTCTTGACGTCCGGGTAACTTTCTGTATCAGCAAACCGGCCATCGGCCAGAGGCACTTCTGCCACTTTCTCGTATTCACCGGCTAACGCAGTCTCGCGATAAACATTTACAGTACCATTGAATATGGAGGATTCTGGAAGCTGCATCGAAGCATCCCAATTCACCACATTGTGTCCTCCCTCAACGCTGACCATGGTTATCTCTGGCCGGAAAGCAGCTCCTACCACCTCGATAGATGCCTTTGCCTCAATCTTGCCAAAGAGTCCGTCCTCGTATGTCAGTCTTACGTCAGCCCAACCATCACTCTTAGGCAATGTCAACGCGGCTGTTGTACCCAAGGCATCTATATCTGCCGACCCCCCATCAATGCTTATCGAAGCCTTGCCCTCTGTAGAGGCGAATGCCTCAGGCAATGCTACTGTAAGTACGGTTCCAGCCAAGGCTTTGCCAGGCAATTCAATGTCAAGGTTCGGACGCTCCACTATCATTATCTTGTGCTCACTGCGCAGCGTGCTTATCGTAACCACAACGGTCTTCAGCCCGGGCGTGGCCCAGGTGATGGTGTTGCCCTCCACGATGCCGCCATCGGCACTTACGGAGAACTGCCCCTCTACGTTGTCGCGGTAAGCAAACTCCACCGGCACGCCAACGCCGCCCTTGACGGGCATCGTGATGAGGCCCACCTCAGCCGGAGTGAACTCTACCGGCTCCGAGAAAGCCGAGTGGGCAAACCACGGGTCGATGGTCTGTATGCGCACCTCGTATGCCTTGCCCGCAGTGAAACGGCCAAAGGGGATGGGCATGGTGGGCGTGGTTCGGTAGGCCAGCCAGCCCGGCGAGGGCGTGGCGGCAATGTCGCTGGTTGAGTTGAGGGGCGAGATGATGTAGTTGTCGGTGCCTTTCTCGCGCACGCTCACGTTGTATCGCAGGTAGGCCGAGGGCGACTCAGCGTCGGTGGCGCCGCTCCAGCTGAGCGTCACGTTGTCCTGGTTTTGCGTTACATATACCTGCGCAGGAGCCGTGGGGGCTGTGTTGGGATAGCGCGAACTAAGCTCGCCGATGCTGTTCCAGCCGTCGGGATAACCGTCGTTATATAGGTCGAACATCCCCAAAGGGTCTATTGTGCTCAGGTTCGAATATTTACCAAGACCGGAGATGTGGGCAGTCTGCGGCCCGCCGGTGCGGTTGAGCACGAGCGAGTCGGCCGTTGCGGCGTAATCCATGCGCCCGTCGTTGTCGAAGTCGAAGCCGAGCGGCAGGCCCGGCAGTTCCACTTCCTCGTCAAACTTCAGGTCGCTGCCGCCGAGGCGCGCGCTGTATTCATAGCTGTCGTAGCCGCCGTAAGAGTAGGCTATGTCCGTCCAGCCGTCGCCGTCCACGTCGATGGCCTTAACTGTATGGGGCGTTGCGCCCTCAAGCATGGGCAGCTCAACCCTCTCGAAGCTGAAGTTGCCGCGGGTTGATGGCAAGGAAATACTGCCTCTTGAACGATGAGTTATAATCGTTACCGTCGCCGAGCAGCAGGTAGTCCATAAGTCCGTCGCGGTTGAAGTCAGCCGGAACGATGTATGCTCCCCACTGCCCGTTATCGAACTTCTGCTCTATGGTCTCCAGTCTTCCGTCGCCATAGTTCTTGAAAAGCCGCGCCCCGGTGTAGAAATCTGGGAAGCCGTCGTTGTTGAAGTCGCAGGCATCCTCAGAGCTGAAAGCAGTGCCTAACGAACCTCCACTGGCAGACGTGAAGCCCTCCGAATCGAGGGTGAAGTCCATGCTTCCATTGTTGATAAGCCAGTTGAACTTGTCCCCGCCCTTGTAGAGGCCGCCGTAAAGGTCTGGCTTGCCGTCCATGTTCTTGTCCAATATGACGTTTGGCCCGATGCGGACATCCGAGAGGCTGAGGCTCGGATACTCCTCATAGCTGCCGCTGTCATACTTATACAGATCCTCGCCGGAAATCAGTTCCACCTGCCCGTCGGCGTCAAGGTCAACCGGCCAGCCAACCGTTGCGGCATCGTCTGTCCTGAGCGGACTTACGCTTACTTTCTGGGCCACGGTTATACCGCTGCCGCTTACAGTGGCCTCGATGGTTTTCTGCCCCATGTCGGCAAAGAGGATGCGGGCCGAGCGGCCGTCGGAGGCAATCACCTCGCCGTCGGGCAAGGCGCGGAAAGATACGTCATAACCGCCCAGAGCCGTGGCCACGAGCGTGTCGGCGAGGCCGAGCTGCGTGGCCGAGAGGGCGAACGGTGCGCTCACAGCGGCATTCTCAAACTCGGCGGCATCGCTCCACGGGCCGGCAAGGCCGTTCTGGTCGATGGCCCTTACCTGCGCCCTTACCTCGCCCTCGGGCCACGAGCCGGCATTGGCCACTACGAAAGTGTTGCCCCCGGTGAGCGATTGGTAGAGCGCGGAGCCGCCGCCTAGGCGCACCTCATAGTCAAGGTCTTCAGTTGCGCTCTCGCTGTCGGAGCCTGCGCCCCACTCCACCTTGACGTTGGCAGTAGACCCATCCACTATCACGCGCGGCGCGCCGAGCTTGGCGGGCGGCGTGTTCTCGGTGGCGGCAGGCGTAAGCGAGACGAGCCGCGCGCCGTCAAGATAGCCCGCGTTCTCGTCAGTTGCGGCTATGTACATATAGCCGTCGCCGAGGTAAGGATGGAACGTTAGGTTGTCGTAATAGTTGGCGTCATATCCGCTGGGCATGAGGCTGGCCTCAGTGATGTTGAACGAGGCATCCCAGTCGATGCGGAAGAACTGCTGGCTGCCGTCGCTGGCAATGGCCGTGGGGCGACCGTCCATGCTGAAGTCGTAGACGCCGTAGAACTCGCGCGTGCCGCTGATGGCCCGCTCTGTTTTCTGGAACGTGCCGTCGCCACGGTTCTTGAAGAACACGAGGTAGGCATACTGCTGGCCGCGCGGCGTGTTGGCCAGCAGCAGTATGTCGCTGAGGCGGTCGCCGTCGAGGTCGCGGCAGATTACGTCGGTGACGTTGTTGTTGGAAAAGAGCACCGTAGGCTCGAAGCCCGCCGCGCCCCGGCTGAGGTTGAGGGTTACGTCGCCGCTGTTTTTGTCGAACACCACGAGGTCCTTCACGCCATCGCCATTGAAGTCGGCCACGGTGACGCCGCCCGCTATGGATGCAGAGTAGTAACGCCCATCGGGCAGCGAGAGGAACGTGTTGCCCTCGGGGTCGATGAGGTCGGGATAGCCGTCCATGTTGATGTCCACGGCCTGCATGCGCGCGTCCTCGGCGTAGCTCACGCCGTGCTCGCCACCGGCCATGCCGCTCATGTTCACGCTGTTGTTGGTAAAGCTGCCGTTGCCGCCGTCGCTAAACTGCGCCTGGGCTATCTCCGCCGGGTCGGTGACCACGTTGAGCGGCTGCACGGTGAACGTTCCGTCGGCCAGTTGCAGGAGCGTGAACGGCTCGTAGGCCTTGGCCCACCCGCCGCTGTGGAAGAGGAATATGTCCTTGCGCCCATCGCGGTTGAAGTCGGTCACCACGGCGTTGGCCATGCTGTAGTCCTTTCTTATCCCACCGAGGGGCTGTATGCGGTATGCGCCGGAGGCACCCGAGGCATCGCTATAGGCCACGGCCCAGCCAACCCCATCGCTGCTGTAATTGCCGCCAGAGGTGGACGGGTCATATATCGCATACAACACATCGGCCCTGCCATCGGCATTGAAATCGGCAATGAGGAACGTGGATGACACCAAGATGGCGTTCTCCGTGCCATCGATGTAAATGAGCGACCCATCGGGCTTGAGCCATGTAAGCCGCTCGTCGGTCGTGGCGGTGGCACGGTATGAATCGCTGCGCCCCCACAGAATGCCGTCATGGAAGAATAAGTTTGTCAGCTCCGGGTCGTGGTAGGCTTGTCCGAGCCAGAGCTTGGCGTCTTCCCACGACGTTATGCGGAAGAAGTCGTAGCCGTCTTCCGAGAAGTCGGGCTGTCGGTCGGTTGGATAATACGAGCCCATCATCGTGGTGGGGTCTGGTGGCAGCACTCGGTAGTAAGGCACGCCGTCCACCACGCGGTAGTACTCGTCATCACTATGAGGCTTGCAATAGCGCGACGCATCGTCGGGATCCGGGATGCTTCCTTCAGGGTAACTGTATACCGTGCCGAAACGCCCGAGGCGTTCAAGCGCGCCGTCACCGTCGGCATCGCCGTAGTCGCTGATGCTCGACGTTAGGTAGCCGTAGTCTACCTCGACCACTCGCTGGGCCGAGGCCACGCCCGGCGACAATGCCGCCGCCAGGGCGATTGCGATTAAATAAAGATTTTTCATACGCTTAATAGTTTATGGAATGTATTATATCATATCATATGTTTAACCGACCCAGTTGCCATATCACAAAGTTAGCGAAAAAAAGTCTAAGGCCACCCCGTGGCGACCGTGTTGCTATGTCAATACGTAAAAAACGTATGTCAATCTATCAAAAATGGCCGTGCTGCCAGGCATCTGACAGCGCGGTGAGCCGCTTCAGCACGGAATATGGCTATCGCCACCTCTTTAGGCAACCGGCCCGATGACACTGTCCTGCATGGCTAAGAGGCGTGGGCCTGCATGGTTGCGAGAATGTGATTGTAAATGATATTTACCATCGCGAAAAGCCCAACATGGCCACAACGTCTACAAAACATCATTTGCAAACACCTCACAGCACAAGCCTCCCGGCACGGCAACAAAACTTTACAAGCTGCGGCAAGCAAGCCCTATGGCAACAGTCGGCTTTGCGAACAGCCCATATTGCGCTGCTGAAGCTTTTGTTTTGCGGTGTGAAACGGCTGGTTTTGGAGAGTAAGATGTGGCGTTTTGCAACTCGCTAAAAAACAAAGAGATACGCAAAACAGTCATTGCCTGAAAATTAAATTACACTTCGCCTGGGCCAGGCTGCATCTGTATTGAAACAAAAATAGCACGCGCGAGGCAACGTTTGCCAGAATTTTGCTACCTTTGCAACAGCAACCTTAAAAACCAAACAGCAATGAACACTCTACTGCAGAACGCCATACGCCGCGCTTGTGGCGGGCATCACCGAAAAGGCTCGGAAAGGATAAGGAAAGCACTGGCCACTGCGGCCATGACAGCCTTGACGGCACTGTCGCCGGCTGCTGCCCAGCACCTCTCAGAAGTAGGCTTGGGCTACAGCGGCACGTCTGTCAATACTGCCATTTTCAGGTGCAACTCAATTGTAAGTCACGATGGGTGGCAGTTCGTGGCTTATTACGATTCAACAGCAGCCGTGGTGATAGGCAAACGAAAGCTCGGCTCAGACAAGTGGGAACTGACACGTACACAATATAAAGGCAACATAAGGGATGCGCACAACGTGATTAACTTGATGGTAGATGGCGATGGCTACCTGCACATGGCTTTCGACCACCATGGCCACCCGCTTAGATACTGTCGCAGCGTGGCGCCATTGGCTACCGAAATGAGCCAACTAATGCCGATGGTCGGAAGCAACGAGGATAACGTTACATATCCGGAATTTTATCGTCTTGCCGATGGTGACCTGCTTTATGTATACCGCGATGGCAGCTCTGGCAATGGGAACATGGTGATGAACCGTTATTCAGTGAAAGAAAAGAAATGGAATCGTGTGCAGACCAACCTCATAGATGGTGAGGGCAAGCGCAATGCATACTGGCAAATGTGTGTGGACAAGGCTGGGGTGATACACGTAGCCTGGGTGTGGCGAGAGTCCGCTTCGGTCAACACAAACCATGATATGTGTTATGCACGCTCATATGACAAGGGCCGCACATGGCGGCGTAGCGACGGAACGCAATATACCCTGCCCATAAATGCCGGTAATGCAGAATATGCCATCAGGATACCACAGAATTCGGAGCTTATAAACCAAACAAGCGTCTGTGCAGACAGCCAAGGGAATCCTTACATCGCAACTTACTGGCGGGCAAAGGGTGAGACCGTGCCACAATACCGCATGATATGGCATGACGGCCGGACGTGGCAAACGCAACAAGTATCCAAGCGCACTACCCAATTTTCACTTAGTGGTGTAGGCACAAAGATGATACCGATATCACGCCCGAAAGTGGCGATTTGTGGAAAAAGAATTTACTATATCTTCCGTGACGTGGAACGCGGCAGCAAAGTGTCTGTGGCTGTCGCTGAAAACATGAAAGCAGCAGAATGGCACATTGAAGACCTAACCGACTTCTCGGTCAACTCATGGGAACCGAGTATTGACAGCGAGTTGCTGAAGCAAGGTCGCCTGCACATTTATGTACAAAACACCGCACAAGGCGATGGCGAAAAAGTAACCGATATGAAGCCGCAACCGGTATACGTGTTGGAAGTTAAGAATTAAGAGTTAAGAGTTAAGAGTTAAGAATTAAGAGTTAAGAATTAAGAAAATATGCCAGCTGCCCTTTGACGCGCCGCATCATACCCCTCCTGCCATTGAGTAAAACTGGGAAGGCAATGAGGGGCAGCATCTATCCTGCGCACTAAAGGGCAGCCGGCATATTTTCTTAATTCTTAACCCTTAATTCTTAATTTCCAACAGGTGGGCTGAAAGGGCATCGGCTGCTTGAAGAATGGCCACGAGCGGCACGTCACTAGCAGCAGATATGTTGCTTTTAGACTCAAAGCTCTGGAATGACAAATCCCAGGCACCCATGTGCCAGCGTATGGCCAACACCTCATCATTGGTAAGTTCCAAGCCTAAGCGCAGCAGCATTACGACCGACTTTTCACCATGGCCGAGCGGGAAGCGTGTGTAGTCGGCATCATATCCGTCATATGCTTCCCAGCGGTTGTTGGCATCTTTACGATACTTGGTAAGCTTCTTGTAAATGTTGGCCTTGCATACATCATGGAGCAATGCTGTCAAAACAACACTCTCAACAGGCAATCGTCCTTCAATCTCAGGGAGCATGGCTATCATCTGCTCTCTAAGCCGCATCGCTACATTGTAAACATTGAGCGAGTGCTCCAACAATCCACCGTCGTGGCTGAGGTGGCGGTTGACTGATGCGGGGGCGCGGAAAAAACCAGACTTTTCAAGGTAATTAATGACATTGTCAATACCTTGACGGCCTGTTGTCTTCAAGAGCGAGATGCATTCTTCTTTCATAGCTTTCATTGTCATTGGCTTAAATTTATTGGGCTTGCGGCATACTGCCGTCATTATTGCAAAGTTACGTAAAAAAGGCGAAGCTACAAAACAAGCATGGTGAAAGTTGCATATTATAAACAAGCATTGCAATAAAGATGGTTGACAATGAATAAAATCAACATCTGGTGCAATATAATCATCATAAGCCAACTGCACTTTGATGTAAAATTGCTATTTTTGCAAATGGCATATAATGTGCAGGAACAGCTAACAACATTAGTTTCACCTGTATAATAGGCATTGACACAAAATTATTATTTACTTGAATAAAACTAAGCATAAAATGAAAAGAACATTGATTGTCGCCATGTGGCTGTTTGCTGGCACCAATGCGGCCATAGCCCAAGACTATAAAGTCTCCGTAACAGAAGAAGATGAGCCGATGGAACGCGGCGACTTCGAACCTACATGGGAATCGCTAGGAACGTATGAGACACCGGAGTGGTTTCGTGACGCAAAGTTTGGAATCTGGGCACACTGGGGCCCCCAGTGTGTAGAAGCCAGTGGTGACTGGATGGCTCGCAAGATGTACTTGGAAGGCAGCTATCAGTATAAGTACCACGTTGAGCACTACGGGCACCCGTCGGAATTCGGATTCAAAGATGTGTTGCCGCTGTTCAAGGCCGAGCGATGGCATCCCGATTCGCTTGTGGCATATTACAAAAGGGTAGGGGCGAGGTACTTCTTCGCACTTGGCAACCATCACGACAACTACGACCTATGGGATAGCAAATATCAGCCATGGAACTCAATGAACATAGGCCCGAAGCGAGATGTACTGGGTGAATGGGCTGAAGCTGCAAAGAATGCCGGACTGCCGTTCGGAATAAGCTTGCACGCTGATCACGCATGGACATGGTATGAGCCATCGCGCCGTTATGACCGAAGTGGCAAAAAAATGGGGGTGCCTTACGACGGATGGCTGACCAAGGCCGACGGTATAGGAAAATGGTGGGAAGGACTCGACCCACAGGACTTATACGCACAAGACCATGAACCGAGCCGGGCCACATGGGCAGATGGCATGATTCACAACCAATGGGCATGGGGCAAGGGGGCTAGCCTGCCATCACAAGGCTTTGTGACAAACTTCTACAACCGCACTCTTGATGCCATAAACCGCTACAACCCCGATCTGTTGTATTTTGACGCAACTGTGATGCCGTTCTATCCTATTAGTGACGCAGGACTGAAGATTGCTGCTCATTTCTACAATCACAATGGCAATGTGCGCAAGGGGGAAATGAGCGCAGTAATGTTCGGCAAGATTCTTGACGAGCAACAGCGGAAAGCTATAACATGGGACGTGGAACGAGGTGCTCCAAGCGAGATTGTTCCCGAGCCGTGGCAAACCTGCACATGCCTTGGCGACTGGCATTACAATACCCGCACTTACGAAAAGGGATATAAGTCGGCCACGCTTGTTGTGAGACAGCTTGTCGACGTAGTAAGCAAGAACGGGAACCTGTTGCTGAGCGTGCCACTACGTGCTGACGGTACGTTCGACGAGAAAGAGAAAGCCGTGCTCGATGAGCTGGGGCAATGGTTGAAGACTAATGGTGAGAGCATCTACGGTACGAGGCCATGGGCAGTGTTCGGCGAAGGACCCGTAGCCGAAAAAGGCGTTGCCATCAAAGCGCAGGGCTTCAACGACGGGCAGTACAGGAAGATGGACAGCCGCGAGATAAGGTTCAACCAGACTAAGAAGTATCTATATGCAACGCCAATGGCATGGCCCAAGGACGGCAAGCTCACCATAGCCACGCTGGCGGCAGGCAGCAAGCACTTCGCAAAGAAGATAAAGAGTGTCTACCTGCTCGGATACGGCAAACTTAAGGTTATGCAGGATGATGGAGGGCTGCACATCGAACTGCCTAAAGCCACAAACAGGATTGCTCCTGTGATTAGGATAAAGAAATGACTTAGAAACACGCTAAGTCGCAACAAATTTGTGAAAACAAAACGAGAGGAGGCTGTGCTTATTTTGACACAGCCTCCTATTTGTTATGCTTGTTTAATTCAGTTTACAATCATTGAAAAGTTACAACAGCAACAGGGCGGAGGAGTGTATATGCGGCCAATATTGTATGCTCGGGATTTGTTTTGCTTGAAAAACTATAACTTGAAATGACATCTTGTTTTGTCATAAAATAAAACTCTGAGAAGTCAAAGAAATCTTTCTTTGCATTTTCAAAATGGACTCTGATGTTATCAATATTTTCCGATATATAGTCCATTTCCTCAATTGTTGGCAATCTCCAACCTTTTATGTCAGAATCAGCTGTGAGTTTTGCAATAGCAGCGTCAACTGCTGTGCGCACGGCATCTTGATCGTTTGGAACAGAAATTTCTCTATCTATGACGTTATCCGCCTCTTCGGTAGTCATCAGGGTGACGTTGGTTTTTCCATTAGAACTTTCAGACTTAAGTACGTAATACTTATCTTGATAGAAAGAACCAACTGCCGGGGCTGTTTCAGAAATTGTGGGATTGTCTTCGCCGTCGTCTTTGGTACTATCATCGGGTGCTATTGGTTCACTTCCTGTTTCATCGAAGTCGAATGTGATTTCCTCTTCGCCAGCCCATTCTGCGCCAGTGATTGTGCCGGAGAGTTTTACTCCGATGCGTTCTGAATATGTGCCGTTGATTTTAATTTTGTAGTTAGCTTTTAGCTCATCGCTGCAAGTGTATGAATAGCTTTTTTATTTGGTCTTCATTGTCAGTCATGTTTACCGTTATTGTTGCACTTCCTGATGTAGGTGGCAACAGGTATATGCCCTCGGCGTTTTTCCATACTTTTGTATTTTCTTCTTCCGTCAAAGTTATTTCTTGTGGACCGGCTTCTTCTGCGTATGAACCGTTGATAAGCAGACTCTCATATAGTGGTGCAATTGTAACCGTTACGGCTTTGATATATGTTGGCACATTTTTAATGGCAATGTATTGTATAAGCATCACCTTGCGTTGCAAGGTCAGTGTCAAAGTATTTTCACCTCCATCTGCCAATGAGACCATGTTTTCGGCAGTCATGAGGTCTCCGTGCTTTTCACCAATAAGTTTGATTTGGCTTTCAGTTGTTGCTTCTTCTTTTGTTGGCAGCTCGTATGTTGTTGCATCTGCCCCGGCAATGGCATACACATTGTATGTACGCTTCAAGCAGTTCTACAGATATGTCGGTGCTTTCGTCTGTAATCTGTAGGTATTCGCTGCATTGCCCCTCTGTGTTGAATATGTATATATTCACCGGGTAACTGACTTTTGGTCCGTTTTCTTGCAGTGCTTCATCTCCAATGCGAGTACGTATATTCAGCGTACTGTTGGGTTCTTGTTTGCTTGTCTCTTCCATGATTACTTCCTTTGAGCAGGAAGTTACTGCCAGTGCCACTATCGTGGCGAGGGCAATGATTTTGTTCTGTTTTTTCATCCAGGTGCTTTTTTTAGATATTCAAAGGTAGTAATTTTTTTTTTAAAAGTGTTCGTGATTTTTGAATAAAATATCGTTTTCTTAAATATTTTTTATTTATTTCTAACTAAAAATATTCTTTTGTTCTGTCTATGATAAGAAATAATGATGTTCCTCATCCAACTTTTTACTCCTAACCATAGGCTTATGGCTGCTTATACGTTCCTGCCAGTAGGACTGCTTCCCGACTTGTCGATAGCGTAGCGGATACGTCAATACAAGGTGGGAAAGGAGATGATGGCAGGAATGCATAAGCAGGCGAAGGGTGTGTAAATGAGGCAACATTTGGTCATGAACGATTCTGTGGTTTGTGGTTAATAATTGTATGTTATTGTGATTGTTTGGGAAATTATGTGGATAAGCAAAAAAGAGGGTGCATCGGAATTTTGATGCACCCTCTTTCAATTATTTGTGGGCATTGATTAAATTCTCCAAACTCGGTTTGGCTTAATTCTTTCGCCCTGTTTGTATGAATAAAGAATTACTAACTTTGTATGAATTGACATTATTCACCTTTCTCAAGTTTCTCCTTGAGTTGTGCCAATACATCAATGTCACCGAGTGTAGTGGCTGCTGGTTGGTTGTCAATTTTACAGTTTCTTCTTTTTCTTTCTTTGAACGAGCTTTCTTGGCAGCTTTCTTCTCGTCACGCTGGGCATCTTCAAATGTGCGACTGTGAGATAGGATGATGCGCTCGCTGTCCTTGTTGAATTCTATGACTTTGAAAGGAAGTTCTTCACCCAATGCGGCCTGCGTTCCATCTTCCTTGACAAGGTGCTTGGGAGTGGCGAAGCCTTCAACCCCTTGTCTAAAGAAATGACTGCACCCTTTTCAGCGACTCTATTATTTTTCCTTTGTGTATGCTTCCAACAGTATATATAGTTTCGAAAACATCCCAAGGATTGTCTTCAAGCTGCTTGTGGCCAAGGCTCAAACGACGATTTTCCTTGTCTATTTCAAGTACTACAACGTCAATGTCGGCACCAACCTGAGTGAATTCTGAAGGATGCTTAACCTTTTTGGTCCAAGAAAGGTCGCTGATATGAATCAAGCCATCTACGCCTTCTTCCAGTTCAACGAATACGCCGAAGTTGGTGAAGTTGCGAACTTTTGCAGTGTGCTTGCTTCCAACAGGGTATTTAACCTCTATTGTCTCCCATGGATCTTCCTTGAGCTGCTTGATGCCAAGGCTCATTTTGCGCTCATCGCGGTCAAGAGTCAAAATGACAGCCTCAACTTCATCGCCCACTTTCAAGAATTCCTGTGCAGAGCGCAAGTGCTGACTCCACGACATCTCAGATACGTGAATAAGACCTTCTACGCCAGGCTGAATCTCTACAAATGCTCCGTAATCAGCGATTACAACGACTTTGCCTTTCACATGGTCGCCCACCTTGAGGTTCGGGTCGAGGGCATCCCATGGATGCGGCGTAAGTTGCTTGAGTCCGAGGGCTATGCGCTTTTTCTCGTCATCGAAGTCGAGGATGACAACATTGATTTTTTGATCAAGCTCAACAACTTTATGGGGATCGTCAACTCGGCCCCATGACAAGTCGGTAATATGGATGAGTCCGTCCACACCGCCGAGGTCAACGAATACGCCGTATGTTGTGATGTTCTTGACTGTTCCTTCAAGAATCTGGCCTTTTTCAAGCTTGGAAATGATTTCTTTTCTTTTGTGCCTCGAGTTCTGCTTCAATGAGTGCCTTGTGAGAAACTACGACATTGCGGAACTCTTGATTGATCTTCACGACTTTGAACTCCATTGTCTTGCCAACAAATTGGTCGTAGTCGCGTATTGGGTGAACGTCAATCTGGCTTCCAGGCAAGAATGCCTCAATGCCAAATACGTCAACAATCATGCCGCCTTTGGTACGGCACTTGATGTAGCCTTGGATGACCTCTTGGTTGTCGAGTGCAGCGTTGATGCGCTCCCAGCTCTTGCTTAAGCGGGCTTTCTTGTGTGAAAGAATCAGCTGGCCTTTTTTGTCTTCCTGGTTCTCTACATAAACCTCGACAATATCACCTACCTTAAGATCCGGGTTGTAACGGAATTCGCTTGCAGGGATGATACCGTCACTCTTGTAGCCAATTTTGACAATCACTTCTTTCTTGTCGAGGGCAACAACCGTTCCTTCAACCACTTGATGTTCGCTTACTTTGTTCAATGTTTCATCGTAAGCCTTGTCAAGCTCTTCTTTGCTGATGTTGACTTGTGAGCCATTCTCAAACTCCTCCCAATTGAAGTCATCTAATGGCTTGACGTTTTTTGTTAATTCTGACATAAATATAAATTAAAAATTTAATTAATAAAGTTAGACTTTATGTGAATTTAAAATCGGCTGCAAAGATACCTTTATTTTATGATATCTATAGGTTCAACTATAAAAACAAGTGCTTTTTTATGTTTTTTTAATGTATCGATAGCAGGTGGGTAATCTATTTTATGTGAATATCCGCAATCTGCCCATGCATGTAAAAGCTCAGCTAATGACAGCCGCCATTTCCTCAGTGTTCCGTATGTGCATATCCGCGCCATGAAACCGCCTGTTTCGCGTTGCGACATGGCCTGTTTCATCCGCCAAAACGGTCCGTTCCAGAACGCTAAACAGCATGTCTTGCAACTCATTGAAGGTCAGGTGATTGATAAAGATGTTCTTTACGGATGGCATTGGCATAAAAAGTCAATGGCTGTACGTACCCATAGGCGTGCATAGGGTGTATGGGCTGTTTGTGGATATTCATTTATTTTATTTGCTTTTTCTTTCGCTTTATATTCATTAGATCCCAGAAGCCATTGAAGTCTTTTTTTTCATGATGATTCCTATGCCTTGGGTGTTTAAGCTTGACTTTGTGAAATATCTATCGTTGGTTTGGTTGTACACTTTTATTGCTAAGTTCCCATTGGGTTTTAATAAATATCGTATGTCAAAGTCTCCGATGAAGCTTGTGTTCGTCGTATTAGCGTTGTCTCTGTATCCAAATTGTCCGTTAATCAGCAGACGATTATTAAGCAAGCTTCCACTTAGCAAACCTTCATATTCTGCATTGTTCCAGCCTTCGTCTCCTGTTGATATGTTGGCTCCGAAGTTCCAGTTGTTACTTTTAATGACCGAGTTGAGCACACTGTTGATTTGGGTTGATATAGTTCCAGACAACAAACTTTGCATAGCAAGTGATGTTTGATTCTGTTGCCCTTCACCTTGAGAAGCAGCGTTGTTTTCGCGCTGTGGATAAAAGCGGCCGATGCCGAGTAGATACAGCACCTGTTGATTCATTTCGTCTTCACTGTTGATGATGCTGCGTATCATTTGTTTTTCGTCGCTGCTTATTGTGGGCATATCTAGGTCGAATGTTATAGTCGGCTTTTGAGGCTGTCCGCCAATGTTCATTAAGCAATTGACGCGAATTGTATTGTTGCTGAAGCTGTTGCCCACGTTTAGGTCAGAAAGAGAAACGCTGTTTACCGTATGTACGGCTTGCAAATCCAGCTCTGCATTATAAGGGTTGCCCCTGAATGTAATTGAACTGCCTTCATTGAAAATGAAATTCTTTTTTATAATGTCCTGGATGGTTATTCCGTATGTACCATGGCTTACTGTATATGTGCCAAACATACTGAAACTGCCTTTGTTAAAATACGTGGCCCGTAGTGTTCCTGTTCCATTCAGTGTTATATAGTCATTGGTCCGGCTGTCCATCAGCAATTTCAATGTAATGTCAGGCGTACAATTCAATAGAAAGTTGATATGAGTGTCAGATGGCTGGTCTTCTGTTTGCGCTTCTGGCATGTCACTATCTTTGCTTTTGATGGAGTCCTTGCTGCTTGGCTGTTCCATTTGATGAAAGCCTGGTCTGCCACTGCGTCAGGGGTAGATACATTGTATGTGAATGTTGAGTTTTTGAGGGGCGTTATGTCTATGTTTATGTTTACGTCACCTTTTCCCCCATGTATGCCAACATCCCCAGCTGCGTAGACTGTTCCACAGAAAGTGTTGTCGCCAAAATCTTGGAAGTCGTAGCCTAGGATGTTTTCAGTTTTTACATATATGTCGTAAGACAAGTCTTTTAAATAATTATGGTGTATGCCGCCGCTTATAGTCGCTTCATTGTCATATATGTCGAAAATAGGGGCATTGAGGAATTTTATTTCATTTGGAACAAAGGCAATGGTGTCGTTGCGTAGGTAGTATTTGCAGTTTGTGGGTGTTATCTTTGCTTCGCCGTTTACCGCCATTTTGCCGATGAGGTTTATTTTTTTCAATGGGCCCACTACGTTAATGCTTCCATGTGCTTGTCCTTTCACGTCGTCCATGAAACTTTCAGTGAACGATTCTATGAAGTCGATGTGCGTTCCCTCTGCTTTTATACCGAGGTCAATGTATTTTCGGGCAGGTGATACATATCCATTTATGAAAGTCATGGCATCAGGGCCGTCGTTAGCGATGGCGTTTATGTCGATTTGCTTGTCAGTTTTGTTCCAGTTAACGTTTGCATTAAGCGTCCCCATTCTTCCGCATTCAAACATGAAGTTGCTAACTTTAATTTTGCCGGATGCAGTAGGAGTGCCAAAGGGAGCTGTTATGAATGCCCTGCCATCTGCCTGTCCGCTGAATTCAACAGAGTGAAAGTTTACTAAGTCCAACACATAACTGACATCAAATCCTTTCATGTCGACTATGAGCGAATCTTTTGGGTCGGAGGTTGCTTTGCCGTTTATCATTATGTGCTGTGTGCCATGCTTTATTGTAAAATTGTTAATTCCAATGTTTTTGGGTGTATATACTATTTGTGCAGGCATCACATCCCATATAACATCGTCAATGTTGATGTGCGATGGCAAAACCTTGATTGCGGCTACTTGAGTTCCATTGTTGTTGCGGTAGAAACGTGATTCAGCGTTTAACTCACCGCTGAAGCTTTTTTGTGGAATTATTGTTCCATGATAGTGATGTTGATAGTTTGTTGTTAATGGCATGACTTTCGCTTTTCAGCTTCATTTGGTTTCCATTGTCAGAAACACGGGTTACGTCTACATTGCATGACAAAGTGTCGTTTGAAGACTTGACATTGATTGAGCCGTTTTTATATCCAACTCCATCATAATCAAAATGGTCGACTCTACAATCCAAGGCGATGTCACGTCGGCTATCATTTACTCTGGCGTACATGATTACTGGGCTTTGGACTAATAGTGGGATTCCCAATAATTTGTCTAGCCATTCCGTGTTGTTAATATTAAGAGATATTTCGAACTCGTTGTCAGTCATTTCTTTTGACGGAGGCAATCCTGGCAGGGTGGGGAGTTTTTCCCCAATGAAATTTATGAAACTTTGCCCAAGGGTTTTGTATGAGAATATTCCAGATAACTCTGCTTTGCCAAAGTCACCGTTAACTACGAGGTAGTGTGTGTTGCCGTTATATCCCGATTCTAGATTTACATTCTTTATTTCAAATGCATCTTCTGGCATTTGCATGACCATATTGGTGATGCCTATCCTGCCTTGCATGTCGTTTAAGTTGCTTCCCTTTAAATCAGCCACAATGTTACCTTGGAAATCAGCATCCCCCATTTTTCTGCAATGTTTATGGCCTTAGGCTTTAGGTGGTTTATTGAAGCCTTGATTGTTACATATGAACGATCGGCATTATTCTGAAAGCTACCATCCATGTTGAAATCCAAGTTTGGGTCGGATGCCTTAATTTTTCCTGTTATCTTGTTGTTTTTTGATATGACATCAAGTGATATGTTGCTGTATTTGTAGTTGTTATAATCAAAGTCATTAATATGTCCTTTAATGTCGGCTTGTGATATTTTACCTGAGGAAATTCTTCCTTGGCTAACAATGTCGGCAGACAATGTTCCGAACTTGTTGTTTTCGAAGAGTTTATTTATATTTATTGATTTCGTGTTTAGATTACATGAAAAACATTGTTTTTCGATAATGAGTAATATAGGTCTGCATCGCCAGCGTCTGATTTTATTTCACAGTTTGCTGTGAACTTCCGGCTTTCAGATGAACCGACAATGCCACTGATTTTGATTTCATTGATGTTTTCTACGGCTTTGACTAATTGGGGATTTTCAGTTCCAATCGCTTTCATGACATCAGAAATGGTCTTTCCTGAAGTCATCATGTTGTTGATGTTTGCATACCACAGCGGAGATTTTGCATTTCGCCTTATCCATCCGTCGGAATTTAGAACTGTTGTATTGTCTGTGGTCTTGATTTCCATTCGAGGGACTCGAATGCCGGTACTGGTGCCGGAGAATTTAGCAGTAAGCAGGACAGTTCGCCCAATGTTCTCAAGTGGTGGAGCAAGCCATGCAAAGTCTGATGGAGAAATCTTCGACTCGCCAATCATGCCGGAGTATTTTAATGTGGCAAGTATGGGTTTGTAACCTTTTGATTTGTATGATGCCGAAGCCTTGTTCAAGACTATGTGGGTGTTGGGCATTTCAAGGCTGAATTCGTTGAGTTTGCAGAAATTCTTTCCTGCTTCCAGTCTTAGCGAAAGCTTGTCAAGCTTCATTCCTGACTGTTCTTTGAATGCAATTTTCTTGATGTTTACATTGAGGCTGTCTTTGTTGAGTGCTTTCAATATTATGTGGCAGCTTATGCCGTCAATGTTTAGGTGTTTGGGATTCAGCTTTCCTTTTGTAGTGGCAGCATCGAGTTGGTCGTATGTCACACTACAGTGCCTCATTATAAAAGAATTTACCCTTAAGTCTAAGGAGGTGTTGTTTGATGGCTCTTTTGATGCAAGCGAATCTAAGATGAATTGATAGTTTGCTTCTCTGTCTGCAGATTGCCTGTATAACTTTAAATGCGTGCCGAACATCTGTGCAGAAGATATGGAAATTTTCCCTTCTGCAAGTGGAGCGATGTCTATTTTTGCTGTCAGTCTGGCCGCCTTGACCATTTCATGTCCAGCTTTGTCTTTGATTGAAAGGTCGTCAATGATTATTCTGTTAAGCAGACCTAGGTCTATCCGTCCGATTGTGACATCTGTGCCAAGCTTTTCAGCAATAATCATTGATACTTGCGTACCTAGCTGGCTTTGTATGGCAGGGAATTGCACGAGTAGCATCAGTGTAGCATATAGGCCAATTACAGCCCATATCATAATGCTTACTATATGCTTCAGTGCTTTCAATTTTGCTGATGTTTTAACTGAATGTCAACGGCGATGGCATTTGTTGTGCGCAAAGTTACGCATAATTTATTTCTTCCTCGAAATTTTATGTCTTTTTGTTATGGATATTAATTCTATTTTATATTATGAGTTTCACTGAGTGAGGAGAAACCGGCCACAGGCTTTTTGTCAAAACAGCAACAATGTTGTTGATTTGTGAAAAAATTCAATCCTATTTGGTAATTACCATGTAAGTATTTGTTATCCATGATGTTATCATTGATTTATTATTGTATTGCTAAAATGGTGCGTTTGAGGCAATGGTAATGCCAGTCTTGCCCTCCAAAAAATAAAAAATAATTTACCAAAGTGCTTATGGCCGCTTTGTGTTTGCATTTTATTTTTTTGTGAAAATAGTTTGTTTTGTTGTTATTGAGCTTCTATTTCTTTGTTTCTAGTTCGGCTGCCAAGAATTTGTTGCTTGGTATGTTGTTTTCATAGTCAAATACCGCGTATAGGCGATTCCAATTGGACAGATGGTATGACCACGAGGTTAAAATCACGTTAAAACTGTTCTTTTTTGTTTTGTGTTTTGTGGAAATGAATAAAGATTCGTATCTTTGTAGCGATAATGGAAAACTTCATGACGTTGATTATTGTACTGATATTATTGGCAGGATGCTTGCTTATTGCTACCTCGCACATTACAAAAGTTAACAAGGCCGCCCTTGCTGTTTTTGTAGGAACGCTGGGGTGGGTTTTGTACATTTGCTATGGTACGGATTTTGTCATGAGCCAACATCCGCATGAATATATGGAATATCTCGGGGTGGGCAGCACTCGAGTCTTGCGGTTAAATATTTCATCGGCGAAAATTTGTTTATCAACTACGTTGGTGAGGCGGCCGCCATTGTGCTATTCTTGCTTGCCACAATGTCAATTGTCGAAATACTTAACAATAATGGGTGCTTTGACTTTGTCGGAGAGTGGATTCGTACTCGCAACAGCAAAAGGTTGCTGTGGAGCATCACTGTGGCAACATTCATTATTTCAGCCAATTTGGATAACCTTACGACCACTACTATGATGCTTACCATAATGCACAACATAGTGCAAAACAGGAGGCAGCGCATGGTAATTGGTTGCGCAATAGTGCTTGCGGCATGCGCAGGTGGATGTTTCACAGTGATAGGCGATCCTGCGGGGGTCATTTTATGGGGTAGTGGTGCTGTAACTGCTACAAATTTTTCCTTGTATCTTGCTTTACCTGCGATAGTAGCATGGTGTGTGCCGACATATTTGCTCGGGAAAAGCCTGCCAGACCATCTGGATGTCGAGTGGGCCGCTGCTCCTTACCGTGGCGATGACACTAACTTGAACCGCTGGCAGAGAATCGTGATGCTCATTGTTGGCATTGGGGGATTGTGGTTTATACCGACATTTCATAACATTACAAAGCTCAGCCCTTTTCTCGGGGCATTGTGCGTCTTGTCTGTGTTGTGGATTGTCAATGAGATTTTCAACCACAAACTCATGAATGCAGACCAGATGATATTGCGTAAAGTTCCACGCATACTTCAGTATGGCAGTATCCAGCTTATGCTTTTTGTCATGGGCGTAATGTTGGCCTTGGGGGTAGTGGAAGAGACGGGGGTGCTTGGCATGGCGGCAACGTGGATGGATCATCATGTCCACAATGTATGGTTGGTCGGCGCTTTCTCCGGTTTGTTAAGCGGTGTGCTCGATGCTTTTACTGTCATGATGACAGGCATTTCGATGTATCCCATTGTCGATAGTGGAGATTTGGCGATTCTATCCAATCCATCTTATATGGCCAATTTCATGCAGAATGGCGCTTTTGGAAAATCATGGCGTATTCAACATCCATTGGAGGGTGTTTGCTGTGTTTTTCCAATCCCTGCGGGGTGGCTTTGATGAAGATGGAGCGTATGCACGTTGGCTGGTATTTGAAAAATTGCACGCTGGGTGTATTCATCGGCTGGCTTCTTGGGCTGGCCATATTGTGGGCAGAATGTTCCTTTTTGCAATGAAGATAATATTTGATTTTAAGGTATAAAGATTATGGGTAAAATAAAGACTATAGGTGTGCTTACCTCGGGTGGGGATGCACCGGGAATGAATGCGGCAATAAGGGCCGTCACCCGCGCAGGTATCTGCAATGGCTTCAATATCAAGGGCATTTATCGGGGGTATGATGGCTTGATTAATGATGAGGTAAAACCATTTACTACTGAAAATGTCAGTGGTATAATCATGCAAGGTGGAACCATTCTCAAGACTGCACGAAGTAAGGAGTTCATGACCCCTGAAGGCAAACAAAAAGCCTATGAGACATTAATTAAGGAAGAAATAGATGCCCTTGTGGTAATTGGGGGCAATGGGTCGCTGACGGGCGCACGTGATTTTGCTGCTGAGTATGATGTATGTTGCATAGGCTTGCCTGGCACCATTGACAACGATCTTTATGGAACCGATTCTACCATAGGCTACGACACAACGATGAACACCATTGTGGAGTGCGTTGACCGTATACGTGATACAGCACAAAGCCATGAACGTATATTTTTCATTGAAGTGATGGGGCGCGATGCAGGTTTCCTTGCCCAAAACAGCGCAATTGCTTCAGGAGCCGAGGCAGCCATAATCCCGGAGGATTCTACCGATGTAGACCAGCTGGCACGTTTCATGGAGCGCGGTATAAGGAAATCAAAAAAGAGTTGCATCGTTATAGTGTCTGAAAGTCCGAAATGTGGAGCTCTGTATTATGCAGAGCGCGTTCGCAATGAGTTCCCGAATTACGATGTCCGAGTGTCGATTCTTGGGCATCTGCAACGTGGAGGGCGCCCATCGGCGCATGACCGGATATTGGCAAGCCGAACAGGTGTGGGGGCAATAGAGGCCATTATGCAGGGGCAACGTAATGTGATGGTTGGAGTGCGCAACAATGAGGTTGTGTATGTTCCATTCAGCGATGCCATTCGTACCGACAAGCCGCTTGATATGAAGCTGATAAAGGTTCTGGACGAACTAAGTATATAGGTGGGCGACAAATGTTATGATTCCTTGATTTTTATATTATTTAAGGAAGAAAACTGAAAAATACTATTGGGTTTACGGCAAATTTGTTATCTTTGCAGCAATGTAACACAAAAGAGAAAACTTAAAAATACATAAACAATTATGGCACAAATTATTGGGCATATCTCTCAGATAATCGGTCCGGTCATCGATGTTTATTTCGATACAAACGGGCAAGAAGCTGAAAAGGTGTTGCCGAAAATTCATGAGGCACTGACTATCACCAGGCCGGACAAGCGTAAGCTTGTTGTAGAGGTGCAGCAACACATAGGTGAAGATACCGTGCGCTGTGTAGCTATGGATAATACGGACGGCCTGCAGAGGGGGCTTGAGGCTATCCCAACTGGTTCGCCAATAGTCATGCCGGCAGGAGAGCAAATAAAAGGCAGGATGATGAACGTTATCGGGCAGCCAATTGACGGTATGGCTCCGTTGAACATGGAGGGGGCTTATCCGATACACAGGGAGCCGCCTAAGTTTGAAGACTTGTCAACGCACAAGGATATGCTCGCCACTGGAATAAAAGTGATCGATCTGTTGGAGCCTTATATGAAAGGTGGTAAGATTGGCCTTTCGGTGGAGCAGGTGTCGGTAAGACTGTGCTTATCATGGAGCTGATTAATAATATTGCCAAGGGCCATAGCGGCTATTCGGTTTTTGCGGGTGTTGGTGAACGTACACGAGAGGGCAATGACCTTATTCGTGACATGATAGAGTCTGGCGTGATTCGTTATGGTGATAAGTTCAAGAAAGCCATGGAGGAAGGTAAGTGGGACCTTTCGCTTGTAGACCCAGAAGAACTTAAGAAATCGCAGGCTACGCTTGTTTATGGACAGATGAACGAACCGCCAGGAGCACGTTCGTCGGTCGCATTGTCAGGGCTGACTGTTGCTGAGGAATTCCGTGACCATGGAGGCAAGGATGGTGAGGCTACCGACATCATGTTCTTCATAGACAATATATTCCGTTTTACACAGGCTGGGTCTGAGGTGTCTGCTTTGTTGGGCCGTATGCCTTCAGCTGTAGGCTACCAGCCGACATTGGCAAGTGAAATGGGTGCGATGCAGGAGCGAATCACTTCAACGAAGAAAGGCTCCATCACTTCAGTGCAGGCTGTGTATGTTCCTGCAGATGACTTGACAGACCCTGCACCAGCAACAACGTTCACACACCTTGACGCGACCACTGAATTGAGCCGTAAGATAGCTGAACTTGGCATTTACCCTGCTGTAGATCCTTTGGGAAGTACATCCCGAATTCTTGATCCGCTTATTGTGGGCAAGGAACATTATGAATGTGCACAACGTGTAAAAAAGAGATTCTGCAACGCTATAAGGAATTGCAGGACATCATAGCAATACTTGGTATGGATGAGCTGTCTGATGAGGATAAGCAGACCGTGAATCGTGCGCGCAGAGTGCAGCGATTCCTTTCACAGCCGTTCGCTGTCGCAGAGCAGTTTACAGGTGTGCCAGGAGTTATGGTATCGATAGAGGACACAATAAAGGGATTCAACGCCATCCTAAATGGCGAGGTGGACTACCTGCCCGAGCAGGCGTTCCTCAATGTAGGCACAATAGACGATGCCATAGCAAAAGGACAGCGGTTGATGGAAGCTGCAAAGGGTATTTAATTTATACGTGAGCGAATATGGGCTTGATGTTGAAGATTGTCTCTCCTGAAAAAGTGGAGTTTACGGGCGAGGTAAAAAGTGTGCTCGTGCCAGGCACGAAAGGCAGCTTTGAAATACTCAACGACCATGCGCCAATAATTTCGTCATTGCAGCATGGTATTGTAGAATACACAACTGGCAGTGGAAAGAGACAATTGGCTATAACAGGTGGCTTTGTGGAAGTGCAAAAGAATGAAGTAAGTCTTTGTGTCGAGGTTAAATGACATGGACAGTCAACAGATAATAAAAATAAGCCGGCAATATAATAAGTGCAGCTTGTGGGTTGTTGCTGCAGCTGCTCTGATAATGCTTTTGGGAATCAGTATTTGTGATGCTCAACAGTTGGTGAACCCAGTGCTGATAAGCGTCATATATGCATTGGTTACAAATTGGGCTTATGGTTTATCGTGGAAAGCTGTCGCGAATTCGTCACCCAATACGCTGAGCAAATTTTACTTAGCGGCATCAGCCATACGTATGTTGGCTGGTGTGCTAGTGGCTGTAGTTTTTTGTGTCATGAATGACGATAGAGAAGCTATAATAAACTTCATCATTGTGTTTTCCGCATTCTATATCGCGATGTTAGTTTTTGATGGCGTTTTCTTCGCTCGCCAGGAAAGAAAAAAAGAAACCAATAGATTGTGTGTATGAGATATTTCAGACAACTGCTATGCTTGGTCGTGTTTGTGTTTTGCGCCATGTCTGTCAAGGCCGTAGGGCATGGAACAGATACTGATGGGAGCATAGACCTGCAAGGCATACTCTTTGGACATATAAAGGACTCTTATGAGTGGCATATAACCACTGTTAATGGACATCCTGTTGTATTGAACCTGCCGGTGATTGTAAAAAGTTCTACAGGTTGGCACGTGTTTTCAAGTGCGCGGTTTGCAGAGGAACCTGACCACAATGGCAATCGGCGAGGACCCAATGGGTTGTATATATCAGGCAGTGAGGCTAATGAAGGCAAGGTGTGCGAATTGGTGAATGGTAAGGAGGTGCGTCCTTTCGACATCTCAATAACCAAGACTGTAGCTGTTTTGTTCATCGATGCGATTTTACTTCTGGTATGTGTGCTTATACCTGCACGATGGTGCAGAAGACATCGGCCAGAGGATCCTGCACCTAAAAGGTTTCACCGGCTTGATGACCATGTTCATTATGTATATTTACGATGAAGTGGTGAAGGCTTCTCTGGGCAAGGAGGCGGATAAGTATGCACCGTATTTGTTAACATGCTTTTTCTTCATCTTCATAGCAAATATAATGGGTGTAGTGCCTTTCCCGCCCGGTGGTGGAAATTTGACGGGGAATATAACGTGTACGTTTTTCCTGGCTCTATGCACATTTGTGATAACAAACGTTACAGGAACCAAGGCGTATTGGAAAGACATCTTTTGGCCAGAAGTGCCAACATGGCTTAAAGTTCCTGTTCCATTGATGCCGTTCATAGAGTTTTTCAGTATCTTTACAAAGCCATTGGCATTGATGATTCGACTTTTCGCCAATATGATGGCAGGACATGCCATAGCATTGTCACTGTCGTGTATCATCTTCATCATGTTTGGCATTAACGCGCTTGCAGGTGCCTCTATGACGGTTGTCAGTGTGCTTATGAGCGTATTCATGATGTTGCTAGAGGTACTGGTGTGCTTCATTCAGGCCTTGGTGTTTACAATGCTTAGTGCTGTGTTCATATCCCTTGCTCATGTTCATGGGCATACTGTAAAGGAATCAAAACAAAATTAAAAACAATATTAAATTTTACGATTATGGTATCATTATTATTAGCAGCAGATGCTGTTGCAAAGTTGGGTGCCGCTGTAGGCGGAGGTTTAGCTGCAATAGGTGCAGGTATTGGTATAGGCAAGATAGGCGGACAGGCAATGGACGCCATGGCTCGTCAGCCGGAGAAAATGGGCGATCTTCGTTCTTCAATGATTATCGCGGCCGCTCTTGTTGAGGGCGTTGCTTTCTTCGCCGTCATCATAGCTTTGCTTGCGCTGTTTGTATAAGTATGGCGACTGTTTTTAGCGTTATAGAAATCAGAACGGCTTATGTCATTGATAACACCGGATTTTGGTCTGTTGTTCTGGATGGCGCTTGTGTTCATCATCGTATTGGTAATCCTTTGGAAATGGGGATTCCCTGTGGTGGTGAGAATGGTCAACGACCGCAAGGCTTATATAGACGAAAGCCTGCAGAAAGCACATGAGGCCAACGAGCGATTAGCCAATATCAAAGTTGAAAGTGAGTCCATTCTGCAAGAGGCAAGGGAACGGCAGGCTCAAATATTGAAAGAGGCTGCCGCAACCCGTGACGCAATTGTGGAAAAGGCCCAGGACAAGGCTCGTGAAGAAGGCAACCGCCTGATTGCGGAGGCAAAGGCTGAGATAGAAAGCCAAAAACAGGCTGCATAAGCGACATACGAGCTCAAGTGGCTGAGCTGTCTGTCAAAGTGGCCGAGAAAATCCTTCGGAAAGAGCTCGGCGACAATGACAAGCAGATGGATTTAATTGATAGATTGCTGGATGAGGTTTCTTCTTCGGACAAAATACGATAAGTTATGGATATAGGAGTAATATCGGTAAGATATGCGCGTGCACTGCTCAAGGGCAGTTGTGATGCGAAAATCGAAAACAAGGTGTATTGCGAGATGCAGGCTTTGGCTAAAAGCTACATTGATGTGCCCCAGTTGAGGTTTACCATAGACAATCCGATGCTCTCCAAAATCAATAAGGAGAAAATCCTTGTTGCTGCAGTTGGCGGAAGTCCTTGCGAGCTCACCAGGTCTTTTTTTAGGCTTGTGCTTAAGGAGGGACGTGAGAGTGTAATCCAATTCATGGCAAATTCGTATATAACTCTTTATAGAAAAAGAAGAATATCATCCGTGGTAAACTAACTACCGCTGTCGCCGTTTCTCCAATTGCAGAGCAGAAACTGCGACAAATGGTGGAGGACAAGACTAATGGTGCTGTGGAGTTTGAGACGGAGATTAACAATGACATCATCGGTGGGTTCATACTAGAATATGATACTTACCGTATGGATGCCAGTGTGAAGTCAAAACTCAAGAACATCCTTTCACAGCTTAAAGTGTGATTGTTTTGCAATGTCTGGATGGGCTGAGCGAGTGTCGCTAATGGGGTTTTCTGTTTCAGATTGCCGCATTCCATTCTTTCATTATGTAAAGTGTATAAATTATGTCAGATAAAATAAAACCAAGCGAAGTATCTCAAGTACTGCTTGAACAGCTTAAAGGTGTCAGTGGTGGGGAGCAGTTTGATGAAATCGGGTCTGTGCTGCAAGTAAGTGACGGCGTGGCCCGTATCTATGGACTGCGCAACGCTGAGGCCAGCGAGCTTTTGGAATTCGAGAATGGTACGATGGGCATCGTTATGAACCTTGAAGAAGACAATGTTGGTTGTGTACTTTTGGGTTCAACTTCTGGTATCAAGGAAGGCATGATTGTGAAGCGGACCAAACGAATTGCTTCTATTCGTGTTAACGATAATATGCTCGGTCGTGTCATAAATCCACTTGGTGAGGCTATCGACGGCAAAGGAAGCATAGATCTAACAGATGCTTTTGAAATGCCGCTTGACAGAAAGGCCCGGGTGTTATTTACCGCCAGCCGGTAAAGGAACCTCTTCAGACTGGTTTGAAAGCTGTAGACTCCATGATTCCTATTGGTCGTGGTCAGCGAGAGCTTATCATTGGTGACCGCCAAACAGGAAAGACTGCGATTGCAGTTGACACTATCATTAACCAGAAGAGTTTCTATGAGGCTGGCAAACCAGTCTACTGCATTTATGTTGCAATAGGGCAGAAGGCATCTACAGTTGCCGCTCTTGTGCAGAATTTAAAGGAGCACGGGGCATTACCATACACAATTGTTGTGTCTGCCACTGCGGCTGACCCTGCAGCGATGCAGTATTATGCCCCATTTGCTGGGGCGGCTATTGGCGAATATTTCCGTGATCGCGGATATTCAGCTTTGGTCGTTTACGATGATTTATCTAAGCAAGCTGTTGCATATCGCGAAGTTTCTTTGATTCTACGCCGTCCGTCTGGGCGTGAGGCATACCCTGGTGACGTGTTCTATTTGCACAGCCGTTTGCTTGAACGTGCTGCACGTATTAATGACCAACAAGAAGTGGCAGAGCAAATGAATGATTTGCCAGAATGTATGAAAGGTCATGTTCGAGGTGGAGGTTCGTTAACTGCTTTGCCTATTATAGAGACTCAAGCTGGCGACGTTTCTGCATATATTCCAACAAATGTAATTTCTATTACCGACGGCCAGATATATCTTGAGACAGACCTCTTTAACCAAGGTTTCCGCCCTGCGATTAACGTGGGAATATCAGTTTCGCGTGTAGGTGGATCTGCCCAGATAAAGAGTATGAAAAAAGTGGCAGGAACATTGAAGATAGACCAAGCGCAATATCGTGAACTTGAAAGTTTTTCTAAATTCTCAAGCGACATGGATCCTGTTACTGCCATGACCCTGGACCGTGGCCGAAAGAACAATCAGCTGCTCATACAGCCACAATACAGTCCAATGCCAGTTGGCGAGCAGGTCGCAATTCTTTATTGTGGCACACACGGGCTCATGCATGATGTACCCGTGGAGAAGGTTAGGGAATGTCAAGATGCTTTCCTTGATAAGTTACGTTCTACCAATCCCGAAGTTATTGCAGCCCTGGGTGCTGGAAAGATTGATGACGGCATGACGGCTGTCCTTGAGTCTGTTATGGCCGACATTGCAGGACTGTATAAAAATCAGTAGCCTATGCCTTCGCTGAAAGAGATTAAGACCCGTATTGCCTCAGTCAATAGTACGCGCAAGATTACTAGCGCCATGAAGATGGTGGCATCATCGAAGTTACATCATGCTCAAGTGATGATAGAGAATATGTTGCCTTATGAGACACTTCTGGAACATATACTTAAAACATTTCTCGCTTCGGAGGTTGATGCATCGAGTGTGTTCAGTGTTGAGCGAAAGGTAAAGCGGGTAGCTCTTGTTGTTTATTCGTCTAATAGCAGTCTGTGTGGAGGTTTTAATGCCAATGTCATCAAGTTGATGCAACAGGTTGTGGATGAATATCAGCATTTGGGCGATGGCAATGTTGTAGTTTATCCAATTGGTCGCAAAGTAGCCGAAAAAGCGTCTAAGTTTGGGCTAAGAACTGAAGGTGAGTTCTCCAGTTTGGCAGATAAACCGAATGTGAAAGATTGCATAGCTCTTTCTAAGGAGTTGGGCAAGCGCTTTGTGGATGGAGATATAGACAAAGTGGAATTGATATACCATCATTTCAAAAGTGCTGGTTCGCAAATACTTACCAGAAAGACGTATTTGCCAATTGATTTGACGTCTGAGTTGAATCGTGACCATGAGCGAGACTTGACTTCAAATATGGCTACACGCGAAGCTCAAGAGTATCTAAAGAAAAAGGCAAGGCTTCGTCCGCTCACTCTGCAGAAGAGGCAAAAGCCTCTCAATGACAATTTCATTGTTGAGCCAGACATGGACACCGTGTTGGAGTTATTGATTCCAAAGTTTGCCCACTTGATGCTTTATACTGCCTTATTGGATAGCAATGCGAGTGGCATGCAGCACGTATGGTTGCGATGCAGACTGCAACAGACAATGCTGATGAACTTCTTCGTGAATTGAATTTGCAATACAACAAAAGCAGGCAGCAAGCTATTACGAACGAGTTGCTTGACATTGTTGGAGGTTCTGTTAACAACTGACAACATCAAAAAGGAGGAAGTTACACATAATAACTTCCTCCTTTTTTTATTTTAAGGAATATCATCAAACAACACATACGCGCTAAGTCGGTCTATAAACACGTACTGGCTTTAACTTTTTATGTTGAATACACCTATAAAGGCCGTTATTGCTAATTGTCAGACTTTCAACAAGTTGCAGAACGTGCCGTTCTCCCTTCTGAAATAAGCCGTTTTGGCGGATGAAGCAGGCCATATAGCAGCGCGAAACGTGCGGCTTCATGGTGCGATAGGCCATGCGGGGTTCCTGAGGTAATAGCGGCTGTCTTTAGCTGCGCATTTGCAAGTAGGGCAGATTGCGGATATCCATTTAATTTTTTGAAAATCTTGATATATCCAAATTACAGATAGTGGCTATTTATTCATTCATTAAAAAATTCTTGAAGTCATCAAAATACTTTGTCATATCTACTGATTGTTTTTCCCCTTTCATGAAGTCTGCCAAGCGTTTGGGGATATTCAGTTCTATTCCCAATGTAGAATTTACAGTTTCCTTGAATTTCGCGGGATGTGCTGTCTCAAGAAATACTCCTGTCTCATTGTCTTTTTAATCCATCTTTCAGTGCTTGGTAACCGCAGGCTCCGTGTGGGTCAAGGATGTAACCATACTGATTATGACAGGCAATCATGGCTTCTTTAATTTGCTCATCGCTATACGTAGCTCCGCTTATTATGCTAGAGATTGTATCATGATTGCCTCCATAGAGGTCGTATATACGTGCGAAGTTACTCGGGGCTCCCACGTCCATGGCGTTGGCTATTGTTTGTATGCTTGGGCGAGGTTCGTATTTGCCTGTCTGTAAATATTGGAAAAACACGTCGTTTGCATTGTTTGCTGCGATGAATCGCTTTACAGGCAGCCCCATTTCTTTAGCAAACAAACCGGCTGTTATGTTGCCAAAGTTCCCGCTTGGAACGCATATAACCAGATTGTCAGCCATACCAATGGCTTTCATGCGTGCGTATGCATTGAAATAATAGAATGCTTGTGGCAGGAAGCGGGCCACATTTATTGAGTTTGCCGAAGTCAGGAGCATATGCCTGTTTAGTTCCTGATCCATGAAAGCACTTTTTACCAACGCTTGGCAGTCATCGAAAACGCCATCCACTTCCAGTGCAGTGATGTTGTTTCCTAGAGTTGTAAATTGGCATTCTTGTATTTTGCTTACCTTTCCTTTGGGGTACAACACATAAACGTGTATTCCTTCTACTCCTAGAAATCCGTTTGCTACAGCAGATCCTGTATCTCCACTGGTGGCAACGAGGACATTCACGGTTTCGCCCTTTCCTGTTTTTTTGAAATGACGCAGAAGTCTTGCCATGAACCGTGCGCCGACATCTTTGAACGCTAATGTTGGGCCATGGAACAGTTCCAGGCTGTATATGCGGTCTGACACTTTTACTACAGGGCAGTCAAATGACAATGTGTCGCAGACAATATATTCAAGTTCTTCTTTGTCGATGTCTTCGCCAAAGAAGGCATCTGCCACGCTATATGCTATGTCTGTAAAGCAAAGCTTGTCTATTTCTTTATAAAAACTATTTGGCAGGCGCTTTATTCTTTCAGGCATATATAGCCCCTTGTCTGGGGCGAGGCCATTTACTACGGCCTCGGCAAGTGTTGCCAATGGTGCTTTCTTGTTCGTGCTGTAATATTTCATACTTTGTTTTCCTCGTTCTCTAAATTAATACTATGGCAATCATTTTGATTGAAGTGATTGTGCATTTCAGTCAATTTTCATAAATTCAGTCATGAACTCTTCCAGTCTCAGCATTCCGTATTCTCCATATACACAGCTTGTTTCATCGTAAGTCTGTACAGAATCAGGCGCTATTCCTCTGTGGTAAATTATGAATGGTACTGGTTCGTTGACGTGTGTACGTATTTCCACGGGTGTCGGATGGTCTGGCATAATGGCCATGCAAACAGGTTCATCCCATGTCATAAGCTCTTTGTAAATAGGCTCGACAATCCGGTGGTCAAGATTTTCTATTGTCTTTAATTTAAGATTGAGATCTCCGTCGTGGCCTGCCTCATCGCTGGCTTCAAGATGCAGAAACACGAAATCATATTTTTTAAGGCCTCGATTGCGGCTTTAGCTTTCCCCTCGTAGTTAGTGTTTGCCAATCCAGTCGCTCCTTGCACATATATGTTATGCAGCCCGGCATAATACCCAATGCCCCTTATCAAGTCGACGGCCGATATGACGGCACCACTTCTTATTCCCGGGAACATCTCGCTTAGCTTCTTCATTGAAGGCCTGTATCCGGGGCTCCATGGCCAAATAGAGTTTGCTTTTGTATTCCTGTTACTGTTAAATGGGTGTTTTCCTAATAGTTCCTGTGATTTTAATATTAATCCATTTAGCAGTCCTGCTGTTTCTTGGGCCGTCATGTGACAGCCGTTGTGTGACATTTCTGTGTCTGCCCCGGTTGGGGATGCGGCTTTTATCATCAGCTCACGCCATTGCTCGTTTGGATGGTCGTGAGGCGGTGCGCATTCAATGTGTTTGTTTCCACCTTTGATAATAAGCAGATGACGATATTGTGTGCCTGTAATGAACTTGATGCGATCATTTCCAAGCCGCTCGTTGAGGAATTTTATCAATACATCGCTTTCTTCAGTTGTAAGGTGGCCTCCATGGTGGTTTTTTATAACTCCATTCTCCAGCGTGACGATGTTGCATCTCATAGCCATGTCTTCTGGCAGCATCTCGTATCCTATGCTTGCGGCTTCGAGAGGCCCGCGTCCTTCGTAGACTTTGTTTAAGTCATAGCCTAGTATAGCAGTGTTAGCCACTTCGCTTCCTGGTTGGAATCCGTTTGGAATGGTAATAAGTCGCCCCGTCTTTCCTTTTTTGGGCGAGCAGGTCCATGTAAGGAGTGTTGGCAAATTGCAGTGGCGTGAGCCCACCGAGTTGTTCGATGGGATGATCTGCCATTCCGTCGCCTAAGATGATTATGTGTTTCATTTCGGTGCGGTTTAGTTATGATTGGTAAATTAGTCTATTATATGTTGGCAATAGACATGATGTTTGCAAAAACTCCTGCCGCCGTGACTCCTGCACCCGCTCCATACCCTTGGATGAGCATCGGATACTCCTTGTAGCGTTCTGTGGTGAGCATTATGATGTTATTTGAACCCTCTAGATTGTAAAACGGATGGTTCCTGTCTACAGCTTCCAAAGATACGCAGGTGTAACCGTGGTCCATCTTTGCCACAAACCGCCACCGTTTATTTTCAGCCTCAAGAGCTTTGCGCCTTAGCTCAAACTCTGCGTCTAATGAAGGAAGGTTTTCCCAAAATTCATCTATGCTGCCTTTGAAAAACTCATCAGGCACGAACAAGTGTTTCTCCACGTCTTCCTGCTCCACCTTGTAACCAGCCTCACGAGCCAGGATAACCAGCTTTCTAACCACGTCTTTGCCACTTAAATCAATACGCGGGTCTGGTTCGCTGTAACCTTGCTCCTTTGCCCTTTTTACTGTTTCTGAGAATGGCACACATTCAGATATTTCATTGAATATAAAGTTGAGCGTTCCGCTAAGCACGGCTTCAATTTTCAGGATTTTATCGCCAGAGGAACGTAGGTCGTTAATGGTGCCAATGATAGGCAGGCCTGCTCCTACGTTTGTCTCGAAAAGAAATTTCACCCCGCGTCGCAAGGCTGTTTCCTTAAGTTTTATGTAGCTGTCGTAATCGCTTGATGCGGCCACTTTGTTGGCTGCCACGACAGATATATTGTGCTCAAGCAGAGTCTGGTACAATTCGGCGACCTCTCCACTTGCAGTACAGTCTACAAACACGCTGTTGAAAATATTCATCCCAATAATCTCGTTACGCAGATGCTCCGTATTGCTTGGGTCTGCTTTTTCCAGCAGTTCATGATAGTTTGCAAGGTCGATTCCGTCACGTGAGAATATGGCTTTCGAACTGTTGGATATGCCGACAACGTTCAACTTTAGTCTACGAGTGCGCTTTAGTTCCTCATATTGTGACCTAATCTGTTCAATTAAATTGCCGCCTACGGTACCTATTCCACATATAAACAGATTCAGAACGTTGTATTCACTGAGGAAGAAAGAATCGTGGATGACGTTGAGTGCCTTGCGTAACAGTCTTGAGTCGACAACGAACGATATGTTTGTCTCCGAGGCCCCTTGAGCACAGGCAATCACGCTGATGCCACTGCGCCCCAATGTGCCAAACAACTTACCTGCAATGCCGGGCGTGTGCTTCATGTTCTCTCCAACAATTGCTATTGTTGCCAAGCCGCTTTCTGCGTGCATGGGGAACATGGCCCCTGTCTGGATTTCTTTTGCAAACTCTTGGTTGAGCACGCTGACAGCCTCGTTGGCATCCTCGTCGCGTACACCGATTGACGTTGAGTTCTCAGATGAGGCCTGTGATACCATGAACACAGATATGCCGTTGTCTGCCAAGGCAGTGAATATGCGGCGGTTTACACCTATTACCCCGACCATCGACAGACCTGTGACTGTGATTAGAGTCGTGCCTTTGATGCTTGATATACCTTTAATCGGCTTCCTGTCATTGTCTACGGAACTTTTTATTACCGTACCTTGCGCATCGGGGTTGAAAGTGTTTTTCACCCTTATTGGTATGTTTTTCACACATACAGGGTATATTGTTGGCGGGTAAATCACCTTAGCTCCAAAGTTGCAAAGCTCCATTGCTTCTATGTAGCTTAGCTCATTTATGGTGTATGCTGTCCTTATTACTTTCGGATCGGCGGTCATGAAGCCGTCAACATCGGTCCATATTTCAAGCACTTCGGCGTTGAGTGCCGCTGCTATTATGGCAGCGGTGTAGTCGCTACCTCCACGACCCAGGTTTGTCGTCTCGCCAGAATGCACGTCGGAACTTATGAATCCTGGCACGAGGGCTATGTGTGGTATTTCGGCAAAAGTCTCGCGTACAAGTCTTTGTGTAAGCTCACTGTCAAGTATGTGTTTGCCGTGTTTCTGTGTAGTCTTGATGAATTTACGCGAGTCATACCACTTGGCATCATCAACAAGTGCGGCAACAATTTGCGAACTTAGCCTTTCGCCATAGCTTACTATGGCTGCCTTTGTTTTTTCACTTAAGTCACGGATAAGGTAAACACCGTAATATATTGAGCGTAACTGGTCTATTAAGTTGTCGATGGCTGTTATGAGCCTGTCGTGTTTCTGTGGATCTATAATGACATCGTCAACCATCGTGTGATGGCGTTCCGCCATTAATTCAATTTCCTTAATGTAACTTTTGTCGCCGTTGAGGGCTAATTTTGAAGTGGCAATCAACTTGTCTGTTATACCGCCAAGGGCACTGACAACTACTATTACGTTGTCGTTTTCAGCCTCCACTATCCGCTTAAGGCTTATTATGCTTTCTTTGGAACCCACTGAAGTTCCGCCGAATTTCATTACTTTCATTTTCTTGCTGTTGGTTTATGGTTGTTCCCCTTGTTGCTAATGGGGTGTTTTTTCGTAATTTATATATATCCGTGCAAATTTAGCAATAATTATCGTTACCGGCAATTTTTTGCTGACAAAATGAAACAAAAAGTGCGCATTTTGATTCTTATGTGAGGTTTTCTGTAAGTGTGGGGTGATATATGCCATTTTTTGTTGTGTGAACAGCGGTCGTAGTATTTCAGCATGACAAAAAAAGAGTGCATTGTTTTTGTGGTCTCCATTAAATGAATTAACTTTGCAATCACTTACCATTTTCATTTTAATGTTATGAGACATCAATTCCGGGCATTGGCAGTCTTTGCCTTGTTATTGTTACCTATGGCATCAATTGGTGGCATAAAGCCAATTGTTGTTGATTTGTGGCCAAACGGTGCGCCAACCAGGAGTGTAGACCCACATGACACGGCGCGCGTCTTCGTTTATTTGCCTGAGGTTAGGCACGTCACAGGGCGTGCTATCGTAATCTGCCCCGGCGGAGGCTATTCAGGCCTTGCCATTGATCATGAGGGCAATGGATGGGCTGAATTTTTCACAGGGCAGGGCATTGCGACAATTGTGCTAAAGTATCGTATGCCTCATGGCGACCGTGATATACCGATAGAGGATGCCATGGAAGCTATGCGCTTAGTAAGGCGCAATTCTAAGGAATGGCACATTGACTCGGGGCAGGTTGGCATCATGGGGTCGTCGGCTGGTGGGCATCTGGCTTCTGTTATTGCCACGAAAGGAAAGGGAGATGCCGCTCCTAACTTTCAAGTGTTGTTCTACCCTGTCATTACCATGAATCCCGGTTTTACTCATCGGGGCTCACATGATAATCTGTTGGGCAAGGATGCACGTAAAAAATTGGAGCATGAGTATAGTACAGACCGGCAGGTAACCCGTGTTACCCCGCGTGCATTCATAGCATTAAGCGATGATGACCATACTGTGCTACCTGCCAATGGCGTTAATTATTACCTGGCGTGTTATCGGCATGATGTTCCGGCCACGCTTCATGTGTATCCAACAGGGGGCCATGGCTGGGGCATTAAACAAAGTTTCCCATATCATATTGAAATGCTGCTGGATTTGAAAGCGTGGCTACGTAGTTTTTAAGCTATGGCGAAATTGTAGTTTACGGTTTAGTCCTTCGGTCGCTTTGTTGCCCTGGTGGTAATGGTTGGATGTTTGCCAAGCCATTCCTTCAGGGCTTGTTTATTTGCTTTTTCTATTACAAATTGCAGATGGCACAATGATAAGTTATGCTTTGGCTTTTAAGATGTGCTATTTCGTTGTGCTAAACGTGCCATCTTGCAGGGCAAAAGGCGGCTTGTTGTATAGTGACAAGTAAGATATTCACAACCATTTGGATATCAGTTAATTACCAATCATGGTCAAATTGCCTTGATGATGATAAATAATGTTTACGTTGTCATTGGGGTGTCAAATCTCTTCCTCCATTAGTATGCGTCAGTTTTGAAATTGCATACATTTCGCAGTGAACCCACCGTCAAATTAGAAGTGCAACTCCGCCACCGCCTTCCTCCGTCCTTGGAGCGTAGCGGAAAGGTCGGAGGAAGGCGGTGGAAGCTGTTCTTCGGGTCATCCAGCAATACAAAACAAAAAAGGGAGACCGCTGTCTCCACGGATTAATTACTTTTTGTATTGCAAATTTATGTACAAGCACTTAACCCGTGAGCAAAGGTACGCAATTTACCTGGGAAAACAAAGGGGTGAGACTCTGGAAATGATTGCTCGTTCCATAGGAGTCCACAAATCGACGGTAAGCCGTGAGGTCTGTCGCAACTCCACGCCGAGCGGCAGGTATATATGGAACAAGGCTCATGACATGGCGGAAAGCCGCCTGCGTCATTCGCCCGGCAACAGATCCCTGCCGGCGGTGTTGAAATGGCGCATCATCGAGCTGATAAAAACCGAGCAATGGTCCCCACGGCAGATATCCGGACGTTTGGGACTGGATGGCATAAGCGTTTCCCATGAAACAATTTATGCCATCATCCGCAGGGACGAAAGTGGTGAGCTGGCCTCCCATTGCCGCCATAAGATGAAATACAGGCGTAAGGCCTCACGTCGGCATGAAACCAAGGCCACGAACATCCGCAACCGCGTGAGTATACACCACGTCCGGCGGAAGCGGACGGCAAGCGCTTCGGTGACTGGGAAATGGACCCTATAGTGGACAAGGACAGCAACGCAATCCTTACGTTGACGGAAAGGAGCACGAACTTCCTGCTCATGGAGAAGCTCAAACAGGGGAAGAAGGCCGGGCCCGTGGCGAAAGCCGTGTGGAGGCTGCTCCTGCCTTACAAAGGACAGGGGGTGAAGTCCATAACAACGGACAACGGCAGCGAGTTCGCCGAACACGAATGGATAACCAAGAAATTGAACGTACCTGTGTATTTTGCCGACTCCTATTGCGCATGGCAGAAAGGAGCCATAGGAAACGCCAACAAGTTGATACGACAATACATTCCAAAAAGGACGGACATCAGCACCGTTACAGAGCGGAAAATAGACAAGATCAGGAAGAAAATCAACGCCAGGCCAAGGGAAAAACTCAATTTTTTGACACCAAAGGAGGTCTTTTTTCAAAAATTTTTCGTAATGTTGCACTCGCTGGTTGTCTCTGCCCATTTCACAGTGAACATTGCCGATTGTTTGTTGTAGGTTTTGCAATTTAGGGATATTTTTTTAATTTTGCAACTCATAATGACGGCCTGTGTGTACGAATGATGTGGCACGTCCTAAATAATAACGTGAGTGGTCTTGGCGTCATGCATTATTGCAAGTCAAAGAATACACTAAATGGCCATTGGTATATCCGAACAAAAGAATATGGTAAACGAATATCAGATACGTGTGCAGCCACATGTTGCTGCAAGTGAGGATGGCATATGCGCTTTTTTGTCAAAGGAATACGGTTTTGATGTGCGCACAATTACGGCCATAAGAGTGCTGCGCAAGAGCATCGATGCCCGTCAGCGTATGATTTATGTCAATCTAAAGGTGCGTGTATACATCAATGAGCAGCCCTCAGACCTCCCTTTTGTGCCGGTAGAATATCGCGATGTGTCAGAAGGCCGACAAGTGTTGGTCGTCGGGGAGGGTCCTGGCGGTTTGTTTGCAGCCTTGCGCCTGATAGAGCTTGGCTTGCGCCCGTTAGTCATTGAACGTGGTAAGGACGTAAGATCCCGCAAGAAAGACCTGGCCAATATTTCGCGCTTGCAGAAGGTCGATGCAGACAGCAACTATTGCTTCGGCGAGGGTGGGGCAGGGGCTTACTCTGACGGCAAGCTTTATACGCGCAGCAAGAAACGCGGCAACGTTGACAAGATTCTAGGTGTGTTTTGCCAGCACGGTGCACCAGCTGCAATTATGGCCGATGCACATCCTCACATTGGAACAGATAAGTTGCCTATGGTAATAGAGCAGATGCGTGAAACAATCATAAAATCTGGTGGCGAGGTACGTCATCAAACGCGCATGGACAAGTTGCTTATTTCCAATGAAGGTGTAGTGGAAGGCATAGAGGCCACAGACCTTCGCAATGGAAGTGGCTTAATTCTGTCTGGTCCTGTTATTCTTGCCACAGGCCACTCTGCCAGAGATGTTTATACATATCTTGATGAAGCTAAAATTGAGATGGAAGCTAAGGGGATTGCTGTTGGTGTGAGGCTAGAGCATCCAGCTGAGTTGATAGATAAGATACAATATCATAACCCCAATGGGCGTGGCAAGTATCTGCCTGCCGCAGAATATTCGTTTGTAACACAGGTTGATGGGCGTGGCGTCTATTCTTTCTGTATGTGCCCCGGAGGCTTTGTCATACCAGCAGCGACAGCAAACGGGCAAATTGTTGTAAATGGCATGAGTCCGAGCAACCGGAACGGGCATTGGTCGAACAGTGGCATGGTGGTTGAGATACGCCCTGAGGATGTTGTGGGCAATGGGCCGCTAAAGATGATGCACTGGCAGGAACAGCTTGAGCATGACTGCTGGATACAAGGAAACATGCGGCAGACAGCTCCGGCACAGCGCATGGTTGACTTCGTAAACGGAAGGCTGAGTTATGACCTTCCCCGTAGTTCATATTCCCCTGGGTTGATATCCTCGCCCTTGCATTTTTGGCTGCCACCAGGTGTCTCTGCGCGGTTGCGTGAAGGCTTCAAATCGTTCGGGCGCATAAGCCATGGCTTTCTCACCAACGAGGCAGTGATGATTGCCGTTGAGACCAGAACCTCATCGCCGGTACGTATCGTACGTGAACCTGATACACTTATGCACATTCGGGTACGTGGGTTGTTCCCATGTGGCGAAGGTGCCGGTTATGCTGGTGGTATCGTCTCGGCTGCAATAGATGGTGAGCGATGTGCAGAAAAGTGTGCAGAATACATGGCTGATAATTGGGCATGATTGACTAAATGCTCTATGTAGAGCTTGACTGGGGGAAACTGACTTCCAAAAATTTGCATACATGGGGGATTTTTAGTATTTTTGCGGCAAAATTCGGTTAAAATAAAGAATACATATAATGAATATTTCGTACAAATGGCTTAAGGAGTACGTAGACTTTGACCTTTCCCCGCAACAAGTTTGCGACGCATTGACTTCCATAGGGCTTGAAGTTGATTCGCTTGAGGAGGTGCAAAGCATCAAGGGGGGATTGAAAGGACTTTACGTTGGCAAGGTGCTGACGTGTGAGGCACACCCTAATTCAGACCATCTTCATGTAACGACAGTTGATCTGGGGCGCGAAGTGCCGTCTCAGATAGTATGTGGCGCTCCTAATGTAGCAGCAGGACAAAAAGTGATTGTTGCCGATCTTGGCTGTGTGTTATATGATGGTGACAAGGAGTTTGTGATAAAGAAATCGAAATTGCGTGGCATTGAGAGCTGCGGAATGATATGCGCAGAAGATGAAATAGGTGTTGGCAGCAGTCACGATAGCATCATAGTACTTCCAGACGACGTTCCCGTAGGTCAGCCAGCAGCCGAGTATTACAATCTGGAAAGCGATTGGCTCATTGAAATTGACATAACAGCCAACCGGGCCGATGCGTTGTCTCATTGGGGCGTTGCCCGTGATTTATATGCCTGGCTCAAGTGTAATGGCTTTGAAACTTGTTTGCATAGGCCTGATTGCTCTAAGTTTGCAGTTGACAACCACGATTTGCCAATTGAAGTGGAAATTGTCAACGATGATGCTTGCAAGCGCTATGCTTGTCTGAGTATAACAAATTGCGAAGTTAAAGAAAGTCCTGAATGGCTACAAAGCAAGTTGCGTGTAATCGGGCTTAGACCGATAAACAATATTGTTGACATAACCAACTACATAATGATGGCTTATGGCCAACCCATGCACTGTTTTGATGCAGACATGGTGACTGGTCATAAAATTGTAGTACGGACACAGCCAGAAGGTACTAAGTTTGTCACACTTGATGGAGCGGAGCATCAACTTGGAACCCACGACCTGAGTATATGCAATGCCGAGGAGCCAATGTGTATTGCCGGTGTTTTTGGAGGAAAGGGCAGCGGCACATATGAAACCACAAAAAATGTTGTGCTTGAAAGTGCATATTTCCATCCGACATGGATAAGGAAAAGCGCTCGCAGGCATGGGCTGAGCACCGATTCATCCTTCCGCTTTGAAAGAGGCATCGACCCAGATGGTGTGATTTACGCCTTGAAGCAGGCGGCCATATTGTGCAAAGAACTTGCTGGTGGGTGTGTCTCAATGGAAATATGTGATGTGTATCCTGAACCAATAACAGGCTTCAATGTAAATCTTGAATATAACTATGTAACAGGGTTGATAGGCAAGGACATACCAAGTGAAACGATAAAAAACATCTGTGAAAGTCTTGACATGAAAGTGTTGGCTGAGTCAGACAAAGGATTGGAGTTGGAAGTACCTGCGTATCGTGTAGACGTTCAGCGGCCTTGTGACGTAGTAGAAGATGTGCTTCGCATATATGGATATAATAATGTGGAGATACCTTCGCACCTGAAAGGGTGCCTCGTGGTCAAAGGAGACGAAGACAACAAGCACAAGCTGGCCAATGTAGTGGGCGAGCAGCTCGTCGGATGCGGCTTTTCAGAGATTCTGAATATTCACTGACCCGAGGTGCATATTACGACATCCAAGATACATATAGGCAGGAGAACTGTGTGAAAATAATGAATCCACTTAGCACAGACCTTAATGTTATGCGCCAGACGCTACTTTTTGGTGGATTGGAGAGTATCGAGCATAATATAAAGCGTAAAAGTTCCAACCTGCGGTTTTTCGAGTTTGGCAATGTATATCATTTTGACCCAGCAAAGAAGAACCAGGACAATCCGGTAATGGCTTACAAAGAGAATTATCATTTGGCCTTGTGGGTTACAGGAAAACGTGTTGAAGGTAGCTGGGCGCATACAGACGAGGATAGTAATTTTTATGAACTTGCTGCTTATGTGCGCAACATATTAAATCGGATAGGGGTTAAGCGCAATACTTTGGTCTGCAAGAACAGCGATAGTGATATATTCTCAGCCGGTACAACAATAGAAAACAGAAGCGGGAAAAAACTTGTTGACATGGGTATCGTAAATTCCAAGTTGCTGAAGATGGATGGATATTGCAAAACCTGTGTTCTATGCCGAATTGGATTGGGCCGCGTTAATGAAGGCAATAAGCAAGAATCAAGTGCTCTATTCGGAAATAAGCAAGTATCCTGCCGTAAGCCGTGACTTGGCCCTGCTTATTGACAAAAACATAGAGTTTGCTGCAATAGAGGAAGTTGCACATCAAACAGAAAAGAAACTTTTGAAAGAAGTGGAATTGTTTGACGTATATGAAGGTAAAAACTTACCGGAAGGAAAGAAAAGCTATGCAGTCAATTTTATTCTTCAAGACGATACAAAAACTCTCAATGACAAGCAGATAGATGCTATAATGACTAAACTGATAACAAACTTAAAAAATAAACTTGGGGCACAGCTCCGTTAATAAAAACCCAATGGGAAGAGCATTTGAATATCGCAAGGCGACAAAGTTAAAAAGGTGGGGGCATATGGCTCGCACATTTACAAAGATTGGAAAACAGATAGCAATAGCAGTAAAGGCTGGCGGCCCGGAGCCGGAGAACAATCCTCACTTGCGTGCAATCATACAGACTGCAAAGCGTGAGAATATGCCCAATGCAAACATAGAGCGTGCCATAAAGAACGCTTTGGGCAAAGACCAGAAAGACTTCAAGGAAGTAACCTACGAAGGATATGGTCCTCACGGAATAGCCATATTTGTTGATGCCGCTACTGATAATACTACACGAACAGTGGCAAATGTACGTGCTGTATTCAATAAATTCAGTGGGAATCTCGGTACTCAAGGCTCTTTGTCATTCCTTTTTGACCAGAAATGTGTGTTCACATTCAAGAAGAAGGATGGTCTTGACATGGATGAGCTGATACTGGAGTTTATTGATTTTGGTGTTGACGATGAATATGACGAGGATGAGGAAAGCGGTGAAATAACAATCTACGGCGAGCCGACAAGCTTTAGTGATATACAGAAACATCTTGAAAGCATGGGCATGGAGGTTACAGGAGCAGAGTTCACACGCATACCCAACGACTTGAAGGATGTCACACCAGAGCAGCGTGAAACAATCAATAAAATGGTTGACTTGCTTGAAGACGATGATGACGTGCAGAATGTTTATACAAATATGAAACCAGAAGCTGAGTAAAACTTACTCAATTGATGATAAAAAGGAAAGAAGTAAATACGTAATGGCATTGAGCAATTATGTATTTATTTCTTTTCTTTGTTTTTATTTATCGCGCAATATTGTTTGCCCCCAAATGCAACAGGCCTGTCTGGCTATTCATAGTCTTTTTTTGAAAACTTTAGTTCAAGCAGTTTCTTGTTTTTGTCATTTGAGGAATAATATGTATACGCAAAGTTCAACCCAGCAGCCTTATATTCCTTGATTGATGTGGCATTCTTGATTTGCTCGAGCAACATGTTGTAGGCATATTGCCTGTTTATGTTTGCCTGACTGGCTGTATCGCAATTCAGTGTGTAAAAATAGTGCAAGGTGTGGGTAGACCTGTCAAATGTCATGCTGTCGATAACCATATTGGTTCCGATAGGGGCGGGGCATTTCTTTTCCGTGTATTCTTTTGCTTCACGTGCGCATCTTTCTTCAAGACTTTCCTGGCACGCAAAAAAAATGCTTGAACACAAAAGCAGTAGTATTGTCTTATTCATTTGTGCTTTGTATGAATTCTGCTGCAAAGTTACTTAAAAACTGCCAAATACAAACATTGCATTAGGTATATTTTGCTGAAAAAATATTATTGTGTTTTGTCTGGTATGATAAAATATATTATATTTTATTTTGAATATTGGTTGCTTTGTGCTATCTTTGTGCTTTAAAACATTGAATCATCGTAAAATGGATCATATACGCAACTTTTGTATAATAGCTCACATTGATCACGGTAAATCTACTCTTGCAGACAGGATGCTTGAGTATACTAAAACTATACAAGTTACAGGAGGGCAGATGCTCGATGATATGGATTTAGAGCGTGAGCGAGGAATAACGATCAAGAGCCATGCCATACAGATGGAATATGTATATAAAGGAGAAAAATATATTCTTAATCTTATAGATACTCCCGGGCACGTGGATTTCTCTTATGAAGTTTCCAGAAGCATCGCGGCTTGTGAGGGGGCGTTACTCGTCGTTGATGCGACACAAGGCGTACAGGCTCAGACTATATCAAATTTGTATATGGCATTAGATCACAACCTGGAAATAATTCCGGTTATAAACAAGATTGATATGCCAAGTGCGATGCCTGACGAAGTTGAAGACGAGATTGTCGATCTTATTGGCTGTGCCCGCACTGACATTATCCGTGCCAGTGGTAAGACAGGTGAAGGTGTGCCTCAGATATTGGATGCTGTCGTTGAGCGCATCCCTTGCCCGGGGGCGATGAGAAAGCACCACTGCAGGCGTTGATTTTTGATTCTGTTTTCAATTCTTTCCGTGGTATCATAGCATATTTCAAGATTGAAAATGGTGTAATCCGGCAAGGAGACAAAGTGAAGTTCTTCAATACAGGCATGGAGTATGATGCTGATGAGATCGGAGTGTTAAAGATGGACATGGTTCCAAGAAAGCAACTTGGAACTGGCGATGTTGGCTATATAATCAGCGGAATCAAGGATAGCAAGGAAGTGAAAGTTGGTGATACTATTACCCATATAGCTCGTCCTTGTGACAAGGCCATAGATGGTTTTCAGGAAGTAAAGCCAATGGTCTTTGCAGGTGTATATCCAATAGATCCTGCGGAATATGAGAATCTAAGGGCCTCTTTGGAGAAATTGCAGTTGAATGATGCTTCTTTGACATTTTCACCCGAATCTTCTGTTGCACTTGGTTTTGGATTTAGGTGCGGGTTCCTTGGTTTGCTTCATATGGAAATCATACAAGAACGTCTGGATCGTGAATTCAACATGGATGTGATAACAACCGTGCCAAATGTGTCATATAAGTGCTATGACAAACAAGGTGGTATCAGGGAAGTACACAATCCATCAGGACTTCCGGATCAGACAATGATAGATCACATAGAAGAGCCATATATACGAGCATCTATTATCACAGCATCTGACTACATAGGCCCTATAATGAAACTATGCCTAGATAAGCGTGGAGAGTTAATTGACCAGCAATATGTTAGTGGCAATAGGGTTGAGTTGCATTTCATGCTTCCGCTTGGCGAAATCGTGATAGATTTCTATGACAAATTGAAAAGCATTTCAAAGGGATATGCCTCGTTTGATTATCATGTAGATTGTTTTCGGCCGTCGAAATTGGCCAAACTTGATATATTGTTGAACGGTGAGCCTGTTGATGCTCTGTCTACTTTGACACATCAAGATAACGCTGTTGCTTTTGGTAGGCGAATGTGTGAGAAACTCAAAGAATTGATTCCGCGACAGCAGTTTGACATTGCCATACAGGCTGCCATTGGCGCAAAAATTGTGGCTCGTGAGACCGTGAAGTGCGTGCGCAAGGATGTTACTGCCAAGTGTTATGGTGGCGACGTTAGCAGAAAACGTAAACTCTTGGAAAAGCAAAAAAGAGGCAAAAAGCGCATGAAACAGATTGGCAACGTGGAAGTGCCTCAAAAAGCATTTCTTGCTGTGCTAAAATTAGATTGAAATAAAGATTGAAAGGAGTTTATATTATGGGAAATGTTGGTATAACGTCTCGGGATGTTGCCCGTGAGCTTGCAAGACGTTACAGTACGATGACTCACGATGAATTGGATCTCTTGGAGAACATATTGGTTCCAATGAAGTTCCCCAAAGGCGAAAAAATCATACGTGAGGGTGAAATTTGTACCCATATGTATTGGATTGTAAAAGGACTTGTTCGCCAGTATTATTATAAGAACAACAAGGAACTTACTGAGCATATGGCTGTAGAAAACAGCATCGTTATGTGCATTGAAAGTCTTTTCAAAGAAAAACCGACACATCTGAACATAATGACGTTGGAGCCTTCTATAATATATGCAATACCAAGGCAACAATTAGAAAAAGTTGCGATGAAAAGTCTTAACATACAAATTCTTTATAGAAAGATATTGGAAGAGTCCTTGATTCAAAGTCAGATTCATGCAGATTTACTGCGTTTTGAATCTGCTCAAAATAGATATGCAAAATTGGTGAAGCTCCAACCTCAATTAGTTTTAAGGGCTCCTTTAGTTTATATTGCAAGTTATTTGCAAATGACTCCGGAGACGCTGAGCCGTGTTAGGACATCAGCTCTTATTGGTGGGCCTGATTGATTACTAAGCAAGTTTGAGAAAGGAATGGCCTGAAATATTTGGCTAGTTTGATTTTTTTAACAAATTTATGGTGCATCACCTTATGTGGAATTAAATGCCATTTGGTTACCTCTTTACAATTTCTCATCATCATTACTACGCTTTTTGTAAAAACGAAGGCAACGGAAAATGGCAGATTTTCAAGTGAGGAGATTTTTTCCTTTTTTATCATACTAAAAAGTACGGGCTGTAATACTAAATCAGAGTTTGTTGCAGATATTATTGTGTGAAACTATTTACAATCTGTAATTGAGGTAATAATACCTGCGGTATATATACAGCGTAAAGAATGAAATATTGTAAATTTGCATCGAAAATATCAAAGAAATCTCAATATGGATATTAAGACAATCACTACAGTAGGGCTGCTGGCCTTTATGGTAACGCTGCCATTTCATTCAATCAATGCGCAAGATGAAAACTCTGCACCAGTTCCAGGTGTTGATGGCAACAAATACGTGCCTTATGAACAGCGCAAAGGTAATGAGTCAATAGTGTATTTTACACGTAATCTGTCGCCAGACGGGCTTATTAGTGCTTACCAAAAAGTATGTGCGGATATTGAGGGGCGAGTTGGTGTAAAGCTGCATACGGGTGAACAGAATGGCCCCAATATAATTCCCGCTGCATGGGTGAAGGCTCTCATTGAGAAAGAGTTGCCGGGAGCAAGCATAGTTGAGACCAATACATATTATGCAGGCGACCGCTATACCACCGAGCAACATCGGCGCACATTGGAAGTGAATGGTTGGACATTTTGCCCTGTGGACATAATTGACGAGGAAGATACTGTTACTTTACCAGTCTTTGGCGGCAAGTGGTTCGACTGTATGTCCGTTGGAAGTCACTTGCCGACTTACAACTCGCTCGTTGTTCTCACTCACTTCAAGGGGCATACGCAAGGTGGTTTTGGCGGCAGTGACAAAAATATAGGTATAGGCTGTGCAGATGGACGCATAGGCAAGGCTTGGATTCACACAACTCCCAATCAAAACAACCAGTGGGATATAGCCAAGGAGGAATTTATGGAGCGCATGACTGAGTCAACAAAAGCTGTTGTAGATTACTTTGGCAAACATATTGCTTATGTGAATGTGATGCGCAACATGTCTGTATCGTGTGACTGTGAGGGTAAGGCTGCTGCACCTGTTGTCACGCCAAATGTAGGTATACTTTCATCAACAGATATATTGGCCGTTGACCAGGCTTGCATAGACCTAGTTTATGCTATGACCGAGTCCGAACACCATGATTTAGTGGAGCGCATAGAAAGTCGTCACGGCCTTCGCCAGCTTTCATATATGAAGGAATTGGGTATGGGTAATGATCGCTATGTTCTCATTGACCCTGATAACGGTGGCCGCAGGATAACCCCTGCTGAGGCTGTAAAGGGGTTGAAGCCATTCGTGAAATAAAATTGGAAATTGGGCGTTTGTACTAAATCCCTGCTGCAGTAGAGTCTGTGACAGGGATTTATTATGTTCAAGATATTGAGTTAGGTAGACATCTATTTGATTGAAAAATAATATGTATGTCCGCAACCTTCACATACATTCCAATGCGCGGCTAAAGACAGCCGCTATTTTCCTGGATTGCCGTATGCGCATATCACACCATGAAACCGCCTGTTTCGCGCTGCGATATGCCCTGCTTCATCCGCCAAAACGGCTCATATCAGAAAGCAATATGGCACGATTTGCAACTTAATGAAAATCAGATGTTTGGCAAAGGTGGCCTTCATGGATGTTTTTAATACAAAAATGTTAAAGGCAGAACGTGTCAATAGACGGGCATGGGCCGTATGGGCTGTTTGCGGATATTCATAAAAAATAATGTCATGTTTCTTGCAAAATCGCTGAATAATCATTACCTTTGTAGGTGTAATGGGCATTACTATGGTTTTGTGGAGATAGCATTTACCTGCGTATGCCATTCAATAAGAAAACGAGTAAATGGCAAACTTAATTTTAGCTTTATGAAAGTATTGAGTACAAATGATGCGCCTGCGGCCATCGGCCCGTACAGTCAGGCAATAGAGGCAAATGGATTAGTGTATACGTCGGGGCAATTACCCATAAACCCCAAGACGGGAGCATTCCCAGAAGGAGGCATAAAAAGAACAGACGCGCCAGTCAATAGAAAATGCCAAGGCAATACTTTGCTCTGCGGGGCTTAGTCTTGCGAACGTAGTAAAGACAACCGTGCTATTGGCTGACATTACTGATTTTGGCTCAATGAACGAAGTTTATGCGGAGTACTTCTCTGAGCCGTATCCTGCGCGGTCGGCTTTTTGCCGTAAGGGCATTGCCCAAGGGTGCTTTGGTGGAGATAGAGATGGTTGCAGCACGATGACCGAAAAGGATGCGCTTATAGTTGTAAGTGGCGGGATGGACAGTGTAACGCTACTTTATGACATGAAGGACAGAATTGCCATGGCCGTATCCTTCAACTACGGTAGCAAGCACAATTCGCGTGAATTGCCGTTGGCTGCGATGCATTGTAGTAGGCTAGGCGTTCCCCACGTAGTCATAGACCTTGGATTTATGCAAACTTACTTTAAGAGTTCACTGCTTGATGGGGGTGAACCGATTCCAAATGGACATTATGCCGAAGCGAACATGAAATCAACTGTTGTGCCGTTCCGCAATGGAATCATGCTTGCTGTGGCAGTGGGGCTTGCCGAGAGTAACGGCTTGAAACGTGTACTTTTGGCCAATCATGGTGGAGACCATGCAATTTATCCAGACTGTCGTCCCGAATTCATTTGTGCGATGGACTCAGCCGCCGTGGCTGGTACATATGATGGTGTGCGTGTGGAAGGCCCTTATACTAATTTGAGCAAAGCAGATATAGCCCGTAGAGGTAAGGCCTTGGGTATTGATTATGCTGAGACATGGTCATGTTATAAGGGTGGCGAACGTCATTGCGGACGTTGTGGCACGTGTGTTGAACGCCGCGAGGCCTTGCGTGAAGCCCACATTGAAGATACGACTGAATATGAGGAATGAATTTAAATGACAATAGGCTTGTTATGGCTAATGACAGACGAATTATCGAATGCGTCCCTAATTTCAGTGAGGGACGCAATATGGCTGTGATAAAGCAGATAACAGACGAGATAGAGGCAATTGACGGTGTGAAACTGCTTGACGTTGACCCTGGTGAGGCAACGAATCGCACTGTTGTCACTTTTGCAGGTACCCCCGATGCTGTAGTAGAGGCTGCATTTCGTTCGGCTCGCAAAGCTGCCGAACTAATAGACATGCGCCAGCATCATGGGGCGCATCCACGTATTGGGGCAACAGATGTTTTGCCGCTTGTTCCAGTAAGCGGAGTGACGCTTGAGGAGTGTGCTGAAATGGCTCGTTGTCTGGCCCGTCGCATAGCAGAAGAGCTGAAAATACCATGCTATTGTTATGAGGCTGCAGCTTTAAGGCCAGAACGCCGCAACCTTGCTGTATGCCGCAAGGGAGAATATGAGGCTGTTGCTGAAAGGTTGACCGACGAAGCAGAAATGCCGGATTTTGGTGCGCGTCCATACGACGAAAGCATTGCACGTACTGGGTGTACTGTGGTTGGCGCACGGGATTTCCTCATTGCCGTTAATTTCAATCTCAACACAACGTCTACTCGCAGAGCCAATGCCGTAGCGTTCGATGTAAGAGAAAAAGGCAGGTATGAGCGCAAGGGTAATCCGATTACAGGGGAAATAGTACGTGATGCGAACGGCAACCCCGTGATGCGCCCAGGCACTCTCAAGGGAACAAAAGCTATTGGATGGTTCATCAAAGAGTATGGAATTGCCCAAGTGTCGATGAACATAACAGACATTAACGCCACGCCGTTGCACATTGCTTTTGAAGAAGTTGTACGTTCGGCTGCCGCCCGTGGTATGCGGGTTACCGGCACTGAGATTGTTGGACTTGTGCCGGAGCAGTCGTTGATAGACGCAGGCCGCTATTTCTTGTACAAACAGCATCGCTCTACAGGCATACCCAAGGAAGATATTATCCAAATTGCTGTCAAATCGCTTGGGCTTGACGATTTAAAGCCTTTTGTGGCTGAAGAGAAAGTGATTGAGAGACTGCTTGACAACAGCAAGACAAATGAAAGCACGCATCTTACAAACTTTTCTGTGGCGGGCTTCGCAAATGAGACTATGCGCGAATCACCTGCGCCGGGAGGTGGTTCTGTATCTGCGTATATGGGAACTCTTGGTGCCGCTCTCGGAACCATGGTTGCCAATCTTTCTGCACATAAGCCTGGATGGGATGACCGCTGGGAAGAGTTCAGCCGGTGGGCAGACCGCGGTGCAGAGCTTGAGAACGAGCTGTTGAGACTTGTTGATGAGGATACGGTGGCTTTCAACCGTATCATGGCGGCTTTCGCCCTGCCCAAAAGTACAGAAGCGGATAGGCTGACTCGCTCACAGGCAATACAGGCTGCGACACTATATGCAGCAGAGGTACCACTGAAGACTATGAAAGCTTCGTCTAAGGTATTTGACATCTGCCGTGCAATGGTCGCGACTGGTAATCCAAACAGTGTGTCCGATGCCGGCGTAGGTGTCTTGGCTGCACGCGCAGCTGTGCTTGGGGCAGGACTTAATGTTAAAATCAATGCAGTCTCGCTTAAGAATAAGTCTAAAGCGGAGTCTTTGGTTGCTGAAGCTGAAGCACTTATGAAAAATGCCGTAAAAGCCGAGTCGGAGATTATGGCAATGGTTGATAACGTAATAAACCCAAACCGATGATTGTAGATAACGAACTATTTAAGGCTGAAATCAAAGCGGGCATCCCAGATACTTTGCCAGAACCAATGCCTTATGATCAAGATATAAATCATGCACCGCGGCGTAAGGATATACTTACACGTGATGAGAAGAAACTCGCCCTGCGCAATGCGTTGAGGTATTTCCCCAAGAAGTTCCATGCAGTGCTTGCTAAAGAATTTGCAGAAGAACTTGAGAGTTATGGGCGTATTTATATGTACCGTTTCCGACCTAAGTATGAGATGTATGCACGCCCGATTGATGAATATCCACATCACTCATTGCAGGCTGCAGCAATAATGCTGATGATACAGAACAACCTCAACCCTGCAGTCGCTCAACATCCTCATGAGCTTATTGTATATGGTGGCAATGGAGCTATATTTCAGAACTGGGCGCAGTATCGGTTGACTATGAAATATCTCAGCGAGATGACTGACGAGCAGACCTTGGTCATGTACTCCGGCCATCCAATGGGCCTTTTCCCGTCGCATAGAAATGCCCCGAGGGTCGTTGTAACAAACGGCATGGTTATTCCCAACTACTCCAAGCCTGATGATTGGGAACGCATGAACGCTCTTGGCGTGAGTCAGTACGGGCAGATGACAGCGGGCTCCTATATGTATATAGGGCCGCAGGGAATTGTTCACGGCACCACAATCACGGTACTCAACGCTGCCCGCATGAAGATGAAGCATGAACCGGGGCGCACAGATATACATGGGATGCTCTTTGTTTCATCTGGGCTTGGTGGAATGTCTGGTGCGCAGCCAAAGGCTGGAAACATTGCAGGAGTGGTTAGCGTTGTGGCAGAAATTAACCCATTGGCGGCTCGCAAACGTTATGAGCAGGGTTGGGTAGACGAGCTTCATGAGGACCTTGACGAGCTTATCCCCGCAATTCGTAAGGCTGTGGACGTGAGACGCACGGTGTCTATGGCATACGTAGGCAATGTGGTTGATCTTTGGGAGCGTCTTGCCAAAGAAAACATAAATGTAGACTTGGGCAGCGACCAAACCTCGCTTCACAATCCGTGGGCAGGAGGTTATTATCCCGTAGGAATGACGCTTGAAGAGTCGAAGAAGATGATGGCTGAAGACCCGGCAGAGTTTAGGGAGAGGGTGCGGATTTCACTGCGCCGTCAAGTGGCAGCCATCAACAAGCTGGCAGCCAGGGGGATGTATTTTTTTGATTATGGCAACGCATTTCTGTTGCAGTCACAACGTGCCGGGGCAGACATCATGCAAGCTGACGGCAGGTTCCGTTATCCATCATACGTTCAAGATATAATGGGGCCGATGTTCTTTGACTATGGTTTCGGCCCTTTCCGTTGGGTTTGTACCTCTGGCAACCCCGCAGATCTTGCTGTGACCGACCGTATTGCCACAGAGGTGCTTGAAGAAATCAAGCAGACTGCCCCTGGCGAGATTGTTCATCAACTTGACGACAACATTCACTGGATACGGGAGGCTGGGCGTAACCACCTTGTTGTGGGGTCGCAGGCACGCATCCTCTATGCTGATGAGGAGGGACGCAGCAAGATAGCCTTGGCTTTCAACGAGGCCATACGTCGCGGCGAAATAACTCGTCCAGTGGTGTTAGGCCGCGATCATCATGATGTGTCCGGAACCGATTCTCCTTTCCGTGAAACGAGCAACATATATGACGGCTCGCAGTTTTGCGCTGATATGGCTGTACAGAATGTCATCGGTGATGCATTCCGTGGGGCGACGTGGGTCTCGTTGCACAATGGCGGAGGTGTAGGTTGGGGCGAAGTTATCAACGGAGGTTTCGGTATGGTCATCGATGGCAGTGAGGACAGCGACCGCCATATTCGTGAGATGCTCTTCTGGGATGTCAATAATGGTATTGCCCGCCGCAGCTGGGCGCGCAACGAAGGCTCTATGCACACTATAGCGCGAGTGATGGAGCGCACATCAGGACTGGAGGTCACCATGCCCAATCTCGTCAATGACAGTCTCCTTGACGCTGTACTAGGAAATTGAGATATCAGTTACGGTATATGAGGTTTGGGTATCGCAACAAGTAATCCCCAATTTGCAACTCATCCAAACTTGTATCTTGTAATTTCAAACTCTAAACACGCACTTCAAAACTCATATTATGATTCATGAAATATCGGCCGAACACTTGACGATAGAACGTATCGGTGAAATAATAAGCAAAGGTTATAAACTCAAGCTCAGCGACGATGCCCGAAGCAGGATTGAGTATTGCCGTGAGTACCTCGACCGCAAGATTGTAGAGAACAATGCCCCTATCTATGGTGTAACCACTGGCTTTGGTTCGCTTTGCAATGTCTCCATCGGCAAAGATCACTTGGCTCAATTGCAGAAAAATCTCATGATGTCCCATGCCTGCGGCACTGGCGATCGTGTTCCCAACGAGATAGTGAAGATAATGCTTCTGCTCAAGATACAGTCGCTTAGCTACGGCTACTCTGGCTGTAAGCTCGATACAGTGGAGCGGCTTGTCGACTTTTTCAACAATGACGTTTACCCTGTGGTCTATATGCAAGGTTCGCTTGGTGCCTCTGGCGACCTCGTTCCTTTGGCCCATCTTTCACTACCTCTGGTAGGTCTTGGCGAGGTTGAGTGGCGCGGCAAGGTGATGAGTGGTTCCGAGGCTTTGCGCAAGAACGGTTGGAAGCCAATACAACTAGCCTCGAAGGAAGGTCTTGCACTTCTCAACGGAACGCAGAATATGAGTGCTTTCGCAGTATGGGCCATACTCAATGGCACGCGGCTCAGCGATTGGGCTGACACCATAGCTGCCATGTCGCTTGATGCATATTGCGGACTCGCAGAGCCGTTCACCGATGCCGTCCATCAAGTGCGTCCGCATCGTGGCCAGTTAGAGACAGCGCGACGTATGCGTGGGCTGCTTGCTGGCAGCGAGATAGTGGCCAAGCCAAAGGAATACGTACAAGACCCATATTCTTTCCGCTGCATACCGCAAGTACATGGAGCGGTGAAAGATACTTTGGCCTATACTCGCTCTGTAATTGATACAGAGATTAACTCCGCCACAGACAACCCGACTGTATGCCCTGGAGATGACCTTATCATCTCTGCGGGTAATTTCCACGGAGAACCAATTGCCTTGCCGCTCGATTTCCTCTCTATCGCCATGAGTGAGTTGGCCGACATCTCAGAGCGTCGCACTTACAAGCTCGTTTCTGGTACACGCGGCTTGCCAAGTTTCCTTGTGGCTAATCCTGGTGTGAACAGTGGCTTCATGATAACCCAGTATACTGCAGCCTCCATTGTGAGCCTCAATAAGAGTCTCTGTACTCCCGCCTCTGTTGACAGTATACCGTCGAGCCAGGGCCAGGAAGATCATGTGAGCATGGGGGCGAATGCTGCCATTAAGCTATATAAGGTAATGCTTAACGTTCGCCGTGTGCTGGCCATTGAGCTGTTCAACGCAGCCCAGGCACTCGATTTCCGTCGTCCACCTCCGCTCCTCCCCAGCCATTGAGGCCGTACACGCTGCTTACCGCTGCTCCGTACCTTTCATCGTCAACGACGAGGTGATGTACCCTCACATTGCCAGTTCTGTCAAATTCCTCGAAAGCGATGCGCCTGCTTGTTGAAAATATAGGCCTGCTAGTGGGGCAGCCAGCCCCTTGCGAGTTGCCTTTGCGTGGCAATGGCATGGCTATGTTACACATTCTCGAAAACGCATGGTTGCTGGCAGAGGACGGTCGCATAGCCACCTATGGTTATATGAGCGCCCTCCCCTCGAGGGGTATTCGAGCCGATGTCTGCGTAGATGCCCTTGGCGGCGCGGTTCTTCCCGCTTGGTGCGACCCCCATACCCACATTGTATACGCAGGCAGTCGCGAGGGTGAGTTCACAGACAAGATACGTGGTCTCAGTTACGCCGAGATAGCCCGTCGTGGCGGAGGCATACTCAATTCTGCCAAACTGCTGCGTTCGCTTGACGAAGACGAACTTTACCGTCAGTCCATGCGCCGTGTCAGCGAGGTAATAGCCAAGGGTACGGGCTGTATAGAGATAAAGAGCGGCTATGGACTCAGCGTTGATGCCGAGCTGAAGATGCTCCGAGTCATCAGCCGCATAAAAGAGAGCGCCCCGTTGCGCGTCGTCGCCACTTTCCTCGGTGCCCACGCAGTACCCAGCGGCATGGGCCGCGAGGAGTATGTCAACCTCATAGTGCGCGAGATGCTGCCCGAAGTGGGCCGCGAGATGCTTGCTGACTTCGTAGACGTGTTCTGTGATGAAGGCTTCTTCACGCCCGCTGATACCGCTCGCATACTTGATGCTGCTGCCCGTTGGGGCTTAAAGCCCAAGGTACACGTTGACGAGCTTGCCGCAACTGGTGGGCTGCGCGTGGCCGTTGAGCACGGTGCCATTTCCGTAGACCACTTAGAGCATATGCCTGCCTCTGAGCTTGCCATACTGCGGGACAGCACAGTAGTGCCAACTGTACTGCCTGGTGCGTCTTTCTTCCTCAATATGCCATACGCCCCTGCACGCAGTATAATAGACAGCGGGCTGCCATTGGCGCTGGCCAGCGACTACAACCCTGGCTCCACACCTTCTGGCGATATGAAGTTTGTATGTTCGCTTGCCTGCATAAAGATGCGCCTGCTGCCTGCCGAGGCTATCAATGCTGCCACCGTAAATGCAGCCATTGCTATGGGCCTCGGGGCTGACTACGGTTCAATCGCGCCAGGCAAGGTCGCAAACTTTTTTATAACTGAACCTGTGCCGTCTGTTGATTTCATACCCTACGCGTACACGACCCCTATCATCAAACGAGTGTTCCTCAGGGGAAAGGAAGTATGATTTGATGACACAAAAGGGAATCCCTGAAGTCTTTTCGTAATTAATGCCTCCATGCATATTCGGCAGAATCCTGCCAGTTGTAGTGGAGGCATATTGTTTGTTTTAGAATCCCCACTGTCAACATCTTTCCGATGAAGATGGTCTCGTGGTTTTGATATTGCTTTTATTCATTTAGCCTGGTTGTACTCGAATGTTCATATCACTGCAACACAGGTTAACGTCGTGGAAACATTCTTGTAAATGCAACTTCATGTCTGCGTTGCTGTGTTGTAATTCCTTTGCCCGACCTTTGCATCCGAAATGAAAGCAAAGGGAAACAGAATGAAGAGAGTTTGGAAATGCGTAGGAACAGTAGCGTTTACATCGCTGATTGCCGTTCAAGCACTGGGGGCTTCGCCCGACATTGATGTCAATGTAAAAGGTAGGATAAAGGATAGCCAGTCGAAGGAGCCGCTGATTGGTGCAACTGTGAAGGTGGTTGGTAGCAACATTGCCACCGTGACCGATGCCGAGGGCAACTTCTGCCTCACGGGCATGGCCGATGGCGTTTATGACATTGAAATAAAGTACGTAGGATACAAGACAGCCGTGAAGCGGCAGGTTTAAAGATAGAGGACAACAGGGTTACCACGCTCGATTTTGAGTTGCAGGTCGACGACCATAAGCTAAAGGATGTGGTTGTGGTTGCCAAGGCCAACCGCGAGTCAGAAAATGTAACGCTTATGGAGCAAAAAGCTGCTGTGATAGCTGTGCAGTCGGTTGGGGCGCAGGAACTCTCGCGCAAGGGTGTCGGTGATGCTGAAGCTGCCGTGGCCAAAGTTTCTGGCATATCTAAGCAGGATGGTGTAAAGAATGTATTTGTACGCGGGCTAGGTGACCGCTACAACATGACGATGCTCAATCGTTTCCCAATACCTTCGGAAGACCCCGAGTACAAGAACATTGCGCTCGACTTTTTCTCAACGGACATTATACAGTCCGTCGAAGTAAACAAAGCCTTCTACGGCAACACTCCTGCTGACGTGGCCGGAGCAGCCATTAACATAAGTTCTAAGGAGCTTGTGGGTGACGGGAAACTGTCACTCAGTGTATCTGGCGGATTCAATACTCAGACTGTTTCGTCCGACTTCAAGAGGCTGGACGGCGTAAACCTCTTTGGCTTTGCCGATAAGTCGCAACCAGGCGAGAATATAAGTTCCTATCATTTTGCCAACGCGCTCGACCCCAGCAGCCAAAGCTTGCAGGTAGACCAGAGTTATTCCATCTCAGGTGGCAAGGAATTCAAGATAGCTGGCAACCCTTTGTCATTCTTCTTTGTAGCATCCCACAGCAAGGACTTCACCTACTATGATGAGGAGGTGCGCAACACCATCACCAGTGGCAGGCTCTCGCAAGATATGGATGGTAATATATCTAAGGTAGAGACAAGTCAGATAGCAATGGCCAACATTGATTATACGCACAACAAGAAGCACAATATTGGCTACAACTTCATGCTTGTTCACGCCTCGAGCGAGACGGTTGGCGACTATCTTGGTATGGACAACGATTATCAGTCGTCCGACACTTACGAGGGTTTCATGCGCCGTCAGCAGACCAACGACAACCTGCTTTGGGTCAATCAGCTTAGCACTAAATGGGATTTGGGCAGAGGCTTCGCTTTGGATGCTGGTGTGTCGTACAACATCATAAACGGGAGTGAACCAGACCGCCGCATAAACAATCTCGTCAAGACTGACGATGGATATGTGCCTATGAAAGGCACAGGCATACAGCAGCGTTATTTCTCTGAGCTTGATGAGAAAGACTTGAATTTCCGCGCCGCGCTGACATACAAGCTCAATGACGGATTCGATCAGCGTTCAAACGTTGCTCTGGGCTACATCGGCCGTATTGTAGACGATTCATTCGAAGCTGTCGAGTACGATATGTCGGTAGTACACCAGCCCATGTTCAATATGGCAGACCTCAGCTTCGATGGCTTCTTTGACCAGGCTGGTTTTGAGGAAGGGGACTTCCTGCTTGACCGCAATGTTGATAAATATACCGTTGACAAGGACATCCATTCAGTCTACGCAGAGGCCACATACCAACTTACGCGTCAGCTCACGGCCAATTTCGGATTGAAATACGATGATGTAAGGCTTTGTGTTGCTTACGACGTGAACAGGCACGGCAGTCAGGGCGAGCAGGAGATAGACAAGTCATACTTCTTACCGAGCCTCAACCTGCGCTATGACCTTACGGGCAAGCACACACTGCGATTCGCAGCAAGCAAGACTTACACCCTGCCACAGGCCAAGGAGATATCGCCTTTTCGTTACGTTGGCGTAAGTTTCAAGAGTCAGGGTAATCCCGACCTTAAGCCTTCTGACAACTATAATGTAGACCTTAAATGGGACTATTATATCTCTCCATCGGAAATCTTCTCCGTGACAGGCTTCTATAAGTACATAAAGAATCCAATCTCGCGTATTGAGATAGCCAGTGCTGGGGGCTTTCTCTCTTACGAGAACATCGCCAACCATGCTACGGCGGCCGGTGTAGAAGTGGAATTGAAGAAGCACCTCCTTTCAAGCCCGCTCAAAGACAACGGCCTTAGCCGCCTCTCGTTTGGTGTTAATGGCGCTTATACTTTTACCAAAGCTAAGGTTCCTTTGGCAACCGATCCTTCTGGCTCACAACTTGAAGGTGCTGCGCCGTGGATTGTCAATGCAGACATAAACTACTTACTCCGCCGTGGAAGCAACTCGTTCAATGCGGCTTTGGTGCTCAATTATTTCAGTGACCGCATTTATACTATCGGCACAGAGGGCTATCAAGACATCGTCGAAAATGGCATACCATCGCTCGATTTTGTAGCTTCAGGACAGATTGGACGCCATTTCAACGTTAGCTTCAAGGCTCGTAATCTGCTGAACTCTGCCCATCAGCTTACCCGCAAAGGCAACGCTACGGGTGAAGAGGTAGTGCTGAGCAAATACCGCAAGGGTATTGATCTTGGCATAGGGCTGACTTACAATTTCTAACTGAATGTACCCTAATATATCAGACAGATACTTTAATTGAATCAACAAACCAATATTTAACTTAATTATCGACATGAGAAAGTTTTTTCTAAACGCTTTGACCTTCGCGGCCATTGCCAGTGTTGTAACACTTACGTCATGCAGTGATGACGAAAACGGCGAAACCGTGCCTCCGACAGGCCCCACCTCGGAACTTTCGGGAACGGTTTCTGGCACTTGGACTCTTGATGCCAACACAGCTTACACCTTAACCGGAACTCTGGTTGTTCCCAATGGTGCTACGCTTGTTATCCCTGCAGGAACGACAATAAAGGCCAATCAGGGATTTGACAAATACATCCTTGTGGCACAGGGTGGCAAGATAGACGCCCAGGGTACCGCATCAAACCCTATAGTATTCACAGCTAACAGCGATGACGCTTCGGCCGGTTTTTGGGGCGGACTTATCATCAACGGTAAGGCTCCAATCTCAGGTGATGCCGCAGGCCAAACCGCTGGTGCAGAAGTTGACAATGGCCAGTTGTATGGAGGTACCGATGCTGCCGACAACAGTGGCGTGCTTAAGTACGTAAAACTGCTATATACAGGTGCACGCTCAAGTGCTGACATAGAGCACAACGGCCTTACACTCAACGGCGTTGGTAGCGGAACCCAGATAAGCGACATATACATCTATGAGGGGGCCGACGATGCTATAGAGTTTTTCGGAGGCTCTGTGGACGTGAGCAATGTGCTTGCCATTAACTGTGATGATGATATGTTCGATTTCACGCAAGGTTACTCTGGTACGCTTTCCAATTGCTACGGTATATGGGAAAGTGGTTTCAGCAGCACCGAAGAAGATCCTCGCGGTGTTGAGGCTGACGGTAATCTTGATGGAAATGGTGCAGAGCATACACCGCAGGCAAATTTCACCATCGATGGCATGACAATCGTGAATTACTCCAATGCCCAGGTGATGCAGGATGCTATCAAGGTCCGTCGCGGCGCAACTGCTCACATTCGCAATGCAGCTGTATATGGCATAAGCCCCATCCAAAATATTGTTGACCTGTCTGATGGCAAGGGAAACGCAACCGAGAACACAGAGATCAGTGTGTCTAACAATGCTTATCTTGTTACTGACGATATCATTAACAATGGTGGTGGTTCATATGCTAACGTAAGAGTTGAGGCGGGAAACACAGGTGCCGATGTATCGAAGCTCAGCTGGACTGGTTATGCATTCCCTCAACTTCGTGCAGCTACGACTGTGGCAGAAGGGGCACTCCCTCTTGAAATCTCATCTCCCATGACCCTTGAAACAGGCAAGCAATATGTCATAGACGGCTCTGTTCATGTAAAAGAAGGTGGTGTATTGCTAATACCTGCCGGTATGGAGCTAAAGTCCAAGGAGGGATTCGATAATTTCATCCTCGTAGAGCGAGGCGGAAGAATTTACGCCAATGGTACAGAGGATGCCCCAATCACTTTCACGGCCGAGAGCGAGACAGCTTCGCAAGGCTACTGGGGTGGACTCATTGTCAACGGCTATGCCCGCATCTCAGGAGCAGGTAATGGCGTTCACGAAGCCGCAACAGAGATTGACAACAATATAATGTACGGCGGCGACGATAATACTGATAATTCAGGTGTGCTCAATTATGTACGCATATTGTACTCTGGGGCACGCTCAAGTGCAGACATAGAGCATAACGGATTGACGCTCAACGGTGTAGGCAACGGAACACAAATAAGCAACATTTATATTGCCGAGGGTGCCGATGATGCAATCGAGTTCTTTGGAGGCGCCGTTAACGTGAGCAACCTGCTCGCCGTTAACTGTGACGATGATATGTTTGACTTCACCCAAGGTTACTGCGGTACTCTCAGCAATTGCTATGGACGCTGGGAGGCCGACTTCACAAGCACCGAGAGCGATCCGCGCGGTGTTGAAGCAGACGGAAACCTTGATGGTGACGGACCCGATCACACTCCGCAAGCCGACTTTACAATTAATGGCATGACCATCGAGAATCTTGCCACTGGGCAAGCCATGCAAGATGCCATTAAGGTGCGCCGTGGTGCAAAGGCCACTATAGAGAATGCCCTTGTGATAGGCCAAGGCGTTATTGAAGAACTGGTTGATCTGCAGGACAGCAAGGGCGATGCTGCTGATGGTACTTCGATTAGTGTAACCAAGGCCGCAACTAATGTGGAGAAAGACACCAACTCCAGCAATCCTGCTGGTGCTGAGGTTAACATTGTTAGTGGCAACACAGGTTGCAAGACCGACGGATTCGGTTGGACTGGCTATGCTCTTTGATGACTCTCTTTCTTAAAATTGCATAAACCTTATCAGCTCCCTCCCGAGGCATACAGTGCATTGCTTCGGGAGGGATTTTTTTAATTGTTGTTTAGAAATAAACAGTCAGAATTGTCCTCACTATATGGCGATATTTCAACACGGCCCATATCGCACTGCGATATGGGCCGTGTTGTGTTTCAAAATAGGCTGTTTACTATATTGAAATAGTGCCTTTTGTAATCTGTTGAAAAATAATATTGTATGCATTCATGTCAATGAGGCGAATTTATTTTACACCATCCGGTTTCTTGAGGCAACCTAAGAAGAATTATTATAACCGGCACTTATACTCATATCTCAATAGACCTCATTAACCGAACAGTGCTCTTAGCGCTTCCTCCACTTTCCTTACGGGAACAATCTCGATGCTGAACTTTGCTTGGCTTAACCCCAGTAGGTTGTGACGCGGTATGATGATGTGGCTGAACCCCAGCTTCTCTGCCTCTGCTATGCGCTGGCCAATTCGCGCCACAGGGCGCACTTCGCCGCTGAGGCCCACTTCGCCAGCCATACACCAGCCAGAGTCTATGGGGGTGTCGACATTGCTTGAGAGCACTGCGGCTATGACGCTGAGATCCATGGCCAGATCGGTTACTCGCAACCCTCCTGCTATGTTTAGGAATACGTCTTTTTGTACCAGCTTGAAGCCAACGCGTTTTTCCAATACGGCCAAAAGCATGTTGAGCCTGCGCTGGTCGAAGCCGGTGGCAGTGCGTTGTGGCGTACCGTAGGCTGCGGTAGAGACGAGAGCCTGAGTCTCGACGAGAAGCGGGCGCACCCCCTCTATGGCCGAGCTTATGGCCACGCCGCTCAGCCCTTCGTGGTCTTGAGTGAGGAGAAGTTCCGATGGGTTGGACACAGGGCGCAATCCATTTTGCTGCATTTCATAGATGCCCAGCTCGGAGGTACTTCCAAAACGATTTTTGATACTTCGCAGCAGACGGTACATATGGTGCTGGTCGCCCTCAAACTGTATCACTGTGTCAACGATGTGTTCCAGAATTTTGGGTCCGGCCAGGGTGCCTTCCTTGTTAATGTGACCTATCATGATAACGGGCGTGCCACTGGTCTTGGCGAAGCGGAGTAGACTCGCTGCACATTCGCGCACCTGGGCCATGCTGCCAGGGCTGGAGTCTACATCGTCTGTGGATATTGTCTGTATGGAGTCTATGACCACAAGCTCGGGAATGGTTTCTTTGATGTTTTCAAAAATCTTTCGAGCGATGTCTCGCAGAGGATGAGGCACGAGTCGCTTTCGGGGCGTTCTATGCGCCCGGCACGCATCTTCAGCTGATGTGCACTTTCCTCCCCGCTGACGTATAATACGCGTTTGGATGATAGGCGAAGGGCTGTTTGCAGCGTGAGCGTACTCTTGCCTATGCCAGGTTCGCCACCGAGAAGCACCAGCGAACCTGGCACAAGACCGCCCCCAAGCACACGGTTAAGCTCAGGGTCGAGCATATCGATACGTGGCTCGTCTCTTGAGCTAATCTCGCTGAGCTTCAACGGCCGACCGCTGTGTCCGCCTGCCGTGGCATGGCGTATGATGGTGGCTACCGAACGAGCTGCCATGGCACTGGTGTCGGCGGCTACCTTGATTTCCTTGAACGTGTTCCATTGTCCGCAGGCGGGGCATTTGCCTATCCACTTGGGCGATTCTTGCCCGCAATTGCTGCATACGTATGCTTTCTTGTCTTTTGTCATAACAGTACAAAAGTAGCAATAATTTTCGTCAATAGGAAATTATTTAGTAATTTTGCAGCGTGCAAACGGCTAATATCGCACAATGATTCATAAAACTCGGCTGGGGCGCTCGTGTACGGAAAAAATACGCAGGGCGTCCCTGTTTTGAATTGTGAGCAAACTTGAAGTAAGAAAAATGAAATATGTCCATCTATTTATCCTATTAGTGGCAATTCTGGGGTCCTGCAGGCATGGGGAAGGTGAGCGGCAAAGCCTACCGGAAGCCCCGCTGCAAGCGGACACAGTATGGGATTCTACAGCATTGAGGGTGGCTGTCATGCCAACTCTTGATTGTCTCCCTATGTACGTTGCAGAAGAGTGTGGCCTGTTTGACTCCCTTGGTGTGGATGTTCGCCTTGTACGATATACGGCCCACATGGATTGTGACACAGCCTTGCAGAGAGAACGGGTTGATGGAATGATTACAGACCTTGTACGCGCCAAGAGGCTTGAGGAACAGGGCGTGCCACTTGATGTCGTAACTGCAACAAACGCTTATTGGCAGTTATTGACAAACAGGAACGCGCGCATCGTCAGTTTGAAACATTTGGACGACAAGATGTTGGCCATGACGCGTTTCTCGGCTACGGCTCTGCTGGCCGACCGTGCTGTGCGCATGGGAGGCTTGACGCCTGAGCGCGTGTTCCGCATACAGATAAACGATGTTGGCATACGCTTGAGGATGATTGAAAACAACTCTATGGATGCCATGCTGCTCACTGAGCCACAAGCAACGGCAGCCCGTCTGGGCAAGCACAGAGTGCTTATGGATACTCGTAAGCAGGATATCTGCCTTGGGGCTGTGGCTTTTAGGGCCGAAGTGCTGGAAGACAAAATGCGCAAAAAGCAGGTGGACATATTCTTGAAAGCTTACAATATGGCGTGTGACACAATAAATAAGAATGGCATAACAACTTACAAAGCTCTGATAGCAAGTTATTGCAATATAGGAGAAACCGTTGTAGACTCCATACCGAAAGACTTAAGGTTTGCCCACGCCGCGCCACCTCGCAAGAAAGACATAGAGCTAGCTGAGAGCTGGCTGAACAGGCAATAATTACATAAAGGTAAGTAAATGGAAAAAGTGAAGACCCTTGACAGTGTGTTCGGCCTGCTCGACTCCATGGCATTGAGTAAGGCCATGGATGTGCTCGAATCATTCAGCGCGGCACATCCAGAACTTGCCATCGAAGCCAGATTGCGCACAATACGTAGCGATTACAGCCTGATGTTCGACTACTGGAGTAAAGGCTATAAGGATGAGCAGCTTGAACGTGTTTACCGTAATATGCTCATGGATATGTACAGGCTCACAGCCGATGTATATATTATGTATGCCATATCGCATTCATCATATCTTTCCTCCATATATAATAGGGTCAGGTCGGCTGGGCGCGATTGGGCTTTGGCTTCGGTATGTGCTGAGCTTGAGGGCTTTGTTTCAGACGTTGCCGTACTTGAACTTGAGCCTGAGCACACCAAGGCTGATAAGAAAGCGATTTTGTACGCTAGGCATCAGCAATACATGAACGATTTGTTTGACTATATGTGGACATCGCCGCAGTGGACTGAAAGCATGGCTGAGAGTGTTGCACGGCTATTACTTTCACCTACGGTGGACACTGTTGATCAACAGTTGATTGTTTCGGCGGTTATGCTTGGGTGCATGAATATATTTGACATCAACAAGTTTCGCGTGTTGATTACTGTATATAGGCAAGCAACAGACGAGCATTTGAGGCAACGTTCGCTTATCGGTTGGGTGCTGTCGCTTGCAGGAGGAAATCATTCTGCCAGCAGTGAGGAGCGCATTATGATAAACTCATTGCTGAATAATGTGAGCGTGAGAAAAGAACTCGTGGAACTGCAAATACAGTTGCTCTATTGTGTCAGTGCTGAGAGCGACAACAGGACAATCCAAAAAGAAATAATGCCCGAACTGCTTAAGCACGGCGGTTTGAACATAACTCCCAACGGCATAGAAGAACGTGACGGCACAACGCTTGAAGACATCATCAACCCAGAGGAGGCAGAACGTAACATGGGAGAGGGTGGAGGAGAGTTTCAGGCGTATGCTTGATATGCAGAAAGCCGGGGCTGACATATATTTTGGTGGTTTCTCGCAGATGAAACGCTTCCCGTTCTTCGACAGTATAAGCAATTGGTTCGTTCCTTTCTATACCGATCATCCAGCCATCAGTGCAACATATGGAAGTCAAGCTGTAGGGAACATAGTAAGGAATATAGTGGAACGTATGCCATTCTGTGATAGTGACAAATATTCTTTTGTCCTGTCGTTCAGGCAAGTGGCAGACAGAATTCCTCAGAACATACGCGAGATGCTTGCCAGTGGGAATGTGGCAGGCATGGAGATTGTTGATACAGATGAACGATGTTCGCCAGCCTATATACGCAGGATATATTTGCAGGACTTGTATCGTTTCTTTCGATTGTTCCCATCACGCGGTCTGTTGAGCAATCCTTTTGAAAAAAAAGACAATGGCAACGAAGCAGGATATATTTTTTTCTCCAATAGCATCTTTAATTGTACAGCTCTCGAAAGAAATTTCAGCGAGGTTGTGGCGTGCATGATGAAGCGAAGTATGGCCGCAGAGGCTGTTGGGGTGCTTGGTAACTGCAGTGAAGGAGGACGAGACTTCCAATTCTATATGTTTGCAGGTAACTTACAGTTGTCTCGTCATGGCAAAGAGCCATACCAACGGTTGCCATCGGCTTTGGAGTGTTTTGAAAAGGCACTGGCTTTACGTCCTGATTCAGAGCAAGCTCTAAACGGCAAGGCTCGCGTGTTGTTCTATGAAGAAGAATATGAAGCTTCGCTGGTTGATTTTGAGCATTTGACCGAGAAATTTCCAGAACGCGTGAGCTATGAACTGAATATGGCAGTATGCATGGTGAACCTTGGAAAATATGAAGAGGCATTGAAACATTTGTATAAAATGAACTACGAACGGCCAGATGACACTCGGGTAAGCCGTGTTTTGGCAAGGGATTTAATGTGTTTAGGCCAGTTTGACAAGGCAGAAAAAGATATATAGTCAATTGTGCTCTTCTATGGAAGTTGAAGAAGATGATGTTCTCAATAGTGGGCTTTGCTGTTGGCTGGCAGGGAAAGTAAGTGATGCAGCGAGCCATTTGGCAGAATATGTTAGGCGCAAGGGCGGGGGGAGCAGTTTACACGATTGCTGTTCTGTATATGATGCCAATGTCGCAATTGGTGAGAGGAAATTATTGGCAGACAACAGTATAACGCCCACAGAGATTCATTTGATGGGTGATTTCGTTTGTAACTTGATTTTCCCGGCCAAATAGTTGGTTGCGAGCGGAACCCCTACGCCGACTATGGTGTAGGGTATCCAAAACCAATCATCTTTAGAGAAGTCGTGGATTACAGGATGGCAGCCAATTTGTAGGTAGTCGAGGCCATACCACCAGATTTTCACGAGGCTTACGATTTTGAATGCCAAGAGATGGAAAACGAATATAGACAATGTGTTATCGCCGCAGTATGTGAGGAAGCGTTTTATCCATCCATTGTTTCTGCTTATCCAAAAACTTATATTATATGTCATGAGGAAACCACAGATGGCAGGTATTGGCAGGTTTACAAATTGTGTGAAATTGGCATTCCATGCCATCGATGACGAGGCAAAACGCGAGAACAGTAACGTTGTTGTGGCAAATATAGCGGTCATCCACCATGTTTTTTGTATCTGTCGCGCATTTGTCTGAACAAAAAGCCACAGCCAAAGAAAAAAGTTCCCATAATCTCGCGATAGCCTCCTTGTATTAAATTAGTCACTCTCAAGCCTTCTCCTGTTTTCCATGCAGCCAATGCTAAAGCTGCAACACATACCACAACAGCCACAATATTTGTGTTTGGGCGTGTTCCAATTACTTTTCTTACAATGATGTCGCCAATCTTGAATAGTACGAGATAGAAGATGCTGGCGACAAACAATGCTCTGAAAAACCAGAACGCGCCGTTAAGGAATTGGTCATAGCCTCCCATGGCCGTAATCATGTTCCACAGGTTTTGTTGTATCTGATGCCAAGAGTAAGGGTGGGTGACACCACCGCCAATGTTTCCGAACTTTTCATTGAGAATGCCGAGTTTGAACAACCAGTTGTGGATGATAAGGAAGATGACAGACCATTTGATAAAAAGGAATATATAACCCTTTAATCCTCTTTTTTTATGAAAGTGGCTTCGTCATTGAGATAACGCAACGAGAAAAAATAGCCAGCTGTAATGAAAAACAGCGGCATGTGAAATTCGTATGCAAATGCACAGAGCTTACCTGGGCTACCGCTGTGTGTAATCACCATTAGAATTATACCTAATGCCTTGCATATAGAAATTGTGGTGTCGCGCTTTCCCATATCTTGTTTTGTCATATTGTATGTTCATTTGGATTCATTTTGGAACATATTGCGAATCTGCGCACTGAGGTTTTTATGACTTATATAGCAAGATTCGTACTGGTACATTTTCTGAACCGGTACGAATCGCAGGCTTATAATATATGACAGAATCCATTCAAAATCTTATTCCAAATGTGCTTTTAAGGACTGGTTTTATTATCTTCGTCCACTAAAGCCTCCACCCTTGTTTTGATTGCCGTGGCTTGAATTATGGCTGCGGGTGGTTGCAGAACCTCCTTTGACTTGGCGAAAAGAGCCGCTTCGCACGCTGTTGCCTGTTCCTGTATTGCGTGCTCTAATTGGTGATGTAGGCCTACTTACATTGCTTGGCATGGTTGTGCGGCGTGTGTTGGTATTGAAAGAGCCAGATTTGCGTACCCCTCCAAAAGTGTTGTTGCGCTGTTGGGTTGAAGGGTGGTTTGCAGCAGCACTTGTCGGCTTTCTGGTTGTTCCGGTTTTGCGTGCCGATTCTGCTGCACCGCTATTTTTGACATTACCTTGCTGACTGTTGGTGTTACCAATCCGAAACGTTCCGCTTGCTGTCGGCTTGCGCCCTGCGTTTTGCAGTCGGTTACTGCTGAACGTACCTCCACGGTTGCTGAGGCCGAAACTGTTTCCTTTATTGTGCTGGTTTACAGTTACACGTGTTGAACTCTTTCCGCCTGTTCGGTTGCCGCGGAATTCGCCTTTGTTCCATCTGTCGCGCATACCACCATGTGATGCCGGCTTGCGGAAATAGTCTCTGTGGGCATGATAGTAACTACGTCCTCCATTGCTGCGCCAACTGTGTCCGCCTCGATAGGTAACATAAACCGTTGGACGGCTGAAATAGAAATAGTTTCGTCTTGGATAGCGTGAGTAAATAGCAAAGTGCCAAAAACCGTCAGCCCAATAGAGGGGGCGGTAGAAGTATGTCGCAGCACGAAAAGCCTCCCATTGCCATTGCAGTAAAATGTAGCTCATGTCAAGGTTTCGGCGGCGCCAGTATTCGCTGAACACATCGTCAACAGTCGATACCCCCATGAGATAATCTAGATTGATTTCGTAGGCTGCATCGTATTGCTCATGGGTTAAATTAAGTTCATAGGCCATCTTGTCTGTAAGGAAGAAAGCCTCGCGACGTGCCTGCTCGTAGCTCATTGAGCTTGCATTCAATGCCATAAATAGCAGAGCAATGATTGACGTTAGTATCTTCTTCATATCTCAGAATATTTTAATGGTTTTGCACTTAAAGTTCTTCTTGACTGCAAAATAACATAAAAACAATGGATTTGACAAGGGATTTCCCCTAATTAATGCGGGTAAAATCCCTATCAGGGAGTATTTTTTTGTCATAGCCTTTGCGGTTCGGCTTTTAATCATTATCTTTGCCGTTGATGAATATCACTTGGATTTGATAGGAAATTGCGTTTTATCATGTAATTTTAGGTGTGGTATTAAGAATGTTGATCATAGTAAAAGCAAGAAAAATGGTGGGTTTCTCCCTCATGGCGATTTTTCTCCTACCATTCCAAAATGTAAATGGCAATGGGCATGAAAGGCGTTCGTTGACTGATTCGATGGTATATGAAGTTTCTGTACAAGTCTCTGCTACTGCGGGAGACAACACTCCGTTGTGGATTAATGCAAATAAGCATGGACTCAGTTCGCTCGAAAATGGCAATGGATATGTGCGTGCATCTTTGTCAAGGCCGCTTAGTGTAGATAGCGAAAGGCGCTGGGGCGTTGGTTATGGAGTGGATCTTGTCGGGGCAGTCAACTACAATAGTGCCTTCATTGTGCAGCAGGCATACGTTGAGGGCAGGTGGTTGCATGGTGTGCTGACAGCAGGAAGTAAGCAGTGGGCAGCCGAATTGAAGAACAATGAACTGAGCAGTGGAGCCCAGACGCTTGGGATAAATGCCCGCCCAGTGCCGCAGTTAAGGCTGGCTTTGCCAGAATATTGGTCTGTTCCGTTTACGAATGGTTGGTTGAGCTTAAAGGGGCATATTGCATATGGGATGACTACTGACGGAAATTGGCAAGAAGACTTTACGTCAAGACGCTCGAAATATACGACGAACACATTCTACCACAGCAAGGCCGGATACATCAAGATAGGAAAGAATGAAAGTCATGTGTCTATGGAGCTTGGCCTGGAAATGGCAGCCCAGTTTGGCGGAACATCCTATATTGTAGGGAGCGATGGAACGATAGTGCAGGTAGACAACAGCAATGATTTCAACTCGTTTGTCAATGCTTTCGTTCCTGGTGGTGCAGATGCCGTTGAAACAACATATCAAAATTCAGAAGGCAACCAACTGGGCAGTTGGCTGGCAAGACTCAACTTTGAATATCCGTCTTGGTCTCTTGGACTGTACGCCGACCATTTTTTGAAGACCATTCCCAGATGTTTTTACTTGATTACGATGGTTATGGCTCTGGACATGAATGGAATGTGCGCAAGGACAAGCGTTATTTGCTTTATTCACTCAAGGACATGATGCTGGGCGTTGAGCTTAATTTAAAGCATTGCAGCTGGACAGATGCGTTGGTTGTAGAATATTTGTACTCAAAATATCAAAGCGGGCCTATTTATCATGACCATAATAGCAATATCCCAGACCACATAGGTGGTGTTGACAACTATTATAATCACTATATTTTCAGCGGATGGCAGCACTGGGGGCAGGTAATGGGGAATCCGCTATACCTTTCGCCTGCATATAATTCTGACGGGGCTATTGAGGTAAAGAACAATAGAATGTGGGCTTTGCACATGGGATTGTCAGGTTCACCGGTACCAGGCCTGTGTTATCGGTTTCTAGCTACGTATCAAAAAGGGTTCGGAACATATTCTTCGCCATATCTTGATCCAAGGGAAAGTGTTAGTCTCTTGCTTGAAGCTGGGTATTCTTTTGCTGAAAACCATACTTTGCACGGATGGAACATTAAGGCTGGGCTTGGTGCTGACATTGGTTCTTTGCGCGGAGACAACTATGGTTTACAGTTGACCATTGCACGTAATGGGGTATTGAACTTTTCAAGGAAAAAATGATGAATTATTGGTTTTGTTTTCTTTATGTGCTGTGATTTTATCGTGTGAGTTTGTAACTTCTGACAACGGTGACCTTGATGGTTTTTGGCAGTTGAGGTCGCTCGATTCGCTTAGCAACGGTCATAGCGCAGATATGCGTAGAAATGGCGTTTACTGGGGCATACAGGTTGATTTGCTTGAAGCCAGGACAGAAGCGTACCGATGTCTTTTTCCGGTTCAGCCATGATGGTGACTCATTGCTGCTAAGTACCCCATTCTTGAACGACCGCGATTCTGGCGACATTGCAGTTACGGATGCCAATATTTTAAGGCCGTTGGGCATAAATAGGCTTGACGAGCGGTTCCATGTATTGGAGCTTGACGGTAGTACAATGATATTACAGTCAGCCGAGTTGCGTCTTTATTTCAGGAAGTATTGATCTCTGTAGCTGCCTCATGGCTGTAATATCATGTTAATGAATGACCGAAAACTTTCTATACTTGCAAATGAACAGCTAACAACAACTTCTTTTTCTTGATTTACCGTATATGCATATAGCGATACAAAGCAGCCTGTTTCGCGTCCTGATATGGCCTGTTTCAGACTCTGGAACGGCGCTTTTCGGAAAGGAAAACGGCTCGCCTGCAACTCGCCGAATGTCAGGCGTTTAACCGTGATGGCCTTTATGGCTGTTTTTAACATAAAGTGTTAAAGGTGGTGCGCGTTTAGGCTGGCATAGAGCGTATGGGCAGTTTGCTGATATTCATTTTAAGGAATGTCTTTTACATAAAGTCATGATGCATGTACAGCGGGATGTGCTTTTATGTGATTTAGCTCGAAAAATTTGCTTGTTCACTGATTTTTATCTACTTTTGCATTCAAAATAAAGAACACATTACAATAAGAAAATGTATAGGACTAAGACTTGTGGAGATTTGCGCGTGAACGATGCCGGCAGCGAGGTGACACTTGCGGGATGGGTTCAACGCAGCAGGAAGATGGGTGGCATGACATTTGTAGACCTTCGTGATCGCTATGGCATAACACAGCTTGTGTTTAATGAGGCTTCAGATAAGAATCTGTGTGACTGCGCCAACAAGTTGGGGCGTGAATATTGCGTGCAGGTAAAAGGTCGTGTGTGTGAGCGCGAGAGCAAGAATCCAAATATGCCTACAGGCGATATTGAAGTGGTTGTGTCAGAACTGAATGTGTTGAGCGAGAGCTTGACTCCACCGTTCACCATAGAGGACAATACAGATGGTGGCGATGATATTCGCATGAAATACCGTTATCTGGATTTACGCCGCAATGCTGTGCGCAAGAATCTTGAGCTTCGCCATCGCATGACGATAATCATCCGCAACTTCCTCGACTCTAAGCAGTTTATAGAGGTAGAAACGCCAATCCTTATCGGTTCAACTCCAGAGGGCGCACGCGACTTCGTTGTTCCCTCGCGTATGAATCCCGGGCAGTTCTACGCGTTGCCACAAAGTCCACAGACTCTCAAGCAGCTGCTTATGGTAAGCGGCTTTGACCGCTATTTCCAGATTGCCAAGTGCTTCCGCGATGAGGATTTACGTGCTGACCGCCAACCGGAGTTCACCCAGATAGACTGTGAGATGAGCTTCGTTGATCAAGATGATGTGATAGAGTTGTTTGAAGAGATGGCACGCCAGCTGTTCCGTGAAATTAGGGGCGTAGAACTCCCCAAGCTGCAACAAATGACTTGGCATGAGGCTATGCGCCGTTTCGGTAGTGACAAGCCAGACCTGCGCTTCGGCATGGAGTTTGTTGAGCTTATGGATGTGCTTAAAACCGGAACGTTCCCTGTGTTTGATAACGCTGAGTACATAGGCGGAATATGTGTTCCAGGATGCGCTGGTTACACGCGCAAGCAGCTCGACCAACTTACTGATTTTGTAAAGCGTCCTCAGATAGGGGCCAAAGGACTTGTATATGTAAAATACAATGAGGATGGCACGGTCAAGTCTAGCATCGATAAGTTTTACACTCCTGATGTTTTACAGAAACTTAAGGAGAAAATGGGTGCAAATGATGGTGACCTCGTTCTCATTCTTAGCGGCGATAAGGCCAACAAGACCCGTGTACAACTTTGCTCCTTGCGCATTGAAATGGGCGAACGCCTTGGCTTGCGCGATAAAAACAAGTTTGAGTGTCTGTGGATTATAGACTTCCCATTGTTTGAGTGGAGTGATGAAGAGCAACGTTTGATGTCTACCCACCATCCGTTTACAATGCCTAACCCAGACGACATTCCTTTACTTGATGAACACCCAGAGCGAGTACGTGCAAAAGCTTACGACTTTGTCTGCAACGGCATTGAGGTAGGTGGTGGAAGCTTGCGTATTCATGACGGCAAGCTTCAAGAGAAAATGTTCAACATTCTTGGTTTCACTCCCGAACGCGCCATGGCTCAGTTTGGTTTCCTCATAAATGCTTTTAAGTATGGTGCGCCGCCACATGCAGGATTGGCTTTCGGACTTGATCGTTTTGTCAGCATCATGGCAGGGCTTGACTCCATTCGCGATTGCATAGCATTCCCGAAGAACAACAGCGGTCGTGATGTAATGCTTGATGCACCTGGTGTACTTGATGACAAACAGCTCGATGAATTGCATTTAAAAGTTGATTTAAGTCAAGAATAGTGCTTTAGGCGTGAAAAGTGTTCGTCTTGCCGGATATTGCGGTACATAAAATTTTGTCATTAACAAAAAAAAAATTACTTTTGCAGACAAAGTGAAGAATATAATTTTAAGTTCCATAAATTGCATTAATTCATTTTACTATGGCAGAAAAGAAAACGACAAAGAAAACGGCCGCAGAGCCAAAGAAGACGACCGTTAAGAAAGCATCTACCACAAAAAAAGTGGCAGTTGCACTTAATACAGAAAACGTAGGCTTCAAGGCTGGTGATGTTTACCAAGCATTGGCAGTGGCTGCATGCTCAATGTCAATAGAAGAGATATCCAAGGCTGCCAGCATTAGCATTGAAGAAACACTTTTGGGTATCGGTTGGCTTTTCAAGGAAGGCAAGATCGTATCTGTGGAAGATAATAAGATCGCTTTGGCTTAACATTCAGATGAAAATATTGTTAGTGGTCGGTAAGCCTGGCAAAGGTTGCCGACCCTTTCTTTTTATTTAATCCGCATTGTCCCTATGTGCGGTTTGCAGTGAAGCATTTCCAATGATTGACTACGACAGGCAAATTTTAGAAATCCTTATGCTTGTTGGCGAGAAAGGTATAAGTGTACGTATGCTCTCAATGCATGTGTATAATATGAATTGTAGTTTGTTTAATTTGCCTGACATTAACGAAATCCACCAATATGTTCAACAATATCTGTTGCGCAATTCAAAGTTATCCAATTCTATTATTGAACGCACTGAACGTCGAGGGTTCTACAGATTGAATACAAGCCACTCAGAACAAGCCCGTCAACTTATGCTTAACTTTGAGGGCAATGAAAATTGTAATATCAGTAATGAGCACGATTCTGAAATAATGCAAAACAAAGACATTTGCTTAGATTTGTTTTCTTGACAACATTGAGTAACGAAATGTTTTTTGCAATTTCCCAACCTTGCCCTGCATAGATGGGTAAAATTCGTGTGCGAATTATATTTTGTGGAATATATTTTGATTTGATGGTTGGCCATATACAATATAATTTGTATTTTTTGCACTAATAAACAATTTAGTAGAAAGAATGTTCGCATGAAAAATATTTGTATTGTAGTTGGTGCCCGTCCTAATTTCATTAAAGTAGCACCGATAATCTGGGCCATAGACAAAGCAAAGAGTGCAGGGGAGAAAATTAGTTACATGTTGGTTTATACAGGGTCCTGTGATGATGCCACTCTTGAGCCTTCATTGTTTGATGATTTGCAGATAAATAAGCCAGATGTATATTTGGGGTGAATTGCAGCAGCTTGAATGAATTGACGGGAATGGTGATGGCTGAATTTGAACGTTATTTGTCTTCCCATCAGACCGATGTAGTCATTGTTGTTGATGATTTGGCGTCGACAATGGCAGTTGCAATAGTTACAAAGAAGTGCGGAATATGCTTAGCACATTTGGTTGCTGGAACTCGTTCTTTCGATATTAAAATGCCCAAAGAAATTAATCGCCTTGTCATCGATGGACTTAGTGATTATCTTTTTACGGCTGGAGCTGGTTCTAACAGTATTGTAACCCGTGAAGGAGCGTCGCTTTCTCAGATATACATGGTTGGTAATGTGTTGATTGATACGCTGCGGTTCAATCATTCCAGATTAAGGCGCCCGCAATTTTTTGATAAATTGATGCTTAACGACAAAAGGTTACCTCGTGCTTACGTTGAATCGCAAGTGTTTGTTTTCAAATGAAGAGAAATTAAAATGCCTGATACTTTCTATAATAGAAGCATCAGGAATGTGTCCAGTAATTGCTCCTTTGCGCGAAAAAAGCGGCAAGTGTTGTCGCGTCACTGGGAATAGATAATTCAAAATTTGTTGTACTCCCGTCAATGCCATATCTCGAATTTGGATATCTTTCTGCCAACGCACGTGGGGTCATTACTGATTCTGGGAATGTCGCTGAAGAAGCAACATTTAACAATGTACCATGTATAACACTTAATAGTTATACAGAGCATATTGAGACAGTAACTCAAGGTACAAATGTTCTTGTAGGGGAAAATCCTGACCTGCTGAAGGATGTTGTTGCAGACATGGTAGCCGGCCGATGGAAAAAAAGGAACTTTGCCGGATAGATGGGATGGCAGGACAGCAGAACGCATTGTCCGGATATTGATAGAAAAGAATTGAATACAACTATTGTGCTTATTTGAAATCAGAGTACAATGAAAGGCTAAATATAGGGGCGCATTATTCTCAAAAACAGAGTTTAATGCGCCCCTTTTAGGTGTGATGATTCCAATCAGTCACTTTTTTGAGACGATATTTTAATTTGCAACTATATGTCTTGTTGTACATAGAAATATAATTGACGTTCGACAAGTGCCCAAGAAGTCCATGGCTCTTTTTAAGTTGTATGCCGCCGCAGCCAGAAGGGCATTCACGGCATCTCCGAACACACCTTTATAGAAGTTGCGTCCTAAGCGGAAGTCTGATTTCAAATGTGCGATAGTAGGTTCGATTCCTGCACACTTGCAGAAGAGCCTGTGTTTCTTTCTTCGTGCGTGGTAGCTGCCTCTTTTATTGGGAGTATCCGGTATCAGTACTTGCGTTCCGTTGACTTCTTTCTTTCCCCGGTAGCCCCTGTCTCCCGCCAGCCTCCTGACCTTTTCCCGGTAATGCGTTCCACCTGCAAGAGTGACTCTTCAATGGTATGCCCGTCATATTCGTTCCGGAAGGACCTGGCACCCAGGATTATTCCGGTAATTGAGCGGATGATTGAGACCTTGTTGCCGAACTCGTACTTCTTATGTTCCTTGCCCTTGCTGATGCACTGTACCTCCGGCTCATGCAGGGAATAGATCTTCTTCCGGGAACAGCGTTTCTGTGAAAGCACCCGTTCAAAGAGGCTGAGCAGGGAGTCGTAGCCATGGTTCCCCGCCAGGTTGCGTTTCAATTATTCAATTCATGAATATCCGCAAACAGCCCATACACCCTATGCTCCCTATTGGCACGCGCCGCAACCTGTACTTTCATGTCAAAGCCACCCACAAGGGCCATTCTCGCCAACCGCCAGACTTTCAGCGAGTTGCAAAACGTTATGTTTTGCATTCTCAAACAGGCCGCATTGGCGGCTGAAACAGACAATATCGCAGCGCGAAACGGGCGGCTTTGCTCTGCGATATACGCATACGGGGGCCGGGGGAGCGGCGGCCTGACTTTAGCTGCGCATTGGCAATGCATGGGCAGATTGCGAATATTCATTTTCAATTCTCTGACAAGCTTTTCCGCAATGGTCGCAGCCGCCTGTCTGCTTTCAAGGCCTTGCCCCTGTTTTTCGGATGGTTGCGGAAGCTTGGTCACGGTAAATCCTCTTGAGGACGAAAGTGTAGCTCTGGCGCAAGGGAAGACCCAGGGCCTTCACGATGGACAACACCTTGCGGACAATCTTTTTATGCAACTTCGCGTCCGTGGGGTAAGTCACGTTCTTTTCCTGCACGGTGGAGTCGATGAAGGCCGTCCCGTGATGGTCACGGCCATCGCCTTCCTGGTTGACACGGATGCTTTCCGACAGAATCAGCTCCACGCCCTTCTAGCCGATACGCTTGCGGAAATGCACAAGCTCGCATTGCATGGAAAGGAAGGCGTGAATTCAAGCATCCCGCAAAAATACTGGTAATAAGCGTTCTCGCTCCATTGCTCCACCACCGACTCATCGGACAGGTTGCACACGTGCTTGAGGAACTGAAGTCCGCACATCAAACGGATCGGCTTTGCCGGACGCCCGTTTTGTCCGCACTGTATAATGGCGAGAAGGAGGTCTCGAAACGCTGCCAGTCAATCTTGTCGGCGAGCAGACACAAGGATGTTTGGGGGCAGTTGGTCTGCCAACGAACTTTTTGGCTATCATAGCTTTGAGTTCCGTCTGTAGGGGGTCAGGATAGCGATTGAAAGGACTGTTATAAGGATTCTCATTAGCATCAAGGAACACGTGTGCCGTCTGTCCGGAATATTCATCCCTGGCACTGCTATATGGTGCCAACTTCAATATATTAGGACGAACCAGGTCTTTAAGCTCTTTCATAATGTTCTGGTATAACTAAGACGCAGTTGATTTGTAGTGTTTAGTTGGATGGAGTTTCCTTTATACTTTGCAGGCGTAGTGACATTGCCATTTTGTGAGCATGAAGGAACTCAGCTGCTGCCATGACTTCCACGGCATTGCCAATGTTCTTGACTCCTTCTGCAGTTAATTGCTGGAATGTTATCTTGCGTTGGAAGCTGTCAAGGTTTACCCCACTATATGCTGTTGCATACCCTTTGGTTGGTAGCGTATGGTTGGTACCACTTGCATAGTCACCCGCACTTTCGCAAGCATACTTTCCTATAAAGACGCTGCCAGCATTGATTATTTTTTCTGCTATTTCTTCACTGTCTTTTGCTTGTATGAGCAAGTGTTCCGGGGCATAGAGATTTGAAAAGTCAACTGCTTCGTCAATGTCATTCACCAAAATGAGTTTGCTGTTGTCAAGGGCTTTTTGTGTGATTTCTTTGCGGGGGAGGGAGGACAATTGTCGGGTTACCTCATTTTTGACATTGTCCAAGACGGCTTTGCTTGGTGTGAGTAGCAATACTTGCGAATCGATTCCATGTTCTGCTTGTGATAATAGGTCGGCCGCGACAAAAGTGCAATTTGCACTTTCATCAGCAATGACACACACCTCTGACGGACCGGCTGGCATATCAATTGCCACTCCGTCAAGTGATACTTGTTGCTTTGCTTCCATTACATACTGGTTGCCAGGGCCGAAAATTTTATACACATTAGGGATTGTCTCTGTACCATAAGCCATTGCTCCAATGGCTTGTACGCCACCGACTTTATATATTTCGTTTACTCCTGCTATTCGTGCGGCAGCAATGATTGCAGGGTTTATTTTCCCGTCTTTTCCTGGCGGTGTACATAGTACTATCCTTTTGCAACCTGCAATCATAGCTGGGGTTGCCAGCATTAGCACCGTGCTGAAGAGCGGAGCAGTGCCCCCTGGTATATATAGTCCAACTTTCTGGATGGGTACTGTTTTTTGCCAACAGGTCACACCCGGTTGGGTTGTTATGCGACTGGTGTGGAAAGTCTGTGCTTTATGGAAAGTCATTATGTTGTCATGCGCAAGCATAATGGCTCTCATGAGTTCTTCGCTGACAATGTGCAGTGCTTCTTCTTTTTCTTGTGGGGAAACTTCAAAGGACTTTAATGCAACATGGTCAAACGCTTCGCCATATTTCCTAAGTGCAGTATCGCCGTTGTGCCTCACGTCATCAAGTATGGCTGATACTGTGGCGCGCAATTTTCCTGTCTCTATGTGTGGGCGTTCTGCCAATGCCTTCCATTGGCTTTTTGCTGGATATTCAATGGTTATCATGGCTTTGTCCTATAATATCATTTTTTCTATCGGTGTCACTAAAATTCCTTGCGCTCCTATCTCTTTTAACTTGCCAATGATTTCCCAAAAGCATTTTTGGTTGAGTACAGTATGCACAGAGCACCAGTCTTTGTCTGCCAATGGAATTACGGTCGGGCTTTTCAACCCAGGCAGTACGCTGATAATTTCGTTTAGTTTGGCCTTGGGTACATTCATGCGGATGTATTTTTTGTCTTCTGCATTACGCACAGCTTCGAACCTAAAAAGCATATCGTTGAGCACAGCTTCTTTTTCACCGTCAATGTTTTTGTTTGCTATCAAGACAGCTTCGCTTTGCATTGCAACTTCCACTTCATGAAGGTTGTTGCTGACTAATGTGTAGCCACTGCTAACGATGTCGAAAATTGCATCTGCAATTCCGATGCTTGTTGCTATCTCAACACTTCCGGTGATGATGTGTATGTCGGCCGAGATACCTTTTTCAGACAGATATTTTCGAAGTATGTTCGGGTATGATGTGGCAATTTTCTTACCGTTAAACCAATTTAAACCATGGTATTCAGTGTCTTTGGGTATGGCTAATGACAATCTACACTTACTGAACCCGAGTCTGCATATTATTTTTGCATCTTCATCGTGTTCCATGAATTCGTTTTCCCCACGATTCCAATGTCCGCGAAGCCGCTTGCTACACTTTGAGGGATGTCGTCATCTCTCAAATATAAGACTTCAAGTGGAAAGTTTGTCGCTTGGGTCAGCAACGTGCGTTTGCTTGAGCTTATTTTTATGTCTGCTTCGGCCAGAAGATTCATTGTGTCTTCAAATAGGCGGCCTTTTGATTGTACTGCAATACGTAACATCATTCCAAGTTTATATTAAAACGTGGCAAATTTACATAAAAAAATGCTATTGTGCAAGATTTTGTGTAACTTTGCATTCAATTTGTAAATCATTTGATGGCTAAGGAATGTTCATTGCATAATATTATATCATCTTTGTGCTAAAATGAAATCTTTGATGTTTTTTATGCTAGGCATGCTCGCTTTGTTCTCTGCTTGTGCGGGCAATGGCCACGAAAAAAGAGTTGATTGTTGCACCTTGGGGAGTTGTCAACGACACGACAGACGGTGGTGCATCGTTTGACTTGGAACAAATCATTGCAAACGGCGAAATAATAATGCTTACACTTAGTGGCCCAGAATCGTATTATGATTATAAGGGGAGGCATCTTGGCTTGCACTATCTGCTTTGCCAGAAGTTTGCCGATAAGATTGGTGTTAGTCTGCGCATCGATTTATGCCGTGACACAGCAGAAATGATTCGCAAACTAATTGATGGTGAGGGAGATGTCGTGGCCTATTGGCTGTCGCCCGATGTGCTTCACCTGCCGATAGACTCTGTAGAAAGATTGGCTTTTTGTGGCCCCACGAAAAGTAAAGAAAGGTTGGGCTGGGCTGTTGAAAAAGGGCATGATGCATTGGTGAAGGCTCTTGATAAATGGTTCAGACCGCAGATGCTCGCAGAGGCAAAAAATGAAGAGGGCTTTTTGTTGAGTTCGCATAGTGTTAAGCGCCATGTCTATGCTCCAATGCAAGACAGGCACAAAGGTATCATATCTCAATTTGATGGCCTCTTTACGAAATATGGGCAGAAAATACGCTGGGACTGGAGATTGCTGGCAGCCCAGTGTTATCAGGAGTCAACGTTCGACCCATACGCAAAGTCATGGGCAGGTGCTTGTGGCTTGATGCAAATTATGCCTTCTACTGCCTCACACCTTGGTTTGCCAATGTCTGAGATATTTATCCCCGAGGCAAACATTGAGGCTGCAACAAGGTATTTGGTCGAGCTGGAGCGCAAGTTTGGTGACATTCCAGATCGCTCTGAGCGCATTAATTTTGTATTGGCTAGTTATAATGGTGGCTATCACCACATAAGGGATGCTATGCGCCTTGCTGCAAAGAATGGGAAAAACGAAAAGTCATGGAAAGACGTTTTACAATATGTATTGTTGCTTGCCGAGCCACAATATTACAGGGATCCGGTGGTGAAATATGGATATATGAGGGGAAATGAAACTGTGGGCTATGTCTCAGGAATACGAAAGAGGTGGCAACTTTATCGTGGTGCTGGTATTCAAAGTGGTAACTTTTTACCCAATGCACCGAGGAAAGCTAAGCATCAAAAGGGCAAATACCGGCTTGTTGATGACACAAAAATGTAGGCAAGTAAAGGATAAAAATTGTTGACAAGGTTATAACCGTTACTTTTATGACTTAAATACAGCCCGTTTCATACAAAGAAACGGGCTGGTTTAGCATATAAAAAAGGGCATTTCGCCATTGAAGTTGTACACAGTGTGTTTATCGCAGTGGCTGTGCGTGTTAAGGGTAGGCGTGGAATCGAGAAAGTGTTTTTACATTATTGTTGGCATGAAATAACGTTTTAAATTCATTTGATTTATCTAAAATGAGTAAATTTGCAGCAGATGGGAATATTAAAATATAAAGGACGGAATGACGCTTCACGTATTTAACCCTGAGCATGATATTGCTTTAGCTTCAAACTTGCCCAATTTCACGGCACCAAGAGCAGCCCGAGGTCTACGTTCTGATTTAGGGTATATACCTGTATTGTGGGCAGAAGATGGTGATGCTGTCTTGGTTGATGATGCTGCATATGCCGAAAGGCAAATGGAAGACTTGTCAAAATCGTTAGATGTTGTCTTGCCAAATGTTCGGTTTGTCACTAAAGCATTGCTAAGAAATCTCAAGTTATCAAGCATAAGTCCTTGGGGATGGGATAAAACTTTGTGCTGTGAATTGTGCCGCAATGGTGTTAGTGCTGGTTTGTGTCTGTCTCAGTCTGAGCTGGCAATCATACGGGCATTGTCGCATCGGGAACTGGGTGCCAAACTTTTGGCTGAATTAAGAGTTGAAGCGTACTGTTGGCGAATCTGTCGTTTGCCATGACGAGGATGATGTTATTAGGTATTTGGAAGATCATGAACAAATCGTAGCAAAGGCACCGTGGAGTAGTAGCGGCAGAGGAGTGCGTATGGTTCGGATATGCGATTATGAATCGAAGTTGAAAGGATGGGTAAAAAACATGTTAAAACAGCAAGGGGCTTTGGTGGCTGAACCGTATTATAACAAAGTGAAAGACTTTGGAATGGAATTTTTCAGTGACGGTAATGGAACTCTCATTTTTTGTGGACTGTCTCTGTTCAGGACAGAACAAAGCGCATACGCGGGTAGCATCATTGCCCCGGAACAAGTGAAGCAATCATTGATAAGTCGCTACATTTCAGTGGATTTACTAAAAGATATAAAAGGGAAAATACAAGTTGTGCTTGCCCAATGGCTTAAAGGCAAATATAAAGGGCCTTTGGGGGTAGACATGATGATTGTAAAAAGACTACTTGGCTGGGGGATATTTCTTGCATCCCTGTGTTGAGGTAAACCTGCGACGGACAATGGGGCATGTTGCACTGTCTATATCGTCTATTGTTGCAGATGCTAAGATGGTTATGCAGATTGAGACCGATAATGTTTTTAAACTTAAAATACAAATGTTATGAGATTACCTTTGTTGTTATTTATGGCAGCCTTGCCTTTGGCAACCATGGCGCAGTATCGTTCGGAAGTTTGGTGCCCTGATAATGGTGACGGCACCTATACTAACCCGATTATCAATGCTGACTATAGCGATCCGGACGTATGTGTTGGGCCTTCTGGCACAGATTTTTATCTTACGGCAAGTTCTTTCAATTGTGTTCCAGGTTTGCCCATCCTCCATTCAAAGGATTTGGTAAATTGGGAAATAATTGGCCATGCCATCAAGGAGATGGTTCCCAAAGAAGTATTTGATAAGGCTGTCCATGGTATGGGGGTTTGGGCTCCAAGTATTAGGTATCACAATGGTGAATACTACATTTATTGGGGTGATCCTGATTTTGGCGTTTATATGGTAAAGACCAAGGACCCGGCAGGCCAATGGGAAGCTCCGGTTCTTGTCATCGAAGGCAAAGGCATGATTGATACAACACCGCTATGGGATGACGACGGACGTTGTTATCTTGTTAATGGCTGGGCTGGCAGCCGAGCTGGATTTAAGAGCGTGTTGTCAGTTCGCGAGTTGTCTGCAGACGGTACGCGAGCTATCAGCGACCCAGTGATAGTTTTCGATGGAAATAATGTTGACCGTACTGTAGAAGGCCCCAAGTTTTATAAACGTGATGGTTGGTATTGGATATTGGCACCGGCAGGCGGTGTTCCTACCGGATGGCAATTAGCCATGCGTTCGAAGAGTCCGTTCGGTCCATACGAGAGCAAAACTGTTCTTGCTCAGGGCAAGACAAATATCAATGGCCCCCACCAAGGTGGACTTGTGCAAACTTCACAAGGTGAGGATTGGTTTGTGCATTTTCAGGACAAAGGCCCTTATGGGCGTGTGGTTCACTTACAGCCTGTCAATTGGGTTGAAGGGTGGCCTGTAATGGGAGTTGATGAAGATGGAGATTTTTGTGGCGACCCTGTGACACGCTATAAGAAACCAAATGTCGGTGCAACATATCCAATACAGAACCCTGTTGAAAGCGACGAGTTCAATACAACCGTGCTTGGCAAACAGTGGCAATGGCATGCAAATTATAACCAAAAGTTTGGCCAGCCTACACCTTATGGCTTCTATAGATTGTACACAAATAAGTTAAGCGATAATTTTGTAAACTTGTGGGAAGCTCCCAATCTTCTGCTTCAGAAGACTCCAGCCGATGCATTCACTGCCACCGCAAAGATTAAATTTGCCGCAAAGAAAGAAGCGCCAGTATGCAGGAATAATAATGATGGGCTTGGATTATAGTGCTTTGGTCGTGAAGAGGGTGGGGGATAAGTTCCAGCTTCAACAAGTCATTTGCCAGAAAGCCGACAAGGGGAAACCGGAGACAATAAAAGTATTGGCAGAATTGGAGCCTACAGACAAAGACAAAATAAATTACGAACCAGCAATCTACGAAGAGATATATCTGCGTCTTATTGTCAAAGACGGTGCAAAGATGTCTTTTGCATACAGCAAGAATGGCAAGAAATTTCAAACTGTTGGTGATGAGTTCAAAATGCGCGAAGGCAAGTGGATTGGGGCTAAGTTTGGTTTCCTTGCCGAAGAACCTGCAGGGAAAGCTCCATCAGGTTTCATGGACATTGATTGGATTCGCATAACAAAATGACCTCACGTTTTTGAACGTAACCCATTTATTTCAATTAGCAAGTATATAAAAAGGGGCGATTAATCGCCCCTCTTTTATGTCTTTTAAGTTTATTTGAATAAAGGGGGAAAACAGGCTGTTATTATATGTGCCTATTCTTATAATAAGTTATTATCTCGTGCGTAATTTCAGCAATTGTTTCTGCATTTGTTTGGTCTGATTCAGATGAATCCATGATGAACACAACAACATAGCATTTTGCATCTGGCAAAAATATAACGCCTGCATCATTGTCTGCTATCTTGATGCCTTCAGTCCTGTCGGAGCTACCTGTCTTATGGGCGCCTTTGATGCCATTTGGAGTGCCAGCCGGAATTTTATCTGGTCCTGTAACCGTAGTATGCATGATATCACAAATCAGGCCAAAACCCTCATTGTCTGATTCAAACAATGTCTTCAAGACTGATAGCATACAAGATGGACGACTCCAGTTGTTTCTACATCGTTGAATGTTTGAGTGCATTGACAATTCTGTTTCGCAAAGTCTGAAACCACTTATGCCAAGGTTGCGTATATATGAATCTACGTGATTAATTCCACCAACAAAATCAATCAGTATGTCACAAGCGTTATTGTCGCTCAATGCAACACTGTATTTCAGTAATTCGGCTAAAGTAATGTTTATGTCTGAATTCGGGTGAGCTTGCTTTAATGGGCTATATGTATTTGGGTGCAATTGTTTTTTGGATATATGAATGATGCTATCTGCGCTTAATCTGCGGCAAACGTCGCCGCAACCGCCCGTGCCTCATGTCCGACAGCGAGGTTATGACCATTCTCGTACTGTTCCATATCTTGCGCCACCGAGACCTCAAGTCTTTCTACCTCGGTTATGTATGCAACCACATGCGCAAGGAGTTTCCACACCGCCAGTCGTACAACCGCTTCGTAGAACGTCAAGCCAAGGTAGGACCCCATCTTTTGCTGTTCCTGCAGACATGTGCGTTGGGTAAATGTACGGGAATATCCATTATCGACTCCACACCCCGTTGAAGTCATGCAATATAAAGCGTGCGCACAGCCACAGGACGATGAAGGGATGGGCCGCCAAGGGCAAGTGTACGATGGGATGGTTCTACGGATTCAAGCTGCATATAGTGATAAACGACCGTGGCGAGATAATACAATGGACGCTCACGCCCGGGAACGTGGACGACCGTGAGCCATTGAAGGACAAGGACTTTACGCAAAGGCTTTTCGGAAAGATTTTTGCCGACAGGGGATACATAAGCCAGGAGCTTTTCGAAAGGCTCTTCATTGACGACATACACCTTGTGACCAAGCTCAAGAAGAACATGAAGAACTCGCTCATGGACCTGCACGACAAAATCCTGCTGCGGAAAAGGGTGCTCATTGAAACCGTCAACGACGAACTCAAAAACGTCTGCTACATTGAACATACCAGGCACCGCAGCATTGACGGTTTTGCTTCCAACCTGATTGCAGGGCTTATCGCATACAACCTGCTACCTAAGAAACCGTCACTCAATATTGACATCATTGATAAAAGCAGGCTTATTGCATAAGATTATTATACCGAACTCACGTTAACGAAGTAAAATCAAACTGTATGATTTGGCGAGGACACTAAAAATAGCGGCATTTCCACAATCACGAAGAAATGCCGCCAATATGATAATAATGAAAACCTGTCTGGGCCTTTTATGACATGAAACCAAGTAATGCGCCTGCTGCCACAGCCGAGCCAATCACTCCTGCAACATTGGGGCCCATGGCATGCATTAAAAGGAAGTTATGGCGGTCGTATTCTAAGCCAAGGTTGTTGCTAATCCTTGCACTCATTGGCACAGCTGACACACCAGCGTTTCCTATCAACGGATTGAGTTTCTTGTCTTTGGGCAAGAATATATTCATAAGTTTGACAAACAGAACTCCACTGGCAGTGGCAACCATGAAAGAGAAAGAGCAGCCAACTGTGAGTTTCTATGATATCATTTAGTGCTGAGCCTGCTGTTTTTGCCAGGCGTGTGGTCTTAAGATTCGAAAAGCATTCCGAAGAAAAGCATTCCGAGCAAGGGCAGGCCGGATGGCACAATGAATGTTGTAAGAAGCAGACCGATGATAGGGAATAGGATTCGTTCTGTCTGGCTCACTTGCCTGGCTGGTTTCATGCGGATAAGACGTTCCTTTTTTGTTGTAAGCATACGCATGAGCGGTGGTTGGATAAGGGGAACTAATGCCATGTAAGAGTAAGCACAAACAGCTATGGCACCCATTAAGTTGGGACATAGTTTCGAGGAGAGGAATATTGCAGTAGGACCGTCCGCGCCACCAATGATGGCAATTCCTGCTGCTTGGTTCGGTTCGAAGCCAAGGCCAAGGGCTACCATATATGCTCCGAAAATACCAAACTGTGCTGCTGCACCAATGAGCACAAGCTTTGGGTTTGCAATTAGGGCTGAAAAGTCGGTCATGGCTCCAATTCCCAAGAACACCAATGGAGGATACCACCCTTGACGGACACCTTGATAGAAGATATTTAGAACTGAGTTGTCTTCGTATAGGCCAACTTCCAATCCTGCATCAGCGCGGAATGGTATGTTGCCAATGATGATTCCTAGTCCGATAGGGATGAGCAATAATGGCTCGAAGTCCTTTTTTATTGCGAGGTAAATGAGTATTGCTCCAACAACAATCATTATTATATTCCCCGCAGAGGCGTTGGCAAAACCAGTGTATGTTAAAAACTCATTGAAGTTTTCCACTAAGAATTCTGTGAATCCCATAAGGCATTATGCAATTGTGAGCAGCACGGCACCTTCAAGTACCGAGTCGCCCTGGTTAACTAATATGGATGTGACTGTGCCAGAAAACTCAGTCTCAATATTATTCTGCATTTTCATTGCTTCAAGTACAACGACGGTGTCACCATCTTTAACTACATCGCCAACCTTGACGTTGATAGATGTAATTGTACCTGGTAGTGGAGATTTCACTTGTGAGCCAGTGCCTGTTCCTGGGTTTGGTGCTTGATTTACAATCGGTGCTGGTTGGGCGGCTTGCTGTGGCGCAGCAGGTGTTGGTTGGTGTAACTCGGTCTTTTTACGGATGGCATGAGCAGGATTAATTGGCTGTTTCAATTCAACTTCAAACCTGATGCCATTAACCAAAACTTTGGCGACATTGCCTTCTAATTCCTCGATTTCTACATCGTAGTCAACTCCTTGTACTTTATACTGAAACTTGTTCATAATTGTTTGTCTTTTTTATTGTTCAGGTTTTGTTATTCGTGAAAATGCGTCATTTGAATATATGCATCATCCCACTCGGTAGTTTTGGGCTTGATTGTTATGATTCCACTTTCGATGTCGTGGACATTATGAGTATATTGTTGAATGGCCAAAGCAATAACTGCAATGTATGTCTCTTTATCGATACCTTTTGACTTAAGTCCGTCTTGTAGTATGACATTTGTTTTATGACCGAATTCAACCGTTTTTTCTACTGTCTTGACTCCAGCCTTAAGTGGTTGGATGTTTGCCATTTTTCTGGCAGCCGAGCGATGCTTCATAAATATACCAAACAGAGTGAAGAATATGCATAGCAAGGCAAGGCAAAAAAAATACTATACCCATGGCAAGTACAGTAATGCCCAATCCATATGGGTCATTACGTTTCAACTTTGCGACTTTACTCTCGTCAACTTGGATATAATTAGATATGTCGGGGGTAACTGCATCTTTAGGTTTAATCTGCCATTCTTCAGCACCGTCACGTTCACGGGCATACGATTGGTCTTCTGATAGTACTGGTACGGTTACAGAGTCAATCAATTGTGTGGCATTTCCATCATAAAGGCCAATCCATGTTGGTTCTTCTGGGTTAATTTTTAGTGAGAGATGCAAAATACCCAGTCGCGGGTTGCTGTTGCAATGTAAGAGAATGTGTTGGCGTGCACTTAAATTTGTGCGAGCATCCCCACTGGGGATTATGCTCATGCGTTTGATACGCTCAGGCACACTCATTTTTTTGTCAAGCACTGTACGGTCGGTTGTCAGAAACATCCCTCTGACATTGTAGGTAGAGTATGAGATATTTGCTATCTCAATCCATGCTTCCCTTTGCCCGTATTCATCTTGCAGGCTTGTTGCGTTGTTGGTCATAACCTCGTTCAGTTTTATGCTCTTGGACATTTGTCCGAAAGAGGCGGTCGGAACTGAACAAAACATTATACCTAACAGGAATCCGAACTTGTTCATTTCAATGTGTGAGATTAATATTAAGTATGGTAAGGTTTTCCTAATTTATCATATACCACAACAAAGTAATATTATCAACTGTGCTGTGAATATGCGCAGGAACATACTGAGCGGGTATACAGTTGAATAGCCAACAGCAGGTGCTTCTTTCGAGCACGATTGGTTTGCGTATGCCAAAGCTGGCGGGTCTGTATATGTTCCTGCTATCATTCCCATAATGGTGAAATAGTTGAATTTATATTTCAATCGTGCTATGGTGCCAACGATGAAAATTGGAATTACTGTTATTAGGAAACCTGTATATACGTACTTCAATCCATCGCCTTGGACGACAGTCTCCCAAAAGTCAGCCCCAGCTTTTATGCCTACACTTGCAAGAAATAACACAAGTCCAATTTCACGAAGCATAGTATTTGCACTAGTTGTTGTGTATGTAACAAGATGTACTTTATATCCATAACGCCCAATGAGGATTGCTATCACAAGAGGTCCGCCGGCGATGCCAAGTTTAAGTGGCATGGGCATTCCTGGCACAGCAAATGGCAGGCTGCCAAAAATAATTCCGACAATGATCCCAATGAAAATTGTTGCAATGTTTGGAGATTCAAGCCTTTTATCGAGTTACCTAAAACACTTGAAACCCTGTTTACCAAATTCTCGGGCCCCACTACCATTACACGATCTCCTACTTGTAGAGCCAAGTGAGGGTTTGCAAAAAGATCCATTCCCTGGCGTGTAACACGTGTAACATTAACGCCGTATATTGTGGAAAAATGCATTTGCCCTAACGTCTTGCCGTTAATTGACGGACGGGTGACAACTACGCGCCTTGAAACCAATGGTTGGTCTTGCTTTTCCCATTCAACTTGTTCTTCTGGGCCGATGAATGCAATTATGGCTTCAGCATCAGCTTCAGCACATACTATGAATACCAAGTCCCCTAGTTCCAAAATTGTCTTACTGTTAGGAATGCTGACGTGTCCGTCATGCAGCACACGTGAGCATACAAAATCACGATTAAGGAAGTCGTGAATTTGGCCAATAGTCCTACCGGCAAGGTATGAGTTTGTAACCCTGAGATGCATATTATGAGGCTTGACATGTGCGTCTTCTTCTGCATCTTTGTCAAGTTGTTCTTCTTCATTTTCCAACTTAACATGGCAAATATATCGCAAAAAAGGATTGTTGCACCAATGATACCGAGTACACCTAGTGGATATGCACAAGCATATCCAGAAGCGATAAGTGGAGCTTGCCCTTTGGGAAATACGCTGTCCAAAGCCTCTGTTGCGGCACCAAGTCCTGGAGTATTTGTTACTGCTCCATATAATGTTCCAACCATCATTGGAAGATTGACAGGGTTGCTTGTGTCGAAAAAAATGAAATAACACGCAAACATTACTCCAATATTAAGAAGAATGGTGGCTGTAGCCATAATATTTAGAGTAACTCCACCTTTCCTGAAACTTTCGAAAAACCAGGACCCACTTGCAATCCTATCATGAAAACAAATAGGATAAGTCCAAAGTCTTGCAAAAATGTCAGAATGTTTGTTGGTGCTGTTAATCCTAAATGGCCGGCCACAATACCTGCAAATAGCACGAATGTAACTCCAAGTGATATGCCGCCAACCTTAATCTTGCCAAGCAACACACCTACAGCAATCACAATAGCGTATAAAAGCGCAATGTGTGCTACGGATTCCGTATCAACGAAAAGATTTATAAGCCAATCCATGTGAAAATCTGATTTTTCTAAGATGCAAAATTAGATAAAATATTGCTCATTTGATAATTTGTGTGTAACTATTTTCGTTGTTGCCATGAAGTTTTTGAATTTTTCACGATTGGCAAACTTTTTCTTTTTTGTTTTTTCTGAAAGTCGGATTTCTGTATATCTTTGCATAATGAATTATTATAGATTTACGATGATGCTGTCTGGCATTGTGTATTTTGTCGATGCAATGATGTCAGGTATGCGGGTTCTATTTGATGACTGACACTATATGACTTACGGGGATATGTCAATAACTAAATTAATATTATAAATATTGTAATTTATGTTGAAAAGCGAAGAAAGACTCTTTACAGAGTTTGAGGTTCCGTCAACTCAAGAGTGGCTTGACAAAATTCAAGCAGACTTGAAAGGAGCGGACTTCAACAAGAAATTGGTATGGAGAACCAATGAAGGTTTTTCTGTACCACCATTTTACCGCAGGGAAGATGTGCAAAAGCTAAAAACACCAGAAGCGTTGCCAGGTGAGTTCCCGTTTGTCCGTGGAAACAAAAAGGACAACAATGTGTGGTTTGTGCGTCAAAACATCAATGTTGAAGATGCTAAAGCTGGAAATGCGAAAGCACTCGACATTTTGAATAAAGGCGTCGATTCTCTTGGATTTCATTTTTGTGGCGATTGTGTCAATGCGGAGTTCGTTGAGACATTGCTTGAAGGAATACATTGTGAGTGCGTGGAACTCAACTTCAGTACTTGCAAACGGCGTTCTCTTGCACTAGCCAAAATTCTTGTTGAGTATTTTAAAAAGAAAGGTTATGACAACGCGAAGATTGTCGGCTCAATAGATTGGGATCCAATTGAAAAGATTGTAACGAAAGGAAAAGATGTCACCCAGCTGCTTTCGTTGGCTCCCCAAATTGTAGATACACTTAAGGATTATCCTAATTTCCGTTGCATAGCAGTAAACGCCGATGCGCTCAATAACTCAGGAGCGTATATAGTGCAGGAGCTTGGCTATGCCTTGGCATGGGGTAATGAGTATCTGTCTGAGTTGGTTGATGCCGGTGTTGACCCCGTTTTGGCTGCAAGCAAAATCAAGTTCAACATGGGAATCACGGAGAACTATTTCATGGAGATTGCAAAGTTCCGGGCCGCACGTTTGCTGTGGGCGGAGATTGTCAAACAATATGAGCCTAAGTGCGATTGTGCTTGCATGATGTGCGTGAATGCCACTACTACGACATATAATATGACCATGTTTGACAGCTATGTGAATCTGCTTCGTACTCAGACTGAGACAATGAGCGCAGCATTGGGAGGTGTTCACTCCATTGTTGTCAAACCGTTTGATGCCGTTTATGAGCAGCCGACGGAATTCTCTGAGCGTATAGCCCGCAACCAACAACTGTTACTAAAGGAAGAGAGCCATTTCGACAAAGTTGTAGATCCTGCAGCAGGTTCGTATTTCATTGAAGAACTGACCACATCACTCGCCGAAGCCGCATGGAAACTATTCCTGAAAATAGAGGACGAAGGCGGTTACCTGGAGGCAGTAAAAAAAGGCACAGTACAGGATGACATAATTGCAACAAACAATAAACGTCATGATGATGCAGCCAAGCGTAAAGAGTTTATTCTTGGTACAAATCAGTTCCCCAACTTCATCGAGACTTCAGACGGTAAGTCACCGTTGACTTGTGCTTGTAAGTGTGGTTCAAAGAATGAAGAATCCACTTTTAAAGTAATTAATTCCAGCCGTCTTGCAGCAGATTACGAAGAGCTTCGTATGCAAACCGAGCATAGCGGAAAAGTACCAACAGCATTTATGTTGACTATTGGCAACCTGGCCATGCGACAAGCACGTGCACAATTCAGTTCTAACTTCCTGGCGTGTGCTGGATATAAGATTATTGACAATCTCGGCTTTGACACGGTTGAAGAAGGTGTTGACGCAGCATTGAAGGCTGGTGCCAATATCGTGGTGCTTTGTTCAAGTGATGATGAGTATGCCAACTATGCTGTTCCGGCATACAATTATTTGGCTGGGCGTGCAATGTTCATCGTGGCCGGAGCACCAGCATGTATGGATGACCTAAAGGCCGCCGGAATAGAGAACTTCATTCACGTAAGGTGCAATGTTCTAGAAACGCTCAAAGAATATAACACCAAATTGGGAATCAAATAACCACGGAAGTCATGAGAAAGAATTTTAAAGATGTAGATATATTTGCTGGAATAAAGGCTGCCAATGGCGCCGACTGGCAGAAGGCTAACGGCATAATTCCCAATTGGAAAACGCCGGAGCACATAGAAGTGAAGCCTGTATATACAAAAAGAAGATCTTGAGGGTATGGAGCATCTCGATTTCGTTGCAGGCATACCGCCGTTCTTGCGGGGGCCTTATTCGATGATGTATCCTTTCCGCCCATGGACAATCCGCCAGTACGCAGGCTTCTCAACTGCCGAGGAGTCAAACGCATTCTATCGTCGCAATCTTGCATCTGGCCAGAAAGGTTTGTCTGTTGCCTTCGACCTTCCAACCCATCGTGGTTACGACCCTGACAACGAGCGTGTTGTTGGGGATGTAGGCAAGGCCGGTGTGTCTATCTGCAATGAAGAGAACATGAAAGTGCTATTTGATGGCATACCCTTAATAAAATGTCTGTGTCGATGACTATGAACGGTGCGGTGTTGCCCGTTCTAGCTTTCTATATCGTGGCAGGACTTGAGCAAGGAGCAAAGCTTGAAGAAATGGCCGGAACTATTCAGAATGACATTCTGAAAGAATTCATGGTTCGCAATACTTACATATATCCACCGGCCTTCTCGATGAAAATCATCGCAGATATCTTTGAGTTTACATCGCAGAACATGCCCAAGTTTAACTCAATTTCCATTTCTGGCTATCATATGCAGGAAGCAGGTGCTACTGCAGACATTGAGCTTGCTTACACTCTGGCTGATGGTATGGAGTACATTCGTGCTGGCGTAAATGCAGGAATTGACATTGACGCTTTTGCTCCGCGTCTGTCATTTTTCTGGGCTATCGGTGTTAACCACTTCATGGAGATAGCTAAAATGCGTGCCGCCCGTGTGCTTTGGGCAAAGATAGTTAAAAGCTTCGGTGCCAAGAACCCGAAGTCAATGGCATTGCGCACCCACTCACAGACATCTGGGTGGTCACTAACAGAACAGGATCCATACAATAACGTTGGCCGAACTTGTATCGAAGCCATGGCTGCCGTGCTCGGCCATACTCAGTCGCTTCACACCAATGCGCTTGATGAAGCCATCGCCCTGCCTACTGACTTTTCAGCCCGCATCGCTCGCAACACTCAAATTTACATACAAAACGAGACTAAAGTGTGTAAGCACATCGACCCATGGGCTGGCTCATATTATGTTGAGTCGCTCACCAACGAGCTTATACATAAGGCATGGGAGCACATACAGGAAATCGAGAAACTTGGCGGCATGGCCAAGGCTATTGAGACTGGTGTGCCAAAGATGCGCATAGAAGAAGCTGCTGCTCGTACTCAAGCCCGCATTGACAGTGGGGTGCAGGTAATTGTTGGTACTAACAAATATCGACTAGACCATGAAGACCCAATCGACATTCTTGAAGTCGACAACACAGCAGTGCGTAAGCAACAGGAAGAATCACTAGCCAAGATACGCGCTACTCGTGACAATGACGCTTGCAAGAAAGCTTTGGCAGGACTTACAGAGTGCGTCAGCACTGGTAAGGGAAATCTGTTGGCCCATGCCATTGAGTGTGCAAGGCTGCGTTGTACCTTAGGTGAAATCAGTGATGCCTGCGAGGAGGTCGTAGGCCGTTATAAAGCAGTAATAAGAACAATTTCAGGCGTGTATTCATCAGAAAGCAAAAACGACAAGGACTTCGAGGTGGCTTGTCAGCTCACCGAAGAGTTTGCTAAGCGGGAAGGCCGTCGTCCGCGCATCTTTGTGGCCAAAATGGGGCAGGACGGTCATGATCGTGGTGCCAAGGTTGTCGCCACGGGTTATGCTGACTGCGGCTTTGATGTTGATATGGGACCATTGTTCCAGACACCGGCAGAGGCTGCGCGTGAGGCGGTAGAGAATGATGTGCATGTTGTTGGCGTGTCATCATTGGCCGCTGGCCATAAAACGCTCATTCCGCAACTCATTGGTGAGCTTAAGAAACTTGGGCGTGATGACATCATGGTCATAGCTGGCGGTGTTATTCCTGCGCAGGACTATGATTTCCTTTACAAGGCAGGTGTGGCGGCCATCTTTGGACCGGGAACGTCAGTTGCCAAGGCAGCTGTAGAAATTATGAAGATATTGCTTGACGAAGATTAAGCCAGGTAATTGATATGTCTAAAAAACGTGGCTGTGTTCATTTTGCACAGCCACGTTTTTCATAAATAATGTTGAAGATAATTGGAACAAACTGTTTTGAAAATTGCAGATTGCTTTTGATATAACACGAGGGGCATCAATTTTACTGCCATATATTGCAGTTGTGCTGCGACTGGGCCGAAGCTGAATGTCAAATGTGCTGTTTCGAGATGCAATACGACCCGTTTGGGAACTTAAAACGGGTCGTATTGAAATGCAAAAGCCCTGTTCCGCCAATGTCTTGGCTGTTAAGGTGCTGGACTGTATGCTTGGTATTGTTTATTTTAACTTAAAAATGTCAATGATTGACGGTCGGCGCAAGAATCACCTTGATCTTTGATGGCTATAATAATTGCATTATCATGACGTTTGGTCTTGATACTTAGTGCAGTTGTTATAAAACACAAGTATGAGTAAAGGCATCGCCAAACAGTCCTTCCAAGTTTATTGTTGAGTGAAAAAGCCCGTACACGCTACTTCCACTTCCACTCATTGAGGCGTATGTCGCCCCGATGTCATATAGTTTCTGTTTGATGCTTCCTATCTCCGGGTGCATTGCAAAAACACTTTCTTCAAAATCATTGTTCAAATGCCCACGCCATGTTTCAACAGGTCGCTTTGTTATTTCACGGCATTTTATCTTTGTTCGGCATGGTTTTATGCATGAGAAAGCCTCTTTGGTTGAAACTGGTATCTTAGGGCATACTACTGCGAGTGTCCATCCATGCAGGTCAATTTCTATTGGTTCAAGTTTCTCGCCTATGCCTTCTGCATATTGTGGCGTGCCAAGGATGAAGAATGGGCAATCTGCCCCTAATTTCATTGCAAAATCTATCATTTCTTCATTGCTCATCCCCAGATTGAACATATTATTGAGAAGTTTTATCATTGAGGCGCAATCACTTGAACCGCCTCCCATGCCAGCTTGCATGGGTATGCCCTTGAATAGGTGGGCGTGGATACGAGGCAGAGGGAATCTTTCGCTCAGTAGTTTGTAGGCACGGACAATAAGGTTGTCTTGTTCGCAGCCGCCAATTTCCATATTTGTCACTTTAAGGTCGCATCTAACTGTAGATGGGAATTTGTCGTCCATGAGTTGTATTTCAAGTGCGTCGGTGATAGGAACCGGATAAAACACTGTTTCCAGATTGTGATACCCATCACTGCGCTTGCTGACGATATTTAATCCGAGGTTAATTTTGGCTATAGGAAAGTCTATCATATTTTGTCGTGTTTCGTGTTTTGTTATGTTTGATTGCCAATCAGTATCTTCATTGTATGAAGTTGCATGATAGATGTATCTTGAACTATATGAATATGATACAAACAGGCATGAATACTTCTCATTATTATTTTCTGCAAAGGTAAGCAAAAAACGTGATACCAGTTAGTTTGTGATGAATGTTTGTTCTTTCTTAGTTATAATATATTTCCTGACACATAAGTCCATAAATATGGACGAGTAACATTAACGCTGCAAATTTTTCCTGCTTTGGGAAGCTATAGTACATATCGAAACTATTATATTGTCAATGTTCGTTCTACAGCAGATACTATATACGCTTTCCATTCGGCAAGCATATCGTCGAAGCATTCTCCTTCTGCAACAAATAGGTTATTGCACAAATTGCAGGTGGCAAACGGTATTATAAGCATTGAATAGAATGTCATGAAAAGATAGCGCATCGGCACTTGGCGCAATTTTCCGGAGTCCATCTCATCTTGAAGCCCTTTCCTTATTGAGTCCATGTAGGTTTGCAACCCAAGCTCCCGAGCTGTGCGAACAACGTTGTCGTAATCGCGGTCTATCTCCTTGACAATAAATAGCGGCAAGCGAGGATTCTCCTTGAATACTTCATAATAGGCATCGATGACAAGTTGCACCCGCTTGCCGATGGGTATATCGGAACGCAAGATGATGTCTTTGACGCGTGGCACCAGTGCACCGACAATGCTGCCGAAAACGGCACCAAACATACGTTCTTTCGTTCGGAAATAATAGTGCAGGGTAGGACGGTTAATGCCTGCGCGCACGGCAATGTCGCTCATGCTTGTTTCGCTGTACCCCCGGTTGAGAAACGTTTCTCTGGCGGCTTCTATTATCTTCTGTTCAAGGTTGCCTGTATTGTGGTTTGCTGTGGCCATTGCTATGTTAGTTTTTAAGATTGTCTATAAAGAGAAGTACACGGTTGCGAACGTTGACATCGCTAACGCCACTGTCAAAATCGAGTGACAGGATGTTGAGATGCGGGTAAATCTGCTTGATTCGTCTTTCAATGCCCTTAGATACTATATGATTGGCAATGCACCCAAACGGTTGTAGGCTCACCACATGGGTTACACCTCGCTTTGCCATGGACATGATTTCTCCTGGTAACAACCAGCCTTCACCAAATTGAGCACAGAGCGAAATGACATTTTTAGCTTCGTCTGCTTCATCGAAAATGTCTTCAATTGGGGTGAAATAACGGAAATGACTGCCAATGGCATTTGCCCGGCGAATGTGTTTTTTTACGATTTTATATGCTAAATGTATCAATGGACCTGGCACACGGCTGCGTTCAAGGCAGTTTTCCGCATTTACTTTCACATTAACGAATGCCTGCATGAAAAAGTCTGTAAGCATTGGTGGTATGACCTCTATGCCTTGTTCGGTAAGCCAGGTCGTCAAGTCTTTTTGTGCGAAAGGGTTGAACTTTAAGAATATCTCGCCTACTACTCCGACACGTGGGGCGGAATAATCGCTGACGATGTTGTCAAAAGCCTCTGCTGCGCTGTGCAGACATTGCCACAGTATAGATGTGTCATTGGCATCAATGGCTTTCACTGCTTCTGCCAAATAATGGTCACGCAAATGTGCAGCCAGGCCGGGTTCCTTTTCCCGGATGACAGAGGCATAATAAAACTTGGCTATGCAGTCGCTGTAAAGCAGGGAAACAAGCACTATGCGCAATATTTGAGCCCAATTAATGTGGAGACCAGGTTGGTTGTTGGTGATGCCGGAGCCAACGGATAACGATATAACAGGAACTTCACCGTAGCCTGCAGCAGTAAGTGCGCGCTTAATTAAAGATATATAATTTGACGCACGACATTGTCCACCAGTTTGAGTCATTATCACTGCTGTATCTTCAGGGACATACTTTCCTGACTTAAATGCTTTCATTATGTCGCCAACAATAAGTGTGGCAGGATAGCATATTTCATTGTTGGCATATTTAAGTCCAAAGTCAGCCGAAACGGTATCGCTCATGGGCAGACTGCAACATCATAGCCGGCACGGCGCATTAGCGACGGAATTAACGGAGATATGAAAGGGGTAAAGAATGGTGCGATTATCTTGCGCCTGCGATCTGCTTTGCTGAAAGGTGGAGTGCTGATAAACACTTTATTCTCCGCATTACCATGTTCTTGCATGGAGAACTTCATGCTGTCTATTACTGAGCGTACACGCAGTTTTATGGAACCTAGATTGTCTATGTCGTCTATTTTCAAGATTGTCAGTGTCTTTCCGTGCAGCTGAAGCAGGTTGCGTATCTCATCAGTGAGAAAAGCGTCAGGGCCGCAACCAAACGAGGTCATCTGCATGAACTGCACATTCTTGCCTTGCCGTGCAGCCCAGGCTGCAGCCTTGAGTATGCGGTTTGCGAAAGCCCATTGCGACACGAAATTCACCTCGCTTACAGTTGTGTCTGTACAGCGAACAATATCCTCTGTGATTACATCAACTCCCATCGAGGCAATCATGTCTGAGAGCTTGTGCTGTATTAGTTGGTCTGCATGATAGGGGCGGCCGGCAAGCAAAATGACAAGCCTGCGCCCACCATTGTCAGCAAGCACTTTATGGTTATGCTCCATTAATTCACGTCCGAATTCGCCGTAAACCCGTTCTGCCTCAAAAAAAGCATCTTTGATTTTGTGTCTGTCAATGCCTAAGCCAGCCAGATATGCAACGCATTGACGATAAAGTAACTTGCGATCCTTGAAAGTTATGGCGGGAGTGTCAATAGGCACCTTGCCGGCTTGTATGCTTTTCACAACTTCGGAATATCCAGTCACGACGGGGCAATTGTAACTGTTTTGTCCACCTTCAAGTTTCTCGTATACAACAAATGGCATAAAAATCCGGTCAACCCCTTTTTTCACAAGGTCAGCAACATGGCTGTGTACCAACTTTGCTGGAAAACAAATGTTGTCAGACATGATCATTCGGGCGCAAGATTCATAGTCATGCAATGTAGACGCCTTAGACAATACCACCTTAAGCCCACAACGTGAAAACAGCGTGTGCCAAAACGGATATTCTTCATACATATTTAGGCAGCGAGGTATGCCGACAGTCATGACTGGTGATGGTACACTGATTTCCCGCCCAAACAATAACGATAATTTATAAGAGTATGCATTGGCCCCTGGCACAACTTTTGCCCCATTGTTCATGAACACACGTTCACAACGATTCCCTGAGTAGTAGTGGTGGCCATCTGCAAATGTATATGATGTCACAAGGCAGCCATTTTCGCATCCATGGCAATGGAGATTTCTTGTTGTGCAACTTGCGTTCCCAAGTAAATCGTCAATGGCAATCGTCTTGTTACGCTTTGACATTGCATAAAGCGCACATCCTATTGCGCCCATCAACTCGGGCCGGTCACTGCGTGAAACATTGCAACTGGTGAGTTTCTCGAAAGCACGGACTACGGCATCATTTCTCATCGCGCCTCCTTGCACAACGACGTTGGGGCCAAGTTCTTCACTGCCTTCAATTGTAATACCTTATAGAGGCAGTTTTTCACAACAGAATATGCCAGGCCAGCAGCGATGTCGCTTACAGTTGCCCCTTTCGCAAAGCTTGCTTAACCTTTGAATTCATAAAGACAGTGCAACGTGTTCCAAGATCGCAGGGCATAGCAGAACTGCACGCAGCAGCGGCGAAATCGGCAGCAGTGTAACCTAAAGATTTCGCAAATGTCTCAATGAATGAGCCACATCCAGACGAACAGGCCTCATTTATCTCAATGCGACTAATTACCCCGTCATTTACGAATATGGCTTTCATGTCTTGCCCACCAATATCCAATATAAAAGAAACAGTGGGTACAAAGTGTCTGGCAGCTACATAATGCGCCATTGTTTCGATAATGCCGTGGTCAAGGCGAAATGCTGCCTTAATCAAATCCTCGCCATAACCGGTTGAACAAGAGCCGCAGATTTCCAATTCTGCACCAACTGAGCGGCATTGCTCTGATAGAAGTTCCAACCCGGTTCTGACAGCGGCAATGGGATTGCCTTCATTGTTATGATAATAACTGAAAATCAACTCTTTGCGGGAGTTGAGTGCTACGATTTTTGTTGTTGTAGAGCCGGAATCTATGCCAATAAACACTTCCTCGCGTCCAGCTGTTAGCGGTGCAGCTGCAAGTTTACAAGCATCCATGCGGTGTTGCCATGCAGCATAATCGTCATGTCCATTGAAAATCGGTGCCAGTCTTCCTTTTGGACACAACTGCTCTTTCATACCAGCGTAAGTTCGTTCCGAAATAGATGTCAATGTAAATCTTTCAGATACACCAGCAGCTAATGCTGCCCCATAAGCTGGTAAAAGGTGGCTTCCTGATGGAACTACAATATCATTCTCAGTCAAGCCAAGATAGTCGGCAAAAGCACGGCGCAGGCTAGGAAGAAAAGTCAGCGGACCTCCGCAAAATAGTACAGTGGGGAATATTTCATGACCGCGTGCAAGGGTTGTTACCACTTGCACGGCTACGGAGTGCATTACAGATGCTGCAATGTCTTCACGTGAAGTGTTCTTGGCCTGCAAGTTTTGTATGTCTGTCTTGCAAAACACACCGCAGCGTGATGCCATTGGATATATACGCTTGGCCCCAGCTGCGAGCGAGTCTAGGCTGGATGTCTCCACGCCAAGCAATAGTGCCATTTGATCCAAGAAAGATCCTGTTCCTCCTGCACAGTTGCTGTTCATCCGAAGGTCTGTTGCGTGTCCATCACGCAGAAATACAATCTTGGCATCTTCGCCACCAATGTCAATCATCGTACTTGCCTCTGGACATAACAGGCTGGCAGCTTTAGTTGCCGCCACAACCTCCTGGACAAAAGGCAGTGAGCAACGTTCAGCCACTCCCATACCCACTGACCCTGTGAAACATATCGCAGCCTCAGTGCATCCGAAGCGCCTCTCCATTTCGAGCATAAATTCCCTAAGCACTTCACGGGGTTTTGCAAAGTGGCGTTTATAATCGCTATAAAGTATATTACCGTTCTCACTCACTGCAACTATCTTTGCTGTGGTTGAGCCAAAATCCAAGCCTATTCTTATCATAAGTAAATTTGTCTACCTTAGCGTCTGACATATGTGTCAGACGCAAAGGTAGGTAAATTGTTGCAATTACTTTTGTGCGAACTTGATTTTTAACCTTAATTAATTGTATTTATGTGGTGGGCGGATTCCATAAGCAAGTGCAAAATTACGGAAAATTTTTCTTCACCATGTCTATTGGCTTATTAAATTGATTCTTTTTCCTTGGCCTGTTGTTCAATTTCAGCATGACATGTGCAATGAAAGTATTGGATAAGCCTCTGAAGTCAGTCTTCTTTGGTATATATTGCCTGATGAGTCCATTCTTGTTTTCTATCGCTCCCTTTTCCCATGAGGAGTATGGATGGGCAAAATACACAGTTGTGCCCAGTTCCCTTTCGATGAGTTCATGCGCGGCGAATTCACTTCCGTTGTCCGTTGTTATGGTCCTTACCGGCAGTCCGGCCTCCCTCAACAGCCTCACCACGGCATGCGCCAAAGGCAATGCCTGCTTGCCGGTTTCAAGTTTCTCCATGAGCATGTAACAGCTTTTCCGTTCTACAAGCGTCACAATGGCTCCTTTTCCGTCCTTTCCCACGATGGTGTCCATCTCCCAGTCCCCTATGCGCTGCCCATCTGCTTCAACGGGGCGGTTGTCTATGGAGATTCTGTTAGGTATCGTGCAGCCCCAGACTTCCTCGATGCCTTGCCCTTTCGTCCGCCATGGCGAAGGTGCCTGCGGATATTGTCCTTGTGGTGTGGTGAGCAGGAGGCTATCCAGTTGTAGATGGTGGACTTTGAGACTTTCATCCCTTCCTCCTTTCCAAGCCAGCCGGACACTTCCTCTGGTGACCACTGCTCGCTGCGGATAAGTTCAAACACCCGGTTGCGGACGCCAGCCACGATGGACCGGTTGCCTGGGTTACGCGACTTGCGGCGGCGGGCCTTGAGTGTCGCAACATGGCTGCTATAGACGCCCTTCCCGTTTGAATTGCGCTTGAGGTCGCGGGAAACAGTGCTTGCGGACACACCAATGGCCGCAGCTATGAAACTTTGTGTCATTTTCTTTTGAAGTAACACACTTATTGTGTATCTTTGCGCCGAGGTTAATTGTTTATACATTGCAATACAAAGGTAATTAATCTTAGGGAGACAGGCGAAAGCCTTTCTCCTTTTTTTTGTATTGCTTAAGTCTGCCGCCATTGCTCTTTGGGGCTTCACGCCAACAGTCGAACGGCTAATCTCTGCGGTGTTTTCTTGTGCCTTTCCAACACAGACATTTTGCACTTCTATTTGGAATTAGCAGTGGAACTGGCGTATACTATCAATGAAATTGACATCCAGATTATACGTCACATATGCATAAATCGGACTATATCATAATTAAAAGAATGAATATCCGCAAACAGCCCAAACACTCTGCGCCTGCCAATATGCACGCGCAGCCATTAACATTTGGTGTCAATGGAAACAACAAGGGGAGCATCGGACAAGTACTTGATATTCGGTGAGTTGCAAGACGGATTGTCATGGCTAGGGAATGTGCCGTTTTGCAGGCCAAAACAGGCCATGTTGCAGTGGAAAACAGGGCGTTTCAAAATGTGAAACGGCACATACTGAGAATCAAGGCGGAACAGGCTGATTTTAGTTGCATATTTGCAAGTATGGGTAGATAGTGGATATTCATATTAAATAAACACGCCAATGTTCCCAATAACTTTCAATATGTATCAGTATCTTTCAAACAGTAAAAAGGGCTGCCACTTAATCTTGACAGCCCTTTTTGTCATATAGACTTCATGATTGAATTATGTATCATTGAAAATAAATATATATTTGAATTTTACTCCCACACACTATGATACATTACAAATATTCTGTTGAAGTCATGCTATTTCAGTTCATATAAAGTGACTTGTGAGTTAAGTCCACTCTTGACAGGCAACCAGTTAGCATATGTACCTTTCTTGTAATTAAGCGCGACCATGTTGATCTCATTAAACTTGCGCCACTTAATGCCTTTACGGTCTAAATCTGCTATGCGGTTTGCTGGCAAGTTTGTCACTTCAATGCGAATCTTGTTTTTGCCTGCCTTGAATACATCCGGGCAGTTTAGAACAAAAGGAACTGACCATGCGCAACCGATGAGACTGTCATTGATATACACTCTGGCACTTTCACGAACATCGCCAAGGTCAATTGCCCAATTTTTGTTAGCTTCATCTTCAGTCATGTCAACATAGGTAGTATAGGCGCCTGTTGCCATTGTGACTCTGGCGGAATCATCGTCCAATGTTTCCCATGTTTGCAATGAATCCAAAATAAATGTATTGTTTACCAATGGAGCGCTTTTAACAAAAGACAATGTCCACTTGCCATCAAGTTGCTTGGCCTTGCCATATTCAGTCATGCGCATTTTGTCGTTGCCAGACTGCACTGTATTATAAGTTTGTAAAATCATTGATTCTCCGCTTCGGAGGTCCATCTTGATTCCTTTTGGTGTTATGTCTGCTTTATAAATTTCACCGTTAAGCGGGTTAAACCAACGTGCATCTTTCATCTCGACAGTCAATGGAATGTACGCGTCGACATCGTTTGGTGAGAGATTTGCGATAAAATAATGATGGCCAGTTGCATTTTTCCGTCTTATGGCACGCAAGCCATACTGATATTTCATCGGTTCTGGTTTTGCAGATTTTGCCATTTCTTGTTTGTTGATACCATAAATTATTTTGGCACCTTTAGCTTTCAAATCATCAATGTGGGCCTTAACCTTATCGGGCATCTTGCCGCTGCCAGGTATGATTAGCGCATGATAGCGTGTGCCAGCGGCTGTTTCAAGCATTCCATCCTTGAATTCTGTCCCCATTATGTAGTTTTCGCTGATATAATCGCAGTCAAAGCCTTCGCGGTCAATCTCGAGAATGCTATTTATGAAATCTGGAGCTTTCTTTGCCATTCCATGAATATCAAACATCATTAAAAGTGAACCTGGGCCTGTGCCTTTACGTTCTGCCCACATATCTCGGACAGGTAACAACACCAAGAAATCATTGTCAGGACTTCCCATCTGCAAAAAGCTCTGACACCTTTCTATGTATTTCATCAGATATGGAGCGTCATGCCAAATGCTATTGGTTGGGCTCATGTCTATTGACGCATAGAATTTCCATCCTGGCCAAGCATCGTTGCGAGGTGAATAAGTAATGCCATGGAAATACATATTATTCACCCCACACGTGAACATTAAGTCCATGTCTGGTTTGCATTGTGCCAAAGAGGTGCGGAAATGCTCTGTCAGCCATGTGAAGGTCTCGCTGCTTGCAAGCGGTTTCCCTGTGATATGGGCAGCAGAAGAGGCATATTTGAGCATGGACACATCGCTGTCATTTTTGCGAGTGAAGCCGCTGTCTTTACGAAGCCCCTTGATGCCAAACTCTGATAGCCCAAAACCTGCTATCTCCGGAATGTCAACAGCAGAATAGATGTCAATCAGATTGGCCGGGGAACCATGGCCTTGGTTACGGGTCTTCACCCCATGCTTGTGCGCCCATGCTGTCCACTGCTCGACATAGTTTTCCAACAGCAGTTCGCTCAAAGTCTCCCTGTAGTCTGACAGAACCTTGTTGCGCTTCATCTTCTTTATAACCAAGAAGTTCCAGCAAATGTTCTTCAAGCTTATACCCTCTGCGTTTTTCAAACTCTTCAAGCAATTTGGGAGTCCAATTGGCACCATACACTTCATAGGAGTCGTTGAAAAAGGTATGCGGGTATGGGGTACCCGATGAAGCAAACGCATCTTCAAAACGTTTCAGATAATTTGCTACAGCGTCATGGTCAAAGTGGTCAATGACGTAACCTTCTCCACCAGGAGCAGCCCGTTTTACCTTTTGCCTTGTGCGTGAACAGTATATTGATATAATCCTAAATTGTTCTTTTTTAGGCGCACCTTTCCATTTCACTATCCCATTGGCATCTGCAAATTTTGTTATGTCGATGACCTCACCTTTTGCAGAATGAGCCATAACTCTGCTTAGTTTTGCATAGGGCTTTTCTTTCGTTTCTTTGACGCTTATGTCTACACCTTTACGAAGTTCCCTTCCTGTCGTGTTAACATCCGTGCAGACTAATTTTGCTGCAGCTTCCTCTATTGGAACGTATGGGCCACCAAACGGCCATCCTGTACCATTGTTCATGTCAATGAGAATGCCGTCCTTGGCCCCTTCCGTTTCAACAAACCTCAAAGCCTTCATCCACGGCTCAGAGAGGAATTCCAGCTCGTTATCTTTGTTGCCTTGTACACCATAGATTGGTGTTATTTCTAATGCGCCTATGCCCGTCTTGGCGTATTCTTGCATATTCCATTTTAAGTCTGTCTCATTTACGGCAGATCCCATCCACCACCATCTAGCTCCGGGTTTTGCTTCTGGCTTGGGCACTGGCCATGATTGTGCCAAGATACTTCCTGCCACAAGCAAGGCACTTGTAAGTGTCAATAATCTTTTTTCCATATAGCATTTTGTTGTTTTATACATATTTTTCACTCTGCAGACTTGCACTATATCTTAATTGCCGTCCGGTTTCATTATATCAACATTTTTAGCAGGAACCCACTTAAACGTTTTCCAGTTGTCAGGGTGCTTAGGGTCGAAGTCCGTGAAATCTGCCCGTATGTCATCTGCAAGTGGCAATTTCAATTCTTTTATTCCCATGACTACCATCTTGGCTACCTCGTATGCTCCATATGGATTAAAGTGGGTATTGTCAGCAAGAGCCTCATTCTGTCCTGGGAACGTGTTGGCAGGGTAGTGTACAAGTGCGCGCTTGCTATCTTCATAGCCTAGAGCTTCAAAGAAGTCGCGGGTCATCTCGTTCAAGTCAATCAAAGGTACGTTTTCTCTTTCTGCAACAGTCCGCATTGCAGCGGGGAAATCCCCATGGGTATCAATGATTGTCTTTTTGTCATTAGAGAACCGACGGCGTTGCGTAGGTGTACAAAACACAATTGTAGCGCCTTTGGAACGCACATTGTCAATGAATATCTTTAAGTTGCGTGTGTAATGATACCACGCTCCTGTGCCAGGGCCTTTCTCCTTTTCGTCATTATGCCCAAACTCACAGATAACATAATCGCCAGCTTTTAGTGTCGTCATTATCTTTTCAAGGCGCTTCTGTGCTAGGAAAGAACCTGCCGTAAGGCCACTTTCGGCATGGTTTGACACGGAGACATCCGCGTTAAACCATCTTGTAATCATCTGCCCCCAACTTGCCCATGGTTCATTGTTCTGGTCAACCACTGTGGAGTTGCCACAAAGATAAATTGTTGGGCAACTATCGTCACGCTCTATGTGGATGCTCTTAACTGAAGGCGCATCACCATTAAATTCCAATGTCAGCTTGTCATCCCAGCTTAGATATCCCTTTTCCCGTTGCTTCAATCTGACACGTTCTTTTTCATTAATCATTGGAGAACGTTTGTTAACCACAAACTCGCAATCTGCAAATTCGCCTTTTTTAGTTATGACATTCTCAACCATAAGCCGACGACCTTCTGCACGGACAGTGGTATTGCCTGCCTTTTTTCTTTGCTCCAAGTTCCACTTTTACCTTGTAATTGCCATCAGGAACTTTTACAGAAAAATAAAACGGCTCATTGCTTTTTTTTGCAGGTGCAGGAAGGATATCGTATCCATAACCAATTTCGTCTGAGTAGAGCGGCTGATTTTCCGTCATGTCGAAATCAAACGTCTGAGCAGAGGCAATCATTGGCACGAAAGCCAAGGATGCCAAGAATTTTTTTTTTCACTTGCATTTTGTTTTAGTTATTGTTTGTATGTTAAATTCTTTATGTTTGTTTTCGGCTTCAACAGCCTAAGGTTTTGCAAAGATACTAAAATTAGAATTATCATATCATTTTGCTTCTTGCTTTCATTGTTAAAAGACTTTAAAGGCATTTGTCGCCTCACCATAGGGCTTTTGACGCGAAAAGTACCGTCCGATGCCGCCAACGTATGGATGAACGTAATGGAATTGGTGGACTTTTCGATGTTATCGTTCCGACACTCTGTGCCGCCATCCGAGCCGTGTATAAGAGCGGAGTGTTGAACCATTGCGAGGTGGATGGACGCATCACGCTGCCCAACGGCCACTATGTGGACGTGTACGCACTGCCAATGGTCGTATCAAACACGAGCTGGTGCAATACCCCGACGGCGTGGCAGCCCGTACCGAGACGATAAGCAACCGCATCGCACGGCAGGCTTCAGGTTGAAAATAACGCCCGATTTAGTATGGCTAATCTAATCCGCATTGTGCTTTCTGGCGCGCATGTGGACATGGTGAAAGTGATGGACGAGGGCAGGCTTGACAAATGGTGCGATGAAAACCTGCAATGGCAGCACCACACGTTCGGTAGGGAGAACACCGTTTCGTCAGCGCTGCACATAGACGAACATACACCGCACATCCACGCCACAGTCGTGCTGATAGTGACGGGCGAGCGCAGGAAAGCAAGAGGTTTCAGACAACATGAGTTAATTTGCTTAAACCTAATTGGAAAGGGATAGTCTAATGGTCAATTAGGTTATTCCTTTTCGCTATCTTTGAAGTGTTATTAAGATGATAGGTTATGAAAAAGTTTCTGTTCATATTGTTTTCATGGGTTGTTATAGATGGGCTTCATGCCCAGAATGAAAAACAGTGCGGACATGTCTGCATTGCTGGAAAATAAGATATGGAAAGTGCAATTACCCCAAGACAAGCAATATACAGTGGAAATGGAATTTCACGATGCTGGATGGAGAAGCGTTTTATTGCAGGGTGGAAAAAGAACAGAAACTCTTTGTTCTTATTCTTTATGCGAGGATACTATCAAAGTATTTGAATCGGGGGTAAAATACATTATCCAAGAACTTACTGACAGCACATTGGTTTTTCAGAATCTGCCCGACACGCTGACTATTGGCAATGGCCCTGTCAGATGTGTAACAGACAACAGCCAACATGGACACCTGGAGAATGAAAACCGCTTGGACAGCATCTGGCGTGCGGAAATCAGTTGGAACTTGGGTGTTTTGGATATGTCAGGAAAACCAATCAAAGATTTGGCGACCATAGAGCCTCCCCGATGGGCAAGCTGGGATTATGACTTGGAAAAGTATTTCACTTCACAGATGGTTTATCCTGAAGAACTTTTGAAGAAAAACCAAGCCGGATATTCCGTAGTCATGTTTTCTATCGATACATTAGGGTTGCCACACGGCATTTACATTTTGACTTCTAAACATAAAGAATTCGACAAAGAGGTTATCCGGCTTACCAAAGAATTGCCGCATTGCTTGCCATGCAGGGACAAGAAAGGCAAGTGGATGAAATGTTACTTTGCGGTCTATGTGCCTTTCCTGCCACAACATTACCGAAACATTTCCGTATCATGGATGAGAATGGATTGATAGGCTTTGCCGATTTATTGGGAAATGTAGTTGTTAAGCCTCAATATAAATTCGCATTTCCGTTTGAAGGAAGCAAAGCAAAAATCACTTTTACAGGAGGACAAAAAACAATGCCAGACGGAGAACATCACGAATGGGTTAGCAATAAATGGCAATATATAAACAGACATTACTTTGACTGACTTCAATCAGATAAATGAGATAATCAAGCACATAGATACGAAAGGCGTCCACACCATGCGCATCGGTGAATTGGAAAACAACGATATTCTTGCCTATCACCAAAAGGGGAAAATTGAAGCATTGAAAGCCGCCAAGCGGAAAGCAACCTATTTGGTAGAGGCATTGGGTAAGAAACTAGGTGATGTGATACGTATTGTGGAAGAAGGGAACAGTAATATTTTCCCGTTCGCGCAAAGCAATGTCATGTCATCCGATGCTGCATCATTCGATAACTTCCGCACTATCCGAAAGAACTATTCCATATTGGTGCGTTTTGAAATCATAGATTAAATACAAAGCGGACGAAAGAAAAAAGCGATATTCTTCTTTTCGTTCGCTTTGTTTGTGTGCATTTGCATCTGTAAGAGTTACCCGAACAAGCAAAGCGATGCAGACCACGGCAATTAGAACGGTTGTCAAGTCATTACCCCAAGCGAGGTAATTCTTCTAACTCTCTTGATTTCAAGGAGGTATATTCCTTATACAGATTTACGGAAATTTTCTGTATTATTGATGAGTTTGACAAGAAATTGGACACGGAAGTGCAAATAACTCTCGCCGCCGAGCGAGTGCTAGGACGGCAAAAGGTAAAGGAACCTCAATGGTTGGCTGTTGCGAAGCGAGATGATGACCATCCTTGTCTCTGCTACCATTTCGGTAGCTTACCGCAATTTCTAGGGATATTGGGTGTCTACTATCACACTATCATGGTAATTTTTATTGACAACAGGCAATTCGCTTTCGATAATTGGCAAGGTTACGATTAAAGTGCAATGCATTGCCATCCAAAATAGGCTGTTTTATAATATGAAACGGGTAGTTTTGTCAATCAAAACAGCACATTTCGTATCTGCCTATAATTAAAATAGTTATAAATTATAATTCAAGTTTATAATTTATCATACAAATATGGCTTTAATTTTTGCCAAACAAATGGCTAGAAATTATGGATGAGAATGAAATGCACAATAATTAAATCCGCTTATCATTTGGGGATTATAGTTTTAGTACGTTTTGATTGGCAAAACAGACTTGAAAAAATTTTGCCATTTGGCTTAATTGGCGTAACTTTGCACAATGAATGAAGACATATCAGCCCATCTTAATGATAGTCAGCGTGAAGCTGTATTGTATTGTGACGGGCCGGAGCTGGTAATTGCTGGTGCCGGTTCGGGTAAAACACGTGTGCTTACCTATAAGATAGCCCATCTTCTGAACATCGGTTACCAACCGTGGAACATCATGGCACTCACTTTCACCAACAAGGCTGCTGCAGAAATGAAAGATAGGATATGCAAGCTGGTTGGACATGACAAATCGCGTTTGCTGAACATGGGTACATTCCATTCGATTTTTTTCGAGGATATTGCGAGCCGAAGCTGAAAAACTTGGTTATGGCCATGACTTTACCATCTATGACCAGGGTGACTCACGTTCGCTTGTGAAAACTATCATAAAAGAAATGGGGCTTGACGAGAAACAATACGTTCCCACCTCCGTGGCAGACCGTATAAGTATGGCCAAAAACCATTTACTGACACCTCAAGCTTATGCGAGAGGCGAGCAGGCGAAGCTTGATATGCAAAAGCATACACCTGAAATAAAAAACATTTATGAGCGGTATGCTGCACGATGCAAGCAGGCCAATGCAATGGATTTTGATGACTTGTTGCTAAATACATATATGTTGTTTGCACAGCATGATGAAATAAGGTTGAACTATGCTGATAGATTTAGGTATATCCTAGTTGACGAGTATCAAGACACCAACTTTGTTCAGCAGGCTATAGTGATGCAACTAACACGAGAGCACAGGCATATTTGCGTTGTTGGTGATGATGCGCAGAGCATTTATGGCTTCAGAGGGGCCAATATTGACAACATCCTTAATTTCACAGAGTCATTTGGCGATGCCAAGTCGTTTAAGCTTGAGCAGAATTACCGCTCTACTCAAATGATAGTACAGGCTGCCAACAGCTTGATAAGCCATAATGTGAGGCAGATACCCAAAAAGGTATTCAGTGATAACGAGAAAGGTGATAAAATCGTTTTCAAACAAGCATACAGCGATAGGGAAGAATCAGCAATAGTATGCAAGGAAATAAAGAATTTAATGAAGAGGGAAGGAGGTGGCTTTGGCGACTTTGCCATCCTATACAGGACAAACTCTCAAAGTAGAAGCTTCGAGGAGGAAATGCGAAAGGAAAATATCCCGTACCGTGTTTTCGGTGGGCTCAGCTTTTATCAACGGAAAGAAATAAAGGATATAATTGCTTACTTCAGACTTGTTACTAATCCTAATGATGAAGAAGCTTTTAGACGTGTCATCAACTATCCGGCGCGGGGCATCGGCGATACAACAATGACAAAGATAGCCATGGCTTCAAACGCACATGATGCAAGCCTATGGTCTATTGTGTGTCAACCTGTTTTTTATGGTCTCGAGTTGAACAAAGGAACTTTAGCAAAATTAGAGAAATTCTGCTTAATGGTTTCCCAATGGAAAAAAAACTTCATATGCTGGATGCATATCAGCTCGGCCAGGAGATAATAAGGGATAGCGGAATTAGCAAGGAGATTTATGGCAAACACGAACCTGAAGACCTTGCCAGACAGGAAAATGTAGTAGAGTTTCTTGCAGGCATGCAAGATTATGTTGAAAGCAGGCGCGAGGAAGCGCCTTCTTGACAATGTTTTCTTGCCAGATTTCTTGCAGGAAGTTGCTATGTTAACCGACTTGGACAGTGATTCTGAAGATGAAGACGGTGAGCGTGTATCGCTGATGACAATACATAGTGCCAAAGGACTAGAATTCCCCACGGTTTTTATTGTTGGCCTCGAGGACAATATTTTCCTTCTTCGCCTATGAGCAGTGACAGTGTCCGTGGACTTGAGGAGGAGCGGCGTTTGTTTTACGTGGCTTTGACAAGGGCTGAGAAACGGTGCTTCCTCACTTGTGCACAAAATAGATTCAGGTATGGGAAAGTGGAATTTGGTAATCCTTCAAGGTTTCTTGAAGACATAGATCCTGCTTATATAAGGATGGAGCTGATAGGTAATACTGATAGCTATCGCTGGCCGATGACATATAGGAAAAGTGTAGGTAACAATCATGATGAAAAACCGGGGTGGATGCAAAACCCGCACCCTGTGGCATCTCAGTTCAAGGCAGACCCAATGCGCAGGATGGTACCACCAAAGCAAGAACGTCCGATGCCGCCCAATTTGTCAAGCACATTCATTGAAAAAATAGAGACTGTAAAGCGTCTGCACTTGAAACCAATGCCCCGAATAAACAAGTCTGAGCTTACTACTGAAATCGCTGATGGCGTATCTGACATTTGTGTAGGCAGCATCATAGAACATCAGAGATTTGGTGTCGGTACCGTGATAATGCTTGAGGGTTTGGGAGAAAACCTTAAGGCTACTGTTCAATTTGATAACTCTGGAATAAAACAGTTGCTGATGAAATTCGCACGGTATAAAGTTGTCAAGCGATAACATTACCACCGAAAAACAATTGCCGAAAAAACCTTATAAAGCATCGTCTTCAGGCCGTACCGGAAGACGATGCTTTAATTTCGGCAAATGTTTTTTCTTTCGCAGATAGGCTTCTTTTTTTTGCTCGTATTCTTCCCTGTGGCGTTCTAGAAAATTGTCTGCCATTTTAAGTTATTGCTTTGTGGTTCTGCTATATATCACGCTGATAGTAATAGGATCATATGGGTTTGATGAACCACCAACCAGTTTTGCACTTTTCAATGACATTTCGTTTGTGACGTTTGTAATTGAAGATGTACCTCCCGAAGAAGAACTGGTTGTAGAAACAGCTACAGGTACCAATACAGCTTTATTCCAATCTTCAGATTTCGTTCCGTTTTTCTTAACGTTATACATATGAGTTATAAGGTTGGAAATGTTGTTGAAAGTATATGTATTGTTACTGCTGTTGTATGTTCCAATAAACGACGTTGTGTTATTGGGTATATTTTTGTTTTCAAAAAAGCTATATAAACTGTCTTTGGGCAACATCAGTACATATTCTGGCTCATCAAAAGCCTCTGCATCTGTCTGGTTCATGCACTGGAAAACCACTCTTGCTCCACTTAATGTATCATTCTCGTGTCCATACTTAATATCGTCAACAGGCAATGTAACTTCAGTAAAAATTCCCGCAGGAGTCTTAAGGTGTGTACATGATTCATCTGAGGCCAATTCTGTTAGACGGTCTTTGTCTGTGTCGATATGAGTAGTTTGCATGACCTCTTCCGTTCCCGACAAAAGTGTGTTGCCATGGTAAACAGAATCTTCATAAATGTAGTTATAAAAAAACACTAATTCAGTAAGGTATACTTCAGACATAACTCCAAGGCCGTCTGTAGATTTTATGTAAAAGCCAGGGCATACATTATGTATGAAATTATAGGAGTTCTTGAAGTTTTCAGGATTCTCATAATATTTTCTCATGATGTAAGTACCATAGTTCTTATATTCATTTCCGTCTTTGTCACGATACCTTTCGTTTAATGGTATCATAACAGACTCCATGTTGGTTTTGTCTTTTATCAGTGCCCTTGCGCTGTCGCTTAAGTTCAAATCAAGCGTAGTGTACATTTTGTTTTTCCTAATAGCATTGGCATCTTGCCTAAGCATTCCGTTGGCCTCAGGGTCAAAGTTTGAGTAATAAAGCTTGCCTTCTTCAACAGGCTTTCCCATTTCCATTGCCGTTAATCTCATAGAATTGAGGGTGTCCCCAATTGAAGAATAAAAATATATTTGCAGTCTGCATGAATCTGCTATGATATTCCCATTCTCTACACTTGTTATACTATCTTTATCAGGCAAGAATGAAGAACCATCTAACGACTCAAGAACTGCAAATTGTGTAGTATAATTGCTTGTTACGTATGCCCCTGTTTCAGGGTCTTTGATGTGTCCGAGATAGCTATATTGACTTCTGGACAAAACAGAATCAGCAATAATTGATCGCGTTGAGACATAGAATGTGTCAGTGAGAATCACGAAACGGTCAGCCTCGCTAGTCAGAGAATGGCCTATCGTATCGGTATTGTCATCGCAAGAAGAAAAGAAAGCCATGATTGCCATGTCTATACAAAGCATATGTTTTGCTTTCATTGTTTGTCTATTTGTTTTGTTTGGGCTTTTTCCTCTACTTGAAAAAATTAAGCAGTACCTTCACGTTCTTTGGCAAATTTCGTCATAAAAAGCCTCATATCTATCTACATATTGTTCTCCCGGGCAGCTTAGTACAGGAACATGACGCTCATTTGCGTACTCAATCAATTTTGGGCAGGCATTTTTTGCTGGCTTGTATTATGCCATCAGAATAATCAATCGCTAGCTTACTTAATTCTTCATAGCCAAAATTGTCATCGTACTTTGTAAGCAATTCAGCATTGGCCTCACGGAACTCAAGGCACTTCTTGAAATCATTGCCAAAATCTTTCTTTAGAGATTGAGAGAATACAGAGGTTACGATTTTTGCATTTGCAAATGAAGGTTCTTCTTTATATGCCGTTTTGACATAAAAAGGAACAACAGCACTCATCCAGCCTTGGCAATGGATTACTTCAGGAACCCACCTTAACTTCTTGACAGTCTCCAACACACCCCTGGCAAAAAAAGATGGCCCTTTCCCCATTGTCAGCATAATCTTCTCCTGTTTCGTCTACTTCCATTTGCCTTTTAGTGAAATAATCATCATTGTCTATGAAATAGACCTGGATTCGTGATGCTTGTATGGATGCAACTTTAATAATCAGTGGATGATCTGTGTCGTTTATTATAAGATTCATCCCAGAAAGGCGGATTACCTCGTGTAACTGCCCACGCCGTTCGTTTATGTTACCCCATTTGGGCATGAAAGTTCTAATTTCGTGTCCTTTTTCCTGTATGGCCTGTGGCAATTCTCGTCCCATGAGTGAAATTTCACTCTCAGGAACATAAGGTGATATTTCCTGGTTGATGAATAATATTTTTCTTGCCATTGCTTGTATTTTTTGCACTGCAAAGTTACAAAAATAATTTTGTATTAAAGAATAATGGGAATGTGTTTTTATGAAAAATAGGGGTTTGTTTGCTATATTTTTCGACTATTCCTTTCGGGTTTGCCAAAAAGTTGTTATTTTGCAGTCGAATTCCGAAGTGACGTTTAAAACGTTTATTTAAATGAAAGTATTTCATACAAATGTGGATTTGCAAAACGAGCTTTTTGAAGCTCGCAAGCAAGCGAAAAAGCATCGGGCTTGTTCCGACTATGGGAGCACTGCATGAAGGCCACGCCTCGTTGGTGCGAAGAGCTGTTTTAGAAAACGATTTGACCGTTGTTTCTGTTTTTGTCAATCCAACCCAGTTTAATGACAAATCTGACTTGCAGAGTTATCCGCGCAATCTAAATGCAGACTGTAAGTTGTTGGAGTCTTGTGGAGCGGACTATGTATTTGCCCCGACTGTCGAGGAAATGTACCCTCAGCCAGACAAGCGCCATTTTGAATTTCCGCCAATAACAACTGTCATGGAAGGGAAACATAGGCCAGGGCATTTCAATGGCGTATGCCAAGTTGTTAGCCGGTTGTTTTATATAGTGCGTCCAATACGGGCATATTTTGGAGAAAAAGATTGGCAGCAAATTGCTGTCGTGAAAGCAATGGTCAAGAGCCTAGGTCTTGGTGTTACCATTGTGGAATGCCCTATTGTTCGCGAAGATGACGGCTTGGCCCGTTCCAGCCGTAACTTATTGCTAAGCCGCGATGAAAGATTAATAGCCCCGGAAATATTCAAAAAGTTAAATGAGAGCATTGAATACTCTCACAATCATTCGGTTAAGGAGACCCATGATTTTGTGGTGTCAGGAATCAATGCCGTATGCGGACTTGAGGTTGAGTATTTCTCGATAGTTAGTGGTGATACATTGCAAGATGTAGAATCATGGGATGAGGCAGTGCACATTGTTGGGTGCATCACTGTATATTGCGGGAAACGCCCTGTAAGGCTTATCGATCACATAAAATACAAGTGAAAATGATGATAGAAGTTTTAAAGTCAAAGCTTCATTGTGTCACCGTCACCGAGGCTAATCTCAACTATATGGGAAGCATAACAATTGACGAAGACCTGATGGATGCTGCGGGGATGATTGCAGGAGAGAAAGTGCAAATTGTCGATAACAACAATGGAGAACGTTTTGAGACATATATAATCAAAGGTGAAAGAGGGTCTGGGGCAATCTGCCTCAATGGAGCGGCTGCGCGCAAAGTACAGGTAGGTGACGTTTGCATAATCATTGCATACGCGCTAATGGACTTTGAAGAAGCTAAGAGTTTTACCCCCACAATTGTATTCCCGAAAGAAGGCAACAAGTTGTAAAGAGACGATTATAAGACGGCAATCCCAACAATAGGCATAAACTAATTAACTATGCCGTTGGGATTGCCGTTTAAGATTCACTCTATTGCAACCAAGACATCGCCTTCCATTACGCTTTGGCCTGGTTGTACCAATATTTCAGTTACTTTGCCGCCTTTTTCTGCTTCAAGGTTGTTGGCCATCTTCATAGCTTCAAGCACAACGACAGTGTCCCCCGCTTTAACCTCAGCTCCTACAGCCACAGGTATTTCTGTTATTACACCAGGCAGCGGTGCCTTTACTGCATTTTGATAGTTACGTTTGCTCGTGTTTATGCTTGGCGTTGATGGCTGGCTTGCCTGCACTGTTGGTGGAACCACTTTCACTTTCGGTTTTTCCGGCACAGTCTCTTTTTCCATTTCGACACTGTAGGCCTCACCGTTGACAATGACTGTTGCGACATTGCCAGTAATGTCTCCAACACTCACTTCATATTTATTCCCGTTAATCGTATACTTGAATTCTTTCATGTGTGCATAGTTAAAGTGATGGATTGCCAGTCATGGTGAGTGCATGGCCGTCCATTCCGTAAAATGTTCTTTGATGGTTATTTTACCAGACTCATTGTCATGTACATTATTCCCCATGAACTCGTGCAATGCCAATGAGATTGCGGCATAAACCTCTTTATCTTGTTTCATTGGTACAATGTTTATAATCACGGAACCATGATGCCTTGCCATTTTTTCGCTGGTGTCCATAGGTTCCGTGATTTGTTGTTGTTTCATTACATAGGTATGTTGCCGTGTTTTTTTGCTGGCAGGCTTTCGCGCTTGGTTGAAAGCTGGGCCAAGCCTCTGCATATGCGGAAACGAGTGTTGCGTGGCTCAATCACGTCATCAATATAGCCATACTTTGCAGCCTGGTATGGGTTGGCAAACATCTCTGTGTATTCCTCTTCTTTTTCTGCAAGGAACGCCTGCATATCTTCGCCGGCCTCCTTCTTTTCCTTCGCCTCCTTGGCACATAGCACAGCAACGGCTCCTGAAGCCCCCATGACGGCGATCTCTGCAGAAGGCCATGCATAGTTCAAGTCTGCCCGTAGCTGCTTACAGCCCATCACTATATGGCTGCCACCATAACTCTTGCGCAAAGTGACGGTAATCTTTGGCACCGTTGCTTCACCGTATGCGTATAGGAGCTTTGCGCCATGGAGAATTACGGCATTGTATTCTTGGCCTGTACCGGGCAGGAACCCAGGAACATCTACAAGCGAAACGATAGGGATGTTGAATGCGTCGCAGAACCTTACGAAACGTGCACCTTTGCGGCTTGCGTTTACGTCAAGTACGCCGGCGTAGCATGATGGCTGATTGGCCACAATGCCAACGCTTTGCCCATTGAAGCGCGCAAAGCCTACTATGATGTTCTTTGCGAATTTTGGCTGAACTTCAAAGAACTCCCCGTCATCAACAATGGCACTGATTACTTTATACATATTATAAGCCTCGTTGGGATTCTCGGGGATAATCTCGTTAAGCGAGTCCTCCAGCCTGTCTATGGGGTCTTCGCATTTCTTGCGTGGGGCAACCTCCATGTTGTTGGATGGGATGTAGCTCAAAAGCGTGCGTATCATCTGCATTGCCTCTTCCTCTGTGGAGGCTGTGAAGTGTGTCACCCCGCTCTTCGTTGAATGTACACTCGCTCCGCCAAGATGCTCTTGGTCTATGTCTTCGCCTGTTACCGTTTTCACCACTTTGGGGCCAGTGAGGAACATATAGGATGTATTCTCCATCATAAGCGTAAAGTCTGTCAGTGCAGGCGAATATACAGCACCGCCCGCGCATGGACCGAAAATGCCGCTTATCTGCGGGATGACACCCGATGCCAAGATGTTGCGCTCGAAAATCTCGGCAAATCCTGCCAAGGCACAGATACCCTCTTGTATGCGTGCACCACCTGAGTCGTTTATGCCAATTACCGGCGCCCCCATTTTCATGGCCATATCCATTACCTTGCATATTTTTTGTGCCATGGTCTCAGATAAAGAACCGCCGTTGACGGTAAAATCTTGTGCAAACACAAACACGAGGCGGCCGTCAATCGTACCGGAGCCGGTAACAACACCATCGCCGAGATATTGTTTTTTCTCCATGCCGAAGTTTGTGCAACGGTGGAGCTTGAACATGTCGTATTCCTCAAAGCTTCCTTCGTCAAGAAGCATATCTATGCGTTCACGTGCGGTGTATTTTCCACGTGCATGCTGCTTCTCTATGGCTTTCTCTCCGCCTCCCAGACGCGCTTTTTCGCGTTTCTCTATAAGTTGCTTGATTTTTTTCTAATTGCTTGCTCATTGTTTTTGCTGTTTAGTGTTCACAAAGTTCTGTTAATATACCTACCGTTGACTTTGGGTGAAGGAATGCAATGTTCAAGTTCTCGGCACCTTTCCTTGGGGCTTTATCTATCAAGCGAATGCCTTTCTCGTCGCATTCGGACAATGCGTTGGCAACTCCATCCTCAATGCAGAATGCCACATGATGTACACCATGGTTTCCTTTGTCAAGCCACTTCTGTATTGTGCTGTCGGGTGATGTCGGCTCCAAGAGTTCCAGTTTTACTTCGCCGCATTTTAGGAATGCGGTCTTTACTTTTTGGTCTGCCACTTCTTCAATGTTGTAGCATTTCAGACCCAATACATTTTCAAAGTAAGGCAGTGATTCCTCTATGCTCTGGACTGCAATGCCTAAATGTTCAATGTGTGAAATCTTCATTGTGGTGTAATATTTGTTAGGTATTATAAAGTCACTTTCTTCAAAGCTTTGCAAAGATAGCTATTATAATCAATATCGTAAAATTATAAATTGAAAAGATTGTTAAGGCAATATGGCCTAACCATCCACATAGCAGGCATGGTAATGTTTGCAATTCATTCTGCAGGTTTTGCAGTTTTCTGTCTAATATGGCAATATGCTCACGTGATGATTTTTCAAGTTTTTACGTTTTCCAACTATCGGTGAATAAATGTCATGCCCCGTTATGATGTTAATTCGCAGGGAAGGAGGAGAGCCTTGCATAACAGCCTGGTGTTCAATACTTTGCAACAAAGGGCGCTTGGACGTTTAAAACGAGCTGTTTTGGAAGGTGAAATGGTCCAGATTGCCTTCTAAAACAGCTCGTTTGGGTGGGGCGTTTAAAAGTATTTACAAACGCAAAATCGAAAGTTTCATGCTTGTGGCCAAGACGGGCTTGGGTGGGTGCTAGAATTCAAAGATTACACGCCCGTTAATTTGTCTGCCTGTAAGATAATTTGGAACAGCATATTGCTGATTTGTCACGTCAGTCACCCAATAGTATGAGTTGACATTGCTTATGCCAAAAAGGTTGAGGCAGTCCACACCGAGCCAAATGTTCTTGAAAATGCTGTGTTTTTTACGCTCATCATTATCGTAGGCTCTGTAGCTCAAGCCAATGTCAACTCGCTTGTATGCAGGTGCTCTGAAGTTCTGGTATTCCAGGCCCTTGTGGGGTGCGCCAAATGGCAATCCATCAGCGAAAGCAAGCCTGAGAGTCATTTTCCACCGTTCTGTGCCAGGAAAATAGTCTGTGAAATGCAAGTTTATTGAGTATCTTTGGTCGGTTGGCATGGGCACTTTTTTTCCATTGATTTTTTGCTTTGTGCTCATCACCGAGAAAGTTATCCATGAATCTGTGCCAGGTACAAATTCTCCATATAGTTTCATGTCCAGTCCAGCTGCGTATCCGCTTCCCATGTTCGTGCCGTAATATGTAACTTTGACATTGTTGACATTGTAGGGGATAATGTTTGAAAGGGCCTTGTAATATGCTTCAGCTGTGAACTTGTACGGACGTTCCTTTATCTTGAAGCGATAGTCAAATGCGGCTACAAAGTGTATGGAGCGCTGACTTTTAATTTTGTCGTTAAGTCTGACCATTGTGACTCCATTTTCTGTAGTGGTGTCGCGTAGTTCTTTGAAAAATGGTGCTTGGTAATATAGTCCTGTGGCAAACCTGAATGTCATGTTGTTGTTAAAGGCCGGGATGATGGCAAGCGATGCTCTCGGCGAGACTGTTGTTTCCTTGTTGAATGACCAGTTACTGAAGCGTATGCCATAGTTGAGCGTGAAAAAAGTCATCTTTTCACTGCCTCTGGTAAATTTGTAAGTGTCTTGTATATAGCCCTCTATGCGGTGGCTGTTCAATGTATTTCTAGAATTCAATGAATAAATCAAGTCCAACCTGTCGGCAGAATGTGGAATTGAATATCCGCTTGAGTCGCGCATTTCATACTCTCGCGAATGTTCTTCCACATGCTCTATCTTGTAAGTCAATCCGCCTTCAATTGTATGCCGTTTTGTCTTGTGGTTCAATATCAACTTAAAGCTTTCAACATCTGCTGTTAGATAATTGCGCGCATGCTCCATATATGTTCCTACGCCAAGGTTTGTGTTGGTCTGTGTGTCATCGAGCCAATATTGGCCTTGTATGTCGTAGGTTTCTTGCTCTTTTGTATGGAAAGCCGATGCCAAGAGCGACACTTTTGTATTGGCTCCAAACTGGCGCGATATGGTCAAGGCACCGAAAAGCGTGCGAAAGATGTCTTTTTCCTGGCCGTCGAAGTAAACTCTGAATGATTTTACATCTTCCATCGTACCAAATGAAGTCTCACGGTCTGTGGGAATGAAATTATAGTGATTTTCAGACACATTGCCAATGAAATCAATGCTCCATCTTTGGTTTGGCTTAAAGCTTATATATGTCTGATAATCAAGGAAATTAGGCTTGTATTCACCGTTCGTCTCCAAAGAGCCAAGCAGGTAACGGTTGGTTTTGTATCTGATGCCATGGCTCATGGAGAATTTTTACTGCCAAATCCAACGTATCCGCTTGCCCCAAGAAGCGATGCAGAAACATTGGCTTCAAAGTTTCTTGGCTGTTTGTATGTTATGTCAAGTGCCGACGACATTTTGTCGCCATATTTTGCCTCAAATCCTCCTGTAGAGAAGCCAACGGATTCCACCATATCCGGATTAATTATGCTTAGCCCTTCTTGCTGTCCGCTTCTGATGAGCAAAGGGCGGTATACTTCAACATTATTAATATATACAGAATTTTCATCGAAGCTTCCACCTCTTACATTATATTGCGATGAAAGTTCGTTGTGCGTGGAAACACCAGCCTGTTGTTGTATTAGTGCTTCAACTGCGTTGCCGCTTGCTGTCGGAACGCCTTTCATGTCCTTTATGTCTAGACGCTCCATGCCGGTTGTTTGCCGTCGTTTCTCGGTTACGACAATTTCCCCAAGGGCAGCCATGGACGGCAATACTATGACAACACTCTGTTTGCCTCTTGGGTTGCGAAACAATCGCTTTCTGGCATTGTAGCCTATCATGGAGAACTTTACGGTCACGCTGTCTGCCGAATTTAACTCTATGCTGAACTCCCCTTTCAAGTTTGTTGATGTCACTTTGCCTTGTTCCAGGCAAGAAACGGTAGCCAACTCTATTGGATTTTGCTCTTCATCGACAACGCGCCCAGTCAGAGTGAAGTCTTGTGGCGAAACTGTCAACACGCCTGCCGTCAACATGAACAGCATCAATAATATGCTTTTTGTCATTGAATTCTTCATATATGCTATTTAAACGCTTAATCTAGGTCGATATTGTGTTTGGCAATATGCTTTATACTGAATAACATTAAAAGCAACAGCTGACATATAAACTTATGCATAATTGTTTTAAATGCACATGATTCGAAATATTGGGGGGATTTTGTTGCCTTAAACGTATTATTATTGTAAAGTGACAAAATACAAACAATATGGCAAAAAGATATTTACTAGGTTTCGATGTTGGCAGCAGTTCGGTAAAGGCCTCGCTGGTCGATGCTGATAGCGGAAAGTGTGTCGCATCGGCTTTTTATCCTGAACATGAAGCACCAATCATGGCTGAAAAGGTTGGATGGGCAGAACAAGACCCGCAGTCATGGTGGGAATATGCAAAACAAAGTCTGGCAAAGGTTATTGCAGATTCTGGGGCCGAGCCCGAAGAAATAAAAGCAATAGGCATATCTTATCAAATGCATGGACTGGTCTGCATAGACAAGAACAATAACTCTCTTCGTCCTGCAATAATTTGGTGTGACTCCCGTGCTGTGCCATATGGTGAACGTGCTTTCCATGAGATAGGTGAAGACAAGTGCCTCTCACACTTGCTCAACTCCCCCGGAAACTTTACAGCGGCCAAGTTGGCATGGGTAAAGGAAAACGAGCCAGATAGTGTTTATGGACATATAAATAAGATAATGTTGCCAGGCGACTATCTTGCCATGCGGCTTAGCGGTGAAGTAAACACTACAATGAGTGGTCTGAGCGAGGGAATGTTTTGGGATTTCAAGGAGAATGCAGTGGCATCGTTCCTTATGGATTATTGGGGCTTTGACCATTCCGTCATTGCAGACATCGTTCCGACTTTTGGCATACAATGCCGCGTGTCAGCTTCCGCGGCAAAAAAGAAATTGGCTTGAAAGAAGGCACCCCAATATCCTACCGCGCAGGTGACCAGCCAACAATGCCTTGAGTTTGAATGTGTTTAACCCAGGAGAGATAGCTTCTACAGCCGGAACTTCAGGTGTTGTTTACGGTGTCTTGGGCGATGTGAATTATGATAAAAAAAGTCGTGTCAATACCTTTGCCCATGTCAACCATGGGGTAGGAGGGCAGACTCGGCTCGGTGTGCTTCTATGCATTAACGGAACAGGGATTCTCAACGCATGGGTCAGGCGCAATATTGTGCCTGATGGCTTAGGGTATGCAGAAATGAACGACTTGGCCGCCAAGGTGCCGATAGGGAGCGATGGCATTTGCGTGATACCTTTTGGCAATGGGGCAGAACGTGTATTGGAAAACCGCGAGATAGGCTGCACATTGACAGGTATTAACTTCAACAAGCATGGCAGGGCGCATATAGTGCGTGCCGCGCAAGAAGGGATTGTGTTCAGTTTCTGCTATGGGATGGAAATCATGCGGCAAATGGGCATGGACATACATAAAATACACGCCGGTCATGCCAATATGTTTCTCAGCAGGATTTTCAGAGAGACACTTGCAGGAGTCAGTGGGGCAACTATCGAATTATATGACACTGATGGCAGTATTGGCGCAGCGCGTGGAGCCGGCATTGGTGCAGGAATATACAAGAGTCACGAAGAGGCATTCTCAATGCTTGAGAAACTAGAAGTCATAGAGCCAGACATCGCCTGCAAGGCTGAGTATTTGCAGGCTTATGAGCATTGGAAGGAAACATTGGCGAAATTTATTTGAATATTAAATATATTGTTGTATTTAAAACAAAAAATATTATGGCAAAAGAGTATTTCCCGCAGATAGGGAAGATTCCTTACGAAGGACCAGAGAGTACAAACGTTTTGGCTTTCCACTATTATGAGCCAGATAAGCTTGTGATGGGGAAGAAAATGAAAGATTGGTTGAAGTTTTCCATGGCTTGGTGGCATACCTTGGGTGGTGCTTCTGCTGATCAATTTGGCGGACAGACACGTTCGTATGAATGGGACAAGGCCGAAGACGCTGTGCAGCGCGCGAAAGACAAAATGGATGCAGGCTTTGAAATCATGCAGAAACTGGGTATAGAGTATTTCTGCTTCCACGATGTCGATCTTGTTGACGAAGGTGCAACTGTAGAGGAATATGAGGCTCGCATGAAGGCCATTACAGACTATGCGCTTGAAAAGATGAAAGCAACTGGCATCAAACTTCTTTGGGGAACAGCTAATGTGTTTGGCCACAAACGTTACATGAATGGTGCAGCTACCAATCCTGACTTTGATGTTGTTGCCCGTGCAGCTGTACAAATAAAAACTGCCATAGATGCTACAATTAAGCTTGGTGGCACAAACTATGTTTTCTGGGGTGGCCGCGAAGGTTACATGAGCCTGCTTAACACCCAAATGCAACGTGAGAAAGACCACCTTGCAACGTTGTTGGCTGCAGCTCGAGACTATGCCCGTAGCAAAGGCTTTAAGGGTACTTTCTTGATTGAGCCAAAGCCCATGGAGCCTACAAAGCATCAGTATGATGTAGACACAGAGACGGTTATCGGTTTCCTCCGTGCACACGGTCTTGATAAGGATTTTAAGGTCAACATTGAGGTAAACCATGCGACACTTGCTGGACATACCTTTGAGCATGAGCTTGCTGTGGCTGTCGACAATGGAATGCTTGGCTCAATTGACGCAAACCGCGGTGATTATCAGAACGGATGGGATACGGACCAGTTCCCAATTGATAATTATGAGTTGACGCAGGCTATGATGCAGGTTATACGCAACGGAGGCTTTGGCAACGGAGGTTCAAACTTTGATGCCAAATTGCGCCGCAATTCAACTGACCCAGAAGATATCTTCATCGCTCACATCAGTGGCATGGATGCCATGGCACGCGCGCTTGAAAATGCCGCCACCATAATATCAAAGAGCGAAATCCCCGCAATGTTGAATGAGCGTTATGCTAGCTTCGACAGCGGAATTGGCAAGGACTTTGAAGACGGTAAGCTGACGCTTGAGCAGATTTACGAATATGGAAAGAAAGTGGAAGAGCCAAAGCAAACAAGTGGGAAACAAGAAAAATATGAAACAATCGTTGCGCTATATGCAAAATAAATGTTTCTAAATTCTCATAAGCAACACAATTAAGGGCATCGCTGCGGGCAATTTTGTCTGTAGCGATGTTTTTTATGTCGCTACATTTTGTTGAAATCCATCTCTGCGTTTTCCACAAAATTGCATTAGATTTCACAGTGTTGTATGCAGTGAGAAATCCTTTATTTTCCCATACTGTAAAGAATACGCGAGTTCATGATAAGACACACGAGAAAAGCTTCGTTTGCCTTGTCTTTTCAACGTATACAGGCTATGTTCCCGACTCGTTGGCGAAAAAGCAATATGCAGTAAAGGCAGAGCAAAGGTTGAAGATGAAGTTGGCACGAAGCGTGGCGTGAATGCGCAAAGGCTAGTTTTTTTATGTATGTACTTTCTGATTAGCTTGTTTGTGCTCTCTATGACACATTTCAACCATGCGGAGTATGAGCCGGCAGAGTAAACAACGGCAGCCCCCTCTTGCTTTGCTGGCAATATAACCGTGTTTGGGGAGGTTACTAATTGTTTTGGTATATTTGTTCATATTCCTTGGCAACCTTGATATAGTCATGATGCTTCATTACATACTGTACACTTTGTAGTTTCAATTGCTTGACACGTATAGGATTGCACACAAGGTCTTTTAATTCTTTATATACGCTTTCATAATTTGGTTTTACGTTTATTATTGGCCGCAGGTCATTTTCTTTAATTAATTCATATCCCTCATTTTCACCGCCACCTATGCAAATTATGCCTTTTGACATGGCCAGCAAAGAGTTCATTGACGGAGTGTAACTATATAGCTGGTCGAGTATTGCGTCACAACCATCCATAAGTTTCTCATATTCCTTGAATGGCACAGATTCGGCCTTTATTAATTCCATTTTGTCGGGAAACCTTGATTGTATATCTTGAGCGGCTTTTAGCATGATGTCTGTGCCTTTGTATTCGTTTCTGCTTTTGTTAATACCGATAAATATTTTTAATCGTTTCCCAGGCTCATGGACGTTGATGTTATCTGGCATTTTTATTGGGAGGGGAATATATGAAGTTTTATGTGGAAATGCGGCAGAATAACAAATCCAGTATTCGTACAGTCCGGTTATTATTCTGTCGCAGTCGTTTGCAATGAACTTATTGAGTTTTTCTTTGGCAGTACCTATCCAGTCGTGTTGTTCTTTTATTGAGTCTTGGTTTGTACGTATAGTCTCGCCGATATTGAAATCACTATATCTTAAAGGCTTTTGTTCTATGCAAGTGTTGACCCAGTACCAATCCATGCCAAAACCACCTAAAAACACTTTTTTGTTGTTCTTGCGCAAGTATCTGTAAATGTGAAACAGCTTTTCGGCTTTTAACTCCACGAACATAGGGTTGATAAGTTGCACAACATCATATCCACGGAATGACGGCAACAAAGAGTACAGCTTCAGTAATAGTACCGCGCCTCCTAATTTGCCAGGTTTTCTTGTAAGCGATATGTCACGTGGATAATTCTTCCAGAAATCTCCATTTGATGCTACTGTTACCTTATGGCCTAGTTGCCTTAAACCATCAGCCAATGTGGCATGAACATTACTATATTCGCCAATGAGCAGTATTTTCATCGTTTATTTGCAATAATCAATGTTTCCATCAATAAAATCAAGCCTGTTTTAGTGTTGGCCAATCTCCTGAACCAAGTATATTTCATGGAATAGTTACGAGAAGCGAAGGGGATATAAACCTTGGGCAGACAGTCTGTCAATGCGGGAAAATAATTGTTTTTTCGATCTTGATACCGTCATGATGTTGTAAATATAATCCATTGTCAGCTGTGCAACTCTGCGTTGCAGTGCCAGGCTGTCTGTGGCAGGCAATGTGTTGGCTATGTCGCGCAAGTGGATGATGATATGTTCGAAATCGTTCAGGCGCTTTATGATATGCTTTTTATTTGTGGCATTCATTATTGAGCCAGTCCTCTTGCGGTAGAAATAAGCTTTATAATCTGTGCTATAAACCTTTTCTGCTCGCAATATTAGCTGCGGAGTAAACTCTTCGTCTTCGTGAAGTAGCCCAGGCGTGAATCTTAGGCCCATCAACAAGTTTCTTTTGAAAATATATCCCCATGCAGATGCATGTAAGTTGTTATTGGCCAAATAATAAGTGCCTTCCACAGGCTCGGGTGTTTTTAATGAGCGCTGTGGAACTTGGTTGTCTGTATAATCAAAAAAAACGACATCTGGATTTTTGAACCTTACGATATCTAAACATTGTTCATATACAGTGGAAATTATTTTGTCGTCTCCATCAACGAATTGGATGAATTTACCAGTTGCAATGCTCAGTCCTGTGTTCCGGGCTGCGCTCAATCCCTTGTTGGGTTGCCTCACATATATGATGTTGTCAATATATTGTGACAATTCAGCCAATGGGCTTTGGCTTGAACCATCGTCAACGACAATTACCTGCCGTTCTGTTGAGCTTAATGACAAAGCGAAGATACTATCAAGGCACTCGCATAGCATATTGGCTGGCAAATTGTAGCAAGGAACAATAAAGCTTACCAATGGGCTGACTTTATTCTGTGGAAAATTCTGTATATTTTGCATAATCCTTTTATTCCTGTTAGGTTTAATATCAAAGCTTTCATGAATGCCTTACATCCTAAACTTTGCAAAACTTTAATTTTCAAGTCTGGCAAAAGTATTTGTCCGCCTAAGGCAAAAGTATTTAACTGAATATTCAAAATATAAATATAATATTTCTCAAATCCAGAGCAATGGCTGAAGCCATTCACAAGTTTGATGTTGGCACTTAATAAGTCGGATAGTTCTTTTAACCCAGCATTTGCAGTGATGCCACTGGGATTCCATGAATAATGGTAAAGGCCAATGTCTGTTGTTGCTACACAGTTGGTTTGGGGTAGTATTTCGGCCATTAAGTGAGAATCCTCAAAATACACACCTGTTATGAATCTGGTGTGACTAAATAACTTCTTCTTAAAAATCTTGTTCCAGACGTATGTGTGCTTATATGCTTGCCTCTCAAGCCAATATTGGGATATGTCATGGAAAACACATGGGGAGAATGTCAGTGTTTCATTATATTTAGTGTTAGGGAATTTGTCAACTTCATATTCAAGTATGTCATATTCCGGATGCGCATTGATAACGTCCATCAGCCTTACATATGTTCCCTGGGCTATATAGTCATCAGAGTCTACGAATGTTATATAATCACCAGTGGATATATCTAGCGCATGGTTTCGGGCATCGCTCAATCCACCGTTTTGTTTATGTATTACCTTGATGCGTTTGTCTTTTGCAGCCCATTCGTCACATTTCTGTGGGCATGAGTCAGGCGAACCATCATCGACAAGTATTATCTCCAAATGTCCATATTCTTGCGATATCACGCTTTCCAGACATTTGTCCATGGTCTTTTCAGTTTTGAAAACTGGAATTATTACCGTCAATGACTTGTCCATAGTACCGTATGCTTATTAAAAATTTTTCTTTGCCATTGTTCCATCTTTTAATTTCCCATTGGACTTTTTTATAGCTTTATTATGGCAAATATACAATATTTTTTTAGAATTGACAATATCACCGCATGATACTTGAATTGCATGGTCATTAACAGCTGGTCATGTTAAAGCCGTTTCCATGATGTTCATTCGTGGTGGTATGGCTCACCGCGGATTATTGTGCAAGCGCGGTAAAGTTGCTCTGTGAAAATCAGTCTTATCATTTGATGCGAAAATGTCATGCGCGACATGGATACCATTCCACTGGCTCTGTCATATATTTGTTTGGAAAAGCCATATGGACCACCGATGACCATTACAAGACGACGGGCGGTATTGCGTTGGCGTTCAAGCCAGGCGGCAAACTGGACACTTGTCAATTCGTCACCATGTTCATCGAGCAGAACGACCGTATCTGATGGTTGTACTTGCTTGAGTATTAGTTCCCCCTCGGCAATTTTCTGCTGCTCTGCAGTAAGATTTTTTGTATTCTTTATTTCCGGTATGGTAATGATTTCGAAGGGCATATAGTGACTAATGCGGGTCGCATAGTCGTTTATCCCGGCTGCAAAATGTTTGTCAGCAGTCTTTCCTACTTGCATCAAGATAGTCTTCATTCTTCAGTGTATTCATTTTTTCGTTTGGGATTCATAGGAAACCATCCTTTCAATACACGCTTACGTTAGTCGAATAGTTCGCCTATCGACCATAAAAATGAAGCACCAATCACACCCAACACGGACGATAAGATGACATTCTCAATAAATAGTGCGGTTGCAACTGAAGCCAGGCCGAGGACAAGGAACACCCACCAATAGCGAGTGCCTGTGTGATATTCAGTTTTTATCACAATTGGATGGAATATCCCAATGATAACAAACGTACTTATTGCTATTATTATTTGTGAAATACATGTTTGTATGTTATTATGTTTGTAAACAAAAGTTGCATATATTTTCGCCATTGTTCTTGGTGAAGATGCGAATGCACTCGTTTGGCAAGATAAAATGTGCCGTTTTGCATCATGGAATGGCCTGTATGGACTTCCAAGATGGCATATTTCAAAATTTGCAGGTTCGATATGTGGCATTTGTCGGTTTATTTGATTATTGAAAATGTCCTTGTATGTATTGCCTAACTAGAATAAAATGTGTCAATGTTTTCATGCTTTTGCCTTGCCATCCTGATATATATGTTTTTCAACCACAAACGATGGGTGGCTGTGAAGGCGATTCCTATTACAACCATGACAATCAATGATGTTTTCAGGCTCCCATAGTTATTTGCCACAGACATGAATAAAGCAGGAAGCAAGAATACCAAAATTGATGTCACAGTTGCCGTTGTATTGATATTTCGCTGCTTTCCGTTAATGCTTTCGTTGAGCGGCATTGCATGATTGTTTGATACGGCAAGTTGGAACAAGGCGCAATATGCAGGGCCAGATGTTGTAAAGATGCTGGCCGCAACCAAAAGCAAAGACAACTTACCGGCAGCAATGCATGGCAACAGCATTGCCAATGGCAGCAATAGGATTGTACAATAATAATAGTATTTGGCAATGATCAGTGTATGCAATGATACGCACCGCGTCATAAGCAAATCAATGTAATTTCCCTCCTGTTCCATTATCCGTGTTAAATTGATTCCTCCAAAAAAATAAAGCAATAAAATGTCCAAAACGTATGCGGCATAGTATTACTTGCATATGTCATGTTATACATCAATGAAACGCTGAATACGAGCATGAGCAATATACCTTGAGCGAAACAGCGTCGTACATTTCTATTTCGTATCACGCTCAACATTTCCAGTTTGATGTATTCTCCTATACTGCCAATTGGAAAAGGCAATTTTAAAGACTTGCAAGGTTGGCAAAAGGAGCCAGACACTCCTGCAAGTTCATTTTCAGCATATCTAAGAATAAACTTTTTGTTTAATGCAAAAAGCAACATTCCAATCATGATGTAGGTGATAATAGATACAAAAGAAAAACCATTGTTACAGCAAAAGTCGAAGAACATGGCTGCCAATGTATTACTGGCTGGGGTATTTGTGGCCATTAGCGGTAAAACAAATGCCATACTTACCAATAGCCACAATACAGAATTGTGGCTTGTCAATGTGCTGACAAGCAAATGCCACAAGCTGTTGATGAGTATTAGCATTTGACAGACAATGACAATGGATATGAGCAATATGACATTGGTACTATACATGGTGCCGTTCACAATGGCATAAGGTACGAATAAGCAAAGCCATGTTATATTATACCGACTGGCAAGGGTGGAAACTATGAAACATCGTGCGACATCATGTTTGCTTAATGGCAAAAGCAGATAAGGCGTCAAGTTTATTGTCTGCCTGGAAAATGCAAAGCGCATAGAAAAATCTATGATAATGACATAGGGCATTGCGCCAAAAATTACCATACTCCCATAGCTGGCAGCCAATAGGCCTAACATTATGCCACAAGCAGCCAAATAAAGACAGGCTAACACATAACTGACGCGCCTAATTGCAGTTGATGATTTTTTGTGTTTGCCTGACGGAATGCGCTTCTCGCTTTTTCTCGCAATTTGGAACAACAACACATATAGTTGTCTCTGCCTCATCGAAGATCTATTATTTCTGCCTCGGGGTAATCCTTTGGATTGAATTTGAATGTTGCATCGCCAATGTTCGCTTTTTTGAAATTTCTAATGATGATGGTGCTCCAAGTTGAGCCCTGCCTCATCTTGATTTGTGACGGCACGTATGATGATTTGTTTACGGTGATGTACATTTCCTGTATCTGGCGTGTCTTGCTAGTTGAAGTCAAGTGGATTTGATGATTATTCCCGATGGTTTTCATTTGAAAAGTAAAACCACTACGATATATGTTAATGAAATTGTATGGGTTGATAGCTTGCAATTCGCCTTCGGTAGGGGTGTTTACGTTTACTTCATTGCTGCGCTTCATGTAAGTCCATTGTGTTTTCCCGTCAAACCAAACTGTGGATGATTGGGTTGAAGTTTTGAATTTCCTGCCTTTTATGGCAATGGTGCCAGATGCATTTCCGTATTGATTACTGGAAATGCTGAAATTGGCCGAGACGCCGCCTTTGTTGCTAACGACGGCTGCAACTTTGTCAAGGACGGCTTTTGCCGGTTGTGCCATGGCGCAACTGCAGAATGCAACCATTGCCAACATTATGATGATGTTTTTTTTTCATATTATGTGAGTATATTATATATTTGCTATTATATTTCAGTGCCGTTTCCTTAAACCACTGAGCAGATTGTCAAGGCTGCTTTCGTCTTGTATGAGTACTTCGCGAGGTTTGCTACCCATTGCCGCGCCAACAACACCTGCTTTTTCCATCTGGTCCATCAAGCGGCCTGCACGATTGTATCCAATAGAGAATTTTCGTTGAATGAGGCTGGTACTGCCAGATTGATTTAAAACAATAAGGCGTGCGGCATCTTCGAATAGTGGGTCAAGGTGTTGCAAGTCTACATCAGACACACCACTGATACCATCATCTTCACCAGTGTCTGGCTCAGGTAATTCAAATGGCGTTGGATAACCTTGCTGTTGGGCAATGTATTGGTTAATACGTTCCACTTCCGGTGTATCAACAAACGCGCATTGCACACGCACCGGCTCGTTGCCGTTAAGAAACAGCATGTCTCCCCGGCCTATCAATTGATTTGCCCCAGGACGGTCGAGTATTGTCTTTGAGTCAATCATTTGGCTTACTTTAAAGGCGATACGGCCAGGGAAGTTTGCTTTGATATTTCCGGTAATTATGCTTGTTGTAGGACGTTGCGTTGCGATGACCATGTGTATGCCCACAGCACGTGCCAGCTGGGCAATGCGGGCAATAGGGAGTTCAATCTCTTTGCCTGCTGTCATTATTAGGTCGCCAAACTCATCTATTACAACGACAATGTAAGGCATGAATTTATGGCCCTTTTCCGGATTTAGCTGCCTAGCCGTAAACTTTTTGTTGTATTCACGGATGTTGCGTGAGCCAGCCTGCTTCAACAAATCATAGCGTGTATCCATTTCTTTGCAAAGACTGTTCAGTGTTCTCACAACTTTGCTAACATCGGTTATGATTGGTTCTGCATTCTCATCTGGAACTTTTGCAAGGAAATGGTTCGCAATTGGGCTATATATGCTGAATTCAACTTTCTTTGGGTCAATGAGCACTATTTTAAGTTCTGCAGGATGCTTTTTGTATAACAAGGATGTTATTATTGCATTGAGTCCTACGGACTTTCCCTGCCCTGTCGCACCTGCTACAAGCAAGTGGGGTATCTTTGCCAAATCGAACATGAACACTTCGTTTGTTATAGTTTTTCCCCATGGCGCAGGGCAATTCCATGCTCGTTTCTTGAAACTTCTTGGAATTGAGAATGCTCTCCATTGAAACTATGTTTGGCTTGGCGTTAGGCACTTCAATACCGATGGTGCCCTTGCCTGGTATTGGTGCGATTATGCGGATGCCCAACGCAGAAAGGCTAAGTGCAATGTCGTCTTCTAGATTTCGTATTTTAGAAATGCGCACACCTTGGGCAGGTGTTATTTCGTAAAGTGTAATTGTTGGGCCGACTGTGGCCTTGATGCTGCTTATTTCCACACCGAAATTGCGTAGCACTTCCACAATGCGGTTTTTGTTTGCCGTCTGCTCGGCCATGTCAATGTATGGCTTGCCATCGTTTTCATACTTCTTTAGAAGGTCGAGCGTTGGATAATGATAGTTCTCAAGGTCACGCTTAGGATCGTATGGCGCCAAAGTATTATTTACTATACTTACCAGTGACTTTCCATCTGCTTTCTTTTCATTATCTGCCAATTTTATATCCATGCCAACTTCATCATTGACATTCTTGGCATTCGTGGATTCTGTATCGTTTTTGGAAACTTCAGGTTCATCACACACTTTTTCGCTAGTGGTATCAAATTCTATCACTTCTGTTTGGGGGTCGTCAAATACGCTTGGGTCTTCGAGTGTATTGATAACTGTATCATGACTCTTGTCGGTCTCTTGAACATCATAGTTTGTTACATTAAACTTAACTTTGTCAGTGAAGAACTTTACTGGATTTAGCATTTTTCTGACTAAATATATTGTCTCTGCACTAACAAATGTAAGAAAACCAATGGCAATAACAATAAGTATTGCGGTTAGCCCAGGCGAACCAATAAGATTCTCTGTTGTTATACACAAAAAAGCCCCGTGGTCACCGCCAGGATTATAACATTGTGTTACAAAAAGCGGTGAAAGGAATTTGGCAAATGTGACTGACATCCATATCATCAAGAGCATTGAGCCGATAAACCATTTGGATAGATTAATTTGATATGCTCTGATTAGCTTTAACGCTGCCATCACCAGAAAAACAGGAATCATGAATGCTGCCAGGCCAAAACACCTGTTTATGAAAAAATGTGCCACGTAAGCTCCAATGGATCCGCAACTATTTTGGAACTCCCTGTGGTTATTCATGATTTCTCCTGCTCTTGGGGCTTCGATAAGGCTTTGATCAGCTGCTCCTGTGGCAAAATAGGATATGAATGAGAGTATCATATATATGGCAAGGGCCAACAACAAAAAACCGATAATGAAATTAAGGAATTCGTTATGCAATATGTCATTCACCCCAAGAACTTCGCTTAATGAAGCGGGCTTGCGTTTATCTTTCTTTCTTGCCATTGTCAAATCAATCTAATTATTCTGCAAATGTACTTGAAAAAAGTCAGAATAGGTAATAAACTCATGATTTTTTTGTAATTTTGCATCATGAAATAATTTTATGACTATGTCCTGGGTTTGCCGTTGAAGAATTGCTTTGCATGTTAATTGCCACAAGATTGGTAACGCAGCAAGTGGGTTCTTTTATCCTTTGATGATAAAGCATGTAGAGTTCGGCTTTTCAATCCGGATATAGGATGCCATATTTTATAGTAGATGAGAACAATATACAATAAATTTGACAAAGCACGAATTAATGGTTTGCCACGTGCATTGTTTCAAGGGCGGATAGTGGTTGTGCTTTCTGAGAGTGAGGCCCAAAAAGCCGTAGACTTTTTGTTGTCCCAACCAATTCTTGGCATTGACACAGAGACCAGGCCATCTTTTTAAAAAAAAGGTGTTGTACATAATGTTGCTTTGCTTCAGGTTTCGGCTAAAGATATCTGTTTTTTGTTTAGGCTTAACGTTATGGGTATGTCACGTGACATCATCCGCCTGTTGGAAGACAAAGAGGTGCTTAAGGTAGGATTGTCATTGCATGATGATATCCTCATGTTGCACAAGTTGGCTGATTTTAAACCTGGTAAGTTTATTGATTTGCAAGAATATGTGGGCGAAATAGGTATAGAAGACCGAAGTTTGCAAAAGCTTTATGCCAATATTTTCGGCCAAAAGATTAGCAAAGGTCAACGTTTGACAAATTGGGAGGCAGATGTCCTCAATGATAGTCAAAAGCTCTATGCTGCAACAGATGCGTGGGCCTGTATCATGCTTTATGAAGAGCTGTTACAGTTAAAGCACAACAGTGATTATAAATTAATAAAAACAAGACAATGGGCAAATACAAGAAAGTATATCTTAAAAAGGGAAAAAGAACAGAGTCTGGACAGATTCCATCCTTGGGTTTTTTTCTGGTGCAGTATCTTATACTGACGATGGGATTGATGAGGGGAAGTTGTAAGTGTAATAGATAATGGAGGCAGGTACATAGGGGTTGGGCATTTCCAAGTCGGTTCGATTGCCGTAAGAATGCTTGCTTTCGACGACATTGAGATAAACGATGCATATTGGCGCAATTCTTTGGCTTGCGCCCTGCCATGAGAGTTTCGTTAGGCATGGTTGACAACCCATGTGGTAATACGTATAGATTGATACATGGTGAAGGGATTTCATGCCTGGCCTAGTGATAGACATTTATGGCAAGACTGCTGTTATGCAGGCTCACAGCGTTGGAATGCATGTAAGTAGAAACATCATTTCTCATGAATTGCTAAGCGTGATGGATGGCCGGGTAGAGAATGTATATTACAAAAGCGAGACCACATTGCCTTATAAGGCGGACTTAGGACAAGAGGATGGCTTCCTTTATGGAGGTGGCAATGACAATATTGCAACTGAAAATGGCTTGAAATTCTATGTAGATTGGCTAAAGGGGCAAAAGACAGGTTTTTTTATTGACCAAAGGGACAACAGAAGTTTATTGGAACAGTATTCAAAAGGCCGCAAAGTATTAAATATGTTTTGTTACACCGGTGGGTTCTCTGTGTATGCCATGAGAGGCGGCGCAAGTCTTGTGCATTCGGTAGATAGCAGTGCCAAGGCCATCGAACTCACCGAGAGAAATATTGGAATTAACTTTCCCAATGAACAGTGCCATACGGCATATTGTGATGATGCGTTTAAGTTCCTTGAGAAATCTGGCGACCAATACGATCTTGTCATATTGGACCCACCAGCTTTTGCCAAACACCGTACAGCTCTGCACAATGCATTGAAAGGGTATACCCGCTTGAACGCAAAGGCATTGGAAAAAATTCGGCCAGTAGGTATATTGTTCACATTCTCATGTAGCCAAGTTGTTACAAAAGATAATTTTAGAAATGCTGTATTCACTGCTGCGGCATTGACACGGCGCAAGGTGAGAATTTTGCATCAATTGCATCAACCCGCAGATCATCCTATTAATATATACCATCCAGAGGGCGAATACCTCAAAGGACTTGTTTTGTATGTAGAATGAGTGACTCCACAATAGCTAATATTGTTTCGGCATTTATCGCACGCCATGGATTGCTGGACAAATGCCACACTTACCTTGTAGCATTGAGCGGTGGGGCAGACAGCGTGGCATTGTTACTTTTGTTGCTTGAGCTTGGATATGATGTTGAAGGGGTACATTGTAACTTTCACTTACGTGGGGAGGAGTCGGATAGGGATGAGTCTTTCGTAAAACAGCTCTGCTCAATTAAAAATGTGCCTTTACATTTGGTTCATTTTGAAACACGTGAGTATGCCTCTTTGCATAAGATAAGCATAGAAATGGCAGCCCGTCAGTTACGTTATGCTTATTTTGAGCAATTACGAAATGACATTAATGCCGATGCAATTTGCGTGGCACATCACAGGAATGACAATGTGGAGACTGTCATTATGAACTTATTGCGTGGCACAGGCATCCATGGCCTGGCCGGAATAAAACCGCGCAATGGACGGATTGTGAGACCATTGCTTTGTGTCAGTCGTTCCGAAATAGAGAATTATTTGGAAGTCATTGGTCAAGATTATGTTACAGACAGCACAAACCTTGTACCAGATGTCACGAGGAACAAGATTCGCCTGGAGTTATTGCCGTTAATGGAAACAATTAATGAGAGTGCTGTCAATAATATTCAGCGAACAGCTCAATACCTTAGTGAAGCAGTAAAGGTATATGATGATGGTATTGATAAAGGCATAGCAAGTGTTAAAACAATTGCTGATGGTTTTACGGTGATTGATATTGAAGTTTATTGGACTTGCCGTCGCCAGAGTGCGTCTTGTTTGCCTTTCTGAATGATTATGGATTTACATCATCACAAGTAACCCAAATCTTTGCCAATATTTCTTTACAGACGGGGCGAACGTTTTCTTCAGGCACATATGATTTGGTCTTTGACCGTGGCAAGATAGTCATTGCCACCTGTATGCCGATGCCATCACCAATATTGATGCCAGAAGTCGGTACATACATCATGAATGATGGTCTGCGCATCAATATGGCTACAGAACTCATTGATGACTGTTTCCACATCTCACGAGAATCAAACAGGGTGAATTTAAATGCAGCAAAAATAAGGTTCCCGCTTACTCTAAGGTCTGTCCAGGCCGGTGATCGCTTTATTCCATTTGGAATGAAAGGCTCAAAACTTGTCAGTGACTATCTCACTGACTGCAAAATGAATGTCTTGCAAAAAAACGTCAACTGGTTATGACCGATGCTTCCGGCAATATCGTTTGGCTGGTGGGCAAGCGTATTGATGACAGATACAAAATCACCAACGTATCGAATGAGGCATTGGTGATTACGGTGTCAAAAAAATAAATAACATAGATAGCTTTGTTGTAAAATGGGGATAAGCACTTTGAGCATATCCCCATTTATATACTTTCAAATAATAACAATGTCTTCTTTGCCTTGAAGCTTTTCAATTTTAATTATGTCGCCTTGTTCAAGTTCACCATTTATTATTTTCTCACAAAGTTTGTCTTCGATGTAGTTCTGTATTGCACGTTTCAATGGCCTTGCTCCGAACTGAACGTCATACCCTTTTGTCGCCACGAAGTCCTTGGCTTCATCGCTTATTTCGATTTCATAGCCAAGTGCATTTACCCTTTGAAAAGCCCCACAAGTTCAATGTCAACAATCTTTTTTATCGCCTGAAGATCAAGTTGGTCGAACGTGATGATTTCATCAAGGCGATTAAGGAATTCCGGTGAGAATTGCCTGCTTAGCGATTTCTGTATAATGCTGCGTGCATATTCTTTGTCTTTGTCATTGAGGGCTATTCCTGCCCGGCCGGCAGTAAACCCTACACCGTGTGAAATCTCCTTTAATTGCCTTGTGCCAGCATTGCTAGTCATTATTATCACCGTGTTGCGGAAATCCACATAACGTCCGTTACCATCGGTAAGGCGGCCTTCATCTAAGACTTGAAGGAGAAGGTTGAACACGTTGCCATGTGCCTTTTCTATTTCATCGAGAAGGACAATTGAATATGGGTGACGACGAACTTTCTCCGTAAGTTGCCCGCCTTCTTCATATCCTACATATCCTGGGGGCGCACCTATCAACCGCGACACATTGAAACTCTCAGTGTATTCACTCATGTCGATACGTATCAGTGCATCTGGTGTCCCGAACATGAATTCCGCCAGTTTCTTTGCAAGATATGTTTTCCCAACACCAGTGGGGCCGAGAAACATGAACACTCCGATGGGGTGGTTGGGGCTTTTCAGTCCTATGCGATTACGTTGTATGGCTTTAACCATTTTGTCTATGGCCGGATCTTGAGCTATGACATTACGCTTAAGCTCGTCTGCCATACCTTTCAAACGGATTTCCTTCTGCCTCAGCCATGCGCTGTACGGGTACACCGGTCATCATCGAAACCACTTCAGCAACATCCTTTTCCGTCACAATGTGCCTTTCTTCGCACTCACCTTTGCTCCATTGCTCATTAAGTTCTGAAAGTTGTCTCTCAAGCTCAGTTTGCCTGTCACGGAAACCTGCCGCAAGCTCAAAGTTCTGGTTACGAACAGCAGCTTGTTTTTTGCCTTGACTGTTTCTATTTCTTTCTCCTTTTCTGTTATTTCCGGAGGAATCTGCACGTGGTTCATGTGTACACGCGACCCTGTTTCGTCAAGAGCGTCTATTGCTTTGTCTGGGAATTGCCTGTCAGTAATATACCTTTCTGTCAGTTTGACGCAAGCAGCCAGTGCCTCGTCGGTATATTTCACCCGATGGTGGCCCTCGTAGCGCTCCTTGATATTATTAAGGATGGCAAGTGTTTCATCGTGCGTAGTAGGCTCTACCAACACTTTTTGGAATCTCCTTTCGAGGGCTCCGTCTTTTTCTATGCTGTTACGGTACTCATCGAGAGTCGTCGCACCAATACATTGTATTGTACCTCGTGCCAGTGCCGGTTTCAAGATATTGGCTGCATCCATGCTTCCCGGGGTTGACCCCGCACCTATTATAGTGTGTATCTCATCAATGAACACTATTATGTCTGGATTCTGCTCAATCTCTTTTATCAGTGCCTTGATGCGCTCTTCAAATTGTCCTCGGTATTTTGTTCCAGCAACAATGCCTGTCATGTCGAGGCTTATCAGCCTTTTCCCAAAAAGCACTGGTGAAGTGCGACGTTTGGCAATGAGTTGTGCCAATCCCTCTACTATGGCGCTTTTGCCGACACCTGGCTCACCTATCAAGATGGGATTGTTTTTCTTTCGCCTTCCTATTATTTCTACAACCCTGGCGATCTCATGCTCTCGTCCAACAACAGGGTCAAGTTTCCCCTCTGCTGCGGCAGCGGTCAAGTCTGTGCCGAAATTGTCTAGCACAGGCGTCTTGCCATTAGGCTTTTTTGCCTGTGTGGTTGCTTGCTTATTATTAATATGCCTGTTGCCTGCATTGTCGTTTTGTGCCATATCGTCATATTCTTCCTCATCAGGCAGCCCAAGGTTGTCATTGACGTCTGGTTGCTGAAATAATAACGCACACACATCATCATATGTCATGTTGTTGGTTTCCAATACTATCTTGGCACCATTGTTAACGTTGTCATGAAGTATTGCCAGCAAGATATGCTGCTCGTCAACGCGTTGAAGATGCTGTATGCGTGCTTCAAGCACTGCAAGTTTCAAGATGTTGCTGGCTTTTTCGTTCAGCACCAGTTCTGATGTGTTGATTGGCAAACCGATCTCGCTTTGCCTTACTCTATCCTCCAGCTCTTGCTTTACTGTTTGGATATTAATGTCCAATCTTCGAAACACATCGATGACAGGTCCGTCTTTCATTCTCAAGAGTCCAAGCAAAAGGTGCTCGGGTGCCACTGAACGACTTGCCAAGCGTGCTGCTTCCTCTCTGCTGTATGCAAGAATCTCTGATACTTTGGGCGAAAACTGGCTTGTCATATTTTCTTTATCCTTTCTTTTTCTTTGCATTGGTGTTGTTTTGCATATTTGTTTGCAAGACAATAATTATACTTGCAAAAAGTCGTGCCATAATCACAGTCATTAATGGCTTTCTGAAGAAGTCGCTTCTTTGTATTTTGATTTATTGTTAGGTTCTGGTTTGACAGTAACATAATAATGCTTTCCGCTATTTGTTGCATTTGGGTGGCTAAACCACTATAGGCTTGTGTGATGGAACATGACAAACGACATATAAATAATTTTACAAGAAGAACTGTTTTAATCGCTGGTAATTAACACCCGGTTGTTTTCGGCAATTATTTTGCAAAATGAAACGCCGACCTTATATGGCTGATAGACAATGGGTTATTATTGATGCAAAAAATATTTGCTTATGGAAACAGGCTGTTTGCTGTTATAATATAGGCCGTTTTAGGCTCCTAAACGCCCTTTCCAGGCTTGTGATATAGCCTGTTTGACAATCTTGTTTCGTCATGGAATATAATTTTCTTGTTTTTTCTGGGCAATATTGTGGATTTGGTTTGCAGGAATATGTGTGATGCGGGAGTTTCTGTGAGTCCATGAAAAGAATAAAGCCGTTTTGCCTGCACGCTCAATTCTTAATTTGTTTATGTTGGAAATGGTGAATTCGTGACAAATATCTTACAGCATCACTTGATGATTTCTTACAATTGTGTTGCCTAATGAAGGTGGCAGTGTCTTTCTGTTGTCTATTAGGGTGATTTTGCCAGTTGTTAGACATAATGCAATTCGACTCTCAATGGAAACCATCACTAGCTAAAAAAGGCTAAAATGTTTTGCCATATAAATTAAATGTAGTAATTTTGAATGCTAAAATAAAGGCTTAATCGTGTCAGAAGCCTCAAAAATGGCCTTAAAACGAATTTTGGGGCTTGAGGCAATGGCTTGTGATGAGCTTAGTCAGGTACCGAATAATAATCATTAATAGTAAGCAACAAAACAATAAAGCAATCCAATGGATCAATCATTAGACCAAGACAGAATCATAAAAATTAATATTGAAGAGGAGATGAAATCCTCTTACATTGATTATTCAATGTCGGTTATTGTGGCCAGGGCACTGCCAGATGTTCGCGATGGATTCAAGCCAGTCCATAGGCGTATCCTTTATGGAATGCTCGGCGTTGGCAATACGAGCGACAAACCTTACAAGAAATGTGCGCGTGTAGTTGGTGATGTACTAGGTAAGTATCACCCGCATGGTGACAGTTCCGTGTATGGTGCCTTGGTCAGGATGGCCCAAGATTGGAATATGCGTTATACGCTTGTGGATGGGCAAGGTAACTTTGGTTCTGTAGACGGCGACTCTCCTGCAGCCATGCGTTATACCGAATGTCGTCTCTCAAAGATGGGAGAGCACATCATGGATGACCTTGAGAAAGATGCCGTAGACATGACAAACAATTTCGATGACTCTCTTTTGGAGCCTACGGTAATGCCTACCAAGATTCCCAATCTGCTCGTCAACGGGGGAAACGGAATTGCCGTAGGCATGGCGACAAACATTCCTACGCATAACCTTGCTGAAGTCATTGATGGTTGTTGCGCATATATCGACAATCCGGAAATTGATACAGACGGCTTGATGAAATATATCAAAGCGCCAGATTTCCCAACAGGCGCATATATCTATGGTATACAAGGTGTAAGGGATGCTTATGAAAGTGGACGTGGGCGCATCGTCATGCGCGCAAAGGCGGAAATAGAGAGCGGAGACACACATGACAAAATTGTTGTGACAGAAATACCTTATGGTGTAAACAAAGCCGACTTGGTAAAATACATTGCCGACCTTGCCACTGAAAAGAAAATTGATGGCATCACAAATGTCAATGATGAGTCTGGGCGCCAGGGAATGCGCATTGTTGTTGATGTAAGGCGTGATGCCAATGCCAATGTCATACTAAACAAGTTGTTTAAGATGACGGCCCTGCAAAGCTCATTCTCCGTGAATTGCATAGCATTGGTCAAAAGGTCGCCCAAAGTTGCTGTCGCTAAAAGATTGCGTGCGCCATTTTGTTGACCATAGGCATGAAGTCACCATCCGCCGCACCAAGTTCGACTTGAAGAAAGCACAGGACCGTGCCCATATACTTGAAGCCTTGATTGTGGCTTGCGACAATATTGACGAAGTCGTACATATCATACGTGCATCAAAGACTCCACAGGAAGCCATTGACAACCTTAGGCAACGTTTCGGTTTTGACGATGTCCAAGCCAGGGCCATTGTCGACATGAGGCTGCGCCAGCTTACCGGGCTGCAAATGGATCAGTTGCATAATGAATATGAAGAAGTTGAGAAGCTCATTGCTCACCTGCAAGCCATACTAGACGACCCGGAGTTGTGCAAGAAAGTAATCAAGGAAGAACTGCAAGAAGTCAAGGAGAAATATAGTGATGAACGTCGCACAGAAATAAGATATTCGAGTGAGGAATTCAATGCAGAGGACTTTTATCCTGATGACCCTGTTGTAATAACAATCAGCCACTTGGGATATATAAAGCGCACGGCCTTGTCTGAATTCCGTGAACAGAGTCGTGGCGGAGTAGGAAGCAAAGGGGCAAACACTCGTGACGATGACTTCACGGAGTACATATATCCTGCGACAATGCATAACACTCTGTTATTCTTCACCCAAAACGGACGTTGTTATTGGCTCAAATGTTATGAGATTCCCGAGGGCGCAAAGAATGCAAAAGGGCGTGCAATACAAAACTTACTCAATATTGAAGCAGGCGATGTGATTAATGCTGTGTTGAGAATCAAGAAATTTGATGATGAACAATTCCTTAATTCACATTATGTGGTTTTCGCTACAAAGAATGGCATCATCAAAAAACTTGTCTTGAAGCATATAGCCGCCCGAGAGCCAATGGTGTAATTGCCATAAATGTATTGGATGACGACAAGGTTGTTGGCGTTCGCCTTACCAACGGCAGCAATGAGATTGTGCTAGCCAATCGCAACGGGCGTGCAATCCGCTTCAATGAGAGTGAGGTCAGGACGATGGGGCGTGTGTCAACAGGTGTACGTGCCATGAAACTTGACGGAGGCGATGATGAGGTGGTTGGCATGGTTTGTATCAACGACCCGAAGGCTGAAACCATAATGGTGGTCAGCGAGAAAGGGTATGGCAAACGTAGCGACGTGGAGGACTACAGAAAGACAGCCCGCGGCGCAAAAGGCGTTAAGACGCTAAGTGTTACAGAAAAGACAGGACGGTTGGTAGCCATAAAGGCAGTCACCGATGATAACGACTTGATGATAATCAATAAGAGCGGAATCCTCATTCGCCTGAAAGTTGCTGACGTAAGGGTTATGGGCAGGGCGACGCAAGGTGTGAGATTGATAAACCTCACAAAAAGAAAAACGATACCATTGCCAGCGTTTGCAAGGTTATGAGTGCCAGCGATGAGGAAGTTGTTGAGCAAGAAAGACTTGATGGATTTGGTACTGACGGTGATGATGGCCAACAATCGGATGCCCGTGAGTCTGAGAATGTTGCACTTTCAGATAGTGTTGACATGGCCAATGAGCCAGAAACAGACAACGAACACAATGCAGAGTAGCAAACATGAGTAATTAATGTCAAACTAAATTTATATTACGATGAAAAAAGTGATGATTATGGCAGCTTTGGCAGCAATGTCTGCAACTGCTTTTGCACAAGATGACTTGGTTAAGCAAGCCAAGAAATTGTGCGACAAAGGTGAATTGGAACAAGCCGTGACCACAATCACGCCAGCCCTTACATCAGCCCAAACAGAAGACATGGCAGAAGCGTGGAATGTAATGAGTGAAATCCAATATCAGATTTTCATGAAGGGCAGCAGGCAGAACAGGCTAATAAGGAAAACAACACAACAACTCCTTATGACACGGCCGCAATGCACAGGGCCATGGTTGCTTCGCTTGAGGCAGCATTGAAATGTGATGAGTATGACCGTCAGCCAAATGAAAAAAGGCAAGGTGAAAATACGTTTCCGCGAAACAAACGGAAAGAAGTTTTATATGTCTCGCCCATTTGTAATAAGTGCTGGGTTATATGAATACAATAACAAGAACCTGGAGGCAGCAGTAAAAGATTGGAAACTGTACATTGATAGTGCAGAGGATCCTCTCTTCACGGGTTTAGATATGTCAAATGACCAATATCGCTCTGAAGTATGCTATTATATAGGCCTTTCTTCTTACAACTTGAAAGACTACGCTACTGCCACCAAGTATGCCAAGCTGGCTGCACAGGATTCAGCTAAGGCAAAGGAAGCTAACGAGATAATTCTCTTTGCCCAAAAAAAGACGGTGCAAAGACAAAAGAAGACTCACTTGCATATCTTGCAACAATTAAGGACTTACATGCCAAGTTCCCTGCTGAGCAGCGTTATTTCAACCTCTTGATGGACTATTATTCCAAACCTGGCCGCCAGGCTGAAATGAAGCAATGGGCAGAGGAGGAAATAGCAAAAGACCCGAACAACAAGATGACATGGGCACTGAAAGGCGAAGTTGAGATGAATACCGGTAAATGGGACGAAGCAGTGGCTTCGTATAAGAAAGCAGCTGAGATAGATCCAACATTTGTTCAAGTCATATTTAACGCAGGTGTATGTCTCAACCAAAAAGCTATTGAACTTAAGGACAAACTTGCCGACAAGAAGACAGGCGGACTAACTACTGAAAATGCAAATAAAGTTAAAGCCATATTGGCTGAGGCTAAGGTGTATTTGGAGAAATCTCGTGAAATAGACCCCAATCGCCAGAGTGTAGACTGGGCATATCCTCTGTATCAGATATACTACAATCTCGGAGACAAAGCAAAGTCTGCCGAGATGGAGTCTTTGGTGGGTAAAAAGTAAGTAATTTAAATTAAAGATGAAGCGTAAGATAATATTAACAACGCTTCTCTTGCTATCAGTATTACCGTGCTTGAGGGGTCAACACAAGGAGATGTCTCAAGCACGGTCTTATCTAAAAAGTGGTAAGGACTTTGACAAAGCAGAGAAGCTGATGGAAGATTTATTGTCTAAGGATTCGTCTAACAGGATGAATCCGAAGATATATTTAATTCTTTATCAAGCTGTCTCAAAGCAATATGAAGCAGGAAATGAGAAACTTTATCTAAAAGAAAAATATGACACTTCCATGCTTTTCAACCGCAAAAAAAAAAAAAATGTTCAACATATTGGAAACATTGGATTCTGTTGACATGACCCTAAATGGGAACAAAGGCAAAAAACTTGATTACCGCGATAAACATGCCGCAGAACTAAACTCATACCGCCCCAATCTATATTTTGGTGGTGCATATTACATTAGGAAAAAAGATTTCAAGACAGCATTTTCTTTCTTTGATACATATTTGAATTGTGGCAAACAACCATTATTTGATAAGTATAAGTATTGGGAAACTGACCCCAAGATGCCAAATGCGGCATTCTGGGCAACTTATTGCGGTTTCAAACTTAACAGCCCTGACTCAACGCTGATGTATGCAGATGTCGCATTAAAAGATACCACAACACACAGAGCTGCACTTGTGTATGTTTCTACAGCATACAACATATTAGGGGAGAAAGACAAATATCGGCATTTGTTAAAAACAGGTTTTGACAAATATAAAGACTCGCCATATTTTTTCTCGCATTTGATGGATTGTTATACAACAGACAATGAACTTGACAGTGCGCTATATACAGTAAATAAAGCCTTGGAGGCTGATGACGACAATACACTTTTTTTGTTTGCTAAATCAACTGTTTTACTTAATAAAGGATGTTATGATGAATGTATCAAAGTCGGAGAAACTCTTATCAATTTAAACGACACACTACCAGATGCGTATTACAATGTTGGAACTGCCTATATAAATAAAGGGCTTGCCTTGATTCGCAAAGAAAAGTCAAGGCAAGGAAGGGCAGGGCTGAAAGCCCTTTACCGAAAGGCTTTGCCTTATATGGAGCAATATCGTAAACTTGCACCACAAGCAAAGGACAAGTGGGGCCCCGCTTTGTACAGATTATATTTAATGCTTAACATGGGCAAGGAGTTTGATGAAATTGATGCTCTGCTTAATGAGAAAAATTGATCGACACATATTATAGTTAGAATTAATTGAAACTTTACTCACATTTGTACTTTTTGATACTTACAAATGTGTATATCCGCAAACAGCCCATACGCCCCATGTCCGCCTATGGGCACTGGCCGCCACCTATACTTTTATGTCAAAGACAGCCATAAGGGGCATTCTTGCTAACAGCCAGACTTTCAGTGGGTTGCGAAACGTTTGTTTCGCATTCTGAAACAGGTCGTATTGGCGGCTGAAACAGGCCATATCGCAGCGCGAAACGGGCGGTTTCGCACTGCGATATGTGCATGCAGGAGCCGTGGAGCAGTGGCCAGGCTTTAATTGCGCATTGGCAAGCATGGGCAGATTGGATATTTCATATTTACAAAAGCAAATTCGAATAATTTCATATATTGCTAAAAAAAACAAAAACATCATTCGTATGCCGTTATTTTGCATATTTTCTTTACCTTTGTGAAAGTAATACTATATACTAAAATTGCAAAAATTATGGAGAATAATGAACAACTTATTGCCCAATGCGAGGCTAAAGCACAGCAATGGCTAACCCCATCTTTTGACATTCAAACACAAGAGGCGGTTAAGGCGATGTTGTCA
>VOFD01000243.1_pt1 | contig 248000 bp, 201 predicted proteins | sample 5384101 | NCBI WGS metagenome assembly VOFD01 (sample SAMN12384723, study PRJNA508395) | human gut metagenome | isolation source: healthy gut C | host: Homo sapiens
CGGGTTTGATTGGCCTTTCACTCCTACACTCGCCTCGTCCGGAAGCTTTTTCAACGCTTATCGGTTCGGGCCTCCATCCCGTGTTACCGGGACTTCACCCCGCGCAAGTGTAGATCACCCGGTTTCGCGTCTGCCACGTCCGACTATACGCCCTCTTCAGGCTCGCTTTCACTGCGGCGCGGCGCCTCAGGCGCCATACCTCGCCGGACACGGCAACTCGCTGGCTCATTATGCAAAAGGCACGCCGTCACGCGCAAACGCGCGCTCCGACCGCTTGTAGGCGCATGGTTTCAGGATCTCTTTCAACCTCCTGCGCGGAGTGCTTTTCACCGACTTGAACTGCCGGCCTCCACATTATCAGTGTGGCGCTCTAACCAACTGAGCTATGGGACTCCGCCGGACGGCCGAAGCCTGCAAGCGTATCGAAATGGCACAGGTAAGGACGGAGGGCGGAGCCTCTCCAGAAAGGAGGTGTTCCAGCCGCACCTTCCGGTACGGCTACCTTGTTACGACTTAGCCCCAATCACCGGTATCGCCCTAGGCCGACCCTCGCGGTCACGGACTTCAGGCGCCCCCGGCTTTCATGGCTTGACGGGCGGTGTGTACAAGGCGGGAACGTATTCACCGCGCCATGGCTGATGCGCGATTACTAGCGAATCCAGCTTCGTGGGGTCGGGTTGCAGACCCCAGTCCGAACTGGGGGGCGCTTTCGCGATTCGACGGGCCTTGCGGCACGCCTGCGCTCTGTACGCCCCATTGTAACACGTGTGTGGCCCCGGACGTAAGGGCCGTGCTGATTTGACGTCGTCCCCGCCTTCCTCGCACCTTGCGGCGGCAGTACCCCCAGAGTGCCCGCCGCCACGCGTTGGCAACTGGCGCAGGGGTTGCGCTCGTTATGGCACTTGAGCCGACACCTCACGGCACGAGCTGACGACAACCATGCAGCACCTTCACAGACGCCCCGAAGGGCCTTCCCATCTCTGGGTCGTTCGTCTGCAATTCAAGCCCGGGTAAGGTTCCTCGCGTATCATCGAATTAAACCACATGTTCCTCCGCTTGTGCGGGCCCCCGTCAATTCCTTTGAGTTTCACCGTTGCCGGCGTACTCCCCAGGTGGGACGCTTAACGCTTTCGCTTGGCCGCGGAATAAAACAACCCCACGGCGGGCGTCCATCGTTTACCGCGCGGACTACCAGGGTATCTAATCCTGTTCGATACCCGCGCTTTCGAGCCTCAGCGTCAGTAGCGCTGCGGCGGGCTGCCTTCGCAATCGGAGTTCCTCGTGATATCTAAGCATTTCACCGCTACACCACGAATTCCGCCCGCCTTCCGCGCACTCAAGCAACGCAGTTCGCGCCGCAGTGCCATGGTTGAGCCACGGCATTTCACGGCACGCTTACATCGCCGCCTGCGCTCCCTTTAAACCCAATGAATCCGGATAACGCCAGGACCTTCCGTATTACCGCGGCTGCTGGCACGGAATTAGCCGGTCCTTATTCGCGCGGTACCCTCAACGGGCGTCACGACGCCCCCTTTGTCCCCGCGCAAAAGCAGTTTACAACCCGTAGGGCCGTCTTCCTGCACGCTACTTGGCTGGTTCAGGCCTGCGCCCATTGACCAATATTCCTCACTGCTGCCTCCCGTAGGAGTCTGGGCCGTGTCTCAGTCCCAGTGTGGGGGATTCCCCTCTCAGGGCCCCTACCGATCGTCGCCACGGTGGGCCGTCGCCCCACCCAGCTAATCGGACGCATCCCCATCCCTTTCCGGCTTACGCCTTTCGCCGCGACCTGATGCCGTCGCGCGGCCGCATCCCGCATTAATCCCCCTTTCGGGGGGCTGTGCCGGGGAAAGGGGCAGGTTGGATACGCGTTACTCACCCGTGCGCCGGTCGCCATCAGTAGGTGGCAAGCCACCTACCATGCTGCCCCGCGACTTGCATGTGTTAAGCCTGTAGCCAGCGTTCATCCTGAGCCAGGATCAAACTCTACACTGTATAGTTCCATTTTCAAAATATAACCTTCAAGGCTGCGCCTGCGACGCTACAACCCCCACGCCAAACGACGAGGGGAACGCGCGGCGCGCCGTCCCTCACCTGTGCCAGTCTGTCAAAGAACTTCCGCTCCACAAGGGCTTGCCCCTCGAAAGCGGATGCAAAAGTACGCACTTTATGAATAACCGCCAAACTTTCAAACGGAAATTTCATCCAATTAGACGGATTTTAACATACGTTTACAAATACACGGCCGAATAAACGGACTTACACATTAATAATATACAGCACTGAAGAAAGACACGTTGTGCAAACATACACGAAAAATAGAAATCATAAATAATTCAAACTTTCAGTTGGCATAAAATAATGAAAACACAGCTCCGTAATACATAAATCCACGACGAGTTATATAAAACCTGTCACCATCAAACTCCAATAGACCATTTTCAAGACAATAAATTATCTGCTGTTCATAGTACGTCCATGCGTCCTGACGCAAAATTCTCGATAAGCAGCTCAAACTAAACGAGCCATTATAAGCTGATATCGCGATATACTTTGAAGCCAATTCATGATTTGGCAACATGTATATGTCTTGCTCAAAAAAAGAAGGAGACGAAAGCATTTCCAAAGTAAATCCTGGCTTTTTACCTAAATTGTATGATAACCCTTCACTTGTCATACTCTGTGCAGATAAACCAAAGCCTTTGTATGAAACGCCTTGCAGCATACGATTTCTTAAATATGAAGAAGTGCCAAAATCATCAATATTTCTTGAAAAAGTATTTTGACCAAACCTTGCAATATACCCCATATCGACCAATCCCTCAAACAACAGCAAATATTGCCCATACAATTCAGACTTACAAAAATGTACGTTTTCCTTTATACTGTTAGTCCGTAGTTCATAAAGAGTTACTTGCTCAGGAGATAGTTCTCTTATTATATTAAGGTCATTAAGCAACGTATCGGCAGATTGAAATTTAAGCCCATACATCAAATCAAGATTTACTTTCTTTATACCACATTTATAAGCCATATTGAGTTTATCCTTCATAACGCCTAACGAAACAGACTCTCGATTGTATGATTTTAAGAGAGAATGACTTGTCGACTGTATACCAAGTGACAAACGAAATATATCGCTTTGGACTACTCTACGGAGTTTTCCTTCAGTAATTGTATTAAAAGAACCTTCAATGCTCGGTTCATAATCAAATGCCTTTTCTATTCTTGATACAACATAGTCGTAAATGTCTAACAAATAGGCAATACTAACTTCCGACAAAGCCGTAGGCGTTCCACCTCCTATATCAAATCCCTTCAAAACAAAATCGTCATATTCAGACAAAAACTTACAAATATCATGTCCCAAGATATTTATATAACGGCGTTGCCAGTCCTCATTTGGACACAAAATTCTTGAATATTCACAAAAAGAGCAAAGTTGCTTACAAAAAGGGATGTGTACATAAAAAGACAAATATTTCTCTTTTGCAAAAGACAAAGGGCGCACAACCCTATAGGCATCCCAGTCTATAGGCGACAACGGATAAGAAGTGTTCCACACAGGCTCATCCTTTCTTTTTTGAAACAATGCGTCAATATCAATCTTCATTAACAAATAATATTACTGTCATGAAAACCTTGACGGAGATATACTCCGTCATACAAAAGTGACGATTCACAATAACGGAAATTAACATAGTTACGCATATAAACCTCCAGCATCTTTCCACCATGGTTATAAAGATAATTGCTACATTTACAATCCCCACCACGATTGCGAGACTCTGTAAAATACAAATGAGGTATAACTTCAAAACTTATATCCGAGAAATCTACAAAATGCTTGACACAATAATCATTCACCTTCATTAACGACACAAAGCCCAAACGTGGTAAACCAAGGCGAATTACGAACTGTAGCATCTTTTCCACTTCACACGTGTTATCAATATACCCTTTAATCAAATTACAGCTTGCATTCACTTTATCCAAATCTATTCCAGAAAAATCGAACAAATTGTACGCAAACGAAATACCGTATATTTCTGCCAGCTTCCTCATATTATAGTGATGGAGCGAAATAGAAATAGAATCCCAACGTGGATGGCGCATTAAATCCTTTGATGCCGGAAGTACCCCGTTTGTGTTCAAATGCAAATGTATTCCAGAGAATTCGTCATTTTCTGCACAAGACAATATTTTCTCAACCAACACTGGCGCATTAGAAGGTTCGCCTCCTGTAATATTCACACGGTTTACAATTATTTTGTTTTTCTGTAATTCACGTATTATGCGCCACAATTTTTCCACATTGAAACTTCCTTTTGCATTTACATTCTTCACATTTGAACAAAAGCAGCATCGAGCGTTACATGTATCTGTAACCTTCACAAAAAGGTTAACAGCAGGCGCTATCGGACGCGCATCAAAAGAACCTATTGCACATCCCATATCCTTAACTTGTATTGCCTTGTCACAAAAAGGAACAAGCATACTACTTCCTGTTCAAAACACTTTCAATAAACAACTTTTTCTCCGCATCACTATCAAAAGAGATAAGTCCCTCATAAAATCCAAATACAGGCAATGAATAATCCGATTTCGGAATCCAATACCCAGAGACATTTTGGTATTTATGGTCTTTTGCAAGTAGCTGTTCAGCCAAAATAAATTCACTTTCATATGGAATTCTATGCGGTCCCTTTCCTTCTCCACAAGACCTGACATATCTACGCGACGCAATTTTCACATACACTGGACCTGTTCCGACTTCTTTTGGAAAGTAAACTTCCGGATGGCACGGGCCATCACTTATATAATCCTTCCTTATCACTTTTTCCAAGCCATATCTTCTTATATCTCGTTCATGTTTATTAAACATTACTTCCATCATCATATCGCTATCAAGTACACCGTCTAATGACATTTTCCACCAATGTTCCTCCAACCCCATAATAAAGAATCTCAAAGGATAACCATATTCAATACTGAAAAAATAGGGCTGTTCGTTAGGGCCACAATGATTGAAATAATAAACCTTCAATGCATACAAGTCTTCGTATATTTGTGTACTGGAAGTGTAACGACGAAATGTATTCAAATAACATATCAGGTTACAAACCCTTTCTTTGCAAGAAGAAAAATAAGCATTATGATATGCTTCAACAAAAATTTCCGCATTAAAAATCCTTGCCCGCAATGCATTAGTGTCAAGAACACCACCTTTGAACAATTCGGTTTCATGAGAATAAAGTTCTTTATTCAAAATACGGACAACCAAGAACGCTATATCATCACCCAGCCTACGAAAACGGTCAAAGTAAACGTCCAATGCACTAATCGCCTCGTCTGGAGTTGCAAAACGCCCTTCTTTGTTCAACTCCGATAGAATGTCTGCCAACGTTTTTGTTATACCATGAGCATGTGTCAGAAGGTCATTATTACTTTTCACACCTGCCGAAGCATCAATTATTCTGCAAAAAGATTTTGGCAATACCACATTATCAAGATGGCGGCCTCTTTTGAACAATGGGGCGATGTCTTCATCAGAAAAACCGGCAATGCCACAGCCAATCCTTGTAACATAAAAGCACAAATTTTTATGCTGACATGCAAAATCAATGAATTCATCTACATATGGTCTGATAGTATCAATACCACCTTGCATAGTCGGTATGGCATAACTTTGTCCTTGCAATCCTACGCCCTGCCCCATTTTAGCACCAAACATTTTAACGGCGAGCCTCGCCGCACCGCCACCATGTGCACCCTTTAAATTACTGCCGAACACGAATACCTCATTCGGCATTAATGTAGTTATATTTCCCGGGGTATATTCCGGTCTCTGATGAATTATGTTTTTTGCATCCTCCATATAGCCTGTTTTATTCACTCCACCACACCTGCTTCCTTGTCCAAGTTTCTTCTGGAAATAATCAAGAATCCCCATAACCGCATAATGTTTTTAATGGTTTTATAATATTATCACACCTTAAGTATCCCAAAAGCTTTGCATAATTCAACAAAAACATGAGCTTAAGATACCATACAAAGATAAGAAATTTACACATTTCCCATGCACTTTACCACAAAAAAACGTTATTTTTCTACAGAAATCCAGTGCACCAGAACTTTGTAGAAAAAGTGCGAATCCACATAAAACAAGCCAGCACTTGCCGTCAACGGCAAGTGCTGGCTTGATATATAATACAGTGAAACTGCGTGTTCCGTTATTCCGCATCCGCGCTCTCGGGAGCCTTGTCGATAAGGTCCATGAACTGGTCGAGCTTCGGAGTGATGATGATTTGGGTGCGGCGGTTGCGCTGCTTGCCAACTTCTGTGTCGTTAGACGTAACGGGGTTGAACTCGCCACGGCCTCCGGCAGTGAGGCGTTTCGGCTCCACGCCGTACTGGTTGATGAGCGCCTGTACTACGCTTGACGCGCGGAGGCAGGACAAATCCCAATTGTTGCGGATGTTCTTCATCGACGCTGCCGATGTGTTTACAGGCACATTGTCGGTGTTACCTTCGATGAGCACGTCATAGTCCTTGTAGTCCTTGATGATTTTCGCTATCTTGCTGAGCGTCTCTGCAGCACGGTCGTTTATCTCATAGCTGCCGCTCTTGTAAAGCATGTTGTCTGCCAGAGAGATGTAAACCACGCCCTTGAGCACCTGCACGTCAACCTCTTTCAGCTCTTCCTTGCTGAGCGAGCGTGTCAGGTTGTTGGTAAGGATGAGGTTGAGCGAGTCGCTCTTGCTCTTCACCTCAACCAAGTGGCGTATGTACTGGTTAGACTCGTTGATTTGGTCTACAAGCTTTGAGATGTTCACCGTTGTCTGGTTGCTTGCCGTGAGGCTCTTGTCGAGCGAGCTTTGCAGTGACTCAAGCGTGCTCTTCGACTGTTCCAGCTGCTCTTCGAGGCTTGCCACACGCGTGCGGCTGGCAGCAAGCTGCGCGTTGGTGTCAGACAGTTTGTCCTGCGTGTCCTGATATTTGCTTGTCAGCTCTTTGTTCTCAAGCTGGCAGTTTTCCAATTGTTTCTTGCTTACACAGCTGCTTGCCAGCAGGCATCCCGCAACAAGTGAGATTGCCAAAACATTCTTCTTCATAATATAAATATTTACGTTTGATTGATAATTTGTCGCAAATTTACATATAAGACGCGCCATTCGGGTCAACGTTGAACGGCATTAACTTAAATTAACTACGACGAGAAAGGACGCGCCCACCCACAAAAAACAGTCCAATGCGCTCCGAAGCATGTCGGGGCGCATTGGACTCGTGACCGCAGCATCATACTTTCAGCAATACTGGAACTGGTTTACCTGTGGGAATTTGGCCATCGTTTTCGAAAGCTTTATAGTCCATATTCCATACGTCTGGCGGACGTTTTGCGGCAAGAGGTTGGAATCTCTCATTTTCACGAGCAAATCCCTAAGAGGAGAACCAGGGCTGGGCTGGGAATCCTTTAACAAACCGGCACGGTCCAACTCCATGTTGGCTTCCATGTCGTCAATTTCCTTCTTACCCTTGGAAACCATGTATTCGTCAAGGCAGGAAAGGATAACAGAGAATTTCTTGAAATCTACCATGACACTAAAATTTAAGGTTTTGATACGCTACAAATATACGTTTTCTTTTCGAGAGCGCAAAATATTAAGGAATAAAATTTCGCTTTCCCCGAGCTTTTAAGCTTTTTTATCGGTTTTGCAAACAAGCTGCAACCAAAATGTAGCATACAGATTACAATCCGCAGCACGGAAACACATATTTCTTACGGATTAAAAGAAAAGCCTCGCCGGCAGGCGACTGCCACGTCAGATGTCGAGTTCGCGTGTAAGTATGCTTTCCAGCTGTTCGGCCGACAAGCGCAGATGGAACTGTCCGCGCAGTGCTACGGATATTCGCCCGGTCTCTTCGGACACCACGATGGCTATCGCGTCGCTGTCCTGCGATATGCCCATGGCGGCACGGTGGCGCAGCCCGAGTTCCTTGGGTATCTCGAAGCTGTGGCTTACCGGCAGTATGCAGCCGGCGGCGCGTATCCTGTTCTTCGATATCACCATTGCGCCGTCATGCAGCGGCGAGTTCTTGAAAAAGATGTTTTCTATCAGGCGCTGGTTTATCGCGGCGTCAATCACGTCGCCCGTAGCTATCACTTCGTCGAGCGGCGTAAGCCGTTCTATCACGATGAGCGCTCCAACCTTGTTCTTGCCCATGCTCATGCAGGCCATCACGACGGGCATTATGGCTTCCATGTCGTCCTTGTCTTTTTTCTCGCCCGACGAGAACAGGCGTATTATGCTGTTCACCTTGCGGTGCGTGCCGAGGTTGTAAAGAAACTTGCGTATCTCTTCCTGGAACAGTATTATTATGGCAATGACGCCCACACTCACCAATTTGTCCATGATGCTGCCCAAGAGGCGCATCTCGAGCACCTGGCTTACGAACAGCCACATCAGGATGAACACCATGATGCCGATGAACACATTGATTGACCGCGACTCCCTCATGAGGCGGTAAATGTAGTAGAGCATCAGGGCGACGCACAGTATGTCGATAAAGTCTTTTATGCCGAATTCAAACATATCTCATCGTTTCTTTCACTATTTTCACGGCCTCGACACATTCCTTCACGTCGTGTACGCGCAGTATCGACGCTCCGCCAAGAACCGTCGCGAGGACGTTTGCCGCCACGGTGCCCGTCAGCGCGCCTGCGGCATCGGTGCCGAGAACGCGCGAAATCATCGACTTGCGCGACACACCGGCCAGCACCGGCAGCCCCATCTCGCGCAAGCGGCCCATCCGTGCGAGCACTTCGTAGTTCTCGTCAAGCGTTTTTCCGAAGCCGAAACCGGGGTCGAGGATGATGTCTTTCTGCCCGAGGTCGCGAAGGAGCTGCACCTTCGGCGCAAAATCCTGCATGATGCTGACGATGTTCGGGCGCGAAGACATTAATATATAAGGTGCTCCCAACCGTGCCGCCTCCACGAATATCGGGGGCGCATCGTCCACTGAAACGCCGCGGTAAGCGCTTTCAAGCATCTCCTCGCCGCCGAAAGCCCCCTCTACTTTGCCTCCCGAAACGTCGTTGATGATGGCCGCGCCATACTCCTCGACCGACATCCGAGCCACCTCGGGACGGAAAGTGTCGACCGAGACCACGGCCTCTGGCTCGGCCATGCGCACCGCCTTCAAGGCCATGCGCATACGCTCCATCTCCTCGCCGGCCGTAACCTTGGCTGCACCGGGGCGCGTAGAGTAAGCCCCCACGTCAATTATTGCCCCGCCCTCGGCCACTATCTGACTGGCGCGCGAGGCTATTTCCGCTTCTGTCTGCCGGCGGCTTCCGGCGTAAAACGAGTCGGGCGTGGCGTTGAGTATGCCCATAACCAACGGCTCCGACAAGTCCAAGAGCCGCCCTCCAACGTTTACCGTATATGGAATGAGTCCTTTCATACATTGGCAAAGGTAATCAATAATATCGACACACGGAGGCTTTTGACGTTTTTTATCTATATATTTCATCGCCACAAATGAAAACCCGTGAATAAAAATACATCTTGCGAAGTAAAAAGTCATGACAAACAAAATCGGCAAACCAGGTCGCGGAAAAAACGAAAAACGGCTTGCCGAATGCGTAGCCAGCACACATTACGGCTTGTTCTACAATCTCCATATAGCAAAACAGGCATCAAATACCTTGCAAAACACAGCCAAAAGTCCGCCCGAAGACAGCCTATCGCGATGCAAAAGGTGGCCTTTCACGCTATAAAAGGCCACCTTTTGCAGGTCGAAGAGCCATCACGCAAATCAGTTCAAAACGTAACACACTGGTATTCAAACCAGTACGTAAAACACCTAAAACCAGCTTAACTCTCTCCGCTGGGCAGTGTCTGTTCACCGGAGACCTTCACGACGCGCCAAACTGGCGACGTATGCAAAACCCAGCGATCTTTTTGCATACAACGCAATGCCGGCAGGCTGATGGAAGTCCTTGCCTGCAATATGGAAACATTATCACGGCAAATATTTGGATTTACCGCAAGTTTACAGTAACTTTGCATTGGACTGCACCTCTCAATAACCGGCATGGCAACACGGATGGAAGCTGAAGCGGTTGAAACTCGCCAGCTGGCACAGCTTGAAAAGGCGCAAAATACAAGAATGGAAGATACAAGACATGGAAAAGAAAGACATCAGCCAATTCATAAATAAAGTAATAGAAGACGACTGCCTGAACATATTGCCGCTGTTTCCTGACAAGTCGATAGACATGATACTCTGCGACCTGCCTTACGGCACGACACAAAACAAATGGGACTCTGTAATAAACTTAGACAAGCTTTGGAAAGAGTACATGCGAATAATAAAGGACAACGGCGCGATTGTCCTTACATCACAGGGGCTGTTCACTGCGAAGCTAATACTAAGCAACGAAAAGTGGTTCAAATACAAGATTGTCTGGATAAAATCAAAATCCACCAATTTCCTCAACGCCAAAAAGCAGCCGCTGCGCAAGCACGAGGACATTTGTGTGTTCTATAAGCACCAACCTACATACAATCCGCAAATGTCGGAAGGCGAAAGCTACGACAAAGGCATACGCAAAGACCAATTTACTGGGAGCTATGGCGAGTTCAAACCTCAGCACGTGAAGAGCGACGGGCGGCGTTATCCCAACGACATAATCTGCATGGAGGAAGAACCAGTGGACGACTTCGTATATTTCAAGACCGCCGAGTCAGAGGGAGAAGTGTACCATCCCACGCAAAAACCTGTGGATTTAGGACGGTACCTGATACGTACTTATACAAACAAAGGCGACATAGTGCTTGATAATGCGTGTGGCAGCGGTAGTTTCCTCGTGGCCGCCGCAATGGAAGGACGCAAGTACATAGGCATAGAGAAAAATGAGAACGCCATGCTGCACAAAGTGAAAGAAACCGACTATGTAGACATTTGCCGCAAACGCCTTGCAAAAACCAACTGTAACAAAAAAAAGGCAAGCAATAAACAAACAGCGGAATTACCAATACCACAATTCCTAACAAAGCCGTTATGAAACACGACAACATAAGGAGAAACGAAAGAGACTGGGCAGGACAGCTGATAAGCTGGCTCAAGGCGGCAATGGAAAAACGCATGACAGTTTTCCAAGATGCCACCAACGACACCGGCCTAAAGACGGAAAAAGGGCGCACGAAGTTTCCCGACATACTACTATTCGTTGACAAGACATCAGGCATCGTTTTTAACGGATGGGAACTAAAGTTCCCTGACACGCCCGTAGACGACACTGACATGCTTGAAAACGCATTGGAAAAGGCGAAAAGACTGCAGTCTGAATCATTCGTAACATGGAACGGAACTGAAGCTGTAATTTGGAAAACAGACCGGCGCGACTACTCTATCGACACATTATCAAGGCTGAAGACATACCCTCCAACTGACGGAATATCCACACGCAATGACTTGGCTGACCCTGAAAGATTTGCCACAAACGAAGCAAAACTAAAAAAACGCGCGTTAGAAATATTGCACGACTTAGAACAACTACTCGTCAACGGGCGACTTAAACCAGCGATAGACATATCAGGAAGCATAATACAAGCCGTAAGGAACACGGCAAAAATCATCATACCACAGTTCCAACAGGAAATAGAAAAAGAAAAAGGAGCAAACAAACAGTTCAGGGACGAATTTGCAAAATGGAAGATATACGAAAACTCAACGATAAAGATACTTGAATATTCTTCAAGAAGAGACGAGCGTGTAATACCTGAACAGGTTCTTGCCAAGTTCACTTTCTACAACCTCATAGGCAAAATCATATTCTACATGACGCTTAGTGAAAACCTAAGCGGCGAATTAGAACCTATGACTGCGGTGGAAGGCGATATAAAAATGCAGATATACTCGTATTTCGACAAAGCGGGACATATTGACTATCAGGCCATATTCAAACCTTATTTTACCGATCGTATAGAGTTCTCTAAAACAACGAGTACAACCTTGCAGGCTCTGATTGAAGCTCTTACAAGTTTCAACTTCAAGGTACTACCAACCGAAGTCATCGGACACATCCTTGAAAACCTCGTACCAGCCGATGAAAAACAAAAATTCGGCCAATACTTCACGCCAGAAACATTGGCCGACTTAGTGACATATCCGGCAGTAAAAAACAAAGACGATATTCTGTTCGACCCGACATCAGGAACCGGGACTTTCCTGAACTCTGCCTATAAAATACTTTACCACTTCGGGCACAAGTCCCATACAGAACTGCTTGCCCAAATATGGGGGAACGACATATCACATTTCCCGGCGATACTTTCAGTCATCAATCTATATAAACAGGACGTTTCTGAAACCGCCAACTTTCCACGCGTAATGCGTGAGGACTTCTTCAATCTCGAGGTAGGAAAAGAAGTGATCTTCCCAGATCCACACGACCACAAACAACGCTTAGCAGTAAAAATACCATCATTCGACGGCATTGTAAGCAACTTTCCGTTCATTCAACAAGAAGACATCCCCAACGAAAAACTTAACTCTTTGTTCAGGACACACTTTCAACAGACGCAACAAGCATTTCTGAAAGACGGCACGTTCAGGATAAACGAGCGCTCCGATTATTTCACTTACTGCGTCTACAATTCGATCCGTTTCCTAAAACATGACGGATGCATGGCCGCCATAACGTCGAACGCATGGCTCGGAAAAGAATACGGTATCCAATTCAAAAAGTTCATCCTTGACAATTTCCACATAAAATACATCGTCAAAAGCAACGCGGAACACTGGTTCAAGAACTCGCAAGTGGCAACTGTTTATTTCGTAATGGAAAGAAACTGCAAAACAGCCCCGACAAAATTCGTCACCATAAACTTCAAGATAGACGACTATTTCAGCAAAAAAGAAGATGAAACACACATACAGCAAATAGAAGACTTCTATGGCGAAATAAACAACTGTGACGATGAAAGAAATCTAAGTTGGGAAAAAGACCTGTCATTCAAAGGACTGTATCATAAGAAAGACAAGAGCATGGACGTATGCATCGTCCCTAAAAAGATATTAGAAGAAAGCATCTTGAAAAGAACAAACTGGGACGAATTCTTTATATCCACAGACTTGTTTGGCAGCATAGACCACTGCCTGACGCTCTATTTTCCACACATAATAAACGTATTCAGAGGTGAAAGAACTGGCTGGAACGACATGTTCGTAGTCAAGAAAAAAAACGCACAAACAACCAAAATCTCGTCCAAATACTTGATACCTTATATAAAGAAACCGGCGGAATTGCAAAAAATCAAATTCGACAACAACTACGCATACTATGTGTTAGCCTGCAACGACCACATTGACAACATTGACGAGGGCACACTTAGATGGATAAACAAATTCAAAAACGCAAAAAACAGGAACGGATCTAAAACTATACAAGCAGCCTGCGCACAGCACAAACCTTATTGGTACTCACTACAGCCCAAGCGTGCGGACATCGTAACGGCAATCAACCCTTACGAACGATACTTCTTCACATATTCAAAAACACCGTTTGCCATAGACCAACGACTCATTGGAATAAAAATAGAAAAAGCCTACGATTTGGAGTTGATAGCAGCCCTGCTTAATTCTGCTGTGACATTCCTCACCTTGGAGATACGCGGAACTTCGCGAAACTTAGGGGCTTTGGATCTGAACGCAAATTATCTGAAACAAATACGCGCACTCAATCCCGACTTGCTTACCGACGAACAGAAAAAGAATATACTAAAAGCTTTCGAACCACTGAAACACAGACAAATAAAAAACATCACCGACGAGATAAGAGACCCCGTAAGGATTGCTTTCGACAGGACTATTCTAAGAAGTTTCGGGCTGGAAACATCTTTATTGTCAAACATATATTCACTATTACAAACATCGGTGAACGAAAGGGTTTCGATGTCAAAAAAATAATAGGAACAACGAAAAAATAGCCTATTTGCAACCTATAAGACAAACATCTGCAAATATCAAGACCTAATAATATGAATATATCAGAACTCTACAAAATCTTCACCGCCCACCCTTCCGTGACGACCGACAGCCGCGACTGCCCCAAGGGTTCGGTATTTTTCGCGCTCAAAGGCGCGTCGTTCAACGGCAACGCCTTCGCAAAGGCCGCCTTGGAGAAGGGCTGCGCATACGCCGTAGTGGACGAAAAGGAGTACGCCGCAGAAGGCGACAGCCGCTACATACTCGTTGACGACTGCCTGAAAACCCTGCAACGGCTGGCAAACCACCACCGCCGCGCACTCGGAACGAAAATAATCGGAATAACCGGCACCAACGGAAAAACCACCACAAAGGAACTGCTGGCAGCCGTTCTGGGCGAACGCTACAACGTGCTTTACACGCAGGGAAACTTCAACAACGACATAGGCGTGCCGAAAACACTGCTGCGACTGACCAAGGAACACGAGATAGCCGTAATCGAAATGGGCGCCAGCCATCCGGGAGACATCAAGACACTGGTTGACATCGTTGAGCCTGACTGCGGCCTGATAACCAACGTGGGGCGCGCCCACCTTCAGGGGTTCGGCTCGTTCGAGGGTGTGGTGCGCACCAAGGGAGAGCTGTACGACTATTTGCGGGCACACGGCTGCACGGCGTTCATCAACGCAGGCGACGAACACCTGACGGGCATTTCGCAGGGTCTTGACCTTATCAAATACGGGCTTGAGGGCGTGGAAGGCGCCACGGTGACGGGCGAAGTGACCGTATGCGACCCTTACCTGAACTTCCGCTGGCATGCTGAAGGCGGACAGTGGCGCGACGTGAAGACCCACATCATAGGCAGCTACAACGTAATGAACATGCTCGCCGCCGCCTGCGCCGGGCTCCATTTCGGCGTAACGCCCGGACAGATTGACCACGCCTTGTCGTCATACGTTCCAAAAAACAACCGCTCGGAGCTGGAACGCACGGCGCACAACAGCCTCATCATCGACGCATACAATGCCAACCCGACCAGCATGGCCGCAGCTCTGGCGAACTTCCGCGACATGAAGGCCGGCAAGAAAATGGCCATCTTAGGCGACATGGGAGAACTTGGCGCGGTAAGCGCGGAGGAACACCAGCGCGTGGCCGACTTCCTCAAGACTGCAGGTTTTGACGAGGTGTGGCTCGTCGGGACGGAGTTCGGCAAGACGGACTGCCCCTTCCGCAAGTTCAATGATGTCGATGAAGTGAAAAAAGAAATAGAAGCCAACCGCCCCGAAGGCTTCTGCATACTCATAAAAGGCAGCAACTCGACACGGCTGTACCAGTTGCCGGGATTGCTGTAAGAATTTTAAGGAATTTATAGAAGTTAGAGAAGGTATAGAAGTTAAAGCCAAATGCTTTGTTTGCAGCCCTTTCATTCAATAGGCAAAGCATTTGGCTTTAACTTCTATACCTTCTCTAACTTCTATAAATTCCTATCTTCCCGAACACTCCTTGACATACTCCGCAAACAGCTCAAGCCCCTTCATCATCACCGAACGGGGACATGCTATGTTCACGCGGACGAACGGACGGTCGTGCTCGCCGTACATCTCGCCGTCGTTAAGCCAAAGCTTTTTCTCGCGAAGAAGCTCGTCCACGATGACGGTTGACGGCTTGCCGAGCGCAGAGCAGTCGAGCCACACAAGGTAAGTGGCCTCCAGCTTGGTAACAGGAATTTGCGGAATGTTTTTCGCAAAATACTCTTTCAGGCACTCGTAGTTGCCGTGCAGATAAGCCAGCAGTTCTTCAAGCCACTCCTCTCCGCCGTTATACGCCGCCTGAAGGGCGGTAACCCCGAACGGACTTACGTCGCAAACCTCGTTTATGTTGATGGCTTTGTCAATGCGGCGGCGCACGTCATCGTCAGCCGCGGTTATGTTGGCAATCTGCGTTCCGGCAATGTTGAATGTCTTTGTCGGCGCTGTACACGTCGCCGAATGCGTCAGGAAAGCGTCAGAAAGCGAGGCGAACGGCGTGTACTTGTAGCCCGGCATAACGATGTCGCAGTGTATTTCGTCCGACAAGACGAACACTCCGTGCTTCAAGCAGATGTCGCCCATACGGCGCAATTCGTCAGCAGTCCACGCACGTCCAGCCGGGTTATGGGGGTTGCACAGCAGGAAGAGCTTGACCTTCGGGTCGGCGGCACGCCGCTCGAAGTCGTCAAAATCAATTGTATAAGTGCCGCCGTCGTACACCAGCTTGTTGTCTTCCATCACACAGCCGTTGTTCCTTATGGACGAAAAGAAGCAGTTGTAAACCGGCGTCTGCACAAGCACCTTGTCACCGGGAACGGTCATCGCCTTGATGACAGCAGACACGGCAGGCACCACTCCGGTAGTATATATCATCCACTCGCGCCGCATGCGCCAGCCGTGGCGGCGGTTAAACCAGTTGATTACGGCCTCGTAATACGAGTCGGGAACATGCTCGTAACCGAACACTCCGTGGTCAACCCTCCTGCGCAAAGCCTCAACAACGCACGGCGCAGTGCGGAAATCCATGTCCGCAACCCACATGGGCAGAGCGCCTTCCACCTGTCCGCCGTCCCACTTCTCGCTGTCAGTGCCGCGGCGGTCTACAATCTCGTCGAAATCAAATTTTGCCATAACATTATCATAATAAGTTCCACATGAATGGCGCAAAGTTACTAAAGAAATGGCGTAAAATATGTGGGAACACATCCACAAATGCGCGCTTTTCAAAAGAAATGTGTATAAAATAAGTAAAAAACGCACTTCTATAAATGTTTTTTTGTACTTTCGCAGGTTGTAAAACCTATCAGCATACAGAGAAAAAACGCATAACCCAACGACATAAAACTCACGACAACAAGTATGGAAGAAAACAATGTGAAGCCTGCAACAGGCAAACTTGGAATATTGTGCATCGGCCTCGGAGCCGTCAGCACAACGTTCATGGCAGGCACAATGATGATACGCAAGGGCATGGGAAAACCCATAGGCTCAATCACGCAGATGGCGAAGATACGTGTGGGGAAGGGCGACGGCAAGCGATACATGCACGTATCCGACATCGTTCCGATGCCGACACTCGACGACATCGTGTTTGGAGCATGGGACATTCTTCCCGGAAACGCTTTTGAAAGAGCTCTTGATGCCGGAGTATTGAAGGACAGGGACATCTATCCTGTAAAGCAGGAGCTTGAAAACATACAGCCGATGCGCGGCGTTTACGACCCCGATTACGTAAAGGCCATGGACGGGACATGGGTCAAGGACACGCATCTTACGCGCCGGGAGCTCACGGAGCAGGTGCGCGAAGACATACGTTCGTTCAAGGAAAAGAACGGATGCAGCCGCTTGGTGGTTGTGTGGGCGGCTTCGACAGAGATTTACGTGCCGCGCGAAGACAGCGTACATGGCAGTCTTGACACGCTTGAAGAGGCGATGGAAGCCGACAACCGCAAACTCGTTGCGCCGTCGATGTGCTACGCATACGCCGCCATATCAGAGGGCGTTCCGTTCATCATGGGCGCGCCTAACACCTGTATCGACATCCCGGCAATGTGGGAACTGGCCGCAAGACACGGCGTCCCGATAGCCGGAAAAGACTTCAAGACAGGGCAGACGATGATGAAGACCGTCCTGTCCGCCGCTTTCCGCACACGCATGCTGGGAGTGAACGGATGGTTCTCGACCAACATCCCTCGGCAACACCGACGGCCTTGTTCTTGACGTTCCGGAGAACTTCAAGACAAAAGAGGTAAGCAAGCTCGGCGTGATTGACACCATATTAAAAAAAGAGGAATATCCCGAGCTTTACGGAGACATATTCCACAAGGTGCGCATCAACTACTATCCGCCGCGCGGCGACGACAAGGAAGGATGGGACAACATCGACATCTTCGGCTGGATGGGCTACCCCATGCAGATAAAAGTAGACTTCCTGTGCAAAGACTCCATACTGGCCGCACCGCTGCTGCTCGACCTTGCCCTGCTAGGCGACCTCGCGGCACGCGCCGGAAGAAGCGGGATACAGCCTTGGTTGTCGTTCTACATGAAAAGCCCGATGCACTCCGACGGCGAAGAACCTGTACACGACCTGTTCCAACAATACACCATGTTGAAGAACGCGCTACGCGAAATGGGCGGATATGAAGCCGATGAAGAGATTGACTGACAAGAAGAAGCTCTTGCGTCTTACATTACAATCGCTGTCGATGGCATCGGCCGCGATTGTATTTTTTATCTATGCGCACACCTTCATGCCGCTACCGGCGGAGAACATGAAGAGAAGCGTCGCACTTATTGAAGCCTTTTCACGCTACGAACTGCTTGCCGACGGCAAACCCGTGGCCTTTTTCAGCAGCATAAACGACAGCCTGCAACCGGAAGGGATGTCGCCTTCCGCCGACCAGGACACGGCCACCAAGACGTATGCCACAGCCTGCTGGGTGAACCGCTGGCCGCTGCTGCCTTCATGCAACGGCCTCCTGCTGACCGCCAACAACGACAGCGCAGCCGCGAAAAGGCTTGCCGCGGCAAACAGGAGGATGCCAGAAATAATAAGAAAGGCCATCGAAGACACACGCACGAAGGTGGGGTTATTAAATAAGACGATTGAAGAAACCGGCTATTACATGAAGACCCACAACGTGAACGACGACGGCTACAACATCATTGCGGAGTACGCCGAAGGATTGGAGCAACGCAAAGCCAAGGCCGAAAGGCTGCTATCAGTCCTGACGGCGGCATCGGAAGGCAGGCAGACTGCCATGAGGCTCGTCACAAAATACACCGTAATAAGCAAAGACACCGCAGGGAACACTCTGCGCACGCCATGCTCCCTGCTTACCACAGACAACACAAAACCGCTAATACTGCTGCAAACCAACGACAGGCGCACGCCCGGCGGCGCGGTAACCCTGTACCCACACCTATGGCTTACACCGCAAATTGACAGCGGCGACGGCATCACCACGGCGGCATTTCCCGGCTGCCGACTGTACGGCTACCGCCCTGACAAGGCAAAGCCCCAGATTTCAAGCGGAACGGCAACCGGCAAAGACTGCCACGACATGCCAACGATGCTCGCACCAGACGGCTCTCCTGTATTCACCGCTAACGGCGTTTTCGCCGGCATAAGCGTCAAAGGAAGGGTTATAAAGCCCGCAGAGACAGGCTTCGGACTAAACAACCTGCTGCCATGAAACACATTACAGCCATACTTGCCCTGGCCGCATTGCTCGTGCTGTCAGCGTGTTCAAAGGTTACACCCGGCGGCAATACCGCAACGCCAAAGACCGGATGCACCTACCGCGGAGGGACAGCCGACGGGCTGCCTGACGGATACGGCGTGCTGACACGCGGCGACAGCACCATTTACAGCGGACAATGGAAGGCAGGAAAGAGGCACGGCACCGCAGCCGTTACCGACCCACAGGGACGCACCGTGGCTGCAACATTCAGGGCGGACACCGTTGTGAGCGGCACGATAACCGACAGCCTCGGCACTTACCAAGGCGAGCTTGACAGCCTATACCGCCCCAGCGGCCACGGCATTTACCGCGGGCGCGACGGCTCTTACTACGACGGAGCATGGCGCGAGGGCGCAAGAAACGGATTCGGATGCGGCATAACGGCAGAGGGGAAGGTACAGACGGGAGAATGGACGGGCGGAGTCTACCGCGGAGAACGCATGACCTACACCGCCGAACGCATCTACGGGATAGACATTTCGCGCTACCAGCACGGCAAGGGGCGCAAGAAATACGCGATAAAATGGAACAAGCTGCGCATAACCCACCTCGGAAACATAAGCCGCAAGAAGGTCAGCGGCAAGGTTGACTACCCCGTATCGTTCGTCTACATCAAGTCGACCGAAGGCGCATCGGTGCGCAACCCGTACTTCGCCAGCGACTACCGCGCGGCGCGCAGGCACGGAATTCCAGTAGGCGCATACCATTTCTTCTCGTACACGTCAACCGCGCAGAAGCAGGCGCAGTACTTCCTGCGCCACTCGCGCTTTTCCAAAGGCGACCTGCCGCCGGTTCTCGACGTAGAGCCCACAGCCCGGCAAATCAGCAAGATGGGCGGAGTGCAGGCCATGTTCAACCGCATACGCACATGGCTCGGCATCGTACAGAGGCGCACCGGGGTACGGCCAATACTCTACGTGAGCCAGCAGTTCGTCAACAAATACCTGCCCGAAGCGCCCGACCTGATGCGCGACTACATGGTTTGGATAGCCCGCTACGGCGAATACAAGCCCGAAGTGCGCCTCGCCATCTGGCAGCTGTGCCCCGACGGGCGCGTGGACGGCATACACGGCGAGGTTGACATCAACGTGTTCAACGGCTATCACGACCGCTTCCAGCAATTCCTTAAAAAGGGAACGATAAAGTAAGCGTAACCCATTGACTGTCAGTGCATACGCAAAAGGCCACCTTTTACAGTGTAAAAGGTGGCCTTTTGGCTTGTAATTGACGGCCTTTCGGAAGACAAAAGACGGCAAATTATTTTTTAGGAGTTAAAGACACTTGTTTAGGAGTTAAGGAGTTATGTAGTTAAGGAGTTAAGACAAATGCTTTGTCTGCTTGTCCCTCGTTACTCGTCAACTGACAAGGCATTTGTCTTAACTCCTTAACTACATAACTCCTTAACTTCAAAGCTAATGACTTTAACTACTTAGCGACCGCAGGGAGCGTTAACTACTCTAACTACTTTAACTACTAAACAACAACTCCTTTAACTACTGAAAATACTAAGAACCATAACTCACAATCACCGTTACTTTTACAAGACGGTAGCGCGTGCCTGCCTTTCGTGAAGAACAAGGGCCGTCGCACCTCAGCGCGTAGACACGGTTCTGCCCCTTGCCGCGCACCGTAAGCACCATAGTTATGCCGTTTTCGGTGCGCTTTTCTATGAAGTCGCCCGTGCCCTTCTCGCGCTTGAAGGCTGCCGAGAAGCTGCCGGCATCGGCGTCGGAGAGTTCGAGCACCTTCACAACCTTCTGTATTTTCCGTGTATTCGGGTCACGCTCCACCGCCGAAGTGAACTTGCTCCGCCCCACCGACGAGCAGTCTTCGACAAGCCGGTCGATGCTGTTCTGCCCCAAGGCCGACGCCGCGCACCCGGCGATGAACATCAATATAAAAACTATCCTGCGTACCATCATTGTCGTTTTCAGCTATTCCAACATTTCTTCCACCTGCCTGCGCATGCCAGGGTCGTCGATGCTGCCGAGCACGTCAAGTTCGGCCTGCTCCACCACCGACCGCCGGCCGATGCGGCTCTCTATACGCTCCGCGTCGGCAAGAGCAGCCTCAATGTCGCCCTTTATGCGCCCAAGGTCGTCTATGCGGTGGCCGTTGTCTATTACATAACTGCCCCCGTAAAGCCGCGCCAGCGCCTTGTCTTCGCGGTAATCAATGTATGCCTGCACGCCAAACAGCAGCACTATGGCAACCGCCGCGCCGCACACGGCACGCCATACAACAGGCATGAACCTCGCCTTGCGCCCCTCCTCGGTCCGCATAGAGCCGAAGGCGGCCATCACGGGCCGGTATTTCTCAAGCTCCGTTGGCAGCTTCTTGCCGCTGAACAGGCGGTAGAGCCTGCGCTCTTCGGCAAGCGTCGTCTCGCCGTCAAAGAACCTTTGGAGCAGCCGCTCCGCCTCTTTTGCCTTTCTGTTATTCATCGTTCAAATCATTAAGAAGATGTTTCCTTACAGCCATACGCGCCCTGCTAAGCGTCTTGCGCACAGCCGCCTCACTGCTGCCGGTGAGCCGTGCGATGTCGGCCATCGGCATTCCGTCGATATGGCGGAGGCGCAGCACCACCTGCTGAGCCGCAGGCAGCGTGTCGATTACCTTCATTACGTGTGCGAATACGTCGCCGTCAGCACCCTCATCCGCCGGTGCCGGCATGTCGGCAAGCCCAATGCCGACCTTGGATTTGCACCTGCGCAGGCGGTCTACGCACACGTTGCGCACAAGGACTTTTGCCAACGGGGCAGCCGGACTGCGCAGCTCCGCGGCCATGCCCCACAGCTTCAGCAGCACGTCCTGCACGGCGTCTTCGGCATCCTCGGCACTGCCGAGCAGGCTTTCAGCCGTCTGCAACAACATGGGGCGCATCACCCCGGCCTCGCGTTCAAAGTCCTCTTGCGTCATAAAGTCACCGGCACACAAGCCATAATGCGTGCTGTTCAGAATTTGTTAAGCTCCGATGTTTTGATATGCGACACGCCCGAACCGGTAAACTCCGTGTTGTCTGCCGTGCCGGAAAGCGTCACCTCGATGCGTCCGCTCGCACTTGCCGTCACGCTTTGGCAGTCGAGCGAAAGGTTGAACATGCCTACTCCGCTGCAGGCAAGCTCCGCCTTGCCGCCGGTAAAGCTCATATCGTAGTCGCTGCGGCCACTGACCTCAACAGAAAGGTTGTCGGCCTTAAGCCTGCTTTTCCGCATGTCTACGCCAGAATTGTATATGCTTATGCCGCGTGCGGTCACATCTCCGTCAATGTCTGACCGCCCATAATTGGCATATTTGTAATCGCCCTCAAGGGTGAACGCGCCCTTTATCATGCCCACGCCGCTATTGTTGAAGTCGGCCGAACCGCCTTTCACGCTGCACGAGAAGTCCATACGCCCGTGGTTTGTCATCTTCAGAATGTCCGAACTTACCGTGCCGTCGCCGAACATAAGCACGCCGTTGTTGGAAATCGTCATAGTACCGGCCTTGACTGACGGCACGGCGATGTCCATACGGCCATTGTTTGAAACGTCGAATGCCGAAGACGAACCGCCGCCTGCCACCGCATCGGCCTTGAACGTAAGCATTCCGTTGTTAGTAATCGACAGTCCGCCGGTATTCAGCGACTGCGCGGTAAAGTCCATCCGCGCATTGTTTTGTATGCTGTTTACAGCCGGGGCAGTGACGTAAAGCGTGATGGTGTGCTTGTCGGCATCACTCTGACAACTGTCCTTCTTCCGCTTTACCGAGAGTTTTCCGCCAATTACGGATATATTCGTCATGCTAAAGGCTTCTTCGCTGCCGCGAGCCACAACCTTATAGGTTTGCCCCTGAGTGTAATTGATTGCCACAGGCCATGATGCCGTAAAGCCATTGAAGCCGCTAAGGTTAAGTGTTTTCTCCACATCGCCGTAGGAAGTCGCGGCGTTGCAGGCCGCTTCCTTGCTGGTTCCGCCGCATGCCGCCAACGAAAAAAGCGCCGTTGCGGCAGTCAATGCAATTGTCTTGATTTTCATAATCCGGTGTTTTTTTACAGTTCTTTCACCCATAGTACGCAGAAAAGCCGCATTTGTGACACCTCGCGGCGTGTTTTTTCATGTTTTCAGCATGTTTTTCTTGGCATAAGGCATAATAAAAGGCCGCATATCCCGTGCAGGACTGCAGCCTTCTCAAAAAACATTATGGATTAAAAAGTAAATGTCCGCGTAACGGTTCCGTCGTAAGTCTCGATGTCGATGCTTACATCGTCGCCCGCTGACGGCTCTACCGGCAGACGGGAAACGGCAATGCTCACGTATGCATCGGTGGTATAATATTCAGGGACTCCGGCCTGGTCGTGGTACAGGCTTAGGCGTACAAGGCGCGTGCCGTCGGTCCGTTCGTCAACGCCGAGGCATATAACGCCAAGCGTCTGCGTGCCATACGAACCGTCAACCGAGCCGGTCTTCACGCCAAGTTCAAGGTTCAGGTACTTTCCGTTGCGGCTTGTCCACGAGCTTACAAAGTCAACCGGGTCGGCCTTCAAGCCGCCTTCCAAGTTCTCGAAAGGAACAATCTGCGGCACAAGCACCTGCGACATGGCGAGCGGCTCGGCACGATATGTACCGTCGTCCGCCTCCACCTTATTGTAATATAGCAGTGCGCGATACACCGTGTCGGGACGTTCCATCCAGCTTACCCTGACCGCCTGCGAAAAATACATCTGCTCGCCGTCGTCGGTTTCGATGCTTACCGCGTTGGCGTCGGCATCGGTCTGCGCCTCGACAAAGTAGGCACGCATGTTCGACAAGGCACCTTCACCGGTGCGGTAGGCGTCGTTCTCGCACGCCATAAGGAACAAGACAAACGTCAGGAAGATATATTTCAGGCAGTTTTTCATCGTGTAGCGTTGATATGGTTGATGGCAGGATTGGCGTACATTACGAGCATACGCTCCATGAGGAACGGCTCGTCCTTGCCCGGAAGGTCTATTTTAGCGAGCTGCCCGGCAAGGTATTTCTCGAACACGGCCTTGTCCTTGTCGGTATATTCACCTGCATTGGCACTGTCGCCGCGCAGCATGTCGAGAGCGATATAATTGGACGGGAACAAGCGGTAGTTGCGGTGGATTTCATGGTCGATATGCTCCGCGATTACATCAAACACATCGGCCTTTGGAATATCTCCGCCAAGCGTGTCGAGCCAGCCGTCGATGCACGGCGCACACTGGTAGTGAACGCGCCCCTTGTAGCCAAGTATTCCGGTTTTCATGCTTATGATGTCGTCTTCGGCAGACTTCTTCCAACCCTCAATGTCGCGCTTCTGCTGGAACTCCTTGGCCTTCAGGTAGTCGCAGGGGTCATACTCATACGATATCGCCAACGGCACAATGTGCAGCCGGCGCAGCTCCACAACGTCGCCCTTGCCTCCTCCGATTGCCATCATCTTCAGGATGGCCGGCTGGGTGCGGTCGTCGGAATCCTTGGCACGGCCCTCACGCTGGGCAATCCAGATGTTGTCGTGCTTCTCCTCTATAACGAAGTGCATGTAATCGGACATCAGCTTACTGGCCATAAGCGTCTCGCGAGGCGACAGTCCGCGCCTTACGATGAACGACTTGTTCACCCGGACAAGGTCTTTTACCCACGGAAGAGCCAGCAGGTTGTCGCCTATGGCAATCTCGCAGGTGGTCTTGAAGCCGTTGTCAATCAGAAGTTTGTCAAGGAAACCAGAATCAAGCACGATGTCCCTGTGGTTGCTCACAAACGTGTAACGCCCGGCCTTGTCCACCGCCGAGACGTCCATGTCGCAGCCTGCGGTAAGCTTGTCAACCAAGGACTGCACGAAACCATAACAGAAAGACAGCTGGAACTCAAGGTTTGTCTTGCACGAAAGCATCTTGTCACGCACGCTCTCAAAAGGCAAATCCGGCAAGGCATAAGCCAGAACCTGCCTGAACTGCCCGTCGGCGAGCAAGCGTTCAAACACTTGCGGCAACTCTTCCGGCTCATAAGGGCGGATGCTGTCAAATGCAGTGGGAACTTTCATAAATTGTCAAGGATTAGTTTCAAACGATAGACAAAGGAGTTAATGGAACCGTAAAAACAAACTCCATTAACTCCTTTAACATCGCAATGTTTTATCTGAACTGGTTTTCAACAATGTCGGTCAGCACGTCAGTCATGTTGAGTCCTGCCGCCTTGACCTGTTGTGGGATGAAACTTGTGGCCGTCATGCCGGGAGTGGTGTTGATTTCAATCATGTTCACCTTGTCAACTTCCTGCCCGTCACTGCCCGTTCCACGGCTTATGATGTAGTCGATGCGTATAATTCCGTTGCAGTGCAGAATGTCGTAGATTTGACTCGTAATGTCCGCCACACGCTTGGCGGTGTCAGGAGCAAGGCGCGCCGGTGTTATTTCCTGAACCTGGCCGTTGTATTTGGCATCATAATCAAAGAACTCACGCTGCGTCACAACTTCCGTAGCAGGCAATACAACGCTCTTTTCGCGCGTCTTGTAACAGCCTATCGAAATCTCCGTACCTTCTATGTAGCGTTCCACCATCACGTCCTCACTCTCAAGCATGGCCTTGCGGATAGCCGGAGCGAGCTGGTCTTTGTTCTTCACCTTGGACACGCCGAAGCTGCTGCCGTCGGCCGCAGGCTTTACAAAACACGGCATGCCGATGCGCTCTTCAATCTCGTCGTCGCTTACAATCTCCTCGTATCCCTTGCGGATAAGCAGGCTGTCGGCCACGCGGACACCGTAGCCACGCAGGTACTGGTTGAGCACGAACTTGTTGAAAGTCAACGCCTCCACGAGCACTCCGCTCGTAGAATAAGGCACATGGACAAGCTCGAAATAGCCTTGCAGTATGCCGTTCTCACCCGGAGTGCCGTGTATTGTTATGTAAGCGTAATCGAATTGCACAAAATTTCCGTTCTCCATGAACGAGAAGTCATTGCGGTCTATCGGTGCGGTTGTGCCGTCAGGCAATTCAACATGCCAGTCAAGCTTGCTCACAACCACGATGTAGACATTGTACCTCTCCTTGTCAAAGAAAGAATAAAGCCCTTGGGCTGAACGCAAAGAGACACCATATTCGGAAGAATATCCTCCGCAAACTATGGCAATAGTTCTCTTGAGATTTTTCATAAAGTATTTTTATTTAAATTCATTTCCCTTTATATACGCCCTCCATTTGCCTATTAGCCGTTCCATGTCATCAGGAAGCGGAGAGGTAAAGTCCATCTGCTGTCCCGTGGCAGGATGCACAAAACCCAGCGTCTTAGCGTGAAGCGCCTGCCGTGGACAGGTTTTGAAGCAGTTTTCGATGAACTGCCGGTAGCTGCCCGTACGGTTTCCACGCAGTATTTCCGTACCTCCGTAACGCTCGTCGGCGAAAAGCGGATGGCCGATATGGCGCATGTGCGCCCTTATCTGATGTGTCCTTCCTGTTTCAAGGATGCACTCCACAAGGGTGACATATCCGAAACGTTCAATCACACGGTAATGAGTTACGGCATGTTTGCCCGTTTCCGACCCCGGCGGATATACCGCCATGCGCATGCGTTCTTTGGTATCACGCCCTATGTTGCCCTCTATGCGGCCCTCATCTTCAGTGAAATTTCCCCACACGAGGGCGTTGTAGCTACGGTGTGTAGTCTTGTTGAAGAATTGCAAGGCAAGTTTCGTCTTCGCGTTGGGTGTCTTAGCAACGACCAGCAAGCCGCTCGTGTCCTTGTCGATGCGGTGTACCAGGCCCACTTCGGGGTCGTTGGGGTCATACGTCGGAACGTCTTTCAAATGCCAAGCTACGGCATTCACCAATGTACCGTGCCAGTTTCCACAGCCCGGATGCACTACAAGTCCGGCAGGTTTGTCAATCACAATAAGCTCATTATCTTCATAGACAATGTCAAGCGGAATGTCCTCCGGTTCTATTGTGTTGTCATATTGCGGCCTGTCAAGCATCAACGTTATGACATCAAGGGGACGTACACGGTAGTTACTCTTGACCGGACGGCCATTGACCTGTACGAAACCAGCATCGGCGGCACACTGTATGCGGTTGCGGCTGGTATGCTGCAGTTTCTTTAGCATAAACTTATCGATGCGCAACGGCTCCTGTCCCTTGTCCACAACGACACGCAGATGCTCGTACAACTGCTGCCCGTCATCATCATCAAACCCTATGTCGTCGATATAATCTTCTGCCATGAATATTCGGTGCAAAAAGTCCTGGCACTCAATATTTACTGTTCCGGCCCCGTGACAACCTCAAACTCGTCAACGTCTCCACTTTGTTCTGGAGTTGTGTACAGCACTCCGTCCGACGGGGGCACCGCCTCCACAGAATCGCCGAGCTCGTCGTAAAACTCCGGCTCCGCATACACAATCGAGTCGCTCATGTCACGCATGCCGTCACCTACCTGCATCACAATGACATCATTGACTGACACTTTCTGCCCGTTATGCAACATCCGTCCGCCAGACTTAAGCCCGTAAAGCCAGTCACCCTCGCCCGGTATATATTCAGTGGTACCAACCTTGAAGCCCATCGCTACCAGCTTGGCGCGCGCTTCGCGGTAAGAGCAATTATCTATTATGTCGGGAATGGTGAGCATCGGCGAGTGCGACGAGTTGATTACCACATACACCACGCGCCCCGACTTTACAACCTTGCCCGGTTCGGGCGACTGTTCAAGGATGCAGTCGGGCGGAAGCGTCTTCACATAGCCGGTATCACTCACCGCCACTTTCAGTTCACGCCCGGTCAAAAGATATTCCGCATCGGCGAAAGACTTGCGCCTGACATCGGGCACGACTATCTCCTCGCCGTGGTGGGTGTAAATGTCAAGCCCCACTTTTACGCCCAAGCACAACAAAACGACGACAACCAGCATCAAGGCCAGGTTGAGCCAAAGCCTCAAGCTGAAGATTTTTCCAAAGAAATCTTTTGTTTTCATCCCTGTCGTATGATTTCACTTGAGCATACGCAAGCGGCGGAAAGCATCCTAGATTCCACTTCCACGAGCGCAGCCATATTTTCTGCAAAGGTATGAAAAAAACAGAAAGAAGCAAAGACATCGCTTCACTTCTTTCCTTTTCTTGTCCAATTTCTTACCTCCCCGGCTGTTATTTGCCGTGATGCTCGTCTGAAACAGTAAGCTTCTTGCGACCCTTTGCACGGCGCGACGCAAGCACGCGGCGACCGTTTTTCGTTGCCATTCTCTCACGGAAACCGTGCTTGTTCACCCTGCGCCTGTTGTGCGGCTGAAATGTTCTTTTCATATTCTTATATTATTTTGTTGTTATTCGTTCCACGCTTTGGGCTGCAAAAGTACACATTTCTTTTCAAACAACCAAAGATAATGCGTTTTTTAGACATTTGTTTTATGCTTTTTTCTAAAAAAATAGTAACTTTGCAGCCTGAAAGTCAACTTTTTAGGCGTATACGGCGGAACAAACGGATGAAGCGCCGCCTTCAAAACGCCGCCTTATCGGCACTTACAGACAGGCGACAACATTCTAAATTACACATACAAAATGATTAACTCACAGGAAATAAAGAAAGGTACCTGCATCCGCATGGACAACCAGGTATGGATTTGCATCGACTTCCAGCACGTTAAACCAGGAAAAGGCAACACGGTGATGCGCACGAAACTGAAGAACGTCACCGACGGACGTGTGCTTGAACGCACATTCCAGATAGGCTTCAAGCTCGAAGACGTCCGCATAGAGCACCGCCCCTACCAGTACCTGTACGAAGACCCGACCGGACTGATTTTCATGAACCAGGAGACATTCGAGCAGATTCCAATCAACCGCGACTCTATAATCGGCGTTGACTACATGAAGGAAGGCGACGTGGTTGAAGTCGTTACCGACACTACCGACGGCACAATCCTCTATGCCGAGATGCCTGTAAAGACAAACCTACGCGTTACGCACAGCGAACCGGGCATCAAAGGCGACACCGCCACAAACGCGACGAAGCCCGCCACGCTTGAGACAGGCGTGGAAGTACGTGTCCCATTGTTCATCAACGAAGGTGACCTGATACAGATTGACACACGCGACGGCAGCTACCTGAACCGCGTAAAGGAATAAACTTCCATCCAGAAGTTGACTTATTTAAGGAGTAAAGGAGTTAAGACAACTGCCTTGCGGTTATGACATAATCCTGCTGCAAGCCGCTTGCCTTAACGTCTTTGCTCCTTAATGTTTTATCGTTCCGGCATCACGCCGAAATCCTTAACATGTTAAATCCTTAACTCCTTTTTCCCATGAAATACTCTTTCATCGTTCCCGTCTACAACCGTCCCGACGAGGTTGACGAACTATTGGCCAGCCTTACCACACAAACCGTCAAGGACTTTGAGATAATAATAGTCGAAGACGGCAGTTCCACGCCATGCAAGGACGTATGCGAGAAATACAGCGGAAGCCTCGACCTGCATTATTACACGAAAAAGAACAGCGGCCCGGGGCAGAGCCGCAACTACGGCGCGGAACGCTCCAAGGGAGAGTATCTCATTGTGCTTGACTCCGACGTGGTCGTACCCGAAGGCTACCTGCAAGCAGTTGACGACGAGCTCAACCGCGAACCGGCCGACGCCTTCGGCGGTCCCGACCGCGCACACGACTCGTTCACCGACACGCAAAAGGCCATCAGCTACTCCATGACAAGCTTCACCACGGGCGGAATACGCGGCGGCAAGAGAAAAAACTCGACAAGTTCTATCCCCGCTCGTACAACATGGGCATACGCCGCGACGTCTACTTGCGCCTCGGAGGATTCTCAAAGATGCGCTTCGGCGAGGACATCGACTTCAGCATACGCATATTCAAGGCAGGCTGCCGCTGCCGCCTGTTTCCCGAGGCATGGGTGTGGCACAAGCGGCGCACCGATTTCCGCAAGTTCTTCCGCCAGGTCTACAACAGCGGCATCGCACGCATAAACCTCTACAAGAAATACCCCGAATCGCTGAAACTCGTCCACATGCTGCCGACGGTGTTCACCGTCGGCGTATGCGCGCTCGTGCTCACGTCAGCCGTTGGCCGCGTGCTGATGGCCTACGACGACATTCACCGCTGGTACTGGCTGTGCGCCGCGCCCTGGCTGCCCATCATCCTTTACTGCCTGCTCATCACCGCCGATTCCGCCGCAGCCAACAAAAGCCTCAAAGTAGGCCTGCTAAGCGTCCCGGCGGCGTTCGTCCAGCTCTTCGGCTACGGCTGCGGCTTCATATCTGCATGGTGGAAACGCTGCGTGAAAGGGCAGGACGAGTTCCATGCATTTGAAAAGACTTTCTACAATTGAGAATGGAGAATTGGGAATGGAGAATTATGATTACCTTTACATATCAAACCAATTTGATAAAATCGGACAATAAAGGCAGAGGAACAAAATAGGGGAACAACAACACATACAATGTTGCAGAGGAAAGAAAACATAATACAGGAAAAGACAGAAGCTTACGCCTCAAGAATAGTCAGACTATATATTTATTTAAGAGACGTAAAGAATGAACAGACCCTTTCCAAGCAAATTTTGCGCAGTGGCACAAGCATCGGAGCAAACACTGCGGAAAGCAGAAACGCCCAAAGCAAGGCTGACTTCATCAACAAACTGAGCGTTGCATTGAAAGAAGCTGACGAAACCGCCTTTTGGTTGAAAACATTGTACAGCGGCAACTACATTACCAAGAAACAACTACAATCCATGATGAACGACAATGAGGATATTATACGTATCCTTGTCAAGATAATAAAAACTTCAAAAGAGAATTTACAGCCATAAATAACACAAGTTGCACATTAAGAGCAAAGGTAATCATAATTCTCCATTCCCAATTCTCAATTTTCAATTAAATAAAAATGACAAAACTTTCCATCAACCAATGGTCGCCCGAAGACCGTCCGCGCGAGAAACTCATGCGGCTCGGCGCTGCGGCACTGTCAAACGCCGAGCTGCTGGCCATACTCATCGGCTCCGGCTCTCAGGACGAGAGTGCGGTAGAACTGATGAAACGCGTGCTTGCCGACTGCGGCAACAACCTTAACACACTCGGGAAAATGACTGTCGCCGAGCTCTCCGGCGGACAGTACAAAGGCCTCGGACAGGCAAAAGCCGTGACAATCATCGCCGCCTGCGAACTTGGCAAACGGCGGCAGGCAGAAAAGGCCGAAGAACGCCGGAAACTCGATTCCGCCTCAGCAATATACGAATACATGCACCCAAAGATGCAAGACCTGCCCGAAGAAGAGGCGTGGGTGCTGCTTATGAACCAGAGTTTCAGGCTGATAAAAAGCGTCATGCTGTCGCACGGAGGAATTACCGAGACGGCCGTGGACATACGCCTCGCCCTAAAGCACGCACTGCTTTGCAACGCCACCGTCATAGCCCTGTGCCACAACCACCCCAGCGGCAACACCCGTCCCAGCAGCGGCGACGACACGCTTACGCAGCAAATGAAAAACGCCTGCAAGACTATGCGCCTGCATTTCCTCGACCATATAATAATCACCGACGGCCGGTATTACAGCTACTCCGAAGAAGGCAGGTTGTAAACGGAAATCATGCCGCCTTGCCCTGCATGCATTCGCGCAGGCGCTTTACAGCCTGCGCGGACCCGTCACAGCTCAACAGATAGGTGCGGCCGCTACGCAGCCTGATGTAGAAGGCATCGTCATAACAGCCAACATACTCGAAGTGACGGCCGAGACCGCCGCCGGAGAACCATCCGATGAAGCCGTAGAACGCACCGCTGCCGCAGAAACGGAACAGGCTTGACGGCTTGCCCGTCCACAAGCCGGCGTCCGCAATATCGGCATAACGGAACACCTTGCGCCCCAGCACACGGTGGAGCACGAGCGCGTCAGCCGTCAGCTCAACGCGTCTTGGCGACATCAAGAGAAAACAAAGCAGGCATGCCAGCACCGCCAACGTGACAACCAGCGTGACGGTAAAGGCAACAACGTCAAAAGTTTCACGCAGCATCATATACCACACAGCTGCGAACACCGCAACAACAAGCACCCAAACACCTGTCGTCACACCGCGCACCATGCTCGACTTGGTAACTTTATACACCCTGTTTGCACTTGTTTCCATCTTGATAATATTTGTTCCCGTATCTGCAAAGATACTGATTTATTTCCAAAAGGACAAAAGACGGTTTGCAAAAAGGGGTTCATCCGCAGTTTTGTTGGATTGCCTTTCAGCAACATAAAATTGAGCACATCGAGTTTTTCTTTTAAAAGATTAAAAATCAATAGTTTTGTTATATAATTTGAAATATGGATAAGCCGGATAGTTTTATAGCCCTAAATTTCAATTTAATCAATATACAGGTACTGATTATCAGGGACTTATGAACATACAAGATAATACAAATACTTGAATATCAGCATCTTATCTTTATCCAACTGAACTGCGGATGAACCCAAAAAGGTAACCTTTTACCGTGCAAAAGGTCACCTTTTACAAGGCAAAATGCCGCCTTTCGCAATGCGAAAGGCGGCATTTTGCCAAATGTCTGGCATTCAAAGCGTTACGCGGCAACATGCTTACTTCTCCGAATAGAGCACCTGCACCACCGTCTGCCCTACCGCTCCGAGCGTGGCGCGGTCAATATGCTCCATGTCGTCGCTGACCGTATGCCACGTAGGCCCGAACGTGCTCTGCTGGCAGTCGGGGTAGTATGAGACGATGTCTATTGTCGGAATCTTGGCCTTTTCGTTCACAGGGATGTGGTCGTCGGTAACGTATCCGCCGTCCTGGTTGATGAAATAGCTGCCGAAGCCTACCACATCGGCTGCCGCCCACACCTTCTTCACTATGTCGGGAGCGTACTGCATCGACATGCCTTCGCGCCAGAACTGCGCGCCTTGGCCGCCAACCATGTCGAGCAGGATGCCGTAACGCGCCTTGTAGCCCTGCTTGTGGGGGCTGGCCGACCAGTGCTGCGCACCCAACGCCCACGAGTTGCCGTTGTCGGCAACGTTGCTCCAGCGCGGCACTCCCCAGTCTTCGGCGTCGAAACAAACAAAGTCCACGCCAACAGCGAGCTTCGTAGTGTCGCTATGAAGCAGCCTTGCCAGCTCCAGCATCACGGCAACACCGCTCGCACCGTCGTTAGCCCCGAGCACCGGTTTGCGCCAGTTGGCGCTGTCGGGGTCGTTGTCGGCCCACGGGCGGGTGTCCCAATGGGCGCAGAGCAGCACGCGCTCCGCCATTTCCGGGCGGTAGCTGGCTATGATGTTGGTGGCCTTCAGCGGCGTGCCGTCATATCCGTTGAGCGTCACGCGCTGCTCGGTCACACCGAGACCGTACTGCTTGAACTTCGCCACAATCCAGCTGCCGCACTCGTCGTGAGCCTTGCTGTTCATGGTGCGGGGGCCGAAGTCGCACTGCGCCTTGCAATAGGCGTATGCACTGTCGGCGTTGAACGCCGGGCCTACAGGCTGCATCTCGATACCGCTCACATCGCCTGAAGCCGCCTTCTTGTTGCTGTTGCACGCGGCGAGAAGCACCGCAAGTGAAATAAATAAGAGTTTGGATTTCATTTTAATATACATAAATTAGATGTTTACAGGAGTTAAGGAGTTATGAAGTCAAGGAGTTAAGACTAATGTCTTGTTGAATGGATGATTGATAATGAGAAAATGAACAATCATGTTTACTAAGTAAAAAAATGTATTCTTCACCTTTCATCCTACATCCTTCACTTGGCAAGGCATTAGTCTTAACTCCTTGACTTCATAACTCCTTAACTCCCATCAAGTTACCAAATAATTCATTTTCCTTGTACTTCGGCCATCACCCTTAGCAAGTTTCCGCCCCATATACGGGCTATGTCCTCCTCACGAAAATTGCGGCGGAGCAGGTTCAGCGTGAAGTTTATCGCCTCCGACGAGTCGGCGAAGCCGCGTATGCCGCCGTCGCCGTCGAAGTCGGTGCCGATGCCTACGTGCTCGATGCCCATCACATGGGCGGCATGTTCAATATGCCTGACGGCATCAAGCACGGTAGCTTCCTGTTCGTCGTTGCGCAAGAAGCCGTGGTACAGCGTGATTTGCACCACCCCGCCCTTCGCCGCAATAGCACGAAGCTGGTCGTCTGTGAGGTTGCGCGGCACGTCGCACAGGGCCTTGCAGTTGCTGTGGCTGCACACCACGGGCTTTGAACTGATGTCGAGCGCATCATAAAAGCTCTTCTCCGAAGCATGGCTTAGGTCCACCATTATGCCGCATCGGTTCATCTCGCGTATCACGTCGGCACCAAACCCGCTCACGCCTCCATGCGTCGACGAGCCGCGGGCACTGTCGCAGATGTCGTTGTCGCCGTTGTGGCACAGCGTGATGTACACCACCCCGCGCTTGGCAAAGTATTCAACATTTTTCAGGTCGTGCTCAAGCGCGAGTCCGTTCTCTATCCCGAACATTATGGAACGCAGCCCGGCGCGCTTGTTTTCATACAATTCGGCAGGTGTACGAGCCGAACTTATGTAGCAACTGTTCTCGTCTATGATTGTGTCAAGCTTGTCGAAAATGTGCTCCGCGTATGCTTTCGGACTGTCTGTTGACGGCTTTACCAAATCGCCGAACGCCTCTCCCGGCTTAGGTTGCGGCAGATAAGCCGCCATGACGACCGCATCCTGACAGCCGTCGGCCATCTTGTGCAGGTCAACAAGTATGCGTGGGTCGCGCTGTTCAAAGTTAATGCCTTGGGGAAAGAACATCGGAGTATCGCAATGCGAGTCCAAAGTGAGGATACGCCGGTGGAGCTTCTTTGCATACCTGAATGCCGATGCCTGCTTGACAAGCCAGCCGAAGAGTGCCGGTCCGCTGTCTTCAAGCCACTCGGGATGCCACTGCACTCCGACAATATGCTTGAATTCGCTGCTCTCAACGGCCTCTATCACGCCGTCGGGCGCCGTTGCGCAGACATCAAGACGCGGTCCGGTGCTGCGTATTGCCTGGTGGTGGAACGAATTGACAGCCAGTTTCTTCTTATAATACAACGAATAAAGAACAGACTCCTTGCCCAGTGTTACCGTATGGGTAGGCTCGCGGCGGTCGGCGTCTTGACTGTGCTTTATGGGCGCATTGACGCGGATTGCATCTTCAGGAGGCGCAAGACGTCCGGAAGAAAACCCCTCGTCGATGTCCTGCTCCACCTCGCCACCGAGAGCGGCGGCCAGCACCTGCATGCCACGGCATATACCGAGGACTGGCAATTGGCGGTTGCAGGCCAGACGGACGGTCATCAGTTCGGCCTTGTCACGCTCGCGGTTGACCGAATGGAGACGTGGAGAAGGCTCTTCACCCGTCCACAACGGGTTGACATCCCCTCCTCCCGTAAGCACCAATCCGTCAATTCTGTCAAGCGTGTTGATTATCGCGTCCTTGTCAGCCAACGGCGGAATGACAACCGGCACGCCTCCAGCTTCAGCCACAGACTTGTAATAACGGTCGGCCAGACGGGTCTCCCCGTCTACGAAATTGCCCGTAAGCCCGATTAAAGGCTTGTCCTCCGCCTCGGGGAAATGCGAATACACACTTTCAAGGCTACCATCAAGGTCAAACTGAACCATCGTCAAGCGCACCTCCTTATTTCCTCAAATCCTGCGGCACAGGCACTTCCCTCTTGATGCTTTGTTCAAGGGATATAAGCGTTTCGGTAGCAACCACTCCTGGTATTCCCTGCATCTGGTTGTTCAGAAGGTCCATAAGCTGCTCGTTGTCGCGTGCATACAGCTTTACAAGCATGGTGTAAGGGCCTGTCGTGAAGTGGCACTCCACTATTTCGGGGATGTGCTCAAGGCGTTCAACCACCGACTTGTACATGTTTCCCCGCTCAAGCGTTATGCCTACGTAGGTGCATGTCGAATAGCCAAGACTTTTCGCGTTGACGTCAAATCCGCTGCCGGTTATCACCCCGTTTTCTATCAGATGCTGCACGCGCTGGTGTATCGCGGCGCGCGAAACGCCACACTCTGCCGCAACATCCTTGAACGGTATGCGGGCGTTCTTAGACAATATGCTAAGAATTTTCCTGTCGAGACTGTCTATTTTCTCCATTTCTCAAGGTTTATGTTTTTGTTTTTCTTGTATATTCCTGCTTATTGTGACAATCAAAATGATGCGAGCAAATATAGTCATTAAAAATGATACGCACAACATTTTGACATGTTTTTTAGCTGATTTAAGGCATTATGAAATAAAATAGGGAGACTTTTTGCAGTCTCCCTACCGTTATGATAGCAAACAATTGTTATTTGTCAGCCTTGGCCTTGCCGTTTTTCAGTGTCTGACCGCTCTTGCCTTTGGCGCTTGCGGGAGTGTTTTTCGGCTGTGGCTTCGGCGCTTCCGCCTTCTTCACGCCAACCACTTCGACTGTGAAAACCAATGTGCTGAAAGGCTTGATTTTGCCTGCCTGACGTTCGCCGTAAGCCAGATTGTAAGGTATGTACAGCTCCCACTTGCTGCCTACGGGCATCATCGTCAGAGCTTCAGTCCATCCCTTGATAACCTGGTTGGGGCGGAACTTGGTCACGGGGTCCTTCCTTTCATAGCTGCTGTCGAACACAGTGCCGTCCAAAAGACGGCCTTCATACTTCACGGAAACCTCGTCTTTCTCGCCGGGAACTTCGCCGGTGCCCTTTACAAGCACCTTATACTGCAGCCCTGAAGGCGTTGTAACCACGCCCGGTTTCAGCTTGTTGGCAGCCAGAAATTCCTCGCCGGCCTTCTTTGTGGCTGTGTTCCGCTCGTCAATGGCCTGCTCGAAAGCCTTGTTGAAATAATCCTTTGCTGCGTCTGCGGTCATCAGCGAGCTGCCGCCTTGCAGCGCATTGATAAATCCTTCGTTGAATACGTGTTCGTCGATGGAGTCCTTGCGGCCTGCAAACTCGTCCTTCAGGAACGGTAACATGCGCTGGCTTACCATCTGGGCGATTTGTTCCCCGGCGTAATAAGCCTTTGTCCTTTCGTCAAAACCTTTGGACATGGCCTCCTTATAACCGCGGATGAAATCAGCCATGTACGCCGTGTCCACGCCGAAACTCTGTTTTAAATAAGGTATAAGGCCGTCAGTGCGCACCATACCGGCGGCGTAGCTCAACGAGTCGGCTGCCGTATTGAGCGCCGTTATGGGCGCGCCCTGCGCGTCATCGTCAGCCTGCCGTGTTTTCTTTTTCCTATCAGCGGCGTTTGCCCCACTGAAAAATACGCCCGCCATGACGGCGAGCGTAAAGATGTTTTTTATGTTCATATACCTTGTACCTTGATTATTTCCTGCCCAGACCTACAAGTTCAATCTTGAAGATAAGCGTAGAGAAAGGCTTGATTTGCGGTGTATCCTGAGCACCGTAAGCCTTGTCGTAAGGTATTACAACCTCCCATGTGCTGCCCACGGGCATGTGTGTAAGCGCCGTAGTCCATCCGGGGATTACCTGGTTTGCACGCAACGCCACAGGCTCCTTGCGCTTGTAAGAGCTGTCGAACACCTTTCCGTCGATGGTCTTGCCCTCATAATGAACGCGCACCATTGAGGTGTCCTTCGGCATTTCGCCCTTTCCTTCCTTGATTACCTTGTAGAGCACGCCGCCGTCAAGCTTTTTCACGCCCGGCTGCTTGGCATAGTCGGCAAGGTATTTAGCGCCAGCCTTCTTGTTCTCTCCATACTGCTGCTCCATAGCCTTTGCCTTGATGGCCTGCGACTTTGTCTGCCATACCATCTGCGCCTGGTCCGGGGTCATGATTGTCTTGCCGCCCTCCACGCTGGTTACGAGTGCAGCCAGAAGGTTCTTCATCGATATGCTCTTGGTCGAGTCCTCGCCGAAGAGGTCGTGGTTTACAGCCTTTACCATACGGCTTGACAGCTGTATACCCATCTGTACACCAATATAATAAGCCTCTTTCTTTTTGTCGTCACCTGAGTTCACACCTACATTGAAGCCCTTTACAAACTCATCGATGTTGGTCGAGTCGATACCCATGCCCCTTGTGATGTAGTCTTTGAGGCCTTGTCCCTGCACTACGCCGAATGCGTAACTCACTGTATCGATGTCACTCTTCAGGTTTGCCTTGGGCGTAGAGTTGCCGCAAGACACGAACATTGCTGATGCGACAGCCGCAACAGCTGCAAATGTAAGTTTTTTCATTGATTGTTATGTTAATTGATTATTATTCATATCAAGCCCCTCCCCAACCCTCCCGAGGGAGGGAGCTTAGTTTCCGCCCGACTGACGGCAAGAAATGTCAAGCCCCTCCCTCCGGGAGGGCTGGGGAGGGGCTTACAATTACATCACCTCTATCAGCTCAACGTCGAACACGAGGGTTGCGAACGGAGGTATCGTAGAGCCTGTGCCGCGCTCGCCGTAGCCGAGGTGGTAAGGTATGAAGAAGCGGTATTTCGCGCCTTCCTGCATCAGTTGCAGGCCTTCTGTCCATCCGGCGATTACCTGGTTGAGGGGGAACACAGCCGGTTCGCCGCGCTGCACGCTGCTGTCGAACACCGTTCCGTCAATCAGGAAGCCCTCATAGTGGCACTTCACCTTGTCCGTCGCCTTCGGCTTATGTCCGTTGCCTTCGCGCAACACTTTGTATTGCAGGCCGCTGGGCAGTGTCACAACGCCGTCCTTTGCGGCGTTCTCTGCGAGGTATTTCTCGCCCTCGGCCTTCGCCTTCTTGCCCTTTTCGGCCATCTCGGCGTTGGCTTTCTCTTCCTGCTTGCGGAAAAACTCCTGCACTATTGTCTGCGCCTCGCGGTCGCCCACTTTCGGTTCAACGCCTGCCAGCACGTCCTTTATTGCCGTGGCGAAATCGTCTATGTCAAGACCTGTTGCTCCCATCTGCGCCAGCTGGCGGCCGATGCCGAGCCCCAAAGCGTAACTTAACTTGTCCATTTTGCTGAATTTGTATTTTTCTTTATACCTTATTAAAAACCGTGCAAAGGTAATGTTTTTATCCGATTACGGCTGCATTATTATGGAAATTTCACTAATTTTGTAGAAAGAAGAGAAGATTAGGAGTTATAGAAGTTAAAGAAGTTTTTTCGTTTCACTCAAAGGGAATTCGCTCGCTGCGCTCGCTAAGAAGTTAAAGCCATAACCTTTGTCAGTTGACAAGAAACGAGAGACAAGTTGACAAGGGACGAGGGACAAGGTGACAAGTGGCAAGAGGCAAGCTGACAAGTGACGAGGAAAGAGTAGGCAGCAAACTAAGGTAATGGCTTTAACTTCTTAGCGAGCGCAGCGAGCGAATTCCCTTTGAGTGAAACGAAAAAACTTCTTTAACTTCTCTAACTTCCCAAAAAGAATTGAACATGAAAAAACTCTTTGTCCTTACCGGTGCGGGAATGTCCGTAGAGAGCGGACTCAGCACCTTCCGCGACGCCGACGGCCTGTGGGAGAACTATCCCGTGGCGCGCGTCGCAACGCATGAGGCATGGCTGCAAGACCCTGTCTACGTAAACAACTTCTACAACATGCTGCGCAAAAAGCTGTTGGAGGCCAAGCCGAACGAGGGGCACCGCCTTGTGGCCGCACTCGAACAGAAGTATGACGTCACCGTGGTGACGCAGAATGTTGACAACCTGCACGAGGCGGCAGGCAGCTCGCGCGTAATCCATCTGCACGGAGAACTGATGAAGACATGCTCCAGCCGCGACGTTGACAACCCCCGTTACTGGCGCACCATGACGGCAGACGACATCGACGTGGAGCCCGGCGAGAAGGCCGGCGACGGCTCGCTGCTGCGCCCGTACATAGTGTTCTTCGGCGAGGCGGTGCCCAACATCAGCGTGGCGGCTGACTACGCGCGGCAGGCCGACCTGTTTGTAATCATAGGAACGTCGCTCAACGTCTACCCTGCGGCCGGCCTCGTGCAGTACGCCAAGCCGTCAGTGCCGGTCTACCTAATCGACCCAAAGCCCGTAATGGCAGCCGGACGGCACGACGTGCGCCACATAATGAAAGGCGCGTCGGAGGGCATGCGCGAGCTGTCGGGCATACTTCTCGGCGACGAATGACCTGCGGTTTTAGTCCAACTTGCAACTACTTGTAAATCAAGACATTACGCATCGCCTTACAAAAGGCCACCTTTTACCTCCTAAAAGGTGGCCTTTTAGCGTGCAAAAGACGGCCTTTTGCCTTCCAATTTGCCGTGTTTTAAATTGAGAATGGAGAAATGAGAATGGAGAATTATGATTTGCTTTGTTGGCAGTCAACCTCAAAGGTAATCATAATTCTCCATTCTCATTTCTCCATTCTCAATTTAACATGCACTTAAAATATCGCATTTCGTTTCACCGTGTGCGATATTTTTCTTAATTTTGCGCCAATATGTAAAACATGGGAAACAACAAACATACGAAAAAGAATGGAAGACTTGGAAAAAGACGGAATGCGGCTACCTGACAACGCGTTCCGCGAACTGAAAGAGGGCGAGGAATACCGCCCTGTGATGGACCCGCGCAAGGCCTATCCCGAGGTGAACGGATGGTCGGTGACGTGGGGCGTGCTCATGACGATACTCTTCTCGGCCGCAGCCGCGTATCTCGGGCTGCGCGTGGGACAGGTGTTCGAGGCCGCCATACCTATCGCCATAATCGCCGTGGGAGTGTCTACCGCGGCCAAGCGGCGCAACCCCCTCGGCGAGAACGTCATCATCCAGAGCATCGGAGCGTGCTCGGGCGCGGTGGTGGCGGGCGCAATATTCACCCTGCCGGCAATCTACATACTTGAAGACAAGTATCCCGGCATGGGCGCGTCGTTCGTCGAAATCTTTTTAAGCTCGCTCCTCGGAGGCGTCTTGGGCATACTGTTCCTCATCCCGTTCCGCAAGTATTTCGTAAGCGACATGCACGGGAAATACCCCTTCCCCGAAGCTACGGCCACAACGCAGGTGCTCGTCAGCGGCGCGAAGGGAGGCCAGCAGGCAAAGCCTTTGCTGCTTGCAGGACTGGTGGGCGGACTGTATGACTTCATCGTGGCTACCTTCGGATGGTGGAACGAGAACTTCACCACGCGCGTGATAGGACTCGGCGAGACGCTGGCCGACAAGGCAAAGCTCGTGTTCAAGGTCAATACCGGCGCGGCGGTGCTCGGCCTCGGCTACATCGTAGGCCTGAAATACGCCTTCATAATCTGCCTCGGCTCGCTGGCTGTGTGGTGGCTCATAGTGCCGCTCATGGCCGTACTGTTCGACAGCCAGGTGCTCAACCAGTGGGACCCGGCCATCGCCACCGCCGTAGGCGACATGTCGCCGGAGCAGATTTTCACCTCTTACGGCAAGTATATCGGCATAGGCGGCATAGCCATGGCCGGCATCATAGGCATCATCAACTCGTGGGGCATAATCAAGAACGCCGTCAGCCTGGCGGCACGCGAGATGCGCGGAGGCAAGGGCGAAGCCAAACAGACACTCCGCACACAGCGTGACATACCCTTCAAGGTCATCGCCATCGGCGCAATAGTCACCCTCGCAGTGGTGTTCCTGTTCTTCTGGACGGGCGTGATGAAGGGCAACCTGCTCTTCGCCGCAGTCGGAATACTGCTCGTCGCGGTAATAGCGTTCCTCTTCACTACCGTCGCCGCCAACGCCATTGCCATCGTTGGAACCAACCCCGTATCAGGCATGACGCTCATGACGCTCATCCTCGCCTCCGTCGTTATGGTGGCCGTAGGGCTTAAAGGCACGGGCGGCATGGTGGCCGCGCTCATCATGGGCGGCGTGGTATGCACAGCGTTGTCTATGTCGGGAGCGTTCATCACCGACCTGAAAATAGGCTACTGGCTCGGCACCACGCCCAAAAAGCAGGAAACATGGAAGTTCCTCGGCACGTTGGTGTCGGCAGCTACCGTCGGCGGAGTGATGATTTTGCTCGACAAGACATACGGATTCGCCAGCGGACAGCTTGCCGCTCCGCAGGCTAACATGGCAGCGGTCATCGACCCGCTGATGAACGGCGTGGGCGCACCGTGGATTTTATACGGCATAGGCGCGCTCATTGCCATCATACTGACACTGCTCAAAATCCCGGCACTGGCCTTCGCCCTCGGCATGTTCATCCCGATAGAGCTTAACATACCGCTGCTCGTGGGCGGAGCCATCAACTGGTACGTCACATCCCGTTCCAAAGACGCAGCCGAAAACAAGGCCCGCGGAGAGAAAGGAACGCTCATCGCCAGCGGCTTCATCGCCGGAGGAGCGCTCATGGGAAGTAGTAAGCGCGCTGCTGCGCTTCGCTGACATCAACCTTGTCAACGCCGAGTGGCTCGCCAATCCGCTGTCGCAGGTTTGCGCACTCGTAGCTTACGTGCTGCTGATAACGTACTTTATAAAAGCAACAAAGCCTTCAAAAAAGTAAAAAGTAAAAAGGTAAAAAAGTAAAAAGGTGGGGAAGCATGGCATAAATCAGCTTCCCCACCTTTTTTTATTTGTCTTCTATTGATTAAACGGTTCTCTTTCCTGCCCTCTACCTTTTCGTGTTTCTGCAAGGATTTTTACCGTTTTACCTTTTTACTTTTTTACCTTTTACATCACGCATCGATATTAGCGTATGTGGCGTTCTCCTCTATGAACTGGCGGCGCGGCTCCACATCGTCGCCCATGAGCATTGAGAATATCTCGTCAGCTTCGGCCGCATTCTCAATGGTTACCTGCTTCAGGAGGCGCGTTTCGGGATTCATTGTCGTTTCCCAAAGCTGTTCCGGGTTCATCTCTCCAAGACCTTTGTAGCGCTGCGTGTGTATGCTCTTGCCGTCATCCACGCCCTCTCCGTACTTGTCGAGGAACGCCTGACGCTGCTGGTCGGTATAACAATACTCCTTGACCTTGTTCTTATACGTGCAAAGGTAAAGCGGCGGAGTGGCGATATACAAGTGGCCTTCCTGTATTACCTTTGGCATGAAGCGGTAGAAGAGCGTCATTATGAGGGTGTCGATGTGCGAACCATCGACGTCGGCGTCGGTCATTATGATGATTTTATCGTACCTCAGCTTGTCGATATTCGCCTCCTTGTCGTCCTCGCCGTCAACGCCGAAGCGCACGCCGATGCTCTGGATGATGTTCATTACCGACTCGCTCTCGAACACCTTGTGCCACATCACCTTCTCCACGTTGAGGATTTTACCGCGCAGAGGCAGTATGGCCTGGGTGAAACGGTTGCGGCCCTGCTTGGCGGAACCGCCCGCCGAGTCTCCCTCGACAAGGAAAATCTCGCACTCCTTGGGGTCTTTGTTGGAGCAGTCGGCCAGCTTTCCGGGCAGTCCGCCGCCGCTCATGGGGTTCTTTCTCTGCACGCTTTCACGCGCCTTACGCGCCGCGATGCGCGCCGTTGCGGCAAGGATTACCTTGTCACATATCTGCTTCGCCTCCTTCGGATGCTCCTCCAGATAGTATGAAAGGGCCTCCGACACGGCCTGGCGCACGGCTCCCGTCACCTCGCTGTTGCCCAGCTTGGTCTTAGTCTGGCCCTCAAACTGCGGCTCGGCCACCTTGATTGATATTACGGCGGTCAAGCCCTCGCGGAAGTCCTCGCCTGCGATTTCGATTTTGGCCTTCTCTATCTGCTTGGAGATTGCAGGGTCGGCGTCGGCGTACTTCTTAAGAGTTGACGTCAGAGCCATACGGAACCCGACGAGATGGGTACCGCCTTCTATGGTGTTGATGTTGTTTACGTAAGAGTGGATGTTCTCGCTGTAATCGGTGTTGTACATCACCGCCACCTCGATGGGTATGCCCTGCTTCTCTGTCTTGAGGTAGATTACGTCGTCGAAGAGGTGCGTACGGTGGCGGTCGATGTAGCGGACGAACTCCTTGAGGCCGTCAACGGCGTGGAACACCTCCTGCTTTGTCTTTCCCTCCTCGTCGGGACGAAGGTCGGTAAGCGTTATTTTTATGCCTGCGTTGAGGTACGCCAGCTCGCGCATGCGCTTGGCTATGATGTCGTATTTGTAAACAGTCGTGGTGAAGATTGTGGGGTCCGGCCAGAACTGCTGGCGCGTTCCGCGCAGCTCTGTCTCGCCGACAACCTTTACGGGGTACAGCGGCTTGCCCTTCTCGTATTCCTGCTGGTAGATTTTCCCGTCACGGAACACCTGCGAGAGCATGCGCGTTGACAGCGCGTTGACGCACGATACGCCCACGCCGTGCAGACCGCCAGACACCTTGTAAGAGCCTTTGTCGAACTTGCCTCCTGCGTGGAGTACGGTCATTACGACTTCAAGCGCCGACTTGTGCAGCTTCTTGTGCTCGTCAACGGGTATGCCTCGGCCGTTGTCCTGAACAGTGATTGAATTGTCTTCGTTGATTGTTACTTCTATATGGGTGCAGTATCCGGCCATCGCCTCGTCGATGGAGTTGTCCACAGTCTCGTTTACCAAGTGGTGCAGACCTTTCTCGCTGATGTCGCCTATGTACATGGCAGGACGCTTGCGCACGGCCTCAAGGCCTTCAAGCACCTGTATGTTACTGGCCGAATAATTGTTCTCGTTAATTTGATTTTCCGCCATTTTAAAATTAATGTATATTGACTTGCAAAAGTAGGAAAAAAAAACAACATGGCGAAATTTTAATTCTTAAAAACTATTTCTTGAGTTGACGAGGGACAAGGGACAAGTTGACGAGGAACAAGGGACAAGTTGACGAGGGACAAGGGACAAGTTGACGAGGGACAAGGGACAGGTTGACGAGGAACAAGGGACAAGTTGACGAGAAACAAGGGACAAGTTGACGAGGAACAAGGGACAAGTTGACGAGAAACAAGGGACAAGTTGACGAGGGACAAGGGACGAGAAGACAAGCCCCTTTCTCACCTTCTCACCCTCTCACTTTCTCACCTTTCCGTAACTGCCTGACAATCAGAGGCGTTGCAAAAGACCGTGTTTCAGACTGCAAAAGGCCACCTTTTACACGCCAAAAGGCCACCTTTTGGAATGCAAAAGGTGGCCTTTCGTAAAGCTGGTAAAAAGTACAGGATTATTCAACGACTATCATAGTCCAGTATTTCAGTGACGGCAGGGTGAACACCACCTCGCCTCCGGCCTGCCTGAACGGCAGCTCCTGCACAGCTCCTCCAAGCGCGTCGGGCGTAGCCACCCATATCTTGTTGACCTTCGCCGTTGCTTTCATGCGCAAGGGCAGGCCCTCGACAAGGCGCGGTTCAGGCATAGTGCCGTTCATGTCGCGCCAGCTCAGGTTGTCGGCGTCAATGAAGTTGAGCAGGTGTACCACCTTCTTGTCGCCCACCTGGCGTGAGAACGCGGCGACGTTGCCGATAGCCGGCGGCCATGCGGCCACCTTCACGTCTGACGTTGAGCTTACTCCGGCCTCCGTCTCTGCGCCTCCGCCGCGCAGAAGGTTCTGGTAGGCAGTCATAAAGTCATAGTATCTTACGATGGCGTCCCTAAGCTCCTGCGACATCGTGAGGTTGTTGTTCGGGAAGTATTCCTTGCACAGCATGTGGTCGCCAAGTTCGAGGTGAGAGCCTCCGAGGGCGAACATCACGGCGTCGGTGAGCAGCACTCCGGGCGTGTTGAACTCGCCCGGGTTGTCCGCCTTGGTGTAGTTCATGTATGCGGCGAACACCGTCTGCAAGTTGTGGCGGCCGTAAAGCTCGTTGTTGTGGATGATGTCGCGTATCGAGCTGAACGAGCTTTCGCTGTCCCACAGCTCGTTGTACAGGAAGTCAACGTCGCCCTGTGCTATCGAATACGTGCCGTAGCTGCTCACCGCGTTCATGACAAGCCGCTTGTCGGGGTGGCGCTCCTTCATGGCCTTCACGAACGACTCGTAGCCCAGTTGCAGGTTGGCCTTGCCGCCGTCGTAGGTATAAAGGTTGCCGCGGTCGCCCAGCTGGTCGATTTGGTAGCCGTCAAAGTCGAAGTTGGCGTACACGTCGTCGTTCCTGTCGCCTATGTACTGCTGCCACTCCTTGTTGGCCGGATTAACGAGATAGATGTCGCTCTTCCACGAGTCGGGCAGGTCGTCGTGGCTGTCCTTCTGGCTGTGCTTTGTGTCCTTGAACAGATACCATTCTTCCTTCACTCCGTCCTGCGCGGCGTCTGACAGTGCGCCGAAACAGAGGTTGTAGAACATGGCCTTCATGCCGTAAGAGTGCTGCACGTCAATGTACTTCTTTATTACCGACGTGTAGACATCGCGGTTCGCAATGTCCTTGTACACCGCTTCGAGATTTTCGCGCGTGCCGCCGAGCGGCCAGTGGTGCTTGTTGTGCCAGTCCTGGAACTGCACTCCGTTGATATGGCAACGGTTGAGGAACGCCATCTCCTGCTCTATCACGCCGTCGGCGGTCTTCGATGCGTCGAACGTGGCGACGAAGCCGTAACGCGGAAAGCGCGTCCAGTCGCTCGAAACGTCAACGCCTATCGTGCCGAGCACGGTCTCCGAGCCGTCGCTTTCAGTGCGGTAAACGTCTACAAGATAGCCGGTGAAGTCGGCATCGGGCGCAGTCCACGTCCACGTCTGGCCGCTTGCGGCCTGCTCGGCCACGACCTCCGCCTGCGTGCGGTAGCGCACCTTGGCGTCAGCCGGGATTGTCCCCACGGCGGTGAACGTCACCGTTTCGCCCGGATTGTAACACGCCTTGTCGGTAGAAAGGCTCACGGTGAGGCTGGCGTTCACCTTCACCACGTCGGTAACTTCGCCCGTAATATCCACATCGGGCTTTGCTTTCACGTTGTCGTCGTCGCTGCACGCCCACATTGCCATCAGTGCAACGACCGAATATATCAGTTTTCTCATGTCATTACTGTTTTGCTATTGTTATTGTTTCAGTGAGCTGGTTAAGCGTAATCTTATACGTACCGGCCTCCGCTATCTTCCACTTGTTGTCCACGCCCATGATGTCCGTAGTGAGGTATTGCGCCTTCAGGGCGTCGCTCTTCTTGTCTATGAAGAGGGCTTTTTCCTCATGTCCGGTAGGCGCGGCTCCGTTCTCGGCGGACATGAAGCATGCTCCGTTCCAGTCGCTGCTCTTGTCGCAGGTGAATTTCAGTTCTCCGGCGTTGAGCGTCCCGGTCCATGTCATAACGTATGGATTGGACTCGTCCTTCGTCATCGGCGCAGCATCGTCGAGCGACCAGCCGCCCGGTGCGGCGTCACCGACAAGCCATATCGTCTCGTACGGCGTGAACACGCTCATCAGCATACGCTCCTTGCCGCTGCGTATGTCAAGGCATATCTTGTAAGCCTTGCCTAATTCGTCGGACTTCAGGCGCCATTTGTTGTCGGGGTCGAAGCCCGGCACGAACTCGACTGACGAGTCGGTATAGGGCGCATCGGGCTGTGTGGCCTTGTAGTTGTTCTCCCAGCTGCCGCTCGCCGTCGCGAACTTGAAGTCGCCTTCGTTGTTGAATTCGGCTCCGTAACGGAACAGGAAGGGGTCAAGAGCATCCTGCGTCATTGGCTTGAAGCTGTAGCCGTCCATACCGTCGATGAACCATATCGCGTCGTATGGCGGCTTCACGCCGTCAGACTTGACAGTGGTGATTGTCCCGTCGAGCAGATTCAGGGTGATGGTATAGTCATGGTTTTCGGTTATTTCAAAGAGATTGTCGGGCTGGTCAGCCTGCGTGCGCAGGACAAGTTGTCCGTCATCGCCGCGGTTATAGGAAGGAAGTTCCTCGCCAAGCGTGGTTATGAACTTGTACGTACCAGCCTTCATGTAGCCCGTATAGGTGAACTGTCCGTTGTCGGTACGTGTCATTTCTTCGGCGTTTGACAGGTCGGTGCCGCCCATTGTGGCCGTTCCTGTAATATAAAGTGTGGTTGTCACGGGTTCGTATGATGCGACATTGAATGTCGTTGAGGCAGTCTGCACGTCGTCAACACCGGCCACGGTGGCTGTGACACGGGCCTCAACGGCATAACTGCCGTCAGCCTTCACGCCGAAATTGCCGCGCAATATGGAGTTAAGTTGCTCGACCGTAGCCGACCATTCATACTGTTGCGTCATCTCATCGGCCGCCACATACGGCTCGGCGAAGCCCGTTCCGGCCTCGGCCAGTTCGAGTTTGTAGGTTATGCGGTTGCCGGTGCCGTGGTTGGTGCCGCTCGTCCATGTCAGCGTCAGCGCGTTGTCGGCGTGGCTGGCCTCATCAAGCGTTATGTCAGTGGCGTTTGCCGTGATGGCGAGTTCCGTCTCGCCTTTGTTCAGTTCGGTGTAATCGTCGTCGGCACAAGCGCCCAGCAAGGCACAGCCGAGAAAGAAAAGCACCGGTCTCAATATATGTTTTTTCATTTTGTCAGTATTTAGTTGTAAGATTAATAACCGGGATTTTGTGTCAAAAGCGGGTTCGCGTCAATCTCCGTCTGCGGTATCGGGAAGAGCAGGCGTTCCTTGGTTACATTGCCTTTGCCTATGCTCCGTAGGAAGTTTATTGCGTAGTCGCCGTGCTCAAGGCGTATCATGTCAAACCAACGGTGCCCCTCGAAGGCCAGCTCAATGCGGCGTTCGTGGATTATCTTCTCACGCATCTCTTCCTGTGTAAGCCCTGACACGGCTGCAAGTCCAGCTCTTTTGCGCACTTCATTGAGAGGAGCGGCAGCCTCGTCGGTAAGCCCCTGCTCGTTAAGAGCTTCCGCCTCCATCAGCAACACGTCGGCATAACGGTAGACAACGAAGTTTGCCGGAGAAGTGTTATACTCGGGAGACACGCTCTTGGGAACAAGGAACTTGCGGACGTTATAACCCGTATTAGACCACGAGCTTCTGTAATCCTTGCCGTCGAATGGCGGACATCCCTCGTACAAAACAGTCAAGTCCTTGCGCAGGTCGCCGTCTTCATACTGCTCGACAAACTCCTGTGTGGGGAGATTCCAGCCGTAACTGCCGGCCACCATGTCGGAGTTGCGCGGCCCCATGAACGTCGACAGCCACGACATCTGTGGGTTGTTGCCCCAAAAGTCGTTCTCGGTGTCGCCGCTGTACTGCACCTCGAAAAGTGACTCCGCACCGTTGTTGATTGTCGCGTCAAAGTTATCCTCATACCTGCAGTTGGCCAAGTCGTAGCCCATTGCAGTGATGTCCTTGCACAATTGCTCGGCCTTTGCATAATAATCCTTGTTGTCCGGAGCGAGCGTAAGGTATATGTCGGCCATCATCGCCATAGCGGCTTCGCGGCAGGCGCGGCCCTTGTCGTCATCGGAATAGTCGGCTTTGGCCGGCAAACGGTCGATGCCTTCCTGGCAATCCTTGATGATTTGAGCATAGACTTCTTCTTTCGTGGCACGCGCTATGGCCGTATTGTCGCCCGGGTTGAAAGGTTCGAGGCGCAAAGGCACGCCGCCGAAGAGGCGCACAAGTATGTAATAGTAATGCGCACGGAGGAAATACGCCTCGCCAAGGCTTTGGCTGCGCACATCATCAGACACTCCGGAAGCATTCAGGAGGTTCTGTATCGTGGTGTTGCACTGGCCTATGCCCACCCACGGAGAGCGCCAAAGATACAGCGCCATGGCGTTGTCGCTCTGCGTGATGAAGTTCGACGCCTGCACGGTTTCTATTCCGTCAGTGCCTCCTCCGGCACCAACCTCGCTGTTTCCGGCCACGATGTCGAGCGTCCATATACGCTGGTTATACATGTTTGAAGACTGCAATGTGCGGTAACAGCCAAGCGTCAGCGCCTTGGCTATATCGTCGGTCATGGCCGTTTCGGGATCAAGCGTATTGTGTGGAGACAAATCCAGGAAGTCGGAACACGACGAAACAGCCACCGCCGCGAAGCCTGCCAATATGATGTTTCTTATAGTTTTCATTGTCATTGATGGTTTTAGAAGTTAAAGTTCAGGCCGAAACTGTAGGTCCTTGAAATAGGATAACGCGACAGGTCGATGCCGTTGATGTCAACTTCGGGGTCGAAACCGGAGTACGAAGTGATTGTAGCCACGTTCTCGCACGAGAACGACAGGCGCATGGCTTCTATCCCGAGCTTGCCCAACCACTTCTTGGGGAAGTTGTATGCAAGCGTTATGTTCTTCAGGCGCAGGTACGAACCGTCTTCCACAAAGCGGTCAGACACGCGGTTGTTGTTGTTCGGGTCGCCATAGACCGCACGCGGCATGGAGTTGCTTGTGCCCTCGCCGGTCCATCGGTTGAGCACGTCCGTCGTCTGGTTATACGCCGCAGACATGCCCGTATTGTCAATGTTGTTGGCGTTGAAAATCTTGTTTCCGGCCACGCCCTGCAAGTAAACAGACAGCTCGAAGCCCTTGTACGAAAGCGAGTTGTTCATCGAGAAGAGCCATGTAGGGTTGGGGTTGCCTATCACGGTGCGGTCTTCGTCGTTTATAACGCCGTCGTTGTTCAGGTCGCGGAAGCGTATGTCGCCCGGCTCGGCGCCTGTCTGTATGGCGTGGTTGTTGATTTCCTGCTGGTTCTGGAATATCCCGTCGGTCACATATCCGTAGAAAACGTTGATGGGATAGCCGTCCGCAAGCATGGTTACATACGAGTTGTTTACCTGGTTTATGTAGTAAGGCACGTCGCTGTTGAGGTCTTTTATCTTGTTGCGGTTGTACGTCGCCGTGACGGTTGTCTCCCAGCGGAGCGGCTTTTCAAAGTTAACGGTGCGCAGACTAAGCTCGAAACCCTTGTTGCTTACACGTCCGGCGTTGGTGTATGTGGTTGAAGTGTCCTCGAAACCTGAGGTTATCGGGATTGAGGCTTTCACGAGCATGTCGCGCGTTTCCTTGATATACGCATCGAGAGAGAGGACTATGCGCGAACGAAGGAACGACGCGTCAATGCCGAAGTTGGTCTGCGCCACCTCCTCCCAGTGTATGTACGGGTTGGCAAGTGTCGACGCATAGAGCACCGTCTGGTTGTTTCCAGCTATGCCGAGCGGATACCTTCCGGTGTTGTACTGCGCCAGATAGCCGTAGCTGCCGACGCTGGCCTGGCTACCGGTTACGCCGTAACCGGCGCGTATCTTGAGGTCGTCGATGAAGTCGGTCTTCGGGAACCACTTTTCCTCCGATATTCTCCAGGCGAGCGAAACTGAAGGGAACGTACCCCAACGGTGCTTCGGGCCGAACTTGCTTGAGCCGTCGCGGCGCACCGTAGCGGTAAGAAGGTAGCGGTCCTTGTACGAATAATTGAGGCGCGCCATGTACGAGAGAAGCGCCCACTCGGTCATGTTGCCGAGTATGGAGTACATCTTTTCGCCGTTGTCGAACTCGTGCACGTTATCAAACTGGAACACGTTTTTCTGCGCGTTGTAGTAATCATAGTCGTTCCATTGCGCCGACATGCCGGCCATGAGGCTTATGTCGTGGTCGCCGGCTATGGTGTAATCGAAGAGGAAATAGTTGTCCCACAGGTAGGTGAACGACTTGTTGGTGCTCTTGTAGCGCGAACTTTCCTCAACGGGAGTCGGTTTCCAGTCGTATTTCGGCGTGTAGTTGTCGTCGAACCAGAACTTGGCGTCATAGCCGAAGGTGCTGCGGAACTTGAGCCACTTGGCAAACGTTATCTCGCCCGTTATGTTGGCGAGGAAGTTGTAGCCGTTGGTCTTGTTGCTGTTCACCTCGGTCGTGCCTATGGGGTTGCGTATGCTGCCGTACCACTCGGCGTTGCCCTCGGGGCCGCTCCACGTGCCGTCGGCGTTCTTCACCGGCTGGACGGGCAGCGCTTTCATTGCGTCGCCTATGCTGTAAGTGCCTTGTTTCTTCTCGTCGGCGCTGAACGTGAGGTTGTTCGAGAACTTGAGCCACTTCGTAACCCGAGCGTCGGTGTTGGCCTGGAAGGTGAAACGGCGGTAGTTCACACTGCGGACGATGCCCGACTGGTCGAGGAAGCCGCCCGAAATGTAGTAGTGCGACTTGTCGTTTCCGCCCGAATAGCTTACCGTATAGTTCTGCATCACGCCGGTGCGCAGCAGCTCGTCCATCCAGTCAGTTCCCTTTCCGAGGGCCGACGGGTCGGCAAACTCGGGGTTGGGCGTGCGCCCGCTGTTGAGCATCATCTCGTTGCTCAGGGCGGCATACTGCGACGCATTGAGCAGGTCGGGCACGTTGGCGGCGTTCTGTATCGAAACGTTGGCCGACACGGAGAGCTTGCCCTCGCCGTCGGCACCGCGCTTTGTGGTAATCATCACCACGCCGTTGGCGCCGCGCGAGCCGTATATCGCCGTGGCCGAAGCGTCCTTGAGCACGTCGAGGCGGTCAACGTCGGCCATGTTGATGGCGTTCAGGCCGAGGTCGGTAGGCACTCCGTCGATAACCACGAGAGGGTCGCAGTTGTTGATGGAGCCGAGTCCGCGTATCTTGATGTTCACGTTGTCACGGCTTTCCGGCGTCAACAATCTGCACGCCGGAGATTTTTCCCTGTATGGCCGAGCCGATGTTGTTTACCGAGTTGTTGTTGATGTCCTTGCTCCCGAGCGAGGCCACCGAGCCGGTAAGGTCTTTCTTCTTCATTGTGCCGTAACCTACGACGACAAGTTCCTCAAGCATCTCGTCGTCTTCGCGCATCACCACGTCCACCTGTTGGCGTCCGCCTACTGCCACTTCCTGCGTGGCCAGGCCGATGTAGCTCACCACGAGCGTGCCGTCGGACGGCGCATCGATGGCGTAGTGGCCGTCGATGTCGGTGATTGTAGCGGCTGCGGCTTCTCCGCCTTTTACTTTCACGGTGGCCCCGATGACGGTCTCGCCGTTCTGGTCGGTCACGGTGCCGCTCACTTTCAGCTGCTGGGCCAGTGCCTGCAAGGGGAAAAACGCTCCCACGAGGACGGCAAGCAGCGTCAGTGCGAATGTTCTGCTAAATCCTTTCATGTGCATTCTTGTTTTAAGGTTGGTATTTATAAGGTATTGTTTTCAAGGTTTTTTGGTTTGCATGAGAGGCACGGAAGTACGGGCCGGACTGGTTTTCCCCTTCCTCGCCTTTCGTCCCAGCGTAAGCCATTGACTGTCAGAGGGTTTGCAAAAGGCCGTCTTTCAGGCTGCAAAACGTGGTCTTTTACACGCTAAAAGGTGGCCTTTCGCAGGCTAAAATACGGCCTTTCGCAAAACGTCCGGCCGGTTACTGATTGTCGGATAGGCCGAATAGGCCTGATAAGCCGTATGCGCCGCCAGTAAGACAACAGAGCTTTTCACCCCTGAATTTTCACTTTACGCTTAATTTCTTCAGCCCTTTGGTCTCGGCGTTGTCCTTCACCTCGAACAGGCTTATGGCGTATCCGCCGCCTTCCACGGCGCGGAGCGTCAGCTTGGTCTTCGACGTTACGATGCCCTTTGTTATGGTGTACGATGCCGGATTGGTCTTATAGTCGGCGTCCTTGCCGTCTGCATATATCGTGGCTATGTACTTCTTGCCCTTGTCGAGGAAGTCAAGCGACAGCTTCGACGTGTGCTCCTTCTGCCCGGCCACGCAGCCTACGAACCAGTTGCCGGTGCCTTTGGCCTTGCGCGCCACGGTGACATAGTAGCCCGGCTCTGCCTCGAGATAGCGCGAGTCGTCCCAGTCAACGGCCACGTCCTTGATGAACTGGAAGGCGTCCATGTGCTTCTCGTAGTTCTCCGGCAGGTCGGCCGCCATCTGTATGGGGCTGTACATCGTGCAGTAGAGGGCCAGCTGGTTGGCTATTGTCGAGTTGCAGTGCGAATGGTTGTCGGGGTTTATCTTCTCGATGTCCATCTCGAAGATGCCCGGCGTATAGTCCATGGGGCCTCCCTTCAGGCGTGTGAAAGGCAGCACGGTGACGTGCATCGTCTTCGTTCCGCCGAAAGCCTGATACTCCGTGCCGCGTGCCGACTCGTTGCCGACAAGGTTCGGGTATGTGCGGCACAGCCCGGTGGGGCGCACCGCCTCGTGTCCGTTAACCATGATGTGGTGCTTGGCGGCTTCCTTCACCGCGTACAGGTAGTGGTTGTTCATCCACTGGCCGTAGTGGTGCTCGCCCTTCGGCAGCATGTCGCCTACGTATCCGCTCTTCACGGCGTCGTAACCGTACTTGTTCATCAGCGTGTATGCCGCCTCCATGTGGCGCTCGTAGTTGCGCGTCGAGCCTGAAGTCTCGTGGTGCATCATGAGCTTCATGCCCTTCGAGTGGGCGTAGTCGTTGAGCATCTTTATGTCGAAGTCGGGATAAGGGGTTACGAAGTCGAACACATAGTCTTTCTGATGGCCGAACCAGTCTTCCCATCCCACGTTCCAGCCTTCCACCAGCAGCTGGTCGAAACCATGCTTTGCGGCGAAGTCGATGTAGCGTTTCACATTGCCGTTGTTCGCCCCGTGCGTGCCGTTGGGCTTCATCTTGGCGTAGTCTATGCTGTCGAGCTTCACCGAAGGCAGCTCGTTCGTATAGCTCCATGAGCTTTTTCCGGTTATCATCTCCCACCATACGCCCATGTATTTCACGGGATGTATCCATGACGTATCTTCCAGTTTGCACGGCTCGTTGAGGTTGAGCGTCAGCTTGGAGGCGAGTATCCGGCGCGCGTCGTCAGACACTTCGATGGTTCGCCAGGGCGACTTGCAGGGCGTCTGCATGCTGCCTTTGTCGCCAACTGCATCGGGGGTGAGCCACGACTGGAACACCATCGTCTTGTCGTCGAGGTTGAGGTGCATGCACGAATAGTCCACCAGGGCGGCCTCGTGGATGTTGATGTACAGGCCGTCGGCTGTCTTCATCTGCAACGAAGTCTGCACGCCGGTCTTCGAGAACTGCGTCTGCGATGCGTTGTCGGTCACGGCAGCGTCGTGCAGAGAGCGTATTTCCGACAGTTTCGACTCCGTATAGTCATACTCCTGGGTGTCATAGTCGCCCGGGATCCACCACGCCGTATGGTCTCCGGTCATGGCAAACTGCGTGCATTCTTCCTTTATCGTGAAGTAGACAAGGTTCTTCTGCTGGGGGAACTCATAACGGAAGCCCACTCCGTCGTCGTACACGCGGAACCTGATGTTCATCAACCGTCCGGTTGACGGCTGGCTCAACCGCGCCACATATTCATTATAATGGTTGCGTATTTCCTTGACCTCGCCCCATACCGGACGCCATGTCTCGTCGAAAGTCGACGTTTCCGTGCCGTCGAGCACAAACCCTTCGGTAAGGTGCTTGCCGTCCTTCAACTCAAGACCCATCCTGCTGTCATTAACGACAGGACGCCCCTTGTAAGCTACATTGTAAACCGGAACTCCGTTGTCAACCTTGAATTCCACGCCGATATTGCCGTCGGGAGACTTCACTGTGTCGGCATTGGCCGCCAACGAAGCCACCGCAAGACACGCCATCAGCGTCTTCAATCGTTTAAGGCAATCTGTTTTCATATTACTGTATTTATTGTTTATGGTTATAGTCTCTGGCTGCGTCGCATACGCAACATATGGTAACGTTTTCATGCGGACCTGACCCACGCTGCAAAATTAGCCAATAATGCAAACGTATTACCTGAATTTCAGTGAAAAAGTAGCCGCAGAACCCCGCTCAAAAGATATAAGACAATGATTGCCAAGGAGTTAGACCAATCACTTAAAAACAAAAAAGTAGGGTGCATTAACACCCTACCCGACACATTTTACAATAAAAAATACACACTTTAACGCCACAAACAATGCCTTTACGTGACCGCCGTCAGTCGCCGTCCTCGCACCTGCCAATCATCATTACGTCGTCGTCGAACTTGTCGCGGTCGCCTGCCGCGGCGTTGCGCAGCTTCACCCTGTAATTGTAAATGGTAGTTACCGAATAGCGAAGGAAGCTTGCTATCTTCGTACTGCTGCTTATCCCGAGGCGCACCAAGGCGAAGATGCGCAGCTCGGTGTTGAGCTTCTCGCCCGGCTTAAGCCTTATCCGCTGCTCCGGCACGAGCAGGCTGTTGAAGTCGTCGACGAAGTTCGGGAACAGCTTTAGGAACGAATCGTCGAAGTGGGCGTAAAAATCCTTCAGCTCATTGTCGATGAACGACTTTGAACGTATTTCGTCGAAAAGCTCCTTTGCGCCGCCTTTCTGCGCCACCTTTTGCAGGTGTTTGCGGTATTTGTCCATCTTGTCGATGTACAGCGAGCACTGGTCAATGTAGTGGGCGATGTACTCTTCCTTTATGTGCGAACTCTCGCTAAGCTCCCGGTTAAGCTCTTTCAGCCTCACATTGGCCTCCTGCGCAAGCCTGCGCGCAGCCGAAACCTTGTCCTTCTGTTTCTTTATCACAACTACGGCGGCGGCAAGGAAAAGTGTAAGCAGTATGATGAACACAAGCGAACAGAAAATAACCTTGCGCTGACGGGCCAGCTTCTGGTGGTACGCCTTATTGATTATGGGAAACGACTTCTGCACTTCATAGATGCGCCAGAGCGAGTTGCAGGCCACGGCATCGTCCATACAACGTGTCATATAGGCATAGGCGCGGTCAACGTCGCCGTCGTTGTAGAGCTGCGTGGCAAGCATTCGGAGCGACGTGTACTCGCGTATTCCCGACCTGATGTCATTGATTGCCGACAGGACAAGATGCCGCCTGGAGTTCTCCATGTCGCCCATCCCGGCGTATGACATGGCAAGCGAATAATCAATCAGGGCCTTGTCATGTATGTTTCCGAACTTTGAATAAGCCTCGTTCAGAGCCTTTACCGCATCGCCGTACCGCCCGTGGACATTGTCCTTGTCGGCTTTCACAATCAGGTAATTGAACGACTCCGGAGTGTTTACAAACAGAATGGAGTCGCGGTACTTGTCAGTCTGTTCCTGATAATGCTTCTTCATGCCGGCGTTGCCGCAATTGTCGGCCATGAGTCCGTATATGTTGCGGTAGACATGGTAATAATACTCTATCTGATAAACGTCAAGCACGCTCTTGTCCACCCTGTCGATATAGTCCAAAGCCTCCTTGTACATACCGTAAACCCCGTTCATCTCGGCTATGTTCATACGCGCGTCGTTGATGTACGAGCCGTTGCCGATGCGCCTGGCGACGGCCATCTTCTCGTTAGCATAGTACAATGCGGAGTCGATGTCGAACGACCTGTACTCCTCGCGCAGGCGGCTTGTCAGCCTGTAGCGCTCCTCGTCGTCGGCCGCAGACGCCAGGCTTGCCTTCAGTTTGGATATCACCGCACGGCGCGCGTCTACATACTGGCGGCTGTTGCGCAACACATTGTCGAGCGTGTCGAGCAAGGCGGCTGTGTCACCGGCGGCGAACGACACAGGCATGACGGCAAAAAGAAACAGCACGGACAACAACCACTGCCGCGCACGGGACCCTTTGAGAATGTATTTCATGGACTTATCAATGATAACCAAACAAAGCAAAGGTAATAAAATTCCGCCTTACATACAAGAAAATCGCCTACATTCAGCGTAAAAAATCGCAGACTGCACTGACGGCACGCCCCGGCTGCGGCACGACGGCACACCGGGAACAGCCGCATGAATACAAGAACAGGCCGCAAACATCCGTCATGGACGTTGCGGCCTGTAGATTGTTGTCTCTTATTTATAATTTACTTTATCCCAGCTTGTTGATGTAGCAAGACAAGCTTGATTTCAGGTTGGCTGCCTTGTTCCTGTGGATGATGTTGGTCTTGGCCAGCCTGTCAAGCATCCTCTGCACGCTCGGATAGAGCTTCAAAGCCTCTTCCTTGTCTGTAATGGCGCGCAACTTACGCACTGCGTTGCGCATTGTCTTTGCATAATATTTATTGTGCAATGTACGCTTCTTGTCCTGACGGATTCTCTTAACTGATGATTTGTGATTTGCCATCTTTGCTTTATTCCTTTTCCTTTATTGTTTTTATTGTAGTCCCTAGGAGAGTCGAACTCCTCTTTAGAGAATGAAAATCTCTCGTCCTAACCGATAGACGAAGGGACCATTGTCGCCATTTTTGCGGTGCAAAGGTAGATGTTTTATTTCAAACAGCCAAACTTTTTCCGATAATTTTCCACTTTATAGCTGAAAAATGATTATTTTTGCCATCCTTACACCTTTATTGTCGCAATGCTGGTAAAAACAAAAGCCATAGTGCTTCACTCCTTCAGGTACGGCGAAACGAAGGCCGTCATCGAACTTCTGACCGCCACCCACGGCCGGATGCCGTGCATCGCCACGCTTTCAAAAAGCCCGAAAGCCAAGCTGAAGAAACAATATTTCCAACCGCTTTTCATCATCGAGGCCGTAATCGACGTAAGGCAGAAGACCCGCCTGCAACCGCTCAAGGAGGCGCGCGTGGCCGTTCCGTTCACGTCGATACCCTTCAGCCCGTCAAAATTAGCGATAACCATGTTCACGGCGGAGTTCCTGCGCTGCGCCACGCGCGGTGAGACTGCCGACGACACGCTGTTCGCCTACGTGGAGAACAGCATCCGCTGGCTTGACGGATGCGCCGGGAGCTTCGCCAACTTCCACCTTGTCTTCATGATGCGGCTGGCCTTGTTCCTCGGCTTCTACCCCAATCTTGACGGCTATACGCCAGGTTGCCGCTTCGACCTGCGCGCCAGTTGCTTCCGCACGGATGTCCCGGCGCACGCCGACTGCCTGCCTCCCGAAGAGTCGGAGAAGATAAAGCTGCTGCTAAGGATGAGCTATCCCACGATGCACCTGTACAAAATGTCGCGTGCGGAACGCGGCCGGATGGCCGATATTATATTAAGGTATTATCAGCTGCACGTGCCCGACTTCCCGGCGCTCAAGTCGCTTCCGGTGCTCAAAGAGCTGTTCGGCTGACACCGTCTCCACACCGGTTTGCAACCATCTGATTATCAACGAGTTTCCAATATGCCGTCTTTTAGCTTGCGAAAGACGGCATATTACAACACAAAAGGTGGCCTTTTGGAATACAAAAGGCCACCTTTCACAGCACTGCATATAACCCTCTTGCTGTCAAACGGTTGTAGCCGAGGTGCAAAACGGTGCGGACCGAGCCTTCCGCATCACACTATCGGCAGGCTGATGCCGTTGATTTTCTGGTACACGTCGAGTGCATACACGTCGGTCATGCCGCTGATATAGTCGATGACTGCCATGAGGCGCGTCTCCAGGTCGTCGGCGTTGATGTCGTACTGGCTGCTCACGCGGCTGATAAGCTGGCGCGAGTAGAAGCGCGACGGATTTGACACCGCGTCGACCATTGCCTCCATCAGCGTCGCCATAATCTTGTAACCGCTAAGCTCTACGTCAAGCACGGGCTTGCTCTTGTAGATTTTCTCCTTCGACAGCCGGGTACACTTGCGGTACGCTTCGGCAAGGCGCGGCTCGATGTTGTCGACCAGGCATCCCCTCATCGTGCCGTTCATGATGTCTTCCTCATGGCGGATGAAGGCGTCGACGCACGCCCTTTCGAGCGCGCCTATTACGCAGGCACGCATGTAAACCACACGTTCGTTCTCGTCGGTTATGCCCTCGTCGGCAATCCTTTGCCTTATGCTGTTTTGCGCCATTTCATCGAAGAAGTCGAGGAAAAGATGTTCAGTCTCATCGTAAGTCACTATCTTCAGCTTGTGGGCGTCCTCGATGTCCATTATTTCGTAACAGATGTCGTCGGCGGCCTCGACCAGATACACGAGCGGATGGCGTGCATATTCTATCGGCATGCCGTCGGCCGACTTGCGGATTATGCCCAATTCATCGGCAATCCGTTCGTAAATACCGCTCTCCGACATGAAAAATCCGAACTTTCCGTGCCCCCGTTCGGCAATGGTTGACGCGAAAGGATACTTCACTATGGATGCAAGCGTGGTGTAGGTCATCACGAAGCCGCCGTCGCGCCGACCCTTGAAGCGGTGCGCAAGCAGGCGGAACGCGTTGGCGTTGCCCTCAAAGTGGGTGATGTCCGCCCAGAAGCCGGGGCTTACCTTGTCTTTCAACGCCTTGCCGGCGCCCTCGGTGAAGAACGTCTGTATGGCCTTTTCGCCCGAATGTCCGAACGGAGGATTGCCCATGTCGTGAGCCAGGCAGGCCGTGCTCACCACCGTTCCTATCTGCGGAAACAGCGTCCGGGCCAGCTCCGGGCGCGTTTTCATCACAGCGTGAGCCACGTCGCTGCCCAACGACATGCCCACGCTGGCAACCTCAAGACTGTGGGTAAGGCGGTTGTGAACGAATATGCTGCCCGGCAAGGGGAACACCTGGGTCTTGTTCTGCATCCTACGGAAGGGCGCGGAGAAGATAAGCCGGTCATAATCGCGCTTGAACTCGGAGCGGTCGTCGTGGCGCATCGTGTGCCGGTGCTCCTGTCCGAGCCGCTTGTCGGATATAAGTTTTTCCCAAATCATCATGTTTTCAATTCATAATTCACAATGAATAATCCACAATTAAGTCGCGCATCAATTCTCAATCCATAACCCAAATTAGGATGAAAGGGCACAATGCGCCATGAAACACGCAGCCCAATTATGAATTATGGATTATGAATTGTGAATTGATTTACGCCGCAAAAGTAATCTAAAAATGGCTAAATTCTTTCTTTTTAATGGCAAAACAGCCTTTATGTGAATATTATTCGTTACTTTTGCACCTTAATAATAATATAACAAGCACCATGGTTAAAGTGAAAATCATCAACAAGGGACACCAGCCCTTGCCTGCATACGCCACGCCGCAAAGCGCCGGCATGGACCTCAGAGCCAACATCGACGCGCCCGTAACGCTGCGCCCGATGGAGCGGAAGCTCATCCCCACGGGGCTTTACATGGCACTGCCCGAGGGCTATGAGGCGCAGGTCCGTCCGCGCAGCGGCCTCGCACTGAAGCACGGCCTGACCGTGCTCAACTCGCCGGGGACAATAGACTCCGACTACCGCGGCGAGGTAATGGTGCTCCTGGTGAACCTTTCGGGCGAGGAGTTCACCGTGAACGACGGCGAGCGCATAGCCCAGATGGTTATCGCGCGGCACGAAACAGCAGTGTTCGAAGAGGCCGACCGCCTTGACGACACGGAGCGCGGAGCCGGCGGTTACGGACATACCGGAGTGAAATAAGCAACTGCCCTTTACAAAGGAACATACATGACAAGGAACATTTTGCACCTGCTGATTTGCCTGTCGGCGGCATTGCTCGCCGCAAGTTGCGGCGGAACACGGCATGTAGAAGAGGCCGTGGCACAGGCGGGAACCACCGCCGGCAACCTGCCTGCCATCAGCCACAACGACAGCCTGCGCTTCAAAATCTATTATTTCGAGGCAATAAAGCAGCAGTCAAGCGGCAACTTCGACGCCGCCTACGACCTGCTAAGACACTGTCTCGAAATCAATCCAAACGCCGCAGAAGCTTACTTCATGCTCTCTTTCTATGACGGAATACTGAAAAACGACTCCACCGCAGTGGCCGATGTTAAGAAAGCGTCAGAGCTCAGCCCGGGCAACAACGCCTATCTGGAACGCCTTGGAGCCGGATATTTCAGCATGAACAACCTCGAAGAAGCCACAAAGGCATACGAGAAGCTGGCAAAAAACAGTCCTGAACGCTCCGACGTGCTCGACATCCTGGCTCAACTCTACGGGCGGCAGAAGGACTACGACAAGATGCTCGACGTGCTCCAGCGCATGGAAACGCTTGAAGGCGCGAACGAAGACCTCACCCTCGCCAAGATGAGGGTTTATTCCCTGCAAGGCAAGAAGCAGGAAGAGTTCAACGAACTGAAGTCGATGGCGGCCAAATATCCCAACGACATGAACTACCGTGTGATGATGGGCAACTGGCTGTTGCAGAACGGAAAGGCCGACGAAGCATACAAACAGTACGAAGAAGTGCTGAAAGCCGAGCCGGGAAACACCGACGCACGGATGTCGCTGATTGACTATTACAGGACCACCGGGCTTGGCCTGAAGGCCGACTCGCTGCAAGAGGCGCTGCTGTTAAACCCGAAAACGCCCAAGGACAGCAAGATTGTGCTGATAAGGCAGGCCGTTTCGGAAAGCGAACAGCAGGGAGGCGACAGCACGAAGGTGCTCAACCTGTTCAGGAAAATACTTGCCGAGCCGCAGGAAACGTCAGACATGGCGGAGCTTTACGCCGCATACATGACGCTGAAAAACATGCCGCAAGACTCCATCTCGAAAGTTCTTGAAACGGTGCTCGCCATCTCTCCCGACAACGTAGGCGCCCGGCTGCAGCTTATCCAGGCTGAATGGAACGAGCAAGACTTCGACCGCGTGGCCGAGCTTTCACGCCAGGCAATCGACTATAACCCCGAAGAAATGGCGTTTTATTACTTCCTCGGACTGGCCTACGTACAGAAAGACGACGATGACAGCGCGCTCGAAGCGCTGCGACGGGGCGTAAGCCAGATTAACCAACAGAGCAACAAAGACCTCGTTTCAGACTTTTACGCCATCATGGGAGACATCCTCCACGACAAGAAACTTGACGAAGAGGCTTACGCCGCTTACGACTCTTGCCTGCAATGGAAGGACGACAACTACGGATGCCTTAACAACTACGCCTACTACCTGTCTGAAGAGAACCGCGAACTGGCCAAGGCCGAGCAGATGAGTTACCGCACGGTGCAGGCCGAACCGGACAATCCCACCTTCCTTGACACCTACGCATGGATACTGTTCAAGCGCAAGAAATACGCCGAAGCCATGCAATACATCAACATGGCAGTGGACAACGACACGACGAAAAGCGCGGTAATAACAGAACATGCGGGCGACATCCACGCCGTGAACGGCGACATCGAGGGCGCAATAAAGTTCTGGCAGCAGGCTTTGGAAGCCGGTTCTGAGAACGACAAGGCCATCAGACGAAAAATAAAACTAAAGAAATATGTGGAAGAATAAAGGCAGACTGCCATACTGGATAATGCTTATTGCAATGTCGGCCGTCATGGTTTCATGCGGCACAAATAAGGCTTTGGTCGACACAAAGCGGCCCGACGGCGGCACGGCAAGCACTATCGTTCCGACAGAAAACGAGAAAATGGACTTCATGCGCATGGTTTATGACAATGAAGTCTACACCCAAAGCATCGCTTCAAAAATCAAGTTCACCATCAACACCGGACGTAAAGACCTGTCGGTAAGCGGCTCTTTGCGGATGAAAAAGGACGAAGTGATACGCATCCAGCTTACGCCGCTCGGCCTGATGGAGGTCGGCAGGCTTGAATTTACCAAGGACTATGTCCTCCTTATGGACCGTATGAACAAGGAATATGTCAAGGCCAGCTACTCCGACGTTGACTTCTTACGGAAAAACGGACTTGACTTCTACGCCCTGCAAGCTCTCTTCTGGAACCAGCTTTTCGTTCCCGGCGAGCAGAAAATAACCGATTCAACGCTTAAAAAGTTCTCAGTCACGTTCAGCGAGGCCGCTGCCAAGGCCGTCATCTCGCTGCAACGCGGCAGCATGGACTACCGTTGGAACGCCGACAAGGCTACAGGCAGGCTTCGCTCCGTTGACGTAACATACAGCGGAACGTCAACGGGCAAGACCACCGTGACCTGCAACTACGGCTCGTTCAAAGCCGTAGGGCGCAAGCAGTTCCCAACGGACATCACGCTGCTTATGAAGAGCGACGCGGTGAAAGGCGGCAACCCGATGAGCGTGAACATATCAATCAACGACATCGACACGGACGGCGACTGGGACACATTCACCTCAATATCAGGCAAATACAAGCAGGTCAGCGTGCAGGATGTCATGAACCGACTTTTGAAAATGTAAATGAAACGACTTCTCATTTTGTTTTTCGCACTCGCGATAGCCTTCCCCTTCTCCGCACAAAACAAGAAACAGACAACGCGGAAGAAGGCAAAGACAACCCGTGTGACAAAGAAAAGCACCTCGACAAAGAAAAAGAAAACCGCCAAATACCAAAGCAACTCCATCAAGGGGCTGCGCAACCAGCGTGCCGGAGTGCAGCGCAAGATAAAGGAGCAGGAGCGACTGCTGCGCGCAAACAAGGCCGACGTGAAGAAGCGCCTCGGCGACCTGGTTGCCATCGGCACGGAGATTGACCGCCACAAGAAGTCAATCGACACCATACAAAACGAGATAACACACATCGACGGCAACATAAAGATGCTTGAAAGCCAGCTCGCCACGCTTGAGAAACAGCTCGACGAGCGCAAGGCGAAGTATGTGAAATCAATGCGTTACCTCGCCGCGCGGCGCACGGTGCAGGACAAGCTGATGTTCATCTTCAGCGCAAAGAACTTCGCACAGATGTACCGCCGCTTGCGCTTCGTGCGCGAATACGCCGCCTTCCAGCGGTCGCAGGGCGAAATGGTGAAGGCGAAACAGCAGCAGATAGAGGAAAAGCGGAAAGAACTTGAACGTGTGCGACTGCATAAGAACACCCTCTTGGACAAGGACAAACGCGAGCACGAGGCACTGCAAGGCAAGCAGGACGAGCAGAAAAAGATGGTGAACACGCTGCAACGCCAGCAGAAAACAATACAACGGATAATAGACGAACAGCGCAAGAAAGACGCCGAGCTGAACGCCAGGATTGACCGCCTCGTAGCCGAAGAGATAGCCAAAGCCAAGGCAAGAGCCGAAGCCGAGGCAAGACGCAAGGCACAGGCAGAGGCCGAAGCCAAGCGGAAAGCCGCCGAACTGGCACGCAAGAAGGCAGAGGCCGAAGCCCGCGAGCGCGAGAACGCGCGCCGCATAGCCGAGGCCCGGAAACGTGAAGAGAAGCTGAAAGCCGAGGCCCGAGAGGCCGCAAAGAAAGACGAAGCGGCACGCGAGAAGGCCGACCGCAAGGCACGCGAGGCTGAAGCCGACCGCATTGCGGCAGAACGCAAGGCACGTGTAGACAAGGAACGCGGCGAGCGCGAAGTGGAGCGGGCGCGCAAGAAAGCCGCGGCCGCATCGGAAATGGACAGCAACGACCGCAAGCTGAGCGGCAGCTTCGAGCGCAACCGCGGACGGTTGCCCATGCCTCTTGCCGGGCAGTGCAGCATAGTGAGCCACTTCGGACAGTACAACGTGCCCGGACTGCGCAACGTAAGGCTCGACAACAAGGGCATCAACATCAAGGGACAGCCCGGCGCTACGGTACGCGCGGTGTTCAACGGCGAGGTAAGCGCCGTGTTCAACTTCGACGGAAGCATCATCGTAATGGTGCGCCACGGCAACTACATCTCCGTGTACTGCAACCTCGGCAGCGTCAGCGTACACCGCGGACAGAAGGTAAGCACCAGCCAGGCCATAGGCTCTCTCGGCCCGGAAAACATACTCCAGTTCCAGCTAAGGCACGGCACGGCAAAGCTGAACCCAGAGACTTGGCTGAGGAGATAAGAGTGAAGAACGAAGAACAAAGAGTGAACAATCCGGCACATCTTCACCGTTCTCCATTCATTCCTAATCCCCTCATTATCAGGACATAAAACAACCGCCATGCAAAAGGCCACCTTTCACACGGTGAAAGGTGGCCTTTTGCATGGTAAAAGACGGCCTTTTGCGTTGCGATTTGCCGTGTTTAAAATTGAGACTTTCAGTTCCCGACCCTCAATTCCCAATTAAGAAACAAGGATTTAAGCCGCGTCAGTACTTGAAGGAGCTGCCCCCGAGAAACTCGCGCAGCAGCGAAGTGGGCGGCAGCTGGCGGTTGGGAATGGGCGAAATGTACTTCAGGAATTTCAACAGGCGGTACGCCTCGGCATATTCGTCGGCGTTTTCGGGCACGAGTTCGAGCAGCGGCTCGGCCTGGCTTTTTATCACCGCAAGCTCGAAAAGCAGGGCGGTGTTGAACATAACGTCGGCATTCTCCTGATAAGGGAATATCCACTTGTTCTCTCCGGCGCGCACGCTCGGCCAGCGGTGGATGGTTTCCTGCGCGCTAACTCCACGGTACTTGTAGTCGCGGATGATGCGGCGCAGCAGCCGGTTGTCCGTCGTAGGTATGTAGTTGTGGGCGTCAAGCAGTATGGTTGTAAGGGCAGATGCGTAGACGCGGAACTTCTGTTCTTCTGGTATTTGGGCGGTAAGCTCAGGGTTGAGGGCGTGTATTCCCTCTACAACAAGCACCTCGTCGTCGGCCAGCCGTAGCTTGCGGCCGCTCTTTTCGCTGCGCCCCGACTGGAAGTTATACCGCGGCAGCTCCACCTCCTCGCCTGCAAACAGGGCGTTGAGCTGTCGGTTCAGCAGCCCGATGTCAAGCGCGTAAAGGCTCTCGTAGTCGTATTCGCCGTTGTCGTCCTTGGGCGTTTCCTCGCGGTTCACGAAGTAATCGTCGAGCGAAACAGGCACTGGCTTCACGCCGCAGGTAAGCAACTGTATGGAAAGACGCTTGCAGAAGGTGGTCTTTCCGCTTGACGACGGACCTGAAATAAGCACCATGCGCACGCCGCGACGGGTCGAAATCATGTCGGCTATCTGGGATATCTTCTTCTCCTGGAGCGCCTCCGAAACGTTGATAAGGTCGGTGGAGCGGCCCTGCTGCACGGCCTCGTTGAAGTCGCCGACGGTTGACACGCCGAGGATATGCTGCCAACGGTGGTGCTCCTGGAAGATGTCGAACATCTTGTCCTGCCTTACCAGCTCGCCCAGACGCGACGGGTCGTCGCGCGAAGGGGTGCGCAGCAGCATGCCGTCATAGTATTTTTCGAGGCCGAACAGGTAGAGCTGGCGCGTGTTTGTGAGCAAGGTGCCATAGTAATAGTCCTTGTATCCGTCTATTTCATAGTACGTTGTATAGAGCCGTCCGACGCTCTTGAGCAGCTTGGCCTTCGACTCCATGCCCATGTCGGAGAACATCCTGATAACCTCTTCGGTAGTACTTTCGTGCCGGCAGATGGGCAAGGCCGCGTCGATTATCTCCTGCATGCGCCGCCTTACGGCGTCGGCGTCAAAGTGAGTGACGGGCCGCCCTATGTTGATGTTGCAGTAATAACCGTTGGACACGGGAATGTCAATAACCACGTCAGCCCCCGGCCACAGGTCGTGTACGGCCTTGCACAGCACGAAGAAGAGCGTCCTTGTATAAGCTCTGACGCCCGACGACGACCTGATGTCAAGATATTCCACATCCTTGTTATGATATACCCTGTAGTGAAGTCCCTCCACCTTGTTGTTTACTTTCACGCTGATGGGGCCGTAGTCCATCTTAAGGTTTAATTCACGGAAAACCTCAGAAAGAGTGCTCCCTATTGGGACATTTAAAGTTTTTTGATTATTTTTGCAACGGATTTGTATTACTTGTTTCATATCCATAGCGGTTTTAGGTTATACGTTGGTAAAGATACGCCGTTTTCCCGACACCGCACAACGTTCGACAACAAATTAAATTAAAATATGTCGATTTGGATTTTTTTTAAGATTATCGGATCATTGGCCCTCCTCATTTATGGAATGAAGGTCATGAGCGAAGCCTTGCAGAAGATGGCCGGTTCGCAGTTGCGCCACATCTTAGGCACAATGACAAAAAACAGGTTTACCGGTATATTCACCGGAATGTTCGTAACGGCCGCCGTGCAGTCGTCGTCGGCCACAACGGTGATGACCGTCTCGTTCGTCAACGCCGGACTTCTTACACTCGCCCAAGCCATATCCGTCATCATGGGAGCCAACATCGGCACCACCCTTACCGCATGGATAATGAGCCTGGGCTTTTCGTTTAATTTCATGGACGCGGTGTTCCCCACGTTCATCGCCGGCATCCTGCTCATCTACACGCGCCGCCACCGCTACATAGGCGACTTCCTTTTCGGCATAGCGTTCATGTTTTTCTCGCTCGCACTGCTGAGCCAGACGGGCAACGAGATGGACCTGGGGCACAACAAGCAGCTAATCCACTTCTTCAGCACGTTCGACACGGGCAGCTACGCCACCATAATAGTGTTCCTGCTCATCGGCACCCTGCTGACGTGCATCCTGCAATCGTCGGCCGCGCTGATGGCCATCACGATGATGCTATGCTCGAGCGGCGTGCTGCCTCTGTATCTCGGAATAGCCCTCGTGATGGGAGAGAACATCGGAACTACGGCCACCGCCAACCTTGCCGCACTCGGGGCGAACACCCAGGCACGGCGGGCTGCGCTGGCCCACCTGGTGTTCAACGTGTTCGGAGTAATCTGGGTGCTGTGCGTGTTCTATCCTTTCGTCAACACGGTGTGCTCTTTCGTCAACTACGACCCGATGACCGACACGCTCGACCCGGCGCGCCTGGCAGTTGTGCTGGCGGCGTTCCACACGGCGTTCAACATCTGCAACACCACGATATTGGTTTGGTTCATACCCCAGATTGAGAAAACCGTGTGCTGGCTCATCAAGCCCAAGACAAAGGACAGCGAGGACGAGTTCCGCCTGCGCTACATCGGCGGCGACACGATAATGAAGACTCCGGAGCTGTCTGTGCTCGAGGCGCAGAAGGAAATACAGCTGTACGCCGAGAGGACGCAGAGGATGTTCGGCTTCGTGCGCGAGCTGTTGGGAACGAAAAACGACGCCGACTTCAACAAACTGTTCAGCCGCATCGAGAAATACGAGGGCATCAGCGACAACATGGAGATAGAAATAGCCAAGTATCTCGACCGCATCAGCGACGCGCACCTTAGCGACGAGACCAAGGCCAAGATACGCGCCATGCTGCGCGAAATATCCGAAATAGAGAGCATCGGCGACAGCTGCTACAACATAGCGCGCACTATAAACCGCAAGGCGAGGGGCAAAGAGGACTTCACCGAGCGCCAGTACGAGCACCTGCACCAGATGTTCGAGCTGACGGACGACAGCCTCACGCAGATGAACGTGATGCTCGCGGGCCGCAAGGACAAGCTCGACGCCAACCGCTCGTTCAACATCGAGAACGAGATAAACAACTACCGCAACCAGCTGCGCAGCCAGAACATCAACGACGTGAACGCCCACGAATACACCTACGCCATAGGAACGATGTACATGGACATCGTATCGGAATGCGAGAAGCTGGGCGACTATGTAATCAACGTTGTCGAGGCGCGCATGGGCACAAGGCAGAAAGAAGCGTAGGCAACCGCCTGACAGGCAACGGCTTACGCCACAAAGCAGCCTCACATCACATCAACCGCCAGGATACCGGCAAACAGACGGTTTCCCAAAAGGCCACCTTTTAGACGCTAAAAGGTGGCCTTTTGCATTGCAATATGCCGTCTTTTGCAGGCTAAAAGACGGCCTTTTAAAAAACCGTCAGGCAAAGACAATATTGTCACTTTTGTCAGTAAAAGTGTCCGACTTAACTTTTTTACACAAAAAAAGGAGTGAAAAACTATTTTAATATGAAAAGTTTCATACCTTTGTACCTGTATTTTACCATTATCATAACCGTAATGAAACATTGTTGTAAAATCATGTTGGCGCTCGCCACATGCCTCGCAACGGCGGACGCCACGGCTGCCGACAAGGAAGAATACCTGCCTTACGGGAATATGAACAGCTGGACAATCAGGAAAATAAAGGAGTCCGGCGTAATAGGCGGCGACACGAAGACACTGTACGAAGTAGGCCCCAACCGCACAATCACGGGCAACACGCCCTACACCAACGGCGGAGGCTCGCCATGGGGCACGTCGAACGTGATGGCGAAGGTGATGGGCGTAGTCAAGACCAACAACTCCGTGTACCGCGACAGGCACGGCTCGGGCTACTGCGCCAAGCTTGAAACGCACATCGAGAAGGTACGCGTGCTCGGCCTGATGAACATGAAAGTGCTGGCCGCAGGCTCGCTCTTCCTCGGCGACATGAAAGAACCCATCACCGGGACAAAGGACGGCCCGAAGGCCATGAACAACGGAATACGCTTCACCAAGAAGCCGAAAGCCCTGAAATTCGACTACCAGTTCAAGGCCGCAGGCACGGCCAACAGGGTGAAGCAAAACGGTTTCAGCAGTGGGAAGACCGTTTCCGGACGCGACTACGCCGTGTGCATGCTCTACCTCCAGAAGCGCACCGAAGACGCCCAGGGCAACATCACCGCCAAGCGCGTCGGCACAATGGTGGTAAGATACGGCAAGAGCACCAACGGATGGGTGAACGGGGCTACATACGAGATACTCTACGGAGACATACGCAACAACCCCCACTACAACGCCGCGACAATGGGGCTGCGCTCGACCGACTACGCACGCAACAGCAAAGGCAAGAGCGTACCGGTAAAAGAGACGGGATGGGCATCGGCGAACGAGACCCCGACACACCTCATGCTGCAATTCTCGTCGAGCCACGGCGGAGCATACATCGGCTCGCCGGGCAACACCCTGTGGGTTGACAACATCAGATTAGTATATTGAGAACAACAAGACTGCACACAATGACACGACTGCTACTCGCCGCCTTGCTGATGCTTTGCACCGTCAAGGCAGAGGCCGCCGCGCCAACTTACGAACTACCGGACACCGCAACAGTACAGAACGGAACGCCGGCCGACACCGTTAAAAAGAAAAAAGGACTGATAAACTGGGTGCTGAACTACCTCAACAACACCAACAAGAACAAAAGCAACAAGAAATTCGACTTCAGCGTGCTGCCCGGTCCGCACTTCAGCAGCGACACGGGACTGGGCCTCGGCATCATTGGCATGGGCCTTTACCGGCAAGACAGGCGAGATACCATCTCGCAACCGTCAAACGTATCAATATTCGGAGACATAACAACCAAAAGCTCATACACCGTCGGCATATTCGGCACTCACGTCTTCCCATACGACAAGGGACGCATTGACTACGAAGTGTCCGCCAACTATTTCAAGGAAAGTTTCTGGGGAATAGGCTACGAAATGGCCAACAACGATGCCAACGAGGGCACGATGAAACGATGGAAAATAGGCGCGAAGGCCGACTTCCTGTGGCAAGTGGCGCACAACGTGTTCATCGGCCCGTCACTGACATACGACTTCGCCGACATCATTGAGATTGACCGGCCCGAGCTGTTGGCCGGACAAGACAGGCACGTATGGAACATTGGCGTAGGCTTTTCGTTCGCATACGACACACGCGACATCATGACACGCCCCACGCGCGGCGTCTATATAAACCTGAAACAGCTGTTCCACCCGAAGTTCCTGAGCAGCGGCTACGCATACACCACTACCGACTTCCGCTTCAACACATACGGAAAACTGTGGCGAGGAGCCGTCATCGGGGGCGACCTTCGCGGCACGCTGAACTTCGGCAACCCGTCGTGGGCTACGATGTCTCTGCTCGGCAACTCGTCGACCATGCGCGGATATTACAAAGGAAGATACCGCGACAAGCACATACTGCAGGCACAGGTGGAGCTGCGCCAGCACATCTGGAAAAGGAACGGAGTGGTAATCTGGGGCGGACTGGGCACGGTATTCCATAAGTTCAGCGCCATACGGGGCGAGCGTTTGCTGCCAAACTGGGGCATAGGCTACCGCTGGGAGTTCAAGAAAAACGGCAACGTGCGCCTTGACTACGGCTTCGGCAAAAGGGGAATGCAGGGCTTCGTGTTCAACATCAACGAGGCGTTTTAGCCCCATCCCAGCTCTCCCGGTTCTCCCAATCTTCCCAAAAACAACTTGAAATGAAACAACTTAAAAGCATACTTCACGGCTGCGCCTCAGCGCGCAGCCTGTTTTTTGCAACCATCGCGGTGCTCGCCCTGCCCAACATTGCGCTCTGCTTCACCGAAAGGATGAGCCTTATGGCCGACATTACGAACGTGGTGCTGCCCACGGCGGCGGTGTGGCTGCTGATGACTCTCAACCGGTGTCCGGGCAAAATGGTGTGGTGGCTGTTCATATTGGTGTTCTTCGCCGCCTTCCAATTAGTGCTGCTATACCTCTTCGGGCACTCAATCATCGCCGTAGACATGTTCCTCAACGTCGTGACAACCAACCCGGGAGAAGCCTTCGAACTGCTCGACAACCTCATTCCGGCGGTGTTCGGCGTGGTGATAGTCTACGTCCCGGTACTCATAATGGCCGTCGTTTCCATACGTAGCAGACAGCGGCTGGAGCGCAGTTTCCTGCTGAAGCAAAGGCGTTATGCCGCAATCGCGGCGGCGGCAGGCGTGCTGTCGCTCGGCATTACGTATGCCACTGACAGGGAATACCGCGCCGAACTCGACCTGTATCCTGCCAACGTGTTCTACAACTTAGGGCTGGCCGTAGAGCGCACAGCCGACACCAACGCCTACGCCGAGACCTCGGCGCACTTCACCTTCAACGCAAAGGCCACCCACGCGACAGCCGAACGCGAGGTGTATGTGCTCGTAATAGGCGAGACGGCGCGTGCATGCAACTTCAGCCTGTACGGCTACGGACGCGAGACAACGCCGCGCATGGCAGGCATGGAGGGGCTTGTGGCGTTTCCGAAGGCCATAACCCAGTCGAACACCACTCACAAGAGCGTGCCCATGCTGCTGTCGGCCGTGTCGGCTGAAGACTTCAACAGCATATACACCCAGAAGGGAATAATCACCGCCTTCAAGGAAGCCGGCTTCCATACGGTGTTCATATCCAACCAAAGACCCAACCGCTCGTTCATCGACTTCTTCGGAGAAGAGGCCGACGAGTGGACATTTATTAAGGAGCGCAACCCCGAAGCGGCGGCCATCGGCGACGAAGCCATGCTGCCCGAAGTGGCAAAGACGCTTGCCAAAGGGCGCAAAAAGGAATTCATAGTGCTCCACATGTACGGCTCGCACTTCAACTACCGCGAGCGTTATCCGCGCCAGGCGGCCTTCTTCAAGCCTGACGACGCCACCGAAGCGAAGGCCAAGAACCGCGAACAGCTTGTCAACGCGTATGACAACACGATACGCTTCACCGACAGTTTCATAGCCGAGCTCTCGGCGATGCTCGGCAAGACGGGCGCGCAGTCGGCACTGCTCTACACGTCAGATCACGGCGAAAACATCTTCGACGACAGCCGCCGCCTCTTCCTGCACGCGTCGCCCGTACCGTCATACTACGAGCTTCACGTGCCGCTCGTAGTATGGATGTCGGACAGCTACCGGCAGGCATACGCCCCGATAGAGACCGCCCTCAGGGCGAACAGCGGCAAGCGCATAGCCACCAGCGCATCGGTGTTCCACACGATGCTCACCATCGCCGGCATAGAAACGCCCCTGCGGCGCGACAGCCTGTCAACGGCCAGCCTGCGGTTCACCATCACGCCCTGCCTCTACCTTGACGACCACAACAACGCCGTGCCCACAAGCAAGCTGCTACGGAGCGAAAAAGACTTCGAGAAGTTTAAGGAAATAGGGGTGGAAATGTAAACAAACACCCACCCCAGCCCTCCCGAAGGGAGGGAGCTTAATATGCTTTGACATACGATTTCGGCAATTTTCAAAACATCATTCAAATAAAAACGACTGTTCAAACATAAAAATTGAACAGTCGTTTTTATTTACTTTTAATCACACGTGAGTAATTAAGCCCCCTCCCTTCGGGAGGGTTGGGGTGGGTATCCCTACTCGCCTGCGCCGCTAAGCGGGCTTGCCTGCGTGTACGTGCGTGCTCCAAGCTCCTTGTCGAGCATGTAGATGCCATAGCCGTTGTCCTTTATCATCTTGATGTTGTCGATGATAGTCTTGGCGTTCTCTTCCTCCTCTACCTGCTCGTCGATAAACCACTTCAGCATGCTCTGCGTGGCAAAGTCGTTCTCCTCGTGCGTCAGCGCGTACAGCTTGTTGATGAGCGCGGTAACCTTCTGCTCGTGCTTGAGCGTGCTCTTGAACACGTCGAGGATGCCGTCCCACTCCGTCGGCACGGCATCGATGGGCTTCAGCGTCACGCGGCCGTCACGCGAGTTGACGTAGTTGAACAGGATCTTGGCATGATCCTGCTCCTCCTGGAACTGCACCTCAAACCAGTTTGCCATGCCGGGCTGGCCTACAGAGTGGCAATAAGCAGCCATCGAGAGATACAAATAAGCCGACCACATCTCGGCGTTGATTTGCTCGTTAAGAGCCTCTTCAATCTTCTTGTTAAGCATAATCCTATCTTTTTTAAGTTGATATTCTACCATACAAACAGCAAAAACAGTGCCAACGCACCATGTCATGCCACACATGCCACATTTGGCAGACACCACTTTGTAACCGCCTGATAATCAGACACGTTGTAAAAGGCCACCTTTTAGCCTGCAAAAGGTGGCCTTTTGTAATGCAATTGACGGTCTTTTGGAAAGCAAAAGGTGGCCTTTCTAAAAACAGCTTAGCATAAACATACTTATAATCCGCCAACAGCCCCCTTACAAGATGTAGTGAAGATAAAGCCGGACAGCTCCATACAAAGTCAAAAGCATATACCATCCGACGCTCAACGCACGAAACCTTGTCCTTCTAATCTTTACCGTAAGCAGCCCTATAACACCCACGACGATCAGCAACAAATATGCAACGACCAATAATGTAAAGTTATCGCTTACATGATTTGCCACAAATGCATAAAAGGCGGCAACAGCAAAAGAGCCGCAATCAAAAACACTTACTATATTATTCTTGTCCATAAAAACAATTAAGGAATATGTGCTAACTGCAAAAATACAACATTTAGCAAACATTCATCACAGTTACACACATAAAAAAACAGTGCCAACGCGCCATGTCATGCCACACATGCCACATTTGACAGACACCTCTTTGTAACCGCCTGATAATCAGGCTCGTTATAAAAGGCCACCTTTTAGCCTGCAAAAGGTGGCCTTTTGGCGTGCAATTCACGGCCTTTTGGAAGGCAAAAGGTGGCATATTAGCAACCCACCCCAGCCCTCCCGAAGGGAGGGAGCTTGATTACCTGTTGTCAATCAATCCCCATTTATCGTGATTACCACATAAAAGCACTGCCTTTGTAGGGCCATAATTTATTATACCCGAACGTTCTGCAAGAACATATTTACTTTGTTTCGCCCTATTTATACGCCTCTTCGCGACGTGCGAACATAATAAATTAAGTCCCAACAAAAGGCGTTTCATTATCTAAACCGCCTAAACCAAATTTCCCGGCAACTATAATGTCCATACTCGGATGCGGTATCCAAAATGCAACTAAATACCAACCAACACAATTAGCATACACAGGATGCCGCATCGAGGTGAGGCATGACGATTACAGAGTGCCTCATTTGACATTAATTTTGTATGATTTTATAATCGTATTCTCATCCAACAAAACTGCGGATAAACCGTCTTCGGCGAAAGCACGGGCGGCACAAGGCATTATATAAACCGCGCAGCCGTCAGACATTGAAGCCTATGCCAACCTGAAAACCGACAGTAAGCTTGTCGGCACCCTTAACCCATGAGGCGTTAACGCCCACCCACGGCTGCACCTTGCCAAACTTAACCACGGCCTTTGGCATAAGCGAAAAGCCCCAGTTGAACTTCAAGTCTTCGCCCGACCCTTGTCCGAGGTAAGTGCCGAGGAAGTCGAATGAAGCCCCGAACAGGAAATTCTTGTAGGCGTATCCGTAAGCCGGACCTGCAAGAAAGGCCACTCCAGCAAAGTCGCTGTCTACCAAACCATAGTTTGCGCCGATATGGAAATCAGCTCCCCAGCCAGCCGACGAGAGGATGGTATAACCGACCATGTAATATCCCAAGTCGGCTTGCTCGAAGGGAGCGAAGTAAGACGCCCCCACCATTGCAAAGTCGTTGGGTGTCAGCTTGCCACCATCCGTAACAGGATTGACGCTTTCCCCGTACTGATACGCAGTCGCTGAAGGCTCTGACAAAGTTTTTTCGGGCACCGCAGTGTCGCCTGCGGCTGTTTCAACAGGCTTTTCGGGCAGCGTAAGCTCCATGCCAACGTAGACAAACTGGGCTGCGTCGGGGTTGAGCTTTATTATCTCTTCAGTGGTTACGCCGTAGCGCGTGGCTATCGACTCCAATGTTTCGCCGCGCTCAATGACGTGCTTGCGTGCGGTCTGCGCAACCGCCGTGGCGGCGCAGAGGGCGATGACGGCCGCCACGACGGCTGCCCTCATCTTCAGGATTGATGCTTTCATAACGTTATGTTTTTAGTTAGTCTGTATTACGAGTACCCTCGATGCGCCCCAAAACAGAGTGGGGTTGGTTATCTTCAGGGTGTAAGTGCGCTTGGCGGTCTCGGTCAGAGTGTATGCCGACTTCGGCATATTTGTAAGCACCCGGGGCTTTCGCGCCGTGAAGGTAAGCTCTGTTGTGCGGCGGATGTCAATCTTGGTGAACTTCGACAGGTATTTCAGTCCGTCGCCTATAATCTTCTTCCGCCTTGCCACTCCTTTCTCTTTAAGCTCCGTCTTGGTGCCGATAAGGATGTAGCCGTTGTTAATCTCCGTGTCCTGCACGGCCAAAGCCGCTGCCTGCCGCCGCGTCTTGTCGCCAAGAGAGGCAATCTCGGCCTCCTGTTCAGCCATGCGCGAACGTTGCGAAGCCACCTGCCTGCGCAGCCGCGATATATTGACTTTGTGGTCGGCCAGCTCCCTGCGCAGAGTAGCTAACTGTGAGTCTTTGTCGGCCAGCTGCTCCTTCATGTGTTCAACGAGGCTCTTCATGCTCTCGCTGGCCTTGCCTGCGGCCACCATCGAGTCGAGTTCGGCAATCTTGGCGTGCTGCCTTTGCAGCACCTGTTCAAACATCTCAAGGTTCTTAAGCACGCTCGAACGTGTGGGCGATACTTCCTGCCGGCTGCTGCCAAACAGCATTCCTTCGGCCACGGCGATAGAGTCGAAGGCGGCGTTGATGGTGCTTATCACGGCGTTCATAGCCGTCAGGTCCTGCTGTTGGTTGGCATTTACCACCCTAAGCGAGTCGCGCTCGGCCTCAATTTCGGCCATGCGGCCGTCGGAACAGCCACAACCCACGGACACGACCGCAAGCAACGAAATCGCAAAAGCAATCATGACTCTACGTCGTTTGCATATTTTTAATATGTAAATCTTCATATTTTGTACCCAAAAGGTTATTGTATAAAAAGCGAAAGGCAGCCGCCCGTCACGGGCAAGACCGCCTCTCTGTTCATGTTGATTGTCTAATTAAACGGAATATATAGCCACATTCCTATTCACATGAGTCCTCTGTCAGAGCCAAGGTCGTTTCTTTTACAACCTTTGTTTCCGTACGAAGTTGCAATTTCATGTACAATGTCCCTGAGATATTATAATTATAATCAAATGAAGGGTTGTCCTTATAACCTGAACTCCACAAATTCCTATAATTTTTTACCGTGGTATCAAATGCGTACACAGCCTCATCAAGCGTATAGGCAGCCCAAGCTTCTTTGCTCACCTCTATGAAAATAGAGTTCCAATACGCTTCCATTTGTGTCCTTTCCGATGATGAAAGGTTGCCTCCCGAAACCTCGCAACTCATATAGTAATCTGTGATTGACGATGTCACTTCTTCGTCATCATCGCTACAAGCTGTAAATGAAAGGCTGAACAATGCCACAAGCATGGCCATGGCCATAAATTTCAAATTGTCAATCTGTCTCATTTTTGTTTACGTTTTAAGTTGTTAATAATTTTAATTGTTTGCAAGTGCAAAGTTAACAACTTCTAACGAGCGCGGAATGGCAGTAATATAAGGTAAAAATATACGGAAGTGTAATATATCGTTTGTCACCGGCGGCAGTTCAAGGCGTGGTGCGCCGGGCGTGTAAAGAAAGTGTAAACCAACAGGTTACACTGCCTGACGGGCGGCTACCGACGGCCTACTCGCCGTCCATGTCGGCCGAAAGGTCTTTGAAGAAGTCGTGCGAGAGTATGCCGGAGATGCGGCGCAGCAGGGACGTGTCGATGCTCTCGCGCCGGAAGATGTCGTAGACATTCTGGCGGTTGCAGTAGAGCTTGCGTGCGAACCACGCCACGGAACGCTCCTGGCGGCGCAACTCTTCCTCGATTTTGTTGCCGATATGTATCATGGCGGTAACGTTACAACAATACGGGAGCCCGACCGCCCAAGGCCCGAACACTGTTTAAGCGAACACACCCGGCATATATAAAGACGTGGGGTTCTGACCTTGCACATCACGTCTTTAGGCCTTCGCACTGCCCTCTACAACCGAATATGCAAACCAGACAGCCCACGCCGTAGCCGTATATACCTGTGCTGGCAGATGAGGCTCTGCCGTCCTGCGCGGACGACAATAGCCTCCTGCACGTACACATATACGCACTTGTGGGCGTTGCCTTGTGCCGTATCTTCGGTTGGATTTGAATGTGCGAAGTTCAAAGACGAAAGATAACGCGCTGGTAACGCCTTGTTTTCAAATATATGCCGGTAAACGGAGCGGCGGAAGCCGCCCGTCCGACATTGCAAAAGTATATCTTTTTTTCGAGAAATATACAGTTTGTCTACGTAAAATTCACATTCCTACGGAAAGGCCTGATACATAGAGCTTTGCAAAAGGCCACCTTTTACATGGTAAAAGGTGGCCTTTCGGCGCGCAATTCACGGCCTTTTGGAATGCGAAAGGCGGTGTATTGAATTGAGAGTAAAAGATTAAGAGAGAAGAGTTAAGAAAATATGCCTTGCCACGTGTTTTGTGCGCATCCGGCAAGGCATATTTTCTTAACTCTTCACTCTTAATCCTTAATTTAAAAGCGCGGCTTGTATTGTCATGCGAGAAGGCGCTTGACGATAGCCGAAATCACACCGCCGTCGGCGCGGCCTGCCATCCGCTTGGTAGCCGTTCCCATCACGCGGCCCATGTCTTTCATGCCCTGCGCGCCGGTTTCGGCTATTATTTCCTTCACGGCTGCTTCTATTTCTGCCTCCGTAAGGGGCTTAGGCAGGTATTCCTCGATGACTGCCACCTGCGCCAGCTCTGCGTCGGCAAGGTCTTGACGGCCCTGTGCGGTGAATGTGGCAGCCGACTCCTTGCCCTGCTTAGCCAGCTTGGAGAGCAGCTTCAGGGCGTCGGCGTCGTCAAGATTGTCGTTCGCCCCGGGTGCGGTCTTTGCCTCGAGAAACACTTTTTTGATATTGCGCAAGGTTTCAAGACGCACCTTGTCACGGGCCTTCATGGCCTCTTTGATGTCGTTGCTTACTTGTTCGAATAATGCCATAGTTGTAGAATTAAAGCCCCCTCCCATCCTCCCCGAGGGGAGGAGCTGATTACCTTATATTATATATTCCGCAAGTCCCCTCCCCACGGGGAGGACGGGAGGGGGCTGCCTCATGCAAACTTTATCGTACCCTGCACCTTGCCGCCGTCTTCCGGCTCGGTGCTTTTCACGTTGCCCATTGCCTGGTTCTTTATTTCCTCAAGCTCCTGGCGCGTGCGTTTGTATGTGGGCGTTGACTCGACGGATGATATTACGTCGTCATTGTCAAGGTTTTCCTGCCGGAAAATGAAGATGTGGGGACGGCGTTTGTACTTCGACGCTTTGCCGTCGCCGCCGTATATGCGCTCGCGGCGCAGCTTGCGCTCGGCCTCGCGCTCCTCTTCCTCGGCGCGGCGCTCGTTCTCCTCCTGCGTATGTTTCTTTATGTGGCTGTTCATTCCGTCCACATCTTCAATGCCGAAACCGGTAGCAAGGATGGTTATCTTGATTTTGTCGCCGAGCGATGGGTCGAGGGCTATACCCCATTTTGTCTCGAACTTGGTCTCAAAGCGGGCCATGAAGTCGTTTACATCGTTCATCTCTTCCATCATAAGGCTGCCCTTGCTGTTGCTCTTCTCGCCGCTGAACGATATGTTGAAAAGTATCTTCTTGGAGTTGAAGATGTCGTTGTCGTTGAGCAGAGGAGAGTTCAGCGCGTCGTCAATGGCTTTCTTCACACGGCCTTCGCCCTCACCGTAGCCGGTGCTCATGATGGCCACTCCGCCGTCTTTCAGCACTGTCTTCACGTCGTTGAAGTCAAGGTTCATTATGCCGTGTACGGTTATTATTTCGGCAATGCTTTTAGCCGCAACGCTCAAAGTGTCGTCGGCCTTGCCGAAAGCGTCGAGGATTGACAGCTCGGGATATATCTCACGCAGTCGTTCGTTGTTGATTACGAGCAGCGCGTCGACATGTTTCGCCATCTCCTCAACGCCGTCAAGGGCTTGGTCAATCTTCTTTTCGCCCTCAAAACGGAAAGGTATGGTGACTATACCGACGGTGAGTATGCCCAATTCCTTTGACACACGGGCTATCACCGGAGCGGCACCGGTACCCGTTCCGCCGCCCATTCCGGCGGTGATGAAGGCCATCTTTGTGCCGTCGCTAAGCATCTTCTTCACGTCTTCAATGCTCTCCTCGGCGGCTTCGCGTGCCTTTTCAGGCTTGTTTCCGGCGCCAAGCCCCTCCTTGCCGAGCTGCAAATGCACCGGTACCGGCGAGTCGTTGAGCGCCTGGTTGTCAGTGTTGCACAGCACAAACGACACGTCGTGAATGCCCTCACGGTACATGTGGTTCACAGCATTGCCGCCGCCACCGCCAACGCCGATTACCTTTATAATACAATCTTTCTTCTTAGGTTCGCCGAAATCGACTATGCTACGTCTTTCGCTCATATCTAAATATCAGTTTAATCTTGGTGAATTATCATGTTTACGCTGTCCCGACACCTTGCGGCAGACGCATTGTCAATCCTCCGCCACAAGTCCTTTAAGGAACGACTTGAACTTGTCAAAACGCTTCTTCATGCTCTTGTTCTCGCCAACTTGCTCCGCTTCAAGCCGTGCGGCCTCTTCGGCTTCGCGCTTTGCAGCCTCTTCGGCAGCCTTGCGGCGCTGTTCCTCGATGGCCGCTTTCTCTGCGGCGGTTGGCACAACGCCCGGCTCCATCTCGCTTGCACTGCGCGGAGGCTGGTGCAGGTCGGCAGGTTTGGCCGACGGCTTCGACTGCTTGTCAGCGCTGAACAGGTCTGCATTGTCAGGCGTTTCCTCGCCGGCGCAGTTCATGTCTCCCTTCGCCAGTATGCCGAGCACAGTGTTCATGGTGCCGTCGTGGGCTGTTATGCTGGGATTGTTAGACGTTATTGTCTGCGTTACAAACTTCGCGATACGTATCTTTTCAATGTGTGTGTGGTTGCGGAACGCCTTGTCTATGTCCTTCATGTTCGCCCCGCCTCCGGTCAGGATGATGCCTCCGAGCAAACGGTCGGCATACTCCGAAGGTACCTGATACCAAACGTTCTCTATGATTTCCAGCAGCCTTCCCTCAACGATTTCAATGAACTTGCGGCTCTCCACACTGCGTTCCTCGTCGATGGGGAGCATCAGCGTGTTGTCTATTTCATTGTTGTCAGTGTATGCGCAACCATATCTCAATTTCATCTTCTCGGCCACAGCCTCGTCCATCTGCAACGAAGCGATGTCCTTGGTTATGTTGTTTCCGCCGAGCGGGATTACCGACAAATGGCGCAGTATGTTCTTATAATATACCGAAACGGTGGTAGTCCCCGCGCCGAGGTCAACCAACACACATCCCGAACGCTTCTCAGCGTCGGTCAGAACGCTGTCGGCCAACGCCAGCGGAGCAAGATACATCTCCGCTATCGCCACGTCGGCAGAGCTGAAACACTTGTTCAGATTGCGGTAAAAAGCCTTCCTCCACAGTATGTTCAGGAAGTTTCCTTCAAGCCGGCTGCACTGTATGCCCACCGGGTCGAGCTGCAACTGGCTGTCAACTTTGTACTCCTGTGTGGCCGCATCCAGTATTTCCTGCTCCTGGTATGACATGTTGCGGTTGATGTCCATCAGCTCGTTGACCATTTCCTGCGATACAATCGTGTCGGCAGGAAGGTCTTTCACTATGACGTTCCTTACGCTTTGGATTGACTGTCCGCCAACTCCCACGTAGACTTTGGATATTTCCGACTTCAACGCCACGGAGAGTTTCTTCACTATATTGGCGATGCACTGCACCGTCTGGTTTATGTTGTAAACAATGCCTTTTCGTATAAAGGAAGACGAGTCCTCCTTTACCACGGCAAGCACGGATATGCTTCCGTCGAGGTTTTTCTTTCCTGCTATGCCTGTAACCTTTGACGAGCCAAGCTCAATCGCCACGATAAAGTCCTTTGCTGCCATACACTTGTATATTTTGTTTCCCTTTTTTGTTTTCTCTTCTATTTATTCTTTTTGCATATTATCTGGTTGTCAAACTCAAGGTTGATGTACGAATACTTGTTCCATCCAGCCTTGCTAAGACCGTATTTGTAGAACTTCTTTAGCCGTCCGAGCTTTGTCTGCACGAAGCCGGCCGTCAGTTCCCTGCGTTTGCTTGCATATTTCGCCTGCGGCAGTGCGCCCAAATAAACGATGTGGTCGCCCACCCGGGGCACCAGTTCCACGCCCAAGTCGGGGAGGATGTTGATTTGCACTATCTGGTTGCGCCAGAACTCGTCCTTCATTATCTCTATGGCCAGGTTGGCGAGATACATCCGCGAATACCACCGCGTTATGTTTCCGGTGGCAATTATGAGGTCTGACGTGTAAGTGGAGTTAGGCATTATGCCGCCGTGGTCGTCAAGGTAATAGTCCTCTCCGGCAATGTTCTTGACGCGCACGATGGGCAGCCGCTGCGTGATGCTTATATTGACGCACCCGTCCTTGGTCTTGTAGCACTGCGCTTCCTTGACGAACGGACTGTCCTTCAGCTTGTCCTCGATGTCGCGCGGGTTTACGTCCTTCATGCGTTTCTTGAACGGATACAGCCTGCTCCGCTCCAGAATGCGCTTTATCTCTTCAGCGCTAAGGAAGCCGTTTGTGCTCTCGTCCTCAATGTTTATAGCCACCTTTGTGCATACTGGATAGGCCTCCTTCGGGTTGTTGAAGGAGGTCATGGCCATCACTACGTACACGGCAATGGCCGCGCAGAGTGCAAAGGTAAGCATCTTTTTCAGACGGTACTTCATTTATCTGTATTTTTCCAAGAGTATTTTCTCTATTTGCGGAACGTAGTTGTCAAGGTCGCCGGCACCGAGCACCACAAGAACCTCGAAGTCGTTGTCCCTCACAAATGACGGCACGTCTTCCTTGTGCAGCATCGTCTTCTTCACTCCGGGGGCGAGGTTGTCGTAAATCAGCTTCGAGGTTACGCCGGGAATAGGCTCCTCACGGGCAGGATATATGTCGCAGAGCACCACCTCGTCAAGCAGGCTTAGGCTCTCGGCAAAGTCCTTGTAGAAGTCGCGCGTGCGGCTGTACAGGTGGGGTTGGAATATGGCGGTTATTTTCCTGTCCTTGTAAAGCTCGCGTATGCTCATGGCGCTTTGCCTTATTTCCTTGGGATGGTGGGCGTAGTCGCTCAGGAAAACGATGCGTTCCGTCTTGATTTTGAAGTCGAAACGGCGGTCAACCCCCTTGTAGGTCCGCATGCCGTATTTAAGCTCTTCCGCAGTGCATCCGTTGAGCTGGGCCATCGCCATTGCAGCTATGCCGTTCTCGATGTTGATTGGCACGGGCTGGCCGAGGCATATACCGTTGACACGTTCCACGGGCGACACGAAGTCGAACGTTATCTCCCCGTCCTTTATCACTATGTTCTCGGCATGGAAGTCGCCGCCGTCGCGGCTGTATTCATACACCTTCACTCCGGGCTGCACACGCTGGCGCATCTCCAATCCGGCGTGCATTATGAGCGCACCGCCCGGCTGTATCAGTCCGGTATAGTGGGCGAAGCTCTCGAGGTAAGCCTCTTTCGTGCCGTAAATGTCGAGATGGTCGGGGTCGGTCGACGTGATTACGCTCATCCACGGGCGCAGCCAGTGGAACGAGCGGTCGAACTCGTCGGCCTCGATTACCACGTAGTCGCTTTCCTTGCTCAGTATGTAGTTCGACGAGTAGTTCTTCGTTATGCCGCCGAGGAAGGCGTTGCAGTCAACATGGCTCTGGTGCATGATGTGCGCGCACATGGCCGACGTGGTTGTCTTGCCGTGCGTCCCGGCCACGCACAGCCCCTTGTGGGCGCGCGTAAGCATGCCGAGCACCTGGGCGCGCTTCTCCACATCGAAGCCGTCGGCACGGAAAGCGGCCAGCTCCTTGTGGCTTTCGGGTACGGCGGGGGTGTACACTACGAGCGTCGACTCGCGGTTGCGGCAGGCGTGGGGTATCTCGTCCACGTTTTCTTCATAGTGTATCAGCATTCCCTCCTGTTCCAGTTGTGCGGTAAGGGCGGAAGGTGTCTTGTCGTAACCGGCCACCACCACTCCCCTGTGAAGGAAGTAACGGGCTATGGCGCTCATGCCGATGCCGCCAGCCCCGATGAAATATACTGCTTTGATATCGTTCAGTTCCATTGTTGTTTTTTTTAGGAGTCACAGAAGTTAAAGAAGTTTTTTCGTTTCACTCAAAGGGAATTCGCTCCCTACGGTCGCTAAGAAGTTAAAGCCAAATGCCTTGCAGGCTTGCTCCTTTCTCACCTTCTCACTTTCTCACCTTCTCACTTTTTCTTGCAAGTTCCACCACCTTGTCGGCTATGATGTCGGCCGAGTCAGGCAGAGCCAGCTTCTTTATGTTGGCCGAGAGGGCGGCCAGCCGCGCGTCGTCATTCACCGTCTCCAGCGCCATCGCGATGGCCTTTTCGGGCGCGTCGGCATCCTTCACGTAAAGGGCGGCGTCCTTTTCTACCAGTGCGAGGGCGTTTTTCGTCTGGTGGTCTTCGGCCACATTGGGCGAAGGCACGAGTATCACGGGCTTGCCTATGAGGCAGAACTCTGATATGCTGCTGGCTCCGGCGCGGCTTATCACCAGGTCGGCGGCGCGGTAAGCGGCGCCCATGTCGCTGATGAAGTCGGTCACCTTGAGCATGGGCAGGTCCGTCCGGCCTGCCAGCCGCTCGTTGATTGAGGCGTTGTAGTATTTGCCCGTCTGCCAGATGAACTGCACTCCCGACGCCTTTATGTCCTCAAGATGGCTCATCACGCTTTCGTTCATCGTCCTTGCGCCGAGGCTTCCGCCTACAATGAGCACGGTCTTTTTCGTTTCGTCCAGCCCGAACGAGCGCAGCGCCTCCGCCTTCGTCATCTTGGTGTCAAGCAAAGCTTGGCGCACGGGGTTGCCCGTCTTCACGATTTTCTCCGCCGGGAAGAAGCGCTCCATGCCGTCGTAGGCCACACAGATGCAGTCAACCTTCTTGGCAAGCAGCTTGTTCGTAACCCCGGCATACGAGTTCTGCTCCTGTATGAGGCACGGCACGCCGTGCTTGGCGCACTCGTTCAGCGTGGGGCCGCTGGCGTATCCGCCCACTCCCACAGCAGCCATCGGCCTGAACCGGCGTATTATCCGCCTCGCCATGCGCTGGCTTTTCCATATCTTCAACAGCACGGCGAAGTTCTTAAACAGGTTCTTGCGGTCGAAGCCGCAGATTGGCAGGCCTACAATCTTATAGCCGGCAGCCGGCACGCGCTGCATCTCCATGCGGCCGAGCGCACCCACAAACAGTATGTCGGCGTCGGGATGCTTGGCCAGTATGGCGTTGGCGATGGAAACGGCCGGGAAAATATGTCCGCCCGTACCTCCACCGCTGATGATTATCCTTAGTTTTTGCTCCATTGACCTTATACCTTATTATTTGGCAAAAGTAATCAAATTTTTTCTTATACTACAACTTTAAGTGATATTTTTCCTGCGCGCAGGCAATTTAATGACAGAGGTCATAAGGGAAGAACGAAAAGGCAACAGCCATTGTCCGGGCGGCGTTTTTCCTCCATCCCGGCCCTTCCTGCACTCCCAGTACTCTCATGCCTGTTTCCAAAAGACGGCAAAACGCGCTGCAAAAGGTGGCCTTTCAGCTTGCAAAAGGCCACCTTTTACAAGCCAAAAGGCTACCTTTTGCAATGCAGCCCGTAAGTACCTGGGAACCAACAAGTTACAAAACACAAGACAAACCTCCGCAACCCATGTCCTGACAGACGCCGGATTTTTCACTTTCCATTTCTCACTTTTCGTCAAACAGCCGTCGTATTCTTCACTTTCCGCCTTTCATTTTCCATTCAAAGCCACGTCATGCCAATGAGAAAACAACAGCCGTCATTTAACAGAAAGAATGCGACGGAAACGTTAAACATCTTTCTTTATGACACCATAAACGGTAAATAAATATACATTTGCAACCACGCAAAGTGAAATTCCGCTGTTTTGTGACATGAAAAAGATTTTTTATCTGCAAAACATTTTGATAATTCAATAATCTTTCCGACATTTGCAAAATGATAGCATTCAAGCCATTCATACGCTGCGGCAAGGCCGTTTAACCCCTTGCGCGGCGGTGAAGGGTTACAAAATGTAAGCACAAACAAGCGAATGTAAAAACACTTGATTATGGCAGAAGAATTGGAAGTAAAGCAATTGGACGATGTCGTAGTGCGCTTTTCCGGCGACTCGGGCGACGGAATGCAGCTGGCCGGCAACATCTTTTCTACGGTGTCGGCCACGGTTGGTAACGGAATATCCACGTTCCCCGACTACCCGGCGGACATCCGCGCGCCGCAAGGCTCGCTGACAGGCGTATCCGGGTTTCAGGTCCACATCGCCAGCGGACGCGCCTACACGCCCGGCGACAAGTGCGACGTGCTCGTGGCGATGAACGCCGCAGCCCTGAAGACACAGTACAGGTTTGCCAAGCCACAGGCCACCATCATCATCGACACCGACAGCTTCGGCCCGAAAGACCTTGAGAAGGCCCAGTTCAAGACACCGGACTACCTCGCGGAAATGGGAATCGACAGCGACAGGGTGGTAGCCTGCCCCATCACGCAGATGGTGAAAGACTGTCTCGCCGACAGCGGAATGGACAACAAGGCCGTGCTGAAATGCCGAAACATGTTCGCCCTCGGCGTGGTGTGCTGGCTGTTCAACCGCGACATAAAGTTTGTCGAGGCGTTCCTGCGCGAGAAATTCGACAAGAAACCCGCCGTGGCCGAAGCCAACATCAAGGTTGTAAACGCCGGTTTCGACTACGGGCACAACGTCCACGCCAGCGTACCGGCGACATACCGCATCGAATCCAAGAACAAGGTGAAAGGCCGCTACATGGACATTACCGGCAACAAGGCCACCGCATACGGACTCATCGCCGCCGCCGAGAAGGCCGGACTGAAGCTCTATTTAGGCTCATACCCCATCACTCCTGCCACCGACATTCTGCACGAGCTGGCTAAACACAAGTCGCTGGGAGTGATGACGGTGCAGTGCGAGGACGAGATTTCGGGCTGCGCAAGCGCCATAGGAGCGTCGTTCGCAGGCGCACTGGCAGCAACTTCCACGTCAGGTCCCGGCATCTGCCTCAAGTCTGAAGCAATGAATCTCGCCGTAATCGACGAGCTTCCCCTCGTAGTAATCGACGTCCAGCGCGGCGGTCCGTCAACCGGCCTGCCCACAAAGAGCGAGCAGACCGACCTGCTGCAGGCCCTCTTCGGCCGTAACGGAGAGTCGCCCATGCCCGTAATAGCCGCCACAAGCCCCACAAACTGCTTCGACGCAGTGTACGCCGCGGCTAAAATCGCGCTCGAACACCTCACCCCCGTAGTGCTGCTTACCGACGCCTTCGTGGCCAACGGCTCGGCGGCGTGGAAACTGCCAAGCATCGACGAGCTGCCGGAGATACATCCGCACTACGTAACTCCTGAACAGAAAGGACACTACACGCCGTACCAGCGCGACCCGGAGACCGGCGTCCGCTACTGGGCCGTGCCCGGACAGGAGGGCTACGAGCACATATTAGGCGGTCTGGAGAAAGACGGCAACACCGGAGCGATATCCACCGACCCGGAGAACCACGACAAGATGTGCCATCTCCGCGCGCTAAAGGTATTCAAGATACCCGTGCCCGACGTGGAAGTTCTTGGCGACGCCGACGACGCCGACCTTCTTATCGTAGGTTTCGGAGGCACCTTCGGGCACCTCTACTCCGCCATGACGGAACTACGCAACGCAGGCAACAAGGTGGCTCTGGCGCACTTCAGCTACATCAATCCGCTGCCGAAGAACACCGCCCACGTACTTACGAAATATAAGAAGGTGGTCGTAGCCGAGCAGAACCTCGGCCAGTTCGCCGGTTACCTGCGCATGAAGATTGACAACTTCGCCCCTTACCAGTTCAACCAGGTTAAGGGACAGCCCTTCGTTGTAGAAGAACTTGTAAAGGCGTTCAGCAAGATTATCAGTGCCCCCTCCAGCCTCCCCGAGGGGAGGTGACAGCCTACGGTGTTGCCTTCACATGGAACATTACCCCTACCGCACGGCCGACGGAAGCCTGTACGGACGTCTGAAAGAGCTTGCAAGGCGCAACAGAAGCAACCAAACAGAAGCGGAAAGCCTGCTTTGGCTCATGGTTAAAGGGAACCGCTTGGGGCGGAAATTCAAGCGTCAGCACATTATCGGCTGCTTCATTGCCGATTTTGTCTGCATCGAAACCAAGCTGATAATCGAGATAGACGGTGGCTACCACAGCCTGCCCGACCAACAGACAAGCGACAAGGAACGTACAGCGTGGCTCGAAAGCCAAGGCTTCAGGGTGATAAGGTTCACAAATGCGGAAGTAATGCAAAATACTACAAACGTATTACAAAAAATAAAAGAAAAATTAAAATAACATGGAGCACAACATAAATCCAACCTCCCCACTCGGGGGGAACGCAGGGGGGGCTTACAAGCCTGCCGATTATAAGAAGGGACAACCGCGCTGGTGTCCCGGTTGCGGAGACCATTTCTTCCTCGCGTCCCTGCACAAGGCAATGGCGGAAATAGGCGTTCCGCCGTATCAGACAGCCGTGATTTCAGGCATAGGATGCTCAAGCCGACTGCCGTATTACGTCAATACGTATGCCATGCAGACAATACACGGACGGGCAGCGGCCATCGCCACGGGTGCGAAAGTAGCCAATCCCGACCTTGCAATATGGCAAATCAGCGGCGACGGCGACGGCCTCGCCATAGGCGGAAACCACTTCATACACGCCATGAGGCGCAACATCGACATCAACATCGTGCTGCTCAACAACCGCATCTACGGACTGACGAAAGGCCAGTACTCGCCTACGTCGCCGCGAGGGTTCGTCAGCAAGTCGTCGCCTTACGGCACAGTGGAAGACCCGTTCCTGCCCGCCGAGCTGTGCTTCGGTGCAAGGGGGCACTTCTTCGCACGCGCCGTAGCCACCGATGCGGAAGGAACCGTCGACGTGCTCAAGGCCGCCTACAACCACAAAGGCGCTTCGGTATGCGAGATTTTGCAGAACTGCGTAATCTTCAACAACGGCTGCTATGACTCCATTTACAAGAAGGAAGGCCGCGCAAAGAACGCAATCTACGTGCGCCACGGCCAGCCTTTGGTGTTCGGAGAGAACAACGAGTACGGACTCATGCAGGAAGGCTTCGGCCTGAAGGTGGTTAAAATCGGCGAGAACGGCGTTACGCTGGACGACATCCTCGTGCATGACGCGCACTGCATGGACAACACCCTGCAACTGAAACTCGCCATGATGGACAACGAGCACGGCTTCCCCGTAGCCTTGGGCGTAATCCGCGACGTGGAAGCGCCGACCTACGAGACCGCCGTACACGAGCAAATAGAGGAAGTGAAGGGAAAGAAGAAGTACCACAACTTCGCCGAACTGCTTGAAACGAACGACACTTGGGAAGTGAAGTAACAGTATATGTTGAAACAATAAGGGGTCGCCGAAATCGGCGACCCCTTATTGTTTCAACATATACATTGCCCGTCAAGCAACTTGATGTACGTCTTTATAGCCTCGTCTATTTCATCAATGCAGACGAACTCGTCGGCGGAATGCGAACGACAAGACTCTCCCGGCCCGAGCTTCAGCGAGGGGAAGGGCATCAGGGCCTGGTCGGAAAGCGTGGGCGAACCGAACGGAGTCATGCCCATAGCGACGCAACGGTGCACCAAAGGGCTGTCCGTCGCAATACTGGAGGACGACAGGCGGAAGGAGCGAGCGTGCAGTTCGCTCTTCATCTTGGACTTAAGAAACTCGAAAACGTCCTCGTTCCGATAATGTTCATTAGTCCTTATGTCGATTGTGAAGCGGCATTCGTCGGGCACGACGTTGTGCTGCGTGCCTGCACCGATTATGGTGACGGTAGCCAGCGTAGGCCCAAGCAGGGGGCTTACCTTGTCGAAACGGTACGAGCGCAGCCACCCGATGTCGTCCAGAGCGACATATATGGCGTTGACGCCCTCGCCCCTCGCGGCATGGCCCGAGCGTCCGCGAGCCACGGCGTCGACCACCATCAGCCCCTTTTCGGCCACCGCAGGCTGCATGCCCGTAGGCTCGCCGACGATTGCCAGGTCTACTTCCGGCAGCAGGGGCAGGGCGCGGCTGATGCCGTTTTGCCCCGAAACCTCCTCTTCGGCCGATGCCAAATAGACAATATTGTACGGCTGCACGGACTGCGAAAGGTGGCGGAACGCCTGCATCAAGGCCACCAGTCCGCCGCCGCAGTCGTTGCTGCCGAGGCCGTAAAGGCGGCCGTCCACGACGTCGGGCGAGAACGGGTCGCGCGTCCACGAGCCGACGGGCTTCACCGTGTCCACGTGCGCGTTGAGCAGCAACGTGGGCTTACCTTCGTCATAATGCGGACTTACCGCCCACACGTTGTTGCCTTCGCGCCGCGGCTCGAAGCCGTAGCGGCGCAGCTCGTCCTCGACAATCAAGGCCGCGGCGGCCTCGTCACGGCTCACCGAAGGCGTGGCTATGAGCCGACGGAGCAGGCCGACGGCCCGGTCTGTATATTCGTTTTGCATCGTAATCATGTGGCAAAGATAGCGATTTTTCATGTAGTTAAAGCGGCTATAGATGTACACAACCTCTTTAACTACATGAAAAATCCTTATATAACGTTAATTTTTCGGGGGGGGTAAACGTAAAAAGGCTATATTTGTAACGCTTTTCCGGCAGCGGCCGTTCCCTTTTGGGACATCAGCAAGTGTAAACTTTTTGTATAACCTTAATAAAAACAAAACGTTATGTTAAAGAAATCAAGAGTTATTTTGTTGGCCCTCGCGGCCTTGGTGATGACGTCGTGCGGCGACGTAGCGTCCAAACTCGGCGGCATGAAGACTGATTCGCCGGAGGTTTTCGAGAAAGCAAAGGAGCTGGCCAAGTCGCAGTTTGACGCCTCGAAGTGGAAAATCGTATCGGTAGACTGGAGCGAAGGCATCGGCGACGACGAGCTTACGGGCAAGGTATCGTCAATACGCTTCTACATGATTGACAAGGACGGCAAGGCGTGGCAGCAGACTTTCATCGCCCAGCTCGGGTGGAAAGCCGGCGACCTTGACGACACCAGCTTCGCCAAGGGCGACAAGTACGACGACCCGAAGGAGTATCCCGCGCTCGACCTTGACAAGTTTGACGCGGCGAAGTACACCAAAATCATAGAAGACGCGAAAGCTCTCATACCGAAGGGGTACACGTTCAAGTCGGTTGACAGCTTCTCGATGAACACTTACGACAAAGTTCCGATGGAACTGGTGCTCAACGTCGTAGAGGAAGGCAACGAGACAGTGTCAAACGCCGGGAAGACATCAATCGTGTTCTACGAGCTTAACTATGCCGTTGACGACAGCGGCAAAGTAACCCTGAAGGAATAAGTCAAGACACGGTTGCCAGCCTGCGGCGCAACGCACTGGCATCCAGCACATTGCAAAAGGCCGTCTTTTACACGCTAAAAGACGGCCTTTTATATTGTAAAAGGTGGCCTTTCGCAATGCGAAAGGCCACCTTTGAGAACATGTTACTTAACTACGAACTTCTTTGTTACAGTTCCGCCAGCACCTACAACCTTTGCAACGTAAACGCCAGGGGCGAAGTCTGCTACGCTGCAAGTGTAAGACTTTCCGCTTATACTCTCGGAATACATTGCCGCACCCGATGCGGAGTATATCGTGATGCCGTTCAATTCCTCGGTGGAGTCAACGCTAAGGATGCCGTCTGAAACGTTTACCGACACGGCCTTGCCGCTTCCTGCCTCAACCGCATCGATGCCGGTGGAGACGTCGCCCAGTATCACACGGATGGCAGCATTGCCGAAGCCAGGCTGCGTGAACATTACGCTCTGGCCGGTCTCGACCATCTCGCCCATGATATACAGTTTGCCGTCGAGTGTCTGGTCGCAAGTCAGTCCTGACGCAGCGAACGTAACCACAAACACGTAATAGCCCGGTTCCAGCTCGACATCGTCATGCAGCATGTAATCAATCTGCCCTGTCGCAGTACCGTTGTTGGCCCTCATGGAGTAAACCAAGCCGCCGACGGGCATGTACTGGCCATACAGCTGTTCCGCCGCGGGGTCGTACTTGTAAACGTCCACGTCAATGTATTCACCGGCAGCGTACCCCCAGCCAATCGAAATACCCGAGAGTTTTGTCTTCGAGTATATGCGCACTGGCCGGCCGGTCTTGCCGCCTTCTTCAGTTCCGAAGGATATGGAGTTAGCAGGAATGTACATATCCGCCGTCACGCGGTCGTACGCCAGCTCGTTTGAAGTAAGCTCGATTGACTTGGAAATCACGTTGTCTGACATATTGCTGTCGGTCTTGCCCACTATCTCGGCCTTGAGTTCAATGTCAACAGCGCCGCTCTTTGCCTCCGGGATTTTCACCGGTACGGCAATGGTTGCAGTGTCTCCAACACCGATACTGTATGCTGCCGAACCCACTTCAGTCCCGTCTGCCGTAGCTACAACCTTCACATCTGAAGCTGAAAGGCCGCGGTTGGAAAGCCTTACGTCGACAACCATGTCGGCAGACTGCTCCTTCGGGAGCCTCGTCGGCAAATCCACCACGCTTTCTATCATCACGTCATAATCGGTAATTTCAGCAACCCTGACCGCACGTACCCAGAATATGCCCTGCGGAAGGTCCTGGATGAAGCCCAACTGGTAAACCCCGTCAGCATCAACGCTGAACGTTATCTCGTTCGTATCAAAACTGTTCTGCGTGAAAACATCGGTAAACGTGCCCAATGTAGTCCAGGAGTCAGGCGCTGACACGTATGTTCCGTCCTTGCCGATGATTACGCGGTAATCGTCATCGAATGTCAGCATGCCCATGAAGTCCATGCCTGCCTGGTAGTCGTATGACATCCTGTACATCTTGCCGGCCTTCAGGTTGATGCCACGCGACAGCAGAGGAGTCTTCCCGTCGCACAACATTGCCTGATAACCAGCCTCGTCGTAAGTCCACGATTCGTCGCTCGACCACTCTCCGCGCTGGCTTTCGTCCCTGAAGTCGACGTTGAACGGCAGGTCGGTCGGCGTGTAGTGTGTAATCATGGCCTCGCCGGTATTGTTGGCAAGGTTCTCCTCCTGCTTCTGTCCTTCTGCCGGGACGACGTCCGCCACGGCAACGCTTACGGTGTAAGTGCCGGGAGTACTGAGGTCGACAGGGTCGTCCAGGGTCAGCGTAACGACTCTGCTCGCCTGTATGCCGACATCGTATTTCCTGCTGCTTGCCTGCTTTCCGTTGACAGAGCAGTTGAGCGTGAACGCGTCGATGGCGCCCGAACCTCTGTTCAGGATTGTGACTTCCACTTTCTCACTGCCGAGAGAACAGCTTGCCAATGGCAGCTTGACCTTAGTTACCACAGCGTCGGGAACGCCGGCATAAACGCCCTCGCCTATTGTAACGTCATAAATGTTGAAGTTCCACTGGCACAGTTTCGATGTGGCGTGTATGGCAAAATAGTAAGCGTCAGCTTCGTCAACGTCGAAGTTAGCGGAAAGAACTCTCGGCTCGCTCTCCTCCGTAAACTCGTCAACTGAAGCCAGACGGGTCATCTGTGTAACGTCGTCCGTCTTGCCGTACAGCACCTCGAAAGTGTCATAATAGCCTACATAGCCACCGTTGAAGGTAATCACCACATGGCCGGAACCGGCATCAAGGCTGACAGGATTTTTCGTTATAAGGTAATCGTCAAGCGGCCTTGACCTGCCGAAGTCGAACGTTGCACAATGTTCTTTCTCCGTATCGATTACCCAAGTCTTATTGTCACTGTTGTTATCAAGGATTACCCATTCATCGGCATCGCCCAGTTCGTCGAAGCTGCAACTGTAAGGAGCGTCAACGGGAGTGGCGTTGTAGACCTCGACCTTCAGCGTGTCGTTGGCCGTACTCTCTTCATTTCCAGTGGTAGCTGAAGCCCAAATGGAGTGCATACCAGGCGCGGAGAGGTCGGCCTTGGCCTTGAAGGTATAGTCATAGGTCTCACCTGCCGGAATGGTATGCGTCACATCTTCGCGCACTACCTCGCCACCGTCAACGCAGAAGCTTGCCGTAAACGAAGTCACAGCTTCCTCGCCGAAGTTGTTTATGGTTGCCGTCACAGTCTCGGAGTCGGTCATGTTGTTGCCGTTCCGCGGCGACACAAGGCCGACTACGCCGACATCCTGCGGCAGAACCTTGAACATAGTACAATAATCTTGATAATCGGCGCCAGTTATAGTGAATATATATTCGGTGCCTCCTTCGAACTCGAAGTTGTCACCTACTGCACCGTCGCCCATTGGAAGCAGTATATACGAATAATCACCGGATACACTTACATTTATAACCAAGAAGTCATAAATACCCGCCGGTATCTCGACAGAGCCTGCGGAATAGGCATTTATCCAGTTCTCATAAGGCGTTGCGCCTTCCGGCAAGGTGTATTCACACACCTTATACATCGTCTCATTAGGATAATCCGTCAGCATGTCGCCGTTTTCGATGGCATTTGCGTCACTGTCGAAAACAATCTGGTATCCGCTGCCGTCTTGCCAGTCCCATTCCACATTAAGAGTTATCAGCGCCTTGTCTGCCGAAGGAGCTTTGCGCACTCCTTTCAGTTTCAGCTTCAGCGGTGTCTTGTACGCGTATTCAGAGGAACCTTTACCTCTAAATTTACCCCCCCCGTTGACGTTTTTTAACATCATCGAACGAGGCCATGTCCGTGGCACTCATCTTCTTTGCCACTTCGCCCTTCAGCTTCGCCAGTCTCGCATCATCAAGCTTCAACTGGTTATTGTCAGCAGGCTGGCTGACAAACTTCTGCGGCTTACCTGACATGACGCCTCTCGTCGGAGGGTCGGTAACACTGGCGAAAGCCTGGACTACCGTCACAAGCGATACCGCCAACAACAAACGTTTAAGATGTTTCATAGCTTAAAAAGATTTAATAAAAAACGATATCGCGCAAATATAGCACTTTTTCAAATACGTTCAAAGCTTTTCAATCGATTATTTTCAATTTAATTAAAATTCCTTTCAGCAAAAGGCAGAATGTAAAATATACACCATAAAAGCCGTCATTTTATCACAAACCAAGGCTTATAAGGCTGTAAAACGGCCTCTTTCAGCCCATGAAATTTGAAAATCAGGCCAAAAATCTTACAACTGTATATGGCAGGCTATGCAGCAGTTACAGAGGTATTGCATACTGCTTACACAGCATGCCGCCAGCCGTCGGTTGGAAGCACGCAAACAACGGTTTTGCAAAAGGCCGTCTTTTAGCGTGTAAGATGGCATATTACACGACAAAAGGTGGCCTTTCGCATTGCGAAAGGCCACCTTTTGCAAAACAGCCGGCGCAAAGGCGGCCGGCGTCAGAGCTGCCCCGACTCCACCATTAGCACCACGCGCTCGGTAAGGCGGTCGGTCTTCTCGGGGTCGTACTTCTTCATCAGGCTCGCGCCGAACGCCCAGGCGAAGGCCTGGTAGAAGCCTGCGCGCACGGGACTGATGAACGCCCGTATCAAGTCATACGCCGAAGAGTCGCACTCGCGGTAGACAAGCTTGATGAGGAGCTTGCCCTGCGAATACGACAGTTTCTTCATCCTCGGCTTGTATCGGCGCATGATGTCGGCCTCGACGCGCTTCATGTGCTCGTCGCGCGCACGCTTGTCGGGCAGCGTCTGTAGGTATTCGTAAGTCTCGATGATTATCTTGTTCACCTCCTTGGCTATCGGCAGCACCTTCTTCACGTTGTACACCAGCCGGTTGTAGGCCGCGCGCCGCTTGGCGTTCTTGAACGTTGGCTGCGGATAAACGTAAACGTTGTTCAGCTCGACGTACTGTATGCTGTCGCCGTCAACGAGCACCTTGCCCACCTTTATGTTAGGCACGAAGGTCGGGTTGTCCATGTCCACCTCCCTGTCTTCAGGCTTCACGCCGTCCTTTTCCTCGCCTTTCTGGGCGCAGGCGACCGCCGGCAGAAGCATGGCAAGCACAAAGACGATGAATGATTTAAGCGTTGTCATGGCTGCAAAAATAATGGATTTTGGCCTTATATAGTTCATTTTTGTAGTTAAAGATGCCTTTTTAGGGAGTTAAAGAATTTAGAGAAGTTAAAGAAGTTATAGCCATTACCTGTGCCAGGTTAAGCAACAAGGCATTTGGCTATAACTTCTTTAACTTCTCTAAATTCTCTAACTTCTCCAAAAGACTTCAACGGCACACCTTCTTCCCCACCCACATCAGTGCGAAATAGAGCGCCACTCCGGTAACCCATCCTGCCAACACGTCGATGGCATAATGAGCCTGTATGTACACGGTAGACAGGCACAGCAGGACATAGAACGGCAACAGGATGTAGAAGAAACGGCGGTTGCCGGTGCGCCAGGCCAGCAGCATGAGCACCGTGCTTATGCCTACATGGCTCGAAGGGAACGCCGCCGTAGGACGCTCGCCGGCCGCCTTGGCGCTCTCTACCATCTGATAGAACACCCCGTCGGTATATCCCGGCGTGGCAAGGCAGTCCTGGATGTAGTTGAAATGATAGCCAACATCAGGAAAAACGCCGTTGACAATGTTGCCCAAGCCCACCGCATTGTAATAGAACGTAGGCCCTGTGACAGGCAGGAAGATGTAAACGAGATAGTAGGCGAAGAACGATGCAAGCACCACAAACGACGCACGCTCGTAGTCCTTGTACCTGTACAGGAAATAAAATATCACCACCACTACAATCATGGGATAATAAGCGGCATATCCCATGCTCATAAGCTCGCTGAAAAAAGGCCACGGCATGGCCTCGCAGAACAGCAAGGCGGGCTGGCATCCGAACAAATCCTGCTCCCACCGGGCGAACAGATGGTCGAGGTTGGGCAGCATGCGGTTTATTTCGTAAGTGTCAGGATACCACCATCCGAGCAACGCCAGCTGCACCGTTATGCGCAAGAAAAGCGTCAACCGGCACGGCATCATGCGATAAACCGCCCACATGCCGGCTGTAACCGCAGCCACACGGACACGCCCCCAAATCATTTCATTGGGGTTTTCGGCCTTAGTATATGTGAAGAAGACTATCAGCAGGGTAAGCACCAAGTATCCTACCATCACCCACTCCATGGCCAGCAGGCCCTTGTGCGGATGCTTTTCTATGGTGAAAAGCTGCTTGACGAACTTTATCATTGCAATGTTTCGGTTATGAAGTTGTTAGGTTTTACGGTTTTGAGGTTATACGGTTTTGGGGTTATTAGGTTGTACGGTTGGGAGGTTTATGCACCGTATGACCGTAAAACCGTCAACCGTATGACCGCATAACCGTAAAACCTCATAACCGTAAAAGACTATATCCAGCCGTTTTCCCTGTACCATGCGATGGCCTCATGCACCCCTTCGGCCAGTCCGTAGCGCGGAGTGAAACCGAGTTCGGCGGCTGCCGGGCCGATGTCGCACCGCCAGTTGCGCTGCTTCATTATCTTGTACTTGTCGTTGTTGAGCGCGGTCATGCTCCCTGTAAGCCGCCCTGCGGCCTCCCCCAAGGCAGTAATCACACGCAGGAGCCACAGCGGAGCCTTGACGCGCAGCAGCCAGGGATTGCCGAGTTCGCGGCGTATGAGGTCGCTGAACGCACGCGACGAATACACATTGCCGTCGCTCAAGAGGTATCGCGAGCCTATGTTGCCACGGTCAAGGGCAAGGAATACGGCCTCGACAAGGTCTTTAACGTAAATGAAAGTGAGGTCTTGCGGACGCAGCCCTGCGGCAAAATCAACATGTCTCCTTATGCTCTTGGCCATCATGAAGTAGTCTTTCTCGCGCGGGCCGTACACTCCCGTCGGCCTCAACACTATGAAGGGAAAGCCCTCAAGGGCGCCAAGGGCACGCTCGGCCTCGAGCTTGCTGAGCCCGTAAGCCGTGTCGGGACGCGGCGTGTCGGCAGCGGTGATGTCGGTGTAAGGCGCCGTTTCCCTTACAGGGCCGCACACACTGAGGCTGCTTATGAACACAAAGCGCTCCAGCCGGGGACAGACGTCCATCAAGGCAGAAGCCAGGTTCACGGTGCCCTGCGTGTTGACACGGAAGAAGTCGTCAGCGTGCAGGCACTTGGTTGCGCCCGCAGCATGCACGACATAGTCGAAACCTATGCCGGAAAGCCTGTCGCGCAGGCCGTCGGGGTCGCCGAAGTCAAGTTCAACGAAGCGTATCCTGCCGTCTTGCAGATACCTTTTCGAACTGCCCTTGCGCACCGCCGCCCACGTCTCGAAGCCCCGATTGAGAGCCTCCTCGACAATAAAGCTGCCTATAAAGCCGCTCGCACCCGTAACCAATAACTTCTTCATGCTGCTTGAAAAGTGAATGAAACGGGCGCAAAGTTAAGTAAAATATTCGACATTTATCATAAATGTAAAGATTAATGGATAATTGTTTCAATTTTATTACAACCCCGGTTAGTCCGCAGCCGGCAGTCCCCTCTCCGCCGGCCCATAACAAGCCGCTTTGCAAAAGGCCACCTTTCGCCTTGCAAAAGGTGGCCTTTTACCGTGCAATATGCGGCCTTTCACAAGGCGAAAGACGGCATATTGCAAAACGTCACATCATCACGCTCACCGTAAGCCCGAACGAACCGCCGTCTACCGGCACAACCCACGGCGTGCAGCTTACGTCCACACGGTTCTTCATCTTCAGCGCATCACGGCACGGATTGCCGGCAAACAGGCCTATGACCTCGTTCACAGGGTCGATGAGGAATGCCACGATGTTGCCCCATACGCGCGAACCCCACAGCCGGTAGCCGTCGCTCACAATCCTGCGCTTCAGCTTGTAGAACACCTCCCCCAACAGGATGCCCGACAGAGGGGTGAGTATAAGGTCCTGTATCGACGGCTTTTCCATGAAAGCCTCTATCCCGTATTCCCAGAAAATGGTGGATATCGCCGTGCAATACAGGAACGAGCCGAGCCTGTTGAAGCCCAGGCTGCGCGCTCCCATGTAGTAAACGGCGCCGGCGTATGGATGCAGTATGTAGTTGAAAATGAAGTTGTCGCCGTCCCACACGGGGCCGCGGCTCACGTGGTAGCTCCACCGTTTCCAGAAAGGTATCGACGTTATGCGCTCCTTGTTCCACGCCGTTGCGTTCTCGGGCAGCAGCTGCAGTACTCCGAGCGTAGCCACTCCGCCTGCGAACAGCACGCCCGTATTGAGCCACAGGCGGCCCCAGTCGGGGCAGCTTGTCCTGGTTGAATAAGGCATGTCATAGATGTTCACCCTTGGCTTGGCGGCCAAGGCAAGACTGTCGGGCACGGTGTCGCGCTTCTCTGTCCTGTCGTCGATGAGCAATGTGTCATTTTCTGTATGCGCAGCGGCTGTCACCGTGTTGCAGGTCAGCGTGAGCAACACTTTCGCCAAGGTGCGTACAAGTTTCATCATAAGCGTTCCGTTGATATGGTTTGTCGCCACAAAATTAACAAAAACGCCATGAACGCCCGTTTACGGGTAACGTAATAAAGGCTTAGAAAACTTAAAGAGTGTGTAAAGTTTTCCTATTTTTACCTATTGATTTCCTGTTTTTCAGCAACAGCAAAAACGGGATGAAGGCGAGAGGGTGAGAAAGTGGGAAGGTGAGAAAACAGGACTTCGGTTTTGATCTGAAGTATTATGTTTTCTCACCTTCCCACTTTCTCACCCTCTCACCTTATTTTATATATTCCGCGAAGTCGGTCAACCGCATGTCGCCCTTGCGCGCCAGCGTGTCGTGCATTGCGAAAGCGGCGGTCAGGCTGTGGCGCGTGTGCCCGCCCTTGGCCATCGCGAGGTAGTCGCGCAGCAGCGGACGGTAGTCGGGATGGGCGCAGTTCTCGATGATAAGTTGGGCGCGCTGCACCGGTGATTTGCCGCGCAGGTCGGCCACTCCCTGCTCCGTCACGATTACGTTTACGTCATGTTCGGAGCTGTCCTGATGGCTTACGAAGGGTACGATTGAGCTAATCAGGCCGCCCTTTGCCGTCGACGGACATGTGAAGATGCTGATGTAAGCGTTACGCTCGAAGTCGCCCGAGCCGCCTATGCCGTTCATCATCTTCGTGCCCGATATGTGTGTTGAGTTGGCGTTGCCGTAGATGTCAACCTCGATGGCGGTGTTTATGGCTATTACGCCGAGCCGGCGGATTACCTCCGGCGAGTTGGATATCTCGCTTGGGCGCAGCGTCAGATGCTGCTTGAAGTAGCTTATGTTGTCGTAAATCTGCTTGAGGCAGTCGTTGGAGACGGTCAGCGAGCACGACGAAGCGTCCTTTACGCGGCCTTCGAGCATCATTCCAACGACGCTGTCCTGAAGAACCTCGGTGTAGATGTTGAAGTCGGGCACGCTCTTCTCATGCCCCAGCGCTCCGAGTATGGCGTTGGCCGTGCTGCCCACGCCGCTCTGCAACGGCAGGAACGACTGTGGGATTACGCCGCGCTTCATGTCGGCGAGCAGGAACTGCGCCACGTTGTGCCCTATCTGGTCGGTTATAGGGTCGGCCGCCTTGAATGCGCGCGCCTCGTCGGCGATGTCGCATTCAACCACGCCGACAATCTTGCTGGCGTCTATCTCGACGTAAGGCGTGCCTATGCGGTCGTTCACATGCGTGATGGGGATAGGCTGGCGCATGGGCGGGTCGAGCGGTTCGTACACGTCGTGCAGGTACTTCGCCTCGGGGCTGTGGAAATGGTTAAGCTCCAGTATGACGTGCTTTGCCAGCCGCGCCACGGTGGGGCTGATGCCGCCTGCCGCCGTAAGGTAGGCGCGGCACGTGTCGGCGCCCTCGTCGATGTCGCACACTTCGAGTATGGCCCAGTCAACCTGACCCATGAAACCGTAGCGAAGCTCCTGCGCCATCTGGCTGAGATGTATGTCGTTGTAGGCTATTTCGCCCGCGTTTACGTGGCGGCGGAAATCGCTGTTCGTGGTGTACGGAGCGCGGTACTTGATGGCCTGCGCGTTTGAGAGGTCGCCGTCAGCGCTCTGGCCGGTCGACGCTCCGGTGAAAAGACCTACCTTGAACTCTCGCCCGGCCTCGTGTTCGGCCTGCGCCTTCTTGGCCAGTTCGTGCGTAACGGCCTTCGCCGTACCGGCCGGAGTGAAGCCGCTAAGGCCTATGTTCTGGCCGTTCTGTATCAGTGAGGCAGCCTCTGCCGCCGTAATACGTTTGTATGCCATAATGGTTTTATTTAGGTTTAAGTTTTCAGAAATTACATTATTCGACTGCAAAGATAGGAATTTTCCGGCAATCCGCACACCGTTTTTTGCAAAAAACATAACAAGCTGATTATCAACAAGTTATAAACAGCCTTGCAAAAGGCCGTCTTTCAGGCTGCAAAAGGTGGCCTTTTACACGCTAAAAGGTGGCCTTTTACCTTCCAAAAGGGCACCTTTTGGAAACTCAACCAACAGCAAACTAAAACCCACCCCAACCCTCCCGAAGGGAGGGAGCTTGAATAGCATTGCCAATTATATGCCGAACACAACCGCGACAGGTAACCAAGCTCCCTCCCTTCGGGAGGGTTGGGGTGGGTCGTCGGATGTTAGTGCCATGCCGATTTTTTGCAAAATAATCATAACATACTACCCTTATATACAATTATTTTCGTATCTTCGCGGAAGAAGCGGAGGCTGCCTGAACCAGCGACAGTCCTCCGGCCACAAATAAGACACACAACTATGAAAGAAAAGAAAGACAAGAAAAGGCTTACCAAGAACAAACTTGCCGACATGTTGCAAAACCTCTTCATGAGAAACCCCGGGCAAACAGTTCAGCCTCAAACAGATATTCAAGGAACTCAGGCTTGTCACGCATCCGGCGAAGATGCTGGCCGTAGACATGACCGAAGACATGGCATGGGACGACTTCCTTGTGAAGACCGGCGAAAACTCGTACAAGCTCAACCTGAAAGGCCAGGTGCAGGAGGGCAAGTTCATACGCAAGCCCAACGGAAAGAACAGCTTTGTGCCCGACGACGGCACCCAGCCGGTGTTCGTTGCGGAGCGCAACTCACTGTCGGCGCTGACGGGCGACCGCGTCCGCGTAACCTTCATGGCGCGCCGGCAGAAGCACATCAAGGAGGCTATGGTGACCGAAATACTTGAGCGCGCACGCGACCAGTTCGTCGGGCGGCTCAAAGTTGAGCGCGACTTCGCCTACTTAGTGCCCGACGGCAACGTCTTCGCCAACAACATAATACTGCCGAAGAACAGGCTCAAGGGCGGCAAGACGGGCGAGAAAGTTGTTGTGAAAGTTACAAAATGGCCTGAAGGCGACAACAAGAACATCATAGGCGAAGTGGTTGACGTGCTCGGAGAACAGGGCGACAACGACGTGGAGATGCACTCCATACTGGCGCAATACGGCCTGCCTTACAAATACCCGAAGCGCGTAGAGGAAGCCGCCGAGAAGATTTCGGCCGAAATCACCGAGCAGGACTACAAGGAGCGCGAGGACTTCCGCAACGTAACCACATTCACCATAGACCCGCATGACGCGAAAGACTTTGACGACGCGCTGTCCATCCGCCGCCTGGCCGACAACCTGTGGGAGGTCGGAGTACACATTGCCGACGTGTCGCACTACGTCACCGAAGGCTCTATCATCGACAAGGAGGCGCAGAAACGCGCAACAAGCGTCTACCTGGTAGACCGCACCATACCGATGCTGCCCGAGCGGCTGTGCAACTTCATCTGCTCGCTCCGCCCCGACGAGGAGAAGCTTACGTACAGTGCCGTGTTCAACATCAACGCCGCAGGCGAGGTAAAGTCGTGGCGGTTGGTACATGCCGTGATAAAAAGCAACCGCCGCTTCGCCTACGAAGAGGTGCAGAAAATACTCGAAGACAACGGCGTGAAGGAAGGAACGGGCGAGCCTGCGCCGCCTGCCGGCCCCGGCGGTTACCGCGGAGAGTATGCCGACGAGCTTATAACGCTCGACCGAATAGCCAAGAAGCTGCGCGCCGCAAGGTTCAAGAACGGCTCCGTTAAGTTTGACCGTGAGGAGATGCGGTTCGACGTCGACGAGAAGGGAAAGCCCATACGATGCTACTTCAAGAAGTCGAAAGACGCCAACAAGCTCATCGAGGAGTTCATGCTCCTTGCCAACCGGTATGTCGCCGAGAGCGTAGGCAAGGTGAAAAAAGGACAGAAAGCCAAGACGCTGCCTTACCGAATACACGACCAACCCGACCCCACGAAGCTGGAGACTCTGCGCGAATTCGCCGTAAAGTTCGGCTACAAGCTCAAGACCGGAGGAACAAAGGGAGAGATAACGCGCAGCCTCAACAAGCTGATGGACGACTGCCAGGGCCGCCGCGAACAGAACCTTATCGAGATGGTTGCCCTCCGCGCCATGATGAAAGCAAAGTACAGCGTGCACAACATAGGGCACTACGGACTGGCCTTCGACTATTACACCCACTTCACAAGCCCCATCCGGCGCTATCCCGACACAATGGTCCACCGCCTGCTGACGCGCTACCAGAACGGCGGACGCAGCGCGAACAAGGAGTATTACGAAGAGTTGTGCGAGCACGCGAGCGACATGGAGCAGATAGCAGCACAGGCCGAGCGCGACTCAATCAAGTATAAGATGGTGGAATTCATGGCCGACAAAATCGGCAACGAATACGACGCGCACATCAGCGGCATAACGTCTTACGGCATATACTGCGAGATTGACGAGAACCATTGCGAGGGAATGGTGCCCCTGCACGACCTTGACGACGACTATTACGAGTTCGACGAGCGCAACTACTGCCTCATAGGACGGCGCCATCACCACCGTTACCAGCTGGGAGACCCCGTCCGCATCGTAGTGGCCAAGGCCAATGTGGAGAAGAAACAGCTTGACTTCTCATTAGCGGAAACGCCAAAGAAATAAACGGTTGGCATAAAGGTACTTTGTAAAAAGGCCGCCTTTTGCGCTGCAAAAGGCGGCCTTTTACAGCATGAAAGACGGCCTTTCGCATTGCGAAAGGCCGTCTTTTGTAATGGCACTCGTAACTTATTGGTTTTCAATAAATTACACAAAGGATTCCAATCCGCGTCATTCCAGCACGACGACGCGGCTTTTCATGTCGGCCAAACCGAACACGTCAAGTCCTACTTTCATAAGATAATCGCCGGTGAAGCTCTTGCCTTCGGCCTTAAGCGACGGTTTTTCGCCGGGCATAAGGTTGGTTTCCCTCACGGTGTAGGTCTTGTCCGGGTCAAGCCCTTGCAGCCTCACGCGCATCAGCTTCTCCTGAAAACGCGGATGGATGTCGTATGCGAAGAGCACGGCGCGCCGCCTGTCCTGCGACACATAGCTCACGGCCATGTGGTTGCCGTCATACGGCGACACCAAGCGATACTGTTCTCCGTCCATTATCACGGGGCTAAGCTCCTTCCAGTTTGCCACGGCTTGGCGGCAGAACTCCATCTCGTCGGGCGTGAGACGGTGCAGGCCTATGTCGAAACCGAGCTTGCACATCGAGGCAACGTCGGTGCGGAACTTGACCGACGACGACTTGTCCCAGTTTGTGACGTGAGCACACATGGCCTTGGCCGGGAACACCTGCGAGAAGCCCCACTGTATGTAAAGCCGCTCCACGGGGTCGGTGTCGTCGCTCGGCCAGAACTCCGTAAAGTATTTCAGCGCCTCATAGTCGCACCGCGCGCCGCCGCCCGAGCATAGCATCATGGGCAGTTGCGGATACTTCTCGGTCACACGGCGCATCACGTTGTACACTCCGCGCACATGGTCGATGTACATCCGGCCCTGGTTCTGCTTCAGGTAGGGCGAATAGATGTTGGTTATGGGGCTGTTGCAGTCCCACTTGAAGTAGGCAATTCCGGGGTTCTCGGTAAGCAGGCGGTCAACAACGCCGAACACATAGTCCTGCACTTCGGGGTTGCTAAGGTCGAGAACGAGCTGGTTGCGGTAGTAATACACGTCGCGGTTGGGCAGGTGTATCGCCCAGTCGGGATGCTTCTCGAACAGCTCGCTCTTAGGACTTATCATCTCAGGCTCTATCCACAGGCCGAACTTTACGCCCGCTTCACCGGCAGCCTTGACAAGTGCCGCTATTCCGCCGGGCAGCTTCGCCGCGTTGGCCTGCCAGTCGCCAAGGCCCTGACGGTCGTTGTCGCGCGGATATTTGTTGCCGAACCAGCCGTCGTCGAGCAAGAACATGTCAACGCCAAGGTGGCCGGCCTCCTTCATAAGTCCGGCCAGTTTGTCCTGGTCGAAGCTGAAACCGGTGTTCTCCCAGTTGTTAAGCAAAGTAAGGCGCGTGCCCGTTCCGTCCTTCAGCTGGTACTTGCGCGCCCACGAATGCAGGTTGCGGCTGGCCTGTCCGGCGCCGTTTTGGCTTAGGGTGAATATGAATTCGGGCGTTGTGAACACCTCTCCGCGCCGCAGCTTGTAAGCCGACGCATACGGGTTTATGGCCGGAATGACGCGCAAGTTGCCAACGTTGTCAACCTCGAAGGTGAAGCTGAAGTTGCCCGTCCAGCCTATAGTGCCGGTCACCACGCGCCCCGACGACTCCCGGGCGGGGCCGTCAAGGCCGAGCTGGAAGAAGGGTTGCATCTGCATTGCGGCACGGCTGCCCAGCTTGGTGTCGAGTATCTTCTTGCCGGGCAGGAGCTTCTGCGTTGACATCTGCGCCTCCTTCGCCCAGTCGCCGCTGAACTCCGTAAGGTAATATTCAGGCTCGTTGAAGTATAGCATGGTAGAAGCGTAGCGGTTGAGCGTCACCTCTCCCCTCTCGTCGTGGCGTATCTCGCTCCACGTCTTCACAACGTTCTCGGCGGCGTAGGCCACGTAGTGCAGCGTCACTTCAAGCGGATACTTGTCGTCGCGCAGGCGTATGTCAGTCTGCGTGCCGCCGTTAACGGCTTTGGTTTCCGACGAAACGTAATATAAATAGGTTGAAGGATTGCCGTCGGCGTGGGTCACGGAGACGGCCGGTTCAAAGTAGTCTTCGTTTCCCGAACCGCTGTACACCTCCCAGCCGCGCGTTGACACCGAGCCGTCAGACCCTGCGTGTACGCTCCATTCGAGGTTGGCGAGGTCGGCCTCATGGCGCAACCGCTCGCCGAAATACACCTGATAGAGCCGTCCGTTGGGCGCAACTTGCAGCACAAGGTCGGTCGCGTCGGTCGATATGCGTATGTTCTTCTGCTCCGCAACGGCGCTTGCCGGGGTGCATACGGCGGCTGCCGCAACGATGGTTGATAGTATTACATGCTTCATAATGATAGGTAATTGACTTGGTTTCCATACAGTTTTCACGTCATTTCACAACTTCCTGATTGTCAAGACGTTACAAAACGGCCTACAAAAGGCCACCTTTTGCGTTGTCAAAGATAACCTTTTACAACGTAAAAGACGGCATTTTACCGTGTAAAATGCCGTCTTTTGAAATTACCCTTTTACTTTCCTGTCTTTTTACCTTTGGCAAAAGCGTTTTACCTTTTTACTTTTTTACCTTTTTACTTTTGGCAGGTCGTCTCACTTTCTCACCCTCTCACCTTCTCACCTTTTCAACTATTTCCTTGGGAAGCACGGGCATCGCGCCGCTCTGCGTACACACGTATGCCGACACCTGGACGGCCAGCTTGTGGGCTTCGGGCACCGGCATTCCATTAAGTATCGACGCGCAGAACGTTCCTGTGAACGAGTCGCCGGCGCCGACGGTGTCAACCACGTCTACGCGCGGTGTCTCCTGGAACGACACGTTGCCCGGAGTAAACACGTAACTGCCGTTCACGCCGCACGTAAGCACAAGCATGTCAAGGTTGTACTTGCCGAGTATGAGCCAGCACTTGTTGCTCATGTCAAGGCCCGGATAATCGAAGAGGCGGCCTATAACGACCAGCTCCTCGTCGTTGATTTTCAGCACGTTGCAACGCTTGAGCGAGTCTTTTATTATGTCCTTGGTGTAGAAATTCTGCCTCAGGTTTATGTCAAAAATCTTCAGGCGGCCGTCGCCCGAGGGCATGGTGTCGAGAAACTTGTTGATGGTTGTGCGCGAAACGATGTTCCTTTGAGCCAGCGAACCGAAGCACACGGCACGGCAGTTGCGCGCCAAGTCCTCAAGTTCGGGCGTGAAGGGGATGTTGTCCCACGCCACGTTCTCGCGTATGTCATACGTCGGCACGCCCTCGTCGTCGAGCGTAACCTGCACCGTTCCCGTGGGGTAAGGTGTCTGCGGCATGACGTATTCAAGCCCTTTTTCGTCCAAGGCGGCCAGCGTCTCGTCGCCCAACTTGTCCTTTCCCAACGCGCTGACGGCCACCGAACGGAAGCCGAACTGTCCTGCATGATATGCGAAATTGGCAGGTGCGCCGCCCAATTTCTTGCCTTCGGGCAACACGTCCCACAACGCTTCGCCCAGTCCTACGATGATGTCTGTGTTCATGATTATAAATATATAAGCACCCGGCCTCCCCGAGGGGAGGTGACAGGATGTATCAGATAGTCATTGCCGCCCTCCTCCCCTCGGGGAGGCCGGGAGGGGGCTGTCTGTTTAATGTTTCACATTCTTTATATAAGTAAACAAGTAAGCCACGCCGACGGCCATAACGGCTACGGCTCCAGCCTGTCCGATGGCGTCGGAGGCAAATCCCATGAGCAGGGGGAACACCGTTCCGCCGAAAAGTCCCATTATCATAAGGCCCGAAACCTCGTTCTGCTTCTCGGGTTCAGACAACAACGCCTGCGAATATACAAGCGAGAAGATGTTTGAGTTGCCGTAACCCACAAGGGCGATGGCCGCGTAAAGCACCGCCTGCGACGTGCCGAAGAACATCCCGGCCATGCTCAACGCCATCATAGTGACGCTGATTACGAAGAACGTCCGGTTGTTCATGACACGCAGGAAGAACGACCCCGTGAGGCAGCCCACCGTTCGGAAGATGAAGTAAAGGCTCGTTGCGAAGGCCGCCTCGTTGAGAGTCATGCCCAGACGCTCCATCAACAGCTTCGGCGCGGTTGTGTTCGTGCCCACGTCAATGCCGACATGGCACATGATGCCGAGGAACGACAGCAGCACGATTGGCTTGCCGAGAAGCTTCAGACAGTCTCCGAAACCCGACGCTTTACCAGCTGCTTTCTCCTCCTCGATAGGCGTAACGAAGAGCAGGAGGGCCGACAATACGCCTACAACGAAGTAGACAAGGAAGAGAACTTTCCATCCGAAGCCGAACGAAGGCATAGCCGCCGTCGCTCCCCACATGGCAATATAAGGCGCGAGGAACGACGCGATGGCCTTTATGAACTGGCCGAACGTGAGCGTACTGGCAAGGTTTCCGCCCTTGACGATGGTTGAAATCAGCGGATTAAGCGACGTCTGCATCAGCGCGTTGCCTATTCCGAGCAGGCTGAAGGAGGCGAGCATCACGCCGAAACTGCCGCCGAAAAGCGGCAACAGGAGAGATATTATTGTCACGACGAGCGACAGCATCACCGTGTTCTTGCGTCCGATGCGGTTCATCAGCATGCCCGTGGGCACGGAGAAGATGAGGAACCAGAAGAAAACCATCGACGGAAAGACATTGGCTACGGAGTCACTCAGCCCGAGGTCGGCCTTCACATAGTTGGAAGCAATGCCCACAAGGTCGACAAATCCCATTGCGAAGAAGCAGAGCATCACGGGCACAAGCTTCATATAAGGGGAAGCCCCCTCCCGTCCTCCCCGTGGGGAGGTGTGTAAAGTTTCCATAAGATATTGTTTCATTGTTGATTGTTAATTGATTATTGCATGGCATAGCGGCGTCAGCCCTCCGCCCCTCGGGGAGGCCGGGAGGGGGCTGCGAGCCTGTAAACATTCATCTTTTTCACCGTGAACGAGCCGCGCACAGCCTCGAACTTCATCGAGTTGTAAGGCTCGGAGGGGAACACAATGTTTGTCATTACCGACTTTCCGCCGTCCACGAAAGCCTCGATGCTGGAGCGGTCGACGAACAGGCGCAGCGCAAACTCGTCTCCGCCGGGCGCAGGAGACACCGTCATGGCAGGGAAGTCACGGCTGAACGATGTCTCGCCGCTATTCGTTCTGTCCATTACAAACTGCCTCATGGCCGCATCGTAGTACATAACGACGCTCTCGCCCTTGGCGTTCTGCAGCGTGAAAGCAAGCTTCTCGGCACCGTTGTTGCGTATTTCCAGCTCTATTTCGTAAGCTCCGTCGTTGCCGTCGAGCAGGTTTTCAATGCTGTAAGCATCGCCTACACGGAACTGCGGCACGCTTTTCTTCTCCTGCCTTGCCGCCTCTATCTCCTTTGAAGGCGCACACCTTAGCAGCAGGTCGCCGTCCTTGCGGTACAGGGAGAGGTCGCGTGCTATGGTGTTTGCCGAGCGGTACTGCTTCGTGGGCACTTGTGCGGCATACTGCCAGTTGCTCATCCAGCCGAGGGCTATGCAGCGTCCGTCGGGCGCATTGCTGAAAGTCACGGTGGCGTAGTGGTCTTTCCCGTAGTCCATCCACTTCGTCTTGGTGGGAAACTGGTTGGTGAACTTCCTGCCGTCGAACGTCCCCACGAAGTACTGCGTGGCGCTTCCGCCGAACGGGCCGCCGGGATTTATGTTGCAGATGAGCACCCAACGCTTCTCGTTTGTGCCCTCAACGGGCAGCTCCACGAGGTCGGGACACTCCCAGACACCGCCGTGCGCACCATGCTTCAGGCCGAAGTCGCTCTCGTGTTTCCACTCTTTGAGATTGTCGGAGGTGAAGATTTGCATCTGCTGACCTACCGCGAGCATCATCACCCAATGCTTTCCGGGGGCGTACCAAAACACCTTCGGGTCGCGGAAGTCGCGTTCAGTAGATGTCAGCACGGGGTTGCCGGCGTACTTGGTGAACGTCTTTCCGCCGTCGGTGCTGTACGCAATGCTCTGCATCTGGGCGTCACCCCACGGCGTAGGCTTGGCCGACGTGTAGAAAGCTACTATGGCATCGCGGCCGAAACCGGCAGTGTTGTCCTTGTCGACAACGGCCGAACCGCTGAACACCGTGCCCCAGGCGTCGGGCAGAAGGGCGTCGCCCTCATACTCCCAATGCACCAAGTCCGTGCTGGTTGAGTGTCCCCAGTGCATGTTTCCCCATGTAGAGCCGTAGGGGTTGTGCTGGAAATAAAGGTGATAAACGCCGTCCTTGTAGAACATTCCGTTAGGGTCGTTCATCCAGCCGTAGGCCGGCGTGTGGTGGTACAGCGGCCGGTACTTCTCCCTGTTAGCCATGTCAAACGTGTCGGAAAGCTTCAGTTCCTTCCAGCAGAGCGAGCCTTGGGGCATACCCAGCACATCTATTTTCACGTCCTTGCCCATGAACGCCTCAAGGCTGAACGGCACGTAGTAATCAACCCGTTCGCGTGCAAGGCGCACGTTAGCCAGCTCGCCCACACGCGTGTTGCCCGAGATGACGCCCACTTTGGCCTCGGGCGCGTCGTCCTGTACGGGCAGGAGCAGGTAGCGTGACGCTTCCGTGACTGACACGATATTCTGTTCGTTGGCAAGGTGGAGCACCTTGAACTGCGGCAAGGCCGGCAAAGAAGCAGACACAAGAACCGCAGCAAATGTAAGAAAAATGTTTTTCAGTTTCATGATTATTTATTATTTAACATCCAATATACAGCCTTTTCCTAACCATCGCCATAACGCCGTGTAACTGCCTGGCAACCAGAGGCTTTCCAATATGCCGCCTTTTAGGCGGCAAAAGGTGGCCTTTCAGCCTGCGAAAGACGGCCTTTTACAGCCTGAAAGACCGTCTTTTGCAAAGGTAGCACACATCAGTGCAAACACGTTGCAATTTTATTTCAAACACTGTAAAAAAGCGTTCATGTAACAAAATTCGCACGCTTTGAACGCTAATTGCCAAAAGCCTCGATGCTGCAAAGCCTCAATTGACGACAAGCTTCTTGCAGACAACGCCCTTGGCGGTAGTTATCTTGGCTATACACACGCCTCTATGGGCAACGGGTATAAACCCGCCGCCCATATTGAGACGTTCTGAAACAAACATATTACCACCCAAATCGTACAGGCTGAGCACCGCTCCGGCCTGCGCATTGTCGTAAACCACCATACCGTCAGCCACAGATACGTTTACGCCTTCGTGCGTTTCCGCTTGCGTAATGCCGGAGGATGTGCCGCCGTCCTCGTCGAGCACCCACGCCTCAAGCCTGTTCACATGGGTCGTGCCGTCGGCGAAAGCCTCTATGCCATCGGCCTCTGCGTCCGTCGGGAACAGACGCATTGAAAACGCCCAGGTATCGTTAATGAACACGTCCATAATGGAATGGTCTACAAATACGTTTACTTTCATCACCTCGCCTGGGGCTATGCTGCGCGGAAGGGTGCTGCGGTAAAGGCCGTCATACACCCCGCCGTCGTTGACGAGGCGGTCGATGCCGGTGGCGTCTACGGTCAATGTGTTTTCAGCATATGAGTAAAACAGCTTCACCTGCTTGTCGCCGTGCTTGAAAAGATTGAAACCAAAATCGCCCGAACCTACCACGAACTCGCCGCAAAGCTCCACTTTGCGTCCTGAAACGGGGTCGAGCGGCTCCGTGCCGGTAAGGTCAAAGTCGGTGCGCGAATACTTCACACCGGTACGCATGGCCTGAAGGCCGCTGTAAGGCCGCTGTATGAGCGTGCCGTCATCAGCCAAAGCAATCTCGCGAGGCAAACTGTAGCAATGCGCCCAGCCCAGCTCATAATTTTCAGCCGACGGCAACTTGTCGGGCACGATGCCCATGAGCAAAGTCTTGCCATCACGCTGGAAGATGGTTGGCGAGAGCAGGCCGTAGCCTTGCTTGCTGAAGCCGTCAAGCTCGAGCTTGCCCGGCCTGTCTATGGTTTGCGCCGTAGGGACGAACGTGCCGTCGGCACTGATGTCGCCGACCCAGTACAACACCTCTACGCCTTCCCTTGTATTTAGCGGCGTTGTGGTGAAAAGCCACTTGCCGTCGATATTGGTTATATTGGACATCTCCCAAAACGTGCCGTGCGTGGAAGCCGAAGTGCCGCTGAAGAAGGTGCGCCCGTCGTTGCTCCAGGTGCGCGTCTCGGGGTTGTACTCGTGCAGGGTGGTAGTGCCGACGCCGTTCTTTGCCGAGCCTACTATTATGTATTTCTTGCCGCCCGAGGTGAAGAAATACGGGTCGCGGAAGTCGTCAGACAGCCCCGAAGGCCGTCCGTTTATTATGGGGTTGCCGTCTTGCTTCGTCCAAGAGGTAAGGTTGTCGTCGCCGGGCAGCGCCATGTTGATGGTGGCCTTGGCGTTGTCAACGCCCGTATAAATGATGCCGGGCTTGCCGCCGGTAAGTTCCGGGTCGGTGAATACCGCACCCGACCAGCACCCCTTCACGTCATACGCCTCGCCGGGAGTCAGAGCTATGCGGTCTTCGTGCCACTTGTAAAGGTTGTCGGAGTAGATGTGTCCCCAGTGAAGACGCGCCATGTAAGGGCCGTTGGCGTTTTTCTGGAAGAACACGTGGTAGCGTCCGCCTGAATAAGCCATGCCGTGGCACTCGTTCGTCCACGCCGTGGCAGGCATTCCGTGATACGCCGGGCGCATGATGTCGGCGGCATACCGGCTGGCCGGTATGCTTAGGTCGGCGGCGTTCTCTGCCGCAGGCAGGGCGGCCTCGGCCTGCGTCAACACCTTGTTGTATATGGTTATGTCGTCGATCAGGCCGTTGAACGTGTTGAGCAGAAACTTGTACGCTCCGGCATCCATCGTCACGTCTTCAGAACTTTTGCCTATGTAGAAAGGGGCTGTGCCCATCGAAAACGAGGCCAGGCGCGTGTTCTTAACCACCTCCTCGCCGTTGCGGTAAATGGTGACGGTCCTGTTCGGAACGTCGAATGTCAGCACAATATGGCTCCACTCGTAACGCGGAAGCTTTCCGTCGGCCATGAACGTGAACGGGAAGCCCTGTGAATATGACTTCACACCATACGAGCCGTCTTGCTTGAGTATTACGGCAAAACCTGTCCTGGCCGTCTCGTCAAGGTTGCCAACAATCCAAGTGTCAGGGTCATTGTTGGAAATGTCGCTCATTACGGGATAAGTCTCCGGTGCGCACCACAGCGAGACGGACAGCGTAGACGTGCTCATTGCAGAGGTGTTGACCTGTGCCTTGACATAAGTGGAATACCCGTCGAAGCGCAAGGCCCTGCCTACGGCTCCATCGATATTCTCGGGCGCGAGGTTGTGGTTCACCGCGAATGCTTGTTTTGATACGTTCTCAACGACGGTGTTGCCGTCGGCAAGACTCATGTCGAAGTACGCCGCCACGTCGGTCTGCGCCATGGAAGCGACAGAAAAGGCGCACATTAGCAATATGTTTGTTGTTCGTTTCATGACAGTTTCGGTGTAAATTCAAGTTGGTGTTAATGTTCTTTGCAAATGCCTGGCAGTCAGGAAGTTTTCAAAAGGTGGCCTTTCAGCTTGCAAAATGCGGCCTTTCAGGCTGTAAAAGGTGCCCTTTCACAAGCCGAAAGGGCACCTCTTGCAAAACCGCAGGCCGCCGCGTCACTGCTTGAGGTAGTCGAGGCAGTTCTTCGTGAGCTTCTCGATGTTGTCCTGGTATTCGTTCACGCGGTCGTTTTGGTTCCATTCGTAGGCGTTAAGACCTATGGCGATGATGCGTCCGAGGTAGTCGCCGTCAGGATTGAAGTCGACAATTCCGGCGCAGCAATAGTCGCGCACGTGCCCCCATGTTGCAAGCACGGTAGAGTTTGTGGCCTCTTCAAAGCCCTTGATAACGTTCGGACTGTTGGATATTTCAAGCGACGTGTTGTTGCAGTCCCACATGCAGTTGTGGTCTTCGCGCAAGCCCGGGCCTTCAAGAGGATATGTGTCGCCGCCAAAGCCGGTCTGCGATTCGGGCGCAATGGTCAAGCCCTTGTATATCTGATGGCCGGAATGGTCGTAGCGGTCGGTCATGTCATAACCGATAATCGGCTGCGCAGTCCAGATGTCAGTGCCTTCTCCGCCCGCGCCATCGCTATAAATGTTGGGCGCACGGTTTTCCGAAACGCGGCCTATTGCGGCCACAAGCTGCGTGGCATGCTTGGTGAGAAGCAGGTTGCCTCCGTTCTTCACATACTCGCCGAGAGCGGCTATCACGTCGGCGGAGACAAGCTCCGAGGGCAGGTTCCGCCAGCCTTGGGGCATGCCTACACGGTCTACCTGTATCCAGATTTCGCCGTATTTGTCGGGTGTCACGTCGCCGGCAGCCATCTCGGCAGGCGTGAGCACCTTGCCGTCGGCATAATTGGCACGGAACCATTCGAGTGCGGCCTTCTCGTCATCGTCGAGCGTAGACTCGTCAGCCTGCGGCAGAAGCATGGCCGCCGGGGCGGAGTCGGCATCGTAACGGGCCATTACGGTAGCACCTTCGGACAGGCTGCCGTCAGCATAACGGGCCTTCACGGTAAAGAACACGTCCATGTTCTTTTCGATATGCCGTGACAAATAAGTGTTCTCCGGAGCGTCAAGCTCGGCCTGTAAGACACCGTTTTTGTCAACCCTTACACCCAAAAGTCCTTCCGCCTGGGGCAAAGTCCATGTCAGGGTGACGTTGCGCCCCTCCTGCGTCATTGCCAAATCACTTACCGTTGGAGTAGAGGCCGTCTGCGGTATGTCAACGTCAGAGCAGGCTGCAAACGACAAGCCCACCAGCGCAACGGCCATTGTCTTTATGATGTTTGTCTTCATTGTCGTATGTTTTTATGTGTTTATTGATTACTGTTGCGGCTCGTCGTATATGTCTCCGGCGGCGTTGTCCACCTCCTCGAGCGGTATCGGGAAGTACACGTCGTCAGATTTCAACGAACATCCCTCATAATAAGTACGCAGCGTCGACTCGCTCTGCATGTAGTTGTTTACCACGTCTACCACCGTGCCCCAACGCACAAGGTCGAACCAACGGTTGCCTTCCATGGCCAATTCGAGGCGGCGCTCCATGCGCACAGCACGGCGTGCATAGTCTTGCGTCCAGCCTGTTGCAGGATAAGGCTCTACCATATAGTATGCACGCATCGGATCGAGGTCTACCGGCGAATAAGAGCCGTCGATGCTTCTCTTTGCTTTATTGCGCACGTCGTTGATGAGTTGGCGCGCCTCGTCGAGGTCTTGGTTAAGCTCGATGAGAGCCTCCGCCTTCAGCAAAAGTATGTCGGCGTAGCGGATAAGGCAGAAGTTAAGCCCCGAAGCGCCCCAAGGCGAGAAGCCGAGCTGTATGTTCGGGTCTTCTGGAGCAAGCTGTCCCTTCTTGCCCGAATATTCTCCGTAAAGGTCATAAGCGCGGCACCAAGCGCTCGTATACGTGTGTCCGCGGAACGGGAAGCCTATACGGCCCACGGTGAAGTCGAGGCGTGGGTCTACGTTTCCCTGATAGTCGCCGGTGACGTTGACACTATTGTCCACGTCACCCGACGTGCCCGTAAGGAAAGGAAGGCCGTTCTCATCTGTCCGGAAGGCGTTGACGAGGTTCTGGCTGCCGAGGAAGAAATCGTCGCCCTGACCGTAAAGGTTGCCTTCGCTGTATGTGCAGTTAAGTATGTTGCAGTAGTTGTAATGCGCCTTGTCTGCCGTAACGGCGAACTGTATGGCAAGAATTGACTCGTACTTGTTGTCGTTCTCCACCTTCGACATGTCGAGGAAGTTGGGGTAAAGCTCGTATTTGCCGCTGCCGATAACGTAATCAGAATAAGTGACAACTTCACCCCAGTCTTCCATGTCGTTGTTGACCGAGGCCGTGAAGGCACTCACCTTTGCCATGAGCGCAGCCGCAACATACTTGTTGAAGCGTCCGGCATTCTCCTGACTCTCGGGCAACGCGTTATAAGCGTCGCGCAAGTCGCCCTTTATGAAGTCGAAGATTTCATCGCGCGAGTACTGGTACGGCGACACCGAACTTGGGTCGTCAACCGTCTCGTCAAAATAAGGTATGTTCTCAAATACACGTATCAGGTCGAAGTAGAAGTACGCCCGGAGTGTCTTCAGCTCGGCAAGCATCGATTCCTTGCCATCCACGCTGGCTCCCTTGATTGCGTTCATTGCCTTATGGACACGGCTTATGGCATAGAAGTTATTGCGCCATTTGTCACGCACACATACGTTGTCACTGCGGAGGTTGCCCACTTCCAGGTCGTGAATGTTGCTCTCCATCGACAACGCTCCGCCTCCTTTGTAGGCGTCATCGGAACGAACGTCAAATATCCAGTTGGTTATCGGACCTTGAAAAGACTCGTTGTTGCCGAAAAAGTGGCACTCAAGACCAGCGTATGCAGACGTAAGCAGACCCTCGATTGACGTCGAGTCGAGCTGCTCATCGGTGAAAGCGCCCTGCGGAGTGAGGTCGAGCATGTCGTCACATGACGTAAAGAACGCCGGGAAAACGACCACCGCCAGCCCTAAGGCGGCCGTTGCTATGTTGTATTTTATCGTTTTCATAATCTATGAAATGTTAGTTGCTTTGTTAGAATTGAAGGTTTATTCCGATTGAGAATGTGCGCGAACGCGGATAAGGAGAATTGTCTACACGTGCTCCATAGCTGCTCAAAGGAAGCTCGGGGTCAAGACCTGAATAGCCTGTTATCGTAAACACGTTCTCCACTTGGCCATAAATGCTCAAGCCCTGGCAGAACTTCTTGGCAAGCTTCGACGGCAGGTCGTACTGCAACTTGATGTATTTCATCTTGAAGTAAGAGCCGTCCTCGATGAAGTATGTCGACATGCGCTGCTCGTTGTTGGCGTCAGTAAGGGCCAAAGCAGGAATTGACGAGTTGGGGTTATCTTCCGACCAAGCGTTCAGGATGTCTGCACCATGGTTGATGTCGCGCAGGCCTGTGCCCATGAAATCGAGCTTTTTCTTCACCATATTATATATGTCGAACCCGAATTCACCTGTGAAGAACGTGCTCAGCGTAAACTGCTTGTACTTGAAACTGAGGTTAAGGCCAATTGAAAAGTCGGGGTTCGGATCGCCGATTACACAGCGGTCGTTCTCGTCGATGACACCGTTTCCGTCAAGGTCGCGGTACTTTATGCGGCCAAGGCCTTTGCCCTGCTGATCGGCATGGTTGTAAACCTCCTCCTCTGTGCGGAAAAGTCCGTCGGCAACATAGCCGTAATACACGCCCATAGGCTGTCCCTCGATGATGCGCCAGTCACCACCTACATAGTTAACGTAGTCGTTGAGCTTTTCAACCTCGTTGCGGTAGAGCGAGAAATTGAATGAACCGTCCCACGAGAAGTCGCCATATTGTGGGCTGTGGTAGTCAGCCATAAGTTCGAAGCCGTGGTTCTTCATGTTACCTGTGTTGCGGTAGACAACGGCGTTCTCACCAGCCACAGAGAGAACAGGCGGCTGCGTAAGCATGTCTTTGGTGTTCTTGATGAAATAGTCGAGAGAAAGTCCGAACGAATTGTTGAACATGCGGAGGTCAAGACCTATATTGGTCTGCGTCGTTGTCTCCCACTTGAGGTTTTTGTTACCCGACGCCGACACGATGACACCACCCATTACACTGTTGTTAGTGCCAGCAATGTCGTAAGCTCCGTTGCCTGAAACCGAGGCATAAGTAGTATATCCGGCATAGAAGTTGTCAATTGCGGCGTTGCCGTTCTGTCCCCATCCGAGGCGTATTTTCACGTCGTTTACGATGTTGTTTTTGGGGAAGAACTTTTCTTCCGACAGTCGCCATGCAGCCGAGAAGGCTGGGAACACGCCCGAGTTCTGTCCTTTCCACAGGCGCGAAGTCTGGTCTCGGCGTATTGTAGCAGAGAAGAGATAGCGGTCGGCGTAGTTGTAATCAGCCTTGGCGAAGAGCGAGAAGAGCGCCCATTGGTTCTTTCCGCCGCCATTGGTCTGGTCACCTGTGCCCGAACCTATTTGCATGAAGTCCTCGTCTTCAAACGCGTAATCGGTGCGTGCGGCTGAGATGTCCTGGAAAGTGTACTTGATTGCCTCCACGCCTCCTAATACATTGAGGTGGTGTTTGGCGATGTCAAGATTGTAGTTAGCCGTGTTTGTCCATGTCCACGTGGTGCCTTCGCCGTATGCACGGTTCATGCTGTTCTCGTCTGAAGGATTGATGCGGCGGTTAAGGTTTTTGTTGAAATACTGCACATGTTCTATGCCGAGGTTGCTCTTGAGCGTGAGTCCCTTTACGGGGTACACCTCGATGAAGCCATTTCCGAATATACGCCAGCTGTCGTTACTGTTGTCGCGGCCATTGTAGATGGTCTGTACTGGATTTGCGAAGTCAGAACCGCTAAGTGCGGCGGGACGTGCGAAATTGCCGTTGACATCATATACCGGTATTGCCGGATGCTGGAAGATAGCCATTGAAGGCACGCCGCGGTCGTCGTTGGTGGTAAAGCCGCGGTCTTGCCAATTGGCAATCATAATGTTTTCGCCAACTTTAACGTACTTGCCAATGTTGTAAGTCGAGTTAACGCGTGCCGAGTAGCGGCGGTAGAAAGTGTTGTCCACGAGGCCGTCTTGGTTTACATAGTTGAGCGAGAACATCACAGTGCCGTTCTTTCCACTGTTAGCCACGCTTGCAGAGAGGTTATGCGTCCACGCCGAAGAGAACACTTCGTCCTGCCAGTCGGTGTTGGCTGACCTCACGGTATGGTTTGCGTCAAGCCATTCGCCTAGCTGCGGAGTTGCTCCGCTGCCGTAGAACGGATGTGATGCAGTCACGTTAGAGTTCTGCGCAGCCGTCCAATAAGCCTGTCCCCACTGCTCGGCGGTGAGCATGTCGTATGTCTTCGCTACCGTCTGGAGGCTCAACGAATAGTTCACATTTACAGATAAACGGTCACCTTTACCCTGTTTCGTGGTGATGATTATTACACCGTTGGCCGCGCGCGAACCGTATATTGAAGCCGAAGATGCGTCCTTCAACACTTGGATTGACTCTATGTCGGCAGGGTTTAGTGAATTAAGGTTCTCCGTTGTAGGCACTCCGTCGATGATATACAGCGGCGAGTTGTTGGAGTTGACCGTGCTCATGCCGCGCACGCGGATAGTAGAGCTGCCGCCACCGGGCGCGGCGTCGTCGGTTATCATCACGCCGGCCAGCTTGCCTTGCATGGACGAAAGCATGTTGGGATTGGCCGCACTCATCGGCTCGTCCATATCCATCACGGCCACTGCGCCCGTCAGGTCGGCCCTACGTTGCGTGGTATAGCCCGTCACTACAAGCTCATCCATGACGTTGTTGTCTTCATGCAGCACCACGTTCAGCGACTGTCCGGCCGTCACCGTTGCCGTTTTGTAACCTATATAGGATATTTTCAACTTGGCTCCTTGAGCCGTCTTCAAGCGGAAGTTACCGTCAAAGTCGGTCACGGTGGCATTCTTCGTGCCTTCCTCAGTCACCGAAGCTCCGATAATGGCTTCGCCCGCTTCATCTTTTACAGTGCCACTCACGTCCGCCTGCTGTGCGAAAGCTGCCGAACCGAGGGCGATGAACACTGCGCTAAGCAGTATCCGCTTCATGCTTTTCAACATAATCTGATATTTTAACGGTTAGTAAATAAAGTTTCCGTCACAAAAGTATCTATCACCGTATGAAACATGTTGCAAATACATTTCCATTCCTATAAAAAATCGTTCATGCAACAAATTTGATACGTTTTGAACGATTTTTCACAGCCGTAACACGCCTGTTGTTGGACGCGAGGTATATACCTGACCGTCAGGCACTTACGAAACGCCTTGCAAAAGGTGGCCTTTTACATTGCAAAAGACGGCCTTTTGGAGCGTAAAAGGTGGCCTTTTACCTCCTGATTTGCCGTCTTTTAGATTGAGAGTTGAGAAGGGAGAATTGATAATTATGATTACCTTTGAGGCTGTCCGCCGACAAGTCAAATCATAATTATCAATTCTCCCTTCTCAACTCTCAATTCTTTTGCAAAACCACTGCTTGCCGGCTGCACGTCAGACTGTGTCGCGCGCCTCGCCGGGTTGCACCCCGAAGTAGTCCTTGAAGCACTTTGAGAAGTACGAAGGCGACGAGAAACCCACCTCGTAAGATATTTCGGAGACGGTCATCTGCGTGGTTTTCAGCAGGCGCTCGGCCTTCTTCAGGCGCGTCACGCGGATTAGCTCCACTGGCGACTGGCCGGTAAGCTGCTTCACCTTGCGGTACATCTGCACGCGGCTAAGCCCTAATTCCGAGCTTATAGTCTCTACACTAAGGCTCGAGTCTGACAGGTGTTCGCCCACGGCGCGGCGGAAACCGTCCATAAACTGACGGTCGGGGTCTGCCCCGACGTGCTCTTCCCCGTCTTCCATCGTGGCGTAAACGTATTTCAGCCGCTTGCGGTTCTCCAGGAGGTTGCGCACGCGAGAGAGCAGCACTTTGCTTGAGAAGGGCTTTGTTATGTATGCGTCGGCGCCGCAGTCGTAGCCCTCGGCGCGCTGGTTTTCCTGCGCGTTGGATGTCAGCAGGATTACAGGCACGTGGCTCGTGGCCGTGGCTTCTTTCACACGGCGGCACATTTCAAGGCCGTCCATGACGGGCATCATCACGTCGCACACTATGAGGTCGGGCACGGTTTTCAGCGCCATGCCAAGCCCTTCCTTGCCGTCGGCGGCCTGACGCACGTCGTAATCGCCGCCAAGCAGCTGCGCAACATACTGCCGCACCTCGGCATTGTCATCGACAACGAGGACGAGGGGATGAGAAACCCACCCCAACCCTCCCGAAGGGAGGGAGTTTGAAATGCCTTGCTCGTTGCTATCCACCGTATTTCCAACATCTTCCAACCACGCCTTTGACGTATGCAAATCAGGCTCCCTCCCTCCGGTCGGGCCGGGCAATGTGCTTGTCTGCTTGTCACTTGTATGCTTGTCAACTTTCAAAGGCAACTCAACCGTAAACTCGGAGCCTTTGCCTTCCGTGCTGTTCACTGACACACTGCCGCCGTGAAGCTCGGCAAACGCCTTGACGATGGCCAGTCCTACGCCTGTGCCTCCGCCGCCGGAGCCTGCCCGGAAGAACTTGTCGAAAGCCCTCTGGGCGTTGCCCTTTGACATGCCCATGCCTGTATCGGCCACGGTGATGACGGCCTTTCCGTCGCGTCCGGCAAGCTTTACGGTTACCGTTCCGCCCGGTTTGTTGTATTTCAGGGCGTTGCTGATGAGGTTGTAGCATATCCGCTCCACCTTATAATAATCGGCACTGACGGTCAGCACGTCGCCGGCTTCGAGCGAAAGGGTCACCTTGCCCGATGCGGCCAGCGGTTTGAAGTCGTCAACCCACAGCCTCAACGCGGCTGCAAGGTTGAACTCCGTCACCGTCATTTCCATCTTTCCGCCCTGTATCTTGCGCAAATCCAGTATCTCGCCGACAAGCTTCAGCAGCAGCGCGGCGTTCCTTCTGACTATTCCGAGCATCTGCCTCTGCCGCGAAGTAAGGTTCTCGTCGTCGAGAATGCGCTCCACCGGGTCGGCAATCAGCGTCAACGGAGTGCGCAGGTCATGGCTCATGTCGGTGAAAAACGACATCTTCGCCTCCGCCGCCTCACGCTCCATGCGCCGCCTTGCCATTACCATCAGGTAGAAAGCGGCAAACGCCACGATGACAAGCACAAGTATTATGGCGCACAGGATGAAGTAAACTTTCTGGTGACTGTACTGCGTGAAGAAGAAGTCCACACGTCCGTTAAGCTTCTCAAGCTGGCCGCTGATGTGGCTCATTTCCTCCGCCTGCATCAGCATTGTTTCCGCATTGTCCTTCGTTACGAGTGCGGCCTTCATGTAGTTGTCGCGCTCATACGGGCGGCCTTCAAGTATGTTGAGGGCCAGCTGCATAACGATGTCGCCGCGCGTAGGGTATATGTACGACGCGTCGAGCACGCCGTCGAGCACCAACCGGATGCCTCCGTCCTTGCCGGGAAGCGCGTCGATGCCAACAAAACGTATGCGTTTATCCAGTCCGTGACGCTTCGCCGTCTGCCATGCGCCGAACGCCATGCGGTCGTTTTGCGCGAAAACATAATCCGGCACAATGCCTTTCGCCAATATCTTGTCCAACGCTTCGGCTCCGCTTTGCTGCAACCAAGTGCCGTCTTCTACAGCCACGAGGCGTATGTCTGGATGCTTCTTGATGGCTTCAACGAAACCTCTGTGGCGCTCGATGGCAGGCGACGAGCCTTCAAGTCCGCGTATTTCGGCCACCGTTCCCTTGCCTCCGAGGCGCGTAGCGATGTGCTCTCCGATGGTATGTCCTATCTTTTCGTTGTCCGCTCCGACGAACGCCGTGTACTTGTCCGAGCCTGTCTTGCGGTCGAAAAGGATGACAGGTATGCCCTTGTCGTAAGCCCGGTCAACGGCGGGAGTTACCGAATTGACCTGGTTGGGCGACACTATGAGCAGGTCAATGCCCCTGTCCGTGAAGGCGTTTATCTGTCCTATTTGCTGCTTGTCGTTGTCGTTCGCGGAGACAACGTGCAGCTTTACGTTGTCATGCAGGTACGTCGCGTCGCGCAATTCGCCGTTAAGCTTGTCGCGCCAGTTGTCCTCGCTGCATTGCGAAACGCCTATTGTATAAGTTCTTGCTTGGATTGCAAGCAAGAAAACAAGTAGACAAGCAGACAAGTGACGAGCAGACAAGGAGATTTCTTTTAGAAAACGAGTAGACAAGTGACAAGCAGACGAGAAGATTTGACTTACGGATAAAATCCATAAGCGCATATTTCATACTTCTAAAAACACTCTTTTTCATGGCAAATCACCTCGTCTGCTCGTCACTTGTCTGCTTGTCTACTAAGGCAACCGCCACACGCTGCCGTCCTTTGTGTCGTTCACCTCGAAGCCGGCGGCGGCCAGTTCGTCGCGTATCCGGTCGCTCGTAGCCCAGTCTTTGGCTGCTTTGGCCTTGGCGCGGAGGTCGAGTACCATGTCAACCACCTTTCCGAAGGCTTCCTCGCGCTCCTTGCTGCCGCCGCTTTCAGCCTCGCGCAGACCGAGTATGTCAAGTCCGAAGAGGCGCATTGTGGCCGCAAGCTCGTCAAGGTCGGCGGCCGATATTGCTGCCTTGTGGTCGAGAACGGTGTTTATTATGCGGCAAGCGTCAAAGAGATTGCTTATTACTATGGGGGTCTGCATGTCGTCGTTCATCGCGTCGTAGCACTTCTGGCGCAGGGCGGCTACAAACTCCTTAACCTGCGCGTCGCTCTCCGCCGACGGTTTGATGCGCTTCAGGTCGGCTATGCCTGTCATCAGGCGGGCCAGTCCTTTCTCGCTGGCTTGCAGGGCTTCGTCCGAGAAATCCACCGTGCCGCGGTAGTGGGCGGAGAGTATGAAGAAGCGTATCGTCATGGGCGAGTACGCCTTTGACAGCAGCTCGTGCTCTCCCTTGAAGAACTGTTCCAGCGTAATGAAGTTGCCGAGGCTCTTCCCCATCTTCTGGCCGTTGATGGTTATCATGTTGTTGTGCATCCAGTATTTCACCATCTGGCTGCCCTGCGAGGCCACGGCCTGCGCTATTTCGCACTCGTGGTGTGGGAAAACGAGGTCCATTCCGCCTCCGTGTATGTCGAAATGGTCGCCCAGATACTTCCTGCCCATTGCCGTACACTCGCAGTGCCAGCCCGGAAATCCGTCGCTCCAGGGGCTTGGCCAGCGCATGATATGCTCCGGCTGGGCCTTCTTCCACAGTGCGAAGTCGGCCTGGTTGCGCTTCTCTCCCACTCCGTCAAGCTGCCTGCTGGCGTCTTTCACGTCGTCAAGGTTGCGGCCGGAGAGTATTCCGTAGTGGTATTTTTCGTTGTATTTCGCCGTATCGAAATAGATGCTTCCGTTGCTCTCATACGCGAAACCGTTGTCAAGTATCTGCTTTACAAGCTCTTCCTGCTCGATGATATGGCCCGTGGCGTGCGGCTCGATGCTGGGCGGCAGCACGTTGAGGGCGGCCATGGCGTCGTGGTAACGGTTGGTGTAATACTGCGCTATTTCCATCGGTTCGAGCTGCTCTAAGCGCGCTTTCTTGGCTATCTTGTCCTCGCCTTCGTCCGCGTCGTGCTCCAAGTGGCCAACGTCGGTGATGTTCCTTACGTACCTTACCTTGTAGCCGAGGTGCTTCAGGTAGCGGAAAAGCACGTCAAACGTGATGGCGGGGCGCGCGTGTCCCAAGTGCGGGTCGCCGTAAACGGTGGGGCCGCAGACATACATGCCCACGTTGGGGGCGTGCAGCGGCTCGAAGCGTTCTTTGCTCCGCGTGAGCGTATTGTAGATTAAGAAGTTCTGTTCCATGTCTTATTAAATTTTATAAAATGCCTTGTTGTTATTTGATTAAGATGCAAAAATAATACAAATCAGCCATAATTCAAAGAAAATTAATTCTAAAAAACATTTTATTGAGCCATGACAGGCCGCAGCGCATGCGCCGACTTGAAAATAAACCGAAAACATACAGCTTTGCGATTGACGGCCTTTTACCTTCCAAAAGGCCACAAATTGCACGCTAAAAGGCCACCTTTTGCAGGCTAAAAGGTGGCCTTTTAGAAAGCCGCTGATTATCAGGCGGTTAGCGGCAGGTGATTTTCCGCTCACTAAAAGGCTTATCAGCCCTATTTGCCCTATCAGGCTTATTCAATTGAATAGGCCAAATAAGGCTGATAAGACAAATAAGGCCAATGGGCAAAAGCAGGACAAGCAACCGGCAAAAGCACATCAAGCTCCCTCCCTTCGGGAGGGTTGGGGTGGGTCGTTCCTTCGTGGCTGGTGGGTCGTAGGTGCGTTGGTGCTGGCTGTTAGTTCCTCACAACCTCACCTGCACACCAACTACCACCTCCCTCGGGCGCAGCTCATACCAGTCAGTCGATGACATCACGCCGCTGTAAGTGGTTACCGTGTAGCGTCGTTTGTTGAACAGATTGCGCACTTCCGCCGACAGGCGCACCTTTTTCAAGCGCCATACCACCGAGGCATCGGCCAAGAGCGTGTTCACGTTATTGCCTGACTGCAACGCATTGCGGTAGTGTACGGCCGCGGCGGTGATGTCAACCTTGCCGATTGTCTGCGTGTAAGCAAGGCGTTGCAGCCAGCCAAAGAGGCTGTTTCCGTCCATTTCATCGGTGTTCATCCTGTTCAGAGTAAATGTTGCGCGGTATGTGAATGCGCCGAATTTCGGCGTGAACACAACCTCGGGCGATGCCTGGAAAACGTGGGACTGATAGCCCGTGACCGCGCCGCCAGACAGCTGCCGGCCTGTGCCGAACGTGTAGCGCAGCTCCAACTTGGTTTTAAGGTGCAGGTCGAAAAAGCCCTTCGACACCGCGGCATTTGCCGAAACGGCCTGTCCGTGCCAGTCGTGCAACGCCGATGTCAGCAGGTATTGGCCGTCGGTTATTGTCATGTCGGTCATCATGTTGCCGTGACTGTAGCTGTAGTTCGCGCCGAAACTCATAAAAAGTTCCGTCACCGGGCGCTTGTAGTCATAGCTTGCGCCGACGTGGAACACGCCCTGACGGGGCACGTCTCCGCTGGTCACGACACGCGTGCGGTAGTCGCTCATGTAGCCACCGAGCACGTAATTGGCAAAGCTTCCTGTCGTCATGTCATACCCCGCGCTGACATTCCACTCGCCGCGCATGCCGCTTTTGATGCTGGCATACAGCAAGGGCGAGGCATCCAGGCAATGAAGGCCGATATCGGTAAAAACCTCCCATTTCATCGGAACGTTCAACCTTAGCATCGTTCCTATATGCTTGTACTGCCAGTTAGGCTCTGCGTATGCCGCAAGGTGCGTATGTCCGCCGCGCAGGTTAAGGTGTTCGGCGGTGAGTCCGAGGGTGTACTGGTGGGTAAACAGCCTGCGGTTTAGCGTCAGCCGGGCGTAATGGTCGGCGTAATACAGCAGATTGTCCAGCTTCTGCCGCCGTCCGTCAACGGCCATTTCCTGCGGAGCGTAGTGGAAGTCGAGCGTCGAATGCACCGCCCACGAGTGCCTTTCGTGCGTGAAAAGGCGCGTAAACGTGTTCTGCGCGTGCAGCTCCGGCAGTTCTACACGTTGCCTAACGTCGTCTCCGTCACCGCCGGTGAACGACGAAAGGCCGTCGGCGCGCGTCCATTCAAGGCGAAAATACTCGTTGCCATACGCCTCGGCGGTGTTCGTATTGTGTGTGAAGTCTATGTGAACACGGTCGTTGCGTATTCTGGAATGGTCGGTTTCATCGGTCTGCACGGGGTCTCCGCCGTCGAAATAGTACACCGACGTGTTGCCTGTCTGCTGCGTCTCGTCGGTGTGCAGATAACCGGCTGTCCACCGCTGTTCGTTCCCGGCCTTGGTCTTGCGCGTCTGTTTCACCGTCACTTCCCACGAGCGGTTGAAGCGCAGGCGCTCCGCGTCAATCGGGGCGGCCAGTTGCGGCGCGGCGAACCACTGCGGAACACTGACCGAGGCGTCGTAAGCCTCGGTGCCGCCGGTGGCCAAGAGGCGGTTGTTTTGCGACAGGTCGCGTCCCGAACAGTCATAACCGGCCACATACATGCGCTGCCGCCGCTTGCCAATTTGCAGTGCGTCGGCGCCTCCCTGAGGTCTCGTGTCCTCCAAGGGAGTTGTCACCACCGCACCGGGACGCAGCGTCAGCGCCCACTTGTCGCGTGCTTCGGGGCGCAGGCGGATGTTCATCGCCACATTGTCAGTGAACACCTTGCCCTGCAAAGCCTTCACAGGCTGGTCGTGCTCGATGACCTCCGCACGGTCAACATCCTTCGCTTTAAGCAGTTCATTGAGCTGGTTATAGCGGCCTCCGGCAAGGTCTAAGTCCTCGATGGTAAACCGCGACACGTCTTTTCCGTTGAAACTGATTTTACCGTTTTCATCGACATCAATGCCGGGGAGTTTCTTCAGTACGTCATTCAGCGAGTTGTCACGGTCGGAGACATAGCGTTTCAGGTCGAACACGGTGGTGTCCTGCCGCCCGAACACAGGCAAGCCTTTCACCTGAACCTCCTTAAGCGCAAACGCCTTCTGCACAAGCTGCACCTCCAAAATCCGCCCTTTCACCGCCGCCACACGTTTCTTTGCATAGCCGAGGAACGTCACTTGCAGACTGTCGCCCGTCTCCGCCACAACGGCAAACCGCCCCTTTTCATCGGTCTTGGCAAAGCTGACCGTCCGTCCGCCGCGCATCAGCGTCACCGCAGCACCCTTCAGAGGGTTGCGCGAAAGGCTGTCAACAACACAGCCCGTAACCTTTGTCTGAGCCAAAGCAGGCAAAGCAAACAGTGCCAGAACGGCAACAAGAAAGAGCATTTTCATCGGTTTCATCGTAATAAACATGTTTGTTATGTATAAAAACATTCTTATATCCATGCGGGCATCTGTTTCTTTTAGCCACAACCGCGGCATACCGTCCGTGCGGATTTGCAATCCGCACAAGGCAAATGGTATCAGCGGATTTGCAATCCGCTGTAAAATCCAGTTCCAAATAGTAGGCCAATGTCCGCGCGGCAACTATTTGTTACGGGATTGTAAATCCCGTATTATACCATGTGCGGATTGCAAATCCGCACGGACATTTGACTGTCTGCAAACAAGGCAAATCACAATTGTCCATTAGCTTAACGCTGACTTTCAGTTCATCATTCTCAACTCTCAATTTAAAAGGCGGCAAATTGGAGGGCAAAAGGCCGTCTTTTGCACGCTAAAAGGCCACCTTTTGCAGGCCAAAACATGACCTTTTGTAACGGCACTGATTATCAGGCACTTATAGGAAGGTGAGAAAGTGAGATGGTGAGAAGGTGAGAAAGTTCTTTGTCAACTCGTTACTCGTCTACCTGTCTGACTTTCCTCGCCTGCAATCCAGCCCCTCCCCTCGGGGAGGTTGGGTGGGGGCTTCCTCTTTGTCGGGAGGGGGCTGCCCTTTCATTGCAACTCAATCGGATTGTAAGGCTCGCTCTCGCGCGTGGTGATTTCGTTGCCGCTTTGGTCGTAACGGCGGACGGTCACCTTTGGATTATTGGTGATGTATCCCACCGGGTCGGCATAATAGCGGCGGTAGATGTCGTTAAGCGACTTGCGGCTGACCGGCTCGTACTTACCACCTTTATAATATATAGGTGTTCCGGGAGCGGCTTCCACCATGCCGGTGGCGTCGAACACATAATGCCTTTGCGAGTCGTAGGCGCGCAGGATGAGTCCGGGCAGGCCGCCGAGCTTCCACGGCCCGGCATCAAGCGGTATGTCTTCGGCATACCATGCGTACCAAGTGCGCCCCTTGTAGGTGGTGACGGCGAGGCTGCACGGATAGCCGATGATTACCGCCGAGCTGTCGGCCACGGGCTGCCAAAGCGGCGCGGCGTAGTCTTCGGTGCACACAAAGCGGTCCATTCCGAACTTCTCAAGCAGCGAGGTCTTGCCTGCCGTGGGGTAATTCTTGTACAACCGCCACGTAATATTTCCGCCGCCGGTGAACGAATTGCCGCCGTTGGCCATGATGACGGCGTTGGCCGAATCGGCCTGGAACGCCTTGTAGCTGTAGAAATAATGCACGCGGTCGCCCAATTCAAGACGCATTATGTCATCAACGAACGTGCGCGCCGACGGATTTGTGTCCGTAACGCACGTCATGTTATAATAAACCACGTAGCGTGCGGTGTCACACGGCTCGCCTTTTTCCAAATCCATAGCGGTAAAGACCTCGAATTGCGCATGAGCGCCGACGGCGAGGAGAATGGCCGAAAGTAAAGAAACAAATCTGTTCATATCTGCAAGTATTTATGGTTTTGATGCGAAATTACAACATAAATACCGATGAAACCGCCGTTTTTTATTACCATCATATTACCGGACGTATTACTAAAATATTATAAGAGGTACGCATACGCGCGAAAATCGCTATTTTTGCATACGGAAATACGCTATGCAACGATGAACAAAAGGATAAAGACGGTTTGGGTGTTGAGCATCGCAACAATGGTGCTTATTCTCTGCGGACAGGCTTACTGGCTGACAACCCAGTACAAGCTTGTCACCGACATACACATTGAACAGCTGAAAACGGCGTGTACGGAAGCCATTGACAAAGAACAGCAATGGCGTTACGAGACGATGGAACGCGGCGACACGCTTGAAAACAAGATACGAAAGACGTACACGATAAAATTTGACTGCGAGAAGACAAGCCGCGAAGCCGACGGCAAACAAGTGTCATCCAGCGTGAAGTTCACCCTGCCCGGAAAAAAGACAAGAAGAATATTGAAGGACATGAGCTTGGACGATGCCATGGATTTGCAGAACAGATACATAGCGTCAAACAAGCGCAAGTTCGACAAACACTATCTTGACTCGCTGCTCACGGCCGCCGGACACGACACAACGTATGCTTTCAAGTCCTACAAAACCAACCGCTGCATGGTAAAACCGGTGTTCACTACGAATGGGACTTTCAGCAAACGGCTCGACATAAGATACTCAACCAACCCGTTGGAGTTCGAGGCCGTGGCGTTCAGCATTGCCGTAAGGCCGGGCGACATAATAAGCGCCATGGGCTGGCAGCTGGCCGGCAGCACGGTGCTTGTGCTGGTATTGGCGTTCTGCCTGGCGTATCAGATTAAGACAATAATCATCCAAAAGCGCATCGACAGCATCCGCCACGAGTTCATGAAGAACATGATATACGAGATGAAGCAGCCTCCGGCAAGCGAACCGACGGACAGCGAGGCCGTAAAACTCGGTGAAACCGACTTTTTCTACTCGTTCAACGAGCTGCGCCACGGCACAGACAAGACCATAATAACCAGCCGCCAGGCCGAAATACTGCGGCTGCTCGCCGCACGGAAGAACGAAATGGTGAGCCGCGAAGAGCTGCTGACGGAGGTCTGGGGCGACGATTCCTACGCCAACTCGATGGCCTTGAACGTGCAGATAACTTACCTGCGCCGCGCCCTGAAGCCAGACTCTGCAGTGGCAATAGAGGCCGTAATAAAGAAGGGATATATCTTAAAGGTAAAAAAGTAAAAAGGTGAAAAGGTAAAAAGAAAGGTAAGAAGGTAAAAAAGTAAAAGGGTAAAAAGGTAAAAAAGAAGTGTGAACATAATTTCATCGACAAGCAAACAAACGGTCAAAATGAAAGGGCAAAAAGGTATCTTTTATAGTTTTACCTTTTTACCTTTTACTTTTTTACCTTTAAGAAAGATCTTTATTTCTCCTTATAAATAACCGGATTTGCGCCGGAGGTGATGTTCAGCGCCTCGGGATGCTCCTTGATATAGGAGTCAATGTGGCGTATGCGCTTCTCTTCGAGGATTTCGTCGACTGCGATTAGTATTCCTGTTTCCTCCACATCGCCGAAACCGTAGTTGATGGCGGTGCCAAACATCTTCATCGTAGGGCTTAATCCCATGTACGCATTGACAAGAGGCGGAATGTTGTAGCCCAGCTTCCGCACCTCGCGGTTAAGTATGCGGTAGTCTTCCTTGAACGTCTTTTCGCAAAGAAAAGGGCGGCGAGTTCGGCTTCGTCAGTCTCTATTTTGAGCGGTTTCATCGGGATTACAAGTCCCTCGGGGTCGTTGAAATGCTTTTTGAGGAAGTACAAAATCATGTCCCGTCCCTTACGGACGTAAGAGGGATACATGGTCATCTTGCCGAAGAGATACTTGATGTCAGGGCGTATGACGGTGAGCGCTCCGAGGCCGTCCCACAGGTTGTCGAGGGCAAAAAGGCTTTTTGCGCCCATACGCGAGCTTTGGTATGCGGGGGCGACGAACGAGCGTCCAAGCTCCACTGTCCAAGGAAGATACTCGCGCATGAACTTCTCCGAGAAGTGGAACATGTGGCTCGTGGCAAGCACCGGCTGGCCGTCGGCGTCGATGTCGGCGTCGCTTCCCAGCAGATAACGGTATCCGCCGATTATCTCTTCCTCCTCGGGATTCCACACGATGAGCTGCTTGTAGCAGTTGTCGCACGTGTCGAACTCGTCCAAGTCCATGCTCTTGCCGCTGCCTCCGCCTGCCTCCCGGAACGCTATTTCGCGCAACCGGCCTATTTCCTTGAGCACGTTTGGCGCGTTGTGCGCCGTAACTATGTATATTTCATTGTGGCTCTTGTTTGTCATGCGCAGCTGGCGGTCAGGCGTAAGCTCGCTTTTAAGCAGTTGTTTGTCTATCGGAGAGATGATTTCCTGTTCCATTTTCTTTGTCGGTTGTTGCTTGTTGTTGATATGGGGAATGCTTGTGTGCGGCGTGGTGTCACAGTTTGTAGACGATGTCCTGCACGTACTGCGCCCACAGTGCCGGAGTTTTCGACTTGTCGAATGTCTGCCATGGAATGGGCTTTCCTATTGCCACGCGGAAGGTCTTGTCGCGGTTCTTGTACATCTCGTCGGCCAGGTAGAGCATGGCTATGTTGAACTTGATGCCGAGACGCTTGCATACGTTGGCAAGGTTGTAGAAGAAATCGGAATTGTGTCCGCCGAAATGCACCGGCACAACGTCCCTGTGCGTTTCGACGCTTTTGGTTACAAATGTCTTTTTCCACGGCAGGTCGTGGATTTGTCCGCCGATGCGGCGCGAGCAGATGCCTGCCGGAAACATTATCACATGGTTGTCGCCTTTGAAGCACGCCTCAACCATTGCGGGGAAACTGCGGCTCTGCCGCCCCGTCTTGTTTATGGGGACGCATAGCGGAGCCAGCCCGGGCAGGTTCATCAGCAGGTCGTTCACGAGGTAGCGGAAGCGTCCGCCGTAATGCCTCCCGAGTATCGCGCCGAGCGCGACGCCGTCCTGTCCGCCGAGCGGATGGTTGCTTACGAAAGTGTAGAGGCGGCCGTCGCCGTCGTCGGGCATGTTCTCCTCGCCCACGATGTCGAGCTTCGTTCCAAGGTATTCGAGGCAGCTCTCAAGCCAAGGCACGCCCTGTAAATGGCGGTTTTGCCAAAGAAAGTCGTTGACCTCGTCCTGATGCAGGATGCGTTCAAGCCATCTCACTACAAAGCCGGGCACATATTTCGCCCTGTCGCCCATCTTGCCGCGGAGAATAGCCCTTACGTCAATGGTCTTTTCGGTTATCTCGTTCATGCTCTCTCTACTAACACAATGCAAAAATAACGCAACTTTTCCAAATACATACTTATTTTATCAAAAATATTAGAAATAATAATGATATTGCAACGTTTACACAACAAAGTTTTAACACGATGCCCCGAAAACAAACAAAAGCGGCAATCTTGCACACGCGTCCGCACCGGCAGCAAGCCGTCCGCCAAGCCGTTTGTAACCCGTTGACTGTCAGGCTCTCCGCAAAAGGCCGTGTTTTAGCCTGCAAAACGTGGCCTTTTAGCGTGTAAAAGACGGCCTTTTAGAAGACAAAAGGCCATCAATTGAAGACCCACCCCAACCCTCCCAAAGGGAGGGAGCTTAATTACCTGTTTTCTATTAACCGCAATCGAGGCGCTCGGTAACCGGCATGCCGAACGGCGATGCGGCATCCAGTGTATGCAAATGGCCTTATTTAATGTTTGTATTATGCTCTGGATGCCGCATCGCCGTTCGGCATGCCGGTTACCGAGCGCCTCATTTGAGAGTATTACTTATACCTATAAAATAGGGCCGGGATGCGGTTCGGCAGTGTAAAATCAAAAACTTCGTTTTTCATTTGCCATTGCACTCACCTTTCATTATATCTGCTGCGCGAATATAGGATGCGGTTCGGCAATGCAAAATCAAAAAACTTCGTTTTTCATTTGCCATTGCACTCACCTTTAACTATATTTGCAAAACATTTACATCATTAACCATAAAACACCGAAAAACATGAGAAACAACTTGAAAACGGCGGTGGCCGCCATGTCGGCATTGTTGCTGGCAGGCATGGCTGTACCGCAAACGGCCTGTGCCGACGGCCATGACAGAACCGTGGCGAACCCAATCGACCTGAACTACCGCTTCCAACCGAAAGACAACAATAGTCCGCGCCGCGAGGCGGCGGATCCCGTGGCGGTGTACTTCAAGGGCTATTACTACCTCTTCGCGTCAAAATCGGGAGGCTACTGGCGCTCGCCCGACATGGCAGAATGGGAATACATCCCATGCAAAACAATCAAGACAATAGAAGACTACGCGCCCAGTATCCTTGCCATAGGCGACGACCTGTACTACATGTCGGGCGGAGGCAAGCCCCACTTCTACAAGAACGCCACGCCCGAAAAGGACACGTGGACGGAGGTGGAGTCGAAGTTCGCCTACGCGGCCGACGACCCTTCGCTCTTCATGGACGACGACGGTCGCGTGTATCTCTACGAAGGCTGCCACGACAAGAAGCCCATCACAGGCGTTGAGGTCGACCCGAAAGACGGTTTCCGCGCGCTCGGCGAGCCGAAAACGCTCATCCCCCACAACTCGGCAAAGTACGGATGGGAGGCCGCCGGAGCCAACAACGAGCTTAACCGCGACGGCTACAACGAGGGCGCGGCGTGCCTGAAATACAACGGCAAGTACTATCTGCAATACGCAGCGCCGGGCACCCAGTGGCGCAACTACGGCGACGGGATTTACGTTTCGGACAATCCGCTCGGCCCTTTCACCTACGTAGAGGACAGCCCCTTCACCTTCAAGCCCGGCGGTTTCATAGGAGGCACGGGGCACGGACACACGTTCCAGGACAAGTACGGCAACTACTGGCACGTGGGAACGATGAAGATATCGGTGCGGCACATGTTCGAACGCCGGCTGGGACTGTTCCCCGTAGTGGTTTCAGACAAGCATGGCATGTACGCGCAGACAACCTTCTCGGATTATCCCTTCGTCATTCCCGACCGCAAGGTGGACTTTACCAAGACTGACATAGGCACCGGCTGGGGGCTGCTTTCTTACCGCATGCCGGTAAGCGCGTCGTCGTCAATAGACCGTGCACACGACGCCGAATGCGCAGCCGACGAGCAGGTGGAGACCTGGTGGGCGGCCTCAACGGGCAAAAAGGGCGAATGGCTGCAGATGGACCTTGGCAAGAAGAAGACCGTGAAGGCCGTGCAAGTGAACTTTGCCGACCACAACGCCACCGTGCGCGCACCGCAGCCGCCGTTCATATACAAGTATGTCATCGAGGGTTCGGCCGACGGAAAGAAGTGGACGACGCTCGTAGACGCATCGGCCAGCACCGACGACGCGCCCCACAGGCTGCACGTGCTGCCCAAGGCGGCCAAGACACGCTACCTGCGCATAACCAACATGGGCGACGTTGACGGATGTTTCTCGCTGTACGACCTGCGCGTATTCGGCAAGGGAACGGGCAAGAAACCTGCCAAGGTTACCGGCTTCAAGGCCGAGCGCGACGCAAACGACAGCCGCATATTCCGCTTCTCATGGGACAAGCAGGAGCAGGCCACAGGCTACATACTGTACTGGGGCACGCAAAAAGACTGCCTGACACACACCACAGTGGTGTACGACAACAAGCTCGACGCGCGCTACTTCAACCGCGACTCGGAGTATTATTTCGACATAAAGGCGTTCAACGAGGCCGGAACAGGCGAATAACGATGGACTATGAGGGAGTCAACGGAAGTTGACAAAAGTCAGACGACCTGTCAACTCCCGATGAATACAATTCCAAAAGGTGACCTTTCGCCTTGCGAAAGGCCACCTTTTACAATGCAAAAAGCCGTGTTTCGCATTGCGAAACACGGCTTTTCATATTGCATTTGCCAACATGCTGTCTGTCAGCCGGTTGCGTCACACCGCGCTCTCTACGGCAGGCACGGCTGCAACATCGTCTTTCTTCTTGGCCGAATGGCTTACACTAAGGATTATGCCGATGTAGACACAGTTGATGATTGACGACGTTCCGCCCTTGCTTATGAGCGGCAACGGCTGACCGGTGACGGGCACAAGCCCTACGGCCACAGCCATGTTGAACAACGCCTGCAACACAAGCAGCAAGGCGAAGCCCATGATGAGCAGCGCCGGAAAGGTGTTGGCGCAGCGGTTGGCGATGGTAGCCGTGCGGAAAAGAAGCACCACATAGAGCATGCACACTACTACCGCGCCTATCACTCCAAGCTCTTCAACTATGATTGCGTAAATGAAGTCGGACTCGGCACGCGACAAGAAATCGCGCTCAACGGAGTTGCCTGGGCCTCTGCCGATGACGTTTGACGACGCGATGGCAATGTTGGCGTGCGACGCCTGCGCTTCGCTGCCGTTGATGTCAACGTCCTCCGGAGCCACATACTCATTGCTGAGGAAGTTGTCTATGCGCACCTTCCACGTGTCAAAACGGTGAAACACCTTTTCAAGGGCGCTCTCTTCGCGCGGAGCCGATTGCTCAACCATCTCCTTGCCGGCGGCTTCACCGCCGTCGGTTTTCTTGTCGTCGCCGAAAACCATGACCATTGTGACAATAAAGGCGACACCGACCAACACGATACCGAGAAGCCTGCCAAGCTGCTGGCCGGGCACTTTGCCTATGAACATCATGAGGAAAACCACTGCGGAAAGCAGCACCGCGGTGGAAAGGTTTTCGCGCATTATCAGCAGCACCATGGGTATGGTGACGAACATTATGTACTTGAAGGCACGCCGGTCAGTACCTTCGGGTGTCTGCATCGCGCTAAGGATTTGCGCCGTTGCAAGTATTACAGCCCCCTTGGCAAGCTCGGACGGCTGGAACTGCACTACTCCGAGGTCAATCCATCGTTGCGAACCGTTGGTGCTTTCGCCGACGAAAAACACCACGATGAGCAATATTAGCGACAAGAGAAGGGCAAACGGGGTGACAATCTTGAAGTAACGGCACTTTATGTTCATAGTGCATATCATCACAACCACGCCGACAAGCAGCAGTTCGCAGTGCTTAATCACAGGCCAGAGGTAGTTGCCGGTCTTGAAAGAAAGGTTGCTCGACGCGCTGAACACTTCGATTATACTTATCAGGCACAGGAATAAGAACACCGTCCAGATGACGGCGTCGCCCTTGAATTTGCTCACCTTGGTATTGTCTTTCAGCATGATTTTCCTATTTTTTGTTTATCAGGAAGTTATAGAAGTTAAAGAAGTTATAGAAGTTAAAGCCGTTACCATTTAAGATAAGCGATACCGATTAATCCGAAAAGCTAATGGCTTTAACTTCTATAACTTCTTTAACTTCCATAACTTCCACGGTATTTAAAGCGCCCTTACCAGCGTCTTGAACTGCTCGCCGCGGTCCTCCATGTTCTTGAAAAGGTCGAAGCTGGCGCAGCATGGACTCAGAAGGACAGTATCGCCGGGGCGTGCCATCTCGTAACAGGCCGCCACACAGTCTTTCATCGAATGCGTGTCGCGCACAGGAATGCCCATCCCGTCGAAGAAGTTGTGCAGCTTCGTGTTGTCGGCTCCAAGGTAGACAAGGCCCACGCACTTCTCCTTAACCAAGTCCTTTATGGCGTTGTAGTCGTTGCCTTTGTCCTTACCGCCGAGTATGAGGACAACCGGTGTCTTCATGCTTTCCAGCGCATACCAGCACGCATCGACGTTTGTAGCCTTGGAGTCGTTGACGTATTGCACTCCGGCCACTTTCGTAACCTTCTCCAAACGGTGCTCAACGCCGGGGAAATCGCTCAGGCTCTTGCGTATAAACTCTTTCCTTATGCCGGCCACGTCGGAGGCTATTCCCGCGGCAAGAGAATTGTAGACGTTGTGCTTCCCGGTAAGACTCAGCTCCTCTTGCTCCATGTTGAAGGGCGTAGGACGCTCGATTTTGTACTGTCCTTCCTCTATATAACCGATTGAACCGACCTCCTTCAGCTCGGAGAAAGGATAGCAAACGGCCTTTATGTCATACTTTTCAAGCTCGCGACGGATAACCGGGTCGTCGTTCCAATATATGAAAGCGTCGTCCACTGTCTGGTTCTGCAGAATGCGCATCTTGGCGTCCACATAGTTCTGCATGCAGTTTCCGTAGCGGTCGAGATGGTCGGGCGTAATGTTAAGAAGGATGGCTATGTTGGCACGGAAGTCGTACATGTTGTCAAGTTGGAACGAGCTAAGCTCTATGACGTAGTATTCATGCGGGTCTTCGGCCACCTGCAAGGCAAGGCTGTTGCCTATGTTGCCGGCCAGGCCGACGTCGTAGCCCGCGCTCTTGAAGATGTGGTAGATGAGCGAAGTTGTCGTAGTCTTGCCGTTGCTGCCCGTGATGCAAATCATCTTGGAGTGGGTATAGCGTCCGGCAAACTCTATTTCGCTGATTACGCGGATGCCTTTCCCGGTGCATTTCACCACCATCGGCGCATCGTTGGGTATGCCGGGGCTTTTTATTATCTCGTCGGCATTGAGGATGTCGGCCTCCGTATGGCGTCCCTCTTCCCACAAGATGCCGTGCGAGTCGAGCATTTTCTTGTACTTGTCCTTGATTTCCGACATGTCGGAAACAAAGACATCGAAGCCCTGCTTCTTGGCCAACACGGCCGCTCCGGCTCCGCTTTCTCCCGCTCCGAGTATTACAATTCGTTTCATGTTGTGGATATTTAGCCCCCTCCCAACCTCCCCGTGGGGAGGAGCAAAGTTTCTTTTGTTACTCTTTCTATCTTAACCTGTCAGTCCCCTCCCCACCGGGGAGGAGGGAGGGGGCTTCTATATTTACCTTATCTTCAGCGTTATTATTGTCAGTGCCGCGAGGATTATGGTGACAATCCAGAAGCGGATGGTGATTTTCGACTCGTGTACCGCGCCCTTGGGCTTCTTGAACAGGTACTTGATTTCAGGGTCGAGCTGCTCCTGCCGGGTGCGGAACGTGTCGTGAAGAGGAGCGCGCTTGAACATGCGCTGCTTCACTCCGTGGCGCGTTCCGAGCTTGGCGTACCACACTTGCATGATTACGCTGAGGCTCTCGACGAAGAAGATGCCGCACAGGATGGGAAGCATCAGCTCCTTGTGGATGATGATTGCGCACACCGCTATTATGCCTCCGATGGTAAGCGAGCCGGTGTCTCCCATGAAGATTTGCGCCGGATAGGCGTTGTACCAGAGGAAACCTATTAGCGCACCGACGAACGCGCACATGAACACCACAAGCTCCTGCGAGCCCGGAATGTACATTATGTTGAGGTAGGCGGCGTATTCAATGTGGCTGCTTACATACGCGAAGATGCCCAGGGCGACGCCTATTATGGCCGAGTTGCCGGCGCACATGCCGTCCATTCCGTCGTTAAGGTTGGCTCCGTTAGACACCGCCGTGACGACAAAGATTGTCATTATGACGAACAATATCCATCCGGCCACGTGTTTGTACTTGCCGCAGAAGCCCATCAGGTTGGCGTAATCGAGGTTGTGCCCCTTTACGAAGGGAATGGTTGTCTTGAGCGACTTCTCCGCCTCCGCCCGGTGTTTCACGACCATCTCCTGTCCGTCCTGCCGCTCTATGGCGAGGTTTTCGTTGATTTTCGCGTCTGGACTGTACCACAGCACGAGGCCGACGATAAGGCCGATGCTTATCTGTCCCACTATCTTGAAGCGTCCCGGCAGCCCCTCCTTGTTGCGCCGGAATATCTTAATATAGTCGTCAAGGCCGCCCAGGAAGCCAAGCCACAGCGTGGTGACAATCATCAGTATTAGGTAGATGTTGCGCATGCGGCCGAGCAGCAGCACGGGGACGAGGATGGCAACGATGATGATTACGCCGCCCATCGACGGCACACCGATTTTCTGAACGCCAAAGGGGTCGATTTTGGCATCACGCTGCGTCTCGGTGATTTGCTTGCCCTTGAGGTACTTGATGAACTTCTCGCCGAACCAAGCCGAGATTACCAGCGCGAGGATGAGCGCCAGCAGCGAGCGGAACGATATGTAGCCCCACATGTGGGCGCCGGGAATGCCGAACTGCTCTAAGAACCGGAATAGGTAGTATAACATTTTATTTTCAGTAGTTAAAGGAGTTAAAGAAGTTTTTCGCTTCGTTCAAGGGAACTCTCGCTCACTGCGTTCGCTAAGGAGTTAAAGCCATTACCCTTATTATTAGCACCCATCTGCATTCCCTCCCTCGGGAGGGTTAGGGAGGGGCTAAAGGCACATGCCTTGCCGCTTGCAGAGTCCTTAATTTTTAATTGTTAATTTTTAATTTCACAATTCATGACCTTTCGCCTTGTAAAAGGCGGCCTTTTGGCGGCTGAAAGACGGTCTTTTGCAACGCCGTTTGCGGCCTTTTGCAAAGTGCCTGACAGCCAGGCGGTTAGGCGGAGGCGTTTTTTAATGGGAGTGATAGGGCCGATACGCCCGATAAGCCTTATGCGCCCATGCCGAAGCAGGTAATCAAACTCCCTCCCTTCGGGAGGGTTGGGGTGGGTGTCAGGTTGCGTGGGAGTTTCTTATTTTTGTGTATCAAATATCTCCCTAAGCACCTCCTTGTCGTCAAAGTGGTGCTTCACGCCGCATATCTCCTGGTAATCCTCGTGTCCCTTGCCTGCGACAAGCACAACGTCTCCTTTCTCCGCCATCATGCAGGCGGCGCGTATTGCCTCGCGGCGGTCAACAATGCTCACCACCTTTTTCATCTGTTTCGCGTTGAGCCCGGCCAGCATGTCGTTGATGATAGCCTGCGGCTCTTCGAAGCGCGGGTTGTCGCTTGTTATGATTACACGGTCGCTTTGCTTGACGGCTTCCTGCGCCATGAGGGGGCGTTTGCCCTTGTCGCGGTTGCCGCCGGCGCCGCATACGGTTATGACGTGACCCTTGCCGCCGAGCACTTCGTGTATGGCCTTGAGCACGTTCTCCAATGCGTCGGGCGTATGTGCATAGTCAACGATGGCCGTGTAGCCTTCGGGCGAGTAAACAGGGTCGAGCCTTCCGCTCACACTGTGCAGCGTGCTCATAGCCACGAGCACGTCCTCCGGCTTCTGACCGAGCATCAATGCCGCGCCGTAAACGGCCAGAAGGTTGCTTACGTTGAACTTCCCGATAAACTGTACGCCCACCTCGCGTCCGTCAATCTCAAGATACATGCCGCCGAAGTGGCACTCAAGTATCTTGGCGCGGAAGTCGGCCATCTTCATCGTAGAGTACGTCTTGACCGTCGCCTTGGTGTTCTGCACCATCACGAGACCGTTCTTGTCGTCGGCGTTCGTTATCGCGAAAGAGCCTTTTGGCAGTCCGTCGAAGAAGGCCTTTTTGGCGTTGCGGTAGTTCTCGAACGTCTTGTGATAGTCCATGTGGTCGCGGGTCAAGTTGGTGAAGATGCCTCCCGTGAACTTCAGTCCCCCTATCCTCTTCTGCGCTATGGCGTGGGAACTGCACTCCATGAAGGCGTACTGGCATCCGGCCTCAACCATGCGGTGAAGCAGGCTGTTAAGCTCTATCGGGTCAGGGGTGGTGTGCGTGGTCGGTATTTGCTCGTCCTCGATGTAGTTGCATACGGTTGAAAGCAGGCCGCAACGGTATCCCAGCTTGCGGAACATATTATATAATAAGGTGGCGATGGTAGTCTTTCCGTTGGTGCCCGTAACGCCTACGAGCTTCAACTTGCCTGAAGGGTCGCCGTAGAATGTCGTCGCCACCTCGCCCACAACATCTTCCGTCGACGCCACCTGCACGTAAGTAACCCCGTCGGCAGTCTCCTCCGGCATGTCCTCACACAGTATGGCGGCAGCCCCCTGGGCCACAGCCTTGGCTATGAACGTGTGCCCGTCGACCTGCGTTCCGCGCATTGCGACGAACAAATGGCCCTGCTCCACCTGGCGCGAGTCGATGTCCACGCCCGTTATTTCCACTTCCGCACTGCCTGTAACGCCAGTCGGACGGATGTTCCTGATAAGCTCTTTCAGTGTCATGCTTGTATTGTTTTATAGTTCCAGGTTAAGCGAGCAGGCCTCGCCCTTCCTTATCTTGTGTCCCGGTGGCAGGCTTTGGCTCTTCACCCTGCCTCGTCCGTATATCCTTACTTTCACCCCACGGCTTTCAAGTGCGTACACGGCGTCGCGCGCTCCCATGCCGGTAACGTCGGGGACAACGTCCCGCGAATATTCCGTTCCGCGCGTAAACGTCACTTTCTGTCCGTCATGCCCGGCATTGCCCCATATAGGTCTGCCTCCGGGATTTCTCCAGTCCCATGTCTTCAAGGTGTTGATACCGAGATATTTCAGCACGTAATCAGCCGCGGCAAGGTCTCCGTTCTTCACGTCCGGCACGAAAACAGACAGCGAGTCGCGTGCGTCGGCAACGTCGAGCTTGAGGCTTTGCGCCATGATTCCTTCCGCAATGTTATGGAAAACCTGCGCACTGAAGCCGCTCGAAGCCGGAAGCCCGGGCCTCTGAATGCACACTATGCAGCTGTATCGCGGCGCATCGGCCGGGAAAAAGCCGACAAAGCTAAGCAGATAGTTCATCGTTCCCGACTTGTATCCTGCCGCTCCTTTCGATATCTGGGCGGTTCCCGTCTTGCCGGCAACCTTGAACGATGGCGAGCCGGCTTTCTTTCCGAGACCCTGGCTCACAACATGTTCCAGTATGGTGGTGATTTCACGCAGCGTCTTTTCCTTGCAGATGCGCTGCTTTACCACTTCGGGCGGGAACTCATTTATTATCTGTCCGTCCTTCATCACGGCCTTAACGAACCTCGGACGCATCATTGTGCCGCCGTTGGCGATGGCGTTATAGAACGTAAGTGTCGATATTGGAGGCACCTGGGTTTCGTAACCTATGCTCATCCAGGGCAGCGCCGTCTTGCTCCAATTAACGTATTGGCCGCGCTTGTTCTTCTTCGGCATGCGGATGCGGGGCGGCGCATAGCCGACTATTGGCAGCTTCAAGTCCTCGCGGATGCCGATGCGGTCAAGCCCCTGGACAAACTTTTCGGGGTTCTTTCCGTAGTATTTGTCGATTATCCGGCTTACTCCGATGTTGGAGCTGTACTCCAACGTCTGCGGCAGAGTAAGCACCTGATAGCCTCCGCGGTGCCAGTTGTGGTCGCGCATCTTGGCTCCGTACATGTCCCAGATGCCGCTTCCGGTGTCAACTGTGTATGTTGTGTCAACCACACCGTCGTCCAACGCCACCATGAGTGATGCCGTCTTGAACACCGAACCAGGTTCAAGCAGGTCGGAAACGGCGCTGTTCTTTATTTCATAATACTCCCCGTCGGCGCATTTCGTCATGTTCACTATGGCCTTGATGTCACCCGTTTTCACCTCCATCACTACCGCAACGCCCACGTTTCCGTTGATAAGCTTAAGCTCGTCAACAAGCGAACGCTCGGCCAAGTCCTGTATGTTGACGTCTATCGTGGTTACGATGTCGGCCCCGTTGACAGGGTCTTGTATGGTAATGTCAAGGAATTCGCTGCGCACCTTCTGGCGGCTTATCTTGCCCATCTTGCCCCTCAGGATTGAGTCATAGGCCAGTTCAAGTCCGAACTGGGCCGTATCCTTCGCCCCGAAAAGGTCTCCGATTGTGCGCTTTGCCAGCGAGCCGAACGGCCGTTGGCGTGCGTTGAACTTCTCATAATGGAACCCTCCCTTGTTGGCCGACAAGCGGAACACCGGCAACTTCTTCACTTCGGAAAACGTGTTGTAGCTCACCCTCTTGCGCCATACAGGCCAGTGGCGGCTTCCCTTGGCACGTCCTTCCTCAAGATGTTTCTTGAAGTCAGCGGCGGTCTTTGCCGGGAAGATTTCATGCAGGCCTTCGCAGATGCTGTCAACGCTGACTTCCCAAAGCGAGTCTCGTTCCCTGTTGTCGTCGCCTCCGGCCTTGAAGTCCATGAAAAGGCGGAATTCCGGCAGCGAACCGGCCATCAGCCGCCCGTCACAGCTCAATATATTGCCGCGCACGGGCTTGACGTCAACGCTGTCACGGGTAAGCCTCGAAGCCACCTCCATCCAGTATTCGCGCTTCACGGTGGATATGTACACCACCCTGAAGATGATGAACAGGCCGACGGCCAGCATCGCGTAGGCCACCACCTTGTATCTCTTTATTATTTTCTTCCTGTCAAACAAGCTACTCATTTTCCGGCACTGTTATGATGTAAGGCGGCTGGTTGGATATGTGAAGCACGCTGTCCTCGTTGTTCCTCAACATATCCAGCACGTTGCTTTCGCGGCAAATCTCGGTCAGTTCGCTCGAACTTGCCAGAGCCTTGTACTTCGCGTCCTTCAGTTCTTGCCGCAAATCGTTTATCTCTATGAGGTCTTGCTGGCAGCTGTACCTGTTCGAAACATATATCATCGTCATGAAAGCGACGAGTATTATGACGCCGATTTGCTTCCTCATGACGTCCGCCGTGAGGAAGTCGCCGCCCAGAATTTTGCGCAGGGTATAGCTGGCGGCAGGCGGAGCGTCCTCCTCACGCGCCTGCTCCCTTATCGCATCGGTCAGCTGTACGGGCTTTTTCTCCCCTCCGTCAGCGGCTTCAGCCGCCTGCTTCCGTCCCTGCTTTATGTCGTCGTTGCCGTCCATTTGTCAGTTGTCCGTCCTCTCCGCCACCCTTAGTTTCGCGCTGCGGCTCCTCGGGTTGGCCTCAATCTCGCCGTCGCTTGGCGTTATCACCTTGTTGTTCACCGCCTTGAAGGGCGTTGCCGTGCGGCCGAAGAAGTCCTGTTCGGCCGTACCCTCGCCGTTGCCTGTACGTATGAAATTCTTTACCATGCGGTCTTCAAGACTGTGGTATGTTATCACCGACAGCCTGCCGCCCGGCCTTATCAGCCGCGTACAGGCCGCCAACATGCCGGAAAGTGCGCCAAGCTCGTTGTTGACAAATATCCTGAGAGCCTGGAACACCTTTGCCATCTCCTTCTTTTCACGTTCCTTCCTGAACACTGCCGACGCCGCTTCGGCCAAGTCCTGCGTAGTGGCGAGCGGCTTGGCGGCCCTCGCCTTGACTATCGCCGATGCCAGGCGGCGCGAGTTTTTAAGTTCGCCGAACATGTAGAAGATGTTTGCCAGCTGCTCTTCGGGGCATTTGTTGACTACGTCGGCCGCCGTGCGGCCGTCGCGTTTGTTCATGCGCATGTCCAAAGGAGCGTCGAAGCGGAACGAGAAACCGCGCTCCGCGTCGTCGAAATGGTGGCTCGACACGCCGAGGTCAGCTATCAGTCCGTCTATCTGTTCAACGCCGTAGTATCTCATCCAGTTTGCCAGATACCTGAAGTTGCTCCTCACGAAGGTGAAGCGCGCATCGCCGGGAACGTTCGCCTCGGCGTCGGCGTCCTGGTCGAAACCGAACAGGCGGCCCCCGTCTCCCAATCTCGCGAGGATTTCGCGGCTGTGTCCTCCGCCGCCGAAGGTCACGTCCACGTACACTCCTCCGGGCTTGATGTCAAGCCCGTCGACGCTTTCCTTCAGAAGCACCGGTACGTGGTATGTCTCTGCTACTGTAGCCATTGTAGTGTCATTGGTTGCCTGACGGCGCGGCGCAGCTGTCCGCCTGCGCGCCGTCTCCGCCGTGCTTCATTATGCTTTCGAGGGCTTTGCCGAACTCTTCCTGCCCCATGAACGGAGCGGCGGACTGCTCTGCGCCCCATATTTCTATTACGTCGTCCATGCCGATGAACCTCACCGCCTGCGCGGCTCCGGCCATCTTGACGTGCTGCCGGCCAAGCATGAAGCGCCCGTTGGCGTCCAGCGTGACGGTCTCCGCATCTGCGACGAACTGGCGAAACACGTTCTGGTGCATGGGGTTCCAGCGGTTCAGGCGCGAGCGCAGCGTGTCCATCTGCCTGTTCCATACGCTTTCGGGATAGAGCACAAGGCACGGCTGGAACACGTCCTTGCGCACCACAAGGCTTTCTTCGCCTGCGGCTTGCAGCTCTTTGCGGAACGATGCCGGAAGGAACACACGCCCTTTTGAGTCGATTTTAGCTTCTATGTTGCCGAGGAAACGCATTTTTGCACAGCAAACTGTTTATTCGGCAAAGATAAGTATTTTTCCCCACAACACACCACTTTTCCCCACAAAAGTGATGATTTTATTTAATTAAGGAGGGAAGTAGTAAGGAGAGGAGGAGTAAGTAGTAAGGAGAGAAGGAGGGAAGGAGTAAGGATAGGAGGAGGCATTACGCCCATATGCTGGCGGACGGCCTGTTGCGGCGAATTAAGAAAACTTTGCACGCCCGGCTCTTGATAATCCGCGCAAAGGGACTATATTTGCAGAAACAACACGGATTATCATGAAAAAAGCCTTTTTCACGCTCTTCATGGCCGTTGCCGCGCTGCAAGTCGCGGCGCAGGAGGCGCGCCCTTTCGACACGACCATACACAACGAGGAGTACAAGATTTACATCAAGATGGACTTGTATGACAAGGACATCACCGTGCCCGGGCAGGATGTGCTCGGCGAAATGGACGGATATTTCGGCTCCACACAGAGCCGCAGCATGTGGATGATTGTCTCGTCAAGGCTCATCGACGAGCGTACCGCCGAGATAGAGGTAGCCAACGACTATGGCAGCGAGGACTTCATAGCCGTGCTGAAGGTTGAAAGACGGCACGTACTCGTACAAGAAGAAGGACGGCAGCACGCTGAAGTTCGCCGTAAACGGCAAGTGGCAGAAGCTGCCCGGCAGCCTGGAGTTCAAGAAGAAGTAAAAAACAGCCCCTCCCCAACCCTCCCGAGGGAGGGCGCTTGACCCGCCTTGCCTGTAAGTTTGCAGGCAAAGCCTATCCGGCTTATCAGCCATATTAGCCCCATCCGGCCTATAAGAGCAATATGGCTGATAAGCCGGATAAGCCCAATACAAACCATCTGGCAATAGCAAATCAAGCTCCCTCCATTTCTTTTAATTGAGGATGGAGAGTTGAGGGTGGAGAATTGTGATTACCTTTGTTGGCAGGCAGCCTTTAAAGTAATCACAATTCTCCACCCTCAACTCTCCATCCTCAATTTAAAACACGGCAAATCGGGAGGCAAAAGGCCATCAATTGCACGCTAAAAGGCCACCTTTTACACGCTAAAAGGTGGCCTTTTGCAAATCCGTTGATAATCAAGCAGTTAGCAATGGGTTAACATACGATGGACAGCTGTTGCCAAACTACCCTTCCGACTGCCGTTCGGCGAGCCACCGTTGCAGGCCGTGCCTTACCGAACGGAGGCCGAACTGCTCGGTGTGTATGTCCTCCGGAGCCATCCACAGGCATTCGGCGGCATCGTCGCCGGCGGCGAGCCGCGACGTGTCTTCCGCCTCGCAGGCGAAGAACATGTCGAGCGTGTGGATGTCAAGGCCGGAGTACCGGTAGACGTTCGGCAGGCTGAACAGGTAGCGTGCGGCCTTGACGGCAAGGCCGGTCTCCTCCATCACCTCGCGCACAACGGCCTCTTCAACAGTCTCCCCCACGTCGGCGAAACCGCCGGGAAGGTCGAGTGTGCCCTTTGCAGGCTCCAGTTTGCGCCGCTCTACAAGCACCCTCCCCTCTGCGTCGGTTATCAGCGCCACCACGGATGCTGCCGGGTTCATAAACAACTCGAAGCCGCAGCTGCCGCATTTCTTGCTTTTCTGCGAGTTCTCCACAAAGTGCCTGCTGCCGCATACGGGGCAATATTCAAACTTTTCAAGCAAATCCATGCCAATCAAAAATTAAGAATTTATTGAATTAAGAGTTAAGGATTAAGAGCTTGTTGAATTAAGAATTAAGAGTTAAGAATTAAGAAAATATGACTTGCAGATAGCCTATAAGAGTATTTTTCTTAATTCTTAACTCTTAATTCTTAATTTAGTTGTTCCATTCGTCAGTGCGGAACGGCACTAAAGGAAGGCCGGCCATGTTGCCGAAATTGCCTATCTGGAAGTTCCTGAAGCAGTATCTTACGGCCACTGGAGCCTTCACTTCGGGGCAAGTCAGTATCACACCCTTGTCAAACGAATACTTTGCCTTGGCCTTATGGAACACCTTGTCGGCCCCCGCAACCTCAAAACCTTCTATCCCTTCCATGCGGTTCATTCCGCCGTAGGTGTTGTCGAACTTGACATAACACGTGTCGTTGCTGACCGTCAGCGACTTGAACGTGGGGCTTTCACACCATACCGACTTCAAGCCATACGTCTTGTTGAGCGCCTGGTAAGCCAGCCTCTCGCCCACGGGACGCTTCTTCGCCGGATGGATTTGGTTGAGTTCCCAAGGATACACGCAGTCGTTCGTACACACAAAACCGCTGTTCGGAATGATTTTCGACGCACGCTGCTGCTGCTCGCGCAGATATGCCGCCGCCGTTCCGTCAGGCCCTCCGTGGTTGAAAGGCGTTATCTCGACGATGTAGAAGGGAATGTCGCCCAGTCCGAACGCCGCGCGCCACTGCTTCGCAAGCACCGCAAGAAGGTCTGAATACATGTTGCCGGGATTGCCTACGTTCGAACATCCCTGATAGAAAAGGATGCCTTTCACGGTGTATTTCTCTATCGGCGAGAACGTGCCGTAGCCCCAAAGCATGGGCCGTTTGAAGTCCCACTTGAAGTTCTTTACCATCGCCGCCGAGTCAAGGTCTTCCTTGGTATACTTCTCAAGGTTCTCCCTCGACAGCCAGCTCTCTACCCTCGTACCGCCTTTGTTGGCCATCACCAGGCCAACCGGCACTCCCGTGGCCTGCGTAACGGTCTTTGCGAAGAAGTATCCGGCCGCGCTCGCCTCGCCAACAGTCTCCGGGCTGCACTGCTTCCACTCGCAGTCGGTATCCTCAAGCGGTGTCATGCTCATCCTGCTCGGTATCTTCACGAAGTGTATCAAAGAGTCGGCCCTCGCGCCGGTCACCACGTCCAAATAGCCCTCCGTGGGGCAGTTGTCAAAGCCTTTTATGGGCATCTCCATGTTGCTCTGCCCTGCGCAGACCCACACTTCGCCTGCAAGCACGTTGTTGACGCTCACCGCCCCGTCGCCGTCATCAAAGCTTATCGACAGCCGCCGGCCGTCGGCCTTTGGCGACTTCACCATGAGCCGCCACTTGCCCTGCCCGTCGGCTTCGGCCTTGTAGCCCTCTCCGCTCCACGAAACGGCCACGTCAACCGTAGCTCCGGGACGCGCCGTGCCCCACAGGCTCACGTCCGTGTTCTGCTGTATAACCATGTTGTCGCCGATGACATGAGGCAACTTGACCTTGGCCTGCACGCCTGACAGCGAGGCGGCAAGCACCGAAAGCATTAAAATACGTTTATGCATGATGTGTTAGATTTATAGATTGTTATAATAATCAAACGGTTTGCAATATTACGGAAAAATTGTATATATTTGCAAAATAAACATTTAATAAATCACAATAAGACAGGCTTTTGCCGATTATTGAGACAAAATCATACTATCAAAGATACAAAAATGAAAGTAACGAAAACTGTTTTTGCCGCGCTGTTGGCATTGTGTTGCCTCCCGGCATGCGCCCAACAGAAGTTTGAAACGTACTTATGGCCGCAGGGAGCGCCCGTCAGCAGCACCGACAAGGCCGACACCGCGAAGGTCTGGGTCTACCTACCGAAAAAGGAAGAGGCCACAGGCCGCGCCGTGGTAATATGTCCCGGAGGCGGATATTCGCACCTTGCCATCGGCCACGAGGGGCACGACTGGGCACCGTTCTTCAACAACATGGGCATAGCCGCAATCGTATTGAAGTACCGCTTGCCGCACGGCGACCGCGAAGTACCCATCGGCGACGCCGAGGAAGCCATGCGCTTGGTGCGCCGCAACGCGCAGAACTGGAACATAAACCCCGACGACGTGGGCATAATGGGGTCGTCGGCCGGAGGCCATCTGGCATCGACCATAGCCACACACGCCACCGGCGACGCCGCACCGAACTTCCAGATACTTTTCTACCCCGTAATAACGATGATGCCGGACATCACCCACAAAGGTTCACACGACAGCCTGTTAGGCACAAAACCGAAGAAAAAGGTGGAACAGGAGTACAGCAGCGACCTGAAGGTCACACGCGTAACGCCGCGCGCCTTCATTGCGCTTAGTGACGATGACGACGGCGTTTTGCCCGCCAACGGCGTGAACTACTACATCGAACTCTACCGCCACGACGTGCCGGCCACGCTCCATGTCTATCCTTCTGGCGGCCACGGATGGGGCAACCGCGACTCGTTCAAGTATCACAACGAGATGCAGCTCGACCTGAAAGCATGGCTCAGGAGCTTCTGAAGGTAGTTAAGAGTGAAGAATTAAGAGTTAAGAAAGGCGGCCTTTGCAGGCCGCCAAGCCACCATACAACATTTTGACGGAAAGGAGACGTTTTTTTAGCGTTTTCTTTCCGTTTTTCATACAACATGACCGGAATTTCGTTATATTTGCCATCGTGTACCAAAACCAGTTAACCATGAAACACTTTCATTTTGTTCCGGTTTTGTTTTTATTCCTTTCAGTCATTTCCTTCACGTCGTGCGACGAAGACGGAGAACTTGTCGTGCCGTCAGTCCAGCTTGTTTCAGAGGCCGACTTCACGCGCCTTGTTGACGGCAAGGCGTGGAAATACATAGAAAGCCACGAGATAAAGGGCGACGGCACAATGATGAAATCCGACTATTGGAGCGGCCTGATAGGCGGAGCGCCGGAGCAATACAGCTTCAGCGGCGGCGAAATAACCACCTACATGTACATCGACTCGTACCCGATGAAGTGTTACAGGACGGTAAAATACACCTTCGCCGAGGGCAAGAACCAGGTAATGTCGGGCGCAAACGACGTGTTCACGGTAGTCAGCGTCAGCGCTGACAGGCTCTGCATTATCAAGCATCAGGCGACAAAGGCCGACGGCGAAGACATCTACGTGTACGCCGTTTACCGCGCCATGACCGACTACGAGCAGGCTTCGCTCAAGCAAAACTACCCGTACAACCTCAGCACCATCAACAAAGACTACCCCGAAATGCCCGAACAGACAGCCGTGACAGAGGCCGATTTCACTGATTTTGCCGTCAACCAGGCATGGCAATGCACAGAGGCGCACGCCCTGTTCGTAGACAACCGCTATTGCGCAGCCGACTTCTTCGCATCCGACACGGAGCTGAAGCCCGTCGACTATGAAATCACCGCCGACTCAATTTACGAGACAACACGCGGCGGCAAGCCGTCAACCGACACGCGGAAGGGTTACAAATACACATTCAACGCCAACGGAAGGTTTGTTGAGACGCAGGGCGGCACGACGTTCCGAATAATCAGCCTTACGGCGGACGAGATGCACACGGTGCAGACAAGGGAAGCGGGCACGGACGGAAATCAAGCCGACCTCTACTGCATTTACCGCCGGACGGACACCATACAGCAGGCGGAAACGACTTCATTTGATTGAGATTGGATAGCTGAAAGTGGACAACTGACGGTTATCCAAGGTAATAATAGCAATAGGACTTACAGGACTGACAAGGCCGATAAACTGCAATTAGGCAACGGTAATCAAGCTCCCTCCCTTCGGGAGGGCGGGGGTAGGTCTGCTTTTTTAATTAAAAATGAACAATTAAAAATGAACAACTGAAAGTCAGCATCAAGCTAATTATGATTACCTTTGAGGCTATCCATTAGCAAGGCAAATCATAATTATCCATTCCCAATTATCAACTCTCAATTTAAAACATGGCAAATCGGCGTGCAAAAGGCCACCTTTCATCGTGTAAAAGGCAGTCTTTCGCAAGCTAAAAGGCCACCTTTTGCAAACCCTCTGACAATGAGCCGTTTACACGGAGGTTCTTAATATTATTTAAAAAACGGCAATTTCACAATATTATATAAGGTGCATGGCGAAAGTTTTGCTTACTTTTGCGCCCTGATTAGAAACCCAACATGACGCCATGCAGAAGAATTTGGTAATAGTCGAAAGCCCCGCCAAGGCCAAGACGATAGAGAAGTTCTTGGGCAAGGACTTCAAGGTGATGTCAAGCTACGGCCACATACGCGACCTGAAGAAAAAAGAGCTCAGCATCGACACCGACACTTTCACGCCCGACTACGAAATACCCGAAGAGAAGAAAAAGCTCGTCACCGAGCTTAAAAACAATGCGATGAACTCCGAAAAGGTGTGGCTCGCAAGCGATGAAGACCGCGAGGGAGAAGCCATATCGTGGCACTTGTGCGAGGTATTGGGCCTCGACGAGGAAAAGACCAACCGCATTGTGTTCCATGAAATAACGAAGCCTGCCATACTGGAGGCCATCAAGCACCCCCGGCATCTTGACATGAACCTTGTCAACGCGCAGCAGGCGCGCCGCGTGCTCGACCGCCTTGTAGGCTTCAAGCTGTCGCCCGTGCTGTGGCGCAAGGTCAAGCCGGCACTCTCGGCTGGCCGCGTGCAGAGCGTCGCTGTAAGGCTTATCGTAGAGCGCGAAAGGGAAATACAGGCGTTCAAGAGCGAGACTTACTACCGCGTGAACGCCGTGTTCACCGTGCCCACCGACGACGGGCAGACCGCCGAAGTGAAGGCGGAGCTTGACAAAAGGTTCACCACCCATGACGAGGTTCTGGCCTTTTTGGACAAGTGCAAGACGGCCGAATTCTCGGTGGCGGCCATCGTGAAAAAGCCCATGAAGCGCACACCCGCGCCGCCGTTCACCACCTCCACCCTGCAACAGGAAGCCGCAAGGAAGCTCGGTTTCACAGTGTCGCAGACCATGATGGTGGCACAGCACCTGTACGAGAACGGACGCATAACCTACATGCGTACCGACTCCGTCAACCTGTCGTCGCTCTGCATCAACTCAAGCAAGGAGGAAATAACCAAGCACTGGGGAGCGGGATACAGCCGTCCGCGCCAGTACCAGACGCACTCCAAGGGCGCGCAGGAAGCCCACGAGGCCATACGCCCAACGTATATGGCCGACACCGCCATAGACGGAACACAGCAGGAGAAGCGCCTGTACGACCTTATATGGAAGCGCACGGCGGCCAGCCAGATGGCCGACGCGCTGCTCGAGAAGACCACCGTGACGATAAACATGACCGGCGCAACGGAAAAGTTCATAGCCAACGGCGAGGTTGTGAAGTTTGACGGCTTCCTGAAAGTGTACCGCGAATCGTCCGACGACGAGGGCGACAACCAGGACGACGCGTCCCACACGCTGCCCGCCATGAGCGAAGGAGAGGCGCTCAGGCGAGAGGAAGTCACGGCCACGCAACGCTTCAGCCAAGGCCCGGTAAGATATACCGAGGCCAGCCTCGTGCGCAAACTTGAGGAGCTGGGCATCGGACGCCCGTCAACCTACGCCCCGACAATCAGCACCATACAGCAGCGCGAGTACGTGCAGAAGGGCGACAAGAAAGGCGAAGAGCGCCAATACACGGTGGACGTGCTCAACGACAACGGCATAACAAACCTTACAAAGAGCGAAATGGCCGGCAGCGAGAAGGGCAAGCTGTTGCCTACCGACATAGGAACGGTGGTAAACGACTTCCTGATGAAGTATTTTCCGGCCATCATGGACTATAACTTCACGGCCAAAGTGGAGCACCAGTTCGACACCATCGCCGAGGGAAAGGCGCAATGGACCGACATGCTTGAGAGCTTTTACGGCAAGTTCGAGCCGACGGTTGAAAAGACAATGAACGCGCGAGAGGAGCACAAGGCCGGCGAACGCGAACTCGGCAAGGACCCAAGCACGGGCAAGCCGGTGTTCGTCAAGATAGGAAGGTTCGGCCCGGTGGTGCAAATCGGCAAGGCGGAAGACAAGGAGAAGCCGCGCTTCGCCCAGATGCCAGCCGACAAGAGCCTTGAAACAATAACGCTCGACGAGGCGCTTGAGCTGTTCCGCCTGCCGCGTACCGTAGGCGAGTTTGAGGGCAGCCCCGTAGTAATCGGCGCCGGACGCTTCGGCCCTTACGTGATGCACGACAGGAAATACGTCTCCATACCGAAAGGAGAGAACCCCATGACGCTCACCCTCGACGCGGCCATAGAACTGATACAGAAGAAGCGTCAGCAGGAAACGCAGCGCCACATTAAGGCGTTCGACGACGAGCCGAAGCTCGAAGTGATGAACGGACGCTACGGCCCTTACCTCTCGTTCGACGGCAAGAACTACCGCCTGCCCAAGGCAATGCACGACCGCGCGGCAGAGCTTACCCTTGAAGAGTGCATGGACGTAATCAACAACTCCAAGAAGAAATAAACGGTGAGGCGCATAATCATCGTAGGATACATGGGTGCCGGAAAGACCACCGTAGGCAAGGCGCTGGCCAAAGAGCTGGGAATGCAGTTCTACGACCTTGACTGGTACATAGAGGGACGCATGCGCAAGACGGTGCCGCAGCTCTTCGCCGAGCGTGGCGAAGACGGCTTCAGGGAGATAGAACGCAGGCTGCTGCACGAGGCGGCGGAGTTCGAGGACGTTGTGCTGAGCTGCGGAGGAGGCACGCCGTGCTTCTTCGACAACATGGAATACATGAACTCGCAGGGCGACACCGTCTACCTGAAAGCCTCGCCTGAAGTGCTTTGCGCCCACCTGAAGATGGGCAAGACGCGCCGCCCCCTGCTTGAAGGCAAGGACAAGGACGAGCTGCTTGACTTCGTGACCGGGCAGCTCGCACGCCGCGAGGGCTACTATGCAAAGGCGAAACACACGCTCGACGTGAACCTGCTCGACAACTACGAGAAAATAAAAGTGTCGGTGGAGAGGCTGCGCGAAATGCTTGGCATATAGCGCGGCGGACGCTGCACGGAAGCCGGACGGCCGACGACGGCACGGCAGGCGGCAGCCACCCGCTTTGCAAAATGCGGCAAACGGCACGCTGAAAGACGGCCTTTCATCCGCTAAAAGGTGGCCTTTCGCAGGCCAAAAGACGGCCTTTTGCAACGCCATCCCTACGGAACGGCGCAACACATTGGCACACAACGGATTACACACGGTCACGCCCGACCCCTAATAATGCTAACAACAATAAAACCACCACGCCCAAATGAAGAAATGGACTATTGAAGACTCTAACGAGCTTTACAACATCAGCGGATGGGGAACATCCTATTTCGGCATCAACGAAAACGGCGACATGTATGTCACTCCATGCAAGGACGACACGCAGATTGACCTGCACGACGTTATGGACGAACTCGCCCTGCGCGACGTGACACCGCCGGTGCTGCTGCGTTTTCCCGACATTCTCGACAACAGGATTGAAAAGACATGGAGCTGTTTCAAGAAAGCGTCAGAGGAATACGGCTTCAAGGGGGAGAACTTCATAATCTATCCCATCAAGGTAAACCAGATGCAGCCCGTCGTCGAGGAAATAATAGGCCACGGACGGAAGTTCAACCTCGGACTCGAAGCAGGCTCGAAACCCGAACTGTACGCCGTGCTTGCCGTACAGTGCCAAAGCGACTCGCTCATAATATGCAACGGCTACAAGGACCAGAGCTACATAGAACTGGCCCTGCTCGCGCAGAAAATGGGCAAGAGAATCTTCATTGTGGTGGAGAAACTGAACGAGCTCGACATCATAAGCCGCGCCGCCAAGAAGTTCAACGTCAGGCCCAACCTCGGCATAAGGATAAAGCTGGCATCGTCGGGCAGCGGCAAATGGGAGGAAAGCGGCGGCGACGCGAGCAAGTTCGGACTGACAAGTTCCGAGCTGCTGTCGGCACTTGAAATACTCGAAAAGAAGGACATGAAGGACTGCCTGCGCCTGATACACTTCCACATAGGCAGCCAGATAACCAAGATACGCCGCATACAGACGGCTCTGAAGGAAGCGTCGCAGTTCTACGTGCAGCTGCACAAGATGGGCTACAACGTTGACTTCGTTGACTGCGGAGGCGGTCTCGGCGTAGATTACGACGGCACCCGCTCGCCCAACAGCGAGAGTTCGGTAAACTACTCAATCCAGGAATACGTCAACGACTGCATCTACACCTTCGTGGAAGCGGCCGACCATTACGGCGTTCCGCACCCGAACCTCATCACGGAGAGCGGCCGCTCGCTTTCCGCCCACCACTCGGTGCTTGTCATCGACGTGCTCGAAACGGCGTCACTGCCCGAGATGGACGAGGAATATGAGCCTACGGAAAGCTCGCACAAGCTTGTGAAAGACCTATACGACATCTGGGACAACCTGAATCCGCGCACCATGCTGGAGGACTGGCACGACGCCGAGCAGATACGCGAGGACGCCCTCGACCTGTTCGAACACGGCATGGTAGACCTCAAGACACGCGCCGAGATAGAGCGGATGTACTGGAGCGTGTGCCGTGAAATAAACTCACTGGCAAAGCGGCTGAAGCATATCCCGGAAGAACTGAAGGGACTCGACAAGCTGTTGGCTGACAAATACTTCTGCAACTTCTCGCTTTTCCAGTCGCTTCCCGACGCCTGGTCGATTGACCAGATATTCCCGATTGTGCCCTTGCAGAGGCTCAACGAGCGTCCGACACGCAGCGCGACGCTGCAGGACATCACGTGCGACAGCGACGGAAAGATAGCCAACTTCGTGACCAACCGCACCATATCCAACATACTTCCGGTGCATACGCTGCGCAAGAACGAGCCTTACTACGTCGGCGTGTTCCTCGTGGGAGCCTACCAGGAGATACTCGGCGACATGCACAACCTGTTCGGCGACACCAACGCGGCGCACATAACGGTGAAGGACGGCAAGTATCACATCGACCAGATATTCGACGGCGAGACGGTGGAAGAGGTCTTGGAGTACGTACAGTACAACCCGAAGAAGCTCGTGCGCCAGCTCGAAGTGTGGGTGGCAAAGAGCGTCAAGGAAGGCAAGATATCGCTTGAAGACGGCAAGGAGTTCCTTTCCAACTACCGCTCCGGGCTTTACGGATATACTTATTTGGAATAAATCATCATTTGGGAGTTAAGGAGTTATGAAGTCAAGGAGTTAAGACAATAGCTTTGTACGGCGGCATCCACATTTACAACGGCTGCTTCAAGTTCCACAAATCTTGCCGTGCAAAGCTATTGTCTTAACTCCTTGACTTCATAACTCCTTAACTCCTTTCAAACAAAAAGAAACATGAAACTTCCCCTTACCATAGTGAAAGTGGGCGGTGCGGTGGTTGAAGACGGCACACAGCTTGACAGCCTGCTATCCGCCTTCGCCGCCATCGAGGGCAGGAAGGTGCTCGTACACGGCGGCGGACGGCGCGCTACGGCCATAGCCTCGCGCCTCGGCGTGGAAAGCCGGATGGTGAACGGACGGCGCATTACCGACGGAGCGATGCTCGAAGTCGTGACGATGGTCTACGGCGGACTGGTAAACAAAGACATCGTGGCGCAGCTACAGGCGCGCGGAGTGAACTCAATCGGCCTCACGGGAGCCGATGGCGGCGTGATACTCTCGCACAAACGGCCCGTAAAGGACGTTGACTATGGCTTCGTGGGCGACGTGGAGCGCGTTGACGGCAGCCGCCTTTCAAGCCTGATTGAGGGCGGATTTGCGCCCGTGATGGCACCACTCACGCACGACGGACACGGCCAGATGCTCAACACCAACGCCGACACGATAGCCGCTGAAACGGCCAAGGCGCTGGCTGAACGGTATGACGTAACGCTGATGTACTGCTTCGAGAAGCCGGGCGTGATGGCCGACCCCGACGACGACAGCACCCTGATACCCGTAATAACGCGCCAAGACTTCAAGCGGCTCAAGGCCGACGGCACTGTGACGGGCGGCATGCTGCCCAAGCTGGAAAACGCCTTCAGCGCAATAGACGCAGGCGTAAGCCGCGTCAACATCACGCTATCAACGGCCATCGACGGCCGCCACGGAACGATGGTAATGCCCTGACTAAGGATGTTTCTTTCAGGAGTTAAAGTCATTACCTTTGCTATTAGTCCCTGTCAACATTCCCTCCCTCGGGAGGGTCAGGGAGGGGCTTGCAATAAAAGGCCGCCTTTTGCCGTCCAAAAGGCCATCTTTTGCACACTAAAAGGCCACCTTTTACAGCCTAAAAGACGACCTTTTGCAACACGCTTGATTATCAGCCACTTACCAACCGCATCCGTCCCGTCAGCCCAATCAGTCCTATTCCTCCAACAGCCTACAATCTCTTAAAAACCGTTAAATATAAAAATAACCGCAAGTTTTCTGTAACTTTCGTCACAGTTAATCGTCATTCAATTAGAGAGCAGATGGAAAATATCAGTTTTCGCAACGACGTGTTGCCGCTAAAAAACGTGCTCTACCGCCTTGCATTGAGGATAACGCTCAACCGCGAGGAGGCCGAAGACATAGTGCAGGACACGCTGCTGAAAGTCTGGAACAGGCGCGACGACTTGCAGGACATCGAATCCATCGAAGCTTTCAGCCTCACGATATGCCGCAACCTGTCATTGGACAGGATGAAAAAGGCAGGCGGAGACAACCAGCCGCTCGGCGAAGATGAAGCGCAGGCGGCCGACCCTGTGGACAATCCATACGAAAGGATGGCGCAAAGGGACAGGGTTGAACAAGTAAAACTCATCGTCAACTCGCTTCCCGAGAAACAAAGAAGCTGCATGCAGCTGCGCGACTTCGAGGGAAAAAGCTACAGGGAGATAGCCCAAGTGCTCGGAATAACCGAGGAACAGGTGAAAATCAACATCTTCCGCGCACGCCAGACGGTGAAGCAAAAGTACAACAAAATCGAAGGATATGGACTATAAGTATATAGAACAGTTGCTCGAACGCTATTGGAACTGCGACACTACGCTCGAAGAAGAGCAGATACTGCGCACGTTCTTCAGCCAAAAGGAAGTGCCGGCAAACCTCGCACAATACAAAGACTTATTCTGCTACGGCGAGGCGCAAAAGGCCGCCGACACGCTCGGCGACGACTTCGACGCACGCATGGAGGCAATCATCGACGAGCCGGGAATGCTCCGCGCACGCACGATAAGCTTCCGCCAAAGGCTCATGCCGCTGTTCAAGGCCGCCGCAATGGTGGCCATCATCCTGACGCTCGGCAACGCGGCACAGGTGGCTTTCACGGGCGACGTGAAGCCCACTGCAAACGTTCCGGCATACCAGCAGGCGCACGAGGGACCGTCAGTAGCCATGGGCGACTCCGCCAAAGTGGACTCGCTGAAGCAGGCCCCGGCAACTGCCAACATACTGAAGTAGGACAATTTTCTATGCTTTCTCTATAAAACAGTGTTTAATAAAACAAAAACGACGAAGCTGTGAAGCTTCAATTCTCTCAAATTTTCATAACATACTAACGTGAAGAAAGGAGCCGCCGTCAGTCGTGACCGCGGCTCCTGACATTTTTAAAGAAGTCAAAGAAGGCATTTTCGGTAGTTAAAGGAGTTAGAGAAGTTATCGCTCCCTGCGGTCGCTAAGGAGTTAAAGTCATTACCTTTGTTAGTTGACAAGGAACAAGATACAAGCAGACAAGGATTATTGCCTTGACTTCTATAATCCCCTTAATAGCAAGAGTAATGGCTTTAACTCCTTAGCGACCGCAGGGAGCGAGAGTTCCCTTGAGCGAAGCGAAAAACTTCTTTACCTTCTATAAATTCTAATTGGATATCTTCCTGCCTTTATAATACGTGTTGAAATCGTCTTTTGCATAGCCGTCTTCAAGCACTTTGAACGACATCGCGCTTGCTCCGGCAATCTTACTGCCCTTGTAATACGCCCCGAAATCGTCCTTAGCGTAACCACGGCCGAGCACCTTGAACGACATCGCGCTGGCGTCTTCAATCTTCTTGCCCTTGTAATACACCTCGAAATCGTCCTTAGCGTAACCACGGCCGAGCACCTTGAACGACATCGCGCTTGCGTCTTCAATCTTCTTGCCCTTGTAATACACCTCGAAATCGTCCTTGGCGTAGCCGCGGCCGAGAACCTTGAACGACATCGCACTTGCACCCTCAACCTTCCGGCCGCCATAGAACACGTCGAAATCGGTCACAATGTACTTTTCTTTCTTGCGCCGCTTCTTCTTCCCGTGGTGCTTGTGCCACTGCCCTTGTGCAGCCGTAACCGCCTCGCTTTCAGGTATGCCTGACGGCGTTACGGGCGTTGCCGCAGGCGCGGAGACAGCCAACGCAAAAGCGGCGGTTATCAGAACTGTTTTCATATTCATGCTTTTTATATTGTATTTTATCAGCGACAGCAAAATGCTTGCAAACGTCCGGCATCACCATTTCAGCTTTCCGTACTTCTCCATGCACCACAGTTGCCACGAGTTCAATACGTTCTGCCACACCACGTAAGCGCAAGGCGCTATGGCTACGACCGGGTTCAGATAGACCATCGTGAGCCAGATGCCCACTCCGGTGTTCTTCTGGCCGAGCGCCTGGCCGCCGTCCACACTGTCGTTGAAGCGCCGGCCGACGGCCTTTCCCGTGCCGAAAAGGACGAGCGTAACCACAAGCGGCACAATGACGAGGGCCGTCATCGAGAGCCACCCGATGCCGGCGGTGAAAATGTTGTGCAACGTCATGCCCATGACAATCGACAGGTTGGCCGCCCAGAAGTAAAACCCGAGGTTGCTGCAACCCTTTATCGCCTTGGCCGCACGCGGCAGCCAGCGGCGCGTAATCATCGCGCAGACGAAGGGAAGAACGAGCACAACGGCGGTGCGTTGCAGTATCGTGGCGAACGACGACATGAAACCAACGCCGGGATGGCTCTCGAGCATGGGGAAGAACAACGGCACGAGCAAAGCCGTAACCACATTGTCTATCAGCGTATAGACGGTCATAGAGGCGATGCTTCCGCCCAGCTTCTCGGTCACAACCGCAGCAGCCGAGGCCGTAGGGCATATCACACAGGCGAAAGCCCCTTCGAAGACAAGGCGCAACGTGGCGTCGTCCGTCCACAGAGCGGCAGCAACCAGCGCGGCGGCCATGACAAGGCGGATAATCTGCAGCCACAAGTGCCACGCACGCAGGCAAAGGTCGTGCATCCGGATTTTGCAGAACGTCACGTACAGCGTCATGAAGATAAGCGCCGGTATGATGTCAATGCACCACGGCCCGGCCACCTCTCCATACGGCACAAGCATGGGAATTTCGGTAAACAGCAGGTAGACGCACGCGCCGAACACCATCGCGCACGGCAGCGTCCACTCCTTTACAAACTTTATTATTTCCATCACAAACGGCTTTAAGACGCTGCAAAAGTAAGCATAATATTCTTACTTGCAGCCTCTTATAAGGCCAATTATCGTAAAAACATCGGACGGCGGCATAACATCCTGACATCCAACGCATTGCAAAAGGCCGCCTTTCACACTGTGAAAGACGGCCTTTTGCAGTCCAATATGTGACCTTTTGCAACCTGATTCATGGCCTTTTGCAAGGCCACGGACGATTATTGGCCTAACAATGCCTCTATTTCCGCGTCGAGGTCCTTTATCTGCGCGTCGCGCTTCTTCAGCGTATTGTCGCGCCCTATGATGAAGAACGTCGGGATTGACTGTATGTTGTACAGCGCAAGGTTGTTCGACTGAAGCCCGTTCGGGTCGCGCACGCTTATCCAAGGCAGGGCCGCAGTCTGCGTTTTCCAGAAGTGTTCGTCCGGGTCTAACGACACCTGGTAAATCTCCAGGCCGCGTCCGTGGTACTTGTTGTATATGTCACGCATCTGCATTATGCGCTTCGTAGAGCCTTCAGAGCCGAATACGTGGAAGTCGAGCAGCACCACCTTGCCCTTCAGGTCGGTCAGTTTGCGCGTCTGCCCCTTGTTGTCGAGCAGGGAGATGTCAATGAGGTCGGCAACGCGCACCTTGCTTGCGTCAACCATTTCGGCCGCCCTCTGGTTGCGGACGATGCGCACATCGCGCATGCCTTGTATCGCTATGTTGTGCAGGTTCTGCCCACGCACGGCCTTCGGATGGTAAGTGTCCCAGCTGGTAGCCACCGCCGCAAACGCCTTTATGTCGTCCTCGTTCTCCCGGGGATTGAAGATGAGCATGTTGCCAAGCGTCTGGAACAATGCGAAATACGACGACGAGCGCATCGGTGCCTTGTAGATGTAGTTCAACTTGATGTCCTGCTTGTATGCGTCTATCATCCTGTCGATGCTGTCGCGGGTCTCGTCGAAGCCTACGGAGTTGTTGCGCTGCAATGCTATTATGCGCGACTGGAGGTCTATCTGCTTCAAGGCCAGCTCCTTGATTGTGGCGCATTCCTGCGAGCCTTCTACCGTATAGCCTGTTGCCATGGTCGGATATGACGCCTTTACGGTGATTGTCTCCGTTGAATCCACGCTAAGATTGATGATTTGCCCGGCAATGCGCAGGCGGTAAAACTCGGGCGCATCGGGTGCCTTCTCGCTGAAGCTGAACGCTCCGTCGTCTCCAAGCTTCACAGAGTCGACCGTCACCGGGCCGTCAAGACTCATGTTCTCGAAATACAGCACAGAGTCTTTCGCCTCGGCGATTGTGCCGTCCACATGGAATTTACGGTTGTCGCACGACCCTAACAAGACCGTTGCCAAAGCGGCAACAGCGAGAGCCGGTAATGTGTTGAATATGGTTCTCATCTTTTATATGTGTTTTTTGATTTCATGCCTTAGCTTGCAAAGGCCTTCGCAAGCTGCGCTCCGGCCACTACGGCAAGCATGCCCAAGGCTACGCTCGAGCCTATGTAGACTGCCGAAAGGAGCGCGTCGCCTGTCTTTGCGAGCGTCAATGACTCGTTGGCAAACGTGCTGAAGGTTGTAAATCCGCCGCAAAACCCAACGGTAAGCATCAGCTTCAAGTCTTGTCCGATGCGTGCCCCACCGTCTCCGGAAAGCCCGTAGAACAACCCGATGAGCAGGCATCCGGCCACGTTCACGGCCATTGTGCCCCACGGGAAGGATGAAGCAGCCGCGCCCTGCACGGCCTTTGACAGCAGATAACGCGCCACGCTGCCTGCCGCTCCGCCAAGGGCTACGAGCAAGATATTCTTCAACATGCGTGCAAAGGTAATGCAACTACGGGTAAGAACAAAAAAGATGGAGTTAAAGATAATGAAAGAACGGCGGCGGCATGATATGCCGCCGCCGTATATATATTAATGTATGACACCGTTAGAAGTCACCGTGGTCAAGACTGTCGTTGAAGTCTTTGGGCTCTTTCGGCGCCAAAGGGTCGTGGTATTCGTCACGGCTTGAGCGGTGCTCGAAGCGTCGCGGCTCGCGCTCCCGGCGCTCTCCACGCTCCTGACGCGGACGGCGTTCGGGCCTCGGGCGGCGCTCACGCTCCACGTAACCTTCGGGTTTGGGTATCAGAACGCGGTGAGACAGCTTGTACTTGCCGGTTTTCGGGTCGATTTCCATCAGCTTGACGGTAATCTTGTCGCCCTCTTTCAGGCCTGCCTCTTCAACAGTCTCAAGGCGTTTCCAGTCTATTTCGGAGATGTGCAGCAGTCCGTCCTTGCCAGGCAGGATTTCAACGAAGCAGCCGTAAGGCATGATTGAGCGGATTGTTCCCTCGTAAACCTCGCCCACCTCGGGTATAGCCACGATTGCCTTGATTTTGGCGATGGCCTTCTGGATGCTCTCCTTGTTGGGCGCACTAACCTGAACCTTGCCCACTCCGTCGATTTCGTCGATGGTGATGGTGGCACCCGACTCTTCCTGCATCTGCTGGATAATCTTTCCTCCGGGACCAATCACAGCTCCGATGAACTCCTTGGGTATGTCAAACGCCTCGATGCGCGGTACCTGCGGCTTCAGTTCGGCACGCGGCTCGCTTATAGTGTCGGTCAGCTTGCCGAGGATGTACTCACGGCCGGCCTTCGCCTGCATGAGGGCTTTTTCCAAAATCTCGAAGCTGAGGCCGTCACACTTGATGTCCATCTGCGTCGCAGTCAGTCCGTCTTTCGTTCCGGTAGTCTTGAAGTCCATGTCGCCGAGGTGGTCCTCGTCGCCGAGAATGTCGCTAAGAACGGCGTACTTGTCCTCTCCGGGGTTCTTAATAAGTCCCATGGCGATGCCGCTCACGGGCTTCTTCATGGGCACTCCGGCATCCATGAGGGCAAGAGTTCCGGCGCAGACTGTCGCCATTGACGACGAGCCGTTGCTCTCAAGGATTTGCGATACGAGGCGCACCGTATAGGGGAATTCTTCCGGAATCTGCCCTTTCAGCGCGCGCCAAGCCAGGTGTCCGTGGCCTATCTCGCGACGGCCTACGCCGCGCTGTGCCTTGGCCTCGCCCGTACAGAACGGCGGGAAGTTGTAGTGCAGCAGGAAGCGCTGGTAAGAGCGGTCGAGAACGTCGTCTACAAGCTTCTCGTCGAGCTTCGTTCCGAGCGTACATGTGGTAAGGCTCTGCGTCTCGCCACGGGTGAATATAGAGCTTCCGTGAGGCATCGGCAGGGGTGAAACCTCGCACCAGATGGGGCGTATCTCGTCGGTCTTGCGGCCGTCGAGTCGCTTTCCTTCGTCGAGGATGCAGCGGCGCATGGCGTCACGCTCCACATCATGGTAGTAGCGGTCAACCAAAGCGTACTTCTCTTCGAGTTCATCCTCTGAGAGTTCGGTGTGCGCTGCGGCGTAAGCCTCTTCAAAGTCGGTCTTTATCTTGTCAAAAGCCTCCTCGCGGGCCTTCTTGTCATGGTCGCCGGCCTGCGCTATGGCGTAGCACTTGTCGTATGTTTCCTTGCGGAGCTGTTCGCGCAGTTCCTCGTCGTTCACCTCGTGGCAGTACTCGCGCTTCACGTCGGTGCCGAGTTCCTTCGACAGTTCTTCCTGCAAGACACACATCGGGCGGATGGCCTCCTGTGCCACCTTGAGAGCCTGGAGCAGGTCTTGTTCCGACACTTCCTTCATCTCTCCTTCCACCATCATGATGTTGTCTTTCGACGCACCAACCATGATGTCCATGTCGGCATCCTTCATCTGCTCGAACGTCGGGTCAACGATGTACTCGCCGTTCACGCGCGCAACGCGCACTTCAGATATCGGGCACTCGAACGGAATGTCAGAGCAAGCCAGGGCGCACGACGCCGCGAAGCCTGCAAGGGCGTCGGGCTGGTCAACGCCGTCGGCCGAGAAAAGAATAACGTTAACGAACACTTCGGCGTGGAAATCGGCCGGGAAAAGGGGGCGCAAGGCGCGGTCTACAAGTCGGCAAGTAAGAATTTCGTTGTCGCTTGCCTTGCCTTCGCGCTTTGTGAAGCCTCCGGGGAAGCGCCCGGCGGCGGCATACTGTTCTCTGTACTCAACCTGCAAAGGCATGAAATCTGTTCCGGGAACTGCATCTTTTGCGGCACAAACGGTGGCGAGCAACACGGTGTTCCCCATTCGGAGGACGCAAGAGCCGTCAGCCTGTTTTGCCACTTTCCCGGTTTCAATGCTGATGGTCCTTCCATCGGGCAATGAAACTGTTTTTGTAATTACGTTCATCGAAAAATAAAAAATATCTTTTTACGTCAAAAAAATCGCACCAAAGGTAACTATTTTTTACCGAACACAACGCTGTTTGCCATTAAAACTGCATTAAAATACCTATTTTTCATCTTATTTCACGCAAACCGGCAGGACGCAGGGCGCAAACAGCCGTGCGGCAAGCCGCGGCGCGCTTTTCTGCATGTTTGTGCCGCCGACGACATGTTTTGTCGCAAGATATCCGTATCTTTGCATAAGATAAGCCGCACTCGGAAATGTACAAACAAGCTTGTATTCCGCTCGTTTGCGCTATCTTTGTAGAAAACATAACAAACAGGAGATATGAGAAACAATACAAACAACGGCAAAAACTGGTGGAGCACGCTGCCGTCTTCAGTCAAATTGGCAATAGGCGTGATGATAGGAATAGGCTTTTTAGCCTTTTTCCACGTGGCAAACGAGAAGGACGAGCAGACAAAAAAGCTCCAATATGAAAGGGAAGCGAGGGAGCGCATGAAGCGGCAACAGCTGTACGAGTCGCTCGAGGCGGAACGCCAGGAACGCATCAAGAAGGCCGAAGCCTACCAGATAACGGACGAGCAACGCCGCATGATACATGAGAACTTACGCAGACAGGCCGAGCTTGACGCACGCGCAGAGGAGCTTAGGGACAAATACAACCGTGGGGAGGAGCTTACCAACGAAGAGAAGGGTGCCATATACGACCATTTCAGGGATGAATATTACGAAGACCCGGACGACGAAGAGCATTACCCTTCTGAAATATTTGACGACATGGAGGACTATGACGAGGAGCATGTGAGGGACAATCCGGGCGTGGCCGGCGACGACTGACGCAGGCTGTCGCCGCAGTCAAACCGCCGCATCGTAACCGCCTGAATACCAATATATTACAGGACGCCTTGCAAAAGGCCACCTTTTAGCCTGCAAAAGGCCGTCTTTTACAACACAAAAGGCCACCTTTCGCCGTGCGAAAGGTGGCCTTTTGCATTTCCACTATCCGCCTGCCGCCATGCAGCCGCTAAAGATACAGCAGGCTTTCGGGTCCCATGTTGAAAAGCAAATCGAGTATGCTGAGGTTCGGCAGGAAGCCGTGCTTGGCCTCGTACACCTGATAATAGCGGCGCGGGGTGAATGAGGGGTCGGGCAAGGGATGCTTCGGGCGGATGACTTCGCGGAAGTCCGCCGTGCCGTCAAGCCGTCCGTCGTCCGCCGGAATGTACTCGTCCGTCGTCCCGATGTCGGGAGAAATGCCGATTAAATCGCACATTTTTGAGCATATTTCCATGTTGAAGTCGTACAGGAACGTCCACCGCCGCTCGAAAAACGGGCGCACATCGTCGGCGTAAAACTCGAAGAACGGCGACTCTCCGTATGCGCTTTGCAGCGCGTTCCAGTGCAGGTGGCGCCAGTTGCCGTGGTCGCTTATGCGCACGTCCTTCATCATGCACTTCCTGCTTTGCGCCCCGTCGCCGTCAGCCGCGCCGTCAGTGCCGCGCTCAACGGGCACCGTCAGCGCCTGCACTCCTGCCGTTGTGGCTATCAGGCAGCGGTTGCGGTAGGTCTGTTTGATGAAGCTGTCGTGCGCCTCAACGGCCACATTGTCATATCTGTTGAGCTTCTGGTACCACTGTATCGGGGCGAAATAAGCCGAAGAAAGAAGTACTTGGGACATGGTTTTTTAAGAAGTTAAAGGAGTTTCTTTCAGGAGTTAAAGGAGTTTCTTTCAGGAGTTAAAGAAGTTAAAGAAGTTAACGCTCGCTGCGCTCGCTTAGAAGTTAAAGCCATTACCTTTGCTGGTTGCATAGGACTTATTGGCCTTATAAGCCTCATTGGTCTTATTCCGCCTCGCAAATATCAATAAGCTAAAGCATATCAAGCCTCCCTCGGGAGGGTTGGGGAGGGGCTGTTCCCATCTGCATTCCCTCCCTCGGGAGGGTTGGGGAGGGGCCAAACCCTCACCACTACCCTGCCAACCACATGGTTCTCAGGCACCAACATTCCCTTAACCCCTGTTTGCGCTGCGCCTTGCCGTGAAGGCTCAAGCCAGTAGTAGTCGTAGGCGAGCGTGGCGCACTCCGTCCTGCGTCCGTCCACATACAGACGACCTTGCCGGATGTAAGCCTTGCGCCCTTCATACATATTATATATCCGGCACAGCAGGGCGATGTTGCCTGCCGTTACGGCTATGTGCCGCCCCTTTCCCGGCACTACAAGCGTTGCGTTGCCGGCCTTCACGGTGTCTCCCGGCACGCCTTTGCAGTAGTAGGCCATGGCTTTCCGGCGGCTTACTGGCCGCGCGGTGTCCGCCGGATTGTTGAACACCACAAGCTCTCCCCTCTCCACCGGGCGCGCCACCCACCTTACGTAGCGGAACATCTTGCCTCCTCCCGTGCGCAGGCCATAGCTCCAGCGGTTCACCAGTACACGGTCGCCGTCGGAAAAGGCAGGCTCAAGGGCCGTGCCCCTTACCGTGTAAACAGTGAACGCCAAGGCGCGGAAAGCCAACATCAGCAAGATTGTGACCGTCAGCGCCATCACAAACTTGAGCGCACATTTCATATTTTAGTTAACAAGTGGACGAGTGACGAGCAGACAAGACAATTACATTTATTGACAGATTGGCAAACAATAAACCAGCTATGCAAACTTCCTTGCCTGCTTGTCCCTTGTCTCTTGTCTGCTCGTCCCTTTATCCTTGTCTACTTGTCCCTTGTCCACTTGTCTGCTATTTAATGTTGTCCACCATCCTGAACAGCCTGTTCCAGCGTATGCCGGAGAAGCCGCCGCGGTCCGGGTCGCTGCTCCACCAGATGAAGATGGGCTTGCCCACGACGTGGTCTTCAGGCACAAAGCCCCAGTAACGGCTGTCGGCGGAGTTGTGGCGGTTGTCGCCCATCATCCAGTAATAGTCCATCTTGAACGTGTACCGGTCGGTTTCCTTGCCGTTGATGAATATCTTTCCGTCCTTCACTTGCAGGTCGTTGCCCTCGTAAACGCGGATGGGACGCTCGTAAACGGCGATGTTCTGCATCGTCAGCCGCACCGACTCGCCCTTCTTCGGTATCCACACGGGACCGTAGTTGTCGCGTGTCCAACCGGTGTTGGCGTTCAGCGGATATACGTCTCCAGTTATAGTGTCGGTGTTCAGGCGTATGCTCTCGACGATGTCCTTGCGCTTCTGCAGCGCGTCAACCGCCCTCTTCGTCAGCGGCATGTAGCCGCTCTGGTTCAGGCTGGTAAGGTCTTCCATGCTTATGCCAAGCTCCTGAAGCATCTCCTCGGGAATAGGCTGCACCAGTTTTACGTAATATGTGTACTGCACATTGTCCGGTTCCTTGTTCGGTTTGCCGTCAAGGTAGACGATGCGGTTCTTTATCTGCAGCGTCTGTCCGGGCAAACCGACACACCGTTTCACGTAGTTCTCGCGGCGGTCTACCGGCCTTGTGATTACCTTTCCGTACTCGGCGGAGTTCTCAAGGATATACTGCCGCCCGGTGGCATACACCTTCTGATACCAGTCATACTGCTCCTGGGGGGTAAGTTTCGCCATGTCCGGCCGGTAGTCGAGCAGCTGGCTGCCGAACGAATAGCACATCTGGTAGTAGTCGGCGGCCTGGTAACGCTCGTTGCTTACAAGCGTGTCGCCGGCCGGATAGTTGAACACCACGATGTCGTTAAGCTCGACATGGCCGAGACCTTTCACCCGGCGGTAGTCCCATTTGGGCCATTCTATGTACGACTTGCAGTTAAGCACGGGCAGGGTATGCTGCGTCAGGGGCATGGTGAGCGGCGTTTCGGGTATGCGCGGGCCGTAGCTCACCTTGCTTACGAAGAGGTAATCGCCCGTAAGCAGCGACTTCTCCAGCGACGACGAGGGTATTACGTAGTTCTGGAAGAAGAACAGGTTGATGAAGTAAACGGCCACGAGGGCGAACACTATGGCGTCGACCCACGACATGATGAAGCGCACCGGCGGCTCGGAGTTTTTCCACCATTGCCACTTTATCTTCTTGGTTATGTACACGTCGTAGATGAACGGCACGACAAGCAGCCCCCACCAGCTCTTCACCCAGAGCAGGAAGAGGAGGTAAAGCACGAGCACCGTAATGCACTTTGCCCACTGCTTTTTCATATTAAGTTGTTTCTTTTCCATGCAGAAGATTATCTGGAACCCACCCCAACCCTCCCGAAGGGAGGGAGTTTGAAAAGCTTTTGCCTATAGGGTACCCCACAAATGGCAACCAAGCTCCCTCCCTTCGGGAGGGCTGGGGTGAGTCGTCATTAGAACTTAAACATGTCGCCGATGGTCAGCAGGCCGCTGTGCTCCTTGGTATATTCGGCTGCCAGCACCGCGCCGAGGGCGAAGCCCTTGCGCGAATGGGCGTCATGCGTTATGGTTATGCAGTCGGCCTCGCTGTCGTAGGTTATGGTGTGTATGCCCGGCACCTCGCCGCGGCGCACGCTGTTTACAGGCACTTCGTCGGCGGCATACTTGCCGTTGCCCTCCGTAGTGCCGTCGGCGGCCACCGTAATGCCTTTCACCCAGCGGCTCTTGCGGTCGATACTGTCCACTATCTCCTCTGCCAGCGTGATGGCGGTGCCGCTCGGAGCGTCGAGCTTATGCACGTGGTGGGTCTCCTCAATGCTCACTTCGTACTGCGGAAAACCGTTCATTATCTTCGCCAGATAGCGGTTCACGGCGGAGAAGATGGCTACGCCCACGCTGAAGTTGGACGCCCAGAAGAGCGTCTTGCCTTCCTCCGAGCACATGCGTCGCACGTCGTCGCCGTGCTCCTTCATCCATCCCGTAGAGCCAGAAACCACCTTCACGCCCTTTGCGAAGGCTTTAAGATAGTTGCCGTAGGCAGCCGTCGGATTGGTAAACTCTATTGCCACATCGGCTGAAGCGAACTCGGCGGAGTCGAAATCCTGCTGGTTGTCAACGTCGATTATACAAACAATGTCATGGCCGCGACCACGGGCAATCTGCTCAATCATCTTGCCCATCTTGCCGTAACCTATCAAAGCGATTTTCATTTTGCAAAAAGTTTAATCTGTGGCAAAGGTAATGCAAATTAACGAGACAAGGAAACGAAATGTAATAATAGTGAAGACCCACCCCAACCCTCCCGAAGGGAGGGAGCTTAGTATGCTTTTGCAGCTTGGCTTGTATGCTTTTGCCGCTTGGCTTACACGCTTTTGCCCATTGGCCTTATCGGTCTTATCAGCCTTATTTGTCCTATTCAACCGAATAAGCCCGGCAAGTCAAATAAGGCTGATAAGCCTTTGAATAGCCGTGGAGCCGCCACTCCGTAACTCCCTGATTATCAACGCCCTGCCAATATGCCGTCTTTTAGCCTGCAAAAGACCGTCTTTTAGCCTGCAAAAGGTGGCCTTTTACAACCCAAAACATGACCTTTCGCAACACCGTTCATCCTTCAAGGCACATCAAGCTCCCTCCCTTCGGGAGGGTTGGGGTGGGTCTTAGGTGGTTAATTGGCGAGTATTGTTCACGTGTCTTTTTACAAAAACCATCTTTAAATTGCACACTTATTGCCTTAAAATTTTGCAAAAAACGATTTTTCGTTTACCTTTGCACCCAATTTCTCACATTATATAATATATATGAAGATTTACCACCTGCTGCTCGGCGCGGCCTTCTGCCTTTCTTTCTCGTCCTGCTTCAAGGACGAACCGCTTAACGCCGAATGCGACATCGAGCAGGCTTACGTCCACCTTGACACCCCCACCGACGTGTTCTTCGCACCGAGCGACACGCTCATAGAAGTACTGTCTAACGCCAACGACATCGTTTTCGAAGTAAAAGACGGCGTTGACGTGTCTGCAATGGCGCCACAGTTCCGCCTCACCGAGGGCGCGACGGTAAGTCCGGAAAGCGGAAGCACGCACGACTTCTCGAACGGCAACGCCGTTGTTTACACCGTAACGTCGCAGGACGGCGAGTGGTCGCGCACGTACAACGTGTCGTTCCGCGAGGCATACAATACCACAGAGTACGACTTTGAGAACACCCGGCTCGTCAACGGCTCTGCCGGAGGCCAGTATTATGAGTGGAGCGACCTCTCCTCAACCGGCGAATGGCTCGGCAACTGGGCTACAGGCAACGCCGGCTTCAACCTGAGCGCACAGCTCGCCGGCGGCAGCACACCGGCAGACGAGTACCCCTCGTCGCCCATAAGCGACGGACACAGCGGCCAGGCAGTCAAGCTTGAGACCATGAGCACAGACACCTTCGGCAGCATAGTCCACATGGGCATCGCCGCAGGCAACCTCTTCATCGGCGAATTTGACGCCAGCAAGGCGTTGAGCGGAACTGAAGGTGCAATGCAGGCCACCCAGTTCGGCCGTACATTCAACCAGGAGCCGCTGCAGTTTACAGGATGGTATAAGTACAAATCGGGCGGCCAGTGCGTTGACGGCGACCGCAACCCGATAGCCGACACCTACGACCAAGGCGACATATACGCCGTGCTTTACCGCAACCAAGACGCCGAGGGCAACGCTTTTTACCTGCACGGCGACGATGTGAAGACCAGTGAGCAGATTGTCGCAATAGCCCAGGTGGAGAACGTTACCGACGTTGACGAATGGACGGAATTCATCGTTGACTTCGACTACCGCCAGCCGATAGACCGCGACGTGCTGCAAAACCGCGGCTACAACCTCGCCGTGGTGTTCACGTCGAGCATCGAGGGTGCGACATTCCGCGGCGCAATAGGCAGCACGCTCTACATCGACGAAGTTAAAGTTATATGCGCAGAACAAACCGAACAGCCATGAAGAAAGCTATATTCACCATAATCCTGGCCGCCCTGACGGCCACGCAGGCAGGAGCGTTCCGCCTGTTCGACGGCCTTACGTACAACCTACGCTTCGGCTACAGTATAGGAGGCACAGCCCCGATGGGCATGCCCGCCACCATCAGAAGCCTCGACAAGTTCACACTTACACCGAGCTTCAACCTCGGTCTCGGCGTTTACCGCGACTTCAACGAGCACTGGGGACTCACCACCGGCATATACCTTGAGAACAAGGGAATGAAGGTTGAGTCTACCGTTAAGAACTACCACATGGCCTTTGTGCGCGGAAACCAGCGGCTTGAGGGCAACTTCACCGGCGGCGTAAGCATCGACGTGGAGCAATGGATGCTTACACTTCCGCTGCTTGCCACCTACGCCGTGAACAACAACCTGCACATAAAGCTCGGCCCATACCTGTCGTACATCAACTCGCCCAAGTTCACCGGCGACGCCTACGGCGGTTACATACGCGTCGGCGACCCAACAGGGCAGAAGGTATATATAGGCACCGAGGAGGGCAGCCGCGGCGTTTACGACTTCTCCGACTCGATGCGCTCGTGGCAGTTCGGCATGTTGGCCGGCGTTGACTGGTACTTCCACCGCCACTGGGGCGTATTCGCCGACGTGTCGTGGGGCTTCACCGACATCTTCGACGCCGACTTCGACACCATCGAACAAAACCTCTACCCCATTTATGGGACAATCGGTATTAGTTACAGAATCAAATAATCAAACAAAAAGAAAGGAAAATTTATGAAAAAGTTTTTTACTCTTATGGCCGCAGCCGTGATGGCTTTGGCAGTCAATGCAAAGGATTATGAAGGTACTTTCAACCTTACAATTATGGGGCAAGCTACAGATCCGATACAATCTTCTGTGACAGTTGACCCCGTTGAGGCTACAGGAGACGTGCCGTCTTATAACATCGTACTAAACAATTTTAAAGTCTTATCTTACACGTTTGAGAAGATAACGTTGTCAAATGTGGCAGCTGAAGAAACGACAGGAAGCGGATATACTTTCTTCAAAGAAGGAACTTATACTGCGCAGATAACAAACAGTCCGATACCTATTATTAATAGCTTGGACATAACAATTGAAGACGGTAGCTGTGTAAACGAAGCATACAGCGATTTGTACCTCAAAATCAACATGAATGTAGACCTTAAAATTGCTCAAATTCCAGTAACTGGCGTGTTTGGGAACAATCCATTTGCCGTCACACAATATACAGACAAGATGAATGTCAAGCAGAAAGAAAATCTTATTGCTGAAGGAATTGAAGCTACAATAGAAATGCAGAGGAATAAAGACGACGGAAGATACACGTTATCATTGAAGAACTTTATGCTTGGAACTGCTGGTATTGGTAACATAACAATAAATGGTGGCGTTGTAGCTGATGATGGAAACGGAATTAAAAGAATTACCGCTTGGGGACAACCTATAACAATAACTCCAGGCGACATCGAGGATGTAAATTGGGATTTAGGTGAAAATTTAAACGAATACTACAACCTCGTTGCAGATCTAAATGGTGAAATAGAGAATGGAAAGCTTAATGCCACTATAGACGTATATCCATTAAAAATACAAGTAATATTTGGCGAGAAATACATCACATCAGGCATCGACAGTCCCACAACAGCTGTCGAGAACGGCACAGAAGCCATCTACGACCTTGGCGGACGCAAGCTGAACGAGATGCAGAAAGGCATCAACATCGTGCGCAAGGCCGACGGAACAACCGTCAAGGTGCTGAAGAAATAACCGTAACGAACAATCGGTGAATAAAATAAAAATCCCGTATGCCACAATGGCATACGGGATTTTTTTGCATATTTGCTTTACGGATGGAAGTTCGTTAGGCGTTATTGTGAATGCCATTATGCTTGATATAAGCATACGGTATTAATCTCAAGCGAGGCACTCGGTAATCGTCATGCCGCACGCCGATGCGGCATCCAGTGTTTGCAATCGACATAATTCAACGTATTCGCTGTTTCCTGGATGCCGCATCGGCGTGCGGCATGACGATTTCCGAGCGCCTCGCTTGTGTAGAACATTATAATAATACATTTTCATAAGCCATATATCCAAGCCGTGAACGAAACCGAATATAGAATGCGGCGCGGCAAAGCAAACTTAAAAAACTTCGTTTTGGGCTTACCGTAGCACTCGCCTTTAATTATATTTGCTTCGCGAATATAGGATGCGGCTCGGCAAAGCAAACTTAAAAAACTTCGTTTTTTTATTTTGCTTTGCACTCGCCTTTCACTATATTTGCAGATGGGACGGGAAGCGGAGGAGCAACGGCGGATTTGCAAAAGGCGGCAAAACGCAATGCAAAAGGCCATGAATTGCACGCCGAAAGGGCATCTTTTAGAGGACAAAAGGTGACCTTTTGCAAGGAGGTTGATAATTGACTGATAATCAGGTAATTGCAAAACAGCCCCTCCCTGACCCTCCCGAGGGAGGGAATGCAGGTAAGGAAAGCCCCTCCCTAACCCTCCCGAGGGAGGGAATGCAGGTAAGGAAAGCCCCTCCCTAACCCTCCCGAGGGAGGGAATATAGATAAGGACTAATAGCAAAGGTAATGACTTTAACTCCTTAGCGAGCGAAGCGAGCGTTAACTCCTTTAACTTCTTTAACTCCTAAAAAAAACTTCTTTAACTCCTAAAAAAAACTTCTTTAACTCCTAAAAAAACTTCTTTAACTACTGAAAGAAACTACTATAACTTCTAAAAAATATCTCTTGAAATCATGGAAGCCTTACTACAATACGCATGGAAGCACAAGATGTTCCCCCTGAAACAGCTAAAGACCACCGACGGGCTGGCCGTTGAGGTGATTGACACGGGCTTGCAGAACACCGACGCGGGGCCCGACTTCTTCAACGCGAAGGTGAAAATAGGCGGAACGGAATGGATAGGGAATGTAGAGATACACGAAAGGGCGTCAGCATGGCGCGCCCACGGGCACGACCGCGACAAGCGTTATGACAACGTTGTGCTGCATGTTGTCGAGCAGGTTGACGGCGACGCCGTAACAAGCGACGGCCGACGGGTGGCACAGGTACAGATGGCCGTGCCGCAAAAGGTGGCCGACAACTACGCCGCGCTGCTGCGTGAAGACCGCTATCCGTCGTGCCGCGCCGTCATTCCGCGGCTCGACCGCCTGACCACGCACAGCTGGATGAGCCGCCTGCTGGCCGAACGGCTTGAGGAAAAGACAACGGCAATAGTGCGGAGGGTGGCGCAGTGCGGCGGCTCTTGGGAGCAGGCGTTGTTCGTCACGATGGCTCGCACGTTCGGCTTCGGCGTGAACGGCGACGCCTTCGAGCGCTGGGCTGGCGGCGGATGGCTGCAAGCGGCGGCGCACCACAGGGACGACCTGTTCCAGCTTGAAGCCCTGTTCATCGGCCAGGCCGGACTGCTCGACCCCTCAACCATGCCGCAACGCCACCGCGAGGCGGCCTTGGAGGACGGATATTTCAACAAGCTGCGCGGAGAATACTCATACCTCGCCCATAAGTTCGGCCTGAAGGCGATGGACGGCAGCGAATGGAAGTTCCTGCGGACAAGGCCTCAGAACTTCCCGTACATACGCCTGTCGCAACTGGCCGCGCTCTACCACTCGCGCCGGAGCGACCTGAGCCGACTGGCGGAGTGCGCCACGGCGGAGCAGATGCGCGACATGCTGCGCACCGAGGCCACGCCTTACTGGCAGGAGCACCACGCCTTCGGCGCACCAAGCCGCAGGGCGCGGAAGGCCCTGTCACCGTCGTCGCTCGACGTAATCATCATCAATACGGCCCTGCCTGTACTCTTTGCGTATGGCCGTTACCGGGGCGACGAGGCGTTGTGCGACCGCTCTATGGAGATGATGTCGCAACTGAAAGCGGAGAACAACCACATCGTTCGCCTCTGGGCGGAGTGCGGCCTGCAGGCCGAAAGCGCCGCCGACAGCCAGGCGATAATACAGCTCAAGCACGCATATTGCGACAGGAAGGACTGTTTGAGATGCAGGATTGGGTATGAGTTTCTGCGGAAGTGAAGCCCCCACCCGGCCTCCCCGAGGGGAGGGAAATTGATTGGCAAGCCCCTACCCAACCTCCCCGAGGGGAGGGGAATTGACAAGCAGTGATGCGAAAGATGGCAAACGGTGTTGTAAAAAGGTCACCTTTCAGCCCACAAAAGGTGGCCTTTTGCACGCTAATTGATGGCCTTTTACAAGGCCGTTTGCCACCTTTTGCAAAGCTATGCGCCGCATAAGCCCGAACCGAATACCACCTACAAAGCTAATGTCTTAACTCCTTAACTTCCTAACTCCTTAACTCCTAAGCTAATGACTTTATCCTGTTTTCGCTTCGCTTAACCGATTTTTTGCACTATCTTTGCACCTGTTATGGACTATATATTCACTACACGGATGCAGGTTCGCGACTACGAGTGCGACATCGAGGGCATAGTGAACAACGCGAACTACCTGCATTACGCCGAGCATACGCGCCATCTGTTCCTGAAGCAGTGCGGACTTAGCTTCGCAGAGATGCACCGCCGCGGCATAGACGCCGTGGTGGCGAGGATGAACCTGCAATATAAGACGCCGCTAAGGTGCGACGACGAGTTCATCTCATGCATCAACCTGAAGAAAGAAGGGCTGCGCTACGTGTTCTACCAGGACATCTACCGCGCCGCCGACAACAAGCTGTGCTTCAAGGGAGTGATTGACCTTGTGTGCCTTGTAGACGGCAAACTCGCCCACAGCGAGGACTATGACAGGGCGTTCGGGTTTGGAAATTAAGAGTTAAGAATTAAGAATTAAGAAAAATACTCTTGCCAACTGTTTAACGAAGCATATTTTCTTAACTCTTAATTCTTAACTCTTAACTTCCAAGTCTTTCCTATTTTTCAACTCTTAAATACAATGGATGCCGTTCTTTCCTCCCTAATCCTGTCGTCGCTCGACCGCATACAGCCGGGCGTTGCCGCGCAGCTTTGCCGCGCGGCAGGCAGCGCGTCGGCCGTAATCGACAACCGGCGCGACATCAGGAGCATAGCCCCGGGCTGTCCGCAGCGCATCATCGACGCGCTGGCCGACATCGGGGAGGCGCGCCAAAGGGCGGAAGGCGAAATGGAATATGCCGTGCGCACCGGCGTGAAAATACTCTGCCAGGGCGGCGACGGCTATCCGCAGCGGCTCGCAACGTGCGAAGACGCGCCCTTGGTGATGTTCTTCCGCGGCTCGGGATGCCTCGACAGCCGCCGCGTAGTGAGCATTGTGGGCACGCGGCGGTGCACCGCCTACGGGCAGGACTGCGTCCGCTCGTTTGTCAAACGGCTGGCGGAGCTGTGCCCGGAAACGCTCATAGTCAGCGGACTGGCTTACGGAATAGACATCTGCGCGCACCGCGAGGCACTCGCAGTGGGGCTCGACACCGTGGCCGTTCTCGCCCACGGACTTGACAACCTCTACCCTCCGCGCCACAAGGACACCGCCGACTGCATGCTCGAACACGGCGGACTTCTTACAGAACACTTTACGCACACCAACGCGGACAAGCTGAACTTCCTGCGGAGAAACCGCATCGTGGCCGGCCTGGCAGACGCTGTTGTGGTGGCGGAGAGCGCCAGCCACGGCGGCGCACTTGTCACAGCGCGCATCGCCCAAAGCTATAGCCGCGACGTGATGGCCTTCCCCGGCCGCGTGGGCGACGAGTATTCGGAGGGCTGCAACAACCTTATCCGCGACAACAAGGCCGCCCTCATAACATCGGCCGACGACTTTGTGAACGCCATGGGATGGCAGGACGACGCCCGGCTTGCCACGGCACGCCGCACGGGAATCGAGCGCACGCTCTTCCCCGAACTGACAGGCGAAGAGCAGGCCGTGGCCGACATCCTTGCGAAAGGTAACGACCAGCAAATAAACACGCTGTCAACCGCCACGGGCATGGCCGCAGGACGGCTCGCCGCCGTGATGTTCTCACTCGAGATGAAGGGCGTTGTGAAGTGCCGGGCAGGGGGAGTTTATCATTTGATAAGAAGTTAAACTAAAAGTAGTTAAGGAGTTATGGAGTAAAGGAGTTAAGACAAAACCTTTGCGTTTGAAATCTACTGCTGATAAGACAGCAAGGCATTTGTCTTAACTCCTTTACTCCATAACTCCTTAACTCCAAAATATATAGACAATGAACATCCGCAACATACAGTTCGGGCCGCGCCCGCTTTTCCTCGCTCCGATGGAAGACGTCACCGACATCGGTTTCCGCAGGCTGTGCAAGAGGTTCGGGGCGGCCATGGTATATACCGAATTTGTGAGCGCCGAAGCCCTTGTGCGGTCGGTCAAAAGCACCGTGTCGAAACTCACCATCAGCGACGACGAGCGGCCCGTAGGCATACAGATATACGGCCGCGACGCAGAGTCGATGGCCGAGGCGGCCAGGATTGTGGAGGCAGCCAAACCCGATTTGATTGACCTGAACTTCGGTTGTCCGGTGAAGAAGGTGGCCGGAAAGGGCGCCGGAGCAGGCATGCTGCGCGACATTCCGCTGATGCTGAAGATAACGCGGGCGGTTGTCGACGCGGTGAAAGTGCCCGTAACGGTGAAGACAAGGCTTGGTTGGGACGCGCAGAACATCGTCATAGAAGACCTTGCCGAGCAGCTGCAAGACTGCGGCATAGAGGCTCTGACGATACACGGGCGCACCCGCGCCCAGATGTACACTGGCGAGGCAGACTGGACTTTGATAGGCCGCGTGAAGCAGAACCCGCGCATACGCATTCCCATCATAGGCAACGGAGACATCCGCACGCCCGAAGAGGCCGAGCTGGCGTTCGAGCGTTACGGCGTGGATGCCGTGATGGTAGGGCGCGCAACGTTCGGACATCCGTGGCTGTTCAAGGAAATGCGCGACCATCTCGACGGCCAGCCGGCAGACATGTCGCTCACCATCGACAGGAAAATAGACATCCTCGAAGAGCAACTGCGCATCAACGTGGAACGCATAGACGAGTATCGCGGCATACTGCACACGCGCCGACACCTGGCCGCCAGCCCCGTGTTCAAGGGCATTCCGAACTTCCGACAGACGCGCATCGCCATGCTCCGCGCAGAGACGGTTGACGAACTGACGGACATTCTGGAACAGTGCAGGGCGATGTTGAATTAAGAATTAAGAGTTAAGAATTAAGAAAAATACTCTTACTGGCTGTCTGCAAAGCTTATTTTCTTAATTCTTAACTCTTAATTCTTAATTCAATAAAGCCTTTAGCTCTTAATTATCAAAGTCATATTTTCCTAATTCTTAACTCTTAATTCTTAATTATCAAAGATGACAGACTTCCAATCACGCACCCGGTTGCTCATAGGCGGCGATGCCGCCGCGCGCCTTTCAGAAGTCAGGGTGATAGTTTTCGGCGTGGGCGGCGTAGGCAGCTGGTGCGTAGAGGGGCTGGTTCGCTCGGGCGTAAGGCGCGTGACGATAGTAGACCCCGACTGCGTGTGCCCGTCTAACGTCAACCGGCAACTGATGGCTACCGTGCCCAACGTAGGCCGTGTGAAGGTTGACGCACTGAAAGAACACCTGTTGGAAATAAACCCGGAGGCAGAGATTGACGCGCGCCACGAGGCGTTCAGCGCCGAAACGGCAGGCCGGTTCGACCTCAAAGGATATGATTACGTCATTGACGCAATCGACAGTTTGCAGGACAAGATGCTGCTTATCCGCACGGCGTGCGATGCCGGAGTGCGGCTGTATTCGTCGATGGGAGCGGCCCGTAAACTCGACCCTACGCGCATAAAAGTAGCCGAGTTCTGGAAAGTTGAGGGCTGTCCGCTCGCCCGTTCGCTGCGGCAGGGTTTCAAAAAGAGCGGCGTAAGGCCGTCGCGCAAGTTCCAATGCGTGTACAGCGACGAGATTCTGCCCAACGCCGGAACGCCCCAGGAGCCGCGCGCCAACGGCTCGATGGTGCACATAACGGCAGTGTTCGGCTTCACGCTGGCCGGTCTCGTAATCGAGGATGCCGTCAAAGCGCATATAGGATGATTTTCAATGGAAATGCAAAATGCCGTCTTTCACAAGCTGAAAGACGGCATTTTGCGTTGTAAAAGGTGGCCTTTTGCAGACTGAAAGGGCATCTTTTACACAACATGATGTAACGTATTGAAAATCAACCGGTTAACTACAAGACAGAAAAAGTCCCCTTACGGACGCGCCATGCGCCGCAAGGGGACTTTTTCTCGGCAAGCTTCTGAAGCCTGTTATTTCTTCTCCGTTTCGGGAAGCATCACCACAGTGACGCTGTTGCCGCCTGCGAAGATTACGTCTTTCATGAACTTGGCAACCTTCTCGGGTGTCAGTGCGTTGACGATGTCCTTGTACTTCGTCACGGTGTCAACGCCGTACTCGTCCATATCGTTGATTGCGCTTACCCAGTAGCGGTTGGTCTTCGCGTTCTCGTCGGCACGCTTCAGCATCAGCTCCTTTACCTTTGTAAGCTTCTCCGCATCAACGGTGGTACACATCTTCTTGGCTTCCTCATTCATTATTTTCAGTGCCACGTCGCACATCTCGGGCTTCATCGGGCATACGCCGACTACCGCACTGAACGGCGTGTCGCCTCCGAGGCGTACAAATCCGGCAGCACCGGTAGTGTAAGCCGCGCTCGCGTCCTCGCGGATTGCCTTCAAGTAAATCATATCGAGGATTTGTCCGGCGGCGTCGGCAGCCACAGCGTTCTCGAGAGAATACGGCACGTCGAGATTGTACCAGTAAATGTAAGAGTTGGCCTTCGGTGTCTCCATCTTGCGCGTGAACTTGTTTTCAACGTTGCCCTTGGCGTAGCTTGACACGGGCTTCCACTCCTCCTTCACGCCGTTTGCAGGCAGAGAGGCTATGTACTGCTCGATGAGCGGACGAATGGCAGCTTCGTCGAAGTTGCCCACGAAGGTAAAGGTGAAGTCACCGGCGTTGGCCGTGCGCTCCTTGGCTATTTGCAGGATGCGGTCGTAGTTTACCTTCTTCAGGTCGTCCATCTGCAACGACTCGAAGCGCGGATTGTGGCTGTATAGGGTCACCATGAGCGAGTCTGAGAATGCCTTTTCAGGCGACAGACCCTGGTTCTTGAGTTGTGTCTCGAGGATGTTCATCAGTTGGCCGTAACTCTTCTCATCCTTCTTTACGTCGGTGAAGTAAAGATATGTCAGCTGGAACAGCGTCTCAAGGTCTTTCGGAGTTGACTGGCCGCTTGCGCCTTCATGCAAGTTAGCCAGCGTGAGGTTGACGTTGGCCTGCTTTCCGGCAAGCGCTTTCTCAAGCTCCGTGCTGCTGAAGTTGCCCAGTCCGCTTGACCCTATGACGGCGTCAAACAACTTGGCGTTGACGATATCGCTTTCGGGAAGCAGTGAAGAGCCGCCCTTCGACGTTGCACTCATCACGATTTCGTCATCCTTGAAGTCGGTCTTTTTCAGCAATACGCGTGCTCCGTTAGAGAGGGTAAGCTCCTTGTAGCCCAGCGCGGCGTTCTCCTTCTCGCTCACGATGCTGCCTTTCTTGGGTAGTTCCTTGATGAGCGGCTCGTTCTTCACGTTGTCAACCCATGCCGTAAGCTGCTCTCCGTGAACGGCGTCAATGGCCGCCTTGATGGCCTCGGGCGTAGGATAAACGGCTCCGTCCTTCTCTGTGTATGTAGCATAGACCACGAGGTTGGTGTCAGATACGCTGACAAGCTCCTTTATTATCTCATTGGCAAGGTCGACGGGAAGCATCGGCGTTACCTGCTGCATCATCTGATACTGGTCTGTGAGGGAAGGTATCGGCTCGTTGGCGAGGTAGTGGTCGCGGTACTGGTTGCCCCAGAAGCTGTTTTCCTGCTTGTCGCGGTTGGTGTAAAGCTTCTCCAACCAGCTCATGTATTCATCCTTTGCGCGGACGTACTCGGTAGCGGTATAGCCGAACTTGGCGGCGCGCATCACCTCGCGCATTGCCGCCTTGATGGCCTCTTCGGTCTTGCCGGGCTTCGGCATGATGTCGAGCGAGAAGGCGTCCTTCGTCTTTGAGTAGATGTACTCGCCGTCATATACATACGCAGCTACGAACGGGCAGTCGGGGTTCTGCGCCACCTCGGAGAGGCGCGAGTTAAGCATCTGCGTGCAGGTGTACACCCCGTACTGTTGCATCAGGTACATTACGTTGCTCTTCAGGCTGTCGGGGAAGGCGTCGTGCTTGAACATTATTGAAATGCCGTCAGTCCTTTGCTCCTTGTCCTTGTCAACGATGATGATTGCCTCGTTGTTGTCGGGCACGGGTTCGTCAACCACCGGTACGGGGTTCTCGGGCATCTTGATGGAGCTGAACATCTCCTTTATTTTCTGTTCGGTGCGGTTCACGTCAACGTCGCCCACCACGATGATGGCCTGGTTGTCGGGTCTGTACCACTTATGGTAGTACGCACGCAGGGCCTCGGGCTTGAAGTTGTCAACCACCGACATAAGTCCGATGGGCATACGCTTGCCGTACTTGCTGCCGGGATACAGCTTCTCGAGGTTGCGCTCCATCATTCTCTGGCCGGCGGAAGAGCGCAGACGCCACTCCTCGTGGATTACTCCGCGCTCCTTGTCTATCTCCTTGGCGTCGAGCGTGAGGCCGTTTGACCAGTCCTTGATTATGAGCAGGCACGAGTCGAGCGACGCTGTGTTGGCCGAAGGCACGTTGCACACGCGGTAAACGGTCTGGTCAACGGCGGTGTAAGCGTTGAGGTCAGAGCCGAACTCCACACCGATTGAGCGCAGGTACTCGATGAGCCGGTCGCCCGGATAGTTGTCAGAGCCGTTGAAGGCCATGTGCTCAAGGAAGTGGGCGAGGCCGCGCTGGTCCTCCTCCTCTTGTATAGAACCTACCCGCTGTGCGATGTAGAAGTTCACACGGTGCTCCGGATAATCGTTATGGCGTATGTAATATGTAAGGCCGTTGGGCAGTTTGCCAATCCTTACCGCGCTGTCCACGGGTATGGGAGGCAGCTGCATTCCTTGCGCCATAACTGCCGCTGCGCTCGTGACGAACAGCACTGCGGCGACGAAAAGATGTTTTAATTTCATAAAAGTTTGGTTTAAAATGTGTACAAATATAGTTTTTTCCACGATTGGCGATATTGTTTGTATTCTAAATTTAATAAAATTTATATGTTTCGCGTGCAATGTCGGCCATTCCGCATACATGCTGTCAGGTTTCATCCCGGCTTCCGCCGTCGTATTCCAGGATGTCGCCCGGCTGGCATTCCAGCTCGCGGCAGATTGCCTCAAGCGTAGAGAAGCGCACCGCCTTGGCCTTGCCTGTCTTGAGGATTGACAGGTTCGCCTGCGTAAGCCCTACACGCTCGGCCAGCTCGGAAAGCGACATTTTGCGCCGAGCCATCATCACATCCAAATTGACTATTATCTTTCCCATATTTCAAAGGTAAAAAGGTAAAAAAGTGAAAAGGTAAAAAAGCAAGGCATTTGTCCTTAACTCCTTTAACTACACTAACTCCTTTAACTCCCCAATGTTTCTTATATCGTCAGTTCCTGTTCTTCTTTCATTTTCAGCCCGATGGCGAACGCCTCGGCCACAACCACAGCGAAGAGGCCGAAGATGACGCTGGTTACGTTGGCTGCCGAGCCGTAATCAGCCACGTAGCCCGTAAGGCTGAGCGACTGTCGGGCAAGATACGTGTCGTAACAGCCGTCGGCCGTGGCTATGACTCCAGTCGCAACGAGGCACCAGCCGACCATGCGCAGCAGCGTGATGTTCTTCCGCGTGAAGATGGCGTTTCTGTTGACGTTGCGCACGAAGAGGATGAAGGCCACGAGGGCGGCCACCCCCGCCAGTCCGTAAAGCAGCGTGTAGGCCATCTTGAACACCACGGAGCCAAGGCCGTGGCCTTCCTTCATGGGGACAATCAGCTGCGTAGGCCACACCTCATAACGCTTGTCCGCACCCTTGTCAGCCACGGTCACGGCGTTCTCCCTTGTCATTTCAACCGGCAGCAGCGATATGTAGCAGCAGTTGGCAGGGCTGGTTTCGGTCACGGGGCGGCGCTCCGTGCCGTGCTTCATGCCTGCGGTAAAGCCAGCCACAAATGTGTTCGACATGGAAAGCAGGTCGCACACAATCACCACGAAGATAAGAACACAAAACAGGTTGAGTCTCTTTTTCATAACAGTTTCAGTCTTTCCGCGCTTCATGTCCGCCGCCATGCAATGCCGGCAGCGGACATTCCACACATTTATTTATAATTAGAGAGAGTATTTCCCGAAATCATCGACGTTATCGTTATTTGATGATTATTTATCGTTTTTCGATATGCAAAGATATGGACAAAATCCGAATGTTCCAAACTTTTTCAATAAATATTTATCGAAAAACGATAATTTAACATTCATAAGCACATCAACCGCGGCCTGACTGCGCGCCAACCGATTTCCGACATGCCGCATTTCACCTTCCGAAAGGCCACCTTTTAGCGTGCAATATGCCACCTTTTGGACGCCAAAAGGCGGCATATTGGAAACGCGCTGATAATCAACGACATGGCAACGGCTACCTTGCGGCCTTCCAGACGCTCCAAAAACACGTTACAACCACACCGGAACGGCACGCCAAGCGACGGCGGAGCAACACCCGTCAAGACAAAAGAAAAATGCCAAACAGCCGCAAAGCAGCCGTTTGGCATCCGCCTCCGTGACCCCGTTGGGAATATTAAGGGTGCATTTTAATGAAATCGAATGCAATCGAATAAAATAAATATGTCTGATAATCAACGATTTACGCTTGTTTTGTTAAATAGTGTTGCACGCCAAAAAGACGCCAATTTTCATTCATTTTCATAAAGGACGCCAAAAAGACGCCAAAAATATTTGCCCCTAAGTATAGTTTTTCGTAACTTTGTGTTGTCAAAAATCTTTACGTTATGGCACAAATAGAATTAAGATTGTCAAGCAAGAAACTCACCAACGGAAAGAGTGAAATACTGCTAAGGTTCTACAACGGCAAGAAATTCAATCTTCGTGCAAAGAGCGGCGTATACATAGACCCGAAATATTTTGAGTACGAGATTGATTGGGGCAAGACTGTCGAATCAGGTGTCAAGATGCCCAAGAAAACAATAAGCTCAACAACAAAAGGCAACGCCATGAAGAACGGTTATGTGTTGCGACAGAACGGGGATATTGTTATTAACGAACAACGCATTATCAGCAACAGTGAACGTGAGGATATAAAAGCGAAGCAAAAGACCATAAACGACCTTAAGAATTTCATATTCAAGTGTTATGAGTCGGCTGAAAAGACCGACTTGAAGGATGATTGGCTGAAAACGGTTGTCGACAAGTTCTTTCATCCAGAGAATTACATGACACCCGAAGAGATAGAACGGAACAAGACTTTCTTTGAACTGTTTGACGAGTTCCTCAAGGCCAAGGAGTTCAGCGATGACAGGGAAAGAGGTATGAACGTTTTAAAGCGTGACGTGTGGAGGTTCGCTAAGTTCCAGCAGACCATGGGTAAGCGTAAGGATTTTACTTTCAATGTAAACGAGGTGACCAAGGACGACATAGAAGATTTCCGCGACTACCTGAAAAATGAAAAGGCGCTCTCGGAAAGATATCCGAAACAGTATGCCAAGATGATAAAGGAACAGCCCAACGGTATAAGAAGGGGACGTTTGGATATAGAGGTACGTGGCAACAATACTATAATAACCCTAATGAAAAAACTAAGGAGCTTCTTCTCTTGGTGCTACGATGAGGGCAAGACCAAGAATAGGCCCTTTGACGGCGTAAAGATAGGTGTAGAGAGATACGGTACGCCTTATTATTTATCATCGGATGAGCGCGACAAGATTGCGGAAACAGACATGCCGACCGAGCATTTGAAAACACAGCGGGACATATTCGTGTTCCATTGTTTCGTAGGTTGCCGGGTCAGCGACCTCATGAAACTGACTATGGGCAACATAACCGACGGAGTGCTGGTATATACGCCGCATAAAACGAAAGATGAAGGGGACGCCACACAAGCAAGAGTTCCACTACGTACATTGGCTGCGGAGTTGATTAAGAAATACAAAGGTGTTGATAAACAGGGACGTTTGTTCCCTTTCATTTCACAAGTTAAGTACAACGAAGCCATAAAGGAGATATGTACCATTGCAGGGATAATCCGTAAAGTGGAAGTACGTAATCCAAAGACCGGGGAGATGGAGCTTCGTCCGATAAACGAGATTGCAAGCAGCCACATAGCACGCAAGACCTTTGTCGCTAATGCATATAAAAAGGTGTTAGACCCGAACATAGTAGGCAAGATGTCCGGTCACGTTGAAGGCAGCAAGGCTTTTACAAGATACCGCAACATTGACGACGATATACTTAAAAACGTCATTGACAAGATGTAATGCCTCAATAGCCCCAATTTAATACACCAAGATTTTATTACAGCCGTATTCCAAAAAGGAGTGCGGCTTTTTTTGTTTTCAATCAACAAGTTCACGGAGCCTAATCATGGCGCAAGAAATATATATCGCATCCCCATAACTAGGCAACAAACCATATTCAACCAGATACAACTTGGCATACGACACAATACAACGGAGTACGACGTTGTACGATAATTCGTTGGAAATCAACTAATTACGCATGCTTTTGCGCCAATTCCTTCTTACCTTTGCATCGTCCATTGTGGGCTACAGTCTTTCTGCTTGACTGCAAGCAACATGGGAAATGGTATCATCAAGGATAATCCTTAAACAGAGGTGATGGCCGAAACATAAATAATAAATTAAAATTATGAGCATTCATGAAATTCTTGCCGATGGCAGTAATAATATAAGTATTACGGTCGGAATAAGCGACTTGAAAGAGTTCGGCCTGTCATTAATAGAAGAAGGTCGGGCGATGAAGGGCTGAGAGGGTTCAAGAAACCTATCTTACCCCGGATGAAGTGGCAAAAATGCTTGGAGTGTCCAAGAGCACGTTGTGGCGGTGGAACAAAAACGGTTATCTGAAGCATACAAAGTGTGGGTGCAGACCCTTTTACAAAAAGTCAGATATAGATAAAATCATGGGCTGCCATGTGGATTTTAACAAAAATTTTAAAAATGAAAGAAAAAGTTAAAGAATGTCTTGTCAGCTCTCAAGGAGGGCTTCAGGACAAAAGTGAGAAAATTGAGGTTGCAGGCACAACCGTACAAGAATCAGATTCGTATGTTGTTGATGCAGAAGCCTGTAAGGACGCCGTTCAAAAAATCAAAGAGGTAGCCCCCGAGCAAATTTTGGAGGTTATGCCTGGGCTGTTGACAATTTTAGACTTTAACGGTATCATTAATGTCGGCAAGATTAAGATAGGCAGGCTTGTGATGAACAGGTGGCCTAAGCAAAAGTCAGTCAATAGTATGGCTTTGTCGATTATGGCGGACGGCATTCAGGTTATGCTGCTTGTCATTCCGGGAACTGTCGCTGTCATGATGGGGTACGACGTGGAGGATTTCGACGGCAATCCCATACCAGAAGAACAACTTGTACAGACGGTCATTATTGTTGATGGGCAGACAAGGTACATGGCAATCAGGAAAATCATGAATGAACATCTTGGTAAGGCTCCGGCCAACGTGTTCGCTTATTTCCCGACCAACTGGATAAACTTGACTAAGATGCTACAAACCATAAATCTCAAGGTATTCACTTGGAAGAACAGCGACTTCATCTGTGGGCTGGAACGTGCAGGGAACATCAGCGATGGAACGGCGATGGCATTGTCTTTCGTCCGACAGCTTGAAAGACACGGATACAACTTCACCGCGGCTTGTGAATGGATGACCCTAGTTAAAGGTATAATCAGAAAGCCATCATTGGTCAAGGCTATGAACGCAGCCGACTCCAAGTTATGCTATGACAATTCCGAATACGGCATCAGAATTCACGAAACGGCAAAGTCAAAATTCACCGGCAACAACGAGAAGGCCCTGAAGAACAAGACCGTGCCGGAGTTTATCATCGACAAGTGGAACAACGCCTGCAACGAACTCAACAAGAAGGAGGCTACCTTTTATATTATAGCCTACCTCAATGGACTGGCAGACAAGGACGTTGCTGAAATAGTTTCGCCCTCCGGTTACAAGCGTGGCAACGGGAAACCAAAGGCTGACTTCACCAAGACACAGCTGGAGGACTCGTTTCAGAGGTTCAATAAAGCCAACCCTTTTGCGGCGTTCAAGGACAATACAGAACAGGGAGAATAAACAACAAATTCATTAATCATGGAGGCCGTGGTTGTAACATGGCTGCGGCTTCCTTAAATTCTTATTTTTATATGAACAAACAACAAAAGCCGGACAAGATTATTGACGGACGCATGATGCGGTACAGCGCAAAGTTCAATGTCTGGGTAAACAGTGGCGGTGATTATGTATACCGCGAGTACAACAACAAGGATTACAACAGGCCGTTGATAATCCACAAGAGACCTGACGGCTCTAAATATCTGAATACAACACATCCGGGTATCATTGAGCTTGACGAACTTGTTGCGGACTGCTATGTCCCCAAGCCCCAGGACGCGAAGAAGTACACACTTGTCCATAAAGACAATAATAAATGTAACTGTAAGGCTGCCAATCTTGAATGGGGGCTTGACATGGCGGCATATAAAGCTTATCTGCTCAGCAAGAAACGAAAAACATCGAACGGATTAACCGTTTCCTACACAGGCGAAGTTTATGACGGCAAAGACGAGCTTGCGATTATTGACCATGTTTATGACGGTGATACGGAACGCTTTGTTGCAATAGACCCGTATTACCGCTATTACAGGAAAAACAGCTATGGGCGTGAAGAACCGTTAAAGGCATACCCTGACGACTTGATGGCGGAGGCAGAGTTTGTGGAAGGCAATAAATCTGATTTTACCAATCCGAAAGTTTTGCACATAAACGGTGACTATCTCGATTTCAATGATGACAACCTCGTATGGACTGACATGAACTCGCCTGAATACCAAAAATACATGGCTAAGAAGCGGAATGATATTGCAGCCTTGACGGACAAACTTAACGAACACAACCATTAAGCGGTAGCCAAGAGCAAGTACGTCTTGAGGTTATTGTAAAACCCAATAATTTATGGACACCCTTTTAATCAGGGCGAGGATAAGGCCACCACCTGTCCTTGCAAGCCACAGCTATGTCCTTGTATTTTCAAGAGTACATCGATGTAACAGGTTGAGAATAAAGTATTTAGCATTATAAGAATAATTAAAAAAAGTTACATATGTTAGAAAATAATTTTATAAAGCTGCACATTAATGATTACACTGGCGGCCAAAACAACAATAAAACAATGAAAAGCGACAAGTACCCAGTAACTCCCAAAGCGGAATACTGTTCAATAGACGAGGTTGTGAACGAATATATGAAGAACTTAGACACGCTGATTGAAAAAGTTGAAGACGTGATAAAAAACAATCCACAAATATTCCACCCTCAATGTCCTAACGACGGGAATTCGTATGCAGCAGTTACTGTGCCTATAAAAATGGGTGATGGTTATTCCGTTTATTTCGGAACGTTTTGGCCTGAAAAGGAAGGTGCCATAGCCATAATTCCAATAAAACGATTCCGTCTTAAAGGGAGTAAAAGCCAAAACAAGTTGGGAATCATTGTACCTGAAAACTGTGGTGATGAAAGCTTGGCTGTTTTCACAGAGGATTTCCTGCAAAAGGTGGATGGTTTGCCGAATTTAGACGAAGGTCTCTTTTTCTTCCTATCGTGTCATTCGGGGCTGCTGTCCGCTCATGGAAAAGATGTTCGTTGGCTCTTCGATGAGGGTATGGCTATAGGGCAAGTGTTTGATGGTTTCTACTATTTCGATGAGTTTACGGATACGATAAAATTTCCGATGATGGATTTGACTGACGATGAAATCAAAAACCTCGAGATGAAGATGTGGAAATTGTAAACGGTTTGAAATCCACTTGACCTGACTCTAACAGCCTCTCCCTGTCATTCTCCGGACAAGCATGATGGGGAGGGGTTTTAATTCACGGCCTTTTGCATTGCGATTTGCCGTCTTTTGAGTGGTGATTGATGGCCTTTTACAAACCAATTGACGGCCTTTTGCAAAGCGTGAAAATAAGACAAGTAAAACAACGGATAATCAACGACAAGCACGAAGGTATATGGCATCGGTAAGGATAAAGTTTCGCCCATCAACCGTAGAGGGCAAGGAATGGTACACTGTATTTCCGGATTATACACAAGTATTCTGTTGACTACATCGTTTCGGAATACATCAAGCAACCGGATTGTCCTACATTCTTCAACTTCATACGCTCGATGTTTGACTAACGTGGCTGTTTTATAAGTATGAAGCGGCAATGTTTTGTAAAATGCTTAATATCAATACCTTAGTTTATGAGTTGTTCGTTTTTAGTCAAACAATGCATGTTTTAGTCAAACATCAAGGATAAAATTTCATCAAAAAAGTCGGCCAGAAGTACTTTAAATCGGCTGTTTTTACTATCTTTGCAGCGGATTGGAGGTTTTATACTTATAAAGCGGTGATAAACTCCTCCATAGAAACAAGAACTAAATTAAGGAAACAACAAGGAATTTTGTGGTATGGAAATGAAAAAAATGAAGCCTGCAACGCTTTGTTCGTCACACCACATAACAACGGTAGGTAATCGCTGCTGAGTTTCGTCCGGGATACCTTCCGTTACGCCTGAAAGATAATGCAAGCGAATGCAATGAAAACCAGTTGCAAGACGCATATTTTTATCTTGAAAAGGTACTTCAGAACTTTCATGCGATTGTCATGAGGGTAGCGAGAAGAATGTCCCGGCGGCAAAGAACGCTTACTTATTACCCAACACCTTAATTTGCCAAATCTCTTAAGACCATTGGATTAGCGTATGCCTAAAGACAAACTCAACCGTGTGGATTTCCATTGGTTCGTCGTTAGGACAAGACCCGGGCGTGAAAAAGAGTTTTGCGATCTTGTCAGGCAAAACAAGGACAAGGTAGGTAATATACTGGAGGCTTATTGTCCTACGCATACTACGGTTGATGTACGAATTGCGGAAAGGAAATGCAAGCTGCCCCTTTTCGATGGTTATGTGTTCGTGCTTGCCACCCATGATGCACTGGCTGGTTTCATACGTGACTACTATCCGAATGCGGTTATCAGGGTCAACCGTAAACGTCCATCCGAAAGCAGGGCTACGCTTTCCACGATACCCGAGGCGCAGATGAGGAAGTTCAAGGACTATAACGAGAACTACCCCGAAACTGCAATTCCCCTTGAACGGCCTTACACGGACTACGCTTTCAACCCCAAGACAAACGAGCCGAACGACATTGTAAAAGTCATCGATGGGCCACTTGCAGGAACGGAAGGATACATCACTAAATTCAGGCGTGACAAAAGGTTGGTTTATCACATTAAGGGACTAGACTTGGCTGTATCAATACCAAATATCTGGAACTTTCATGTAGTAAGGGTTCACAATGCCGAGGGTGATAAGCAGACATTAGGGACAATCAAGGAAAGGGCTGTTGATTTGTTGATAGGTTTAATCCAAGGCTGTGGTTATGGTGAAAGGACGCTTCCTGTGCTTTATGAATTTGTCGACGAACTAACATTCAAGCCCTCGTTGGTTGATTTCTGTAAGAATCTATATAAGAAAGGTCATGTGGAGTTAAGCCAAAGATTCGCAAAGCTCAATACCAAAGACGCAGAATTAATATTGAACCTTATCCGTTACGAAAAAGACAATCCCGGATATGTGAAAGCCAACTGGAAAAAACTCATAATCCGACCTTTCTGCACTCCTACTTCTGGCGTTGAAATGAAAGATGGTCAAGAAGAAGCACGGTTACAACATACCAACTTCATCGAGATAATAAGGAAAGTAGATATAACGGAGCAAGTATATTACCCAAGCAAGGAAGTAGAAGGGACGATTACCACCACTTATTATGCCCACGTTGGAATAATACAAGACAAGGACAAAGAAAGTTTTACCCTCTTTGCAAACTGGGATTACTTCTTGGCCGAATACTTTATGACAGCTGGTAAGGCAAACGAGAAACTGGTGAAAGGAACGAAAATACAAGCGACGAACAACCCTGAAAATCCTGAAAGTAAGGAAAAGTTGATAGAGTCGTTCCACAATTATTCACCCACCTTATATAATGTCCTCACAAATGAAAATTCAAATGTAAAACCAATACAAAACTTCTATATAGCAAAAGAACGGTTAAACGTAATGGCAATAACTGTAAAATCAGAAGAAAATATCAACGAAGCGAAAGATGAACTAATAAATACCTGCACTAATATTTGCACTGAAATCAACACCACTACCCACCTTGCCGTTTGGAGAAGGTATCTTAGGACTGTTTGGCTGCATATATAAAAAGGTGGAAAGGTGAGGACGTGAAAAGGGAAAAATGAAGTTAAGGAGGCAAGACAGTGAAAAAGCGGCATAACAACCAATCTTCAAATATAACCATAACTTCTGAAGCCATATTCAAGAAAAGGTGGCAGAAACTTCATCACCCGACCATGAATGTAGATGGTGATGTGGCTTTTTATTACGGTGTCTACAAGCAACTTTATGATATTGCAAAAAGGGGTACCAGAAACATGAACGAATATTACCTGCTACAATTGGTTATGCTTGTTGAAGATGCCGCCTCCGTAAGTATAGGCTGCACTTATGAAGTCATGTACAGGAGTTTGGGTAACATGGCTTTTTATTGGTGTGACAAGTTGGATCTATCAACAAAAGACACTAACCTTCTTTATAATGCCTTTACCCAAGCCGTAGCCGATGCACCCGAAAGCAGCCTGAAACAATGGATTAAGGAATGTGTTTTGTCCGGGGATTTCCAACGCTTGAAGGATGTGGCTTCGTATTTCGCCATTCAGGACAAGACCATAAGAAGAGTATATCCCAACCTACAATACAGAAAAGACGCATTCCTGGAACTTGTTGGTGGTGATAAAGTTAAGGCAAAAGAAATGCTTGAATCCGACTTGGCTTTCAATTGGCATGACAAGGAAGGCTGTACATTGCTTTCAAGAATTGCCGAGAGTTTCAAGATGGGTGAAGACGGAATGGAAGTGATAGCAAACTTGGAAACAATTAAGCCACACCCTCTTGACTCCTACCTGCCGTTGGAAAGCAAGGATGACGGAAGAACTGTGACGATAATGAAAAAGGACAATAACACCCTTGATGTCATATTTCCTGCCCGAGTTTCAAAAAGGAAGATTGATGATATGTGCTTTGTCGGCCAGCTTGTTACATATCTCGGGAAAACATACATAAATGGTCCTGTAGCATGGTTGGATAAAAACTCCTTTGATTTATGGAACAGCTTTGTTTTCTGGAATGACATACATAAAGGTGAGAAAGAGGATTCAAAACATAAGTTCTTCACCACCAAGTTCGGAAATAAATACACCATGTACCAAGATCTTTACGGTGAATTTGAAAAGGACATCAACGGTTTCTATACTGACGAGCCGAACATTCTTGACTTTTTGAATTGGCTTGCTCCTGAATCTGCGATGAATGAACTTTAACATCGAACGAGAGATCATTCAAGAACATAGCACAAAGATTTAGCATCGGCAATTGTAATGAAAAGTGATGGCAGCTTGTTGAGTTGAGCCGTTTTGCAACGTTTATCGGTAAAATTCATACGGGCTGTCATCATTTCAAACGCAAAATATAAATCGTCTTAAATAAACAATGTCAACAAATACGATTGGCATATACATAAATCGAATTTAAACCAACAATGATTATGAATCCAAATATAAAAATTGCAGTAGCAGGAACAGGGTACGTTGGCCTGAGTATAGCAACTCTCTTAAGCCAACACCATCAAGTAACGGCTGTTGACGTAATCCTGGAAAAAGTAGACTTAATAAACCAACGTAAATCACCAATTCAGGATGACTATATCGAGAAATACCTGGCAGAAAAAGACTTGAACCTGACTGCAACAACGGATGGAGCAAAAGCATATTCCGACGCTGATTTCGTTATCATAGCAGCACCAACCAATTACGACCCGGTGAAGAACTATTTTGACACGAGCCATGTTGAAGAGGTTATTGAGTTGGTCAAGAGCGTCAATCCGAATGCAATAATGGTGATAAAAAGTACAATTCCAGTAGGATATACTGAGATGGTACGAAAGAAGATGAATACCGACAATGTAATCTTCTCACCTGAATTCCTACGTGAAAGCAAGGCCCTGTATGACAATCTTTATCCAAGTCGTATAATAGTTGGTCGTCCAGAAGGCGATGAAAGATTGGACAAGGCTGCCCATGAGTTTGCCGCATTGTTACAAGAAGGGGCGATAAAGGAAAACATCGATACATTGTTTATGGGTACTACGGAGGCTGAAGCGGTTAAACTCTTTGCCAACACCTATCTTGCTCTTCGTGTTTCCTATTTTAACGAACTTGATACCTATGCAGAAATGAAGGGACTTGACACACAGGCAATAATCAATGGTGTTTGTCTTGATCCTCGCATCGGAACACATTACAACAACCCGAGTTTTGGTTATGGAGGTTACTGCTTGCCTAAAGATACCAAACAGCTTCTTGCCAATTACGCAGACGTTCCTGAAAACTTAATCCAGGCCATTGTAGAAAGTAACAGGACAAGAAAAGATTTTATAGCAGACCGTGTTCTTCACAAAGCCGGTTACTATGATTATTATAATCGTGGAGACTTTAATCCGTCAGAGGAAAGGAAATGTGTTGTTGGTGTTTACCGCCTGACAATGAAATCAAACTCAGATAATTTTCGCCAGTCGTCAATCCAAGGCGTAATGAAACGTATCAAGGCAAAAGGAGCGGAAGTAATCATCTACGAACCTACACTTGAAAATGGCAGCACATTTTTCGGCAGCAAAGTCGTAAATGACCTCAATACATTCAAGCAACAAAGTCACGCTATCATTGCCAACCGATATGATTCTTGTCTGGATAACGTGAAAGACAAGGTTTATACAAGGGATATTTTCAGGAGAGATTAACAATTTGAGCTTATACGGATTATACCTTCGACCAAAAAAATCCGTAAGTCATAAGCGCACATTCGCCAAAACCCTAATAACCTGATTGGGCTAAATCAGGATGACTGCATTACTATAATAACACTATAATAACGGGTATACAACATGGCCTATTATGACAAAAGCACGATATTGAGTGCATTTGACCTATTGAGATTCCCATTGATTGTTGCCGTGGTATTTATACACAATTATCCAGAAGGCGATGGTTTTCAGATACAATCTTTAATTTTAGGAGGAGATAATCTGTCATTTATAGACATACTTAATATAATTTCCGTTGCCATTTCACACGTGTGCGCCTACATTGCAGTACCAACATTCTTTTTAATTTCAGGTTTTCTTTTCTTCTTCAATGTCAAGGAGAAATTTAGTTACCAAACATATGGAAGCAAATTAAAACGGCGCATAAAGTCACTGTTAGTTCCGTATTTGTGTTGGAACTTGATAGCCTTCTTAGCCATTCTGACATTAAAGGTTCTCGGAGTACTTGTAAAAGGGAATTCCTCCAGTGGTATCGTACAATTTATTTCAGACGGCAATTTTGTAAGTTATTTTTGGAACAGTGCCCAATGGTCACCAGACAGGCAGAACGTATTCAACGTCCCTTGCCCCATGACGGCTCCAATCGATGTACCTTTATGGTATATGAGAAATTTAATGACAGTATGCCTGTTCTCACCGTTGGTTTACTTCCTGCTCAAATTAAGTAAATATACAATTGCGCTGTTCTTGCTGTTATATTTATTCAACTTCGAGCTGCCGATAAGTGGTTTCAGCATCCAGACCTTTGCAATGTTCTCCTTAGGCGCATTTTCAGCCATACATGGCCTGACGCTGTTTGAGCCTGTCAACAAATGTACAGACATCTTGCTCTCGCTTATCACGCTGGCTTTATTTTGCGGTCTGGTAATGACCGATGGTTCGGAGTCTTTACCTCACCACGTCTGCATGGCGTCTTTTACGATTATAGGAACAGTTTTGACAGTCAAGTTGGCATTACATCTTGCTTCACACAAACAGTGTGTTTGTCAGAACGGCTTGTCACGCCTTTTATGCGAATCAAGTTTCTTTATTTATGCTTTGCACACAATTCTTTTATTAGACTTGACGCGCAAAGCCATTGAAATGCTGTTTGGGTTCAACGAAGACGTCAAGAGGCTCATGCTGTATTTCATTTCACCTTTCGGATGTATTACAATATGTGTACTGATATACTGTTTTATGGCAAAATATTGTAAAAGTGCATTGGCTGTTTTAATGGGAGGAAGAGTAAATAACTAAGTTCATAAAACATGTTCGATTATGGAAATACTAAGAATAATTTTAGACGAAATGCCTGTCGGGAAAAACGAATATCACGCAGGCGATGCCTTGGTTGTAAATAGAAAGGCTTTTTCTAAAGCTGTATATGATAATGTTGATTGTAAAATCATGCTAAAGAAAACATGTAAGGATGAAGACGGTAACGAAAAGGAAGAGTTTGAGAATATCAGTAATTGTTATAAAAGAAGAATAACTACAACAACTGCCTCAATAGTAAAAAGAGGGTCTATTTTATTTAAAAATGTGCATGTTTTCTATGATAGAAAAGCGACAATCGAATTTAATAAATAATAAATTGATTATATAGCGAATAATATTATTTGAGTAACTGGTTATGAATAAACTTGAATCGTTGTTTAAATATCTTAAATATTATTTATCGGGTAATAAAATTGTTTGCACGGATAGTTCTACCGTAGAAATTTGCAATGCAAAGATATCAAATAGTGTAATTAGATTACGTAATTCTTCTAAATTGATTTTAGGTAAAAATGTCAGATTGCATAATGTTCATTTTGAAATAGATGACAGAAGTGTTGTTAAAATAGATGAAGGTTGTCAAATCAGCAATGCTGTTATAGATAGTAAAAATTCTAGATGCCACTTGGGCAAAGAAAATATCATCTCAAAAGGTGATATGTTTTGCAACGTACCTATTCTTTTACGCGATTCTGAAGTGAAGATCGGTTATCGTAACAGATTTCGTTGCGAAAAAATTTGGGTTAGATTTGGAGGAAAACTTATCATTGGTAACTACAATAATTTTAATGAATTTTCGGAAATACGTTGTGATGAATGTATAGCTATAGGAGATTTCAATAGAGTTTCATACAATGTCAAAATATGGGATACTAACACACATTGTATTTATACACCTGAAATAAGACGTAAAATTACAATAGACAAATTCCCATCCTTTGGTAAAGAGCATGAAAGGCCAAAAACAAAGCCTGTTAATATTGGTTCTGATAACTGGTTTGGCATGAATGTAATATTGTTAAAAGGTAGTAGTATAGCTGATAAGACAAATATAGGAATAGGAACTATTGTTTCAAATAAAGTGATACCGTCTGAAAGTACAGTTGTTACAGAAACAAAATTGAAAATATTGAGCAATAAAAAATGAAAAGCTCCAGTCGCGTTATTTCGAATACCTTTTTCATGTATTTCCGCCTGCTGGTGACAATCGGTATAGCCTTTTATTCAGTGAGGCTAATATTACGTTATTTGGGGGTCGTTGATTATGGAATTTACAATTTGATAGCAGGAACAGTGTCCATGCTGTCTTTCTTGAATAACGCAATGACCGTTTCGACACAGCGATTCTTGTCGTTTTATCAAGGCAAAAAAGATTTGAACGAACAGCGAGCAGTGTTTTTCAATAGCGTAGTATTGCATTTATTGATGGCACTGATAATATGTATAGTATTGGAAATATTGTATTTTCCCCTTTTCAGCGGTATCCTCAATATCCCGATAAACAGATTGAGTGCCGCAAAATTCATATACCACACCTGTGTGGCTACTCTGTTTCTCACGATATCTTACACACCGTTTACTGCGTCAATCAATGCCCACGAGGACATGATTTTCATTGTATTGATAAACATTTTCGACTCTGCGGCCAAGCTCGTTCTGGCGTTTCTCATTCCACTGTTTGGAACTATGAAGCTTGAGTTCTACGGACTTGGAGTATTTATCCAGACAATCTTTTCGTTTTCTCTGTACACCTTAGTATGCTTTACAAGGTATGACGAATGCAAACAACTGACATTTAAGCTATTCAGGAAAGAGCGTTTAAAAGATTTGGGCAGTTTTGCCGGTTGGAACACTGTGGGCTCAATAACAGGCATGGCTAAAAGCCAGGGGCTTGGAATATTGTTCAACATATTTTACAATCCGGCTATAAATGCAGCCTTCGGCATATCGACGCAAGTGAACAGCCAAATGAACTTCTTTTCTACGAGTATGCAACAGTCGCTCAACCCACAGATAATGAAAAGCGAAGGCAGCGGCGACAGAACGAGAATGATGCGTCTGTCATTCATAGCCTCTAAATTCGGTTTCTTCCTGATGTCGTTCATTTCCATTCCATGCTTGTTTGAAATGGACGAATTGCTGAAGATATGGCTCGGCAACGTTCCGCCATATTGCGTATTGTTCTGTGTTTCAATAGCCGTAGCGGTGATGACAGATCAAGTTACTGTCGGATTGGCTGCAGCAATACAGGCGACAAAATTAGTGAAAGAGTCGGCATTAACTGTCGGCGTTATCAAACTGCTGATAGTTCCATTAGCGTACATATTGCTAAAGGCGGGCTATGGCCTTACAGCCTGTATGACAGCCTACGCCGCAGTAGAAGTGTTTGCCGGTGTAGCAAGAATCATATTATTGCACATGAAGCTTGACATGGATGTAAAGGCGTTTATAAAAGACGTTGTGATAAGACTGATAGTACCCGTGGCCACCTCGTGCACCGTCATGAGTCTGTTCGTAAGCTTATGGCATTATGAATACAGATTTGTTGTATCAATACCTGTTTGCATCATAATGTTTTGTATCACAACTTATATGTTTTCTTTGTCTAAAGACGAGAGGGCAATCATTAAAGATTTTGCACTAAAATTAAAGAGGAAGTTATGATGACAACCGGCAAGACGATAAAACACATAGCCCTGAATATAGACGACCGCTACGTACAGCACTGCTCGGTGTTAATGGCGTCGATATGCCGAAACAACAACGGCAAAGAGGTTTACTTTCACATTCTTTATCTGCAACTGAGCGAGAGGTCGCGCGAGACATTAAGATGCCTTGCTGAAAAGTTCGGCAGCATGGTAAGCTTCTATGGAGTAGATGAAACATATCTATCGGATTTGCCCACGACAGAAAAATGGTCTCATTCAATTTATTTGCGTCTTTTCATACCAAAGTTTGTAAGCGATGAAATAAGCCGCGTACTGTATTTAGATTGCGACATGGTGGTAAGAGACAATCTTGAAGAGCTGTGGAACACAGACTTGACAGACAAAGCTGCTGCGGTTGTCGAAGACCTTCACCATTTCAACTCTCCAATGATAGAACGCTTAGGATACGACCCGTACGAATCTTACTTCAATTCAGGGATGCTGCTGATGAACCTTGATTATTTCCGCAGATTCGACATTGTGGAAAAGTTGTTTAAATATATGAAAGACAATCTCTCGCTGCTGATACACCCTGACCAGGATGCGCTCAATGCCATATTGCACGGCCAATGTGTGTTCGTGCATTGCCGTTGGAACTTCCATTACCGTTACCAGGTAAGTTATCTGTACCCACAGTTGTTCTTGCAGCCAGATTTGACTGGGAGCGCAAAACGTACACCCGTCATCCTGCATTTCTCGGAGTTTAAGCCGTGGAATATGAATTGTGACTCTCCGTATAAAGGCGAATATTTCAAATATCTTGCCGACACCGATTTCTCAGGATATAAAGCGCCTATGGACTGGCCTTATTTTCTAAAGTCAAGACTACGTTGGCTTTATAAAAAACTCTTTAAGTAAGCAGGCAATGGCGAAACATTTTCTCAATAATATAGGCATTGTGGGATGGCTCATAATTACATATTTTGGACTTATATCACCTTTGCTCAAATATGTAATTCCTGTTCCTATCTCAATGATTGTCGTTCCGTTGGCAATGATTGTCTTGGGTATTATGGCATATGCGAAAGTAAAAAGAAAAAAGACCTTGCTTGATTATGCCATATTGCTGGTGGCTCTGGAGTTTATAATCACACCGTTGGCAAGCTATTCTGCCTACGGACAGCCACTGTCAAGGGGGATATTGGCCTCAAGGGCATTTTTGGTAATAATGTTTGCCTATTATTTGGCAGAAAAGCCTTCTTCAATGGTCTATTTATTCAAGCTTAAAATCAACTTAAGCAAATATGTGGTGCCACTATCCTTAATTGCCCTCTATGTGCTTAACATTGACAATCTGACCATTATGCAGATTTTTCACGCCTCGTCTGATGACGCCGCAGAAAGCTCGGAACTTAAAGGCTCTATCTTATCTTACGCGTCTGCAGGTATTCCCGTTATGCTTGTCTATTATCTTATACAATATGCAAAGGAGGGCGGCCGCAAGTCTTTTTATATGGTCATACTGATTGTTGCCTATTATGTATTTTGCGCTAAAGGCCGCTTGTTGATGGTTGGTTGCATTGGAGTCATGCTCGTTTTCTGCATTCAGAATTGGAATAAAGGAACACGCAAATTGCTGTTGTGGTCAATGGCTGGTTTTTTCTGTGTCTGCATATACGACATACATATCTTTGACTCAATCTTAGCTTTGGGGGATTTTTTTGGCATCAACGGCAAAGTTGAAGATTCGTCAGTACTTGTAAGAGTGGCCAATAGGGATTATATATGGCCGATTATAATGTCTAATCCTGTCTTTGGCGTTGGAAATCTCTCCACACAGTTCCACCCCAACTTCTTCGATTTGTTCCATGAACAATTCTATGTTGCTGACATGGGCTATTTGGGGGTATTGCTGACTGGAGGTTTTTTCAAAGTTTTCGTTTATATATTGTTCTTTGTCGCCGCTTTAAAGCGGTGTAAAGAGATTGGCTCCAATGCAGACATGATAAAATATCTATTACTCTATTACTTGTATTTATGCATTGCATGTCAAGACGTATTTCTGTTTGACTTCTCGGTGGCCTTGGTTATAGCCCCGCTATTGAATATGAAATGTCTACAAGACAGTAAATATCCATTGTTCAAGTATTAAAGCGTTTATTAAAAAATGAAAGATTCTCATATATCTTCGATCAAGGAGATTGGCATCTGCCTGATGGCATTAGGTCACGCCCTTTATTATGGTTGTATGCACGATATTATATATCTGTTTCACATGCAATTATTTTTATAATAACCGGCTACCTTTTCAAAGACAAATACCTGCCACCGTTTTGTATTTCTTTCTTAAAATAAAGAAGCAATACTGGATATATGCGAAATGGTGCATTGTTTTCGTGCTTCTGCACAATGTGGTCATGTGGACAGGCATAATGAATGCCGAATATGGCTATGACGATTTAGGCAACGACTACTACACGATAATACAAATAATAAAAAGGCCATCAGAATAATGTTTTTCATGGCAGGCGACGAACCAATGCTGGCCGGTTCTTGGTTTATAAGAACCTTGTTCATTGCGTCCGTTTAAACTTGTTTTCTGCGCTACATGGTTTCCAAAATATTCAATATAAGCTGGTCGGCCAACATTGCCACTACGGCACGTATTTTATTTATTGTATTATGTGCCTTTACTACTGAAACATAAACACTATATATTGGAACCAATGAAATATTGGCAATGATATTCATTCTTCTAGGAACTTTACACACCCGAAAGGCTTAGAGATAAATAGTACCGGCCTGATTGGATGGTTTGTTATCTCCAAATTGATACGTTCACACAATATGCTTATGAAGTTTTTGCATATTGTGGAGACAATTCTCTGCAAATAATGACATGGCCACTTATTATGCTTCAAGATACCGACGTTAATTTACCTCATCACCACATGCGATGACTTACATAAAATCAGTATTATACTTTGTCCACAACAATATAATTTGGCACTTATCATTTTCTATACATTAGCCGAAATATTAATACCACGTGAGTTCGGTATAAGAAAACGATTGAAAAAGTTGTGGGAATGAAATATTTTTAGTATCTTTATAGCTGATAATCAATAAGTTACATAAAAACATCCATTCCCATGACTGATGCAAATTTAATAGAAATTTTCTGTATTCTCGACGAGTTCTGCAAATATTTTACTCCAGAACTGAAAAAACACACGCTTGACACCTGCGGCAAACGCCGCCGCAACCGCCCGTGCCTCATGTCCGACAGCGAGGTGATGACCATTCTCGTACTCTTCCATACCATGCGCCAGCGCGACCTCAAGTCGTTCTACCTCGGTTACGTGTGCAACCATATGCGCAAGGAGTTTCCACACCGCCTGTCGTACAACCGCTTCGTAGAACGTCAGGCCAAGGTAGGGCTCCATCTTTTGCTGTTCCTGCAGACATGTGCGTTGGGTAAATGTACGGGAATATCCATTATCGACTCCACACCGTTGAAGTCATGCAATATAAAGCGTGCGCACAGCCACAGGACGATGAAGGGATGGGCTGCCAAGGGCAAGTGTACGATGGGATGGTTCTACGGGTTCAAGCTGCATATAGTGATAAACGACCGTGGCGAGATAATACAATGGACGCTCACGTCGGGGAACGTGGACGACCGTGAGCCATTGAAGGACAAGGACTTTACGCAAAGGCTTTTCGGCAAGATTTTTGCCGACAGGGGATACATAAGCCAGGAGCTTTTTGAAAGGCTTTTCATTGACGACATACACCTTGTGACCAAACTCAAGAAGAACATGAAGAACTCGCTCATGGACCTGCACGACAAAATCCTGCTGCGGAAAAGGGCGATCATTGAAACAGTAAACGACGAACTCAAGAACGTATGCTACATTGAACATACAAGGCACCGCAGCATTGACGGATTTGCTTCCAACCTGATTGCAGGGCTTATCGCATACAACCTGCTTCCTAAGAAACCGTCACTCAATATTGACATCATTGATAAAAGCAGGCTTATTGCATAAGATTATTATACCGAACTCACGTTAATACCGTTGGCGATGAAAAATATAACTGACAGACTGAAATTTAAAACAAATAAAAATGACAATAAACAATAAAACCATAGTCTTAATAGACAACCACTACTGGTCTCTCAACCATTTCAGAGGTTATTTGATAAAATATTTATTAGCAAAGAAATGCCGTGTCATAGCTTTTACTCCATACCCGACTTCATTAGATGGCACTATAGAGGGCGTTGAGTATCATTACACAAATATGAGGCGCACTTCTGCAGGAGTAAAAGACACTGTTTACTATTTTTTATATCTGATGTGGTGGCTAATGAAAATAAAGCCAAATTTGGTTATCAACTTTACCATCAAGCCTGTCTTATTTGGCTCGCTAGCTTGTCGCATCAACAAGATAAAATGCATTTCTATGTTTCCAGGCATAAGTTATTTGTTTACTTCGACATCTGCAAAAAGTAAAATAGCAAAGACGATTTTAAAAACCGCGATAAAAAAGTGTCATAAGATATTAGTTCTCAACGGAGAAGACAAAACAATCTTATTGGAAAACCATTTGTCATCAACAGATAAGATACAAACATTAATAGGCGGTGAAGGTGTGGACATTGGCTCATATAAATTAAAGTCACCTCGCGTATTCAAAAAGGACACTTCATTTTTAATGCTTTCACGAATTCTGAAAAACAAAGGCACATTAGATTACATAGCAGCAGCAAAAAGATTGAAGTGCGAGAATCCAGATATAAAATTTTATTTGGCCGGCGGACTGGACGAGACTCACCCTGAAGGCATCAAAAAGACCGAACTTGAAAAATTCATGGACGGGAAGATAGAATACATCGGCCCAATAAATGTACATGAGTGGTTCCCAAAATGTGATTGTTTCGTTTTACCGTCTTATTACAATGAAGGTATGAACCGCTCTATAATGGAGGCCATTTCTTATCAGATGCCCGTAATAACAACAGACAATAAAGGGTGCAAAGAGATGGTCATAGACAATGTAAGCGGATACATAGTTCCCAAAAACAATGTTGAAAATTATATGAGGCTATGAAAACTTTCTGTCTTTTAGACAGTAAATCAAAAGAGGCAATGGGGCTTGCCGGACGTCAATTGGCTGAAAAGGTTTTTGATGAGCAAAAAATTCTTAGGCAATACACTGACATTTTTTCTGAAATATGATAACATTATCTTTAATCATTTTATTTTGCTTGTTGTTATCTTTGCGTAAGGAGAAAGGAGATGCCATGGACAAGCTGCGTCTTGTACCCATAAGAGGATTGCTCTGCTTCCTTATTGTTGTACACCATATTTACCGTGAAACGCCAGAATCTTTTAGCCATATATTTTTCATATATAATAATGTTGGCTTCTGGGTTGTAAGTATGTTCTTTTTCTTTTCCGGATACGGTCTGAAACTTTCCTTGGAAAACAAATCCGGCTATTTGTCACACGGATTTTTGAAGAAAAAGTTTTTCAACATCTTATTTCCGTCACTCGTAATAGGGATTATATATATATGCGTGTATGGTTATGACGGGCAGTTCTCTGTAAAACGACTGCTGATATTGTTGAAATATGGTCAGAGCATCCCTACTTCACACTGGTTTATTTACGTGCTGTTCTGCCAATATACCATTTTCTTTTTATGCTATAAATCATTTAAGTGTTTGCCACTGTCAATCTACACAGCATTGACTGTCGGTTTTGTTGTCTTACTGTATCTGTTGAATTACCCCTCTATATGGTATAAGTCCACACTGTTTATTTGTGGAGGCATGCTGTATTATTCGTATCTACATGAATGCAAGAATACGGCTGACCGTAGGCTGAGCGTAATCATTCTGTCTACGTTTTTAATGCTGTTCATAGTTGGAGGGGTTGCCATATCTGACGATACGATATACAAAGTAGCTGGGAATATAGCTATAAGCATTTTGACCTTATTTATTTTTATAGGTTTCTCAAAGCATTTCATTATAAATAATGAGTTGCTAAAACTGTTGGGCAAATACAGTATGTACATATATCTTTTACACCAGCCCATATTGGATATATGCCAACATTTAGACATTAACACCTTTATTGGTCCTGAATTATTGACAATATTAATATTCATTATTACATGTTCATTGGCTGTGCTATGCAGCAATATGATGAAAGGACTTCAATCCAAGTTATAACATTGATGGCCTCACATAATTATACAGCTATTAATAAATATTGATTTACCTAAAAATGGAAAAGTCTTATTCTGTCATTATACCTCACAAAAACGTTCCATCGCTTTTAAAAAGATGTTTGGCATCAATACCTATCCGCAATGACATACAAGTAATTGTGGTTGACGACAACAGCCGTAATGACCTGTCGGCAGAAGCAGAGAAAATATGTAAGCTGTATCACAGTTCATTCATAAAGACGACGAAAGGAGGCGGTGCCGGATATGCACGTAACGTAGGTTTAAGCCGCGTCGTGGGGAAATGGGTGCTGTTTGCTGACGCGGACGATTTCTTTCACTACAACGCCTTTGATGTGCTTGACAGGTTTGCTGATTCAGACGTGGATGTCGTGTATTTTTATTGCGACAGCAAGTACAGCGACACGTTAGAGCCTGACAAAGACCGGGTGCCGGCAATTAAAGAAGGCATAGAAAAAAAAGATTATGACTTGTTGAGATTTAAGTCATCAGTGCCTTGGGGAAAGCTCATCTCAAATAATACAATCAAGAGCAACGGGCTGAATTTTGAAGAAGTGATAGCGTCAAATGACATAATGTTTTCAGCCAGGTTGGGCGCTTGTGCAAAAAAGATAGAAGTGGAACCCCAGACCCTGTATTGTGTGACGACACGCGCAGGCTCGTTATATTCACGCCCCTCACCTGAACGAATGAAATCAAGATTCTTTGCCAGCATACGTGTGAATAAATTCTTGTATAGTATTGGAGAAGAAAAATACCGCAACGAGCCACTCCGCGATTTGTTTTATTTCTTCCCGTCTGATTTGCCGTTCTTTTTCAAGAACTTAATGCTCTACAAAAGTACCGAGCCTTGGAGACGCTTTATTCCACAGTTATTTGATACTATAAGTTTGAATGTTAAGCTTTATATTAAACGCAAAGGTTTATGGAGAAAATAAAGGTATTGTCCGTAATGTATGTAGACCAGTTTGAACAGTGCCGCAGAGGAGAAATTCCATCACAGAAGATGTGGGGCCTATATGAATTGTCAAAGTGCAATAATATAGAACTGAAAATAATACCATTCAATTCTTCAAAAGTGCAAGTCATGAATGCTGTGCTGCAGTTTAGGCCTAATGTCATCTATCTTCCTTTTTTCGACAGTAAGAATTTCCTTTTCGCTTTTCTCTTGAAGTTGGCACACGTTGTCAAATTCAAGGTTTGTGCATTATGCCATTTTACAATCATTCCGCGTTCGTTTGCAGGTAAGGTGTTTTGGAGGTTGTTTTACAAAGTCGTTGACAAAATGATGTTCTTTTCGCCCAAGAGCATGATCGAGTGCATAAGTCATGGCTTTAAGAAAGATAGCGATTGCTGTGTCATACATTGGGGAGGAGACATCAATTGGATAAGAAGCCACGCTGACAATAAATATGAAGATTACTTTGTGTCCACCGGCAAGGAAAACCGCGATTTCAGGACTCTTGTAAAGGGTTTCTTACGGTCAAAGGCCAATCTGGTAATTTTCACGAAGAAAGAGAATCAAGGAGCCGACTATCATTACCTTGAAAGAATGAAGTTGACAGACAATATCAAAATATTATACCCGACAGAAAAAAACTCATACCTTCAAGCATTGCATTTGAGTACCCACTGCAAGGCATACGTAATTCCGCTGATTAAGGAAAAACTCGACTATTGCGTAGGATGGACATCGATTGTTGAGGCTATAGCCTTGCACAAGAAAATCATTTCCACACACAATCCATATTACCCGATTGACATCGAAGAGGAAGGCATCGGGTATTATACCACCCCTTCTGATGAAGCCTCATGGTCAGATATTATCGGCAATGGCAATTTTGACTATGATGAAAGTACCCTGCATGAAAGATTTGAAGCACTCGCCGATAAATACAACATAAAGAACTACGCCGAAGAAGTGTATCATGTCATAAAAGAATTGGCTTAACCAGAATATTTAGAGTTATGAGTGATAAAACATTATTGGCAATAGTCATACCGGCTTATAAATCTAAATTTCTGGAGTTGGCCTTAAACTCAATTTGCAAGCAAACAGACAAACGGTTTCATTTATATATCGGTGATGACAACAGCCCAGAACACTTGTATGATATAATTTTAAAATATGAGGATAAAATAACTTTAACGTACAAGCGTTTTGACGAGAATTTAGGGCGGAATGACTTAATAGCACATTGGGAAAGATGCATTGACTTGGTACAGGACGAAGAGTATATTTGGTTTTTCTCAGACGATGACATGATGGAAAAAACGTGCGTATCAGATTTTTACCATGAGTTCAGTCTGAATCCCAATAAGCCTCTATATCATTTCAACACAAAGATAATCAACAGCAACAACACGGTAATCTACCCTAAAGGCTACAACAAGCAAGACTTTCCACGCCATATTTCACAAGAAGAATATGCCACAGGGCGGCTGTACTTCAAAATCAATAGCTTCGCCGTTGAATATATTTTCAACAAGGCCGATTTTTTTGCAATGGGTCGATTCGTCAAATTAGATTTGGCTTGGGGTTCTGACGATGCCACGTGGTTAAACTTAGCTAAGACTAATGGCATATACACGATAGCCGGTTCAAAAGTTATGTGGCGGATAAGTGATGTCAACATCTCTCCATCTAAGAGTCATGACATAGTGCTACGTAAGCTGAAAGCAACATTGTCGTATCTTTCTTTTGTCAAAGGCATCGTGACAGTGCATGGCATTGATGATGCTATATTCAATTATTGGCTTCATTCTATACACAACTCGTGTAAATTTATTAGTCGGAAAGAGACCAAGGCTCTTAACGGTGATTTCATAAGACAATACGATACAAACGGCATAAAACGTATAATGCTTTATTTTATAAGCTTTGTGTCTCGCTACTTATAACTGTGAATGATGAAAAGGGTTATTATTTTTGATATTCTCGGCTCACATTGCGGAATGCATTATTATGATATTGCATTTGCTGATATTTTAAGAGACAAGGGCTGTGAGGTAAACATCATATCTAACTTTTCAGAGAATGAAGAGTCACGGCCTGGCCTACGACAAATATTTTCATGCGGTAAATCACGTGGGCTACTCAGGATGTTAACGGCCTATTGGACTTTTCTTACTGTTGTTGCAAAAGACAAGGCGCATCGGATTGTTTATCTTACATATGGTGAAATATACGAACTGCCGTTTTTGCTTATAGCAGCATTTTCTCCACGAATCTATGTTGATGTACATGAAATACATGCACTAAAATATAATGACAGTTCAGCTGTTTCAAGACTTTTTGAATGGATTTACAGCCATATGGTACACCATGTGATATACCATTCGGAAAGAACACGACAAATATTGGGAAACTATAAAATAGATATGGTTTATATTCCACATTTCAAATATGTTTTCCAGAAAAAATACGACTACACAAAATTACATAACGATGTCAAAGGGTGTTTTACATCAGACAAGGTGAAATTCTTGTTCTTTGGCAATCTAAGCACAGTCAAAGGCATAGACACTGTAACAAACCTCTTTAGCCAACTGACTGATTATAAAGAAAAGTTCGAATTAGTTATAGCCGGCCAAAATGTTGAGAATCTGGATTTTTCAATGTTTACTTCAGAAAGTATAAAAATAATTGACCGGCATATCAACGATGACGAATTGGTCTATTTATATTCAAGCACCGATTTCGTATTGCTGCCATATAAAAAATCTTCACAAAGCGGCATATTTGCCATGGCTGCATATTTCCATAAGCCGATGATACTTTCTGATATCCCTTATTTTAAAAGTATGATTGAAAAATATCCGAGCTTTGGTATTTGCGTTCAATTGGAAAAATACAAAAATGTCATAATCTCCATTTTGAACAAAGGCACTGATAGTGTTTATTATACGACAGCAGACTGTGACCAATTTGAAACGAAGAAAGACATTGACGAGTTTGTGAAAAAGTTTATCGGTAAATAACATTTTACTTATTTTTTGTAAACCGCAACTTTCTTAAAGAACAAGCAGACATTCCATAAAATGGATAACAGCTTGTTGCATAAATATATTGTAAAGACCTATGATTCTCGTCTCCGCTTATTTGATTTTATATCCCTATTTGTAATCATATAAGCTGATTCAGAACTTATGTCTGACTGGCTTTATCCTAAATCGGTCATTAAAGCTTATACGTATTATGTACTTGTAACAGACGTCTTATTTCATTAAACTGAAAGCATAGCTGGCTACGTTGAGACTAAACGTGTGTCAAGTAGCAGCAGGAGTGTGCATTACGTCAAAAAGCATCATAGCAATTCTATTTCTAAAGGATTCGCGGCCTAATTACCAACTTGGAATTATGTTTCTCTTCGCATGTATATCTACGATTGTTTTGTCTCAACATAACATAAAGAATCAAAGTAAAACTTATGAAAATAGCATTCATCAGCACCCGTGGCATACCGAATAACTACGGGGGCTTCGAACAGTTTGCGGAATATATCTCCGTAGGGCTGGCCAAGAGAGGGCATGACGTGACGGTCTATTCGCCAAAGTTTCATCCTTATAAAGAGGACATTTACAAGGGCGTGAGAATTAAGCACATCTACAGCCCGGAAACATGGATGGGCAGCTCCGTCGGAAGTTTCTTCTATGACTTCGCCTCGCTGAAAGACGCCCTGAAGAATGAAGATTTCGACATTATTTATGAGGCCGGTTATACGAGTATCATTCCCGCCTACATTTGGTTCAACGTAAAGAAGCGGAAACGTCCGATATTCACAACGAACATGGACGGACTGGAGAACAAACGCTCAAAGTTCAGCCCGATGGTGTGCCGTTTCCTCGATTGGGAGGAAAAGATGGCGGTGAAGTACAGCCATTACCTCATTGCCGATAATATGGGCATCCACGATTATTATAAGGAGAAATACGGCAAAGAGAGCAAGTTTTTGGCTTACGGTGCAGACGTACACAATGATTTCAATGTCGAATACTTGAAAGAATATGGGGTGAAACCTGAGGAATATTACATTCTTATCGCACGCCTTGAACCAGAAAACAATATCGTTATGGCCATTGAAGGTTACCTCCATTCAAGGGAGAACGGACGACGGCCATTAATAATAGTGGGCAAGACGAATACGCCACATGGAAAGGAACTTGTGACGAAATATGGAAAGGAGAAAAACATTAAATTTGTAGGCGGCATATATGATTTCAGGAAAATTGATTCTGTACGCCATTTCTCGCTTGCTTATTTTCACGGTCATAGTGTCGGTGGTACTAATCCATCCCTTCTTGAGGCAATGGCGGCAGGATGCTTCGTCTTTGCACATGATAACATATTCAACCGGGCTGTACTAAGAGACAACGCCTTGTATTATCCGTCGGCGGAAAAGGTGACTGAATACCTCAACGACATTGACGAAATAGCCAAGAAAAACAAGGCGACGTGTATGATAAACAATATTGATGTGATAAAGAATGAATATTCTTGGGAACACCTTGTGGATGAGCACGAAAATACTTCAAGTGGCTGCTTGAACAGAAATAAAAGTTCAAAAAACTAAACTTCAAAACATATAGATATGAAAGGCATAGTATTGGCAGGTGGCAGCGGTACGCGGTTGTACCCTATCACCAAGGGAATCAGCAAGCAGCTTATCCCGATTTTCGACAAACCGATGATTTATTATCCTATTTCCGTGCTGATGCTGGCCGGCATAAGGGAGATACTCATTATCTCGACACCTTACGACCTGCCGGCGTTCAAGCGACTGTTGGGTGACGGCAGCAATCTCGGGGTGAGGTTCGAGTATGCGGAGCAACCATCTCCTGACGGACTGGCACAGGCGTTCATCATCGGGGAGAAGTTCATCGGGAATGATTGTGCTTGCCTTGTGCTGGGGGATAATATCTTCTATGGCGCAGGGCTGAATGACCTGTTGGAACAGGCTGTTGTCGATGCAGAACAGAACGACAAGGCAACGGTATTTGGTTATAGGGTTAGCGACCCCGAGCGTTACGGAGTGGCGGAGTTTGACAAGGACGGGAATTGCCTGAGCATCGAAGAGAAGCCGGAACATCCGAAAAGCAACTATGCCGTTGTAGGATTGTATTTCTATCCTAACAAGGTTGTAAGAATTGCAAAGAGCATAAAACCGTCGGCACGCGGTGAGCTGGAAATCACCACGGTAAACCAGGAGTTCCTTAAAGGCAAGAAACTGAAAGTGCAGACAATGGCACGTGGCTTCGCATGGCTTGACACAGGTACTCATGATTCATTGTCGGAAGCATCTACTTTTATTGAGGTGTTGGAAAAGCGGCAAGGCTTGAAGGTCGCCTGTCTTGAGGGTATCGCCTACCGAAAGGGATGGATAACCGCTGACAAGCTAAAGGAAGTGGCGCAGCCGATGTTGAAGAACGACTACGGGAAGTACCTCATGTCCATTCTTGGCGAAAGAGAGGATGACATAACGAAAAACCTGGAGTATTGAGAAATTAAGAATTAAGAAAGATGGCATTGTAGCTTACAACAAGTTATTATGCTACTTTCTTTAAATGATTTAAAGATGGAAATAATAAAGACAGAGATAGACGGCGTGGTGATTATCGAGCCGCGCATATTCAAGGACGCACGGGGATATTTCTTCGAGAGCTTCTCACAAAGGGAGTTTGAGGAGAAAGTATGTCACGTGGAGTTCGTTCAGGATAATGAAAGCATGTCGTCGTATGGCGTAATGCGTGGACTGCATTTCCAGCGTCCGCCATATACGCAGGCAAAGTTGGTAAGATGTGTAAGGGGAAAAGTTCTCGATGTTGCGGTTGACATACGGAAAGGTTCGCCAACATATGGAAAGCATGTTGCGGTTGAATTTACCGAGGACAACCACCGTCAGTTCTTCATCCCGAAAGGCTTTGCGCATGGTTTTGCCGTGTTGAGCGAAACGGCAGTGTTCCAGTACAAGTGCGACGAGTTCTACCATCCCGAGGCGGACGGAGGAATAAGCATACTTGACGGCAACTTAGGCATAGACTGGCGCATACCTACCGGACACGCCATAATGAGCGAGAAGGACACTAAGCATCCGTTGCTGAAAGACTTTGACAGTCCGTTTGATTTTAAACATTGAATTAAATGAGCAAGTTCAATAAGATATGGCAACATAGGCGGGATTTCAGGAACATTATCCAAAGCATCTATTTCAACTTCCATTATTTGCCATTCAAGACGGCAATAAGACTCCCGATACTGCTATACAAGCCCAAATTCCTCGAATTGCAAGGAAATGTTAAAATCGGGAGTAAAGTTAAATATGGCATGATAAGACTGGGCTTCCCGACTGTTTCGCTATACCCTAACACCGGCATTACAATAGAGAACCACGGAGGTACGATTACATTTAACGGGAAATGTTCCATCGGCAATAACTCTTATATATCAATCGGCTCAAAGGGAGTTGTTGAATTCGGGAGCAATTTTTCTGCTACCACAACCTTCAGGTTGACTTCATACGACAGGATAGTTTTCGGGGAACGCATCAGTTTCGGATGGGACATATTGGTTATGGACACTGACTTTCATAAGCTAACAAAGCTGGCAGGAGGATACAGCAGGGGCCATGCACCTGTCGTTATCGGTTCCAACAATTGGTTCGGAAACGGATGCAGGATAATGAAGCGTACCCAAACTCCTGATTATTGTGTGGTTTCAGCTGGTACGGTACTCTCAGATAAAGTTGACGTTCCGGAATACAGCGTCATCGGCAATGAACAACAAGTTGTCGTCAAGGCTACTGGGGTATGGAGAAACATCGATGATGATACCATAAAATATTGAAACTTAAAAAGAAGGACAAGAACACATGAACATACTTGTAACAGGCGCAAACGGTCAGCTTGGTAACGAAATGCGCATAATAAGCAAAGACGCGAACGACATCTATACCTTTACTGATGTCGTAGAGGTTGAGGGCGTTGAAACGACAATTTTGGATATAACCGACGCCGAAGCCATACGGAAAATAGTCAAGGAAAAGGACATACGGTGCATAGTCAACTCTGCGCCGCATATACAAACGTTGATAAGGCAGAGAGTGATGAAGCGTTATGCAGGAAGCTCAACGCCGATGCACCGAAGCTATTGGCAGAGGCTATGAAGGAGATGAACGGACTTCTCGTGCAGATTTCAACCGACTATGTTTTCGGCGGCGACCCTTACAATACTCCTTGCCGTGAGGACCAGAAAGGAACGCCTACGGGAGTCTACGGCAAGACAAAACTTGAGGGCGAGAAGAATATCAAGGCTGTCGGCTGTGATTATGTCATCATAAGGACGGCGTGGCTATATTCAGAGTTTGGCAAGAACTTCGTAAAGACGATGCTAAACCTTACTGCGACGAAACCGAAACTCACCGTTGTTTTTGACCAGGCAGGAACGCCTACATACGCATACGACCTTGCAGTGGCCATAAAGACCGTGCTTGCAGACTATGAAAAGGAAAGTCCGAAGGACGGATATTCAAAGCGAGGGATGTATCATTTCAGCAACGAGGGTGTCTGCTCATGGTTCGACTTCACCAAGAAAATAGCCGAACTTGCAGGAAACACGGCCTGCGACATCGAGCCTTGCCACAGCGATGAATTTCCCAGTCCGGTCAAGCGCCCTGCCTATTCGGTTCTCGACAAGACGAAAATAAAGGAGACATTCGGGCTGAAAATACCCTATTGGACGGATTCGTTGAGAAAGTGCATGGAAAATATGGGCGCATTGAAGGCATAAATATCATCATTTTTTCTTAACAAACTGATAACCAACAATATACAAAACACATTCCAAAAGACGGCAAATTACGTTGTAAAAGGCCAAATATTGAAGGATAAAAGGCCGTGAATTGCAAACCGAAAAACCGTCTTTTACAAAACAAGATTTCATTGACAATTTAACTACACAAAAATTATGGAATTCAAGAGAAACATTATCATAACCGGTGGAGCGGGATTTATTGGCTCACACGTAGTACGACTGTTCGTGAACAAATACCCAGAATACCGAATAATCAACCTTGACAAGCTGACGTATGCAGGAAACCTTGCAAACCTGAAAGACATCGAAGGCAAGGAGAATTATACCTTCGTGAAGGCCGACATCTGCGATTATGGAACGGTGAAGGCATTGATGGAGAAGTACAACGTTGACGGAATAATCCACCTCGCCGCCGAGAGCCACGTCGACAGGAGCATTAAAGACCCGTTCACATTTGCACATACAAACGTAATAGGAACGCTGACGTTGCTTCAAGCAGCCAAGGAATACTGGGAGAGCCTGCCCGAAGGATACGAGGGAAAGCGTTTCTACCATATCTCGACGGATGAAGTTTACGGAGCATTGGAGCTGACGAACCCCGAAGGAATAGAGTCGCCGTTCACAACGAAGGCATCATCGGAGCACCACCAAGCCTACGGAAAGGAGTTCTTTACCGAGGAAACGAAATACAATCCGCACTCACCTTACTCTGCGTCGAAGGCAAGTTCAGACCATTTTGTAAGGGCTTTCCACGACACATACGGAATGCCGACCATCGTGACAAACTGCTCCAACAACTACGGGCCTTACCAGTTCCCTGAAAAACTGATACCCTTGTTTATTAACAACATCCGTCATAGGAAACCGCTGCCTGTCTACGGAAAGGGCGAGAACGTAAGGGACTGGCTGTATGTGGAGGACCATGCAAGGGCAATTGACCTCATCTTCCATAAGGGAAAAATAGCCGACACATACAACATCGGAGGCTTCAACGAGTGGAAGAATATCGACATAATCAAGGTCGTAATAAAGACCGTTGACTGCCTGTTAGGAAGAAAGGAAGGCGAGGACATGAACCTGATAACCTACGTTACCGACCGCAAGGGGCACGATATGCGTTACGCCATTGATTCAAGGAAATTGCAAAAGGAACTTGGTTGGGAACCGAGCCTGCAGTTCGAGGAAGGTATAGAGAAAACCGTCCGCTGGTATTTGGATAACCAGGCTTGGATGGATAATGTAACGTCTGGTGATTACCAGAAATATTACGACGAAATGTACAAGGGCAGGTAAGGATAAAGCAGGTATAAATGACTCAGAATTATATTTATTTGCACTAATAACAGAAAAATTACCGACGAGGGGTTGTCTTATAATGGCAATCCCTTTTTTGTGAGTATTATTCTTTGTGAGAGTAAAGTCATTTAACGTAAAGGCTTAGTATAGATGTGTTTGACGGCTGGGTAGCTGAAATATGCTATCTGTCGGATTTTTTTTGTATCCTTGTCTTTGTAATCAATAGCGGCAAAAAAATAAAACGACCCCCGATTTGAGCATCGTTGAGAGGCTTGGGGATTCTAGCATTGCAAAGTGGTCTATATTTATGAAAAATAAAACGAATTTTCAGCTTCCGTTATTGGACATAAACCATTGGCATTGAACATGGACTCAAAATTCAGGTCCTCGTCTATCTGTGGCCAATGTATGCCAGAATAAGACAGTTGATAATCCTCTCTTTGTTCCCTTGTGGCTTTTGCAAGCTTAGGCCATTGTGAAAAAGCATAATTTGCCGTAAGTCCTGTTTCTGTCATTGCATATACATGAGTGTCATCAACCCATACTTTTGTTATTTTCTTTTTATCCATATCCGCTCCTCCATTCACTTTTTGTCTTTGAAATAATTTTTCCAGTGTGATATTATTATGTCTTCATTTTCAAGTATGACAGATTCAATCAAGGCAAGTTCGTTCTTCTTGAAGCCATGATTATATACCATCTCCATTGGTTTGACATTATATTTTGCTTCATGTCCGTCTTTTATGATATGGACATGTATCGGTTCGTGATCGTTTGAATAAAACATGAACCTGAAACCAAAGAAAATGAATATCGTAGGCATAACTTGTTTTTCTGCAAAAATAGCGGAAATCATTGTATTTTCAAAATTTTATACTCTTATTTTTTCGTAACTTTATATGGCACTGTTTCCTATTTTGTAAAATTCAAAAGCCACAAACCACCTTCTAAAACGCCACCTCTTACCTCCTCATCAGTCACCTTTTACCTCACATTTTGCCATATTTTGTTTTTAAGGTATTTATCCATTGATTATCAGACAGTTATGTTATCCTCGTCATTGCCTAACAGAACATATAAAAACAACAAAAAAATATCCCCTCCTTGCCATACTTTCTTATCAGTACGGTTTGGAGGGATTCTTGTTTTCAGGGAGATTGAGCCGCAGTTTTATTGAATTGAATTTTTATGCCAGACTTAATTTGAATTCCTCATAACATTCCATCTGTTGCGGTTGTAATTTATCCCATTGTTCCTTCGTTGGTATATCTCGTTCCTCTTGCTCCCGAAGTTATCACGGTTTGAGTTGTAGTTATTAATAGCCATCGCCTCTATATCCTTCTCGTCTATTCCATGCTTTCCGAACGTGGCTTTAAGGTAATTCACTGCATCATCGAACAACACGCCATAAAGACACAACCACTTGGCCCTTGAAAGTATTGACTGGTGCCTGTTTCCGTCTTTGTATGAATCAGGATAGATTTTTCTCCAAAGTTTGTCGGCATAGTTCATCAGTTGTTTATCCGTCCATTGTGCCTGGAAAAGTTTGTTCTGTCTTATCTCTTCCTCGGTATGCTTGAACTCCTTGCTTGAATATCCTTTTGAGCTATAGTCTCTTGGTGGTATGTTGGGGAATTGAGGGTCGTAAACAAAATGGTAAGGCGTTAAATGCCCTCTTTCAGGGTTAAGCCAAACATCAGGGTCGTAGCTCAAGAAACAGGTACGGCTAAGGTTTCCGCATTTCATATCAAATTTCATGTCATATTGTTCAATGTTGGGATATAGCTTGAACCTGACCTGCATGAATAAGTTGTAGTGGTATTCCGGATTTGTGTTGTCATGGAGCATAGCAACCTTCAGACCTTTATAGCTTGGAGAGAACCAGACAGCATAAATATGAAGTCGGTCGGCATATTGTATTAGTTTTTGCTTGAATTCATTGGCTGCTTCATGGTTGGGGAATTTATCAAAGTCAAGAACCATGATGTTTGAGTATTCCTGAAGGTTGTCAATGTTGTCGTTCCTGTAAGTGAAAATACCTGAAGGAGCAATCATCGGGAGTTTCTTTTTCTCCTTCTTGAACATATCTTCGTCAGGCTGGTTTCTTACAAATTCAGTCTGTTGTTTTAATTGTTCGTCATTACCGATTATATCCAAAAGAATGTAGTCCAGGTTCCGGTATATTTTGCTTCTTGAGTCCTCTGCATTATTATAGAAGCTGACGGTATTTTTTATCATCATTGTTTCCATTTTGCTTGATATTTAAATTTTTACTTTGTTATTAAGAGAGTTGTGCCCTGATTGTTTTTTAGTCGTTCTCTCTTTTTGATATTCTTTTCCTTGGCTATTTTTTTGTATTCTTGATAGATTATTATTTTATTTTTCATTGCCGTTAAAACCAAGGGATAAATTCAGCAACATATTTTTTTACTTTTCTATCAAGGAGGTCTGTTGTTTATTGGTTCCATCATTTTGCTCTTTATTTTTGTTGGGTCATTTTTCTGTTGAATTATTTTTTCACTTGACACATCCGATACAATGAACAAGGATAAAGAACATAAGCCACAATTACTTTTTTGTTTTTTGATTGATTTTATTTAGCTGTTCATTGATTGTTGTATCCTTTATCATTTTCTTGATACTGTTTTTCAATGAGGATGCTAAGACTGTGTAATGTGTTATTTTCCTTGTACTTTATTCCTTGTTTTTGTTGAATAGTAGTGATAAAAGAAGTAAAGAGATTGGTCCTTCGTCCCTTAAAGACAGTGGTGAGAGAGTAGTGTTGATTTTATTTTTTGTTCTACAGATTTACCCAGTTGATTCACATTTATTTTCACTCTTTCCTCCACCACTCTTTTTACCACGAAGGTTTGTTCTTTACTTTATTGTTCATTTATTTTACAATTATTACCCGCTTTTTTCTTGTTCTCTATAATATTAACAGGTGTATTGGGAAAAGGCGGGTAGCTATCATTCTTGTTTGGATAATATTTTTGTCCCTTTGTATAATTAGTAGATATATCGAGAAGTAACATCTTGAAATCTTACCCATTATTCACCGTTGACTTTTTCACCTTTCATAATAACATACTTAACAAAAACGAAAACCTGAAAACAACGATGACACAATTTTACATTTAAGGACATCAATTCAAGGCCCATAATTAACAGCATCGAATTTCACCTATCATTTTTACCACTATTATTTTTTACATTTTTCCTCTCACCGATAACAACAATCCTAACAAAACAAATAAGACTCAAACAACAGAAACATCAAAATCAGAAACATCACCATTTTTCACTCCACAATTTTTCATCAGGCTACTTATTTATTTTTTGTTTTTCGTGATGTTATGCCCTAATGAAACCGACTCCGAACTTTTTTACTTTAATCATTTTTGTTCAGTGAGGTGTGTAAGGTGAAGTGAGTGATTGTCCCTGTTTTTTGTTTTTCATTAATGTTTTGGCTACATTATTAAACCCTTCTTGACTTTGCTTTTAATTTTAGCCACGATAGATTTTATTGTTGTTTTGTTTAGCCACGATTTTTACTTCATTATTATTGCCGATGTTTTTTAATGATAAGTTTTTTGACCGTGATATTCTTTACCTGTTACGGTTTTGTTCATTGTGCATTTTTAATTTATTTGATTTTTTGCTCGTCACTTATTTTACTGGTTTTATCAACAATCAGTATATTATCAGGCAGGTTATTTCATTGGATTAAGTTATGATATTGGTGTTGAATTGTTTGTTGTATTATTCAGTATTTTGTTGTTTTTGAAGTTGGAGTATATTTTGCATTTTATCATTATCTCAACCTTACACTTACAATACAACATTGCTTTACACTGATACAACTTTTATTATTTCAACCAACATAGATAGAACAACAAACCAATTAATCTTTCAACCAATAAAACAAATCAACCAACTTATCTGCCCTTGTAATATTCCTGACCAACTTATTTATTTTACTTAACCGAACAAAAACTAAACCCAACAAGATAAAACCCAATCATAAACTACATGACAAGTTTTCAATAATTGTGTTAATAGAGTTGTCAGGATATTTTTGTTTCATGTTTTGTTGTAATTATTTTTGTTATCGTATTTATTTTCAGTTTTGTTATTTTACTGATTGAACATTGATGATACTTTTTTACTTATCCAACATTACAAAACCAAATCATAAACCAAACCAACAAATACAATACAACGATAATATTTTTCAATCCAGCTGCTACTTCATTTTGGTTGTATTATTGTGGTTTAAAAAAGGATAATAAAATGAGATAACAAAAGAAATGAAAGAAAAGAGGGTACTTCGTCCCAAAACAGTGGTAGAGAGAGGAGGATTTTTCTTTTTGTTTTATCACCACACTTCACCACTGTCGATACCGCGAAGCAGGTCTTTTAATTAACTTTTTATTACCCTTTTATTATCCCATTATTTCACCATTGTATTACCCTTTATTACCCACCTTAATACAATACTACACGTCTTTTTTTACTTCTCTATATAATTAACATGAGGTTCGAAAAAAGGCGGGTATGATATTTCCTGTTTTCATCATATTATAACATTGAACAAACCACGAACAACAATTATAAAGCATATCATCCGACCATATTCCATTGATACATTTTTGTCCCTCTACCATCTTACTTCCCGTTTCTGGTAAATTGTGGTAAAGGGTGGTAATACAATAAAACATGGCCGGACAATATTATAAGCCAAACAATTTATAAAGTCCTGATTGTTTTAAGGAAAGGTCAAAACTCCGATACGATAACTAATGTAATGCCAATCATGCCCAAAGTGTTAATCAGGGGCTCATATTTTCGTCTTTCATGTTTTGCCCTCCTAATCCCCAACATATCAAGAAACTCGAACGTAACCTCTTTCCTGAACCCTTTTTCTTGGACTATGGCTTGTTGCATCTTGTCATCACTTCCGGCCAAGGTTATAATCTCGCTTTTGGTATTGCTCCTTATCTTCATACCATCGAGTTTCACCTTCCAGTCTTCATGTATCACTGGGCTTATCGGTATTAACTTGTTCTTGTTGAAATACGAATCCAACCTATCAATGAAACACTCCTCAAAATCACAAGTATAGAAAACAGTATATATCTCTCCCTTGATATGCTTCCTTATGCCTATCCTTGTTATAAGCTGGGCAAAATACCACATCTTAAGGTCTTGTGAATCAGCCTTTGTCCCGTATGCCTTCCTTATTTTTGCAGCTTCGGTATTAGGCAAACTCCAGTCACCACATAGTATTATTTGTTTCATATCTCGGTATTGGTTCGTGCTTTTATTATCCGACGCCCCATAGTAAGTAACAGAAAAAGTATCTTCACTCAACCCTCGTTCCAACAATCCATTCCTTACCTTTTCTGCATAAGATGATATACCAGGCCCTTCGTCATTACCGTTAACATCCTTCCAACAGACAATAAGAGAGGGTTTGTCAATGAGCTTTACAATTCCATTAAGAAAAGAACTGAATTTATTATTATCCAACCTGTTCCTTTTCAACCCGAACTCCACCTGCTTAAACTCCGTAACGGTATTGTATTTCTCTTTTACATCCAATAATTTGAAACATGAAGAGCCCTTGAAGAGAATATTACCGGCTCCCTCGAAAATAAGCACGTGAGTCTTTATATCAACATTGTCAGGGCAAATATCTACCGGGTTAAAAGTAATGCCAACCTTTTGTCCTTCCTCGACCATCCATGAACCATAATACTTAGGAATAAGGCCAAGAACAACATCCCTCTTTATCCTGTTTATCTTGTATGTGTCGTTGAAGAAGTCAAGTTTGGTATTCCTGATGAAGCTGTCGTAGTATTTTTCTATTTCGGCCTTGTCCTTGCTTACTATCCTGCCGTCTTCATCCGTTTTCCCGAATATACCGAGCAATGTCCTGTCAAACTCAACAAAAGGCTTGATAAACGTTGGAGTCTCGTCAAATACGACATACCTCCTCAAGTCACCCCTCGACATCAGCTTGACAAAATCACCGTCGAATGGTCTTACCTCTTCATTCTTGTCAGGGCTATAAATAAGGAAGTAGTTAATTAAGTCTGTCCAGAAGCGTACATGGGTAATCAATATGACCTTCTTGTACATCAACATTTCCGGATTGTCCCTGTATAAAGATAATTGGCATTGGAATTCACTGTCGCTCGAAACAATCATCACGTCATCATATTCCAGGCCGCAGTTATTGTCTTTTACCAGCTCCTCCATAATCCAGCAATACATTTTCTTGAGTTCTTCTTTCGTATCGACACAATAAAGAATACCGTCATTGTACTTTTTTGTCTTATCAGGCTTTTTATAGACTCTGTCTTTCCTGCGCCCATGGAAGTAGAGATTATATAGCCACCATTTTCATCGGGGACATCAACAACACCCGTCTTCAAGTCCATAGTGAATCCGTCTCCGGTAGAATGCGGACTTATATTAAACAGCTCCTTCATATTCATAAATCATTTTAATTTTCGTAATCGTCTTCATCACCGACTGTATGTTCTTCTTCATAAAAATACTCCTCCTCTTCTTCATAATAGGAATCCTCTGTGTCTGAATCCTTCATATCGTCAATTACATACCAATCGTCTTTGTGCCTCATTAAAAGGAACTCATACAAAGACCATACGTCATCCTCAGTGAAAAATCCGGGGTCAATGTCCGACGATTCACTCTCCATTATCTCGAAGTCCTGCCTAATCTGCTCCAACAACTCCGACTTGTACTTTACCTCCATTACGTTGCCGACGCTCATGATTATCCGTTCTGTTTTGTCACTATATTTTTTCATAGCTGTTTATTTTTATGGTTATTTCTATTTTTTATTTTCTGTATTTTGGTTAGTTATTTCCGTAGTCGAGGATAAGGTCTGGAACATTAGAACCACCATGTCATATTACAGTGATTAAAAGAAAACCATGCCTTATCCTGTCAAAAAGAGTGTCGGGGAATAATCAATGTCAACATCTATTTTCCTGTGTTTTACAATGTTATCCCGTCAAAAAACAAATCAAACCAAATATCAAATCCTTATATAATTACCTTATTCAAATTTCCGAGGGCTTTATATGTGCCTGAATCGTTGGTCTTTCTCCATATAACTCCATTTTTCCTCTCCGTTCCATTCACGTCCAAGTCTGTTCTTCTCGTCAACCGCCCTGTTATGGTATTCCTTGTATCTCGGGTCGTTATAGTCCGTCCATTCAAGGTTGTCGGAGTCGAAGTTCAGCCAGTCGTTGTCCCTGTGAAGTATAACTGGATGCTCGAATTGTTTTTTGTTTCCGTTCACATAACCAGCCTCTTCCATCAACTCGTCAACGCTTTTCCTTTCCCATTCAAACCTTTTCCACTGTTTTTTTCTTACTTCATACTCTTCTGATATATCGTACCGTTACTTCTTACTTCAAGGCCATCAGTCAACTTTACCTTACCCGCTGTTGCAGCCGTAGTTTGTGGATAGGCCGAAGTTGCAAGCCTCCATTCAAGGTTTTTATAGTGATCATTCTGTAAGTTACCGTCCTTGTGAACCAGTACATAATAATTGCCGTCGTTGGGTTTAGGGGCACAGAAACAATCAGCAACCAAATCTTGTATGTAGACCCGCCCCAAATTCTTGTTCTCAATATATCTTAGACCTTTTTCGTCCACCTTGATTTTAGGGTTGTAGGTCTTCAGCTTATTACCATCCTGCTTGTCTATAAATTCCTTTTCAACCAATAATCCGTCTTCAGAAATTTTAGTCGATGTAGCAAAATGTTTACGGACTCTTACACCGTTCCTTATTTCTTCACTTTTCATAACTGCCTCCTTTCTGCTTTTTAGAGTTTATGATTAAGTCTATCCCGAACTCGTCCTTGAGGTATTGAACAAGTGTATTGTAGGCATCTGTTCTTTTTTCCTCTCCCTTGGTATTACGGTCAACAATTCGGACAAGTCAACCTTAATGCAGAGTCCGCTTTCGAGTTTCCTGCCCGTATAATTCTCCAAGGCCTCAATATCCGTCCTGAACTTGTCGGGAACTATCACAGTGTTTGCTTTGTTTACGTTTACATCAGGAGCAACACCTTCCTGACGGCTTTCCGAATACTGTACTTCATCGGAAAATGTTTTTGCTAAATTTAATATCAACATTATCTTTACAGATTAAAATTGTCTTCATACATTAGTTAGAGTTTGGAGGTTTGACAGGAGCGTTTTGTAGCCTTTCGATGACCTTTTACGCCGTTCCATGTTCAACCTCTAATCCACAAGTTAGGTTTTGAGGGTCTGGGAAGTGCGTTTTGTGGCCTTGAATGACATAATACACCGCCCAATGTTCAACTTTCATCCTTTCCACAAGTTAGGCATTGGAGGTCTGTCGGGCGCGTTTTATGGCTTTGGATGACGTTGTGCTGGTAACTTGTTGATATTCAGGTGCTTATCTCCCAACTTACAAAAAGGCCATGTTTTAGCTTGCAATAGACCACCTTTTACCGTTCAATTTGCCGTGTTTTGCAATGTGGTTAACCGTCTTTTTACAATCTGTTTCCTAACCCGTTCATTGTCATTCAGACAACAGACAAATTGAAGTCTCCAAAATAATCCAAATATGTCCCTTTCCGGCTAATCCGTCCTTTTCAGGGATTTTGTTTTGTACTTTCAATGCAAATGTGTAAATTTGTAGAAAAATGCAAGATTATGGAATCAAACTTAACATATTATCTGAATATTCCTGAAAGCGACAAGAGTTTGTTCAAGTCGTTGGTCAGAAAGTTCGGTTGGACAGCCAAGAAACAAAAGACCCAGACTGTATGCCGCTTGGATAAAGCCATAAAAGCAGCACATGAGGACAAACTGTTTGAAACTGACAACATCGACGTACTGATGAAAAGCCTTAAGGAATGAGTTATACGATAAGATACTCCAATCTCTTTAAACGCTCATTCAAGAAGTGCTTAAAGCGTGGATGTGACGAGGGCAAATTCCGGGAAGTCATTACAATCTTGTCTGAAAACGGCAGTCTTCCGGCTAAATATCATCCCCACAAGTTAAAAGGCGCATATAAGGATTGCTGGGAGTGCCATATAACTCCTGACTGGTTACTTGTATGGGAGCAAAAGGATGACGAATTGTTGCTAATACTTATAGACACCGGCAGCCATAGTGATTTGTTCGGGTGATTTGCTCTTTACATGGTTCATGTTTCCCTGCTTGGGTGACAAAAACAAATATTGTTTCCTAAAATAAAGGAAATGTAAACAAATTATTTGAATGACAACAAGCCCCTTCATTCAAAATGTGGTTTGCCGTCTTTTTAGAATATGTCAGTACGAAAAGCATCCAAAGCCTTAATAATGAGGGAATACGATACGACAAATATCACCCTTATCCGACAGCTTATGAAAATGGCTGGTTCGGATTATCGTTCGGCTTGTGGAGAAAATAGTAAAAACAAATCTACGGGCCAAACAACAATCAGGCAAGAGACACCACTATGAAGAATCTGTGGAAAAGGCAGCTAAGAAAAAGTTGTCAGTTAAAGGCCTTGGTGACGACCCATACGGAAACTATTTGCCTTGAGTGCATCTTTGTGGAAATCTGGTGAACCTAAAGCGGAGGTCGGGACATTGTGTGAAGAACATAGTGTTTCGGCTTTTTTTATTTTTTCTCCATCATTTCTTGTGTTGCTTGTGGATACTTTCTACCTAGGGTGTTGCTAGTGAACAATTGAAAATAACAAAAATTCTCACTGAAAATACCAGGTTTCCTATATAGAGGGATTATCTCAGTTTAAAAAATTGTTATCCATTGTATCACTAGAGGAACTACGTTGGAAAATATCCATGAACACTACTTTTCCATCGTCTTGTAAAATAACATTATTCCTCACCTTATCTACAATTACTTTCAGTTCTCACTTTCTCACTTTCTCCCTCTCACCTTCTCACCGTTATTTCACTTTTTTTCACCCTTTCACTTTTTTTTTATTTTCTTCCGCCTGAGAAACCCTGAAAGCCTTAATTGTGTATTAGGAAAACAAATTATTAATCATTATTAAACAACAGACAATTATGGAAATCAGGAACATTTTAAGGACAGGTTACAAAGTATTGGTTGTGACCGTGACTTTAATCGAGGCCATTGACTTGGGCAAAAATCTCATTGGCAAGTGTAAAAACAAAAAGGCTATCACAGTATCTGACTCGGTAGCAGAAACAAACGGCGTTGAGAGTGCTTAATGACAAAGACCTCGACGTTCTGATTAATCTCTTCGAAGGAATAACAACGCTTTTGAAGGGAATAAAGAAATTACAGGGGGTAATCGTGAAACTATTGGAATCGCGGGAGCCTCCTTAGTTTTTCATCGTTTAAAATCTTTGGGAACATGGAAAAGACAAAGAAAGACAAGACTACAACGAAATGCAGCATAATACCTATAAACAAGAGTGCTGCAAATCGACTGGATAGTAAGGCTAAAATAATAAGAATGCCCCAACATCCAGTCCTTTATTTCTTCAACATCGGGTAAACAACAATCAAAAACACAAGTAAAATGAAGACAAACAACAACCAACAGACGATAACCATGCCATTCGAGGGTGAGGTTATAACAAATGACGATGGAGCAAAAGGTAAAAGGCATCCCAACTTCATCGAGAGTAATACACAGGAAATATCGCTTGAAGAACTTACCGAGAGGAACATCATACCAACGTTCAGCGATAACAGCCTTACAATATCTCACCAGAACTTCATATCAGCGGTTACAAAGGTGGCAAGCAATGTATTCGGAGAGCTTACGCCAGTTGAGTTAAGGGCTTCACATCCGATTATTGGCCGTATCCCATCTGCCCAACATAAGAAAGCATACGAACTAACCGAGAAGGAAAAGACAATATTCTACCAAAGGATGGCTTTCTGCTGTCATGTGGCCAATTTAACAAGAACCATCAACGGACAAACTGTACATCTTTGTATTGGAGGAGTGAGGGCGTACAACGAGGACAAGTTATACAGCAGGAAGTCGGCGATGAAGTTCAAGGTGTTCGTAGGCTGGCAGGTTCGTGTATGTTCAAACTTAATGCTGACCTGTGACGGATATTCAGGTACAATAGAATGCTTGACCGAGGCGGATATTATGCAAAAGACATTTGAACTGTTCGGTGGTTTCGAGCCTGGGATGGATGAAACTTTACACCAGCTTGAAGGATTGAGGGCGACACCAATATCAGAGGAACTTTTCTGTAAGATTATAGGTAGAATGAGGCTTTACCAAGCATTACCCATGAACGAACAGAGAAAACTACCTCAGCTTATTATTGGAGATACAGCTGTAAACGCAATGGTAAGGAATTATGTTTCGAACCCAGACTTCGGAATAACAAGCTGTGACGGATTTACCTGCTGGAACCTTATGCAACTCGGGAATGAAGCGGTCAAACAAAGCTATATCGACAAATGGCTTGAGAGGAACCAGAACTGCACCGACTTTGCAATAGGTATACAGAAGGCGATAAACGGGGATGACACTGAGGGATATTCATGGTTCATAAGCTAAGGAAACGGCTAAATAAAACCACTTACAAGAGGAGAGATACACAATCAATTAAAAGTAAAATGTGTGTCCCTCCTTTTTTGTTTGGTTCGACTTAAATCAATAATAACTATAAAGCAAAACAATTATGACAAAAACAAGATTTGAAAGACCGACATTACCGAAGGACGCAACAGAAGAAGATAGAAGGAAAGCAATGTTCGACGCCCTTTATTCACTCGACCTCTCGGATAAATTGGAACGACGGGAGAATGACAAGTTAAGCTACCTTAGTTGGGCAAACGCTTGGGCTGAATTCAAGAGAGCTTATCCAAACGCCGAATACAGGATAATAAAAGACCCGACAACAAACCTGCCTTACTTCAACGACCCGAACACAGGACTGATTGTTTATACAGAGGTTACGGCTGACAACCAAACTTACGAGATGTGGCTGCCTGTGATGGATGCGAAGAACAAGGCGATGAAAGAGCAATCTTATACATACCAAGTTTACGACAGCTACAAGAAGACTTACGTAGAAAAAACGGTACAAGCAGCTACGATGTTCGATATAAACAAGGCTATAATGAGGTGCCTGGTTAAAAACTTGGCCATGTTCGGGTTGGGGCTTTACGTTTATGCCGGAGAGGATTTGCACAATGAAGAGAACCTTGTGGTGGAGAACAATTTGCAAAAGAAACAAACAACAAGAAGAACAAAGATTACTACTCCTTCACATACGACCACCACAACTCAACAATCAACTGACAAGTATTCGGGGATAAAGGCTGCAATATCTTCCTGTAATGACAACGCCTCGCTTCTTTCACTCTACAACCAACATAGGAACGAGGTGGAGGGTAACGTTGAAATAAAGGCTTTGTTCACTGAAAGGAAGAACCAACTAAAGGCAGCATAAGATTTAAATTAAAAATTAAAAATGAATAATGAAAAATCAAGTAAAACAACAACTAAAATCAATAACAATGAAAACGACAAGAATTGAATTGAAAGACAGCGGCGTTCTTTTCAATAAGGAGCAGCACGAATATTGGCTGGGAAACAGACAGCTATCGGGAATTACTGGAATGCTACAAAGGCAACTGTTCCCTGATGAGTTCGACAATGTACCTGAAGGAATGTTACAAGAAGCAGCAAGGTATGGTACTGAAGTTCATGAGTCAATTGAAGCATTCGACAGCTCTTGGATAAACGACGGGACACAAGAGGTATTGGACTATATAAGTTTGTGCCAAGAAAACAACCTCGTACATGAAAGGTCTGAATACACTGTCACTGATGGGGAGAACTGGGCAAGCAACATAGACAAGGTTTACAGAAGTTCCGATGATACTTTTTTCTTTGGGTGACATCAAGACTTACGGAATAATGACACCGGATAAGTTGGAGAAAGCGAGATGGCAGTTATCAATCTACGCCTATTTATTTTCGAGTTACAGAACAAGGGAGCTAAGGTCGGTAATCTGTTCATACTCCATATTAGGAACAAACCCAAGCAGGACGGAACATTCGACCACATAAGAAATATCATGCCGGTGGAAAGGATACCAGGTGACATCTGCAAGGAGCTTCTTTATACAGACTTGCAAGGAAAACAGTTCGTCAATCCTTACTCCATACCCGAAAAGTACAGGGAACAGGAGAACTACATCAGGCGGCTAATCCAGACCAAGAACGAGACGGAAGCAAGACTGAGCGAAATCAAGTCCGAGATATTGGAGGATATGGAAAGCAAGGGGGTGAAAACATGGGATACAGGAACAATGAGGTTGACAAGAATCACTTAAAACAAATACAACGGTGGAGTGTCCTGCCTTTTTTCGTTTTATCAATTTCAAGTTTAACCATTAAAAATAGAACGACTATGTTATACTACAATTTTGACGGATACGAAGGCTTCAACTGCCGCTTTGGAATAATCGAGCATGACAACGGGAAAACAAGCAGAAGGAACAAAATCCTGCTCGACTTCATAAAGGACAGGAACTTACTAAGAAATGCTATAAGAACCGACAATTTCTCGCTTCTCAACATCACCAATATGGCGGACCTAAAGAAAATTATGTTTGAGAAGATTATGGATTCAGGCGAGGATGATGGCTTACAATATGAAGTAAACCTGATTAACTATACCTTCCGTTCAGGCAAATACGAAACGGACAAGTACAACGGGATATGTGAAGACGGTGATTCAAAAGCTGTAAGGTATATCAACCATGACAATGGAGGAAAGGTGTTCAAGATGAAAGCCGGAAAGTTCATACGCCATTTAATCATGGAAACCTCTTTCGGAAGGACATTACCCGAATCCGTAATCATCTATTTGCAGGAATGCTTCGTTCAGGACTGGCAGGCTTTCTCGCTTTCAACCCAACCGAAGGAAAACCGCTTATTCGTGGATGACAATTTCAGGGATATTTACGATTCAAACAAGTGCGATGGAGACTTCTACAGTTGCATGACAGACAAGGGATACCATTACTTTTACAGTGATTCGGTTGACGCAAGTGCCGCCTATTTGAAGAACGAACATGGAAAAATCATAGCGAGGTGCATAATCTTCAACAAAGTGTACGAGGAAGGAACGGAAAGAATCTGGAGGCTGGCTGAAAGGCAATACTCCACAAACCAGGACGACGTGTTGAAACGTGCCTTGGTGAACGCATTGATAATTGGGGGCTACATTGACGGGTATAAACAGGTAGGTTATGACTGCCACCATTCAAGAAGTTTCGTCGATATAGAGGGTAATTCGTTGGAGGACAAGAAATTCTACATCGACTGCAACTTGGGCACTGAAGACACGCTTTCATACCAGGACAGTTTCAAGTGGTACGACATGGAAGCAGGGAAAGCATACAACTACGAGGTAAACGGCTACGACTACGAGCTTGACACAACGGACGGGAGCATTGACGGATATGAGGAGAACGATAATGAAAGCTATGACGAGTTTCATGAAGTTTACGGAGACTTTGATACCACAATAGTCATGTACCACGGAAGGGAATACAGTTGCAGTGTTGACGACCTTGGGGAATTTGTATGGATTGACTCCGAGGAAATGTATTACCACGAAAGTGACGTTGACCGTTGTCCTTGGTGCGGCGAATGGTTTGTTAAGGATGACGGACATGAATCAGAGTTGACGGGAAACTGCTACTGCTCGGAAGGATGCAAGGAGAAAGCCGAGGATTGTTATATCTCGGAACATCGTCAAATAGAACTTAAGGCGGCATAGCATATAAATTAAAAATTAACAATGAAAAATTAAAAATGAAACGATAAGGGATGGAGCTGTGACAGAAAATAAAAACAGAACAAAGCAAAAATGTCATGGCTTCATCCTTTAATCTCTCTTCAAATTAAATCAAAATCAAATTCAACAACAAATTAAAAACGACAAGACTATGGATTTCAAACTTTTAAAACAGCTTTACAAGATCCACTCAAAGTCAGGATACGAGGGCAAGATTATTTCCTTCGTCTGCAAGTGGATAAACAAAAACATACAAAACGTGAAGATAGACCTCGACTGGAACACGGGGAACATCTACATGACGAAGGGAACATCAGATACATATCCCTGCATGGTTGCTCATTTGGATCAGGTACAGAAATATCATCCTACAGACTTCACGGTAATCGAGACAAAGGATTTGTTATTTGGCTACAGTCCCAAAGAAAGGAGTTTTTGCGGTCTGGGTGCTGATGATAAAAACGGTGTATGGTTATGCCTTCAATGCCTCCAGAAGTTTAACGAAATAAAAGTTGCATTCTTTGTAGGTGAGGAAGTTGGTTGCATCGGAAGCAGTAAGGCAAACATGGATTTCTTTAACGACTGCCGCTTTGTAATACAGCCGGACAGGAGGGGATGCTCAGACATTATAACTCATATCGGATTCATGGACATTTGCTCGGACGATTTCATAAAGGACATAACGCCTGAAAAGTTTGGCTATACACCGACCGACGGAATGATGACCGACGTGGAGCAACTGAAGGAAAACGGACTGAATGTTTCCTGCATCAATCTCTCTTGCGGCTATTATGAACCACATGCCGATAACGAGTTTACCGACAAGAACGACCTGATGAAATGCCTTGACTTCATTGAGCATATAATCACACTTTGCACCAAAGTATATCCACATGAACCGGGACGGATGAAAGGTTACGACTGCCAGTTGGTATGGTGGGAACAGTACGAGGAAATGTATGAATTGGTAAGGGATTCGCTTATTTCAGACCCTACATTGACACCGACTGACCTGCATTCATTTTATCATGAGGAATACCCTTTGCTCGGACTTGACGACTTTGCAATGATATGTGACGATGCAGCAGCAGAACTCTATTACGAAAGGAACGGGGATGTCGCTTAATCAAATATCACATTTTCTTATATCGCTGAATATCAACCAATTAAAGGCACGATGAAAACGACGATACAAAAGACGGCAAATGAGGCTATAAAACATGGTCTATTGGAATGCAAAACATGGTCTTTTACAAGCAGATTGACGACCTTTTATAATTCGGATGGTTTTCAGTGTAATCTTAATCAACAAAACATCAAATTCAAAACAATAAAAAAACAAGACAACAAGGATTATGGACACGACAGAAAACAGCACCTCAATGGCAAGATATATTTGGCGAGTATTCCAGCACAGTGTAATTCCTTTAAGCTGGGGAATATGCTTCGCTTCGGTTAGGACATTGGAAAATGGCACGGAGTTTCATGTACAGGGCTTCAAGATGACGGGTTATGTAAGAGTCGAGTATGACGAAGGCTCGGATACATTTACAGTTACCCTTACTCCTGACGACAATCTCAAAAACAGAATTACAATAAAAAACGTTTATCTTGACAACTTGATTTCTGTTATAGACGAAAACGTGGAATATTGCGAAAATTATGAAACCAAGGTAAGACAATGGCTAAGAAAACAAGCGGTCTGATTTTGGGATATTTGAGTTTTTACAGGAAATTCAATAAGACAAGAAAGGCGGTTATAAGAAAAATCACCTTTCGTAAAACATTGACTTATGGTAAATACTTGAATACCTGAAAGGCTAAACTCTATTAAATGCAGGGATATGTGAAAACGAGTGATATTACAGAAACTCAAAAATCACTTATCCTTGTTTTTGTTATTTATGACAACCGAAAATGTGTTCAATCCGTTTTGTGTTCAAATAACAGGCATAATGTTGGATTGGGCACATTATTTTGTATTCACTTAACTCAAAGAATTATATGGAAACAACAGCAGTGGTTTATGCAAGGGTATCGTCTACCAATGACAGGCAGGATACTTCAAGGCAAATCAGGGACTTGGAAATATTGGCGAAAACGAAATCCCTGAAAATCGTGAAAACATACGAGGAACATATATCAGGCGCAAGGAAAACACAGGAAAGGCCAATCCTGAAAGATTGTCTGTCGTATTGCTTCAAGAATAAAATCGGAATACTTCTCATTTCGGAACTGTCACGCCTCGGAAGGAACGTTGACGATGTACTCTCGAATGTCAGGCTTTGCAAGGAGAAGCATTTGAACGTATATTTCCAGAAAGAGCAGCTCTCGATATTCAACGCCGACGGGAAAGAGCATCCGTTCCTTACGATATTCATAGCCGTACTTGGGACATGTGCGGAAATGGAGAGAGAAAACATCAGGTTCAGGCTCAATTCGGGAAAGGAACAGTTTGTAGCTAACGGAGGAAAAGTCGGAAGGAAGGCAGGCTACAGAAAACCCGATGACAGGCTAAAGGAAGAATACGCCGGGGTGATAAGACTTCTCCGCAAGGGCTACCCGATAAGGATGATTGCCAAGAGCGAGAAAGTCGGTATAAGCACGGTTCAGAGAATAAAGAAAAGGTTTATGGATAATGAAAAGCAAACAGCATGATTAGGTATCACTTCAACATCACGATTGGCGGAATAAAACTAAATGTCAACGTAAACGCCAATAACCAACAGACAGCTTACGGAAAGGTAAAACGGCTCTATCCGATGGCGACTAACATCCACTTGACAAGAACTGAAAGGCTATGGAACCAAGGTATGTTATAATCCTCGACTTCTGCATCGGAGTCTTGAACATTATCAGGCTGACAGACGAGGAAGTAAAAGAATCAGAACGATACGACGACTTCGAGGAATACCTGTCAACGTTGGAGGACAAATACGGCTTCAGGTTGAATAATTGCCAGTGGATGACTACGGAGAACTTGAACGTTTACTGGTATGATAACGGACAGGAAGTAAGCATGGAACAATTTTAACTCTATACAAGGAAGGATGGCTCTAAACGGCTGTCCTTCTTTTATTTTTTCATGATATTTTTGTCATTTTTGGAAAAAAAAGTATCTTTGTACTGAAAAAACGGTCGACACTTACGACCAAAGTTTCAGTGATTGACGGATAAAACATTTTTATCATGATAATAAATAGAAACGATTACATAGAGAAGTTGCTTGCTAAACGTTGGAATGGCAAGGTAAAAATCATTACGGGGATAAGACGTTGTGGTAAGTCGTTCCTGCTTTCAACCCTTTACAAGAACCGGTTAATTGGGGAAGGCGTTGATGAAAATGATTTTATCGAAGTCGCCCTTGACAGAAAGTCTGACATGAAATACCGCAACCCTAATGTTTTGTACGACTATATTGTTGGACGTACAAGTGATACGGGAAGAAAATTCTATGTCTTCATCGATGAAATACAACTGTCGTATAAAGTGAAAAACGGTGATGTAGAAGAATCTTTGGTGCCGGAAGAGGACAGAGAGATGCTTTATACCACTTTTTACGACATATTGAACGACTTAATGGCACGTCCAAATCTCGACGTGTATGTTACTGGGTCAAACTCTAAAATGCTGTCGAAAGATATTGTTACGAACTTTCGTGACAGGGGGTCTGAAATAAAAGTTTATCCATTGTCATTTGCCGAGTATTTATCAGTGTCGGGGTTGGAAAAGGCGGATGCGTTTGAGGAATACTTGACTTATGGAGGAATGCCTTTGACCGTGCTTGAACATGACGGAAGCGAGAAACGTAAATATCTTCAGGGACTTTTTTCGAATGTATATATTAAGGATATTGTAGAGCGTTACAAACTTAAGGACGACAGCATATTGGGTGTATTGGTGGATGTTCTCTCATCATCCGTCGGTTCGTTGACAAATCCGAATAAGCTGGCAAATACTGCCGGTTCACTTATGGGAAAATCAATTTCATACAACACCGTTAAGAATTATCTTGACTACCTGGAGGACGCCTACCTTTTCCAAAGCGCCAAACGATGGAACGTGAAAGGGCGTAAATATTTCGACAACATCCAGAAGTATTACGCAATGGACTTGGGATTGAGGAATGCAAGGTTGAATTTCAGACAGCAGGAACGTTCACACTTGATGGAGAATATGATTTATAACGACTTAATCCGTAGGGGATATTCCGTTGATGTAGGAATTGTAGAGCTTACTCAGACAGTAGAAGGCAAGCGCAGGATGTCACAATATGAAATAGATTTTGTTGTCAACTTGGGAAGCAATAAGGTTTATATCCAGTCTGCATTGAATGTTGACACCCCCGAGAAAAAAGCACAGGAAACATTCTCGCTAAGGAACACCGGCGACTTCTTCAGGAAAATTGTAGTGTTGGACGGTAACAGCAAACTATGGACCGATGAAGATGGAGTAACGTATATTGGCGTAATACCATTCTTATTGGAGGATATTGTAAAGGAGGTAATCCAATGATATGAAAAGCTGCCATAAAGTGTTAACACTGAATGGGAAGGATGGCTCTAAATGGCTGTCTTTCTTTTATTTTTTGTCCTAAATAATTTAAATTAAGATGAAAAAATAATTGGATACGAATGTCCCCTTCTAAAATATATTGTTTACTTATTGCAATAACCACAAATGTAGTATATTACCACCTTATGTAAAGCAGTAAATACTAAAGAAATGGCAAATATTAAACGTATATTAATTTAGACGAATTGCTTACTTCATGGCAGGCATTATATGTCAAGCGAGTTCTCGTTCAACAGGAAGTCGTAAACGCTCATTGTAGTTATACCAGCTTCATTGCGGTGGACCATTATATCGTCACCGGTAACTATGATTCGTTTGAAGAAATCGTCCACTTTCATTAACGAAGCCTCTTCCTGTTCGACTTTCTCCTTTGTCGGCAAAGAATACGCCGACTGCACATAATAACGTTTGCTGCCGAGGTTGCATACAAAGTCTATTTCCAATTGCACACGTTGCTGTTTGCCTTCAGGGTTTATCGTCCTTGTGGGAACAACGCCTACGTCAACGTTAAAGCCACGCATCAGCAGTTCGTTGTATATGGCGTTCTCCATCAAGTGCGTTTTCTCAGTCTGGCGGAAGTTCAACCTTGCGTTCCTAAGCCCCAAGTCACAGAAATAATACTTGAACGGCGTGTCAATATAACGTTTGCCTTTTATGTCATACCGTGTGGCTTTCTCTATCAGGAAGGCATCCTGGAGATAATCAAGATATTTTTTTATCGTCGCACTGCTGATTTCCGTTTTCTTCACACTTTTAAACGTGTCTGCAAGCTTGTTCGGATTGGTGAGACAACTGACGTTCGACGAAATGACGTCAAGCAGCTCTTCAAAGTCATCATCCTTCCGTATGTTATATCTGTCTTTAATGTCACGAAGGTAGGTTTCGGTAAACAGCGACTTAAGGAATTGTGATTTTTGCGCTTCCGTGGCATAGTCGAATATCTGTGGCAGACCGCCGAATGTCATATATTCATCAAGTCCTTTCTGTTTCGTCCCTTCATAAACGGACATATACTCCTTGAACGACAGCGGATACATCCTTATTTCATGGCCTCTTCCCCTGAACTCGGTTATAACGTCCTTTGAAAGAAGTCTGGCATTGCTCCCGGTCACATAGATGTCAACATTGCTCCTCCGCAAAAAGCTGTTCAATACGTCGGCAAAATCATCGACCAACTGGATTTCGTCAAGAAGGAAATAGTGCATACCATTATCCATTATGCTTTTGTCAAGGTATTGATAAAGTTCATCCGGATTACGGAGTTTCTTGTTTTGGAAGCTATCAAGATCCACCTTTATGATATGAGACACGTCAACACCGTTATTGAGCAGGTTATTATAAAACAGGTTGAACAACAGGTAAGACTTGCCGCACCTTCTTATACCTGTGATTATCTTAACGAAGCCGGTATGCCTCATTGCCTCCAATTCTGAGAGGTATCTATCGCGTTTTATTTCCATGCTATTTCAAATTTGTGACTATATTGCCGGATATTTGCAGTACAAAGATACTCCAATTATTTCCAAAAGCCAAATATCTATTTCATATTTGTGGCTTTTTGTCCATATTTACAAAATAAGTTGTGTTAAAAACATGGCAAAAATCATCGATGACTACAAAAGCGACGGATGAAGAAATGTCAGTCAATCTTGCTTAATATCACAAGGAGGATGGCTCTAAACGGCTGTCCTTCTTATATTTTTCATGATGAGATTAGAAAATCAATAATCTGTTTAATATCAAAATGATTTTTGATGGGTTGCAACAAAAAATGGCCAGTTAGGGTCATTGTCTATAAAGGGAAAAGTAAAATAGAAATCATACGTGAACGGATTTTTGACAGAGGCTATGCTATTATTTTTGAAGATATGGTAGTGTAGATTAACAGTCAGCTTCCCACCGACGAAGAGATTAGGCAAGCATTAAGAACGAGGTACGTATGTACCCTGAAATGGCAATTAGGGAGTTGACTGTTAATATGCTCATTCATCAGGGTTTTGCAGAACAAGGATTCCCGATGGTAGAAATATATTCGGATAGGATTGAAATCTCCAATCTTGGGCTGCCCCTTATAAGTGTAGAACACTTTATTGACGAATATCAATCAAGGAACGATTCTTTGTCTGATATTATGAGAAGAATGGGAATATGCGAGGAGACAGGCAGCGGTATGGACACGACCATCTTTATTATTGAACTTTACCAATTACCCCCCCCATTGCGTTTTCAAGTCCAAGAAAACAGGACAACAGTTACCATCTTTATCATACAGGAAGTTCGCTGAGATAGATGAGGGAGAGCGTATCAGGGCTTGTTACCAACATGCGTGCCTGAGATATGCTTCAAATGAGAAAATGAACAATCAATCATTGAGAACTAGACTCGGTATTGAGGACAGGAATTATCCAATGGCTTCACGAATTATAAAAGATACATTGGAGGCAAAATTAATAAAAGAGGAAAGCCTAAATGGAGCATAGCGGTATAACTATATTCCTTAATTTAGCATAAAGAAACAGTGTAACTGATATGTAACTGGGAAAGCATGCGTGCATTATAAGTTTTTGATAATCAGTGCGTAAATTTTGCAAAGTCATGTAGCTGGCATGTAACTGCGAAGCGTGGATGCCACAAATAAATAAAACTTTACCTGACATTTGCTATATCAATGATCTTGTACTATTGGAATGTTGTCACGGTGTTTTCCATCGTGGTTTTGCGTTATAGGTGATGGAGTTGGCTTTTACTCTGAGATAGTTCTTATCTACTTCCCAAGTTTTTTGTTAATTAGAAGAGAAAGCGCATCTTTAAACCAGGAGACAATATTCAACAATCACAGAAAGCAAGCTTTATTCTTTACATTCAATAGGAGTGTTAATCTGGAAAGATTCTTGTATGATTAAAAACAAATAATTATATTTGCATATAAGTTACTTGAGTAAGTGAACGAATAGATACAATTCACTATATCTCTTATTTTTATTCACTTTAATTTACTGTTTATGAAAATCGAAAGTGCATTAGATATAATCAACAAAGGTTGGGAAGAGAATATGCCGTCGTTGGATGGAGGTATTTTGCTATTAGATGCTTTTGTCAAATATCCGGATTCAAAATTGCCTCAAGACCTTGACGAAATTTATAAGAACTTTTTGGATTATGTTTTATTCGTTGAGGGGTTACAGTATCCATACTTTTATTATCTTAATCGCATTTTATCTGATTCTGAAACTATTGGGAAACTGTTAAAATACATACGACAATACCAAACCGATAAACGTTTAAATACGAAAGAAGCATATAAACTATTAATCCACATAAACAAGGATTTTAACGGCAATGAAGAATATGGCATTGTAAGGGGCATATTTGATGCATTCAATTTGCCTGATAAAGTTTACTCCCCTGCAACTATTGCGTTATGTAATAATGATATGGAGTCATTTGTCAAGGCCTATGAAAATGAAGACTGCACCGAGCTTATGAAAGCCTTATGGATTCTTAAGTTTTTGCTCTATGGTACGGTATCATTAGCAATAGGTGATAAACATGAGAAACTTTATAATGACATTTGGTTTAACGACCACGCTTACGATGTATTTTTCTATTATGGCTATGATGTGAAAGGTAAAACCAAGGATGATGTAATAAAAGACATGATGAAACTGTTTATAAGTAAAAAATATCGTTATGATTTTTCTCAATATAATCCAGCACTTATATCAAACGTCACGCCTATATCAAATTCTACAAAGCAATATAAATTGAATGACCTATCATGGTTAAATAGGCAGAATGAGATGAACTATAATGAAACCGTTAAAGGATTCATAAAAGACATGAACGTTTTTTCTGATGATTCATTAGAAACCGATTGCCAAAATAATGGAAGTTCATTTTTGTTAAGTTCATTGAATTATCATAAGGACGCATTAAAAAATGATTTTGACAAGTCGTTATTCGATACATTAAGTTCCAAATGGGAAGAAATACATGATTACGATTCTTCACCACAATTGTATGCATATTACATCGAATTATATCTTGCGAGAATATCGTTTTCTTACAATGTAGTTAAAAATGTCATACCTAATAGTAATATTCTGACGGAAATAATAGCTCGCTTTCCTGATTTAAAAAAGTGGATAATTGGCCCTAATTCGTTTTTTGATGTTTATTTTACGCACTTATTCCCAGTTAATGAAAATAAAGTGGATGTAATCGTACAAGAGCAGAAGCCAAATAGCAAAGCTAAGTCTGTCAACAATTCAAAACTGAATAGATTTCCTGATAGATGTGATGGAATAACTAAGTGGTGCCAGGGTGAGGATAATGAGACATACACAAGTGCTCTTCATTATTTATATTTATTTTTAACAGGACAGATTGCATTCAAAAAATCCGATCTTAAGAGTGATGAAGTCAGTAGTATAAAACTTGACATAGAGCGAAAAACTGAATTCATAAATGCAGAAAGATGTTCTGAAGAAGATTTTATTTACATATTACACGGCAAATTAGACGAGAAAAAGGTAAGTGAGAATCCGATAATTGAATGGAAAAAAAACCAAAAGATAGGAACTAAAATAATGATGGGTGCTTTCTTTTATGTATGTTGTGGAGCTGAAATTGGGAAGGATGAACTCGGAAATCTTAAACCTAATCCAGGTGGGTGTAGTAACTGCTACAGTTTTAATGGGGAAGAAGTAAAACTTTCTGAACTAAAGAACAAGGGTATAGATAAATATTATAAATTTTGGAGTGCTGTAATAAGATTATGTTGTGCAAGGGCAAAAAAATATCCACAGATTTTATGATTGACAGTTTGAAAACACGGGGAATTTGACGGGGATTTTCAATAAAAGAAAAATGCTAAATAGCTGAAAACCAACCACTTAGCACTTTTTATCGTGACCCCGTTGGGATTCAAACCCAAGACCTTCAGAACCGGAATCTGAAAGCAATACCTTTATTTTAGCTATATATCAGCATCATAGGTGCAACACAGGTGCAACATTCTTTGTTTTTTTGTAAAAATGCCCCCTCCCTGTTATGAGCCATTCAGATGAAACGTTGTAATTTTTCACAAGATAATAAAGCCATTCAGGTTTTAATACGCTTCTCTCAGGCTGTTTTTTCAATGTACAGATGTTCCAATAATTTATATCATATTCACGTGTGAATGTCTGAAGCCCACGTATTCTCTTTTCTTCTTTAAGCCTATCTATTGCCAAGAAGAAACGTTTAGTTATAGCTATACCTTCTTGCGATATTTTCATTTTATGATTTTTATTGGCCCATTACTATATTCTTTCGTTACGCACCCAAGAACTAAATCAATACTTTTTATCGTTTCTTTTGGTATCTTTATTGGTGAATGTATAAGAGTTCCGTCTGTATATGTTGCTTGGTTGCTACTGTATGCAAGAATGTAGTCATCACCACCATCTTGAAGTCTTTTAGTTATGCGAAATTCAGTCGTTTCTATCACGTAATTGCGCCCCCACATTATCAGCCTCCAGTCTTCTACTCGCTTTAAAGCAAGTATGCTTCCACTCGGATATTCAACCATACTATCTCCATAATGTCGTATAGCGGCAGTGGCTTCTGGAAACCAGTCACCAGCATCAATCCATTCAGATATACTACCGTTATTTGTTACATCGGCTATTAGTGAGTTAGTTCCTCCTATACTGGCAACATCGTCAAAAAATGGTATCAGTTTTTTCTCATTACTAATATTCGTATTTTCATGCTTTTGTTCTAAGAAATTTTCAACAGTATCTTCTCCGAAAATCTCTACGATTTTTTCATATTGGTCTTCATATAGATTTTTTTTACCGTTTTCAAGTTCTGAAAGATACGATTGCGATAGACCTATTTTTTTGCAAAATTCAGACTGGGTTAATCCTAACGATTTTCTCAACTTGGCGATATTTACCTGTTTCATAATTATAAATATTGTTAATTACGGCGATAAATATCGCTAAACATGGCGATATATCGCAAATATTTTGTATCTTTGCAGTGTTATTAAAATAACACAATATTATATCGCAAATATAAATAAAGTATTTGAAATGAACAAAGAAAATTCGATAAAAGCTAAATCTCTTAAGGATTTTTATAACAAACTTCCTGAAAGTAGAGTTGTAAGTCCTAAAGGTGATTTTTTACGAGAATTAGTAAATAGGTGCAATGTTACTTACACCACAGCTCGTAATTGGATAGTGTACGGCATGAGGCCGTCTAATAAAGAAAATCTTAAAATCTTATCTGAACTTACAGGTATTCCTGAAGACCATTTATTTGAAGATTAGTTATGAACATTACCTTACCTTTCGATGAACTTTGTCGCATAATGTCCGATTTTACACAGATAGGATTTATGTCTGCCATCAAAGCATACGAGCCTACTCAAGACTTGATAAGAGCTCGTGAGGTTAAGGATTGGCTTAAAATCATGCTTATTGATGAAAAGAAGTTCAATGCTCTTGTGGATAATGGCAAGATAAAGGCGAGAAGAATTGGTACTGGTAAAAATTCACCTCTTTATTATTCAAAGAAGGAAATCAAATCGGCTATTACAGCTGCAAAGATTTTTTCTATAACCACCAAGTCAACTTGATTCAGTTGGCTCACAGATAGCTCTTTGACATATTGGGACAGAAAGACGAAAGCGAGGATGCAGGCGAGACTGACAATCGGCGACCCTGCATCGAGGGCGCGAGTAGGGCTGAAATAAAGAATTGAACGAACATACGGCTAAAGGCGGCAAGTCCACGAGCCATAAAGATGTGGGGCTGGGCGTCCCACGGTCTGCTGACGCCGACGACTATATCCCGTGCTGCACGTTAGGGTGCTGCCCTTCGATGGGGGCACGGGAACTATGGGGAAAAAAGAAATATGGAAAAAGAAAGAAAACCAAGCGAGGCCATACATGTGTACAGAGGATTAATGTACGCCACATGGAACGGATATATAGAGCACTACTTCGACGACGACGAGTTTGACGAGAAGTTTTTTGAGGATGGACAAGACTCGGATAAACATATTTTTAAGGTATAGGACTATGAAGAAAATAGCTTTATTATTATTCAGCAAGTACATTAAAAAACAGGCATGGAAATCCTGCGCGTCGCTCACCATTTCACGGCAAATGTATGAATGGATAACCGATGCGCCAGTCAGACAATGGCGTTTACGTTTGTGGTGCGCACGCCACAGCTATTATGACAAGTCCTATGAAGAGCTATACGAATGGCTTATTCGTTAGAGTAAAGCATTTCTCGTAAGCTCTCATAAGGGAGCGTACGTACAGGTAATAATAAGGACAATTATGATACCCATTGACCGTCATTTTCACGACGGTACGATTACTTTCCTTAGACACTTCGAATATATGGTTGGTATTAATCAACACCTTTTCGCCCTTTTCGGTTGTTAATTCGATAAACTTGCTCATCTTAGTAAGATTTTAAATGTGGCATTGCAAAGGTAAACAAAATTCGGGCACTCTGCAAATTTTTGATTTTAGATGTGGCAATTTAATTTCATCAACAGTGTGTCCATCCCGTGCCTTACATGGCGGTAAGCGTTGACACCGGAACACGCACGGGAACGAATTACATGCACACATATGGTATTAATTTTTTTAAGGTGTTTATTGCCGTGCCAGCTGTGAAGTCCGCACGGCTTACATAACGGATAGAATACATATTATATAAGTTACCGCCTCGGCGGAGGCAAGAGGTTTTCATACTATAATGTTTTTTTTCAATTTAGTTTTTGTTCTGCTTGGCCGTGAGGTTGGGCGGTAGGTTTAAATAATCATATTTTTCTTATTTGGATTTCACTCTGCCCGTCCGTGAGGATAGGCAGTTTCCAAAGGCCATAATTAATGAAATATATAGACCCAGGCGTAGGGAAAGCTGACGACTTGCACCCCGTAGCGAGAACGGCTGCGCCACGACATTGCAATTCAATGTTTCAAAGAACTGATACTTTCGGCTTGCCCATTCGCGAGAACCGGCAAGCCTTTTTAATCGAAACAAAAAAAACACGAGATATATGAAAGCATTATCTATCGCGCTGCTTGCGCTGACAACAGGCCACGCAGCAATGACGGGCGACGTCACGGCCTTAATCGTAGCATTTATGTTTTTTTCTGCAATGTGCGGCAAGGACGTGTACAGATTTTGGATTAAGAATTTCAACCGATAAAAATTGACAGATTATGAACAACCAAGAAACTTTGAATCAGGCACGTATTATTTCGTCGCTTAAGGCGACGGATGTGATAAGAAATGACTACGTGCGCTCACAGTTCATCAACGTGTACAACGCCATTTGGAAAGACGGCGGCGAAGGAGTGTATGAGCGTGAGGCAATGTACTTCAACAACCAGTTGAGGGACAACGAAAAGCTGCGTAAGTGTACGGGAATGTCGGTATTCTTCGCGTTCATTGACCTTGCGGTGCGCGGCCTGACGTTGGAGCCAGGGGCGCAGGCGTTGTGCTACCTGCTGCCGAGAAACTATTGCACGGGCAAGAACGCGCAAGGACAGAACCTATACGAGACACGCTGTAACCTTACAATCTCGGGATACGGTGAGTTGGTGTTGAGGGCTAAGGCCGGACAGATACAGTATGCGGACAACCCGGTGATTGTGTATGATGGTGACGAGTTCTCGTTCGGCGAGAAGGACGGGCGCAAGTACGTGAACTATTGCTGCAAGATTCCGCGCCAGTCGAACCGCATAATAGCCTGCTTCTTGAAGATTACACGGCCTGACGGCTCGGTAGATTACAGCGTGATGACGGAATCGGACTGGAAACGCCTTTCTGACTTCTCAGGCAAGGCTAACAGGTATTGGGATAATGACGCTCACAAATACGTCGAGAACCCCAACCAACTATACTCCTCGGCCGACGGTCAGATAGACACGGGCTTTCTCAAGGCCAAGTGCATAAAGCACGCTTTCAAGACTTATCCGAAGATAGCCATCGGCAAAGGTACGCAGCTTGAGAGCGATGTGATAGGCAATGACGGCCAGCCCGAAACGGGCTTTGACCCGTACGGAGTAATGGCCGAAGGCACTGCTCAAGTATCGCAACCGAAAGGAGAGGAGACGTTCGCTCCGCCGCAGGACATGTCGGCAGGGGTGACGGTAGAGCCGTCGGGAGACGATACTTTTTAAATAACATGATAAGCCGAATGGGGCAAATAGGACAAATAAACCCAATTATAAATTATGAGCAACGAACTTACTATAATACGGCCGGAGAACATGAATAAGATTATGCAGGCCGCCCCGAAGTCTTATGAACTTAACAGGCAGTCGCGCGACAACTGCGTGAACTTCGGACAAAACATACTACACACCATACAGCAGCAGGGCATGAATGACGACCTCGACCGTCAGGCGGCAACATTCATCGAAAAGGCACGGCGCACGGTGAAAGTCATGAACGAACGCCGCTCGCCCGTTACCAAGCTGTTCGACCAAGTACGCACGGCATTCACTGTCATAGAGAACGAGATTGACCCGGCAAAAGCTGGAACGATAGGTTACCAGCTCCAGCAATTGCGCAATCAGTACGCAGCAAAGAAGCGTACGGAGGAAGAAAAGCGGCTGCGCGAGGAAATGGCACGCCGCCAGGCGGAAGAGGCAGCACGGAAGTTCCGCATGGACGTGGAGGACGACTTCAAGCAGCAGTTCCAGCGGCTTGTTAACGACAGCATAAACCAGATAACCAAGGCTGACAACGAGCTGACGCTTGAAAACTACGACGACACCTTGGCAAGGCTGAAAAGCACGAAGGATTATGTGGACAAGGGCCTGCCATCCAAATGGTTTGAGAAGCTGCGCACGTTTGTGCGCATCCCCTCCGGCGTGAACGCAGCCGAGATAGAGACTGAGACAAAGCAAAAGCTGCACAAGCAGTTCATCGAGCAGTACATCGCGGAAGTTGGCGACAACCTGGACTACATACTTGACCGCCTTCCCTCAAAGAAAGCAAACCTCGAAAAGATGGCTAAGGCCAACGCAGAGGAAGCAGCACGCATAAAGGCGGAAATGGACGCAAGGCAGAAAGCCGAGGCCGAACGTCTGGAGCAGGAACGCGCCGCACGCGAGGCCGAGGAAAAGCGTAAGGCCGAAATGGAGCACAAGACGGAGGAAATGACCTCACTCTTCAATCAACAGGCAACCGTGGCAGGTTATCAGCCGAAGACAAAGGTAACGAAGAAAATAAACCTGCTTAATCCCGAGGGTATCATGCCTATACTCTCGCTGTGGTGGAGCAAGGAGGGCTGCACGCTCACTGTTGAAGAGCTGGCCAAGATGTTCAAGAAGCAAATCACGTTCTGCGAGAAGCTCGCCAACAAGGAAGACATCTTCGTCAGAAATGAGAACGTGGAATATGTGGACGAGGTAAAGGCGAAGTAGCTATGGAAATGCAAATAAAAATCTGGGCTTACCCGAAAGAGCAAAGAAGCAAATACAACAAATACTTCGGTAGCTCTTTCGAGTTTCACGCAGGCGAAAAGCTCATGAGGAATTTTGACATTTCCACGGACGAAAACGTCAAGGAAATTGAACAGATACGGCAGCTTGCCCTTGAAATCAGTGAACTAATACGGAAGAGGAATATCGCCTGTATCAGGAACGAGGCCGATGACATTCGCCGTACTACTTGAGCCGGTCAATCCGGCAAGTTCAAGGAATTCCGTATATGAACAGAATGTCTCGTATTCGTCGCCATTGGCCATGTATAGTTTTGCCGTATTGTTTTCACCTACGGCAACAGCCATGACACAATCAAGGTTGATGAAACGGGCACCTGACGGCTTGGACATGTCAAGTTTGATGAATTTGCTCATGATAATAAGATTTTGATTTGGCGATGCAAAAATAACAAAAATTTTGGAAGACGTGCCAGCGTGGCTTCGGATTTTGATTTGGCAGTCATTTGCGGAACGCCGGCCGCCTTCCTTTCAAGCATAACGATAATGAACCATAATCCTGATGAATACTACAATAGAACAGAGGTTTCAAATTCCGACCTCACGGCCTTGCGTGACATCCTCCACCCTCGCCCACAATTCGGCGTCCGCGAGGCGGCGTTCCGCTTCGGTACGCTGGTTGACGCAATCATCACCGAGCCGGCACGGGTGGACTACTACCGCTACACGGTGGACGATGTGCAATACACTGACGACGAGTTTCTTCACGCCAAGGAAATGCAACGCTCGCTCCGCATGGAAGCACGGCACGACCCATTTCTCGCCAAGGTGCTCGAACTGGCGGACACGCAACGCTTCATGGTGAACAAGGGGCAGGAGTTCACCTACTGTGAATATCCTTTCCATCTTGATACACGCTGCAAGTGGGATTGGTACCTGACGGCCTTCGGCTTCGGCGGCGACCTGAAAACCACCTTTGCCAGTTCGCAGCAGGAGTTCGACGAGGCGGTGGACTTCTTCGACTGGGACAGGAGCCGCGCATGGTACATGGACATCGCACACAGCGACCGTGACTTCATCTACGCCATTTCGAAAAAGAACTGCAAGGTGTTCAAGAAGTTCATCAACAGGAACGACGATGTTTATAACCGTGGTCGCGAGAAGTACGAGGAGTTGGCCTTTCAATGGTGGCTGCTGTCAATGCACAATTTATAAAGAATGGGGCCAATAGGCCGGATAGGACTAATGGGATGAATAGTTAAGAAGATATGGACATCTATTGCCGGGTAACGGCTTACGGACTTGTGCCGCTGTATGACAGCGACCTGGACATGAAGAAGAGCTGAAGACAGGCTCGACGGTACGCTGCCGTGTGACGCAGCCGCGCAACTACGAGTTTCACAAGAAGTTCTTTGCGCTCGTGAGGCTGACATACGACAACCTGCCGTTGCAGCTTGCGGAACGGTGGAACATACGCAGTGTGGACGACATGGTGCGGCGGTTCAAGCGTGACCTCGGATATTTCTCGTCGAGAATGAACGACAGGGGCGAGCGTGAGATTGAGTACCGCAGCATATCGTTTGCGGCAATGGATGAAGAAGAGTTTGAGCGGTTCTATAACGACTGCGTGAACCTGGTGCTCTACACTTTACATACGCGGCCTTGACCGCGAGCACTTGGAGGAAGAGATTGAAAATTTTAAATGAACAGATTATGATAAAACCTAAAGTAGGACAATGTTATTATGCGCCACGTGGACGTGCCTTCCGCATATACAGATACATTCATGTCAATGAGTCGTGTACTATGGCTGAGCCTGTTGACGACGAACCGTTATACAGTAATCGGGAAGAGGCACGCAGACGGGTGTATGAACTGAACGGATGGAACTTTAACAAGAAACAAGATGCACACGCTGAAAAATCATCTTCGCGTTGAGCCGTACCCATACCAGCAGGAAGGTATCGAATACGGGCTGGCAAAGAAACGGCTTATCATCGGGGACGAACCGGGGCTGGGCAAGACGCTACAGAGCATAGGCATAGTTGATACGGCAAACGCCTATCCCTGCCTTGTAATCTGTCCCTCATCGTTGAAGATAAACTGGCAGCGGGAGTTCGGGAAGTTCACGGATAAGTCGGCGTTGGTGCTTGACAATTCCGTTCGGACAACGTGGCCGTACCTGCTCAAGATGGGAATGCACCATGTTGCCATTGTGAACTACGAAAGTCTGAGAAAGTATTTCGTGTGGGATATAAATGGGAGGACTGGGAGCAATGGGAGTTCCGGGAAAGGCAACCAAAGCTTCCGGTTGAAGGACGTGGTGTTCTGCCCGCAGATAAGGATGTTCAAGAGCGTCATCATCGACGAGAGCCACCGAGTAAAAAGACCCGTCGGCACAACAGACAATCTTCACCAAGGGGATTACGACAGGCAAGGAATGGGTAATCCTGCTGTCGGGTACTCCGGTGGTAAACCGACCTGAAGACTTGGTGGCGCAGCTCTCAATTATGGGACGGCTTCAGGAGTTCGGAGGGCGTACGCAGTTCATGGCGGACTACTGCATTGACCAGAAAGACAAAAAGGCGGAGCCGGCCGTGCCGCTGTCGGTGTTGAGCAGAAAGTTATACGACACCACGAAGATGGTTATAAGTCATGGTCGCATGGTCAAAGACGGTTTTTGAAAAGGCGTATAAAGTGGCTGAAACACATATAGACCGTATGCGTATAGAATTTGAAGAGTTGCGTGAGCGTATGAAAAAAGCTCAAAAACTTTTGAGCTTGACAAAGAGGAAGTATATTTGCTTGAAAGGCAGTACAATCAGATGGACAACTATGCACAGACGCTTTTTCAGCGTTTAAAACGTGCCATAAAGCCGGAAGGAAAAATCTTACAAGAGAACGATGTTCCGTGTGAATGTGACTGTAAGTCGCCTTGTATGTAATTATTAACCGCGTCCTGGCAATACAAGTTGCCAGGACGTAACAACGATCATATATGAAACTGTTTGAATGCGGCATCCGCTACGAGAAAACAATGGAAAACGGATGCAGAAGAAGGTGACGGAGCTGTATATCGTAGATGCGCTCTCGTTTACCGAGGCCGAAAGCCGTATAATAAAGGAAATGTCATGCTACGTCAGCGGTGAGTTTGACGTAGTGTCGGAGAAGATCACGAACTACTCGCAGCTTGTGAAGTCTGACAACTCACAGGCCGACAAGTGGTACAAGGTGAAGATAAACTATATCCAAACCGACGAAAGGACGGAAAAGGAGAAAAAGACTGCGACCTACCTGCTTGTGCAGGCGAAGGACATCGACGACGCAAGGCGGATGACGAACAAGTACATGGAGGGCACGGTGGTAGACTGGGACTGCGAGGCAGT